>Ga0208518_100005_pt1 | contig 505448 bp, 460 predicted proteins | sample LakWasM127_HOW14_2_FD_183937 | JGI IMG/M metagenome (GOLD analysis project Ga0208518, IMG submission 183937) | Freshwater sediment methanotrophic microbial communities from Lake Washington under simulated oxygen tension - Sediment Metagenome... | ecosystem: Environmental > Aquatic > Freshwater...
TCGACCCCCCTGAAGAGTCGTTCTAGACCAGGACGTTGATAGGCTGGGTGTGGAAGCGCAGCAATGCGTTAAGCTAACCAGTACTAATTGCTCGTGCGGCTTGACCCTATAACTTTGATACATTCATCAAAGCCGACTGTTATGCCAACAGACGCAACTCAAAAATTCCCCTGATTCCATACTCTATGAATTCGCCTTGCTGAACCAACCCTCAGCAAAGCTCAAAAGTTATGCTTGACGACCATAGCAAGTTGGTCCCACTCCTTCCCATCCCGAACAGGACAGTGAAACAACTTCGCGCCAATGATAGTGCGGGTCCCCGTGTGAAAGTAGGTCATCGTCAGGCTCTTACAGCCCAGCCCAACGCCCCACCTCCACCAAGGAGTGGGGCGTTTCGCTTTGGGGGTGAACAAACCGTAAAGGCTTCGTTTCAGGCCAAGATACTGTATATTTATACAGTTATCGAGTCCTGCCGTGCCTTCCTCTCTCCGACAATTTGCGGTCCTTCCGTCGCCCTACCGTCCCCTGGTGGCGGGGGTATGGAGTGGGAGCGCTCTTTCGCACCCCGGTGCCTCGACTTTTGCCTCGGCGCATCCCACCCTGGACATCCATTTGCCGGGGGGAGGGTGGCCGCTCGGCGCCTTGACGGAGGTGGTTCATCCCGCGTGCCAAGGGGTGGAGTGGCAACTGGTTCTCCCTGCCTTGGGGGCATTGCTGGCGCAGAGGAGCGGTGCGGTGGTTTTGATCCAGCCTCCTTACGAACCCTGTGGTGCCGCCTTGCAAGCTCACCATGTGCCTCCCCAGCGCATTTGCCAGGTGCTGGCCGAGGATGGCAAGCAGCTGTTATGGGCCACCGAGCAGGCCTTGCATTGCCGGGAGGTCTGCGCCATCTTGGCGTGGTTGCCACGAGCCGAGGCCGCGCAGCTGCGCCGTTTGCAGGTAGCGGCTTCCGAGCGGTCCACACTGCTGTGGGTGTTCCGGCCCGAGGAAGAGCGCGTACGGCCCTCGCCCGCTGCCCTCAGGTTGCTGGTGCAGTCGGCGGGGTTTCCTTCTGCGCCCGCCTTGGAAGTGCAAATTCTCAAGCGGCGGGGGCCGCCCATAGATAAGACCCTGCGGCTGCCGGTAATGCAATCCCATTGGGCCGAGGTGCTGCAAGCAGTCCTGCCTGTTGAAACGCAAGGGCGTCGTGCGCAAGAAAATGATGCTTCGGCAAGCGGGGGGCCTGTCCGAACGCTGCTTCGGCTGGTAAGGCCTTAGGCCATGATGGCGCCGTATTGGATGGCCTTGCTGCCGGTGGAGTCTCAGGACCAAGAGGCGGGGGGCATGCCCCTATCCGCCTGGGTGGCGCTGGAGTTCACCCCGCATGTGGCATTGCAGGATGGGGCTTTGTTGTTGGAAGTCTCGAAAAGCCTGCGCTTGTGGGGGGCCGTGGGGGCTCTGCAGGAGGCGCTGTACCTGCGTCTGCAGGATGCGGGCATCCCGATTCTGGCCATGGGGCAAGGAGGCACTGCTCTGCAAGCCTCGGCCTTGCTGCAACTGGCGCGGGCCGGAACGCCGCTGCCAACCAAGATTCCCGGTGGCCTGCCCCTGTCCACCTTGAACATTGCGCCGGCCCATGTGCTGGCTTTGGCGCACTTGGGGTGCCATACCTGGGAAGACCTGCAGGCTTTGCCGCGTGCCGGGGTAGCGCGTCGGTTTGGCGCGGCCACCTTGCACGCACTGGACCAGGCTATGGGCCTTCAGCCCCATGGTTTGCGCTGGCTGGTGGTGCCGGAGAAGTTCGACCTGTCGGTCGAGCTGGGCGCTCCGGCCGAGTCTGCGCCGGCATTGCTGTATGCGGCCAGCCGCTTGTTGCAGGCGCTGCAGGCTTGGTTGCGCGCGCGGGTGCAAGGGGGCCTGGCGGTGGAATTTTCCTGGAAGCACGAGTTGCGCCGCTGGGAAGGGGTGGATCTGCCGGCCGAAGGGAAGATTCTGGTCCGCACGGCACAGCCCACGCAGGACATCGTGCATCTGCGCCGTCTGCTCGGCGAGCACCTGGAACGCACCCGACTGGCGGCCCCGGCCAATCAGGTGCGGATGCTCTTGCGCGAATCGGCCCCCTGGGCAGCGCTTTCCGAAAACCTGCTGGCTGCGCCGCCATCTGGGAGGGCGACCATGGCCTGGCACGAATTTGTGGAGCGCGTCGGCGCCCGCCTCGGGGCAGAGCAGATTTTGGTGCCGGAAGCGCTGGAAGACCACCGGCCCGAGGCCATGCAGCGTTGGCGCCCTGCGGCGTTGCAGGGCGCATTCGGGTCGACTGAGCCCGCGGCGACCGGGGTTTCGCGCGCTGCACGGCTCATGCCTCCCTGGTTGGTGCGGCCCGCCCGATTGCTGGCGGTGCGGGAGGGTCGGCCTTTCTACCATGGGCGCTTGCGATTGCTCGCCGGTCCCGAGCGGCTGGAAACAGGCTGGTGGAACGACCCTGTAGCCGAATCCTCGGAGCCAGGCCTGGCCGTGCGCGACTATTTCGTTGCCCACAACAACGCGGTGGGCTGGGTATGGATTTATCGGGAGCGGGAGCGCCTGCCCGCCAGCGGCCCTGCGGCGTCGGCACCGTACCGCTGGTATTTGCAGGGCATCTATGCCTGAGCGCGCGATGCAGCATGCAGACGGGCCCGGCTATGCCGAGTTGCATTGTGTGAGCAGTTTCAGCTTCCAGCGCGGTGCTTCACAACCCGAAGAATTGGTCGAGCGTGCGGCAGCGCTCGGGTACGGCGCCTTGGCGATTACCGATGAATGTTCGGTCGCCGGCGCCGTGCGCGCGCACCAGGCGGCCAAACGCCATGGCTTGCACCTGCTGCTGGGCAGCGAGTTCCGTTTCGACGGCTTCGCCATGCTGGTTCTGGCCCGCAATCTGGAAGGCTGGGGCAACCTGTGTGAATGCATCACGGCCGCGCGCCGGGGTGCCGGCAAAGGAGGCTACAGCACCCAGGCAGCGCAGGCGCAGTTTGCGCGGCTGGCGCATTGCGAGCTGTTGCTGGTGCCTTCGCGCTCTCGGCAGGATACTCCTGATTTAATAGCTATAAACACTTATGTATCAAGCGCTAGAGCCCTATTTCCCTTGAAATTCAGCTTGGTGGCCGAGCTGTTGCTCGCGCCGGACGATGCCTGGTGGCTGGCCACGCTGCAGCAGGTTGCGGCCGAACAGGGGCTGCCCCTGGTCGCCGGGGGCGACGTACACATGCATGTGCGTTCGCGCAAACCCTTGCAGGATGTGATGACCGCCGTCCGCTTGGGGTGCAGCGTCGCGCGCTGCGGTCATGCCTTGCAGCCCAACGCCGAACGCCACCTGCGCTCGCGCGAGCGGCTGGCCCGGCTTTACCCGCCCGCCCTGCTGCAGGGAACGCTGGAGGTCGCAGCGCGCTGCACTTTCAGCCTGGATGAGATCCGCTACCACTATCCCCTGGAAAGCGTGCCCGCAGGAATGAGCCCCACCGAAGCGCTCGCCTGGTTCACATGGGAGGGGGCGGCCGGGCGCTATCCGCAAGGCGTGCCAGAGCCGGTGCGCCGCCAACTGGAGCACGAACTGGCCCTGGTCGCGGAATGCCGCTATGAGATGTACTTCCTGACGGTGTACGACATCGTGCGCTATGCGCGCTCCCAGGGCATTCTTTGCCAGGGGCGCGGCTCAGCGGCGAACTCGGCGGTTTGCTTCTGCCTGGGCATCACGGCGGTGGACCCTGCCAAATCGTCCCTCTTGTTTGAACGGTTCATCAGTCGGGAACGCGGTGACCCGCCCGATATCGACGTGGATTTCGAGCACCAGCGCCGCGAGGAGGTGATCCAGTACATCTACACCAAATACGGGCGCGAGCGCGCCGCCATCACGGCGGTGGTCACCACCTACCGCATGCGCAGCGTGCTGCGCGACGTCGGCAAGGCATTGGATGTGCCGGCTCCCCTCATCGACGCGTTCGCGCGCGAACACCATTGGTTCGACGAGGAGTTCGCCGCCGAGCGGCTGATGGGTCTGGCGCAGCAATGCGCACAGGAAACGGGCGCGCCGCCCATCACCCTGCGTACTGCGCGCCTGTGGATCGAGCTGTCCGCGCAACTGCTGGGTTTTCCCCGCCATCTGAGCCAGCACGTGGGCGGTTTCGTGCTGACCCAAGGAAAGCTCACGCGCCTGGTGCCGGTAGAAAACGCGGCCATGGCCGAGCGTTCCATCATCCAGTGGGACAAGGACGACATTGATGCCGTCGGGCTCATGAAAGTCGACATTCTGGCGCTCGGCATGCTCACTGCGCTGCGCCGTGCGCTGGATTTGCGGGCCCTGGTGCGCGGGCAGCGCTGGGACATGGCGGATATCCCGCAGGAAGATCCGGCCACCTACGCCATGGCGTGTGCCGCCGACACCGTCGGCGTGTTCCAGATTGAAAGCCGGGCGCAGATGAGCATGCTGCCGCGCCTGCAGCCACGCACCTTCTACGACCTGGTCGTGCAAGTCGCCATCGTGCGGCCCGGGCCCATCCAGGGAGGCATGGTCCACCCCTACCTGCGCGCCCGCGAACACCAGCGCAGAGGCCAGCGGCGGATCGTGGAGTACCCGGCGCTTGAGCCGGCCCTGGGGCGCACGCTGGGCGTGCCGATCTTTCAAGAGCAGGTGATGCAGATCGCCATCACCGCCGGCGGTTTCAGCCCGGGCCAGGCCGACAACCTGCGCCGCTCCATGGGCGCCTGGAAGCGGCGCGGCGGTGTGCACGAATTCGAGCGGCCTTTGGTGGACGGCATGGTGGCGCGCGGATACCGGAAGGACTTTGCCGACGCCATTTTTCAGCAGCTCCTGGGGTTTGGCGAATACGGTTTCCCGGAAAGCCATGCCTACAGCTTTGCCTTGCTGGCCTATTGCAGCAGTTGGCTGAAATGCCACGAGCCGGCATGTTTTCTGGCGGCCTTGCTCAATTCGCAGCCCATGGGTTTCTACGGTCCTTCGCAACTGGTGCAAGACGCACGCCGCCATGGCGTGCGCGTTCTGCCCATAGACGTGCTGCGAAGCGAGTGGGAATGCACGTTGGAGGATCTCCCCGACCCGCACATGCCCGGCCCCGAGGCGGCCCGGCCGCAAGGCCCAGGGCCGTCCGTCCGCGCGCGCCTCGCGCAGCCGGCGGTGCGGCTCGGCCTGTGCATGGTGGACCAACTGCCGCGTGAGGTCGGGCAGCGCCTGGTGCAAGCGCGCGCCGACCAGGCGTTTGAAAGCGTCGAGGACCTGGCCGAGCGTGCCCGCCTCACCGCCGCCCACCTGCAGTTGCTGGCGTTTGCCGATGCGCTGGCGCCGCTTTCGGGCCACCGGCGCCAACAAATCTGGGAAGCCGCGGCCCACCATCCTGCGCCACCCTTGATGCGTGGCGTGCCGGTGCATGAACAGGCGCTTGCGTTGCCTGCGCCCGCGGAGAGCGAAGAGGTGGTGTCCGACTACGCAGCGACCGGCCTGACGCTGCGCCGCCACCCATTGGCGTTGCTGCGCCCGCGCCTCTCCAGAGCGGGGCTGCGCAGCGCATTGCAGCTGCGCGCCGTAGCGGATGGGTTCACCGTGCGGGCTTGCGGCATCGTCACCGTCCGCCAGCGCCCTGGCAGCGCAGAGGGCACGATGTTCGTGTCGCTTGAAGACGAAACCGGGCCGGTGAATGTGATCGTCTGGCCCGTCTTGGTCGAGGAATGTCGGGAAGTGCTGCTGCGCTCACGCCTGCTGGGCGTGGAGGGGGTGTGGCAATGCCACCCCCAGGCGCCGGGCGTGCGCCATTTGGTGGCGCGCAGCTTCCGCGATTTCACGCCCTGGCTGGGGCGGATGGCGGGGGCGCTGCAGAGAAGCAGGGACTTCCACTGAGCGGCTTCTTTCATCTCATATTGTGAAAACAAAAAACTTCCATGCGGAAACGGGATGATGCAGCGCACCAAAATCCTGAGGTTGTGTGATGGGTTTGCATCCCGCAACATGAAATATTGACCCTAAGTCCTTGATCCATCTGGTCTTAGAAGAACTCTTCTATAAGACATAAGAGCTTGCACAACTCTTATAGAAGACTTAGAGTCAATCCATGCCAACGCCCAGAGCGTCTGCCGATTTTTCAACACTTCACGGAGTCCTTATGCCCCAATCCCTGACCCAACAATTGAGCCGCGAACAACAGATCGCCGCACTGGAAAAAGACTGGGCACAAAACCCCCGCTGGAAAGGCGTCAAGCGCGGCTATTCCGCAGCCGACGTGGTGCGTCTGCGCGGAAGCCTGCAGCCGCAGCACACCTTGGCACAGCGCGGCGCCGAAGTCCTGTGGGAAAAGGTCAACGGCGGTGCCAAGAAGGGTTATGTGAACGCATTTGGCGCCATCTCCGCCGGGCAGGCCATGCAGCAAGCCAAGGCCGGGCTGGAAGCGGTGTACCTCTCGGGCTGGCAAGTGGCCGCCGACGGCAACACGTCCGAAACCATGTACCCCGACCAATCGCTCTACGCGTACGACTCGGTGCCGACCATGGTGCGGCGCATCAACAACACCTTCAAGCGCGCTGACGAAATCCAGTGGGCACGTGGCATCAACCCTGGCGATGCCGAATTCGTCGATTACTTCCTGCCCATCGTGGCCGATGCGGAAGCGGGCTTCGGCGGCGTGTTGAACGCGTTCGAATTGATGAAGAACATGATCGCCGCCGGCGCCGCTGGCGTGCACTTCGAAGACCAGCTGGCCGCCGTGAAGAAGTGCGGACACATGGGCGGCAAGGTGCTCGTGCCCACCCAGGAAGCCTGCGAAAAGCTGATTTCGGCGCGTTTCGCCGCCGACGTGATGGGTGTTCCCACGCTCATTCTTGCCCGCACGGATGCCGAGGCCGCCAACCTCCTGACCTCCGATTACGACGCCAACGACAAGCCTTTCCTGACCGGCGAGCGCACCCAGGAAGGCTTCTACCGCGTTAAAAATGGCCTGGAGCAATCCATCAGCCGCGGTGTCGCCTACGCGCCCTACGCCGACCTGGTGTGGTGCGAAACCGGGGTGCCCGACATCGGTTTTGCGCGTGAATTCGCCCAGGCCGTGCTGGCCGCCTGCCCCGGCAAGCTGCTGTCGTACAACTGCTCGCCTTCGTTCAACTGGAAGAAGAACCTGAACGACAAGCAGATCGCCTCCTTCCAGGAAGACCTGTCGGCGCTGGGCTACAAGTTCCAGTTCATCACGCTGGCCGGTATCCACATCAACTGGTTCAACACCTTCCAGTTCGCCCACGCCTATGCACGCGGCGAAGGCATGAAGCACTACACCGAAATGGTGCAGGAACCCGAATTCGCCGCACGTGAAAAGGGCTACACCTTCGTGTCCCACCAGCAGGAAGTCGGCGCAGGCTACTTCGACGACGTGACCACCGTGATCCAGGGCGGTTCTTCCAGTGTGAAGGCCCTGACCGGTTCCACCGAAGAAGAACAGTTCCACTGACCGGACGGATCCCGGCGCTTCTGACAGCGCCGGGAGTTGTTTGATTGAAAGCCACCGGATGCTTTGGCGTCAGGTGGCTTTTTTGCGCCCGACAAGCGGGGCTCGTTTCTCGGCGGGTCGGAGGGCGCGGCCCTCCCGCGCTGTCTTAGAATGGTTTCGCGCAACTGTTCGGAAGCGAGGCTGGCATGAGAGCAATCTTGGTCCTGGCGCTGGGGCTGTTGATGGGCAACGCCCACGCATATGACGGCCTCACGAGTGAGTTGAGCCACGCTGCGGGTGGGGCGTTGCTGGCCGGTGCCGTGACGCGGTTGTACAGCGAGTCGGAGAACCGGGCTTGGATTGGGTTTGCGGTCAGCACGACTGCGATGGCTCTCGAATCGGGATACCAGATATCTCACGGCGCGAAGCGCTCAAGCCAGTTGCTCGATCTTGCGTCCCATACCGCGGGTGCAGCGCTGGGGGCCTGGGTCACCGATAAATATTTCCTGGTCCCCGTGGTCACGCGCTCGTATGTGGGGTTCGTGTATTTCCGACAATTTTGAGAAGAAAGGCGAGGCCTTGTTTGTGCCGCGCCATGGAGCGCGAAGGAACCATGCCCAGGCAGGCTCTGTTCGCCGCCTCGCCGCTGGGTTTGCCGCTAAAATCCTATAAATAATCAATGCACAAGAGCGAGAAAGGCACTGTGGTTATGACACCGCGAACTCCCTCGGAGATGTTTGCCCGCCGCTGAGGCTGGCTGTTCGCGCCTGGAACCAAGGTCTTTCCACCTCTTTAAGCGCGGACATGTTCCGCGCTTTTTTGCTTTTTGGACCTGCCGGGCGCGCCGCGCCCCCGCACTTGACCAGGAGTTTTCATGATTCAGATCACCCTCCCAGATGGCTCGCACCGCGAATACCCCGGCCCGGTGAGCGTCGCAGAAGTTGCCGCGTCGATTGGCAGCGGTCTCGCGAAAGCCGCTCTGGCAGGCAAAGTGGGCGGAAAAGTCGTGGATACGAGCTACCAGATCACGCAGGACAGCCCGCTGTCCATCGTGACGGCCAAGGATGCCGATGGCCTGGAGGTGATCCGCCATTCCACGGCCCACCTGTTGGCCTATGCCGTGAAGGAGTTGTTCCCCGAGGCGCAGGTCACCATCGGCCCCGTGATCGAGAACGGCTTCTACTACGACTTCGCCTACAAGCGCCCTTTCACGCCCGAAGACCTGGTGGCGATCGAGAAACGCATGGCCGAGCTGGCCGCCAAGGACGAGCCCATCGTGCGCCGCGTGTTGCCGCGCGACGAGGCTGTGGCGTACTTCAAGGGCCTGGGTGAGCACTACAAGGCCGAAATCATCGCCAGCATCCCCAGCAACGAGGATGTGAGCCTGTACCGGGAAGGCAAGTTCGAGGACCTGTGCCGTGGCCCGCACGTGCCCAGCACGGGCAAGCTCAAGTTCTTCAAGCTCATGAAGGTGGCGGGCGCCTACTGGCGCGGCGACCACCGCAACGAGATGCTGCAGCGCGTCTATGGCACGGCCTGGGCTACCAAGGACGAACTGCAGCAGTACCTCACGATGCTGGAAGAGGCCGAGAAACGCGACCACCGCAAGCTCGGCCGTGAACTCGATCTGTTCCACATCGACGAGCATTCGCCCGGTACCGTGTTCTGGCACCCCAAGGGCTGGACGCTGTGGCAGGAGGTGGAGCAATACATGCGCCGCGTGTACCGCGACAACGGCTACCAGGAGGTGAAGGGCCCGCAGATCCTGGACAAGACCCTGTGGGAAAAGACGGGGCACTGGGACAAGTACCGCGACAACATGTTCACGACCGAGAGCGAGAAGCGCGACTACGCCCTCAAGCCGATGAACTGTCCGGGGCACATCCTGATCTTCAAGCAGGGCATCAAGAGCTACCGCGACCTGCCGCTGCGCTACGGCGAATTCGGTCAGTGCCACCGCAACGAGCCCACGGGCGGACTGCACGGCATCATGCGCGTGCGCGGCTTCACACAGGACGACGGCCACATCTTCTGCACCGAAGAGCACATCCTGGGCGAATGCACCACCTACACGGCGCTGCTGCAGAAGGTCTACCAGGATTTCGGCTTCACAAACATCATCTACAAGGTGGCCACGCGCCCCGAGGCGCGCATCGGTTCCGACGAAAGCTGGGACAAGGCCGAGCACGCGCTCATGGAGAGCCTGCGCGCCTCAGGGTGCGAATTCGAGATCGCTCCAGGCGACGGTGCTTTCTACGGCCCCAAGATCGAATACACCCTCAAGGACGCGATCGGCCGGCAGTGGCAGTGCGGCACCATGCAAGTCGATTTCTCCATGCCCGAGCGCCTGGACGCCGAATACGTGGGCGAGGATGGGGCGCGCCACCGCCCGGTGATGCTGCACCGTGCCATCGTGGGCAGCCTGGAGCGTTTCATTGGCATTCTGATCGAGCAACACGCGGGCGCTTTGCCGGTTTGGCTGGCTCCTGTGCAAGTTGGGATTCTGAACATCACCGACGCGCAGGCCGATTACTGTCGCGAAATTGCCGCAAAACTCGCGCACGCCACGCCGCATCACCCCATGCGGGTCGCACTGGATCTGAGGAACGAGAAGATTACGTATAAAATACGCGAGCATTCGTTGCAAAAGTTGCCCTTTATTCTCGTGGCCGGCGAGAAGGAGCGTGCAGCCGGCGCGGTTGCAGTGCGCGCCCGGGGCAACAAAGACCTTGGCGTCATGCCGGTCGATGATTTCATTCGGCTTGTCACGCGCGCAATTGCCGACAAAACCTGATCTGTACACCTGGGCTGACTCCAAGGAGGCAACCCGGGCATGCTGGTCTTGGAAGTTGGACATCCTACTCAAGAGGTGAGAACCATAGCTACTGAATTTCGTGATCGTCGCCACCGTGAAGAGCGCAAGCACCGCCTGAACCGTGAAATCATGGCTCCCGAGGTCCGCTTGTCGGGCCCCGACAACGAGCCACTCGGCGTTGTGAGCCTGATGGATGCGTTGCGCATGGCCGGTGAACTGGATGTCGACCTGGTGGAGATAGCTGCCACCGCGAATCCGCCGGTGTGCCGCTTGATGGACTACGGCAAATTCAAATACATCGAACAAAAGCGCGCTGCCGAAGCCAAGGCGAAGCAGACGGTCATTGAGATCAAGGAAGTCAAATTCCGGCCTGGTACCGACGACGGCGACTACAACATCAAGCTGCGCAATATCCGGCGTTTTCTGGCCGAAGGCGACAAGTGCAAGATCACGTTGCGTTTTCGAGGCCGGGAAATCACGCACCAGGACTTGGGGCTCGCGCTGCTCAACCGGCTGCGCGACGATCTCGGCGACAGCATTTTGGTGGAGCAGTTCCCAAGGCTTGAGGGCCGGCAAATGATCATGATGATCGCCCCGGCCCGCAAGAAGACCGCGGCGGCGCGGTCGGCGGAAGTGTCCGCCGGTTCGGACAGCGGCGCGGTCTAAATTAAAATTCAAGGTTTCGTCTGCCCGTGTCCGCATGGGCGGTGGAAAAGGGAAGTTCGGCGTGCCGGCTTCCCGGCCGGATGAAAAGCCGGCCACAAGAAGTGTCTCGGGGCCAACAAGCTTGCAAGTGTTTTGCAATCGCCTCACGAGCACAATAAAAGGAGCATTTCCATGCCCAAAATGAAGACCAAGAGCAGCGCGAAGAAGCGCTTTCGCGTTCGTCCGGGTGGTACCGTCAAGCGCGGCCACGCCTTCAAGCGTCACATCCTGACCAAGAAGACCACCAAGAACAAGCGCCACCTGCGCGGCATTACCGCTGTCCATGAGACCAACATGGGTCACATGGCGCAGATGCTGCCGTTTGCCGGCCTGTAACCAACGGACGAACAAGGAGTACTCACATGCCTCGCGTCAAACGTGGTGTAACGGCTCACGCCCGTCACAAGAAAGTTCTCGCCCTTGCCAAGGGCTTCCGTGGTCGCCGCGGTAACGTTTTCCGCATCGCCAAGCAGGCGGTGATGAAGGCGGGGCAATATGCCTACCGCGACCGCCGTGCCAAGAAGCGCGTATTCCGCCGCCTCTGGATTGCCCGTATCAATGCCGGTGCGCGTGAACTGGGCCTGACCTACAGCCAGTTCGCCAACGGCCTGAAGAAGGCATCGATCGAGATCGATCGCAAGGTTCTGGCCGATCTGGCTGTGCACGACAAGGCCGCCTTTGGCAGCATTGTGGAGCAGGTCAAGGCCAAACTGGCTGCTTGAGCGTAGCGACTTGCTATTTTATAGATAGCTTGTACCGCAATCATGACAAGGGCTAGGGCTTGAAAAGGCACTAGCCCTTGTTTCTTTTTGACGAGCACTTATGAACGATCTGGATTCCTTGGTGGGCGCTGCGCAGCAATCGTTCGCTGCCAGCGCCACGCCGGCCGAACTCGAAAACGCCAAGGCGCAATTCCTCGGCAAAGCCGGGCGCATGACCGAACTCATGAAAGGCATGGCGCAGCTTTCGCCGGAGGAGAAGAAATCGCGCGGCGCGGCCATCAATTTGGCCAAGCAAGCCATCGAGGCAGCCCTGACGGCCAGGCGCCAAGCGTTGGCGGAGGACGAGCTCAATGCCCAGCTCCAGGCAGAAGCGCTCGATGTCACCTTGCCGGGGCGTCAGCGCGGGCAGGGAGGCCTGCATCCGGTGTCCTTGAGCCTGGAGCGCATCGAGGGCATTTTTGGCTCCATGGGGTTCGAGGTGGCCGATGGGCCGGAAGTCGAGACCGATTGGTTCAATTTCACGGCCCTCAACACGCCCGCCGACCATCCGGCTCGCTCCATGCACGACACCTTCTACCTGGAAGGGGTGGGCGATCACGCGCCCCACCTATTGCGCACGCACACCAGCCCGATGCAGATCCGGCACGCCATCGCGCACGTCAAGCGCCACCGCGCGGCCATCGACGCCGGCGAGCCGATGCCCGAGATCCGCGTGATCGCCCCGGGCCGCACCTACCGGGTGGACAGCGATGCTACGCATTCGCCCATGTTCCACCAGTGCGAAGGCCTGTGGGTGGGTGAGAACGTCAGCTTCAAGGACTTGAAGTACGTCTTCACGGCGTTCTGCCGCACGTTCTTCGAAGCCGACGACCTGGCGCTGCGTTTTCGCCCGAGTTTTTTTCCCTTCACTGAGCCCAGCGCGGAAATCGATATTCAGTTTTCCACCGGGCCGCTGGCTGGACGATGGCTCGAGGTAGCGGGCTCTGGGCAAGTACATCCCAACGTGGTGCGCAATATGGGGCTGGACCCCGAACGCTTCATCGGTTTTGCCTTCGGCATGGGCTTTGACCGCTTGACGATGCTGCGCTACGGGATCAACGACTTGCGCTTCTTCTTCGACGGCGACATCCGCTTCCTGTCCCAATTCCAATAATGTGCGATTGCGCGGCCGATACGTCTTGGCCGCGCGATTGACGAACGCAGAGCTTCCCTATGCAATTTCCTGAATCGTGGCTGCGCGAATTCTGCAACCCGCCCATGGGCACGCAAGCATTGGCCGACATGCTGACCATGGCCGGCATGGAGGTCGAAGAGCTGCGCCCCGTGGCGCCCCCATTTACCGGCGTCGTGGTGGGTGAGATCCGCGAAGCGGTCCAGCACCCGGATGCCGACCGCTTGCGTGTGTGCCAGGTCGATGTCGGCCAGGAGCAGTTGCTGAACATCGTTTGCGGGGCGCCCAACGCCCGCGTCGGTATCCGGGTGCCATGCGCCGTGGTGGGTGCGCAGTTGCCGCCGGGCGAGGACGGCAAGCCCTTTGCCATCCGTGTCGGCAAGCTCCGGGGCGTGGAGAGCCACGGCATGCTGTGCTCCGCCAGAGAGCTCAAGCTCTCCGACGACCACGGCGGGCTCTTGGAACTTGCCGCCGACGCCCCCTTGGGCGCCGACATCCGCACGGTGCTGGCGCTGGACGACACCTTGTTCACGCTCAAGCTCACACCGAACCTGGCGCACTGCCTCAGCGTGTTCGGCGTGGCGCGCGAAGTGTCGGCGCTCACGGGCGCGCCGCTGCGCGTTCCCGGTGCCGCGCCCGTGGCGGCGGACATTCCAGACACGCTTCCCGTCACGATCAGCGCGCCCGACCTGTGCGGCCGGTTTTCCGGGCGCATCGTGCGCCGGGTGAACCCACGCGCCAGCACGCCCGCCTGGATGGTCGAGCGCCTGGCGCGGTGCGGGCAGCGCAGCGTGTCGCCGCTGGTCGACATTTCGAACTATGTGATGTTCGAACTGGGACGCCCCTCGCACATCTTCGACCTGGGCAAAATTCGCGGGGGGCTGGACGTACGCTGGGCACGCAGCGGGGAGTCGCTCGCCCTGCTCAATGGCAGTACCGTCGAACTGGACCCGCGGGTGGGCGTGATCGCCGACGCTGAGCACGTCGAATCGCTGGCCGGCATCATGGGAGGCGATGCCACGGCGGTGTCCGATGCCACCGAGGACATCTACATCGAGGCGGCTTTCTGGTGGCCCGAGGCGGTCGCGGGCCGCTCGCGCCAGTTCCGCTTCGCCACGGAGGCGGGGCACCGTTTTGAGCGCGGGGTCGATCCCGAGCACACGGCCGAGCACATCGAGCGCATCACCCAACTGGTCCTGGAGATTTGTGGCACGCCCGAGACCGCCTGCGGGCCCGTGGTCGACCAGCAGGTGCGCATGCCCGAGCGCGTTCCGGTGCGCCTGCGCGTAGCGCGCGCGGCCAAGGTCATTGGCATGCCGCTCTCCCAGGAGCAATGTTTCCAGGCGCTGACGCGTTTGGGCCTGGACGTGACGCAGGCCGAAGGCGTGCTGACCGTGGTGCCGCCGCTGTACCGGTTCGACTTGACCCTGGAAGAGGATCTGATCGAAGAGGTGGCGCGCATCGTGGGCTATGGCCAGTTGCCCGACACGCCGCCGCTCGCTCCGGTGACGCCGATGCTGCGCACGGAACAGCGGCGCAACCCCTTCGCGTTGCGGCACCAGCTGGCTGCGCTCGGGTACCAGGAGACGATCAACTTCAGCTTTGTCGACGAACGCTGGGAGCGCGAATTGGCGGCTGCCTCGGCCCCGATCCGTTTGCTCAACCCGATTTCAAGCCAAATGAGCGTCTTGCGCTCGTCCCTATTGGGTTCTTTGCTACAAGTTTTGAAGTACAACGCCGATCGGCGTGCCGAACGCGTGCGGGTTTTCGAAATCGGCCGGGTGTTCCTGCCCGATGCCTCGGTGCCTGATACCGACAGCACGGTGGCGGGCTTTCACCAGCCGCAGCGCGTAGCCGGCCTGGCCTATGGCCCGGCCGACCGTGTGCAATGGTCCGTGGGGCAGCGCGAGGTCGACTTTTTCGACGCCAAGGGCGATGTGGAGGCGCTGCTCGCCCCCCGCAAGGCCACGTTCGAGCCGGCGCAACACCCCGCCCTGCATCCCGGCCGCTGCGCGCGGGTGGTGCTGGACGGCGTGGCCGTGGGCCATGTCGGTGAACTGCACCCCAAATGGCGCCAGTCGTGGGACCTGGGCCACGCGCCCGTGCTATTCGAGCTGGAGTTGGAGCCGGTGCTCAGGCGCGTTCTTCCCGCTTTCCAGCCGATCGCGCGGCACCAGGTGGTGGAGCGCGACATTGCGGTGGTGGTCGCGGAGAGCGTCGCCTACGCCGCACTCAAGCAGACCATCGCCGCGTCGCTTGCCCCCGGCCTGCTGCGCGACGCCGTCCTGTTCGATGTCTACCGCCCCAAGCCCGCCAAAGGTGGTGAGCCGAGCGCTGCCGCGTTGTCGGCGGGGGAAAAGAGCCTGGCCATCCGGCTTGTGCTCGGGGGCGATGCCACGCTGAGCGAGGCGCAGATTGACGCTGCCGTGCAAGCCGTTGTCGGCCAATTGGCGGTGCGCCATGGCGCACGGCTGCGCGCCTAGGAGCCCACGATGCAGCGCATCGAATTTTCTGTCGAGAGCCTGGAAACCCCGGCGCTGACCAAGGCGCAGCTCGCCGAGCTCCTGTTCGACCAGATCGGCCTGAACAAACGCGAATCCAAGGACATGGTGGACGCGTTTTTCGACCTCATGGCACGCAGCCTGGTCGAGGGCGAAGACGTCAAGCTGTCGGGTTTCGGGAATTTCCAGATTCGCACCAAGGCCCCCCGGCCGGGGCGCAATCCGCGCACCGGGGAAGCCATCCCCATTGGCGAGCGGCGGGTGGTGACCTTCCACGCCAGCAGCAAGCTCAAGGAACAGATCCAGGGCCATTCCTCGCCCGAATGACCGGTGCCCCATGTGGGGCTGTTACAACGCATGGCGCAACCCGGCGGTCTGCTGTAGGCTAGAAGGTTTGGTGCATATTGTGCGCGACGCGCGCCAGTTCCATGGGCTCTGCGCTTCCTTCCATCCCGGCGAAACGCTATTTCACCATCGGTGAAGTGGCCGACCTGTGCGCCGTCAAGCCGCATGTGCTGCGCTACTGGGAACAGGAATTCACGCAGCTGCGCCCCATGAAGCGCCGCGGCAACCGGCGTTATTACCAGCACCATGAGGTGCTGATGATCCGGCGCATACGCGACCTGCTCTATGACCAGGGCTTTACCATCAGCGGCGCGCGCAACCAGCTTCAGGAAGTGCCGCATGTGCTGGCCTACGGCGGGGACAACGTGGCGGAGCCGGCGGACGCCGCTCGGGGGGCTTTGCCGGACCCGGTCGGTGCGGATCTTGTCACGACCCCGGCCGATCTCGAATCGGTACGCCGTGAATTGTTCGAAATCCGGGGACTTCTCTCGGCGGTGGCGTGAATTGGACCTATAATTCGAGGCTCATCGGCGTGTGGCGCAGCCTGGTAGCGCACTTGCATGGGGTGCAAGGGGTCGAAGGTTCGAATCCTTTCACGCCGACCATTGATTGGACTGGAGACAACGGGCCGCAGCAGCAATGCTGTGGCCCGTTGTCGTTTCTGCCCGGCAGGTGCCACTGAGCCGAACGGGTTGGAGGATTTCAAGTGGACAAGCACTTCCTGACTCCCCTGTTTTCGCCCGAATCGATCGTCGTTTTCTGCGGCAACCCGGAGCGCGAGGACAGCCAGATACCGCGCGGCAAGCTGCTGCGTGATGCCATCAGTGCACAGCGCTTTCGCGGCCGCCTGCAATTCCTCGACATACAGACCACGGGTACGCTCGCCGATCTGGCCCAGGCGCGCGCGGACCTGGCCATCATCGCATTGCCTCCCCAGGATGTGGCTGCCGCCCTGGAAGTGGCGGGCCGCATGGCCTGCCGGGCCGCGCTGGTCATTTCGAGCGGCACGGACCACGACGAAGCAGCGGTGCTCGCCAAGATCGCCCAGCGCGAAGGCGTCCACCTGCTGGGACCAAATTCGCTCGGCTTCCAGCGCCCCGCACTGGGGCTCAACGCCAGCGTCGCCGGCCCGCTGGCGCGCCAGGGGTCGCTGGGGCTGGTGTGCCAGTCGGGTGCGCTGACGGCTTCGATACTCGATTGGGCGGCGCAGAACGCCGTGGGTTTCTCGTCCATCGTTTCGGTAGGGCCGAATACGGTCATGGACGGCGCCATGGTGCTGGACTACCTCGCCAGCGACCCGCAAACGCACAGCATCGTCGTGTACCTCGAAGGCATTTCGAACGCCCGCAGCTTCATGAGCGCCTTGCGTTCGGCCGCCAATGCCAAGCCGGTGGTGGTGCTCAAGGCGGGCCGCAAGCCCGCGGGCAATGCGGCCGCGCAAACGCACAGCGGTGCCATCGTCGGCAGCGACGACGTGTTCGATGCCGTGCTGCGGCGGGCGGGCGCCGTGCGCGTGCGCTCGTTTGTCGAACTGTTCTCGGCCGCCAAATGCCTGGCTTCGCGCTACCGCCCCGTGGGCCGGCGGCTGGCCATCGTCACGAACGGTGGCGGCCCGGGCGTGCTCGCCGCGGATTGGGTCAACGAGATCCTGCTCGACCTCGGGCGCCTGTCCCCCGAATCGGTGGCGGCCCTGCAGCCCAAGTTGCCGCCGCTCGCGTCCTTGTGCGACCTGATGGACCTCTCCGAGGAAGCGGGGCCGGAGCATTTCCGTCTGGCGGTGGAGGCGGCAAGCCGGGACCGCCAGATCGATGGGGTGCTCGCCATCTATTCGCCCAAGACGGGCGTGGACGCCGTCGCCGTCGCCCAGGCCATCGTGGACGCCAAGCGCCAGATGAGCAAACCGCTGCTGTCCTGCTGGATGGGAGACAGTTCGGTCGGCGCTGCACGTGGCTTGCTGGTCGAAGCGGCCATTCCCAGCTTTCGCACACCGGAGGCGGCGGTGGGGGCCTTTGGCAACATTGCCTCGTTCTACCAGAATCAGCAACTTCTGCAGCAGACACCGCCCCCCCTGACCACCTTGGCCAAGCCCGACATCGAGGGTGCACGACTGGTCATCGAGGGCGTGCTCGCCGAGCGGCGCAAAGTCCTCACGGAAATGGAATCGAAGACGCTCCTGGCGGCCTTCCACATTCCCGTGACGAACACCATTCTCGCGCGCAGCGCCACCGAGGCGATGATGATCGCAACGCAGATCGGCTTTCCGGTGGCGCTCAAGATCGATTCGCCCGACGTCAGCCACAAGTCCGACGTTCAGGGCGTTGCGCTCAATATCATGAGCGGCGCCAATGCCCGCGATACCTACACCGACATGGTGCAGCGCGTGAAGCAGCTCCTGCCGAACGCGCGCATCAACGGCGTGACGGTGCAGAAAATGGCCCGTACGCGGCGCGGCCGCGAAGTGTGCATCGGCCTGGTGACCGACGATCCGTTCGGACCAGTGATCACTTTTGGCGCCGGCGGCACCATGATCGAACTCATAGACGATCGCGCGATGGAACTGCCGCCGCTCAACCAGTTCCTGGCGCGCCGGCTGATCGAGCGTTCACGCGTCGCGGAAACGCTGGACGAGTGGCGCGGCGCGAGCGCCGTGGACCGCGATGCGTTGGAGCAGGTGCTGCTGCGCGTCTCGGAAATGGTGTGCGAGCTGCCGCAACTGCGGGAGATGGACATCAACCCGCTGATCGCCGATGCATCGGGTGTCATCGCCGTGGATGCACGCATCGTCGTCGACCATGCGCCCCAGGCCAGCGGCAGTGCGTCGCACTACAGCCACCTGGCCATCCTGCCGTACCCGGCGCGTTTTCGCCAGGTCTGGCCGATGAGCGGGGGTGGCGAATACACTATCCGCCCGATACGCCCGGACGACGCGCAGATGCTGCAGGCGCTGGTGCAAAGCCTGTCGCCCGAGAGCCGGTATTTCCGGTTCATTTCTTCGATGGCCCAGCTTCCGCCCAGCATGCTGGCGCGGTTCACCTTGATCGATTACGACCGGGAAATGGCTCTGGTGGCCGTGTTCAAGCAGCGCACGCCCGGCCCCGATGGGGAAGTGGTCGAGACCGAGCGCGTGGTGGGCGTCTCGCGCTACATCACCAACCCGGACCACAGCAGTTGCGAATTCGCACTCGTCGTCGCCGACGATTTCAGTGGCCGGGGCCTGGGTTCGCGCCTGATGCTCAGCATCATGGAGGTGGCGCGCGAGCGCGGGCTGAACGAAATCGAGGGCCTCGTGCTGGCCAACAACCCAGGCATGCTCAAACTCATGCGCAGCCTGGGCTTTAGCGTGAAGCCCTTTCCGGAAGACCCGGACTTCAAGTTCGTCAGCCACGCGCTCTAAGGGAGTGCCCTGCGCGCTCCCGCGCGGCGCGAGACCTCAGTGGGGCATCGGGATGCTGCGCCAGCCCGCATGGTCGAAGTGTTTGCCATAGGCATTGGCCGCCTTGGCCACCTGGGCCACGCCGGCAGCGCGCTTCTTCTCGCCCTGCTTGCCCTGGGCTGTTTCGGCGCCTTCCATCAGCTCGGCCACGATGAGGTGCAACTGGGCATCTGCCTTGGGGTCGAGCTTGCAGTTCTCCACCATGTAGGTGACTTGCGCCGTCACGGCATTGCCGAACGCGTCGTAGTCGGCGGCACTGGCCTTGCCCGAATGCGCTGCCGGGAGCGTCTTGGAAACCGAGCTGTGGATCGTCGACATGGCCTGGCGCAGCGCTTCGTCCGTTCCCCATTTCTTGCCGGCATTGAGCTCCAGCTGGTGCGGGGCGGATTTGCCGTGGTCATGGGCATCGGCGGCGGCGAGCGCAGCCAGGGGCGAGGCGAGGGCGAGGGCGAGTACGAGGGCGAGGGGTGATTGCATGGGAAGACTCCGGTAAGTGTGGATCGTTTGGGGCCCCTGGTTTGCAGTGGCCTTGCTGTCTTCAACGCACCGGCGTCTCGAATGTTCCCGCTAATTTTTGCTGCCTCCCCACTTGCTCAGTCGCGGTGCAGCAACTCCTCCTCCGTAGCGTCTTTGGAGTAGCGGCTGAGCAGCAATTCCATCAAGCGCGTGCGTTGGCCATCGTTCAGCACGCTGCGCTCGGCCAGCAGTTGTTCGATCACGCGTTGCTGCTGCGCGGACTGCAGGGCAGCAATCGCGTGGTGTTCGGCATCGATGGCTGCGCGGTCCGGTATGGGTGCGAAGATGTGCCGCACCAATGCTTCTCGGTGCACGCGGATGCTTTGCCAATTGGCCGCCAGAGCATGCAGGAAATCGGGCTCCAGCTGTTCCCAGCGGGCGCGCTGTTCGGCATTCAGCTCCAGGTAGTCGGGCAGCTTCAGTGCGGCGGACGCCGCCGCGCGGTCGGAGGGTGGGGGCGCGGTCGTGCGGACCACCAGGGCCGCGACGACGCCCAGGTTCAAGGCCAGGGAGGCGGCCAGCAGGTAGCGTGTCCAGGTGCTGCGGTTCATAGCATTCCTTTCGTGGGGCGGCACAGTTCGGCGGCGGCGCACAGCCCGCCCGGCGGCACCGGATCGAACACGCGCACCATGGGGGCCGGGACGGCGGTGCCCACCGTACCGCCCCCGAGCAACAGGCCGCCCATCCAGACGCCCGAGAGGAGCGCCAGGCCGGCGGCCACGCCGGTAGGCAGCCAGGCGCTGGGCTGCCACAGCGCTGGCCAGGCGCGCCTTTTTCGCCTGGGCGTGCGCGGCAGGCGGTCCGCCAACTGGGCCGCCAGGTCGAAGTTCAGCGTCGGCGACGGCATGGCGCGCAACCCGCGCGTGAGCGCGTGCAGTTCGTCCAGGTGCTGCTGGCAGATGGGGCAGGCGTGCAGATGCCGCTCGAAACGCGCCCGTGCGCGCGGTTGCATGGCCTGGTCGGCGTAGGCGGACAGAGAGGCGTGGCGGGGGCATGGCATACAGTGGTTCCTCCGGTCAGCGGGGCATTTTTTCCATCAGGCGGGCGCGGGCGCGGGCAAGGCGGGATTTCACCGTGCCCATGCCGATATCGAGCACCTCGGCGATGTCTTCGTACGACAACTCCTCGATTTCCCGCAGCAGCAGGATTTCACGGTGCTCCGCAGGCAGACGGGCGAGCGCCCATTCCAGCCCCTGCAGGCGCTGGGTGGATTCGAGCGCGGCCTCCGGCGTGGGCCCGCTGTCGGCGACGTGCAGATCCTGGCCTTCTTCCAGCGCCACGAACTCGACCCGCTTCGTGCGCCGCAGCCAGTCGATGGCCTGGTTGCGTGCAATGCGAAACAGCCAGGTCGTAAAGCGGGCCTCGGGCCGCCAGCGCGCCAGTGCCTGGTAGGCGTTCAGGAAGGTTTCCTGGGTCAACTCCAGGGCGTCGTCCGGGGAACGCGTGAGCCGCACCAGGAACCGGTAGATGCGGTTCTGGTAGCGTGCAACGAGTTCGGAAAACGCCGCCACGTCGCCCCGTTGGGCGCGGGCGACGCACTCGTCTTCTTCCAGTTGGGGCAGGGCGCTCATGCATGGCCAGTGTGCAGGGGCCGCGGGAGGGCGGCCGGATACTGGGTTTCAACGCACGGGCGCGGCATTTGTTCCCTCCATTTGCCGATACAGCCACGCCAGCAGCGGCCGCTGGCAGTCAACCGATGGTCATCAAGCTGGCGTTGCCGCCAGCGGCGGCTGTATTCACGCTGAGCGAGCGCTCCAATACCAGGCGGTCGAGGTCGATCGCTGCATCGCCCGGCGCAAAGCCGTGCAGCAGCACGATGGCCCCCGGCCGCTGTGCCAGGGTTTCGGCGCTGCGCTGCAACTCGGCTCCGCTGCCATGCTGCAGCACCACGCCCACGGTGGGCTCCTGGAGCACCTCGCCGACCGCGAGCAGCAACTGCTGTTGCACGGCGGCGGGAAGGCGCTGGCGCAGGCGTGCTGCCGCGTCTCCCTGCCACAGGGCCTGCGAGCCCACGGCCAGCACGGCCGCCAGCTGTGTCAGCAGGTCGCGGTCCTCGGCGGCCAGGCAGGCGGTCGCGGCGCGCGGCAGCACGGAGTACACGTTGCGCTCGCCCGTGGGGCCGGGCAGCGCCAGCGACGCGCCCGCCGGTGAATGAGCGGCAAAGCGTGCGCAGGTGGCGGCCAGCGCGGGCTGGCCGCTGGCCTCGGCCCATTGCTGCAGTGCAGCGAGGGCCGCGTTCGGTGCCGGAGCGGGTGCCTCCTGGCCGCAGACCGCGTTGCGGGCGTTCTCTGGCGCGCGGGCCACCAGACGGCGCAGGTACAGCGGCCCGCCCGCCTTGGGTCCGGTGCCCGACAGGCCTTCCCCGCCAAAAGGCTGCACCCCCACCACTGCGCCCACCATGTTGCGGTTCACGTACACATTGCCGGCGTGCGCGCGGTCGACCACCTGGGCAATGGTTTCGTCGATGCGGGTATGCACGCCCAGCGTCAGGCCGTAGCCGGTGGCGTTGATGTCCTCCAGCAGGCGGGGCAGCGCATTGCGTGCGTAGCGCACCACGTGCAGGACGGGGCCGAACACCTCGCGCTCGAGCTGGCCGATGCGGGCAAGCTCGATCAAGGTCGGCGGGACGAAGGTGCCGGCTCCCGCCGGTGGCGCCGCGTGTGCCTGGAACACGCTGCATCCCGCAGCGCGCATGGTTTCGATGTGCGCCAGGATCCCGGCCTGCGCTTCGGCATCGATCACCGGCCCGACGTCGGTGGCCAGCTGTGCCGGGTTGCCCAGGCGCAGTTCGGCCATCGCGCCGCGCAGCATGGGCAGCAGGTGGGGCGCGGCGTCCTCCTGGATGCACAGCACGCGCAGCGCGGAGCAGCGCTGCCCGGCGCTGTCGAATGCCGAAGCCAGGATGTCGACCACGGCCTGCTCCGCGAGCGCCGACGAATCGACCACCATGGCGTTCTGGCCGCCGGTCTCGGCGATCAGGGTAACCGGCCGCCCGGCGGCGTCGAGCCGCCCGGCCAGCGCTTGCTGGATGGCGCGGGCCACCTGCGTGGAGCCGGTGAAAACCACGCCCATGACCCGCGGGTCGGCCACCAGGCCGGCGCCCACTGTTTCGCCGCGCCCCGGCAGCAACTGCAGGGCGGCCCGCGGCACGCCGGCCTGCCAGAGCAGGCGCACCGCCTGTGCGGCGATCAGCGGCGTCTGCTCGGCCGGCTTGGCCAGCACGCAATTGCCCGCGGCCAGCGCCGCGCACGCCTGCCCGGTAAATATGGCCAGGGGGAAATTCCAGGGGCTGATGCACACCACGCTTCCAAGAGGGCGCACGTCGGGCCCGTTCAGCGTGCTGTCCGCCTGGCCCGCGTAGTAGCGCAGGAAATCAATCGCTTCGCGGACTTCGGCGACGGCATTGGCGGCGCTCTTGCCGGCTTCGCGCACCAGGAGGGCGATCAAGGCGGGCATCTGCTCCTGGAACAGATCGGCGGCGCGCAGCAGCGTTTGGCAGCGCTCGTGCGCCGCTGCGGCGCGCCAGGCGGCGCCGTCCGCTTCGGCCAGGGCCAGGGCCGCTTGCACGTCGGCCATGCGCGCTTCCTGCACCTGCCCGACGATGTCTTGCGGGTCCGCCGGGTTGCGCAGCTCCTGCAGCGGCCCCTCGGCAATGTCGCAGCCCAGCATGGGGGCGGCGCGCCAGGGTTGATCGCGCGACGCCTCCAAGACGCTGCCCAGCTCTGCCAGCACGGGCTCGCTGGCCAGGTCCAGCCCGGCGGAGTTCCGCCGCGCTGCACCGAACAGCGCCCAGGGGTGCGCAATGCGCGGGTGGGGCAGGCCGGCGGTGCCTTCGGCGGCGGCCGCGGCATCCACCGTTTCCACGGGATCACGCACCAGTTCATCGAGCGCGATCGCGTGGTCGGCGATGCGGTTGACGAACGAGGTGTTGGCACCATTTTCCAGCAGCCGGCGCACCAGGTAGGCCAGCAAGGTCTCGTGCGTGCCCACCGGCGCATAGACGCGACACGGCCGGCCCAGGCCGCCCTCGCTGGCCGGGCGCACCACCTGTTCATAGAGCGGTTCGCCCATGCCATGCAGGCACTGGAACTCGTATTGGTCGGGGTGGTAGCGGGCCGGGTCGGCGATTTCATGGATCGCGGCCAGCGTGTGCGCGTTGTGCGTGGCGAACTGTGGGAACACCGCGTCCGGCGCCTCCAGCAGCATGCGGGCGCAGGCGATGTAGGACACGTCGGTGTGCGCCTTGCGCGTGTACACCGGGAAATCGCTCAAGCCATCGGTCTGTGCGCGCTTGATCTCGCTGTCCCAGTAGGCGCCCTTGACCAGGCGCACCATCAGGCGGCGCTGCGTGCGGCGCGCCAGGGCGATGACGGCCTCGACGACCGCCGGGCAGCGCTTCTGGTAGGCCTGGATGACGAAGCCGAGGCCGTTCCAGCCGGCCAGCGCCGGGTCGTGGCACAGGCGCTCCAGGAGTTCGAGCGACAGTTCCAGCCGGTCGGTCTCCTCGGCGTCGATGTTCAGGCCGATGTCGTACTTGCGTGCCAGGGAAGCTAGCGAGCGCAGCACCGGGTAGAGCTCGCCGTGCACGCGCTCGGCCTGTGCGCGCACGTAGCGCGGGTGCAGCGCGGAGAGCTTGATGGAAATTCCCGGACCGGCATAGATGCCGCGCCCGCCCGAGGCCGCGCCAATGGCGTGGATGGCGGCCTCGTAGGCGCCCAGGTAGCGCTCGGCGTCCTGCGCTGTCAGCGCCGCTTCGCCGAGCATGTCGTAGGAGAAGCGGAAACCCGCCGCCTCGCGCGCCCGCGCATTGGCCAGCGCCTCGGCGATGGTTTCGCCGGTGACGAACTGCTCGCCCATCATGCGCATGGCCATGTCCACGCTCTTGCGGATCAGCGGCTCGCCGCCCTTGGCCGTCAGGCGCACCAGCAAGGTCGAAAGGGTACGTTCGCTGTGGGTGGCGACCAGCTTGCCGGTGAGCAACAGGCCCCAGGTGGCGGCGTTGACAAACAGCGAGGGGCTCTTGCCGAGGTGGGCGTCCCATTGGCCGTTGCCGATCTTGTCGCGGATGAGGGCGTCGCGCGTCGCCTTGTCGGGAATGCGCAGCAACGCCTCGGCCAGGCACATCAGCGCCACGCCTTCCTGGGACGACAGCGAGAATTCCTGCAGCAGACTTTGCACCAGCCCCGCACGGCCGGCGCCTCCCTTGCGTTCGCGCAGCGCGCCGGCCAGCTGGCACGCCAGCGCATGCGTCCGGCGCTGGCGCGCGGCATCACCGCGTGCCAGGGCGAGCAGCGGGGCCAGCGCCTCGGCCTCGGCCGGTCGGCACCGTGCCTGTAGTGCGGCGTAGGGCAGCGCGCCGTGGTGGGTGCGGGGGGCGAAGGCGGTGTGGGTGCGTGGCATGGCGGTGGCTGGGCAAAAAGGATGGCGCATCATGCTTGAGTTCTATGAGAATAAAATTTCGAATATCGCGACTCAAGAAGATATAAAAATTATCGTGAGCGAAATTGACAACGAAATTGACAGAATCGATCGGAAAATACTTTCGATCCTTCAGGAGGATGGACGCATCTCCAACCTGCGCCTCTCCGAGTTGGTCGGCCTGTCGCCCACGGCCGTGCTGGGGCGCGTGCAGCGCCTCACGCGCGACGGCTACGTGCTCGGCTACGAGGCGCGCCTGAATCCGCTCAAGCTTGGGGCGGGCATGCTGGTGTTCGTCGAGGTGCTGCTCGACCGCACCACGCCGAACGTGTTCGAGCAATTCAATGCCGCCGTGCAGGTGCGGCCGGAAATCATGGAGTGCCACATGGTGGCCGGCGGCTTCGACTACCTGCTCAAGACGCGCACCGCCGACATGAACGCCTACCGCAGCTTCGCCGGCGCCGTGCTCTGGCAACTGCCGGGTGTGCGCGAGACGCGCACCTACGCCGTGATGGAGGAGGTCAAGCACTCCACGCGCCTGCCGGTGGCGTGAACCGCGCCGCATGGGCGCTGGCTTGCATAATGGCCCGTCACTAGGTTTTCAGGAGATATTCCATGCATGCACTCTGGAAGGCCGCCGCCTTGGTGGCGGCAGGCACGCTGGCGCAGGCGGCAAGCGCCGCTTGCTACGTGGTCTACGCCCCGGACAACACCGTGGTGTACCGCTCGCTGCAGCCGCCGGTCGACCTGTCCCAGCCACTGCACGTGAGCATGCCGCAGGCGGCTCCCGGCGGGCGCCTGGTGTTCGCGCTGGAGCCCACGGGCTGCGAACTCGAAATCCACAAGCTCGATACGCTGCACGCCATGGCCCGGGCGGCGCAGGCGCGCCCGTCCCCGGCGCCCCGGTCGGCACGCCGCGCCCGCGGGGTGTAGGGCCATGAACACGCTCTAAGCGGGGGATCGGCCAGGCCGGCCTGAGACAATCGGGCCATGAGAGAAAACCAACCCGAAGCGCCCGCAGGAGCGCCCGAAGACGCGCTGCACGTCGAATCGCTCAATCTCGATGCCCAGGGCGTGGCCCGGCGCCCCGACGGCAAAGTGGTGTTCATCGACGGCGCGCTGCCGTTCGAATGGGTCAGCGCCACCGGAACGCGAAGCAAGAACAACTGGGAACAGGCCCAGTTGACGCACATTCACCTCGAATCGGCGCAGCGCGTGCGCCCCGGCTGCCCGCACTTCGGCCTGCACGCCGGCGCCTGCGGCGGCTGCAAGATGCAGCATTTGCACGCCGGGGCCCAGGTCGCGGTCAAGCAACGCGTGCTGGAGGACAACCTCTGGCACCTGGGCAAGATCCGGCCCGAAACCGTGCTGCGCCCGATCGAAGGTCCCGCCTGGGGCTACCGCTACCGTGCGCGCCTCTCGGTGCGCCATGTGGTCAAGAAGGGCGAGGTGCTGATCGGTTTTCACGAGCGCAAGAGCCGCTACGTGGCCGATATGCGCGTGTGCCCGGTGCTGCCGCCGCACGTCAGTGCGTTGCTGCTGCCGCTGCGCGCGCTGATCGCCTCCCTGGACGCGCGCGATACCTGTCCGCAGATCGAGCTGGCCTGCGGCGATGCCGTGACCGCGCTGGTGCTGCGCCACCTGGAACCGCTGTCGGACGGCGACCTGCAGCGGCTGCGCGACTTTGCGACCGCGCGCGGCGTGCAATGGTGGCTGCAATCGAAGGGGCCCGACACCGTGCGCCTGCTCGACGAGGGCGGGCCGCAGCTGGCCTACGCCTTGCCCGAGTTCGGCATCCTGGTGCCGTTCAAACCGACCGACTTCACCCAGGTCAACCCACACATCAACCGCGTGCTGGTGGCGCGGGCCCTGCGCTTGCTGGACGTGCAGCGCGACGAGCGCGTGATCGACTGGTTCTGTGGCCTGGGCAACTTCACCCTGCCGCTGGCGACGCAGGCGCGCGCGGTGCTCGGCATAGAGGGCAGCCCGACCCTGGTGGCGCGGGCCCAGGAAAATTATGAGTCAAACAAGGCTCTAGCGCTTGATTGGCGTACGTTTGCAGCTACTCAATTCGTAGCAAGCAACCTGTTTGAGATCACCCCCGAGGCGCTGGTGGCGCACGGCCCGGCGGACAAATGGCTGGTCGACCCGCCGCGCGAAGGTGCCTTTGCCCTGGCCAAGGCCCTGGCCGACCTGGAGCAAGCGCGCCGCGGCGCTCCGGACGCGGCGCCCCTGCCCGAAGGGGCGGCGGGTTGGGCGCCGCCCAGGCGCATCGTCTACGTCAGCTGCAACCCCGCCACCCTGGCGCGCGACGCCGGCCTGCTGGTGCACCTGGCGGGCTACCGCTGCACGGCGGCCGGGGCGGTGAACATGTTCCCGCACACCGCGCACGTCGAGAGCATGGCGGTGTTCGAGCGGGCTTAGATCGGCTGCTCAGGATTTCGGCGCGCTGCCGGGTTCGGCGGCGGGCTGAGCCTGTGCACCCTGGGGAGCCGCGCTGTCGGCGGGGATGCCCTCGATCTTGTTCTCGCGCATGTAGCCGTCCATGTCCTTCCAGCCGGCGAAGATGGCGGCCTTGGACGACTTGGGGTTGTTGGCGTAGCAATCCTCGATGCCGCGAAGCGCGTAGCGGCATGCGCCGCCGATGGCCTTGGCTTCTTCCTCGCGCTGGGCGATGCGCGGGTCCGGCCCCAGGCCGGGGATGTCGCAAGCGGCCAGCAGGCCCAGCAGGGCAAGCGCCAGCGGCAGGCGCAACGGGGGCAGGAAAGTCAAAGGCATGGCGTTCATATCGGCGCGGCGCGCCCCGGCTTGAGGTTCCTGAAACGGCAAAGGCCCCGACAAGGAGCCTTTGCGCGCGAATCCGACGGGCGATCAGTCGCTGTCGCCGCCCATGATACCGAGCAGCATCAACAGGCTCTGGAACACGTTGAACATGTCCAGGTACAGCGCCAGCGTGGCGCTGATGTAGTTGGTTTCGCCGCCGTCCAGGATGCGCTTGAGGTCGTAGAGCATGTAGGCGCTGAACACGCCGATGGCAGCGACCGAGATGGCCATCATCGCGGCGGTGGAGCCGACGAAGACGTTGATCACCGCACCGACCACGATCACCATCGCGCCGACGAACAGCCACTTGCCCATGCCCGAGAGGTCGCGCTTGATCACCGTGGCCAGGCTGGCCATGACGAAAAAGACGCCCGCCGTGCCGGCAAACGCCGTCATGATGAGTTCGCTGCCGTTCGAGAAGCCCAGCACCATGCCGATCAGGCGCGAGAGCATCAGGCCCATGAAGAAGGTGAAGCCGAGCAGCACCGGCACGCCGGCGGCCGAATGCTTGGTTTTCTCGATGGCGTACATGAAGCCGAAGGCGCCGCCGAGGAAGACGATCAGCCCCAGGCCGCCGCCGAGCGAGGCGGTGATGCCGGTGGCCACGCCAAGCCAGGCGCCGAGCACGGTGGGCAGCAGGCTCAGGGCCAGCAGCCAGTAGGTGTTGCGCAGCACCTTGTGGCGCTGCTCCTGCGATACGCCGTAGCCGTAGCCCGCAGAGGAGGGGAAGGGGGTGACCCGATCGTTCATGGTGTCTCTCCAGAGTGGCCCGCACGGTGCGGGTGCATGGGATTCTAAGTGGTGCTGTCTGGCCCCATTGCAAGCAACAGGGCGATCGTTTCCCAGAACAGCGCTAATTGCCTTGTTTTGGTCATGATTCTTTCGCCCGGGATTGGTTCCCGACGGGGTGGGCCGGCGGCTATGCTTTCAGCTTTCGACCTACACGGAGCGCATGCATGAAAACCACCCACGAACTCGAACTGGCCGATGTTCGCAAGATCGCCGCGGCTGCGGAGGCGGAGGCCAACGCCAACGGCTGGGCGGTGACCATCGCCATCGTGGACGCCGGCGGCCACCTGCTGTGGCTGCAGCGCCTGGACGGCGCAGCGCCCTTGTCGGCCCACATCGCACCGGGCAAGGCGCGCACCGCAGCGCTCGGCCGGCGCGACAGCAAGGCGTACGAGGATATGGTAAATGGGGGGCGCATGTCCTTCCTGAGCGCCCCGGGGGCCGAAGCGTTGCTGGAAGGTGGCGTACCGATCCTGCACGGCGGCGCGTGCCTGGGCGCCGTGGGCGTGAGCGGCGTGAAGTCGAACGAAGACGTGCAGATTGCGCGCGCCGGGATCGCGGCGCTGGCCTGAAGGGGCGAACCGCCGGGGAAAAAAAGCCTGGCTACCGGAGCAAGCCCCTTGGCTGGCCAAAACGACATGTGCCCCACGGCACGGGAGTCGCCCCACGATGAAATCGGCTATTTGGTCAGGATGAGCTTGCCCTGGCGCGTGGCCTGCAGCTGGTACACGCCGCCGTTGTGTGCGATGTGCACGCGCTTGTTCCCCTGGAGCAGGTCGGTGCTCTGCCAGGTGAAGCAGGGCTCGGCGGCGTTGCTGCAGGCGGCGGGGGGCGGGGCACTGCTGTAGTCGGCAGTGCCCGCATCGGGCGGAACAACCTCGGTGGCGCAAGGGTAAGGACGGGTCATTGTTAAATGATAGTGATTCGCATTTAAGTTGTCAACGGCACGGCCCGCGCGGACCGGTACTGTCCGTCCCGCTAATGTTGTGGGTTGGTGACGAAACCGATCTTATGCACGCCCGCGCGCTGCGCCATGGCCATGGCCTGGGCCACGCGTTCGTAGCGCACGTTCTTGTCGCCGCTGAGGTGCAGCTCCGGTGGGGGCACCTGCAGGCCGGCCGCTTGCAGGCGCTGCTCGAGCGCGGCGTCGTCCATGGCCGCGCCGTCCAGCGCGTAGCTGCCGTCGGCCTGGACCGACAGGCGCAGCGTTTGCGGTTTGAGGTCCTCGGGCTGCACGCTGGCCTGGGGCAGGTCCACGCTGACCGAGTGCTGCATCACCGGCACCGTGATGATGAAGATGATCAGCAGCACCAACATGACGTCCACCAGCGGCGTCATGTTGATTTCGTTCATCACCTCGTCGGTGCTGTCCTGGGTGCCAAAGGCCATGCTCAGGCCCCTTTCTTGAGCGGCAGCACCTTGCCGGCGTCGCCGTTCGAGATGCGTGCGCCGGTGACGAAATACGCGTGCAGGTCGTGCGCGAAGCTGTTCAAGCGCACCAGGATGAACTTGTTGCCGCGCACCAGCGCGTTGTAGCCGAGCACGGCGGGAATGGCCACCGCCAGGCCGAGCGCCGTCATGATCAAGGCCTCGCCCACGGGGCCGGCGACCTTGTCGATGGTCGACTGGCCCGAGGTGCCGATGGCGATCAGCGCGTGGTAGATGCCCCAGACCGTGCCGAACAGCCCCAGGAAGGGGGCCGTCGAGCCGACCGAGGCCAGGATCGCGAGGCCCGCCTGAAGCCGGGCGGTGAATTCGTCGATGTTGTTGCGCAGGCTGCCGGTGACCCAGTCGCTGACGTCCAGGCTGTCGTGCAGCTGGCCCCGGGTGTTGCGGTGGTGGGCAGTGGCCTCGCGCCCCTCGATGGCCAGGGCGCGGAAGGGGTTGGCCGGGTTGCTGCCCAGGGTGGCCAGGGCGGCGGCGAAGTCGTCGTTGTGCCAGAAGGTCTGCACGGCGCGTGCGTCGCGCTTGAAGCGCACGATGTCCAGCGCCTTGATGACAATGACCGCCCAACTGGCCACCGACATGAGCAGCAGCAGCACCGCGACGCTGCGGGTGACGAGATCACCCTGCGCCCAAAGATTGGCCAGGCCGAATTGCGATTCCATGACGACTCCTGAAGATCGGTAAGTTATTCGAGAACGAAGTTGATCGGCACCAGGTACCACATGGCCTCGGCCACGCCGTTGCGCTTGCCCGGCTCGAAGCGCCAGCGCATCACGGTTTCCTGGGCCTGGCGGTCGAGCCGGTCGAAACCGCTCGACTGGCGGATTTCCACCTGTTCGGGCCGCCCATCCGCGCTGATAAGCACGCGCAGCAGCACCTTGCCCTGTTCGCCCATGCGCTTGCTGAGCGCCGGGTAGGCCGGGGCCGGGTTGTTGAGGTAGGCCGCGTTGCTCGACGGCAATTCGATGCGTGGCGGCGCTGGAGGTGCCGGGGGTGCCGGGGGTGCGGCCGGGGCCGGCGGCGCGCTCACCGGCGCGGGCTCGGCGGGCGCCGCGCCGACCACCGGCGCATTCGGCTCCGGCTGCGCCACCGGCGCGGGTGCCGGTTGCGGGCGCGGGGCAGGCCGTGGCTTGGGTGCGGGCGCCGGGCGCGGTGGTGGGGCCGGCGTGGGCGGTGGCGGTGGGGCAGGCGGTGGGGGCGCCGGGGGGGCCGGCGGCGTCACGAACTCGCTCAGCAGGACGGCCGGAACGATGATTTCGGGCGTAGGCGGCCGCAGCGCACCCTGCAATACCCACAGGGCCGCGCCGTGTGCCAGAGCAATGCCGGCCACGACGGCGGTGTTGCGTAGGCCATGCACAGCGGGCGAAAGCGAATCAGACGGCATTAAAAACAATAGCTGCCAAGGCGCACCAGTATTGCGCTAGCAGCTGATTTATCCAAAGATTTAGCGCCTGAAGATCCAGGAAAGCGACAGGCCGACGGCGACCAGCGAGAGCGATACGGACCAGGCCAGCATGTCCCGCCTTCAGGCCGCGCAAGCGCAGGAGCCGCCTTGCGCGCAGGCGCAGGCCAGGGTGGACTCATTGCGCAGCGCGGCCACCGGGCTGGCGGCATTGCACTGGGCGACCAGATCGCGGGCGCAATTCTCGCACCTGCCGCACTGGGTGGCCACGCCGAGTTCCCACTGGATTTCGTCAAAGCCCATCCCGGCGCGGGCATGGCGGGTGATTTCGCGGTCGGAAACACGGCGGCAGACGCAGACGATCATGGCAGGCAGGCGGTTCTTTGGGCCAATGGAAAGGAACGGACACGCAATTATAAATGCGAATCCATCGCATTAACAATCGTTGTTGTGTTGCGTGGGTGGCGCCAGGGCCGCCCGGCCGATGTCGGCCAGGGTGGCGCAGCCGGTGAGGGCCATCGCCACTTCCAGCTCGTCGCGCAGCACGCGCAGCACATGCGCCACGCCCACGGCGCCGGCGTGCGCCAGGCCCCAGACGGCCGGGCGGCCGATCAGCACCGCCGTCGCGCCCAGCGCCAGGGCCTTGAAGACGTCGGTACCGCGGCGTAAGCCGCCGTCGACCAGCAGCGGCAGCGCGCCGCCCACCGCATCCGCGATGTGCGGCAGGGCGTGGGCGGTGCTCACCACCGTGTCCAGCGTGCGGCCGCCGTGGTTGGAGACGATCACGCCGGCGATACCCTGGGCCGCCGCCAGGCGCGCGTCCTCGGGGTGCAGCACCCCCTTGAGCAGCACGGGCAGGCGCGTTTCGCCCTGCAGCCAGGCGATGTCGTCCCAGGTGGGCGCATGCCGCAGCAGGCCGTCGAACAGGGCGCTCTGGCCGGCTCCGAGCGGGGCCAGCGGCGCCGGCGCCAGGCCCTGCAGGTGGGGCGTGCGCAGGCCCGGCGGCAGGGCGAACCCGGCGCGCCGCTCGCGGTCGCGCACGCCGCTGGTGGGCGCGTCGACGGTGAGCACCAGGGCCTCGGCGCCCGCCGCCTCGGCGCGGGCGATGAGGGCGCGCACCAGGGCGCGGTCGTGCTGCAGGTACAGCTGCAGCCACAGCGGGCCGGCGCCGGCCTGGCCGGCCATGGCACGCGCCACGTCTTCGATCGCGGTGCTCGACTGCATGCTCAGCACCATGCCGGCGCCGAGCGCGGCCGCCGCCCAGGCCGTGGCGATCTCGCCGTCCGGGTGCGCCAGGCCCTGGTGGGCGACGGGCGCGAGCAGGATGGGGTGCGCCAGCGTGCGCCCAAGCAGCGTGCAGCGCGTGTGCCCGCCAGCCAGCGGGCGCAGCACGCGCGGCAGCAGGGCGATGGCGTCCCAGGCATGGAGGTTCGCGGCGAGCGTGCGCTCGTCGCCCGCGCCGCCGCTGAAGTAGGCCCAGGCGGCGGCGCCGAGCCGCTCTTGCGCGTGGCGCTCGTGGTCGGCCAGGGTGAGCACGTCGGCGGCCAAAGGCTGGCGTGCGGGCATGCGCGGCGTTTTTTGGGTCAAATTGGCCTCTAGCGCTTTCTGGTATTGGTTTCGTAGCTATTGTTTCAATACCAGTCGCGACCCGGGACGCCTAGGCATCGGCCCACATGCGCAGCAGGTTGTGGTACGTGCCGGTGAGGCCCACCACGGTGGGGGCGGCCTCGCCGAGCTGCTGGCGCAGGCGCAGCAGGTCCATGTCCATGGTGAACAGCAGTTCGCGCTGTTCGGCGCTGCGCACCATGCTTTGCACCCAGAAGAAGCTGGCGATGCGCGCGCCGCGCGACACCGGCGTCACCTGGTGCACGGTGGAGCCGGGGTAGAGGATGGCGTCGCCGGCGGGGAGCTTCACGCGCTGCTCGCCGGCCGGCTGCGCGATGAGCAGTTCGCCGCCGTCGTAGTCCTCGGGGTCCGAGAGGAAAACGGTGCACGAGAGGTCGCTGCGTACCCATTCGCCGGTGGCTTGCGAGCGCAGCACGGCGCCGTCAATGTGCGCGCCGTAGAAGTTCGTTGCGCCGCTGTAGCGGTTGAACAGCGGGTTGAATATCTTGCGCGGCAGCGCGGCGGAGAAGAACAGCGCGTCGCGCTGCAGCGCCGCCAGCACCAGGGCGCGCAGGGTGCTGGCCTGTTCGGTGCCCTGGGCGAGCTGCTCGTTGCGCTTGTGCGCCAGCGCCTGGGCGCCAGCGCTGGTGCGGCCGTCGACCCAGGGCGCGTCCGCGCCGAGCAGCGCGCGCGCCTGCGCCACTTCCTCGGCGCTGAGCAGGTTCTTGAGGTGCAGGAACATGGCCGGTGGCGCCCGTTCAGAAGCGCGTCTTGAGCGTCAGCTGCGCCGCGCGTGCCGCGCCCGGGCCGTAGAAGCCGCGGTACAGCGTGTCGGCGTAGAGCTTGTTGGTGAGGTTCGTGACGTTCAGCTTGATGCTGGTCTTGTCGTCCACGGTGTACTCGACCATGGCGTCGAACACGGCGAAGCTGTCGGCCGTCATGGCGCGCTGGCCCTCGGGGTTCTGCTCGCCGCGGTAGTTCACGCCCAGGCCCAGTCGCCATTGCGGCGCCACGGCGTAGGTCGTCCAGAGGCTGCCGCTGTGGCGCGGCGTCAGGCCGGGCCGGTCGCCCTGGACCTGGGCGCCGCCGCCGCTGGCCGCCGGCACCACGTTGCTTTCGTCGATCCTGGCGCTGGGGATCCAGGTGTGGTTGAAGAACACCTCCCACTTGGGCGTGATGCGTCCGGCCAGGTTGACCTCCATGCCGGCAGCGTGGCGCTTGCCCGAGAGCAGTTCCTGCGCGGCGGCGGAGTCCGGGTCGGTGTTGCGCTCGTTGTATTTCTCGCTGTAGAAGGCGGCGATGCCGAGCAGCGCGCGCTTGTCGAACAGGTCGAACTTGCCGCCGATCTCGAAGTTGCGGCTCTTTTCCGGTGGCGTGTTGGCGGTGCGCTCGGTGTTGTTGTTGAAGCTCAGGCCGAACTGGTAGGTATCGCCCGAAGTGTTGTACGACGTGCCGTAGGACGCGTAATACGAACTGCTTTCGTTCGGCTGGTAGATCACGCCCAGGCGCGGGCTCCACAGGCCGTCCGAGCGGCGGTTGGAGAGCTCCGTGGGCGTGTGGTAGGACGCCTTGAAGCGGTCGTAGCGCAGCCCGCCGAGGATTTTCACGGTGTCGGTGATCGACACCGTGTCCTGCATGTACAGGCCCAGGTTGCTGGCGTCGAAAGTGTTGAAGGTCGGCGCGCCGCGCGGCGTGGGGCGCACGGCGCCGTCGTTCGGCGTGCCCACTGTGGTGTTGGGCATGGTGCCGGTGCCGGTGTAGCGCTGGTCGCGCCGCGCGTCGTCGTGGTAGAGGTCCACGCCGGCGATCACGGCGTGCTTGCGGCCGCCCCATGCGAAGGTGTTGGTGTAGTCGCTTTGCAGCTGCGTCAGTTCGCTGATGCCCAGGCGCCCTTTGGCCGAGCGCGTGACGACGGTGTCGCCGTTCAGGTTGTCCCGCGTGGTGCCGGCGGCGAAGCGCACAGCGCTGGCCAGCAGGTCGCGCTCGTAGCGGCCGTGGCGCAGGCGCGTCTGGAGTTCGCCGTTGTTGTCGAAGCGGTGCGTGTGCGCCAGCGTCACGTACTGCGCCGAGCTGTCGAGCTTGTCGCTGGCCAGGCCGTAGTAGTTGCGCGCGGGCAGCGAAGGCACGATGCGCTGTCCGTCGAGGAACCAGGGATGGTCGTACAGCGGCCGGCCCTGGATGTCGAGCGCGTACAGGCCGACGGAGAACTCGTCGCGCGTGCCCACGCCCCAGCTGTAGGTGGGCGCGATGCCGAGCTTCTTCTGCTTGGCACCGAAGTTCTTCTCGTCGTGCACCAGGGCGTTGATGCGCAGCGCGGCGTTCTCGCCGGTCAGGAAGTTGAAGTCGCCCGTCAGCCGGTGCTGCTGGCCCGTGCCCAGGGTATAGCTCGCCTCGTGCTGGTCCATCAGCAGCGGCATCTTGTTGACCTGGTTCACCACGCCGCCGGTCGAACCCTTGCCGAACAGCATCGAGGCCGAGCCCTTGAGGACTTCCACGCTGTCGTTGTTGAAGGTGTCGCGTTCGTAGAGCGGTGCGTCCTTCATGCCGTCGATGTAGATGTCGCCCGCCTGGCCGAGCGAAAAGCCGCGCAGGCGGATGTCTTCCTCGCCGGTTTCGCCGGCCTGGAAGGTGACGCCGGCGGTGCTGCGCAGCACGTCGCGGAAATCGTCCTGGTTGCGGTCGTTCATGAGCCGCTCGGTGAACACCGTCACGCTCTGCGGAATGTCGCGCAGCGCCTGCTTGCCCTTGCCGATGGTGGTGGTGGCGGGCCTGAGCGTGTCCTTGTTCTGGATTTCGGCGCTTTCCTTCACCGTCACCGTGGGCAGTTGCACCCCGGTGGCGGCGGGCGCGGGCGGCGTCTGCGCGAAGCTGCCGGCCGAGGCGAGCAGCATCGCGGCGCCCAGGGGCAGGAAGGCTTTGTGGTCGGAGCCGCCCGGTGCCTCGGCGGTGGCGTGGGAAGGAACAGGGGGGCGCAGGGCGCGGAATGGGGCCAAGGGATTCTCCAGTTATGTGGCTAGGACTTGGCGGGCGCGTGGCCCGCAAGAAGCATTGGCTGGGGAAAAACCGTGGCTGTGCTCCGACAGCGGATTAGTTTAAATCAAACGAGACTCATTCTTGTTCGCAATGATGCAATTTTGCGACAAGGGTTGAGCATAAAAAAAGGCCGGCATGCGCCGGCCTGCAGTCGCAGCGGGAAGCTGTTACTTCACGTGCTTGCCGATGAGGCCGGCCATTTCAAACATGGACACCTGCGGCTTGCCGAACACTTCCTTGAGCTTGGCGTCGGCGTTGATCATGCGCTTGTTCTTTTCGTCCTGCAGTTTGTGGGCCTTGATGTAGACCCACAGCTTGCTGATGATTTCCGTGCGCGGCAAAGGTGCTGCGCCGACCACGGCGGCCAGCGCCGGGCTGGGCGTGAGCGCCTTCATGAAGGCCGCGTTGGGCGTGCGCTTCTTGGCGGGAGCGGCCGTCTTGGCGCCGGCAGCGGCCGGGGCTTTCTTTGCAGTTGCCATGTTGGTTTTTTCCTGGTTGGGAGTGTTCGATGGACCAGCGAAAACCTGTTTCTCCACTGGCAGAAGGATGCTAATGGCAAAAAAACGGGTTTCCAAGGGTGGCGGGGGTTTTTTTGCGTCCGTGTGTAGCGTGGGAGACGCTCAGCGGCATTCCTGCTGGCTGTTGACGATGCGCTTGAGCGCCTCGGCGTCCAGGATGCGCACATGGCGCTGCTTCACCTCGACGATGCCTTCCTCGACAAACTTGGAGAACGTGCGGCTGACGGTTTCGAGCTTCAGGCCGAGGTAGCTGCCGATTTCTTCGCGCGTCATGCGCAGCACCAGTTCGGTTTGAGAAAAGCCGCGCGCGTGCAGGCGCTGCACGAGGTTGAGCAGGAAGGCGGCCAGACGCTCCTCGGCGCGCATGCTGCCGAGCAGCAGCATGACACCGTGCTCGCGCACGATCTCGCGGCTCATGATCTTGTGGACGTGGTGCTGCAGTGCGTTGACCTCGCGCGAGATTTCCTCGATGCGGTCGAACGGCATGACGCACACTTCTGCATCCTCCAGGGCCACGGCATCGCAGCTGTGGTGGTCGTGGACGATGCCATCGAGGCCGATGATCTCGCCGGCCATCTGGAAACCCGTGACCTGATCGCGCCCGTCTTCCGTCGCCACGCAGGTCTTGAAGAAGCCCGTGCGGATGGCGAACAGCGAGGTGAACGGCTCGCCGTTGCGAAACAGGGTGCCGCCGCGTTTGATCTTGCGCCGCACGGTCACCACGTCGTCCACCCGCTCCATCTGCTCGCTCGTCAAACCCACGGGCAGGCAGAGCTCGCGCAGGTTGCAGTTCGAGCAGGCGACGCGAAAAGTCTGCGACGCATCCTGTATCGGAATGTGCGTCGCCTCGTGGCCCGCGGTGGACACCTTGGCTGCGGCCGAGGGCCGGGACATGGGGGGGCTGGAAGCTGACATATATCAAATTATGAACTATCGCAGCCGCTACCTTCAAACTAGAAGGGGTGCAGGGCGCTCTTGATTTTGGTCAAGACACAGGCTCGCGCTGTGGGGCACAGTAACCCCTCTCCAGGAGAATCCATGACCGTTGCCACGCCAGAACTATTGACCCGTTTCGATGTGTCCGGGCCGCGCTATACCTCGTACCCCACCGCGGACCGTTTCGTGGAGGCGTTCGGCGAAGACGACTATGTGCTGGCCTTGAAGCAGCGCCGCCTGGGCAGCACCGCCAAGGCCATGCCGCTGTCGATCTACGTGCATATTCCCTTCTGCGAATCGCTGTGCTACTACTGCGCCTGCAACAAGATCATCACCAAGCACCACGAGCGGGCGGATGTCTACCTGCGCTACCTGGCCCGTGAGATTGACCTGCACACCGCACATTGCGGCACCGGCCAGGTGATCAGCCAGCTGCACCTGGGCGGCGGTACGCCGACCTTTTTGTCCGACGAAGGCTTGCGCGACCTGATGGACATGCTGCGGCGCAGCTTCACGCTGGTGCCGGGCGGCGAATATTCCATCGAGGTCGACCCGCGCACGGTGGATGCCGGTCGCCTCAAGGTGTTGGCGGAGCTGGGCTTCAACCGCCTGAGTTTCGGGGTGCAGGATTTCGACCCGGAAGTGCAGAAGGCGGTGCACCGCATCCAGCCCGCCGAACAGGTGTTTGCCCTGGTCGAGGCGGCGCGGACCATCGGCTTCGATTCGGTGAATGTGGACCTGATCTACGGTCTGCCCAAGCAGACGCCCGAGTCGTTCGACCGCACGCTGGCCCAGGTCAACGAATTGCGGCCCGACCGCATTGCCCTCTACGCCTATGCGCACTTGCCGGAGCGCTTCAAGCCGCAGCGGCGCATTGTCTGGGCCGACCTACCGGTGGCGTCGTCCAAGGTTTCGATGCTTTCGCGCTCGCTCGACGCGTTCACCGAAGCCGGCTACGTGTACGTGGGCATGGACCACTTCGCCCTGCCGGAAGATGCCCTGGCCATCGCCAAGCGCCAGGGGCGCCTGCACCGCAACTTCCAGGGCTACAGCACGCAGCCCGATTGCGATCTCATCGGGCTCGGGGTGTCGGCCATCGGGCGCGTCGGCGCGACCTACAGCCAGAATGCGAAGACGCTGGAAGACTATTACGACCGGCTCAACCAGGGGCATCTGCCCATCGTGCGCGGTCTGGCGCTGTCGCGCGACGACCTGGTGCGCCGCGCGGTAATCATGGCCATCATGTGCCAGGGCGCGGTGAACATCGAATCCATCGAGCAGTCCTGGTTGGTGGACTTCCGCACCTATTTCGCGCGCGAGCTTGAGCAGCTGGTCGAGATGCAGGACCAGGGCCTCGTCACGCTGGACGCCGACGGCGTCGAGGTCACTGCCGTCGGCTGGTATTTCGTGCGCGGCATCGCCATGGTGTTCGACCGCTACCTGCAATCCGACCGCAACCGGGCGCGCTTCTCGCGCATCATCTGAGGTGCTGGGCTCGCTGGCTTGGACGGCGCTGGCCATGGGCCTCGTCGGCGGCTCGCACTGCCTGGTGATGTGCGCGGCGCCCTGCAGCGCCATCACCCGGCCTGCGGCATCGGAGGAGCACCGCGTGCAATGGTACCGCCAGGGCGCCGGCCGAGTTCGCCTGCTGGCCTACCACGCAGGACGCCTGTGCGGCTACGCCGGCGCGGGCGCGCTGGCGGCCCTGGCCATGGAAAGCCTGGCCTGGGTGACGCAGCAGGCGGCCGGGCTGCGCCAGGTCTGGACCTTCATGCATGTCGCCGTGCTCGCCTGGGGGCTGACGATGCTGTTGCTGGCGCGGCAGCCGGCCTGGGTGGAGTCGGCTGGGCGCAAGGTCTGGGCGCGCGTGCAGCCCCTGGTGCAGGCACCCGGCGGCGTCTTCGCAACGGGTGTGCTGTGGGCGCTGATGCCGTGCGGGCTCCTGTATTCGGCGCTGCTGGTGGCCGGGCTCAGCGGTGGCCCGCTCGAAGGTGCGATCACCATGGCGCTGTTTGCGCTGGGCAGCGGCCTGTGGCTCGTGGCGGGCCCCTGGGCCTGGATGGCGCTGCGCCAGCGCGCCAACCGGCTGCGCGCGGACTGGGGCACGCGGTTGGGCGGGTTGCTGCTCTGCGGCGTCGCCGCCTGGGCCTTGTGGCACGATCTGGTGGTACGGCCTTCGCTCATGTGTCAATAGCAAACATTCCGCATGGGTGTTGCGCCGGCGCAGCATTTGCATGCAAATGTGCCAATCTGTTGCGCTGGGTCGCCCCATAATCGTTTTTCACTTCGCTGTTCTGCGCGAAGTTCCCAAGTGAACACACCTGTAGAAATTCCCGTTGCCGACCTCCGGGTAGGCATGTTCATCCAGCTGGACCTGCGCTGGATGGAGCACCCATTTCCCCTGGGGAGCTTTCGCATCGCCTCGCAAGAGCAGATCGACACCGTTCTGGGCCTCGGTTTGCAAACGGTGCGCTACGTCCCGGCGCGCAGCGACTCCGAGTTTCAGAACACCGCCGCCCCTGTGCCACCCGACCCGGCCGCCGCCGGTTCCTCCAGCACGGTGGCGGCTGAACCGGTCCCGGCCGCCGAACTCCTCAAGCAGCAGTTGCTTGCACAACACGCGGCGCTGGAAGCGTGCGACCGGCACTTCCTGGCCGCGACCCGCACCTGCCTGCGCCTGGGCGCGGCTGCCGACCAGGACCCCCTGCAGGCGCGCGCCCAGGGCGAGGCGCTGGTGTCCAACTGCGTGGACGACCTGCTGTTCAACGGGGACTCGGTGATCCGCCTGTTGTCCGAAGGCGTGGGCGAGCGCAACGCCCTGCACCCGGTCAACGTCATGGTGCTGAGCCTGTTGCTGGGCAAGGCGCACGGCGCCGCCCCGGAGGAGCTGCGTGCCATTGGCCTGGCCGCCTTGCTGCACGACATCGGCAAGGTCCGCATGCCGCCCCACCAGTGGGTGCGCACCAAGGACATGGCGCTCGGCGACTTGCTGGGCTACCAGCGGCATGTCGCCTATTCGATCGATCTGGGGCGCCGCATGCAGTTGCCCCGGGCCGTCCTCGACGGCATGGCGCAGCACCACGAGATGGCCGATGGCAGCGGCTTTCCCATGGGCTTGCGCGGCGATGCCATCGGCCCCATCGGACGCATCGTCGCGCTCGTCAATTATTACGACCGCCTGTGCAACCCGGCGCACGGAGCGCAGGCGCTCACGCCGCACGAAGCCCTGTCGGTGATCTTCGCCAAGGGCAAGGCGCAGTTCGATTCCCAGGTGCTGGGCGTCTTCATCCGCATGATGGGTGTGTACCCGCCCGGTTCGGTGGTGCAGCTGGTCAACGACCGTTACGCCATCGTGGTGTCGGTCAATTCCTCACGGCCGCTGCGGCCACGCGTGGTGGTGCACGATCCGGCCGTCCCGAAGGAACAAGCCCTCATTCTCGATCTGGAGACGGTGCCCGAACTCGGCATTCGCCGCAGCCTCAAGCCCACACAGCTGCCGCGCGAATCGCTGGACTACCTCTCGCCGCGCAAGCGCATCTGTTATTTCTTTGAACGCGCGGTCGATCCGGCCTCCGCGAAAGTCCTGCCGTGAGCCGCACCGCCATCGACCCGGCGTGGCACAGCGCGTTCGACGACCTGCAGGAGGCGGTGTGGGTGGTGGACTCCTCCGCCCGCAGCATCGTCTTCGCCAACCCCAGCGCGGGGCGGCTTCTCGGCCTGCCGCGCGAGGAACTGCAGGGTGAAGCGGTCGAGCGCTTTGCCGCCTCGCCGCAGGACCACCTGTTCTGGGCCGATACGCGGCAGGTGGTGGCCGATGGCATCGAATCCATGACGGTGGTGCTACGCGCCGACGGCGAACTGGTGCCGGTGCTGCGCCGCGTCACCCCGCTCGCGATGGCGCCCGGCCTGGGCGCGATGCTCGTCACCATGCTCGACATGAGCGAGCGCCAGCATGCCGAACGCGAGCTCGAGCGGCTGCTGGGCGAACTGCGCGCAACGCTCGATTCCGTCGCCGACGGCATTCTGGTGTGCGGTCTGGACGGCCGCATCCGCGCCTTCAACCACCGGCTGGTGAGCATTTGGCACTTGCCGCAGACGCTGCTGCTGCGCCACGACGATGCGGCCTTGCACGCCTACCTCGCGAGCCGGGTGGTGGCGCCCGGACCGTACCAGGACCGCCTGGACGAAATGGCGCTGGACCCGGCTGCGCCCTCGCGCGACGTGCTGGAACTGCACGGCGGCCAGATCGTCGAGCGTCGCTCGGTGCCGCAGTTGAGCCATGGCAGCGTGACAGGCCGCGTCTATTCCTTTCGCGACATCACGGAGCAAACCCAGTCCGAATCGGCGCTGCGCATCGCCTCGCTGGCTTTTGAGGCCAGCCCTTACGGTATCTTCGTGGCGGACGCCAGGCAGATCGTCACCCAGGTCAACCCCCGCTTGGAGCAGCTCACGGGCTACACCTTGGCCCAATTCATCGGGCGGCCGGCCGATTCGCTGTTTGCCCGCACCGAAGAAGATTTGATGTGCCAGGTCCAGCTGGCGTGGCAGAGCGACACGATCTGGGAGGGCGAGTTGAGCCTGCCACGCGCATCGGGCGCCGCCTGCGCGGTGCAGCTTTCCTGGGTCGCGCTGCGCGACGCCTCCGGCGGCGTCGGACAGAGCCTGGGTTTTGTGCGTGACCTGACGCAGCACCACGCCGCCCGCAAACGCATCGACGAACTGGCCTACAGCGATGTGCTGACGGGCCTGCCCAACCGCTTGCTGCTGTCGCAGCGCGTAGAAGCGGCGCTGCGCAGCGCGCGGCCCGGCGGGCCGGGCTTTGCCATCCTTGTGCTGGACCTGGACCGGTTCAAGATCATCAACGATTCGCTGGGCCACGCTTTTGGCGACCGGGTGCTGCGCATCGTCGCCGCGCGGCTGCAGATCTGCCTGCGCCAGACCGACATGCTGTGCCGCCTCGGTGGCGACGAATTCGTCGCCTACGTGCACGCCAGCGACGCCACCGCCGCGGAAAACGTCGCCCGGCGCATGCTGCAGGAAATGCTGCAACCGTTCTCGCTGGACGCCATGAGCTTTTCAATTCAATGCAGCATCGGCGTCGCGCTCTACCCGCAGGACGGTGCTTCGCTGGACGATCTCATCAAGCAGGCGGATTCGGCCATGTACCGCGTGAAGGAGCGCGGGCGCGGCAACTACGGTTTCTACCAGCCGCAGATGAACGCCAACCTGCTCACGCGCATGAAGCTCGAACACGCCATGCGCCAGGCACTGGGCAAGCACGCCATGCAGGTGCACTACCAGCCGCAGGTCGAAATGGGCACCGGCCGCATCGTCGGCGCCGAGGCGCTGCTGCGCTGGATGGACGAGGTCATGGGCGAGGTCTCTCCGGCAAGCTTTATCCCTCTGGCCGAGGACACGGGCTACATCGTCACCCTGGGCGCCTGGGTTCTGGAGCAGGCGGTGATGCAGGCGGCAGCCTGGGCGCGCAGCGGTCTGTCTTTGGTGATGGCGGTGAACGTGTCGGCGCTGGAACTGCGCCAGGCCGATTTCGTAGAGCGCATTGCCGCCTTGCTGCAGGAATACGCGTTGCCCGCGCATTGCCTGGAGCTCGAGTTGACCGAGTCGATGCTCCTGCAGGATGCCCAGGAAGCCGCGCAGCGCCTGCACGCATTGGCCGAACTGGGCGTGGCCCTGGCCATCGACGATTTCGGCACCGGTTATTCCAGCCTGGCCTACCTCAAGAACCTGCCCATCGACAAACTGAAAATTGACCAGTCCTTCGTGCGCGGCTTGCCGGGGGACGAGGGCGACAGCGCAATCGTCAGCGCCATCGTGCACCTGGGCCAGGCGCTCAAGCTCACTGTGGTCGCCGAGGGGGTCGAAACGCAGGAGCAGCGCAGCAGTCTGCAAACCATGCACTGCAGCCATTTTCAGGGGTTCCTGTGCTCTGCCGCCATGCCTGCGGCGCAGTTCGAATCGTGGCTGGCGTTGGCTCAGCCGAGCGCGGCCAGCCCCTTCCAGAGCATGTAAGCCGCCAGCACAAAGAGCAGGCCGGCAAAAACGCGGCGCAGTTGCGCCACCGGCAACTGGTGCGCCACGCGCGCCCCGAGCGGCGCCGTGAGCACGCTGCACAGCGCCACCGCGGCCAAGGCGGGCAGCCATACATAGCCGAGCGAGGCCGGCGGCAAGCCGGTTTCGGCTCGGCCGGCAATGACGTAACCGAGCACGTTCACCACGGCAATTGGAAAGCCGAGCGCCGCGCTCGTGGCCACGGCATTGTGAATCGGCACGTTGCACCAGGTCATGAAGGGCACGCTCACAAAGCCACCGCCCGCGCCGACCAGGCCCGAGAGAAAGCCAATGCCGCTCCCCGCCGCAAGCTGCCCGGCGGTACCGGGCAACTCGCGGCTGGGCGCCGGCTTGCGGGCGCGCAGCATTTGCAGCGCGGAAAAGGCCACGAACCCGGCAAACACCAGCGCCAGCACCGAGCCGCGCAGCAGCGCAAACACCCCCAGGCTGGCCGCCATGCCACCCAGCACAATGCCAGGCGCCAAGCGCTGCGCGATGTCCCAGCGCACGGCACCGCGGCGGTGGTGGGCGCGCACGCTGGAGATCGAGGTGAACATGATGGTCGCCATGGAGGTGGCGATCGCCATCTTCACGGCCAGGCCGGGCGCAACGCCTTGCAGGCCGATGATGTAGGTCAGAAAGGGCACCAGCAGCATGCCGCCGCCAATGCCCAGCAAGCCGGCGAGAAATCCGGTGGCCAGGCCGAGCAGCGCGAGCGCTGCCAGCAGCAGGAGCGGAATCGACAAAAGCATGGGGGAAGAAGAGGCCCCTAGCGTCCAGGCGCGCGGGCCAGGGGCCCGAAGGGCGAGGTGTCCGCGAATGCCGCCGGACCGGCATCCTGAACCGGGGGTTCAGGTGGGCGAGGGCAGCCTGGCGTTGGGTTCATCTGACGCGAGATGAGCGCGCTCGCCAGGCGATGTACCAAGCCCGGGCTCAATGAGCATTGGTTCAAGGAATTACAGCCCGGCGGCACCGCAGACGGCCCCATTGTAGGGCGGGTCGGGCGCTGTGGACGCGCAGTTGCACAAGGTTTCAGAACAGGCGCCCGTCGCTGCCGAGCGCTTCGTCCAGGCGCAGGACGAGGGCTTCGAGGCGTTCCTGTTCGGAGGCAGACGCCGGGCCCGCCGCCGCGCCGGTGCTCGGCGCCGAGCCGGCGGAGGCGCGTGCCAGATCGCCGGCTTCTCGGTCGGCAAGATCGAAAGCCAGGTTCAGCGCGGCCAGCACAGCAATGCGTTCGCGCGCCCGGACCTTGCCGGCATCGCGGATCGCGGTCATTGCAGTGTCCACGCGCTCCACAGCGTCGAGCAGGCGCGCCTCGCGGCCCTCGGGGCAGCCGAGCAGGTAGCTCTGCTGCATGATTTGCACTTCCAGCTGTTTCATGGCGTGTCCTTTTCCATGGGCGGCGAGGGCAGGCGTTCGATGAGGGCGTCGACCCGTGCGCGCGCGGCCTGCAGGCGCGAGCGCAGGGAATCGCGTTCCTGCGTCAGCGCCGCGACCTGGCTGCTCAGCAGGGCGTTGGTGCGCTCGAGCTGCTCGTGGCGCACCAGCAGCCGCTCCACACGCTCGGCAAGCCGGTCGAAGGGTGTCGAAGAGTCCATGGGCATAGCCGGATCATTGTAGGCCTTGGAGCGCGCCGGGCGGGCGGTCTTCGTGCCATGCGCAACAGCGCCGTCGGGCCCTCCGCCGCATCGATTAAACTGCGCGGCGTTGGTGCTCGCGGCGTGGTTCACACGCCGCAGTTCAACGGGAAGCAGGGAGGAGGGTGCCGATCGAGGTGCCCGCCGAGCCTGCGCTGCCCCCGCAACGGTCAGCGGCCGAATCGTCCGATTCACCTTTCACACCCAGTGCCACTGGGCGCCTTGAACAAGCGCCTGGGAAGGCCGTGAAAGGCGCGCCGCCAGCCCGGATACCGGCCAACACGGTGGTTGCGTGCGCCTCAGGCGCGCGCGGCCGTGTCACCCATACGCTGGCGGGGAAGCCGGCACGGGTTGTTTGCAGAGTTTGTATCCATGAACCATCGCCCTAATAACGTGCGCCGCGCGGCTTCGCTGCGCCCGCTCGCCCTTGCTGCGCTCACGCTGTGCGCGCTTTCCACAACCCAGGCCCGCAGCGAAGAGCCGGCCTACCTGCTGGCGCAAAACCTGCACGCGCCGCAGCTCGCCGAAACCGTGGTCACGGCCACGCGCAGCGAGCAGCCCCTCTCCGACCTGGTCGCCGATGTCTCCATCGTGGACCGAGACACCATCGCGTCAAGCGGGGCCACCGGCCTGGCCGATCTGCTGGCGCGCCTGCCCGGCGTGGAGATCGCGCGCAGCGGCGGCATCGGCAACGCCAGCAGCCTGTACCTGCGTGGTGCCGACAACCGCTTCACGGCGCTCTACATCGATGGCGTGCGCATCGATTCGCAATCTTCGGGCGGCGCCCTGTGGGAGCAGATCCCGCTGGGCCAGATCGAGCGCATCGAGGTGCTGCGCGGCCCGGCGGCCGCGGTCTATGGCTCCGACGCCATTGGCGGCGTGGTGCAGCTCTTCACGCGCCAGGGCGATGGCCCTGCGGCGCCGTTCGCCGGGGTCGGCTTGGGCAACCACGGCACGCGCAAGGTGGAGGCGGGTGTCAGCGGCACCGCGGGGCCGCAAGGCGCGCTCGACTACGCCCTGGCGCTGGCCCACGCGCGCAGCAGCGGCTACGACAGCAAGGCCAGCGGCGCGCACAACCCGGACGACGACGGCTACCGCAGCACGAGCGCCAGCGCGCGGCTGGGCTACCGGCTCGATGCCCGCCACCGGTTCGGCGCCAGCCTGCTCGCCAACCGCATGAACTCCGCGTACGACGCCTTCACCCATCTGCCGGCCGCACCCCATGACGACCGCAATCGGCACAACTTGCAGGCGGTCGGGGCGCACTGGGCGGCTGCCTGGAGCGAGACCTACAGCACGCGGGTGTCGGTGAGCGATTCGCTCAGCCGCTACGAAACCGCGCCGCCGCCCTACCGCACCGAGACGCGGCTGCGCGGCTACATGTGGCAAAACGACTGGCGCCTGGGCGCACACCGGCTGAGCGCCACGCTCGAGCGCCGCGAGGACCACCTCGACAACCCGGCGCTGGATGCCTTCAGCGTGCCCCTGTTCCGCAGCCGTTCGCAGGATGGGCTGGGGCTCGGCTACGGCTACAGCGCTGGCGCGCACAGCGTGCAGCTGCACCTGCGCCACGACGAAGACAGCGAATTCGGCGGCAAGGGAACAGGCAGCGTGGCCTATGGCTACACCTTCGCGCCCCACTGGCGCGCCACCGCTTCGGCGGGCACGGCGTTTCGTGCGCCCACGCTGTACCAGCGCTTCAGCCAGTACGGCGACCCCTCGCTCAGGCCCGAAACCAGCCGCAACCTGGAGCTGGGCTTGCGCTACGCCCAGGGGGCGGCCACTTTCTCGGCCGTGGCGTACCGCAATCGCGTCACGAATTTCATCAACTTCGCGCCGGGCGGAAGCTGCGGCGACCCGTTCGGCTGCTACCTCAACACCGGCAATGCCGCGTACAGCGGCCTGACACTGTCGGGCGCCTACCCGCTCGGGGGCGTCCGGCTGCGCGGCTCGCTCGATTGGCAGAACCCACACGACCGCGACAGCGGCAAGCAACTGGCGCGGCGCGCCAAGCGCCATGCGAGCCTGGGTGCCGAGACGCAACTGGCAGGCTGGACGCTGGGCGCAGAACTCCAGGCCTCGGGCCGGCGCTTCGACGATGCGGCGAACACCAAGCCGCTGGGTGGTTACGGCCTGGTCAACCTGTACGCCAGCACCCGCATCGCCGGCGACTACACGCTGCTCGCGCGCCTCGACAACGCGGGCGACAAGGACTACGAGTTGGCGCGCACCTACGCCACCGGCGGTCGCCAGCTCTACGTCGCCTTGCGGTGGGAGCCGCGCCCGTAATGCCAGTCCGCGTCGCCCGCAGCGAGCTGGTCCTCGGCGGCCAGAAGAGCGGCAAGTCGCGCCGGGCCGAAGCGCTCGCCGCGACGTGGCTGGCCGCCAGCCCGGCGCACCGCGCGCTGCTTATCGCCACGGGCGAGGCGGGCGACGTTGAAATGCGCCAGCGCATTGCCTGCCACCGCCAGGACCGGGCCGCGCGCGTGCCGCACCTGCAGACACTGGAGGAGCCGCACGACCTGGCGGCGGCGCTGGCTCGGCACAGCGCGACCGACACGCTGATCGTCGTGGACTGCCTGACGCTGTGGCTGACCCACTGGATGTTTCCGCTGCACGATAGTTTTAGGCAAAAAGTGCCTCCAGCGCACGACTGGCCTACGCAGTCAGCTCTCTTTTTTGAAGCGCTTGCGCACGCGCCCGGGCCGGTGCTGCTGGTGGGCAACGAGATCGGCCTGGGCGTGATCCCGATGGGGGCCGAGGTGCGCGCCTTTGTCGACGCGCTCGGCCTGCTCAACCAGCAGGCCGCAGCGGCCTGCGCCCGCGTCACGCTGATGGTGGCCGGCCTCCCGCTTACCCTGAAGGACGCCCCATGAACCCGACGCCGGTCAAGCGCATCCTGATCGTGTTGGCGATCCTGCTGCTGCTGGTCTTGGCCATGGCCACGCTGGCGCAGGCCGGACCTGTCCAGGCCGGCCCTGTCCAGGCCGGCCCTGTCCAGGCGGGACCTGTCCAGGCCGGCCCGATCACCGTGGTGGACGACCGGGGGCGCAGCGTGCAGCTTCCGGTGGCGCCGCAGCGCATCGTCAGCCTGCTGCCCTCTCTGACCGAAACCGTGTGCGCGCTCGGCGCCTGCGAGCGCCTGGTGGGGGTGGACCGCTATTCCAACTGGCCGGCGAGCGTGGCCCGGCTGCCGGTGGTAGGCGGTGGGCTCGACCCGAACATCGAAGCCGTCGTCGCCCTGCGCCCCGACGTGGTGCTGATGGGCACCTCGTCCCGCGCGGGCCCGCGCCTCGAAGCGCTGGGCCTGGCCGTGGTCGCCCTCGAACCCAAGACCCACGCCGGCGTGCAGCGTGTGCTCGGCAAGGTCGGGCAGTTGCTGGGCGTGGACGGCGCGGAGCGCGTCTGGCGGGACATCGAGGCCGGCGTGCAGGCGGCCGCCCAATCCGTGCCCGCGCGCGCGCGCGGCGCAAGGGTCTACTTCGAGGTGAGCAGCGGGCCGTTCGCCGCGGGGCAGGCGTCCTTCATGGGCGAGACGCTCACGCGCCTAGGGGTGGACAACATCGTTCCGGCGGCGCTCGGGCCGTTTCCCAAAGTGAACCCCGAATTCGTCGTGCGCGCCGACCCGGACATCGTGATGGTCGGCGCGCGCAGCGCGGAAGGCCTGAGCGCGCGTCCCGGCTGGGCACAAATGCGTGCGCTGCGCGGCGGGCACTGGTGCCGTTTCGACGCCGCGCAGTCGGACGTTCTGGTGCGCGCCGGCCCGCGCATGGCCGAGGCCGCGCGCCTCATGGCGGCGTGCCTTAGCGAACATGCCCCTCCGGCGGGCGTACGACCATGAGCGCTGCGCCGGGCCGCCTCCAAGCAAGCTCGCACCGCAGCCCGCAGGGCGAAGGTATTTCAGTGAGCGCTGCGCCGGGCCGCCCCCAAGCAAGCTCGGACCGCAGTCCGCAGGGCGAAGGCAATCCAATCCGCCCCATCATGGCCATTCCCTCCGCCGCAACCGACGGTCAGGGCGTGCGCGACCGGCGCGGGCGCTGGCTGGCGCTCGTGCTCATCGTGCTGGCGCTGGTGCTGCTGGTGCTGGGCACCGCCGTGGGCAGCATGGGCTTTGAAAGCCTCTTGCAGGTGGTATGGAACCCGCAGGCCGAGCCGGACGCGCAGGCCCTGGCGCGGCAGATCGTCTGGGACATCCGCCTGCCGCGCACCCTCGGCGCCTGGTGTGCCGGGGCCTTGCTGGGCCTGGCCGGCGCCGTGGCGCAAGGGCTGTTCCGCAACCCCTTGGCCGACCCCTACCTGCTCGGCAGCGCCTCTGGCGCGTCGCTCGGCGTGGCGCTGGCGCTGGCCCTGCTCGGCGGCGGCGCCGGCATGCTCGGCGGGGCAGCCAGCGCCGTCACGGTATCGGTCTATTCCAACCACTGGCTCGTGCGGCTGGGCTTGACCGGTGCGGCGTTTGCCGGCGCAGTGCTCGCCGTGCTGCTGACCTTGGCGCTCGCGCGCGGCGTGCAGCACACGCTGCGCCTGCTGTTGGCCGGCGTGGTGGTGGGCGTGGTGCTCGGCGCGTTCGGTTCGCTTGTCTTGCTGCTCTCGCCCGATTCGCTGCAGGCCATGCAGGCCTTTCTGCTCGGCTCCACCGGCTTTGTCGGTTGGACTTCCTGCCTGCTCATGGCCGGTGTGTGGCTGCTGTGCCTGGCCGTGGCCTGGATGCTGGCGCGCGTGCTCGATGGGCTGGCCCTGGGCGAGGCCACGGCTGTCAGCCTGGGGTTGCCCCTGGCGCCGCTGCGCGCCGCCCTGGTGGCGGTGCTGGCGCTGGCCACGGGCACCGCGGTGGCGCAAACCGGGCTGATCGCCTTTGTCGGTCTCGCCGCACCGCACCTGGTGCGCGCCGCCGTGCCGGTGCCGCATGGCCGCTTGATGCTGCTGGCCAGCCTGATGGGCGGCGCGCTGCTGGCGGCCGCCGACCTGCTGGCGCGCGGCCTGCTGGCGCCGCAGGAGCTGCCCGTGGGCGTGCTCACGGCCGTGCTCGGCGGGGGGTACCTGCTGTGGCTGATGCACCGCAAAACCTCCCCGGGGGGAATCTTGTGAACCGGCCCCCTGAGGCGCTGCGCGCCTTCCCCACGCTCTCGCATTGCTGCACTTTGCGGACAGAGGGACGCCACCAGTGCGGGGGGGCGGCCCTTGCACGGTGGCCGTGGGCCTGCGCAGCGCCGGTTTCATGGGTCGCGCGCCGCGCGCCAATCATTGGAATTCAAAAATGATAGCTATAGGCGTCCATGAAATAAGCGCTGGCATAGGAAAGTGCCCCATATTGCACAGCATTTCGCTCAAGGTGGTGGCAGGCCGGTGGACCAGCATCGTTGGCCCCAACGGCGCCGGCAAATCGACGCTGCTCAAGACCTTGGCGGGGCTGCTGCCGGTGCAGAGCGGCGAAGTGACCTTGTTCGGGCGCCCTTTGTTGGGCTGGCCGGCGCGCGAGCGCGCGCGCGCCATGGCCTGGCTGGGCCAGAACGAAGCCGCCGCCGACGACCTGACGGTGCTCGATGTCGCGCTGCTCGGCCGCCTGCCGCACCAGGGCTGGATGCAGCCGCCAAGCCTCGCCGACCACGCCGCGGCCGAGGCGGCGCTGCGCCAGACGCAGGCCTGGGAATGGCGCGCGCGGCCGCTTGGCCAGCTCTCCGGCGGGGAGCGCCAGCGTGTGTTGCTGGCGCGTGCCCTGGCGGTGGATGCGCAGCTCCTGCTGATGGACGAGCCTCTGGCCAACCTCGACCCGCCCCACCAGACCGACTGGTTGTTGCTGGTGCGCGGCCTGGTGGCCCAGGGCCGCACGGTGGTCAGCGTGCTGCACGAACTCTCCGTGGCGCTGCGGGCCGACGATGTGGCCGTGCTGGCCGGGGGGTGTTTGTGCCACCACGGCGCCGCGCACGACCCGGCCACGCACCGCGCGCTGGAGGCGGTGTTCGGGCAGCGCATCGCCATACACCGCGTGCAGGACCAGTGGCTGGCCTTGCCGCGCCTGCACCTGCCCGAACCCGCACTTTGAGAAGGCCCCCATGGAAATCGAAACCGCCCCCACCGAAAAGCGCTACGACAAGCCCGAAGGCGAGCGCCGCGGCCTGCTCATCGTCAACACCGGCGACGGCAAGGGCAAAAGCACGGCGGCCTTCGGCCTGGCGCTGCGCGCGCACGGGCGCGGCAAAGCGGTGCGCATCTTCCAGTTCATGAAGGTGCCGAGCGCGCGCTTTGGCGAGCACCGCATGTTCGAGCAGCTCGGCATTCCCATCGAAGGGCTGGGCGACGGCTTTTCGTGGAAGAGCAAGGACCTGGAGCATTCCGCCCAACTGGCGCGGGACGGCTGGGAGCGGGCGCGCGCCGCCATCGCCTCGGGCGAGCATTTTCTGGTGGTGCTCGACGAAATCACCTACCCGCTGATCTACGGCTGGCTGCCGCTCGAACCAGTGCTCGAGGCGCTGCGTGCGCGGCCCAAGCATGTTCATGTCGTGCTCACCGGACGGCGCTGCCCGCAGGAGCTCATCGACCTGGCCGATACCGTGACCGAGATGGCGTTGGTCAAGCACGCGTTCCAGGCCGGCATCCCCGCGCAACGCGGGATCGAGGACTGACGCTTGCTCGTCCCCTGGCACTGGCTGCACCCCCTCGCAGCCGCGCACCAGGTGGGCGCGGCCGGCCTGGCGTGGGCCGTGCTCGTGGCTTTGGCCGTGGACCGCCTGTGGGGCGAGCCGCCCGAGCGCTGGCACCCGGTGGTGTGGATGGGCCGGGCGCTGGGCGCTTGCGGCGCACGCCTGGCGCCGCGTGCCGAAACAGGGCGAAATTTGAAGGTTTTTTGGCTTGCTGCGCTTACGTGGTGCGCCTTGGGAGCTATCGTTGTCATAGCAACCGCGGCTTTGCAGCACCTGTTCTGGCACCTGGGTACGCCCATGTCCACACCGCCCGAGGCCTTGCTGCTCCCGGTCGGCGGGCCGGCCCTGGACCTGGCGAGCGACGCGCTCGCCGCGTTCCTGGCCGCCACGCTGCTGGGCGTGCTGCTCAAGCCCTTGCTCGCGCTCGCCCTGCTGCAAAGCGAGGTGCGCGCGGTGGAGGCTGCGCTGGGCCAGTCGCTCGCCGCCGGCCGCGCGCGCCTGGCCTGGCTGGTGAGCCGCGATGTCGCGCAGCTCAGTGAGGAAGAAGTGCGCCAAAGCGCCATCGAATCGTTGGCCGAGAACCTCAACGATTCCGTGGTCGCCCCGATTTTCTGGTTCGTGCTGGCGGGCTTGCCAGGCGCGGCGCTGTACCGCTTTGCCAACACGGCCGATGCCATGTGGGGCTACCCGGGCATGCGCGGCGGGCGCGATTGGCGGTGGGCGGGCAAATGGGCGGCGCGCGCCGACGACCTGCTCTCGTGGTTGCCGGCGCGGCTCACGGCGCTGCTGCTGACGCTGGTCGCCGGCGGCGTGCGGCTCTCCAGATTGGCGCAGGAAGCGCGCAAGACACCGTCGCCCAACAGCGGCTGGCCCATGGCGGCCATGGCACTGGCGCTGGGGGTGCGGCTGGCCAAGCCGGCGGTGTACCGGCTCAACGGCACAGCCCGCGCGCCCACGGCACAGGATGCCGAGCGCGCACAAAATTTGGTGTCAAAAGTGGCGCTAGCGCTTGTCCTGCTTGCCTTTGCAGCTATGGTTCTTGATTTGTTTGTGAGGGCTGCCTGATGCCTGGCGTGGGCCCGCTGCACGGAGGGCCGGACGCGTTCGGCGTGCCGCGCTGGGACTTTTCCACCAACGCCAATGCCTGTGGGCCGTGCCCGCAGGCGCTGGCCGCTGTGCAGCAGGCCGACGCTGCGCACTACCCCGATCCGGCCTATACGGTGCTGCGCGCCCAGTTGGGCGCCTTCCACGGCGTGGCGTCCGAGCGCATCGTGCTGGCGGCGAGCGCGAGCGAAGGCATCCACCGTTTCACGGCGCTCGCCGCCCTGCAGGGCGCGGCGGCCGCAAGCGTGCCCCGGCACGGCTATGGCGACTATGCGCAGGCCGCGCGCGCGCGGGGCCTGGCGGTGCGGCCGGCGCCGCCGGCAACGGCGCCGGGTCTGCAGTGGGCCTGCGAGCCGTCCAGCCCGCTCGGCCTGCGCGACCTGGAGCGCGCCCGCTGGCTGCTGGGGGCAGACGGCGGGGCCGCGTCGGCGCTGCCGCTGCGCGTGCTCGACTGCGCCTACGCCCCCTTGGCGCTCGACGGCACACCGCCGCCAGCGCACGCTCCCGGCGTCTGGCAGCTGTGGACCCCCAACAAGGCGCTGGGACTGACAGGCGTACGCGCGGCCTACGCCATCGCACCAAACGCTGCGGCGGCTCAGGCGCTGGCTGCGCTGGCGCCCTCATGGCCCGTAGGCGCGCACGGCGTCGCCATGCTCAGCGCCTGGGTGCAACGCGCCGTACAACACTGGCTGGCCGCCTGCCTGCCGCAGCTTTCCGCCTGGAAGGCGCGCCAGCAGGCGCTGTGCGGCGAACTCGGCTGGGAGGTTCTCGGCGGCAGCACGGCCAACTTTTTCTGCGCACGCCCGCCGCCGGCGCAATTGACCGAGCGGCTCGCGCGCCTGCGCACTGCGGGCATCAAGCTGCGCGAGTGCAGCTCGTTCGCGCTGCCGGGCGTGCTGCGGCTCGGTGTGCTGGCCCCCGCGGCGCAGGATGCGCTCGCCGCCGGTTGGCGCGCTTCCTGCGCCGCCCACCCTTCTATGGAATATCTGACATGACCGACCCAATTGCCCCTGGGCGCCGCCCCGCCGTCTGCATCATGGTGCTGGGCACGACCAGTGGCGCCGGCAAAAGCTGGTTGACCACGGCGCTGTGCCGTTACTACAGCAACCAGGGCCTCAAAGTGGCGCCGTTCAAGGCGCAGAACATGAGCAACAACGCACGCGTCGTACCGGGCCCCGGCGGCAAGGGCTTAGAGGCAGGCGCTTATGGCGCCTGGGGCGAAATCGGCAGCGCCCAGTACTTCCAGGCCCTGGCCGCGCGCGCCGCGCCCGAGGTGCGCATGAACCCGCTCCTCCTCAAGCCCGAGGCCGACACGCACAGCCAGGTGGTGCTGATGGGGCAGGTGCACGCCGAATTCACCGCGCTGCCTTGGCGCGGGCGCAGCGAAAGGGTGTGGCCGCAGATCAGCGCCGCGCTGGATGAGCTCCGCAGCGAGAACGACGTGGTGGTCATCGAGGGCGCCGGTTCGCCCGCCGAAACCAACCTGCACGCCAGCGACATCGTCAACATGCGCGTGGCGCGGCATGCCGATGCGCGCTGCCTGCTCGTGACCGACATCGACCGGGGCGGCGCCTTTGCCCACCTCTACGGCACCTGGGCGCTCTTGCCCGAGGACGAACGCGCACTCATCCACGGTTTCGTGCTGAACAAGTTTCGCGGCGACGCCAGCCTGCTGGCGCCCGCGCCGCAGCAGTTGCAGGCGCTGACCGGCGTGCCCACCGTCGCCACCATCCCGATGCAGTGGCAGCACGGACTGCCCGAGGAAGATGGAATCTTCGACGACCGCAGCCGAGCCAGCGGGGCGGTGCACACCACCGTGGCCGTGGTCGCCTACCCGCGCATCAGCAACCTCGATGAATTCCAGCCGCTTAAGAACGTGCCCGGCGTGCGCCTGCAGTGGGTGCGCAGCCCGGCCGAGCTGGCCGGCGCCGACTGGGTCGTGCTGCCGGGCTCCAAATCCACCGCCGCCGACCTGGCCTGGCTGCGCGCGCAGGGGCTGGACCGCGCCATTGCCGCGCACGCTGCCGAGGGCAGGGCGGTGCTGGGCGTCTGCGGCGGCCTGCAGATGCTCGGCGAGGCGCTGATCGACCCCGAGGGCATCGACGGCAACGGCCCGGGCCTGGGCCTGCTGCCGCTGGTCACCGTGTTCGAGGCGGCCAAGACGGTGCGCCGCACCACGGCGCGCTTTGCCGCGCTGCATGGCGCCTGGGCGGCGCTCTCGGGCGTGCAGGTGTCTGGCTATGAAATCCACCACGGCCAGACGGCGCAGCACCCGGCCATGGCCGCCAAGGGCGATGTGGCGCACGAGGTCATGCCGGGCATCGCCTGGCAGAACCCGGCGGGCAACGTGCTGGGCGTGTACCTGCACGGCCTGCTGGAAGACCCCGCCGCGCTGCAGGCGCTGTTCGGCCGCGCGGGCAGCGCGCCCGTGCCCACGCTCGACGCCGTGTTCGACGGCCTGGCCGGCACGGTGGACGCCTGCTTCGACGCCGATTTCCTCCATGGCCTGCTGGCCTGACTTCCTGGACCCATATGCCCTTGCCACTTCCTCCCGTGCCAGACCTTGCCGACGCCGCCCTCACGGCGCGCCTGCAGCACCTGATCGACCACAAGACCAAGCCGCTGGGTTCGCTCGGGCGGCTCGAATCCCTGGCGCTGCGCCTGGGCCAGATCCTGGGCACCGAGGCGCCGCAATTGCAGGCGCCGCAGATGCTGGTCTGCGCCGCCGACCACGGCCTGGCGGCGCGCGGCGTCTCGGCCTTCCCGAGCGACGTGACCTGGCAGATGGTGGAGAACTTCCTCGCCGGCGGCGCTGCCGTGAGCGTGCTGGCGCGCCAGCATGGCCTGGCGCTCACCGTGGTGGACTGCGGCGTGGCGCGCGCCATCGCCCCGCGCGAAACCGCCCCCGGCCAGCCGCGCCTGCTGGTGCGCAAGCTGGCGCCGGGCACGCGGGACGCGGCGAGCGGCCCGGCAATGAGCGCCGCAGAGTGCGACGCCGCGCTGCAGAACGGCATGGAGATCGTGCGCGGGCTGGACGGCAACGCGCTGCTGCTGGGCGAAATGGGCATTGGCAACACCTCGGTCGCCTCGCTCCTGCTCGCGCGCCTGGCGGGCCTGCCGATTGCCGAGTGCACCGGCGCCGGCACCGGGCTGGACGCCGCCGGTATCGCCCGGAAGTGCGCCGTGCTGCAGCAGGCGCTGGACGCCAACGCGGGCGCTACCGAGCCGCTCGCCGCCCTGGCCGCGCTGGGCGGCTTCGAGGTCGCCACGCTGGTGGGCGCGGTGCTGCAGGCGGCCAGCGAGCGCCGCGTGGTGGTGGTCGATGGTTTCATCACGAGCGCCGCCGTGCTGGTCGCCAGCCGCCTGCAGCCGCTGGTGCTGCAACGCTGCGTATTCGCCCACCGCTCAGGCGAGCGCGGCCACCAGCTTATGCTGGCGCAGATGCAAGCCGAGCCGCTGCTCGACCTGGGCCTGCGCCTGGGCGAGGGCTCGGGCGCGGCGCTGGCCTGGCCGCTGCTGGTCTCGGCTTGCGCCATCTTGCGGGAGATGGCGAGCTTTGAGGAGGCGGGGGTTTCGCAAGAGGCGGCGTGAATCGCTGGGCGTGAGGTTTGGGCCGCGTTGCGGGTGGGATGGAACGCTATCTGGTCGATAGCAGACCATGCCGGTGGAGTGGGCCCTGGGCAGTGGTTTGGTGCTGAATTTTTGGAGTGTGAGCGGGCAAGGGCTGATGCCTAAGCCGTGGGGCGGCTGTCGGCCACGAGCTGCCGGTGGCTGCGGGTAAAAGCGGACGCTCAACACTCAAAGTAAGCGGATGGCCGTAGGCCAGTCCGCTTGACTGCCGGGTTAGGAATGAAATGCATGTTCAAAGTGCCCAATGCAGATGCCTTCTGCTTTTAACCAGTTTTGCATATGTTTATAGAGAAAGGGGCCAAGGGACATTCCGGCAGTTGTGGGCTGTCCTAGCTGGCTAAAAACTATAGCCGTCGAAGAATTAGCATTAAATTTACAAAGGTCAATTAAAAGATACTTCAAGAAAAGGTGGCAGACGTTGATTGAGCAAACAGCATGCTTTGTTGTGAAATATGTTGAGATTAATGGAATATTTAGCGATTTAGAGGTCGGCGCTACGCCAACAGATGCCCCGTTGCCAATTGGTTTCCATTCAAGAGCTTGTGCTCTTGAATGGACAAATCTATTCCTTACTTGAAACAACTCATTGAAATGCTGGACTATGTGCAAAGAGTGGTCAATCCTTTCACTAAATTTCGTTTGTGCAAAAAACTCAAACTTCTGCGCGACTGGAAATTTGTCAATTCTTTTAAGAAGTTGCTCGGAAATATCAAGAGTATCGAGGCATGCATTCGCAGCGGCCTCCAAAAACATCGTCGTGGCTGAGAAGGAAGCGCGAGCGAGCGCTCTGCTAGCCATTTCGTGGGGAGCTACAGTCGCTTCGTAGCAAAGATGCAGGCTGTCCTCACACAGCGTCTTTGTAGCCCGATCAAATATCTTTGGATGGTCGTAATTCATATCTAACGAATGAAAGGGACTTCCCCGTCCCGAACCAGCCGCATTGCGGCAATCGGCAACTCAGTGCCACGATGGGAAGTGCGATCTCTCATCAACTCATTCAGAAGGGGAAGTCCATGGCTATTGTGACCGTCGGCATTGATCTCGCCAAGAACGTGTTCGCCGTGCACGGCATCAACGAGGCCGGCAAGCCCGAGTTGGTTCGCCCCAGCGTGGCACGCGACAAACTGCACGAGCTGATCGCGGCGCTGCCGCCGTGCGTGATCGGCATGGAGGCCTGCTCGGGTGCGCACCACTGGGCCCGGCTGTTCACCGCCAGCGGCCACACCGTGCGCCTGATCGCGCCCAAGTTCGTCACGCCCGCCCTACCGCATGAGCGGTCGGCGCGGCAAGAACGATGCGGCCGATGCCGCCGCGATCTGCGAGGCGGTGCAGCGCCCACACATGCGCTTCGTGCCGATGAAGAGCTTGGTGCAGCAGTCGCAACTGATGCTGCACCGTGCGCGCCAGGGATTCGTGGAGCAGCGCACCGCCACAATCAACCGCATCCGCGGCCTGCTTTCGGAGTTCGGCATCGTGCTGCCGCTCAAGGCGGCCACCGTGCGCCGACGTGCCTGCGAGTGTCTGGAGGATCTGCCCGGCTGGGCCAACACGGTGGTGGGTGACCTGCTCAGCGAGGTCAGCCACCTGGACGAGCGCGTCACGCAGTACGACCAGCACATCCGCCAAGAGGCGCGCAGCGACGCCCGCGCCAAGCGTCTGATGCAGCTTGGCGGCGTGGGCGAGACCACCGCCACCTGCCTGCTGGCCATGATCGGCAACGGCCACGAATTCGACTGCGGCCGCCAGTTCGCTGCCTGGCTGGGCCTGGTGCCGAGGCAGTACAGCTCGGGCGGTAAAGCCCGGCTCGGGCGCATTACCAAAGCAGGTGATCCGTACCTGCGCAGCCTGCTGGTGATGGGAGCCAGGGCCGTGCTGGCTGCGGCCAAGAACAAGACCGATCCGGTCAGTCGCTGGGTTTTGGCGGTGCACGAGCGCCGCGGCTACTGGAAAGCCGTAGTGGCCATCGCGCCAAGAATGCGCGCATGGCCTGGGCGGTGCTCAGGCGCGGGGAAGACTTCGCGTTGCCGGCGTGAGCATGCCGACGACGAACACGAAGGATAGAGAGTTTTGAAACCGACCGCCGCGTGACGGCAAGCGTTGATGTCGACAGGTTTGGACCTGCGCGGGAAATGGCCGATTAATTCGATGGCAGCATCTGCGTCGCCGACTAACGAATGGGCCTCCCGTGTGCGTCCTTCATCAGGGTCCGCAGCCATTGAACGGCTGCATCGATGACCGGTTGTAGTCTGGCCAGTCCGCACCTTGTTGATCTCAGTGTTTTTGCAACGCCCGGCAGTCAATCATCAGGAGAAAACAAATACCCCGCTGCGCGGGCAGAAACGATATTTGCTTGACGAATGGGGTAGCCCTTGTAGTCTAAGGTAAGGGGCGCGCCGCTTGCGGCGCGTCCCGCTTGACCGCAGTGTTAGGCCTAAGCCAAACCCATGCGGCAAACCATAAACCAGCCCCATAACCAAGAATCAATGAAGTATCAAACCACCAAATAGATAGAGCGAAGAACAAGGCGGCTGCGCACAGCAGAATCAAAGAAAAGGGACGGCGATTGGCGGACTCGAACCAATAAGCTAATGCGACTACCGCGGTGAACGCGGATGACACGGCCAGCCAAATGAAGAATTGCCGAAGCTCGTAAGCAGGGGCAAAGATATACCGAAGCTGTCCGGCCGCTCTATCCATAGGTGACAGAAGCAGCCACCAAGTGCCAAGAGAGAAAACTCCCATAATCGTAAACATGCCGGCCGCTAGATGACGTGGAGTGATTTTCATAGGCCTAATGTCTGAATTGAGCGGCCTCGCGCGGCTTTTCGCGCGAGGTCCGCTCGAATGATGGGTTAGCCGGCATTTGCAGTCTCTGAGATGATCTCGGTTCCGATGTGTAGGCCGGCCTCCAATAGGTCTTCGACTTCACTCGGAGGAATCCAAAGGTCTGTGCCGAGAGGAAGTGTGTCGCTTGTGTTCGCCAGGTACTGTTGATCGACAATCCCGCGCCGATGGACAATAAGATTGCGTTTCTGACATAGGTTCCAAAGTCGACTATCCGCAAGCTTTCGCCCCAACTCAGTTGCTGTTGGGAACAGCGCCCCATATGCATCGCGGATTGCAGGAACGCTCGTTAAATCCGCCTTCGATATAAGAAAAGTTCCTAAGTTTTCCGACAGGTCATAGCCATACGCTGCCAGAGTCTGCCAATCGATTCTATCGACAGAGAAGCGCTTGCGATTCGCCTGCTCCGCAAGTAGTTTTTCAGCGAGGATGGGACGCCGATTGAGAAGAAAAACAAAGCTGTCGCGGGCAAGAACCTCGACGGCGCTCCAAACCAAAACGACTCCTTGCCGAGTCAATTCTCTCGCGGCAGCCAATGACTCTGGCTCGTCTTGAAGTGCCTTTAGGCGAGCCAAGACATCGTCAACTACGACCTCTCGTCCTTCACCTTGGAGGTACTCGGCGAATCTCTCCTTCGCAATATTGAGGGCGGCTGGCTCGCGGTCCTCTTCGTTTTCGATCCCGCGAGCGCGAATGCGCTCGGCCATGAGAAAGCGTTGCCAATGAAGGCTATGAACCTGGGAGTACGTGTAGTGAAATGGGATGCTAAGGGTACGGATTACGCCATGAAGGCTATCGAAGAACGCCAAGGCAATTTGGCGAAGACCTTCCGGCAGAGAAGGAGCAAGGTCCGTCAGCGGCTTGGCGCTTTCCGAAAAGTCGTGCGGCACCAAGAAGACAGCGCGTACAACTTTTGCAATGTTGGGAGATGCCTCGGTCATGACGGCTAACGTTTGAATTAACCGGCAGACGGAAGCAAGCGAAGCTTGCTGTAGGCTGTCCGGTTGAATGATTTGTTAGCCATTTGTCCCAAAGAAGACTGAGACACGACAACCGTTGTAGAAATGAAGGCGCATAAGCTTGTGTACATTTTCGTTTCCCTCCAAGACTTGATATTTGAAAACGTCAGGATTAGCGCCGTGGAATTCTTTGTCAGCGAATAGTTCATCTGCGGTTGCAACCATATATTCGCCAAGCTTGTTTCGCTCTTGACCTTTGTCAGGATCAAGTGATGCGAGCAAGAAATCTGGCTGGGTGCGGACGTTACCTCGCCACTGTGCTTTGAAGTGGTGAAAGTACAAAGCACGAGCAATGTGATCCAGCGCAGAATCAAGCCGCGCATCGTCAACATTAACCGCGACGGTGTGGTGTGCCTGCCCTGTTTCCTTGTCAACGGCGATGACTGTATGAGGGTTCGCCATGATTTTGTTAATCAGGCCTGGGTTGCGCTCAATGGAACGCATGATTTTGGTTAAGAACTGGTTCTTCGCTGTTTCATTGGCAGGTAAGTTGATCACCAACAAATAGAGCAAGTACTCGTCATCTTGCGACTTTGAAGTGTTGTGCACATTGCAAGCGGGGACAGTGATTAGTTGCTTTCTCAGATCGACGCCTTCGGGTAGGTCTTTGCTCTCCGGGAATAGGCACCGAGGGGGCACATGTTCGACTCCCTCAGCTGGCTTATCGCACATGTAGCAAATCACGAGAACCTCCAATGGCTAACGTAATGTAGACCGCACCAACTCGCAGGCCCATATCTGGCGCATGCGGTCTAAATTGGCACAAAAAAAGCGCGAAAAGGGGCTTGTAGCCTAGCTTTACGGCGCGTATGCTGTATAAAAATACAGCACTAAATTCAGCCATGAAACCCGCCGCCCCTCCTGTGTTGCGCGCCACACGGTTGCTGGATCAGGTCCGTGAGCGATTCGTTACAAACACTATAGCCTGCGCATTGAGCAGGCCTATGTGCAGTGGGTGCGCGTGTTTGTGAAATGGCACGGCTTGCGGCATCCACGAGACATGGGGAGGCTTTGGAGCTTCTAGCTGGATGGCGGCTCAGGGTCACTTCCAGTCGTCCGGCCGCAGGCCCCTGGCATAGACGCGTACCCTAGGCAGTGTTAGTATGAACGAGTGTAATTACAAAGCTGCCATGCACACCCTCAAACTCACCCAGGTCGGCAACTCCGTCGGTGCCATCTTCCCCAAGGAACTGCTTGCACGCCTGCAGTTGGAAAAGGGCGATGAGTTGTACGTGACCGAAACGCCCGACGGCCTGCGCATCACCACCCACAACCCAGAATTCGAAGCGCAGATGCGCGTGGCGCGCGAGATCATGAAAGAGCGCCGCGCTGTGCTGCACGAGCTGGCCAAATGACGCGCCCCTGGGTGTGGCTGGACCGCGCCGTCGTCCTCGCCATCCACGACATGCAACTGGCCGAGCACGGCGGCGGTGCCGGGGTGCGCGATGCCGACTCGGCCCTGGGCAAGCCCCGGCAATTGGAGGCTTACGGTGAACCGCCGCCCGACGCGGCAGCGCTGGCTGCGTCGTACGGCTATGGGATCTCGCGCAACCATCCCTTCATCGACGGCAACAAGCGCACGGGATTCGTGGCGGCGGAATTGTTCTTGCGCCTGAACGGCTGGGAGCTGCGTGCCGACGATGCCTCGTGCGTGTTGACCATGCTGGCCGTCGCCGCCGGCGACCTGCCCGAAGAAGCCTTTGTCGCGTGGCTGCGCACGCACAGCGCGGTGCGCGGCTGAAGGGCCAAAAGTTTTGATGTTTTTGGCATCCAGCGCTTGCTGCGTAAGGGTTTTCAGCTACCAATAAAATAGCTTTTGCAGCGCGTACCGGCGCGCCGGCCTAGACGGCGCAGGTCTGGTCGCGCCCTTGCGCCTTGGCCTGGTAGAGCGCGGCGTCGGCGCGTGCCAGCATGGCGTCGAGGGAATCGTCTGCGCCGCGCCAGGCGGTGACGCCGATGCTCAGCTTGCAGTCGAGCGCGTGGCCGGCGTGCAGGGCGGCGTGGATGCGCGCCGCGACCGGCTGGGCGGCTTCCAGGGTGGTGCCGGGCAGCAGCGCCAGGAATTCCTCGCCGCCGTAGCGGCCCAAGCGGTCGGCGCGGCGCAGGGCGGCGCGGGCGCTTTCGGCGAAGTGCACCAGCACCTGGTCGCCGCGCTGGTGGCCGTGGGTGTCGTTCACGGCCTTGAAATGGTCCAGGTCCACCATCATCAGCGCGAAGGGCTGGCCGTAGCGCAGGCTGCGTTCGTGCTCGTCTTCGCACAGGCCCAGGATGGCGCGCCGGTTGAGCGTGCCGGTGAGGCCGTCGTGCGTGGCCATGTGCTCGAGCTCGGTGCGCACGCGGTCGGTTGCCATCAACACCGCGCCGATGGCGAGCAGCAGCACGGCGAGGACGTAGGCGCCCAGGTAAAAGTCCTGCACCGTCGCGGCGACCATCAGATCGCTGACGGCGTCCGCGCGGAACAGGGACTCCAGGCGCACCCCCAGCACGATGGTGTGCAAGAGCAAGGTGAACTGCACCATGCGCACGGGGAAGCTCCGGCCGCCGTGGCGCCACAGGAACCACAGCGTTGCGATGTGCACGGCCATCAAGGCGACGGTGATCAACGCCGAGCGAATCGCGTAGGAAGGCTGGCCCCAGGTAAACCATGCCAGGCTCAGCCAGAGGGCGGCGCCCCCCGCCAGCAAGGCCTGCCATGCGGAAGGCTGCCCGAAAAAGCGCCGGCAGCCGATGTGAAACAGCGCGAAGCCGCCGAACAGGAAGCCGTTGGCCAGCCATCGGGTCGGAGGCAGCGCGCCGATGGGCGAAGCGAACAGCGCGGCGGTCACCACCCAGACCAATGGCATCCAGGCCCAATAGCCCAGCCCGCGGATGGAAGGCGGGTAGTTGCGGCGCATGAAGGCCAACACCACCGCCATCACCAGCGCCATGAAACCGGCCATGGCGATGAGCGAGCGGGGGTCGAGGTTGTTCATGCAATACGTTGGGAAACGGGCCGAGTTCAGTATAGCCAGTGCCGCCGATTGCGCGGGTGCCATGGCCTTGCGGCGTTGCAAGCAATGGTTTATCTGCTATTCAAGAAATAGCGCGGCAAGGCTTCAGGGCGGCGGCGTTTTCGGCCGGTAGTCGCAGTACGGCGCCACGACGCATTCCCAGCAGCGCGGTTTGCGCGCCTGGCAAACGTAGCGGCCCAGGAGGATCAGCCAATGGTGCGCATCGCGCGCGTACGCAGCGGGCACGCGCCGCAGCAACCGGCGTTCGACTTCGAGCGGCGTCTTGCCCGGCGCCAGGCCGGTGCGGTTGCCGACGCGAAAGATGTGTGTGTCCACGGCCATGGTCGGCTGGCCAAAGGCCACGTTCAGCACCACGTTGGCGGTTTTGCGCCCCACGCCCGGGAGCTGTTCAAGCGCCTCGCGCGTGCCGGGTACGCGGCCGCCGTGTTCCTCCACCAGGATCCGGCAGGTCTGCAGCAGGTGCCGCGCTTTGCTGCGGTACAGCCCTATGGTCTTGATGTAGCCCTCCAGCCCCTCCACACCGAGGGCAAGGATCGCTTGGGGCGTGTTCGCTACCGGGAACAGCTTGCGCGTGGCCTTGTTCACGCCAATGTCGGTGGCCTGGGCCGAGAGCAGGACGGCGGTAAGCAGCTCGAAGACGCTGGTGTATTCAAGCTCGGTCGCGGGTTCGGGGTTGGCGGCGTGCAGGGCGGCGAAGAAGGGTTCGATCAGCGCGGTTTTCATGGTGCGGGTGGCAAGGGCATCGCCACTATAGGAGGGCTGCAGTGTCCGGCGCGCGCGCGGCCCATTCTGGCCGTGCCGGGGCGGGCCGGCGCGTAAGCTCACCACTTGGCCGGCTTCCATCGGCACCGCGGTTGCCGGTGCCGGGCGGCCGCCGCTACAGGATGCCCGATGCGCGTAGTGCTTCTCACCTTGCTGTCCATGCTGGCTTTCGCCGCCAACTCGCTGCTGTGCCGCCTGGCGTTGGCCACCGGGTCGATCGACGCGGCCAGTTTCTCGGCCATCCGGCTTGCTTCGGGTGCGGCGATGCTGGTGCTGGTGATGCGCTTGCGCGGCGCTTCTCCACTGGCCAGCGGCAGTTGGATGGGGGCTTTCTGGCTCTTCGGCTATGCCGCGGCGTTTTCGTTTGCCTACGTGCGCCTGCCCACGGGCATGGGCGCGCTGCTGCTGTTCGGCGCCGTGCAGGCCACCATGATTGGCGCCGGCCTGTGGCGCGGCGAACGGCTGGCAGGGCGCCAGTGGGCGGGGTTGGCGGTGGCGATGGGCGGTTTGGTCGCCTTGTTTCTGCCAGGCCTGAGCGCGCCGCACCCCGGCAGTGCGGCGCTGATGCTGGCCGCCGGCGTTGGCTGGGGCGCGTATTCGCTGCACGGCCGGCGCGCCCAGGATGCGGGCGCGGCGACGGCGGGCAACTTCGTCCGTTCCGTGCCGTTTGCCGCCGCCCTGGTGCTGCTGTGCCTGCCGCAGCTGGCCGTGAGCGGTGCGGGCCTGGCGTATGCGCTGTGCTCCGGCGCCATCACCTCGGGCCTGGGTTACATCGTCTGGTACTCGGTGTTGCCGAGTTTGCGCGCGAGCAGCGCCGCCACGGTGCAATTGGGCGTGCCGCTGCTCGCCGCGCTCGGCGGCACGCTGCTGCTGGGCGAAGACTGGACGCAGCGGCTGGCCTGGACGGGATTGGCCATCCTCGGCGGCATTGCGCTGGTGGTGGCGCCAAAGCGCGCGGCGGCGTAGGGGCTCAGTGGGGTGTGCGTTTAGCGCTTGGCCGCGCGCCGGCTCCAGTAGGTGAACGCGTCTTCCTGCAGGTCGATGTCGAGCTCGGCCACGCGCGCCTGCATGCGCTCCTGCGCCTGGGCGACGGCCAGGTTGTAGACGGCCGGTGCGATGTCCGCGAGGAAGAAGTTGAGCAGGGCGCCGGCGGCCATGTTGCCGATGCGCTCGCCATGCTCTTCCTGGAAGTAGCGTTCGATCGAGGCCACCGCCTGGCTGCGCGCTTCCTTGGGCAGTTCTATGGTCATGCGCGCAGTCTACGGCGCGCTCTGGCGGGCAGCACGCACGATTCCGTCGCGCGGATTGGCGACAATCGCGGCCAGACTCCTAAGGACCGCCCCCATGCCCCTGCCATTCGCCGACCGCCTGAACCAGGTCGAAACCTCCGCCATCCGAGAACTCTTCAAGCTGCTGGGCAAGCCTGGCATCATCAGTTTTGCCGGGGGCTTTCCCGACAGCGCCATGTTCGACGTGGACGGCATCCGCGCCGCCAGCAACGCGGCGCTGGAGCATGAGCCCGGCGCCGCGCTGCAGTACGGCGCCACCGAGGGCTACCAGCCGCTGCGCGAGCAGATCAGCGCCTTCATGGCCGGCAAGGGCGCAGAGCAGGTGGCACCGGAAGACCTCATCGTCACCACCGGCAGCCAGCAGGCGCTGGATCTGCTCGGCAAGACGCTGGTCGGCCCGGGCGACAAGGTGATCGTCGAAGGCCCGACTTTTCTGGCCACCATCCAGTGCTTTCGCCTCTACGGCGCCGAACTCATCAGCGCGCCGATCGACGGCGAGGGCGTGCAGACCGACGTGCTGGAGAAGCTCATCGCAGAGCACCAGCCCAAGTTCGTCTACCTGATTCCGACCTTCGGCAACCCGAGCGGCGCCACGCTCAGCCTGGAGCGGCGCAAGAAGGTGCTGGAGCTGGCGGTGAAATACCGGACCCTGGTCGTCGAAGACGACCCCTATGGCGACCTGTACTTCGGCACGCCGCCGCCGCCCAGCCTGCTGGCGCTCTCGGCCCAGGTGCCCGGCAGCCGCGAATGGCTGGTGCACTGCGGCAGCCTGAGCAAGGTGCTCTCGCCCGGCCTGCGCGTGGGCTGGATGATCGGCCCGGTCGAACTGCTGGCCAAGGCCACCATGTGCAAGCAGTTCAGCGACGCGCACACCAGCACCTTTGCCCAGGCCACGGCGGCGCAGTATTTGAAGGCCGGCCGCATGCCCGGCACGCTGGCCAAGGTGCGTGCCGTGTACGCCGAACGCGCCCAGGCCATGGGCGAGGCGCTGCGCAGTGAACTGGGCGGCGCCATTGATTTCGTGCAGCCGCAGGGCGGCCTGTTTGTCTGGGCGCGCCTGACGGGCGCGGGTGGCAAGCAGGCGGACGGCAACGCCTTTGCCAAGCGCGCCATCGAAGAGGGCGTGGCCTTCGTGCCGGGGGCGCCGTTCTACTGCGCGAATCCCGACCCGGCGACGCTGCGCCTGTCGTTCGCCACGGCCGATGTGGCCAAGATCCGCGAAGGCGTCGCCCGCCTGGCGCGTGCGCTGTAGGCCATGGCTGAGGACGATGGAGCCGGCGAGCGGCTGGAGAACCTGGAAGTCAAGCTCGCCTACCTGGAAGACCTGGTTGATGGCCTGAACCTCAGCATCTACCGCCAGCAGGAGCAGATTGACCGCCTGGCGCGCGAGCTGGTGCACCTGCGCCAGCAGGCGCCTGGCCGGGATGCGGACGGCGCCGGCAACCCGCGCGACGAGCTGCCGCCGCATTACTGAATACCTGCCATGCTCTTTTATAAATAGCTTAAAACTGTTACTGGATAAGCGCTGGAGGCCTATTTGACCCCGATTTTTCCCCGGAGATTGCAGCACCCGGCCGGGAGCGGCGGCCCTCCGCCGCAAGGTCCGGGCGCTACCATCGGCGCATGAAGAAAACCTTTGCCCTGCACGTCGAGGGCCTGCACCCCGACCGGCGCCTGGACGCCATCAAGCACGAAATCCGCAAATACCTGCGCCGCGAGCGCGGCAAGCCACTGCCCGAAGGCGCGGACTTCTGGGATTTCGATTGCCGCTTCGCCGTGCCGCCCAACCCGCCCGAACCGGTGGCGCTCGCCGACATCACGCGCCTGGTGGACGAGGCCGCCGCCGGGCAGGCCGGCCAGTTCTATCTGGAGATTCTGGCGCGTGCCGCCAAACGCCCGCCACGCGTGCACCCGACCGAAAACGCCGACGGCACGCCACTGACCGCCGCGCCTTACGAAGGCGATTGATCGGGTGGCGCGTCCGCCGTCGGCGGCGGCAGCAGGCCGGCGGCGCGCAACTTGTCTTTCTTGCTCGGGCGCTTGCCTTTGATGCCGCCCGCTCCGGCGGCGGCCGATGCCGGGGGAGAGCTGGGTTCGAAGCCCGCCAACACCTCGCGCTCCAGCTGCATCCCCAGGCGCTTTTCAATCAGCCGCATGTGCGGCTCGCTCTGCGGCACGACAAAGCTCACGGCAACCCCTTGCTCGCCCGCGCGGGCCGTGCGGCCGATGCGGTGCACATAGTCGGCCGGAGAGCGGGGCAGGTCGAAGTTGACCACCGCCGGCAGCAGGCTGATGTCCAGACCGCGCGCCGCCAGGTCCGTGGTCAGCACCACCTGCCAGCGTTCGGCCTTGAATTCGTCCAGCACCTGGCGGCGTGCGCCCTGGCTCAAGCCGCCGTGAAATGGTGTGGCAAAAATACCCGCCTGGTAGAGCTTCTCGGCCACGTGCTCGGCCGCGTACTGCGTGGCGACGAACACCAGCACGCGGCTCCAGCCTTCCTGGGTGACGAGGTGGCGCAGCAGCTGCGTGCGCTTATCCGCATCGACCGCAATGCTGCGCTGCGCGATAGCGGGCGCTTCGGCGGGGGCGTCCACACGGATCTGCAGCGGCTCGCGCAGCAGGGCAGTCGCGAGCGCCTGCACCTTGCCGGGGAAGGTGGCGGACAGCAGCAGGTTTTGCCGCTCTCCCGGCAGCAGGGCGAGTACCTGGTCGAGCTCCTCCGCAAAACCCAGGTCCAGCAGCCGATCGGCTTCGTCGAGCACCAGGGTCTGCACCTCGCTCAGGCGCAGCGCGTTCTGGCGCACCAGGTCGAGCAGGCGCCCGGGCGTTGCCACGACGATGTCGGCGCCGCCACGCAGCGCCATCATTTGCGGGTTGATGGACACGCCGCCGAAGGCCAGCGCCACCTCGACGCGCGGCGTGCAGGCACCGGCGAAGTCGCGCAGCACGCCCGCGCACTGCAGCGCCAGTTCGCGCGTCGGCACCAGCACCAGGGCGCGCACTGGGCGCGGGCGCAGCTCGGGCTGGCCGGCAACGCGCTGCAGCAGGGGCAGGGCGAAGGCGGCGGTTTTGCCCGATCCGGTGGGCGCCTGCGCGAGCACGTCGCCGCCGGCCAGCACGGCGGGAATCATGTCGGCCTGCACGGGCGTGGGCGTGTGGTAGCCGCGCGCCTGCGCCGCTGCGCTGAGCGTGCCGTGAAGTCCGAGTGCAGAAAAAGACATACAAGACCCAAAAAGGTAAACCGGCGCAACGGGTCGCCAGCGGCCAGCGCCAGGGGCGCCGGATAATCGGCCGCATGAACTTCGTCTACGACCCGGCCGCCATTGTCCACAGCATCCAGCTGGCGGTGGCGCCCGTGTTTCTGCTCACGGCGGTGTCCGCCATGATAGGGACGGTGGCCCACCGGCTGTCGCGCATCGTCGACCGCGCGCGCGTGCTCGAGGCGCAAAGCCACCTGCCTGAGGACGGCCCGGCGCACCAGCGCACGCTGGCCGAGTTGGCGCTGCTGCGCAAGCGCGGCTGGCTGGTGACGCTGTCCATCGGCCTGCTCACACTCTGCGGCTTTCTGATCGGCTTGACGATCTTGTTCCTGTTCCTGGGCGAAACCACCGGGCTGGACAGCCCGCGTTGGGCGCTGGCAAGCTTCCTTCTGGGCGTCCTGAGCTTTCTGACGGCGCTGGTGCTGTTTTTTGTCGAGACCGTCGCTGCCACGCGCATCCTCAACTTCGGGCACCGGCCATGAGCCGCCTGCCCCGCGCGTCCGGGTCCGGGGGCCTGGTCTATTCCACCGAGCGAGGGCGCATGTGCCCGGAATGCCGCCAGCCCGTTGCCCAGTGCCGCTGCAAGCAGCGCCCGCGACCAGCGGGCGATGGTGTGGCGCGCGTGGCCTGTGACAGCAAGGGCCGCCGCGGCAAGGCTGTGACGACAGTGCGCGGCGTGGCGCTGGAGGACGAAGCCCTCGCGCAGTTGGCGCGCGAGCTCAAAGCCGCCTGCGGCGTGGGCGGCACGCTCAAGGACGGCGTGATCGAGCTGCAGGGCGACCACGTCGAGCGGGCCCTGGCCGAGCTCGCGGCGCGCGGTCTGCGCGCCCGACGCGGCGGCTGAGCCTCAGGCCCGCGGCGCTGCCTGCTCCAATCCCGCCCGCGCTGCGGCCATAACGCACTGCGTCAGGCGTTCAAGCGGCGCTTGCGCGCTGCGCAGGTGCACCCAAAAAAGCGGCACGCGCAGTTCGGCGTCCGGCAGCACGCACTGCAGCCGCCGGTCGGCCAGTTGCCTTTCGATCAGCGCGATCGGGTGCATGCCCCAACCCAGCCCGCGCTCGCAGGCGCGTACGTAGCCATCGTTGGACGGAAGGTAGTGGCGCGGCGGCTGCGTGCGCCCGGGCAGCCCTTGCTGCGCCAGCCACTGCTCCTGCAGCCGGTCCTTGGGGTCGAAGCTGAGCATCGGTGCGTGCGCCAGGGCGTCGACCTGGCCTCTGAGCGGCCCGTAGCGCGCCAGGAAGTCGGGGCTGGCGGCGGCCACATAACGCATGGCGCCGAGCGGCCAACTGTTGCAGCCGGCGATGGCCGCCGTGGTGGTCGTCACGGCGGCCAGCACTTCGCCCTGGCGCAGGCGCTGCGCGGTGTGCTCCTGGTCGTCCAGACGTAGGTCCAGTTGCTCGGCGCCCCCGGCGGTGAACGCCGCCAGGGCGTCCATGAACCAGGTGGAAAGCGAATCGGCATTCACCGCCAGCTTGAGGGTCGGCGCCGCGGAACCCTGCCCAGCCAGAGCGGGGTGGCTGCGGCGCAGTTGGTGCTCCAGCAGCGCGACCTGTTCAAAGTGCAAGCACAGCAAACGGCCCGCTTCGGTGCCGGAACACGGTGGGCCGCGCAGCACCAGCACTTGGCCGGCACGCTCCTCCAGCTGCTTGATGCGCTGCGAGATGGCCGAGGGCGTGACGTGCAGGCGGCGCGCCGCGCGCTCGAAGCCGCCTTCGCGCAGCACGGTTGCCAGGGCTTCCAGGGCGGCGTAGTCGAACATCAGGTTTGCTTAAGGTTCGTTAGAAGAATGAAGTGTACGTAAATCACGCTGCCACCCACAATGGCGGCATGTGGATGGCTGAAACCTTTTCTTCCTGGCTGGCGGGCTTCACGGTCTGTTTTGCGCTCGTGGCGTCCATCGGCGCGCAGAACCTGTTTGTCCTGCGCCAGGCGGTGACGGGTCGGCACGTGCACGCCTGCGTCGCCTGGTGCGTGCTGAGCGATGCGGTCCTGGTGGGCGTCGGCGTGGCCGGCATGGCGCAGGTGCTGGACCAGCGGCCGGCGCTGGCGCAGGCGCTGAGCGTGGGCGGCGCCGTCTTCCTGCTGTGCTACGGCCTGATCGCCTGGAGCCGGCTGCTGCCCCGGCGCGCCGGGGCGAACGCCGCGCTGCAGGCGGGCGCAGCAGCCCCGCCCACGCGGCGTGCGGTGCTGTGGGCCCTGGCGGCCATCACCCTGCTCAATCCGCATGTCTACCTGGACACGGTGGTGCTGATGGGCGCGATCGGTGCGCGCGAGCCCGGCGCGTTCAAGGCAGCGTTCGTGGCCGGCGCGGCATCCGCCAGCCTGGCATGGTTCCTGGGTTTGGCGCTGGCCGGGCGCCGCTTGCAAGCCTGGTTCGCCCGGCCGCAGTCCTGGCGCGTTCTGGACGCCGTGACCGGTTGCACCATGCTGGGGCTGGCGTGGTGGGTCTGGTCGGGAACGCAGGTGGCCTGACCGGCCCTAGCCGCGGTGGGCGAACGTCGGGCGCGTACCGAAATAGCCCTGGAACAGATTGCGCGCGATGCCGTGCGCCGTGATCTGCAATTCGCGCGCATCCTCGGCGTGGAACAGCCGTTCGGTGTGTTCGCCCCACAGCCGCACCCAGGCGGCGAAGTGGGCGGGCGTCACGTCCGCCAGGGCCATGTGCTTGCCGAAGACGTTGCCGGTGAAGGATTTGCTGCCCAGCGCCACGGTGCTCCAGAACGCCACCATGCGTTCGAGATGGGGCTCCCAGCGGTCGGCGAGCGCTTGTTCGAACACTGGGCCGAGCAAGGGATCGGCACGCACGTCGGCGTAAAAGCCGTGCACCAGCGTGGCGAGGCGCTCCTGCGTGATAGGGCCCCGCACCAGGTGCGGGGCTTGCGGCGGGCTCAGCTGCATCCGCAGGAACTCCCGCAATCGCTGCTGGCCGTGGCAGCGCCTTCGAACTGCGGGAACAGCACGTTGTTTTCGGTGTGGATGTGGTTCACCAGGTCGTCGGCGAACTGGCCGATGCCGGTGTAGAGCGCGCGCCAGGTGTTGCAGGCGCCTGGGGGCGGCGTGGCGTCGTTGGTCATGGCGAGCAACTGCTCCAGGGCGCTGCCGTGCTCCACGTGTTCGGCACGCATGACACCGATCGGTTGTGTGACAAACGGGTTGCCGCCCGACTTGAACATGGGGAACAGGATCGCCTCTTCCTTTTGCATGTGCGCAAGCAGTTCGGCCTGGATCCCTTCGAGCAGGTCGCCCAGGCCTGCCGGCACGTCGGGGTTGGCCCGGTGCACGGCTTCCACGCGGTGCGCCATGCGGATGAGTTCGGGCAACTGCGCGCGGTGCACATCGTGGTAGCGGCTGACGATGTGGTCCACCAGTTCCGCCGGCGTGGCGGCGGCCGGCGTGCCCTCGGGGCGCTGCAAGGCGGCCAGTTCTGCCAGCACTTCGTCCAGCACCAGGCCCTTGTCGGCCACGGCCTGGCACAGTGCAACCTGGCCGCCGCAGCAGAAATCGAGCTTCAGGCGACGAAACACGGCGGTGGCGCCGGGCAAGGCCACGGCGATGCTGCCGATGGTGGCCTGGGGGGTGAGCAAGGAGGCAGGAGAAAGGGCATCGAGACGCGCGTTCATGGGGGATTTCTTAAGAGGTATTTAGTATGCATATTTTATCGCAATAAAATGGCCCCCCGACCCCTCGCTCTTGCTGAAAGGCGCCCCATGCGACTGACCCAATGGACGGACTACACGCTGCGCGTGCTGATGTACTGCGCCGCCTGCGATGGACGTGCTCAGCCGGTCACCATCACCGAAGTGGCCGAGGGCTACGGCATATCGCGCAGCCACCTCACCAAGATCGTGCAGCAGCTCGCCGCCGCCGGGTTCCTGGAAACCACGCGCGGACGCGGCGGGGGCATGCGTTTGATGCGCCCGGCCAGCGAAATCAACGTGGGCGTCGTCGTGCGCGCCACCGAGACCGACTTCAGCCTGGTGGAGTGCTTCGATGTGACCACCAACCAGTGCCGCCTGAGCAGCCACTGTCGGTTGCAGAACGTCCTCGGCGAATCCATCCAGAGCTTCTTCGCCGTGCTCGACCGCTACACGCTGGCCGATCTGCTGGTGGAGGGTACGCCCGCGCCGGCCGGCACCGGCGTCGTGCGGCTGGTACCGGGCCTGCCGAGGCGCGACCCGGCGCCTGCCGAGGTGCCCGCCTTCACGGCTGCACCCGCACCACTTCCAGCAGGCGATCCAGGCCCCCTTGGTTGATGGCGATGTGTGCATTGGCGCGCACCGCCGGCTTGGCGTGGTAGGCCACCGACAGGCCGGCCGCCGCCATCATCGGCAGATCGTTCGCGCCGTCGCCCACGGCAATGGCCTGCTCGGGCGCGATGCGCATCAGGGAAGCGAGTTCCAGCAGCGCGCGGCGTTTTTCCGCGCCGTCGCAGATATCGCCCCAGGTCTGGTCCAGCATGCGGCCGGTGAGCAGGCCGTCTGTGACCTCCAGCTGGTTGGAGCGGGCGAAGTCGATGCCGAGCCCGGCACGCACTCGGTCGGAAAAAAACGTGAAGCCGCCCGACACGAGCAAGGTGGCGAGCCCGGCGGCCTTGGCGGCCGCGATGAGCTGCTGTGCGCCCGGGTTGAAGCGCAGTCGCTCGGTGTAGACGCGTTCCAGGTGCGCCATGGGCACGCCTTTCAACAGGGCGACGCGCTGGCGCAGGCTTTCCTTGTAGTCGGTGATCACGCCCTGCATGGCCGCTTCGGTGATGGCCGCGACCTCGGCCTTGCGCCCGGCGGCATCGGCGATTTCGTCCACGCACTCGATGTTGATCAAGGTGGAGTCCATGTCGAAGGCGATCAGGCGGTAGTCGGCCAGGCGGAGCGGCGTGTCCACGCCTTGGACGACGAGGCCGGGGGAGATTTCGCGGGCAATGGTCATGGCAGGGTTCAGGGTTTGGGTAGGTACAGGGTGTCGGACCAGGTGGCAAGCCACTGGGGTTTGAAGGCAACGAAGATTGCCGTGAGCATGCCGGTGACGATGGCATCGCCCCAGGCGGTGAGCCAGTGCGCGACCAACGAGAGTTCCTTGTCCATGCCCGGTTGCGTGGGGCCGGACCATTGCAGCAGGGCACTGGCGGCGAACAGGCACACGGCCGTGCCCAGAAAGCCGCGTCCGAGCACGTAGACGAACAGGTGCGCCCCGACAGTGCGGCGGATCACCGCGCCGAGCGCCAGCGCCAGGGTGGCCGGCAGGACGCCACGCCAGAACGCCAGCAGCAGCACCACTTCCCAGGATTGGTCGCCGAGCAGACCGGCGAGCACCGCAACCGCGCACAGGGTGGGCACGGCCAGCGGCCAGCCCAGCATCAAAAGCACCAGGCAGGCGAAGGACCAGTGCATTGCGAGGGGAATGGTGTCCACCCACGGCAGCGCCCACAGCCAGGGCAGGACGGCCAGGCTTGCCAGCAGCGGCGAGAGCAGGGCGCCGCCGCGCAGCAGCCGCCAGGGGCGCAGCCACAAGGCGGCTCCCAGCGACAAGGCGAGCAGGATGGCGGTGGTCGTGAGCATGCGGCGGCTGCGGGCCGGGGGCCCTTTCAGTCGGCGAACGTCACGGTGACCGGGGCGTGGTCGCTCGGCTGCGGGTTCTTGCGCGGGGCCCGGTCGATGGCGCAGGCGCGCACGGCTGGGCGCAGCGCCTCGCTGACGAGGATGTGGTCGATGCGCAGGCCCCGGTTCTTCTGGAACCCCAGCATGCGGTAGTCCCACCAGGAATAGCTTTTCTCGGGCTGGTCGAACATGCGGTAGGCGTCGTGCAGGCCGAGCGCCAGCAGGGCCTGGAAATGGGCCCGCTCCTCGGCCGTGTGGTGGATGGTGCCGGCCAGGCCGACCGGGTCGTAGGAGTCGCGGTCTTCGGGCGCGACGTTGAAGTCGCCCAGCAGCACCAGCCTCGGGTGGGCGGCGAGCTCCGTGCGCAACCAATCCTGCAGTGCCTGCAGCCACTGCATCTTGTAGGTGAACTTGTCGCTGCCCGGCGCCTGGCCGTTGACGAAGTAGCCGTTCACCAGGCGCAGCGGTCCGCCCGGCGTCTCCAGCGTCGCGGCGATGACGCGCGCCTGCGCGTCGCTGGAGCCGGGGACGTTGCGCACCACGTCGTGCAGCGGCCGGCGGCTCAGGATGGCGACGCCGTTGTAGGTTTTCTGTCCGAATACCGCCGCTTCGTAGCCCGCTTCGCGCAGCGCCTCGTGGGGAAATTTGTCGTCGCTGAGCTTGAGCTCCTGCAGGCACAGCGCATCGACCGGGTTGGCGGACAGCCAGGCCAGCACCTGCGGCAGGCGCACGGTCAGGGAGTTGATGTTCCAGGTGGCTATTTGCATGGGTCTTGGACGGGAAACGGAGCCAGGGCGGTATCCATTGTCCCACTTGGCGGTGGTGTGGTTCGGTTCGGCCAGGCGCCGGAGGACCCCCCCATGCTTTGACAAATGTCAGTTACATGTGGTCAACAAAACGTCATAATTATGCAAATGCGAATCACTCTCAACATGAATTACATCAACTTCGTCCGCCCCCTGTGCCTGGGTGGCCTGGCCGGCGTTGCGGTCTCGCTGCCCGGCGCGGCCTGGGCCCAGGCCGCCCCCCCACTGCCCACTGTCACCGTCCATGCCGAGCGCGACGGCGCCCCGCTCCCGCTCGCGGACAGCGTGCAGGCCGAGCGCGCCAAGTTGGCCAAGGTGTCGGGCGGCACCAATCTGGCCGAGCCGCAGAAGGAAGCGCGTCTGGCGACTCTGCGCGACGCGCTCGACTACCAGCCTGGCATCGTGATGCAGGATTTCTTTGGCGGCACCGACCAGCCGCGCCTGGGTATTCGTGGCTCGGGCATCCAGAGCAACCCGGTCAACCGGGGCGTATTGCTCTTGCAGGACGGCCTGCCGCTGAATGAAGCGGATGGCTCTTTCATCATCGGCCTAATCGAGCCGCGCAATGCAGCCTATGTCAGCGCGCTGCGCGGCGCCAATGCCCGTTCGCCGGGCGCGACCACGCTGGGCGGCGAGCTCGATTTCGTCTCGCTCACCGGCGCCGACGAGCGCGGCCGGGTGCGGCTCGAAGGCGGCAGCTTCGGCCGGCGCGGCGCGCAGGCCGCTGTGGGCGGCGTCGGCGAACGGCTTGACGGCCGCGTCTCCGTCAGCAGCGACCGCTACGACGGGTACCGCCACCACTCCGATTCGCGGCGCGATGCCTTGCAGGCCAATGTCGGCTTCCAGGGCGACGGGGGGTTCGAAAACCGCACCTACCTGAACTGGACCGACCTGGCCTTCCACATTCCCAACGTCGTGCCCAAGGACCGCATCCACTCCGACCCGCGCGGCGTGATGGGCGACGGCAACACGCCCCAGGACCGGCTGCTCAACGTCTACAACCGCGACCCGCGCCGCGACGCCACGCAGCTGCGCCTGGCCAACCGCTCGCGCTGGGGCAGCGATGCCCTGCGCCAGGAAGTCGGCGTGTATTGGCAGGACACGGACGACCTGTTCAACAACATGACCAGCCACACCGTCACGCACAGCCGCACCGCCGGCGCGCAGTGGCAGGCCAGCGGCAGGCCGGCGGGCAGCGACGGCGCGCTTGGCTGGCGCACGGCGCTGTCGTGGGCCGACAGCGCCATGGAGCGCGACCTCTACGCCACCAACCCCGCCAACGGCACGCAGATGCAGCGCTTTGGCAGCTACGGCCTGGGTGCGCAAAACCTTCAGGCCCTGGCGGCCGCCGACTGGCGCCTGGCGCCGCAATGGACGCTGCTCGGCAGCCTGCAGTGGAGCAGACTCTCGCGCGACGCGCAGAGCCGCAGCACCGGTGCGCAACTCGATCAGGACTGGAGCTTTGCCGCGCCCAAGCTCGGCGTGAACTGGGCCGCCACGTCCACCATGCGCGTGTGGGCCAACCTGAGCCGCAGTCACGAGGCGCCGACTTTCTGGGAAATCGTCAGCGCCACCGTGGCGCCGAACAGCCCGGCCACGGCCCAGGCCGAACTGGTACGCCTGAAGATGCAGCGCGCCACCACTATCGAAATCGGCGGCGCCGGCCGCTGGGGCGAGGGCGCCAATGCCCTGCATTGGACGGCCGCCGTATACCGCAGCGTGCTGGCCGACGAACTCATCTCGACCACGGACGCCAACGGCATCAAGGTCGGCACCTACAACTATGCGGGCGGCACGCGCCACCAGGGCGTAGAGCTGGGTCTTTCGGGCAGCCAGCGCGTGGGAGTGGGGGCGCTCGATTACCGCGCCAGCTGGACGTACAGCGACTTCCGCTTCCGTGGCGGCGAATATGCAGGCAAGCAGATTGCCGGCGTGCCGCGCCAGCTGATCAACGCCGAAGTGCTTTACCGCGTCGGCGCCTGGCGCTTCGGCCCCAACGTGCGCTGGATGCCGGTAAGCACGCCGACCGACCACGCCAACACCGCCGGCGCCGAGCAGGACGCCTACGCCCTGCTGGGTCTAAAGCTCGAATGGCGCGATGGCCCGTTGGCGGTGTACTTGCAGGCCGACAATGTGACCGACCGGCGCTACGCCAGCGCCTATGTCATCCGCAACCAGGCCACCGCCGCACAGCCGGGCTACCTGCAAGGCCTGGGACGCAGCTTCACGGCGGGCCTGAGCTACCAGTTTTGAGAGCGTTTTCATGCAGCAATCTCCCTCTCGCCGCCAGGTGCTCGCGGCCCTGGCCGCCGCCGGCCTGCCAGCGCTGGCAGGCGCCGTTCCGCGCCAGTCGCGCATCGCGCTCGCGGGGCCGCCGGCCATCGTCTCGGCGCCCTTGATCCACATGGCCGAAACGCAGGCGCTGGCCAGCGTGGCCGAGCAAACCACGTTCACATCGTGGCGCGACCCCGACCAACTGCGCATGCTGGCTATGGGGGGCAAGGCCGACGTGCTGGCCATGCCCAGCAACGTCGCGGCCAACCTGTTCAACCGGGGTGCGGGTGTCGCATTGCTCAACATTTCCACCTGGGGGGCGCTGTGGATCGTCACGCGCGATGGCCAGCGCAAGGCGCTGGCCGACTACCGGGGCGAGGAAATCGCCGTGCCGTTTCGCGGCGACATGCCGGACATCGTGCTGCAACTGCTGGCGGCCAAGCAGGGGTTGGATGTGCAGAAGGACTTTCGCCTGCGCTACGTGCCCACACCCATGGAGGCCATGCAACTACTCATCACGCGGCGCGTATCGCATGCGCTGCTGGCCGAACCGGCAGTGTCGCTGGCGCTGCGCAAAACCAAGTCTTTTCCTATAGGCCTGATTGCGCCCGAATTGCACCGGGGCGCTGATTTGCAGCAGGAGTGGGGGCGCTTTTTCAAGCGCCAGTCTCACCTGCCGCAAGCCGGCATTGCAGCGGTAGGCACCGTGCGCAGCCAGCCCGAGGTGTTGGCTGCCGTTTCACAAGCCTATGCGCAGTCGCTGGCCTGGTGCCGTGCCCACCCGCTGGAATGCGGCGCCTTGATGGCCAAGCACATTGACCTGCTGACCCCGGAGGCGGTGGCAGATGCCATTTCCGTAAGCCAGCTGGATGCCGTGCCTGCCGCCGTTGCCCGGCCTGAGCTGGAGTTTTTCTTTGGCCAGCTCATCGCGCGCAACCCCGCGTTGGTGGGTGGCAAGCTCCCGGCCGACCCGTTCTACGGGCCCGTTTCCGTGCCGTTGTCCTGATGCTGCGGCTGATCTGGCGCGTGCTCGCGGGCCTGCCCGCCTACCTGTGGAGCGGCTGGGGCGCGGGCGCCAGCCTGTTGCTGCTGCTCGCCGTCTGGGAGGCCGTGGCCGCGCTGTACGACCCGCTGATCCTGCCCGACCCGCTCACCGCCTTTGCCGCGCTGCTGCAACAGGTGGAGCAGGGCGCCGCCGGGCCTGCGCTGTGGGCTACGGCGCGGCGTGCCTTCATGGGGCTGGCGCTGGCGCTGGGCGTGGGCAGCGTGCTGGGGTTGCTGGCGGGGCTGTCCGTCACGGCGTCGGTGCTGGCGCGCCCGCTGGTCACGGTGCTGCTGGGCACGCCGCCCATCGCCTGGCTGGTGCTGGCCATGCTGTGGTTTGGCATGAGCGATGGCACGCCGGTGTTCACCGTGTTCATCGCCTGCTTCCCGGTGGTGTTTGCCAGCGCCTTGCAGGGCACGCGCACGCTCGATTTGCAACTGCGCGACATGGCGCGCGCCTACCGCCTGCCCGCCAGCATGGCGCTGCGCGAGGTGTACGGCCCGCATGTGCTGTCGTACCTGTTCCCCGCCTGGGTCACCGCGCTGGGCAGCGCCTGGAAGGTGGCCGTGATGGCCGAACTGCTCGCCAGCACCGACGGTGTGGGCGCCGCGCTGGCGGCCAGCCGCTCGCAACTGGACACCGCCACCACGCTGGGCTGGATCAGCGCCGTGGTGGGCTGCCTGCTGGTGGTGGAGTATGGATTTTTGGAGCCGCTCAAGCGCGAGGTAGAGCGCTGGCGGGAGGTGCCGCGATGAGCCTTCTTTTGACTGATGTGCGCCACAGCTACGCGCTGACCGAGGTGCTTGGCGGCGTGGGCCTGGCGCTGGCGCCCGGCGGCGTGCTGGCGCTGGTCGGCCCCTCGGGCTGCGGCAAGACCACGCTGCTGCACCTGTGCGCGGGCCTGCTCGATCTGCAGGAGGGCCGCCTGGAAAACGCCTTCGGCAACCCCGCGCTGATGTTCCAGCAGCCGCGCCTGCTGCCCTGGCAGACCACGGCCGACAACATCGCCCTGGGCCTGCGCGCGCAGGGCATGGCGCGGGCTGCCGCGCGTGAACACGCCCACGCCATGGGCGCCGTGCTGGGGCTCGATGCCGAGGCCCTGGCCGCCTACCCGCACCAGTTGTCGGGCGGCATGCAAAGCCGCGCCGCGCTGGCGCGCGCGCTGGTACTGGAGCCCGATTTGCTGCTGATGGACGAGCCCTTCGCCGCGCTCGACATTGGCCTCAAGGCGCAACTGCACCGCCTGCTGCTGCGCCACCAGGCCGAGAAGGGCACGGCCGTGCTGATGATCACGCACGACCTCATGGAGGCCGTGCGCCTGGCGGACACCGTGCTCGTCATGGCCGCCGGGCCGGGCCGCATCGTGCACCTGCACACGCCCCAGGCCCCCGCGCTGGCGCGCGAGGACGCCATGGTCTACCACGACACCGCCGAACTGCTGCGCGTGCCCGCAGTGCGCGCGGCCTTCGGGCTGGACGCGCTGCAGGACGAAGGCACCTGCGGCGCTGGCGCATGTGCCGACACCCCACTGCCGCCCAGGGCGCGCGTGCTGCCCCTGCAGCCCGCGCCCCAGCCGGACGCTGCCACCCCCACTGCGCGGAGCATGCGATGCGGATAGCCGCCCCCGTGATGAACCCGCCCGGCCTGCTGTCGTCGCAGCACCCGGTGTGGATGTGCGCCATGCGCCCCTTCTTTTTGCTCACCATGGGCTCTGCCGTGCTGCTCATCGCGCTGTGGAGCGCCGTGCTGGCGCTGGGCCTGCCGCCGCCCCCCGTGGCGGGCGGTGCACTGGTGTGGCACGCGCACGAGCTGCTGCTGGGCTTTGGCCTGGCGGCGGTGGCGGGCTTCGTGCTCACCGCCGTGCCCGAGTTCACCGACACCGCGAGCGCCAGCCCGCGCACCGCGCGCCAACTGGTGTTGCTGTGGCTGCTGGGGCGCGCGGGCTTCTGGCTCTCGGGCATGGCGGGCAGCCCCGCGCTGGTGCTGGCGGGCCTAGCGCACCTGGCGCTCGTCGGCGGCCTGCTGGCGCTGCTGTGGCCCGCGCTGCGCACCGTGGCCGGGCGGCGCCACCATGCCTTTGGCTGGGCGCTGGCGGGCCTATGGGTGCTGGTGGCGGGCTTCTATGTGGATGCGCTGCGCGGGGCCTATCCCATGCGCTGGCTGCTGGCCCTGCTGGGCCTGGTGATGGTGCTCATCATCGTGGCCATGAGCCGCATCTCCATGCGCATCGTCAACACCGCCATCGACCAGGCCGGTGAGGGCCGCGAACCCTACCTGGCCCGCCCGCCCCGGCGCAACCTGGCCATCCTGTGCATTGCGCTGTTCACCCTGGCCGAATTTGTGCAGCTTGGCGGCGCCACCTCCGGCTGGCTGGCCTGCGCCGCCGCCGCCGCGCTGGCCAACCTGATGGGCGACTGGCATGTGGGCCGCCCGCTGCTGCGCCGCCTGCCGCTCATGCTCTATGCGGTGTATGCCTGCATGGCGCTGGGCTATGCCTTCATCGGCACGGCCCTGCTCGCAGGCGGGCCGGGTGCCAGCGCCGGGCGCCACCTGCTCACCGTGGGCGCCATCGGCTTGTCGATCTACGCCGTGATCTGCATCGCCGGGCGCGCGCACTGCGGCCACCCGTCGGACGAGCGGCCCTGGGTGGCGCAGGGCGCGCTGCTCCTCTTCGCCGGGGCCTTGCTGCGTGCGGGCGCGGCGTTTGTGCCGGACGCGGCTTCGGCGCTGTTGGGCCTGGCGGGGCTGTGCTGGGTGGCGGCGTTTGGGCTGCTGTGCTGGCGCATCGCTCCGCTGCTCTGGCGCGTACGGCCGGATGGGTTGTGGGGGTGCCAGGGGTAGGGGGGCTTGCGGAATATTCCTCGATGAGTGCTTGCTGCACGACGTGGTCGCGGGGAATTCGTCCTGGGTACTCCGAACAACCGTTACATCTCCATTCGCTCATACCGCACAAAACTCAACCCCGTCCCATCGGCCGCCCGCACGCGCTCGCGCCGGGTTTCCTGCCATTCCGGGCCGAGTTCCGGGGCGTAAGCGTCGCCGGCGTAGCTGCGCTCGATTTCGGTCACCTCCAGCGCGCTGGCCAGCGGCAGGGCGAGGGCGTAGATTTGTGCGCCGCCAATGACCCAGACGGTGTCCGATTGCTCGCAAAGTTCTAGCGCACTTCCCAAGCTGGATGCGCTCTGGGCCCCATTTTCATGCCAATTTTCCTGCCGGGTGATGACGATGTTCCTGCGGCCGGGCAGCGGGCGAAAGCGTGCCGGCAGCGACTCCCAGGTCTTGCGGCCCATGACGACCGGGCTGGTGCCGGTCAGGCGCTTGAAATGCGCCAGGTCTTCCGGCAGGTGCCAGGGCATTTGCCCGTCCTTGCCGATCACGCCGTTGGCGGCGCGGGCATAGATCAGCTTGACTTGCATGGCATGCCTCACACCGCCACCGGGGCCTTGATGGCCGGGTGGTGCTGGTAGTTCTGAATTTCGAAGTCTTCGAATGCGTAGTCGAACAGCGTCGCGGGCCGGCGCCGGAGGTGCAATTGCGGGTAGGGGTAGGGCGTGCGCGCCAGTTGCGTGCGCACCTGCTCGTTGTGGTTGTCGTAGATGTGGCAATCGCCGCCGGTCCAGACGAAGTCGCCCACGTCCAGGTCGCACTGCTGGGCCACCATGTGCGTGAGCAGGGCGTAGCTGGCGATGTTGAAAGGCACGCCCAGGAAGAGGTCGGCGCTGCGCTGGTAGAGCTGGCACGACAGGCGCGCGCGCTCGCCCGGCTGCGCGGGCGCCACGTAGAACTGGAACAGCGCGTGGCAGGGCATCAGCGCCATGCGGTCGAGCTCGGCCACGTTCCAGGCGCTCACCAGGATGCGGCGCGAATCGGGGTTGCTGCGCAACTGCTCCAGCACCTGCGCGATCTGGTCGATATGGCCGCCGCCGGGTGTCGGCCAGCTGCGCCACTGCACGCCGTACACCGGGCCGAGGTCGCCGTCTTCGCGCGCCCATTCGTCCCAGATGGTCACGCCGCGCTCCTGGAGCCAGCGCGCATTGCCGTCGCCGCGCAGGAACCACAGCAGTTCCAGCGCGATGCTCTTGAAGTGCACCTTCTTGGTGGTGATGAGCGGGAAGCCGGCGCGCAGGTCAAAACGCATCTGGTGGCCGAACACGCTCTTCGTGCCGGTGCCGGTGCGGTCGCCCTTGGCCACGCCGTGGGCGAGCACGTGGCGCAGCAGATCTTCGTATGGAGTGGCGGGGGTCTGTGGCATGGCGTAGGGTTGTCAGGCGGCGGGGCCGAGCACGCGGCCGGGGTTCATGAGGTTCTGCGGGTCGAGCGCCTGCTTGATGCTGCGCATCATCGCCAGCGCCACGGGCGACTGGTACTGGCTGAGCGTTTCAACCTTGAGCGCGCCGACGCCGTGCTCGGCCGAGAACGAGCCGCCAAAGCGCGCCACGGCGGCGTACACCAGGTCGTTCACGTCGCCCTCGCGCTCGCGCAGGAAGGCCGCGGCATCGGCGGCTTCGGGCGCCTGCACGTTGTAGTGCAGGTTGCCGTCGCCCAGGTGCCCGAAGTTCACCAGGCGCACGCCCGGGATTTCGCGCGCCAGCAGGGCGTCGGTCTCCAGCACGAAGGCCGGGATGCGCGAGATCGGCACGGAGATGTCGTGCTTGATGTTCAGGCCTTCCTGCGCCTGCGCCAGGGGGATGCTTTCGCGGATGTGCCACAGCTGCCCGGCCTGCCCGAGGTTTTCCGCCACCACGGCGTCGGCCACGCAGCCCGATTCGAACGCGGCTTCGAGCAGCGCCTCGAAGCGTGCGCGGGCATGGTCCTCGGATTCGCTGTCGGAGTTTTCCAGCAACACGCCGTACTCGGCGCCTTCCTGGTCCACGAAAGGCACGCGCAGCTGCGGCATGTGCTTGGCCACCAGCGAGAGCGCGAAGCGGCCCATCACCTCGAAGCCCGTGAGGTCCGCGCCGAGGCGGCGCTGGGCCAGCGCCAGCAGGGCCACGGCCTGCTCCATCGACGCCACCGCGGCCCAGGCCGTCAGGCGCGCGGCCGGGCGCGGGAAGAGCTTGAGCGTGGCGGCGGTGATGATGCCCAGCGTGCCTTCGCTGCCGATCATCAGGTTGCGCAGGTCGTAGCCGGTGTTGTCCTTGCGCAGGCCCGTGAGGCCGTTCCAGACCTCGCCCTGCGGCGTGACGACCTCCAGCCCCAGGCACAGGTCGCGCGTGTTGCCGTAGCGCAGCACTTGGGTGCCGCCCGCGTTGGTGCCCAGGTTGCCGCCGATGGTGCAGCTGCCTTCGGCGGCGAGCGAGAGCGGGAACAGCAGGCCGGCGCTTTCGGCCGCCGCCTGCACGCTTTGCAGGATGCAGCCCGCCTCCACCGTCATGGTGAGGTTGGCCAGGTCGGTGGCGCGCACGGCGTTCATGCGCGTGAGGCTCAGCACCAGTTCGTGCCCGGATGCGTCGGGCGTCGAGCCGACGGAGAGGCTGGTGTTGCCGCCCTGCGGCACGACGGGCACGCCGAAGGCCGCGCAGGCGCGTACCACCTGCGCCACTTCCTCGGTACTGCCCGGGCGCACCACGGCCAGCGCCTTGCCCTGGCGGCGGCCGCGCCAGTCGCGCTCCCAGGCACTGAGGTCGCCCTCGGTCAGTACGTGCGCCTCGCCGACAAGGTTGCGCAGGGTGGCGATGAATTCGGACATGGTTCCGGGCCCCAGGGGCGGGAGGTTGCAGGTTTACAAAGCAGCGGCGCTGGCGGCCGGCGCGGCCGGTGCCTTGCGCAGCCGCAGGCGGATGTGCGCGGTGCAGGCGGTGAACAGCACCAGGCAGAGCGCGATCTCCGCCATGGCCAGCCAGTTGCTGGGCGGGCGGTCGCTCCAGGCGCGCACCACGCCTTCGGTGAAATACAGCCAGACCAGCAGGCTGACCCAGCGGTAGGTGTACATGCGGTTCTTCAAGAAACCCGCCAGCGGCAGGCACAGCGGCAGCGCCTTGAGCGCCAGCCACGAGCCGCCGGGCCGTAGCGGCGCGAGCCAGAGCTCCCAGGCCAGGCACAGGCCGATGAGCGCCAGCAGGCTCCACACCGCGACATGGCGCGCGCGCCGCACGGCGGGCGGTGCGGTGGGGGTGGGCTGGGGCGGGGGGGAGGTCGGGCCGTGGGTGGCGCGTTCGGAGGCGGGCATCGCGGTGGCATCATACCGGCATGGATTTCCCACCCGGCCGGCTGGTGCAACGCGCCGAGGCACTGCTGCACGAACTCTCCGTCTTCCCGTGGAAGACCACCGCGCAGACGCTGCGCGAGCGCTTCCGCGAAGACCGCCTGGGCCTGACGGCCAGCAGCCTGACCTTCACCACGCTGCTGGCGCTGGTGCCGTTCTTCACCGTGGCGCTGGCGGTGTTCAGTGCCTTTCCCATGTTCGGCCGCGTGCAGGAAGTCCTGCAGCGCTGGCTGCTGCACAGCCTGGTTCCCGATTCGATCTCGCGCCCGGTGCTCGGCTACCTCAGCCAGTTCGCCGCCAAGGCCAGCCAGCTCGGGCTGGTGGGTTTTAGCGTGCTCATCGTCACCGCGTTGGCGCTGATGCTGACTGTGGACCGCACTTTCAACAACATCTGGCGCGTGCGCCGGTTGCGGCCGCTCAGCCAGCGCGTGCTGATCTACTGGGCCGCCATCACCTTCATGCCGCTGCTGCTCGGCGTGAGCCTGGCGCTCACGTCGTACGCGGTTTCCGCCTCGAGCGGCCTGGTGCGCGCGCTGCCCAACGGGGTCGAGCTGCTTATCAACGCGCTGCAGTTCGTGGTGCTGGCGGGCGGCATGGCGGCGCTCTACCACTCGGTGCCCAACACCCCGGTGCGCTGGCGCCATGCGTGGGCGGGCGGGGTGTTCGTGTCGGTGGGCATCGAGCTGGCGAAGAAGGGGCTGGCCTTGTACCTGGCCGGCATGCCGACCTATTCGGCGGTGTACGGCACCTTTGCCACGCTGCCGATTCTGCTCATCTGGATCTACATCGCCTGGGTGATCGCGCTGCTGGGCGCCGTGGTCGCGGCCTACCTGCCCAGCCTGATGAGCGGCGTGGCGCGGCGCTCGGGGCACCAGGGCTGGTCGTTCGAGCTGGCGGTGGAAATCTTGCAACACCTGCACCGCACACGTGCCAGCCACGGCCATGGCCTGCGCGCCACGGTGCTGGCGCGGCGCATGCGGGTGGATGTGCTGCAGCTCGAACCCGCGCTGGCGGCGTTGCTCGCACTTGATTGGATCGCGCGCATCGAAGAAACCAGTGACGCCCGGCTCGCCGAACCGCGGCTCGTCCTGCTGGCGGTCGATTCGACACCCCTCGCGCCGCTGGTGCAGCTGCTGCTGCTCGAGCGCGGTGCGCATGTGGAGGCGCTGTGGGCCGCTGCGCGCTTTGACCAACTGGTGCTGGCCGATCTGCTGGACCCGACGACCAGTGGCGCCGAGGTGCCCGAAGGGAGCGCGCCACGCGCACGCCGCCCGGTCGGGTTCCATTTCAAATAAAAACAGCCGCTAGCGCCCGCCGGTAAAGGCTTTATAGCTATTTATTCAGAAGCTACAGGCTTCAACGGGTGGGCGGGCGGGCGCAGCAGCCGTGCCGCCTGGAGAGGAAACGCGGCGCGCACACCGTGCCACGCGCCGTCGCAACCACACGCAGCGCTGATGAGCCCCGGGCGGAGCAGGATGCGCGGCGTCTTGCGCAGCGCTGCGCCGCCGTGCTGGGCATGCAGACTGGTGCGGCACCCGATGGTGCGGCACCCGGTGGTGCGGCACCCGGTGGTGCGGCACCCGGTGGTGCAGGTGCCGCTCAAGCTGCTTGCTGTTGCCGCGTGGACAACTTGTGTGCGCCATGGTGCGTCGCCCCTTGGGGCTTGCGCGGAGCTTTGGCGGGCGCCTCTGTCTCGGGCGGGCCGTGCAGAAACGCCTCCAGCGAGTCGTCCATCGCCTCCATCCACGGGGTGTGGTGCGGTGGCGCCAGGGTGCCGGTCAGCGTCGAGCGGTAGCTTTTGTTGCGGTAGCCAAGGATGTCGACCTGCTTGTCGCGCTTCCATTCCTTGAACAGTTCGCCCATGCCTTCGATGTCGAAGGCTGGGTAGTCCGTGGGGCCGACGAGGTCGCGGACGTAGGCGGCCTGGAAATCGATGTGCTGGTAGGGCGTCTTGGCGGTTTTCTCGCGCGCCACCCACTGCCTTGAATCGGCCTCCATCGCGTCCTTGCCGGGCAGGCGGATGCGTCCCAGGATCACGTCGCGGGCGTACCACGCCTGGGCGTCGAACATGTTGAAGGTGTAGTACTGGTCTTGCATGCCTAGATAGATGAGCTTGGGGTTGTCGATGAAGAACACGCCCTTGTACAGATGCTCGGGGTAAAGCCGGTTGTGCGTGCGCAGCGTCAGATCGTCTGGCAGAAAGGGGAAATGGTGCTGGTAGCCGGTGCACAGGATGATGGCGTCGACCTCCTTTCGGCTGCCGTCCACGAAATGGGCGGTGCGGTCGTCGAGGCGCGCCAGCAAGGGCTTTTCCTGGAAAGCGTCCGGCCATTGGTAGCCCATGGGCGCGCTGCGGTAGCTGAAGGTGACCGACTTGGCGCCGTACTTGTGGCACTGCGTGCCGATGTCTTCGGCCGAGTAGCTGCTGCCGACCAGCAGCAGGTCCTTGCCGGCGAATTCACAGGCGTCGCGGAAGTCGTGGGCATGCAGAACCCGGCCGGGGAACTGTTCCAGGCCTTCGAAGTGCGGCGTGTTGGGGGTGGAGAAGTGGCCGGTGGCCACCACCACATAGTCGAATTTTTCGGTCGACAACTCATCGGCCTTCACATCGCGCACGGTCACCGAGAACTGCGCGCTGGCTTCGTCGTACGACACCCACTGCACCGCGGTGTTGAAACGAATGCAGCGGCGCAGGTCGCTTTTCTCCATGCGCCCCATGATGTAGTCGCGCAGCACGGCGCGCGGCGGGTACGAGGCGATGGGCCTGCCGAAATGCTCTTCAAAACTGTAGTCGGCAAACTCCAGGCACTCTTTGGGGCCGTTGGACCACAGGTAGCGGTACATGCTGCCGTGCACCGGCTCGCCGTGCGCGTCCAGCCCGGTGCGCCATGTGTAGTTCCACATGCCGCCCAGGTCGCTCTGCTTTTCATAACAGACGATTTCCGGCACCTCTGCGCCGGCCTTGGCGGCCGCTTCAAAGGCGCGCAGCTGGGCCAGGCCACTCGGCCCGGCGCCTAGGATGGCGATGCGTTGTTTCTTCATGGGGACTCCTTCCTGTGTGGCGGTCGCATCCAAACGACCGCAATCCTTGGACCCGGACGCTGCGCGGCGCCCAGGGTGGGCGGTGGTGGGCAGGGTCGGGGTGGCGAGGCGGCAGCGTGCAGCTGCCATGCCACCAAGGCGGTGGCAATGCAGACCCTTGAAGGTCTGCGAAGGGTTGTGTCGGCCTGCATCGGCAGGGCGCCGGTGCTTCGCGGGCCGACGGAGGCAGGGAAAACGCAGCATTGCGCCCTTGCCCACAGCGAACTAAATAACAACTAAAAAGTTGTTAATAACGAAAAATAAGACGAAATTGTATCATAAGTTTCGCCTAATAGACACTCGCGTGGCCTCACACTCCGCTGTCGCACACCGCCAATCCGGCGGCCGTTCCGCTTCGCACGGCGCCTTCCAGCGTGGCGGGGTAGGGCCCGGCAACAAAGTCCCCGCAGGCCCACAGGCCGGGGGCCACATGGGCGCCAGGGCGCTCCAGCGCGGGCGTGCAGGCGAAGGTGGCGCGTTTCTCGACCACGGTCTGGACGATTTCCAGACCTTCCAGACCCAGTTCGGCATGGGCCTGGGCCAGAATTTCCTGTTCAAGCCGAACGCGGTCGCCGCCGCTGGTGCTCACCACAAAGGCCAGCAGGCCCGCCGGACCGCCGAGCTGCCCACGGTCAAAAACGAACTGGGCCGGCCGGCCGTCGCCGCTGCGAAGCGCCAGCATGGGTGCGCTGAGCAGCTTGCCGGTGGCGGAGGTGGCGGCCAGGGCGTACACCGTGGTGATGGCCTGAAAGCGCAGCGCCTGGGCAGCGCCGGCCCAATCGCACAGCGGCACCGTCAGGTCGAAAGGCGCGGTTTGCGCGATGCGCGAAACGAGGCGAGCGGCTTCGGCGCTGGCCGTGGCGAGCACCACGCCGTCAAAAGGCAGGCCGTTCACTGTCCAACCCGCCCCCCCGGCTTGGGCCTGCAGTTCGTGCACCCGCGTCCCGGTGCACACGATGGCGCCGCGTGTGCGCAACCAGCGCGCCGCCGCTTCCGGAAAAACCGCCCCCAGCTCGGTGCGCGGCAGCAGCAGGTTGGAGCCGCCCGGGCCGCTGAAGAGGCTGTCTTGCAGCACGCGCAGGAACACCTGTCCGCTGGCCTCGTGCGCCGGGGTGTTGAGCGCTGCGACGCACAGCGGCTCGATGAATTCGGAGAAAAGTCGCCTCGGCAATCCCTTGCACAGCTCGGCGACCGTGGCCTCGGGCGGGCAGGCAAAGCGCTGGTGCTGCCAGCGCTTTGCCGTGCGCAGCAGGGCCAGCCGCTCGCGCCAGCTCCAGCCGCGTGCGCGGGCGATGCCCAGCACGGCGTCGAGCGGCGGCGGCAGGTCTGGCCATTGCAGGCCGCTGCCGTCGGCAAAGCGCAGCGTGAGCGGCAAGCGCAGGAGCGCGGCGTCCGGGTCGACCCCGCAGGTGCGCATCAGCCGCAGCGATTCGCAATAGGCGCCAATCAGGATGTGCTGGCCATTGTCCAACGCGAGCGCAGTGCCGTCGGCCTGCGCCGCCAGCACCGTGCGCGCCCGCCCGCCGACGGTGCGTGCCGCCTCGAATACGGTGACGTTGTGTCCGCGCTCCACCGCCGCTATGGCGGCCGCCATGCCGGCCCAGCCGGCGCCCACGACGGCCACTCTCATGCGCCTGCGGCCCGGGTGTACAGGGGCATTTCCTTCACATCCGCCCCAGCGCCTGCATCTTCCAGGCGAGCCAGAACTTGCGCAGCGGCGTGAGCTCGACGCGCTGGTGCAGCACCTGGAAGTTGTCGCGCTCGATCTCGCGCAGCAGGGTGCGGTAGATGCTGGCCATCATCAGGCCGGGCTTCTGCGCCCGCCGGTCTGCGGCCGGCAGCTGCGCCAGGGCCTCGTCGTACAGGCGGTGCGCGCGTTCGGCCTGGTAGCGCATCAGCGCGGTGAAGCGCTCGGAGTATTCGCGCTCCAGGATCTCGTTGGCCTTCACGCCGAACTGCTGCAACTCGTTCACCGGCAGGTAGATGCGCCCGCGCATCGCGTCCTCGCCGACGTCGCGCAGGATGTTGGTCAGCTGCAGCGCCTGGCCGAGCAGGTGGGCGTAGCGCGTGGTCGCCGCCTCGGTCTGGCCGAAGATGCGCGCCGCGACCTCGCCAACCACGCCGGCCACCAGGTGGCAATAGCGCTGCAGGCCGGCATAGTCGAGGTAGCGCGTCTGGTTCAGGTCCATCTCGCAGCCGTCGATGACGGACAGGAGCGGCGCGGCCTCGATGCCGAAAGCCTTGGTGTGCGGCATCAGCGCCTGGGTCACGGGGTGCGAAGGCTGGCCGGCAAACGCCTGGGCAAGCTCGCTGCGCCACCAGGCGAGCTTGGCGTGGGCGACGCTGGCGTCGCTGACTTCGTCGACAACGTCGTCGATTTCGCGGCAAAAGGCGTAAAAAGCAGTGATCGCGTGGCGCCGTTGCTCGGGCAGGAACAAAAAGGCGTAATAGAAACTGCTGCCCGACGCCGCGGCTTTTTCTTGTACGTACTGCTGCGGATTCATAAGCCCGGCATTCTCCCATGGCCCCGCCGGCCTACACTCGGCAGCTCCCCATGCAAGCCAGCTTCCACCCGCTCCTCGTCCTCGGCATCGAATCGTCCTGCGACGAAACCGGTGTGGCGCTGGTGCGCACGCAGGGCAGCGCCGTGCCCACGCTGCTGGCGCACGCGCTGCACAGCCAGATCGAGATGCACCAGGCCTACGGCGGCGTGGTGCCCGAACTGGCGAGCCGCGACCACATCCGCCGCGTGCTGCCGCTCACCGAGTGTGTCTTGCGCGATGCCGGCCGCACGCTCGCCGAGGTGGACGTGGTGGCTTTCACGCGCGGACCGGGTCTGGCCGGTGCGCTGCTGGTGGGCGCCGGCGTGGCCTGCGCGCTGGGCGCTGCGCTCGATGTGCCGGTGCTGGGCGTGCACCACCTGGAGGGCCACCTGCTCTCGCCCTTCCTCAGCAGCGATCCGCCGGCGTTCCCGTTCGTCGCGTTGCTCGTCTCCGGCGGCCACACCCAGCTGATGCGCGTGGACGGCGTGGGCCGCTACGTGCTGCTGGGCGAGACCATCGACGACGCCGCCGGCGAAGCCTTCGACAAATCGGCCAAGCTCCTGGGCCTGGGCTACCCCGGCGGCCCGGCGCTCTCGCGCCTGGCCGAGCAGGGCGATGCCGCGGCCTTCAAGCTGCCGCGCCCGCTGCTGCACAGCGGCAACCTCGATTTTTCCTTTGCCGGGCTGAAGACGGCGGTGATGACGCAGGCGAAGAAGCTCGGCGAAGCGCTGCCCGCGCGCACGGCCGACCTGGCGGCCAGCACCGAGGCGGCGATCGTCGAGGTGCTGGTGAAGAAATCCCTCGCCGCGCTCGCGCAGACCGGCTTGCAGCGCCTGGTGGTGGCCGGCGGCGTAGGCGCCAACCGCCATTTGCGCCAGCAATTGAACGCCGCCTGCGCCGCGCGCGGCGTGCGCGTGCACTACCCCGAGCTGCACCTGTGCACCGACAACGGCGCCATGATCGCGCTGGCCGGTGCCATGCGCGTGCAGGCGGGGTGCGAGGCGCCGCAGCGCCACTACGCGTTCGACGTCAAGCCGCGCTGGCCATTGGACCAATTGGCCGCCGGCTAGCTTTACCTGAGCTTTGCCGGCGCGTGGTGGGCATGTGCGGGCGCCCGGAGACAATCGAAGGGCACCGAAAGGGTGTGCACGCTTCCCCACAGACCATGCGTCCATTTTCTTCACCACTGCGCCTGCCTGGCATCGCGCTCGCTACCGTGGCTGTTGCCTTGGCGGGATGCGCGGTGCCTGCCCGAAGGGCGGCCGATGCGCCCACGACGGAGATGCCCGCGCAATGGGCCGGTGCGCAGGCGCAAGGCAGCGCCACGCCACTGGGCCAGTGGTGGGGGCAATTCAATGACCCCCTGCTCAGCGCGCTGGTGCAGCGGTCGCTCGCGCACAACACCAGCCTGCGCCAGGCCCAGGCATCGCTGCGCCAAGCACGGGCTGTGAGCGATGTGCAGGCCGCGGGCTTGCTGCCGCGGGTGGACGCTTCCGGCTCCGCGCAACGCAGCCGCGCGGGCGGGAGCACGGGCAATCGTTTTGCCGCCGGTTTCGACGCCAGCTGGGAGCCGGACCTGTTCGGCGCAGAGCGCAGCGCGGTCGCTGCCAGCCAGGCCGACGTGGCCGTTGCGCTGGCCAGCCTGGGCGATGCCCAGGTGTCGCTGGCAGCGGAGGTGGCGGCCAACTACATCGCCCTGCGGGGCGTGCAGGAGCGCCTGGCGATTGCGCGCAGCAACCTGGCGAGCCAGCAGGAAACCCTGCAGATCAGTGAATGGCGTTTGCAGGCCGGGCTGACCACTTCGCTCGTCACCGAGCAGGCGCGTGCGGCGGTGGAGCAAACGGCGGCGCAAATTCCCGCGCTCGAGAGCAGTCTGGCGCAGACGCGCCATGCGCTCGCCGTGCTCACTGGCCAGCCGCCCGCGGCGCTGGATGCCGCGCTGGCGCCCGCCCGCCCCGTGCCGCAAGCACCGGCCGAGCTGGCCCTGGCGATTCCCGCGCAAACGTTGCGCCAGCGTGCCGACGTGCGTGCCGCGGAGCAGCGCATCGTTGCCGCGCTCGCGCGTGTGTCGCAGGCCGATGCGGCGCGCTACCCCAGCCTGCGCATCAGCGGCAATCTGGGCTTGGGCGCTGCGACGCTTGGGGCGCTGACGAACGGCGCCAGTGTGGCGAGTGCGCTGCTGGGCAGCATTTCGGTGCCGCTGTTCGATGGGAGCGCCGCGCGCGCCCAGGTCCGGGTGCAGGAAGCCGCGCTGGAGCAGGCCCGCATCGGCTACGAAGCTGTGGTGCTCGGTGCGCTGCAGAACGTGGAGGACGCGCTGGTGGCGCTGCAGGGCGACCGGGAGCGCCTGGCGCGCCTGCGGGCCGCCGCCGAGGCCGCTGCCAATGCCGATCTGCTCGCGCGCCAGCGTTACCAAAGTGGGCTGATCGATTTCCCCACCGTGCTCGACACCCAGCGCACCGTACTGGCCGCCCAGGATGGCGTAGCCGCCGCGCAGACCGGCCTTGCCACCGACCATGTGCGCCTCTACAAGGCGCTCGGGGGCGGCTGGGTGGCCGATGCCGACAGCATGTCCAGGCCTTGAGACCGCGCCCGGCCGGATTCAAAAAATACCAGTCTCCACGCCCATGACCACTGCCCCATCACCTGCTTCACCGCCCGCCAATCTGCATACCTTGCTCGGCGACGACCATCCGCCGCGCTGGTGGCGGCGCGGCTCCTTGTGGTTCGGCCTGGCCGCGCTGGCGCTGGCCGCTGGAGGGCTGTATTACTGGCAGGGGCAGAAAGATGCGAAGGCTGCGCCTGCCTACGTCACCACGCCGCTCGCCAAAGGCGACATCACCCTGACCGTGTCGGCCAACGGCACCCTCCAGCCGACGCGTTCGGTGAACATTGGCAGTGAGCTGTCGGGCACGATCCAACGCGTGCTGGTGGACGTGAACGACCGGGTGAAGGCCGGGCAGGTGCTCGTCCAGCTCGATGCCTCCAAGTTCAGCGACCAGGTGACGCGCTCGCGCGCCGCTCTGGCGGCCGCGCAGGCCGCCCTGGCGCAGAGCGTGGCCACCACCAAGGAGGCGCGGGCGGTCCTTGCGCGCCTGGAGGAAGTGCACAAGCTCTCGGGCGGCAAGGTGCCCTCGGCCAGCGAGCTCGACAGCGCGCGCGCCACGCTGGACCGTGCGGTGGCGGCCGAGAACAGCGCCCAGGCCAATGTCGCGGTGGCACGCGCCACGCTGTCCACGGACGAAACCAATTTGTCCAAGGCCTCGATCCGCTCGCCGATCGACGGCGTGGTGCTCAGCCGTTCGGTGGAGCCCGGCAATGCCGTGGCGGCCTCGCTGCAGGCCGTCACGCTGTTCTCGGTGGCCGAGAACCTCGCGCAGCTCGAACTCAATGCCAGCGTGGACGAGGCCGACGTGGGTGCGGTGGCGGTGGGCCAGAAGGCGAGTTTCACCGTCAGCGCCTATCCCACACGGCGCTTTCCGGCCACCATCCAGCGCGTGGCCTTTGGCGCGACCACCACCAACAACGTCGTGACGTACGCGACCACGCTTTCCGTGGACAACGCAGACCTCGCCCTGCGCCCCGGCATGACGGCGGTGGCCACCATCGTCGCCACCGAGCGCAAGGATGTGCTGCTGGTGCCCAACACCGCGCTGCGTTTTGCCCCCGGGGGTGATGCAGGCACAAAAGGCGCTGGGGCGCAGAGCGGCGGCATCCTCTCCAAAATGATGCCGCGCCCGCCCCGCAGCGGCGCCAAGACAGCGCGCACGGACAAGACGCTCCCGTCGACGCGCCAGATCTGGCTGCTCAAGGACGGGCAGCCGCAGGCCGCACAAGTCACCACGGGGATCAGCGACGGCCGCATGACCGAGGTGAGCGGCGAGGGGCTGGCGCCCGGGCTGCCCGTCATCACCGACCAGCGCAGCAGCGGGGCCGGCGCGTGAGTGCATCCCCTCCGCCGCTGATTCGTTTGCGCGGCATCACCAAGGTCTACGGTGAGGGCGCGACCGCCTTCCAGGCGCTCAAAGGCGTGGATCTGGACATAGCGCGCGGCGATTTCGTAGCCATCATGGGCCCGAGCGGCTCGGGGAAATCCACGGCCATGAACATCGTGGGATGCCTCGATACCCCGACCAAGGGCATCTACGAGTTTCAGGGCGTGCAGGTGCAGTCGCTCAGCCGCGACGAGCGCGCACGGCTGCGGCGGCGCTACCTGGGTTTTGTGTTCCAGGGCTTCAACTTGCTGGCGCGCACCTCGGCCCAGGAAAACGTCGAGCTGCCGCTGATCTACCGCGGCGAACCGGTTGCCAAGCGCCATGCGATGGCGGTGCGTGCGCTCGAGGCCGTGGGGCTCAAGGGCTGGGAGCACCACACGCCGGGCGAGCTCTCGGGCGGGCAGCAGCAGCGCGTGGCGATCGCGCGGGCCATCGTCACCGAGCCCGAAGTGCTGCTGGCCGATGAGCCCACCGGCAACCTGGACACCGCGCGCAGCCGGGAAATCATGCAATTCCTCTGGCACCTGAACGCCGACCTGGGCATCACCGTGATCATGGTGACGCACGAGCACGACATGGCTGCCTACGCGCGGCGCATCGTGCGCTTTGTCGATGGCGTGGTGGCCAGCGATGAGCGCAACCCGGCGCCGCTCGGGTTGCAAGCGGCCTCCCCCGCGCCCACGGAGGCCGCGCATGTGGCTTAGCACCGTGCTGCTGGCGCTGCGCTCGATCCGGCGCAACCTGATGCGCTCCTTCCTGACGGTGCTGGGCATCGTGATCGGCGTGAGCGCCGTCATCACCATGGTGACCGTGGGCAACGGCGCCACCCTGGCAGTGCAGAGCCAGATTTCCGGCCTGGGGACCAACCTGCTGCAAGTGCGGCCCGGCCAGCGCATGGGGCCGGGCAGCGGCGGGGCGAGCGCGCCCGCGTTCAAGGACACCGATGCCGAAGCCATTGCCAGCCAGATTGGCGGCGTGGCCGCTGCCGCGCCCGAGGCGCGTTCCAGCGGGACGCTGGTGGCCAATGGCCGCAACTGGACAAGCGGCATCACCGGCAGCACCAACGACTGGCTTGCCATCGGCAACTGGACATTGGCCAGCGGCCGTGTCTTCACCGATGCGGAATTGCGCGCCGGCGCCGCCGTGTGCCTGATCGGCGAGACCGTGCGGCGCGAGCTCTTTGGCAACGGCTCGGCCCTGGGCGAGCAGCTGCGCGTCAAGCAGATCAGCTGCGAAGTGGTGGGCGTGCTCGCTTCCAAAGGGCAGGGCGCCTTCGGCAACGACCAGGACGACACGGTGTTCATGCCCATCAAGACCCTGCAGCGGCGCATCACCGGCAACACGCAGGTCAACACGCTGCTGGTCTCCATGGCCGAGGGCAGCGACGCTGCGCGGGTGAAAGCAAGCCTGACGCAGCTGCTGCGCGAGCGCCGCAAGCTGGCCGACAGCGACGAAGACAACTTCAACGTGCTCGACACCAAGCAGCTGGCGGACACGCTTTCGGGCACCACCCGCATCATGACCACGCTGCTCGGCGCGGTGGCCGCCGTGAGCCTGCTGGTGGGCGGCATCGGCATCATGAACATCATGCTGGTGAGCGTGACCGAGCGCACGCGCGAGATTGGCCTGCGCCTGGCCATTGGCGCTCTGGAGCGCGAGGTGCTGATGCAGTTCCTGATCGAGGCCGTGGTGCTCGCGGCGCTCGGCGGGCTGATCGGCATCGTGCTCGCGGCGCTGGCCTCCGTGGCGCTCTCGGGCGTGATGGGGATTCCGTTTGTCTTCAGCCCGGCCGTGAACCTTGCTTCGTTCTTGTTCTCTGCGGTGATTGGCGTCGTGTTTGGCTACTTCCCGGCGCGGCGGGCTGCGCGCATGGATCCGATTGATGCGCTCCGCCACGAGTAAAAACTGAAAGAAAATGGCCGCCAGCGCAATCTGCGCCTGGGTTTCAAGCTATCAAAATGAATAAGGGGCGACATGGTCGCCCCTTTTTTTCCTCCGGCCAGCAAGCGCTTACGCGATGCTCAGCTGTGTCGCGCGGCTTTCGGGCTGGGCCTTGGCAAGCACCAGGGTCAACACGCCGTTTTCCAGCTTGGCGCTGCTGGCGGCGGCGTCGATCTCGTGCGGCAGCTCCCAGGCGCGCTGCAGCTGGCGCGGGGCGCCTTCGATGCTCTTGAGCTGCACCTGCGCGCCTTCGATGGTGATGGCGATCTGTTCGCGCCCCAGGCCCGGCACGTCGAGTTGCAAGGTGGTGGCTTTCTCGTCGTCCTGCACCTGCACCGGCGCGCGGGCGGGAATGCCCTGTGCGGCGGCAAGCAGGAAACGCTGCAGCGCAACATCGCCGCTGCGCGGGGTGTGGACGAAGCCGGCGCGGCGCAAGGTGGGGGCGAAAATCATCAGGGTTTACTCCAATTACACTGCGCGGCTCCCGGTGTGTTCGCCGCATACCGAAGGAGATACGGACCCCCACGGCGATTTCAAGAAAGGCCCCTGGATGAATAAATTTCGCGGCACGCGCTTGAAATTTGGCGCACTGGCCCTTGGATTGGCCGCCCTGGCAGGTTTTGCCGGCGGTCCAGCGCACGCCCAGGACAGACCGGCCGGCGCCACCGCCACGGCCGCAGCCGCAGCCGCGGTGCCCATCAAGCTCGCGTTGATCGAAAGCCTTTCGGGCCCGTTCGCCAACACCGGCGAAGCGGTGTTCCGAAACCTGCTGTGGGCCACAGAGCGCGTCAACGCGCGCGGCGGCGTGGCCCAGCCGGCCGGCGCCCGGTCCTTGCAGATCGCGCGCTACGACAGCAAGGGGCAGAACGAGGAGGCGCTCTCGGCACTGCGCGCGGCCATTGACGACGGCGCGCGCGTGGTCATGCAAGGCAACTCCTCGGCCACGGCGGCGGCGCTGCTCGATGCGATCAACAAGCACAATGAACGCGAGCCGGGCAAGCGCGTGCTGTTCCTCAACTACTCGGCGGTGGACCCGGTCCTGACCAATGAGAAGTGCAGCTTCTGGCACTTTCGCTTCGACGCCCATGCCGACATGCGCATGGCCGCGCTGATGGATGTGCTGCGCACCGACAAAGCGCTCAAGAGCGTCTACCTGATCGGTCAGGACTACAGCTTCGGCCAGGCCGTGCTGCGCGAGGCGAAAAAGCAACTCGCCGCGCAGCGCCCCGACGTGGCCGTGGTGGGCGATGAGCTGCACCCCGTGGGCCGCGTGAAGGATTTCGCCCCCTACGCCGTGAAGATCAAGGCGAGCGGCGCCCAGGCCGTGATCACCGGCAATTGGGGCAACGACCTGACGCTGCTGGTCAAGGCGGCGCGCGAAGTGGGCTATGCCGGCAGCTTCTACACCTTCTACGGCAACGCCATGGGCGCGCCCGCGGCCATCGGCGACGCTGGTGTGGGCCGCGTGGTCGCCGTGGCCGACTGGATGCCCAACGTGCCGACCGCCCCCAGCACGGCGTTCTACAAATCCTTCCGCGAACGCTACCCCAAGCCGCAGGACGACTACGTGCACCTGCGCATGCAGCTGATGATCGAGGCGCTGGCCAAGGCCATGGAAGGCGCCGGCAGCGTGGACACGCTCGCCGTCGCGCGGCAACTGGAAAGCGTGCAAGTGGGCCTGGCCGGGCGCAGCGGCCGCATGCGCGCCGCCGATCACCAGTTCCAGCAGCCGCTGGTGGTGGGGGTCATGGACAGGCAGGGCGCGCCCGGCGTGCCCTTCGACGTGGAAGGCTCGGGATACGGTTTTCGCGTGGTGCGCGACATTCCGGCGGCGCAGGCCGAGCAACCCACGTCGTGCGTGATGCAAAAGCCCTGAAGGACCGGCGCGCAAGACGGCGAATAATTTAATCCGGGTGTAATTGACAATCAATATTGCCCGGGTAAAATAAGCGTATGACTTCCTCATCGCTTCCTGACATCGGCACGCCAACCCGCCGCGCACTGCTGCGCCAATACAAGGCTGCCCGCCCGCCGGCGGGCATCTTCACGCTCACGAACCAGGCCAACGGCCGTGTCTACGTGGGCGGCAGCCTGAACCTTGAAGGGGCGATGAACCGCATGCGCTTCGAATTGAACCAGCGCGCGCACCGGAACAAGGCCTTGCAGCAGGACTGGCTGGCCGCGGGGCCCGCGCAGTTCGTGTTCGCCGTGGTCGACCGCCTGAAGGAACAGGACGCCCCGCTCTTCGACTACCAGTCCGAACTCGACGCCCTGCTGGTGCTGTGGCGCGAGGAAATCCCCTGCCACGGAGAGCTTGGCTACCACGGAGCACGCCCATGAGCGCCGACACCATCACCGCGTTCGCGGGCTTCAAGCGCCTTGCCCAGGGCAGCCGAAGCGAGGTGTTCGCGCAGATGCGCGCGTGTCCGGACACCTCGGCCGTCTTGCTTTTCGACGATGCCAGCGGCGCCCTGGTCGATCTGGACCTGCGCCCGCCGCCGCAGCGCGCGGCAGAAGCGGCCATCGAAGAGGCCCCGCGCGGCGTCGGCCGCCCGCGGCTCGGCGTCGTGGCGCGCGAGGTCACGCTGCTGCCGCGCCACTGGGACTGGCTCAGCCGGCAACCGGGCGGGGCGTCCGTCGCCTTGCGCCGCCTGGTGGAAGAGGCCCGGCGGGTGCACCAGGGGCGCGATGCCGTGCGCGCGTCGCGCGAAGCGGCGTACCGCTTCATGACGGCGATGGCGGGCTCGCTCGCCGGCTTCGAGGAGGCAGCGCGGGCGCTGTTCGCGGGCGACCGGGAGCGCTTCGAGGCGCTGGTCGCGGCCTGGCCGGAGGATGTTGCGCGCTACTTGCACGCCCTGGCGGCGGCGTCCTGGGGCGCCGATGCCTCCCACTGAAAACCGCTCCGGCGCCGGCCTTCAGCTGCGGATGCGGCGCCCGGTCTTGAACACCCACCAGACCACGGCCACGCAGGCGAGCATGAAGCCGAGCGTCATGGCCACGCTGACGCCGATGTGCACGTCCGCCTGGCCGTAGAAGGCCCAGCGCAGGCCGCTGATCAGGTAGACCACCGGGTTGAAGAGCGACACCTTCTGCCACATCGGCGGCAGCATGTTGATGCTGTAGAACGCCCCGCCGAGGAAGGTGAGCGGCGTGATCACCAGCAGCGGGACGACCTGCAGCTTCTGGAAGCTGTCCGCCCACAGGCCGATCAGGAAGCCAAACAGGCAGAACGTCACCGCCGTCAGCACCAGCAGGCCCAGCATCCACGCCGGGTGCGCGACCTCGTAGGGCACGAAGAACCGGGCCGTCGCCAGGATCAGCGCCCCCACCATGAGCGACTTGGTGGCCGCAGCGCCGACATAGCCCAGCAGCACTTCGACCCAGTTGACGGGCGCGCTGAGCAGCTCGTAGATGGTGCCCGACCACTTGGGCATGTAGATGCCGAAGGCCGAGTTGGAGATGCTTTCGGACAACAGCGAGAGCATCAGCAGGCCGGGAATGATGTAGGCGCCGTAGTCCACGCCGCCGATCTCGCCCATGCGCGAGCCTATGGCCGAGCCGAAGACGATGAAGTACAGCGAGGTTGAGAGCACCGGCGCGATCAGGCTTTGCATCCAGGTGCGCAGCGCCCGGTTCATCTCGAAGCGGTAGATGGCGCGCACGCCGTGCAGGTTGAAGCCGCTCATGCCGTGGCCTCCGCGCCGTGCACCAGGCTGACGAAGATGTCTTCCAGCGAGCTTTCGCTCGAATGCAGGTCCTTGAAATCGATGCCCAGGTCGGTCAGCGCGCGCAGCAGCGCGGCGATGCCGGTGTCTTCCTGCTGGGTGTCGAAGGTGTAGACCAGGCTGGCTCCGCCCGGGCCGAGCACCAGCGGCCAGCGCGCCAGCGCCTCGGGCACGCGTGCCATGGGTTGCTGCAGCGAGAGTGTCAGCTGCTTCTTGCCGAGCTGGCGCATCAGCACGTGCTTGTCTTCCACCACGATCAGCTCGCCCTTGCGGATCACGCCGATGCGGTCGGCCATGTCTTCTGCCTCCTCGATGTAGTGCGTCGTCAGGATGATGGTCGTGCCGGCATCGCGCAGCTGGCGCACCAGGCGCCACATGTCGTGGCGCAGTTCCACGTCCACGCCCGCGCTGGGTTCGTCGAGGAAGAGGATTTTCGGCTCGTGCGACAAAGCCTTGGCGATCAGCACGCGGCGCTTCATGCCGCCCGAGAGCTGCAGGATCTTGTTGTCCTTCTTGTCCCAGAGCGAGAGGTCCTTCAGGATCTTTTCGATCAGCGCCGGGTTCGGCGGCTTGCCGAACAGGCCCCGGCTGAAGCTCACCGTGGCCCACACGGTCTCGAAGGAATCGGTGTGCAGTTCCTGCGGCACCAGGCCGATGGCGGCGCGCGCGGCGCGGTAGTCGCGCACGGTGTCGTGGCCGTCGGCCAGCACGGTGCCGCTCGTCGCCCGGCTCAGGCCGCAGACGACGCCGATCAGGCTGGTCTTGCCCGCGCCGTTGGGGCCGAGCAGGGCAAAGATCTCCCCGCGCTGGATGTCGAGGTTGATGTTGGTGAGGGCCTGAAAGCCCCCAGCGTAGGTCTTGCTCAGACCGCGGATGCGGACGATGGGGTCGGGCGTGGTGTTGGGCATGGGCATGGGCAGCGGCGGCCGGGCATTGTGGCGCGAACGGCACTTTACCGCCCGATCCGGCCGCACAAGCAGCATGAACTGTTTTTATGTACAGTATTTTGCATGACCGAACACCGCATTCCCCTGGCAGCGCTCAAAGGCCGGGGCGTGGCCTACCGCGAGCCGCACCGTTTCGAGCGCGTGGCGCGCGACGCCTTCGACGACGGCTGGCCGACGCTGGAGTCGGACGCCGGGGACGCGCCGCCGCCCGCCACCGAATTGCGCTTCGAGGACGCCCGGAGCGCCATCACCCGGAACGATTCGCCCGACATTGGCTTCACCCAGGGGCTCAACCCCTACCGGGGCTGCGAGCACGGCTGCATCTACTGCTACGCCCGGCCGAGCCACAGCTACCTGAACCTCTCGCCGGGGCTGGATTTCGAAACCCGGCTGATCGCCAAGCGCAACCTGGCAGAAGTCCTGCGCGCCGAGCTGGCGCACCCGCGCTACCGCCCGGGCATGATCGCCGTCGGCACGGTGACCGACGCCTACCAGCCGATCGAGCGCGATCTGCGCCTCACGCGCGCCGCGCTGGAGGTGCTGCACCAGGCGCAGCACCCGTTTTCCATCGTCACCAAGGGCAGCGGCGTCGAGCGCGACCTGGACCTGCTCGCCCCCATGGGCGAGCGCAACCGCGCCGCGGTCTACGTGACCATCACCACGCTGGACGCCCGGCTCGCGCGCATCCTGGAGCCGCGCGCCGCCGCGCCGCACAGGCGCCTGCGCACGCTGCGCACCCTGGCCGACGCCGGCGTTCCGGTGGGCGTGAGCGTGTCGCCGCAGATTCCCTTCGTCAACGAAGACATGGAGCAGGTGCTGGCCGCCGCCCACGCGGCCGGCGCGCGCCGCGCCTTCTACCAGGTGCTGCGCCTGCCCTGGGAGGTGGCGCCCATGTTCCGCCAGTGGCTGCAGCTGCACTACCCGGACCGCGCGGCCCGCGTCATGGCGCGGGTGCAGGACTTGCACGGCGGGCAGGACTACCAGGCCGATTTCGCCACGCGCATGAAGGGGCAGGGGATCTGGTCCGACCTGCTGCGCCAGCGCTTCGAGAAAGCCTGCCGGCGCCTGGGCTACACGCAGGAGCGCCAGGCGCTGGACGCCTCGGGTTTCCGGCCCGCCGCGCTGCGCCCGCAGCAGGAACTTTTCTAAGGACGGATCAATACCACTGGGTCAGTGTTTCCGGCTGGTGCGCCACCTTGTAGAACCAGCGCCGGGCGCCCTGGGCGTCGAAGCGCTTCCAGCGCGCCGGGTCCTGGCGCAACCGGTCGGCGATGGCGTACAGCGCCATGGGGTTCATGCCCATGCCGATATGGCTGGAGTGCAGCTGGATGTTCTCGGTGTGCGCGTGGCGCGCCGGGTTCAGGCTGCAGCGCCAGGCGACGATGCCGTCGCTCTTGCTGTAGATCGAGGTGGTCGGCACGGGCGGCGGTTTGCGCACTTCGGCCAGGAGGTCTTCGTCGTGCGCCTGCTGGCCGCTCACCCACTGGTAGAAGCGCCAGGCGTTGGTCGCCTTGGGGTGGCCGGTGAAGGGCGTGCCCAGGGTGATGACGCTGCGCACGCGTTCGGGCATTTCCTTGGCCATTTCGCGCGCGTAGATGCCGCCCAGGCTCCAGCCGACCAGGCTCAGCTTGCCGCCGTGCTCGGCGTGCAGCTGCGCGATGCGTTCGCGGCAGGCTTCGATCACGCCCTCGCGCGGGCCCAGGTTCAGCCCCTGTCGCCAGCCGTAGGCCTGGTAGCCCTGGCGCTTGAGAAAGCGCCGCAGCGCCAGCGTGGTGATGTCGGACGCCCCCAGCCCGGGGAACACCAGCACCGCGTGGCCGTCGCCGCGCGGCATGCGCGAGAGCCAGGGCGAGACGGCGGCCATGGCCAAGGCCTCCCAGGGCGCCCGGGCTTCGAGCAGCACCAGGCCCAGGCCGGGTGGCGCGACGTCGGTTTCCGGTGCGGCGTCGGGGGCTGTGGCTTTTCGGGGGCGGCGAGCGGGCATCGGCAGGCGGGCGAGGGTGGCAGGCATGGAAAGATGGTAAGGACTGCCGGGCACCATTTCGGGGCAGTGCTTTCCCCAGGTGCGTCGCCTGGGCGACACCCTAGCGTGCACGCGCCGCGGCCACCGCCTGCCCGAGCTCGATCACCGCCATGGCGTAGTAGCTCGACCAGTTGTAGCGCGTCACGGCGTAGAAATTCGCCGTGCCGGCGACGAAGCTGGGCGCGGCGGCGCCGTTTTCCAGCTCGATCAGGGCCAGCTGGCCGGCGTGCGCGGCGCCCGCGCCCTGCACTTCGGCGCCGAGCGCCGCCATGGCGGCCACGCTGAAGGTCGGCAGGATGTCGGGCGCGAGCAGGGCGTCGAGGTCCAGGCGGGCGTCGTCCAGGCGCACGGGGAAATGCGTGGGCATGCCGGGCTGCCAGCCGTGGCCGATGAAGTAGCTGGCGACGGAGCCAATGGCGTCCTCGGCGCTGGCGAACAGGTCGATGCGGCCGTCGCGGTCGAAATCCACCGCCCAGCGCGCCCAGCTCGACGGCATGAACTGCGGCAGGCCCATGGCGCCGGCGTAGCTGCCCTGGGCCTCGAAGGGGTCGGCGCCGCTGCGGTGCGCCAGGCTCAGGAATTGCTCGAGCTCACGGCGGAAGTACGCGCGCCGCTCGGCCGCGCGCGGGTGCGCGTCGGGGAAGTCGAAGGCCAGTGTGGCCAGGGCGTCGAGCACGCGCAGCCGCCCCATGTGCTGGCCGTAGAGCGTTTCCACGCCCAGGATGCCGACGATGATTTCCTGCGGCACGCCGTATTCCTGCTCGGCGCGCGCCAGTGCCTCGGCGTGCGCGTCCCAGAAGCGCACACCGGCGCGGATGCGCACCGGCTCGACGAAGCGCGCCCGGTAGGCTGCCCAGTTCTTGGCCGCGCCGCGCGGCGCCGGCAGCATCAGGCGCGGCACCTGGGGCAGGAACTGCGCCCGCCCGATCACGGCGCGCACCCAGGCCGGATCCAGGTCGCGCCGCGCGGCCACGTCGTCGGCGAACTGCATGGCCTCGGGCCGGCCGGCGTACAGCGCACTGGCAGACGCCTCGCTCGCCTCGGCCCGTTTTTTTGAGTTTTTTTGGGCAGTAGCGCTTGTGCTGATTGAGAAAGCAGCTATGAAACAAATAGCAATTGGCAGAATTCGCATGGGCTTCAAGTGGGTGCGGCCGGCCACGCCAGCCGGGCCAGGCGCCTCCGCAGGGTGGCGATGCCGGGCCGGGCGCCGGGTTCGGGCGCGTAGCGCAGGGCTTCGAATTCCAGCAGCCAGGCGGCGAGCGGTTCGCCCGCCGGGCCGAAATGCGCGCGCACGGCCTGGGCCATGCCGCGCGGCGGCAGGTGCGGGGGCAGCTCCAGGCCGGCCTGCGCGAGGCGCTTGCGCACGCGCGCCAGCAGGCGCAGCCAGGGGTCGTGCTGCAGGCGCTCCCAGGCCGACCAGCCGGCCGCGCCCAGGGCGGCCGCGGCCACCAGCGCGGCCAGGAGGTTGACCAAGTCCTGCCAGTCGGGGGCCTCGAACCCCATGGCCTTGAGCAGGTCGAGCTGGCGCGCCTGCGTGTAGTTCAGCACCCACTGGTTCCAGCGGTTGTTGGCCGCCTCCCACACCGCGCGCAACTGCTGCACCAAGCCCGGGCTGATGACGCTGTCCATGGCGTTGCCCAGGGCGCCGCGCGGCGCGCGCAGGCGGTTGAAGGCGCCTATGCGTTCCGGCGAGATGGCGCCGGTCGGGTCCACGCGCACCCAGCCCCGGCCCTCGATCCAGACCTCGGCCCAGGCGTGGGCGTCGCTCTGGCGCACCGTCCAGTAGCCGTCGATGGGGTTGCGCTCGCCGCCCTGGTAGCCGGTGACGATGCGCGCGGGGACGTCGGCTGCGCGCATCAGCACCACGAAGGCCGAGGCGATGTGTTCGCAAAAGCCCGCCTTGCGGTCGAACCAGAATTCGTCCGCCGTGTGCTCGCCGTACACGCCAGGGTCCAGCGTGTACTCGTAGCCGCCGGTGCGCAGGCGGACCAGCGCGGCGTCCACCAGCGCCTGGGTGCCGCCGCTGGCAACGCCCGGCGCGGCGCGCATCTGCGCGGCCAGGGCCTTGGTGCGCGGGTTGCTCCCGGCGGGCAGGGAATTGCCGAACCGCAGTTCACGCGTGGCCGTGAGCGGGCCGTGGCGGAACTGGGGATAGCTGGTGGCGTGGTAGCGCAGCACCTCGGTGACGGGGCGCACGGCCAGCCATTCCAGGTCGCGCGCCATGTAGGCGCGTAGACCGTTCGCCTGGGGGCCTTCGGGCGAGGCGTCGAGCAGCAGCAGCCAGGGTTTCTGGTGCGGTTCAAGCAGGGCTTCGTAGGCGATGCCAGGGCCTTGCACCTGCAGCAGCGCGGGTGTCTGCTCGGTGTCGCGGATCGGCACGGCCTGCCACTCGCGGCCATCGAAATCCGACAGCACCGGGCCGCGGAAGTACATGGCCGATTGCGGCGGCAGGGCGTTGCCCGGCAGGTCGAAGCGCACGCGCAGCGCCACGGTGTCGTCCAGCGCCAGCGCCGCCATCGCGCCCACCTTCATGCTGCCCGAGAGGCCGCTGCGCCCGGTGAGCTGGTCGCCCGGCAGGCCCCACAGCGGCGCCATGCGCGGAAAGAACATGAACAGCGCCACCATCACCGGCGTGCCCAACAGGGCCATGCGCGCCGCCGCGCGCAGCGCCAGCGCCAGCGGCGGGCGCCCGACCGGCATGTGGGCGTTGACCAGCGCGGTGAGCAAGCCGACCAGCGCCACCAGCATGGCGATGGCGGTCGGCATGGACTGCGAGAAGAAGAAATTGCTGAGCATCGTGAAGAAGCCCAGGAAGAAGATCACCATGGCGTCGCGCCGGGCGCGCGCCTCCAGCGTCTTGAGCGCCAGCAGCATGGCGATCAGGGTCACACCGGCTTCGCGCCCGAGGATGGTGCGAAAGCTCGCCAGCGTCGCCGCGACCGCCAGCACGAGGAGCGCCACCAGCAGCCAGCGCGGCGGCAGGCTGCGCCCGCCGAGCGCCAGGCCCGCGCGCCAGGCCAGCAGCAGGCAGGAAAACGCCCCCGCCCACAGCGGCAGGTGCGCAAACAGCGGCAGCAGCACGCAGGCGATCACGCCGAGCAGGAACAGCGTGTCGCGCACGTCGCGCGGCAGCTGGTGCAGGGTGGTGCGCAGGCTCATGGCGCCCCCCGAAAACTATTAAAAAAGTAGCTATCAACGCTTATGCAACAAGCGCTGGAGGCCAATTTTGGCCAAAATTTCACGGCCGGATTCAGCACAGCGCCAGGGCCTCCAGGCAGCGCAGCCGCTGCGCCGCGCCGCTGCCTTGGGCAATGCTGCCGCCCGGCAGGCGCAGGCCGTAGCGCAGGCCCAGGCGGTCGGCCTGCAGCACCCAGGCGGTCAGGCGGGCGATGCGCGCCTCCGGGTCGGACAGGCCCGTGCGGCCGGGCTCCAGCCACAGTTCGGCGCGCTGGCTCTGCTGCGTGTCGCGGCTGACCAGCGCGTCGGTGCCGCTCGCCAGCGCCTGCGCGGCCTTCTTCCAGACGACGAGCTTTCGCGGGTCGCCCCGGCGGTAGGCGCGCACGCCGTCGAATTCGCCGCTGCCGGCGCTGTGCGCGCTGGGCGCGTCGCCGCCGACGGCCTCGCCCGCGGGCAGCACGGGCGCGTGCGGCTCGGGCGCCGGGTACACCAGCACCTGGGCCGCCGGGCGCCACACCGTCCAGACGCGGAAGGTGCCGAGCGGAAAGCGCGTCTCGGCCGTCAGCACCGGCACATCGTGCAGGCCGCGCCGGGTCGGTGCGAACGCCACCTGCACCACGGCCGAGCCCTGCGCCGGCACGTCCGTCCAGGCCCACTGGCCGCTGCCCTGCACGGCCATGGCGATCGCCGTGCGCGCCGTGGGGCGCTCGCTCGCCAGGTGCACTTCGAGCGCCGCGCTGTCGCCGGCGAAATGCGGCGTGGGGGGCTTGAGGTGGAGGGTGAGCCCGCGCAAGGTGCCGTGGCAGACGTGCATGCCGGCGACGGCGCTGCCGGCCAGCAGGAAGGTGAGCAAATAGCCCAGGTTGAGCTGGAAGTTGATGGACGCGACCAGCAGCACGACCAGCGTGAGCGCCAGCATCCAGCCCGCGCCCGTGGGCAGGATGTAGATGTTGCGCTGCGTCAGCAAGGTGGTGTCGGTGCGCGGCAGGCGCGCCATCCACCAGGCGCGAAAGCGCCGTCGCACCAGGGCGGCGGGGTTCAGCCGCGTGGCCAGGCCGGGCGCCGCTGCGTTGGGCGCCGCGGCGTCCTGGCCGTTGGTCGGGATGCTGGCCGCCATGTGGCCGCGCGCCTTCAGGGCAGGGGCACGGCTTCGACCATGGCGCGCACCTGTTCGGTAGCGCCGCGGCCGGCCTCGCCCACGGGCACCAGGCGGTGCGCGATGGTCTGCGGCAGGATGGCCTGCACGTCGTCGGGCGCGGCGTAGTCGCGCCCGCTGATCAGCGCCTGCGCCTTGGCGGCGCGCACCAGCGCGATGCCGGCGCGCGGCGAGAGGCCCTGCAGGAACCAGCGGCCCGAGCGCGTCGCGGCAATCAGATCCTGCACATACGCCAGCAGCGGCTCGGAGACGTGCACCTCCTGCACCTGGCGCTGCAGCGCGGCCAGTTCGTCGGTGGACAAGAGCGGCAGCATGTTGCTCGCCATTTCGCGCCGGTCGCTGCCGGCCAGCAGCAGGCGCTCGGCGCTGCGGTCGGGGTAGCCGAGCGAGATGCGCATCAGGAAGCGGTCGAGCTGCGACTCCGGCAGCATGTAGGTGCCGAGCTGGTCGTGCGGGTTCTGCGTGGCGATGACGAAGAAGGGTTGGGGCAGGGCGCGCGTCTCGCCTTCCACGCTGACCTGCTTTTCCTCCATGGCTTCGAGCAGCGCGCTTTGCGTGCGCGGGCTGGCGCGGTTGATCTCGTCGGCCAGCAGCACCTGGGTGAACACCGGGCCGGGGTGGAACACGAAGCCCTCGCGCCCGCGCTCGTACACCGAAACGCCGAGCAGGTCGCTCGGCATCAGGTCGGCGGTGAATTGCACGCGCGCGAACTGCAGGCCGAAGGTGTGCGCCAGGGCGTGCGCCAGCGTGGTCTTGCCGACGCCGGGTACGTCTTCAATGAGCAGGTGCCCCCCGGCCAGCAGGCAGGCCACGCAGTCCTGTACGCGGGCGCTTTTGCCCACGATCACCGTGTTAAGCTGGTCAAGAATGGATCGGATTTTGGGCTGCGCTTGCATGCCCTCACGTTATCCGAAAAAAGGCCCCCAAGGCGCGAGGCGTGGAGACAGGTTATGGGTAAGACGGGTTATTTCACCCACCGCGATTGCAAATTGCACGAGATGGGGCCCGGCCATCCGGAGTGTCCCGAGCGCCTGTCCGCCATCGAGGACCGCCTGCTGATCACCGGCGTCTCCGACGCACTGGAGCACTACGAAGCACCCCAGGCTCCGCTGGCCGACATCGAATTGGCGCACACCCGGCTGCACATTGCCTCTCTGCGCGGCCTGACCGACTGGCTGCGCGAGGAAATGGAGGCCGGCGGCCCTTCGTACACGCAGGTGGACCCGGACACCTCGATCAACGCCCACACCTGGAGCGCCGCGCTGCGCGCCGCCGGCGCCGCCATGGCCGCCACCGACGCGGTGATGGCCGGCGAGCTGGAAAACGCCTTCTGCGCCGTGCGCCCGCCGGGCCACCACGCCTGCCGCGACAAGGCCATGGGGTTCTGCTTTTTCAACAACGTCGCCGTCGCCGCCAAATATGCCCTGGAGCGCTACCAGCTCAAGCGCGTGGCGGTGGTCGATTTCGACGTGCACCACGGCAACGGCACCGAGAACATCCTGGCGGGCGACGAGCGCGCGCTGATGGTCAGCTTCTTCCAGCACCCGTTCTACCCCTACAGTGGCGACCAGGCGCCGGCGGCCAACATGGTCAACGTGCCAGTGCCCGCATACACCAAGGGCATGGAGGTGCGCGAGCTCATCGAGATCATGTGGATCCCGCGCCTCGAAGCCTTCAAGCCAGAAATGATCTTCATCAGCGCCGGGTTCGACGCCCACCGCGACGACGACATGGGTCAGATGGGCCTGACCGAGCAGGACTACGCCTGGATCACGCAGCGCATCAAGGACGTGGCGCGGCGTTTTTGCAACGGCCGCATCGTCTCATGCCTCGAAGGCGGCTACGTGATGCGCGCGCTGTCGCTCAGCGTCGAGGCGCATTTGCGCGTCCTCGCGGACATCTGACGAAGTACCCCAGGAGTCCCTGCCATGACCGAACCCGAATCCCTGCTGCACCTGGCGCGCGACGCCCGCGGCGTTGCCACCCTCACGCTCAACGACCCGGCACGCTTCAACGCACTGGGCAGTGAAATGCTCGCGGCGCTGCATCAGGCCCTGACGGACTTGGCGCAGGACGACGCATTGCGCGTGGTGGTGCTGGCGGGCGCCGGCAAGGCGTTTTGCGCCGGCCACAACCTGAAGGACATGGCGCAGCACCCCGAGCTGTCGTGGTACCAGCAGCTCTTTGCCGCGTGCAGCCGCGTGATGCTCGGCATCACCCAGCTGCCGGTGCCGGTGATTGCGCGCGTGCACGGCATGGCGACGGCGGCCGGCTGCCAGCTCGTCGCCCAGTGCGACCTGGCGGTGGCGGCGGAGGGCGCGCGCTTCGCCACCAGCGGCATCCACTACGGGCTGTTCTGCGCCACGCCCAGCGTGCCCCTGGTGCGCAACGTGCCGACCAAGCGCGCCATGGAGATGCTGCTCACCGGCGACTTCATCGATGCCCAGACGGCGCTGCGCGACGGTCTGGTGAACGGCGTCGTGCCACTGGAATCGCTCGACGCCGAAGTCGAGCAGCTGGTGCAGTCCATCGTGGAAAAACCCCGCGCCGCCGTCGCCATGGGCAAGGCCTTGGTGTACCGCCAGCGCGAACTGGGCCTGGAAGCGGCTTACCAGATCGCCGGCCAGACCATGGCGGTCAACATGATGGACGAGGCCGCCCAGGAGGGCGCGCGCGCTTTCGCGGAAAAGCGCAAGCCGCGGTGGAAAGCGTGACCCCGCTCGCTGCAACTGCCCTATAATCGCCAAAAAGCACGATCGTTCGTTTTTGTTGCGGTGCGGGTTTTCCTGTAGCCGGGCAGGTGGGCGTCATAGAATGCTCCCAGTTTACGTAACGTCAATTCAACCAACTCTCAAGGAGCCGCAGCAATGAAGGTCTTGGTCCCTGTCAAGCGCGTGGTGGACTACAACGTGAAAGTCCGCGTGAAGTCGGACGGCACCGGTGTGGACATCGCCAACGTCAAGATGAGCATGAACCCCTTCGACGAAATCGCCGTCGAAGAGGCCGTGCGCCTCAAGGAAAAGGGACTGGTGACCGAAGTCATCGCCGTCTCCTGCGGCGTGGCCCAATGCCAGGAAACGCTGCGCACGGCGATGGCCATCGGCGCCGACCGCGCCATCCTGGTCGAGACCAGCGAGGAACTCCAGCCGCTCGCCGTGGCCAAGTTGCTCAAGGCCCTGGTCGACAAGGAACAGCCCCAGCTCGTCATCCTCGGCAAGCAGGCCATTGACGACGACGCCAACCAGACCGGCCAGATGCTCGCGGCCCTCTGCGACATGCCGCAGGCCACGTTCGCCAGCAAGGTCGAACTGTCGGCCGACAAGGTCAGCGTGACGCGCGAAGTGGACGGCGGCGCTGAAACCCTGCAGCTCACGCTGCCCGCAGTGGTCACCACCGACCTGCGCCTGAACGAGCCCCGCTACGTCACCTTGCCCAACATCATGAAGGCCAAGAAGAAGCAGCTCGATACCGTCAAGCCCGAAGACCTCGGCGTGGACGTGGCACCTCGCCTGAAGACGCTCAAGGTGAGCGAGCCCGCCAAGCGCGGCGCGGGAGTCAAGGTGGCCGACGTCGCCGCCCTGGTCGAGAAACTCAAGAACGAAGCGAAGGTGATCTGACATGTCGGTACTCGTTATTGCTGAACACGACAACGCATCCATCAAGGGTGCGACCCTGAACACCGTCACAGCCGCTGTGGCCTGCGGTGGCGACGTGCACGTGCTGGTGGCCGGCCACAACGCCGGCGCTGCCGCACAGGCAGCCGCCCAGATCGCCGGAGTCGCCAAAGTCGTCCACGCCGACGCACCCGGCCTGGAACACGGCCTGGCCGAGAATGTGGCAGCGCAAGTGCTGGCCATTGCCTCCAACTACAGCCACATCCTGTTCCCTGCGACTGCCAGCGGCAAGAACGTCGCGCCCCGCGTGGCCGCCAAGCTGGACGTCGCCCAGATCAGCGACATCACCAAGGTGGTGAGTGCCGACACCTTCGAGCGCCCCATCTACGCCGGCAACGCGATTGCCACCGTGCAAAGCAGCGACAGCGTGAAGGTCATCACCGTGCGCACCACCGGCTTTGACGCTGCGGCCGCCACCGGCGGCTCGGCAGCGGTCGAAACCGCCGCTGCTGCAGCCGACGCCGGCAAGAGCACCTTCGTGGGCAGCGAGATCGCCAAGAACGACCGCCCCGACCTCACGGCCGCCAAGATCATCGTCTCCGGTGGCCGGGCGCTGGGCAGCAAGGAAAAGTTCGACGAAGTCATCACGCCCCTGGCCGACAAGCTGGGCGCTGCCATCGGCGCATCGCGTGCCGCAGTGGACGCGGGCTACGCGCCGAACGACCTGCAGGTCGGCCAGACGGGCAAGATCGTGGCGCCGCAGCTGTACATCGCGGCAGGTATCTCGGGCGCCATCCAGCATCTGGCCGGCATGAAGGACTCCAAGGTGATCGTGGCGATCAACAAGGACCCCGAAGCGCCGATCTTCAGCGTCGCCGACTACGGGTTGGAAGCCGACCTGTTCACGGCGATCCCCGAACTGGTCAAGGCCTTGTAAGCACCCCTGGCCCCTGCAAAAGGCATCGCTGGCGGTGCCTTTTTTTTCAACATTTCCCGCCTTTCCGGAGTCCGCATGAGTTACACCGCCCCGATCAAGGACATGCTTTTCGACATCGAGCACCTGGCCCGCATCGACCAGGTTGCGCAGTTGCCTGGTTTCGAGGACGCCGGCCTGGATACGGCGCAGGCGGTGCTGCAGGAGTGCGCCAAGTTCTCCGAAGGCGTGCTCGCCCCGCTCAACTTCGAGGGCGACAAGAACCCGTCGAGCTACCAGGCCGGCGCGGTCACGACCACCCCCGGCTTCAAGGACGCTTTCCGCCAATACGCCGAAGGTGGCTGGCAAGGGCTGCAGCACCCGCAGGATTTCGGCGGCCAGGGCTTGCCCAAGACCATTGGCGCGGCCTGCAGCGAAATGATCAACAGCGCCAACATGAGCTTTGCGCTGTGCCCGCTGCTGACCGACGGCGCCATCGAGGCACTGCTCACTGCGGGCAGCGACACGCTCAAGGCGACCTACCTGGAAAAGCTCGTCACCGGCGAGTGGACAGGCACCATGAACCTGACCGAGCCGCAGGCCGGCTCCGATTTGGCGCTGGTGCGCACGCGCGCCGAGCCCCAGGCCGATGGCAGCTACAAGGTCTTCGGCACGAAGATCTTCATCACCTACGGTGAGCACGACATGGCGGAGAACATCGTGCACCTGGTGCTGGCCCGTGTGCAGGGCGCGCCCGAGGGCGTCAAGGGCATCAGCCTGTTCGTGGTCCCCAAGTTCCTGGTCAACAAGGACGGCAGCCTGGGCGCGCGCAACGATGCGCACTGTGTGGGCATCGAGCACAAGCTGGGCATCAAGGCCTCGCCGACCGCGGTGCTGCAGTTCGGCGACCACGGCGGCGCCGTGGGCTACCTGGTGGGCGAGGAAAACCGCGGCCTCGAATACATGTTCATCATGATGAACGCCGCGCGCTACGCGGTCGGCATGCAGGGCATCGCGATTGCCGAGCGCGCTTACCAGAAGGCGGTGCAGTACGCCCGCGACCGCGTGCAGAGCCGCCCGGTGGACGGCAGCATGAACCAGAGCGCGCCCATCATCCACCACCCGGACGTGCGCCGCATGCTCATGACCATGCGCGCCCAGACCGAAGGCTGCCGCGCCATGGCCGCCGTGGCCGCCGCCGCCTACGACGCGGCCCACCACCACGCCGACGCCGAAGTGCGCAAGCAGAACGCCGCCTTCTACGAATTCATGGTGCCGCTCGTCAAAGGCTACAGCACGGAGATGGGCATCGAGGTCGCCAGCCTGGGCGTGCAGGTGCACGGCGGCATGGGCTTCATCGAGGAAACCGGCGCGGCCCAGTACTACCGCGACGCGCGCATCCTTACCATCTACGAAGGCACGACGGCCATCCAGGCCAACGACCTCGTGGGCCGCAAGACGGCGCGCGATGGCGGTGCCGTGGCGCGCGCCGTGGCGGCGCAAATCGCCGCCACGCAGGAGGAGCTGCGCGCCAGTGGCCGCGCCGCGGCGCAGGCCGTGGCGGCGCGGCTGGACGCCGCGCGCCAGGCCTACCTGGACGTGGTGGATTTCGTGGTGCAGCAGGCCAAGTCTTCGCCGAACGCCGTGTTTGCCGGCAGCGTGCCCTACCTGTTGCTGGCCGGCCGGCTGGTGGCCGGCTGGCAGCTCGGCCGCTCGCTGCTGGTGGCCGAGGCGTTGCTCGCCAAGGGACAGGACAGCGCCTTCATGCAGGCCAAGATCGTGACCGCGCAGTTCTACGCCGAACACGTGCTCTGCGCCGTGCCCGGCATGCGCGACGCCATCGTCTCGGGCGCCGGCAGTGCCACGGGCCTGGCACTGGAAGCGTTCTGAACACGGGGTATTTTGCTTCTTGATCTATAGCTTCTTATCCTTGCTGGATAAGCGCTAGAGGCCATTTTGACCATTATTTGAGGTGCCATGTCCAAGCTTCCTGCCGTCCTGCAAAAGCCGTCCTTCCCGGTGATCGGCTCGCCGCTGTTCATCATCAGCAACCCCAAGCTGGTGATTGCGCAGTGCCAGGCGGGCATCATCGGCTCCATGCCTTCGCTCAATGCGCGTCCGGCCGAGCAGCTGGACGACTGGCTCGCGGAAATCACCGAGACCCTGGCCGCCTGGGACCGCGCCCATCCCGAGCAGCCTGCGGCGCCTTTCGCCATCAACCAGATCGTGCACAAGAGCAACGACCGGCTGGAGCACGACATGCAGGTGTGCGCCAAGTACAAGGTGCCGGTCGTCATCACCAGCCTGGGGGCGCGCGAGGACGTGAACCAGGCGGTGCACGGCTGGGGCGGGGTGGTGCTGCACGACATCATCAACAACAAGTTCGCCCGCAAGGCGATCGAGAAGGGCGCCGATGGCCTGGTGGCCGTGGCGGCCGGGGCGGGCGGGCACGCGGGTGTGAAAAGCCCGTTCGCCCTGGTGCAGGAGATCCGCCAGTGGTTTGATGGCCCGCTCGCGCTCAGCGGTGCCATCGCCACGGGCGATGCGGTGCTGGCGGCGCAGGCCATGGGGGCGGATTTCGCCTACATCGGCTCGGCCTTCATCGCCACCGAGGAAGCGCGCGCCAGCGACGCCTACAAGCAGGCCATCGTCGACGGCAACTCGGACGACATCGTCTACAGCAACCTCTTTACCGGCGTGCATGGCAACTATCTGGCGCCTTCCATCCGCGCCGCCGGCATGGACCCGGACAACCTGCCCGAATCCGACCCGAGCAAGATGAACTTCGGCGGCGACACCGCCAAGGTCTGGAAGGACATCTGGGGTTGCGGCCAGGGCATAGGGGCCGTCACGCAGATCACCAGCACTGCGGTTCTGGTCAATCGGCTGCGCGCACAATACCAGGCGGCCCGCGCGCGGCTGGCGCTGTAGCGGCACGCGGGCCGTCCGGGCCCGTCAGTGCGTTGTAAGTGCCAACGCGGACATTGGCGGGAGCCATCTCACGAATCAAGAGGAGACTTCCCCCATGAGCGCGCCTTCGTCTGCCATTGAATCCACCCTGGTCGAAAACCGTGTCTTCCCGCCCAGCGATGCCGCGGTCAAGGCCGCGCGCATTTCCGGCATGGCGGCCTACGAGGCCTTGTGCGCTGAGGCCGCAGCCGATTACGAAGGCTTCTGGGGCCGTTTGGGCCGCCAGCACCTGCAATGGGCCAAGCCCTTCACGCAGACGCTCGACGAGTCCAACGCACCTTTCTACCAGTGGTTCGCCGACGGCGAACTGAACGCCTCGGCCAACTGCCTGGACCGCCACATCGGCACGGCCACCGAGAACAAGACCGCCATCATCTTTGAAGCCGACGACGGCACCGTGACGCGCGTCACTTACAAGGAGCTGCTCGGCCGCGTCGGACGCTTCGCCAACGCGCTCAAGGCGCTGGGCATCTCCAAGGGCGACCGCGTCCTGATCTACATGCCCATGACCATCGAAGGCGTGGTTGCGATGCAGGCCTGCGCCCGCCTGGGCGCCATTCACAGCGTGGTCTTTGGCGGCTTTTCCGCCAAGGCGGTGCACGAGCGCGTCATCGACGTCGGCGCCAGCCTGGTCATCACCGCCAACGCGCAACTGCGTGGTGGCAAGGAGCTGCCGCTCAAGGCCATCATCGACGAAGCACTCGCCATGGGCGGCTGCGAGAAGGTGAAGAACGTCCTGGTCTTCGAACGCACCAAGACGCCGTGCCACATGGTCGCCGGGCGCGACCTGACCTTCAGCGCGGCGATGCAGGGTCAGTCCGACAGCTGCGATCCGGTGGCTGTGGAGGCCGAGCACCCGCTCTTCATCCTCTACACGTCCGGCTCCACCGGCAAGCCCAAGGGCGTGCAGCACAGCACCGGGGGTTACCTGCTGTGGGCCAAGCTGACCATGGACTGGACCTTCGACCTGCGTCCGGACGATGTGTTCTGGTGCACCGCCGACATCGGCTGGGTGACGGGCCACACCTACGTCGCCTACGGCCCGCTGGCGGCCGGTGGCACCCAGATCATCTTCGAAGGCATCCCGACCTACCCGAACGCCGGCCGCTTCTGGCAGATGATCGAGCGCCACAAGTGCACGGTGTTCTATACGGCACCCACGGCCATCCGCTCCCTCATCAAGGCGGCCGACTCCGACCCGGCGGTCCACCCGCGCAACTGGGATCTGTCGAGCCTGCGCATTCTGGGCAGCGTGGGCGAGCCCATCAACCCCGAAGCGTGGATGTGGTACTACAAGAACGTCGGCGGCGAGCGCTGCCCAATTGTCGACACCTGGTGGCAGACGGAGAACGGCGGCCACCTGATCACGCCGCTGCCCGGGGCCACGCCCCTCGTGCCCGGCAGTTGCACGCTGCCACTGCCCGGCATCATGGCCGCCATCGTGGACGAAACGGGCAAGCCCGTGCCCAACGGCTCGGGCGGCATGCTGGTCATCACCCGGCCCTGGCCGAGCATGATCCGCACCATCTGGGGCGATCCGGAGCGCTTCAAGAAGAGCTATTTCCCCGAGGAACTCGGCGGCACGATCTACCTGGCGGGCGACGGCGCCGTGCGCAGTGCCGACCGCGGCTATTTCCGCATCACCGGCCGCATCGACGACGTGCTCAACGTGTCGGGCCACCGCATGGGGACCATGGAAATCGAATCCGCGCTGGTCGCCAAGACCGACCTGGTGGCCGAAGCGGCGGTGGTGGGCCGCCCCGACGACCTCACGGGCGAAGCCATCTGCGCATTCGTGGTGCTCAAGCGCAGCCGCCCGACGGGCGACGAAGCCAAGCAGATCGCCAAGGAACTGCGCGACTGGGTGGCCAAGGAAATCGGCCCCATCGCCAAGCCCAAGGACATCCGTTTCGGCGACAACCTGCCCAAGACCCGCAGCGGCAAGATCATGCGCCGCCTGCTGCGCTCCATCGCCAAGGGCGAAGCCATCACCCAAGACACCAGCACGCTGGAGAATCCGGCAATTCTGGAGCAATTGGCGCAGTCCAATTGATCCAGAAGGGCGCCGCAGGCGCCCGCGCGCAGCGCTTGCCGGATTCGACGCCACTCATATCGCGCAGCGATGTGATGTGGCGGCAGAACCGTTCTGGTGGAGCAATTGGCGCAGTCCAATTGATCCAGAAGGGCGCCGCAGGCGCCCGCGGATTCGATCAAAGGGCGCCCTCGGGCGCCCTTTGCTTATTTGGGGATGGCATTTCCGTATCCGCCCTTCATCCTGTCAGAGGCGCGCCCGTTCTCGTCTTGCGGACTGTTGCCGGGGCCCGATTTCAGGTACAAGTCTGGTCACTTCCCCAGGCACAGTCATTTCGCCAACTGCGAGGCCCGCATGAACTTTCGATCCCTGTTGCTCACGCTCACCATCAGCGCCATTGCAGCGCTGGCCTTTTTCAACTGGAGCACTTTGGCGACCCCCACCCAGGTATCGCTCGGCCTGATCACGGTTGAGGCGCCCCTCGGCCTGCTGATGCTGGGCCTGACCACGCTTCTCGCCGCACTGTTCATCGCGTACGTGCTGTGGCTGCAGGGCTCGGTGTTGCTGGAAACCCGGCGACATGGGAAGGAGATGCAGGCCCAGCGCGAACTGGCCGACAAGGCCGAGGCCTCGCGCTTCACCGAAATGAAAACCTTCCTGGAATCGCGAGGTCAGCAAACGCATGCCGCGCTCATGGAGCGCATTGAAACCCTTGAAGCACGCCTGCTGGCGCGCGCCAACGAGTCCGACAACACCACGGCCGCGTACGTGGGCCAGATGGAACACCAGTTGGGCACGTCCAAGCAGTTGCAGGAATGAAACTCCGCAAAAAAACAGGCCATCCTGCGAAAGACAGGATGGCCTGCGAGGACCGAGGATCAGTAAGAGGACTTACTTGAGCGACATCACCCAGGTGGCCAGGGTCTTGGCTTCGGCTTCGCTGACTTGTGCGTTCGGGGGCATGGGCACGGGACCCCAGACGCCCTTGCTGCCCTTCAGGATGGCGTTGGACAGCACGTCCACGGCGTCCTTCTGGCCCGCGAACTTCTTGGCGACGTCCTTGTAAGCCGGGCCGACGACCTTCTTGTCGATGGCATGGCAGGCCATGCAGTTCTTGGACTTGGCCAGCGCCTCGTCCGCCATGGCAGGGGTGGAAACCACTGCGGTGATCGCGAGTGCAAGCAGGGTGCTTTTCATCATGGTGAAGTTCCTTTGTTGGGGTTACATTGCTGCAAGATGATTGTAATGACTCCGAATGCCGTAATGGGGTATACCACATTCATTATTGAGGAACATCATGTACACACTTGGTCTGGGCATTCTTCTGGTGGTTTTGAAGTACCTTGAAGTGGGTCCTGTTGCCGCATGGTCCTGGTGGTGGGTGCTGTCCCCCTTTGCAGTAACGCTTCTGTGGTGGGCCTGGGCTGACACGACCGGGTATACAAAACGTAAAGCCATGGAAAAGATGGACCAGCGCAAGCAGGACCGGGTCAACCGCAACAAGGAAGCCATGGGCATTCGCCCGCGCCGCCCGCGCTGAAATGCCGTCGCATGGCCGCTGCCGGAGGCTCCGGCCCGAAGCAGCGACCCGGTGGGTTCAGTAGTTGTCCAGCACCGCGCCCTTGCTCGCGCTCGCGGCGTTGAAGGCGAATTTGGCTTGCACGCCGCGCCTGTAGCGGGGCGCCGGCGCCTGCCAGGCGGCGCGGCGTTGGGCGATCTCGTCCTCCGAAACCTTCAGTTCCAGCACCAGTTGGTGCGCGTCGATGGTGATCAAGTCGCCCTCGTGCACCAAGGCAATAGTGCCGCCCGCCGCCGCCTCGGGCGCGACGTGGCCCACCACCATGCCCCAGGTGCCGCCGGAAAAGCGCCCGTCGGTGATCAGACCGACGCTCTCGCCCAGGCCGGCGCCGATCAGGGCCCCGGTGGGCGCGAGCATTTCGGGCATGCCGGGTCCGCCCTTGGGGCCGAGGTAGCGCAGCACCATCACGTCGCCGGCGACGATCTTCCCATCCAGGATGGCCTGCAGCGCACTTTGCTCGTCGTCGAAGACGCGTGCCGGCCCGGTGATGACGGGGTTCTTCAGCCCCGTGATCTTGGCCACCGCTCCTTCGGGACTGAGGTTGCCCTTGAGGATGGCGAGGTGCCCCTTGGCGTACAGAGGCTGGTCGATGTGACGAATCACGTGCTGGTCGGGGCGCGGCGTATCGGGCACGCCTTGCAGCACCTCGGCGATGGTCTGGCCGCTGATGGTCAGGCAGTCCCCGTGCAGCAGGCCGGCGTTCAGCAGTATCTTCATGACCTGCGGGATACCGCCGGCCTGGTGCAGGTCCACCGCCAGGTACTGACCGCTGGGCTTCAGGTCGCACAGCACCGGCGTCCTTTGGCGCACGCGCTCGAAGTCGTCGATGGTCCATTCCACCTCGGCCGCATGGGCGATGGCGAGGAAGTGCAGCACGGCGTTGGTCGAGCCGCCGATCGCCATGATGACGGCCACGGCGTTCTCGATGCTCTTGCGCGTCACGATATCGCGCGGGCGGATGTTGCGCCGGATGGCCTCGACCAGCACGCGCGCCGACTCCTTGGCCGAATTCTTCTTCTCGTCGTGCGGATTGGCCATGGTGCTGGAGTAGGGCAGCGAGATGCCCAGCGCCTCGAACGCACTCGACATGGTGTTGGCGGTGTACATGCCGCCGCAGCTGCCGGTGCCGGGGATCGCGCGCCGCTCGATCTCGTGCAGGTCGTGGTCGCTCAGCTTGCCGGCGGCGTTCTCGCCCACGGCCTCGAAGACGCTCACGATGTTCAGGTCTTTGCCCTGGTAGCGCCCGGGCAGGATGGTGCCGCCGTACACGTAAATCGCCGGCACGTTGGCGCGCAGCATGCCCATCAGCCCCCCGGGCATGTTCTTGTCGCAGCCGCCGATGACCAGCACGCCGTCCATCCACTGGCCCTGGACGCAGGTCTCGATGCAGTCGCTGATGACCTCGCGGCTCACCAGGCTGTATTTCATGCCTTCGGTGCCCATGGCCATGCCGTCCGAAATGGTGGGCGTGCCGAACACCTGGGCGTTGCCACCGGCCTCCTCGATGCCCTCGATGGCGGCGTCCGCGAGCTTCTGCAAGCCCGAGTTGCACGGCGTGATGGTGCTGTGGCCGTTGGCGACACCGACCATGGGTTTGGCGAAATCGGCCTCCTGGTAGCCCATGGCGTAGTACATGGAGCGGTTCGGCGCGCGTGCCTTGCCCTGGGTGATGTGGGCGCTGCGTTCGTTGACAGCGCGGATCGGAATGACCTTGTCGTCGCTCATGGGGGGTGCCTTTGTAGTGGAAGGGTGGGCCTTGCGTGGCGCCGTCCGTGCGAACCGGGGCGGCGATAGCGCTGGGGGATAATTAAACGTGACCTGCCAGTAACCATTCCCCCGACTCAACGATGCCCGCTTACCGCTCCAAGACTTCCACCTCCGGCCGCAACATGGCCGGCGCCCGCGCCTTGTGGCGCGCCACCGGCATGAAGGACGACGATTTCCAGAAACCCATCGTCGCCGTGGTCAACTCCTTCACCCAGTTCGTGCCCGGCCATGTGCACCTGAAGGACCTGGGCCAGCTGGTGGCGCGCGAAATTGAAGCGGCCGGCGGCGTGGCCAAGGAATTCAACACCATCGCCGTGGACGACGGCATCGCCATGGGCCACGACGGCATGCTGTATTCGCTGCCCAGCCGCGACATCATTGCCGACTCGGTCGAATACATGGTCAACGCGCACTGCGCCGACGCCATGGTGTGCATCTCCAACTGCGACAAGATCACCCCCGGCATGCTCATGGCCGCCATGCGGCTCAACATCCCGGTGGTGTTTGTCTCCGGCGGGCCGATGGAGGCCGGCAAGGTGCAGTCGCCCACGCCCGGCGTGCATTCCATCACCGTGCGCAAGCTCGACCTGATCGACGCCATGGTGATGGCGGCGGACGACAAGGTGTCCGACGCCGACGTCGCCGAGGTCGAACGCTCGGCCTGCCCGACCTGCGGTTCCTGCTCGGGCATGTTCACCGCCAATTCCATGAACTGCCTGACGGAGGCGCTCGGCCTCTCGCTACCCGGCAACGGCACGCTGGTGGCGACCCACGCCGACCGCGAGCAGCTCTTCAAGCGCGCCGGCCGCCTGGTGGTCGAGCTGTGCCAGCGCCATTACCAGCAGGACGATAGGAGCGTGCTGCCGCGCTCCATGGGCTTCAAGGCGTTCGAGAACGCCATGGCGCTCGACATCGCCATGGGCGGCTCGACCAACACCATCCTGCACATCCTGGCGATCGCGCAGGAGGCGGGCATCGACTTCACCATGGCGGACATCGACCGCCTCTCGCGCACCGTGCCGCAGCTGTGCAAGGTCGCGCCCAACACCGACAAGTACCACGTAGAAGACGTGCACCGCGCGGGCGGCATCATGGCCATCCTCGGCGAACTCGACCGCGCCGGCCAGCTGCACACCGACACGCCGACGGTGCACGCCAAGACCCTGCGCGATGCGCTCGACGAATGGGACATCGCCCGCGCGCCATCGGAAGCGGTCAAGACGTTCTACCTGGCGGGCCCGGGCGGCATTCCCACGCAGGTCGCCTTCAGCCAGAACGCGCGCTGGCCCAGCCTGGACACGGACCGTGCCCAGGGTTGCATCCGCTCTGCCGCGCACGCGTTCTCGCAAGAGGGCGGCCTGGCCGTGCTTACCGGCAACATTGCCGAAAACGGCTGCGTGGTGAAGACGGCGGGGGTGGACGACGCCCTGCTGGTGTTCGAAGGCCCGGCGCACGTGGTCGAATCGCAGGACGAAGCCGTGGCCCACATCCTGGACGACCAGGTGAAGGCCGGCGACGTCGTCATCGTGCGCTACGAAGGCCCCAAGGGCGGCCCCGGCATGCAGGAAATGCTCTACCCCACGAGCTACATCAAGTCCAAGGGCCTGGGCAAGGCCTGCGCACTGCTGACGGACGGGCGCTTCTCGGGCGGCACCTCGGGCCTGTCGATCGGCCACGTCTCGCCCGAGGCGGCGGCCGGCGGCGCCATCGGCCTGGTGCAGAACGGCGACCGCATCCGCATCGACATCCCGAACCGCAGCATCAATGTGCTGGTGCCGGATGAGGAACTGGCGAAGCGCCGCGCCGAACAGGATGCCAAGGGCTGGAAGCCAGCCCAGCCGCGCCCGCGCAAGGTCTCGGCCGCACTCAAGGCCTACGCCAAGCTCGTGATGTCGGCCGACAAGGGCGCGGTGCGCGACCTGTCGCTGCTGGAAGACTGAGGGTCGGCCCCTGCGGGACAGGGGTCATGGACTTCAAAAATAATAGCTGCTAGCGCTTATCTGGTAAGCGCTAGACGCTTTTTTCATTCATTTTTTTACCCAGGACGACATGCTCACCTACCCGCAGATCGACCCCGTCGCGTTGCAGCTCGGCCCGATCGCCATCCATTGGTACGGCCTGACCTACCTCGCCGCGTTCGGGATGTTCATGCTGCTGGGGACCTTGCGCCTGCGCCACGAGCCCTTTGCCTCCATGACCGGGCCGCGCGCCTGGACGCGCAAGGACGTGGAGGACATCCTTTTCCTCGGCGTCGTCGGCGTGGTGCTGGGCGGGCGCCTGGGCTACTGCCTGTTCTACAAGCCGGGTTACTACGCGGCGCACCCGCTGGAGATCTTTGCCATCTGGCAGGGCGGCATGAGCTTCCACGGCGGCCTGCTGGGCGTGATCGCCTCCATGGTCTGGTTCGCGCATTCGCGCAAACGCCCCTGGCTGGAGGTGGCCGACTTCGTCGCGCCCTGCGTGCCCACGGGACTCGCGGCGGGGCGGGTGGGCAATTTCATCAACGGCGAGCTGTGGGGGCGCTTTTCCAGTCCCGACCTGCCCTGGGGCATGGTGTTCCCGCAGAGCGGCTCCCTGCTGCCGCGCCACCCTTCGCAGATCTACCAGTTCCTGCTCGAAGGCCTGCTGCTGTTCGTGCTGCTGTGGCTGTTCGCACGGCGCGAGCGGCCGCTCGGCCGCGTGGCGGCGACCTTCCTCATCGGCTACGGCGTGCTGCGCTTCACGGCCGAATACTTCCGCGAGCCCGACAGCTACCTCGGCCTGCTGTCGCTGGGCATGAGCATGGGGCAGTGGCTCTGCGTGCCCATGGTGCTGGCCGGCCTGGCGCTGTGGTGGTACAGCGGGCGCCAGGGCCGGGCTTCTCAGGCGGGCGGTTCTTCCCGGTAGAGCGCTTCGATCTCGGCGGCGTACTGGCGCTGCACCACGTTGCGGCGAATTTTCTGCGTTGGCGTGAGGCAGCCGTTGTCAATGGACAGCGCCTCGCCCAACACGCTGAACTTGCGCACATGCGCCACGCGCGCCTGCTTGGCGTTGACGGTGTCAATGCCGCGCTGCAGTTCCGCCTGTACCGGGCTGCTGCGCGCCCACTCGGCGGGGTTGCCGGGGATCTGGTGCTGCTGGGCAAACGCCTCCAGCACATCGGGCTTGAGCGTGAGCAGCGCGCTGAGGAAGTGGCGTGAGTCACCGATGACCACCGCGTGCTCCACCAGCGGCAGGTTCATCAGATCGGCCTCGATGTTGCCGGGCGAGATGTTCTTGCCGCCCGAAGTGATGAGCAAATCCTTCTTGCGTCCGGTCACGTAGACGAAGCCGTCTTCGTCGATGCGGCCCAGGTCGCCGCTGTGCAGCCAGCCGTCCTGCAATGCCTCGGCGGTCGCTTCCGGGCGGCCCCGGTAGCCGGCGAACACGTTCGGGCCTTGGACGAGGATTTCGCCGTCATCGGCAATGCGCACCTGCATGCCGGGCAGCGGCTTGCCCGCCGCGCCGATGCGGATGAAGCCCGGCAGGCTGATGGCGGTGGGGCCGCTGTCCTCCGACTGGCCATAGACCTCGCCGATCAGCAAATCCAGACCGGTGAAGAACTGCAGGTTCTCGACGGAAATCGGCGCTGCCCCCGACATCAGAATGCGCGCCTCGTCGAAGCCCAGGGCCCGCTTGACCTTGTGGTGGACCAGCCGGCCGGCCAGCCGCTTCTTGCGCTCCAGCCAGGCGCCCGGCTGCCGGCCCTGCAGCGCCTGGGCGTGCCAGTCGCGCCCTGCCTGCAGCGCCCAGCGGGCCACGGCCGCCTTGAGGCCGGTGGCGCCCGCCAGCTTGGTGGCGATGGCCGCCTGCATCTTTTCCCAGACGCGCGGCACGCCAAAGAAGATGGTCGGGTGCACCTCCTGCAAATGCTCGCCCAGGGTTTCCAGCGAGTTGGCGAAGTAGATCCGGTAGCCGCCGTGCACGTGGTTGCAGATGGCGCCCATCTGCTCGGCCACGTGGGCCAGGGGCAGGTAGGAGATCAAGCGGTCCCGCGGCGTCACGGCGAAGGCGGCGGACAGCGCGGACGAAGTCCAGCTCAGGTTGGCGTGCGTCAGTTCCACCGCCTTGGGGTGGCCGGTGGTGCCGGAGGTATAGATCAGCGTGCCGATGTCGCCGGGCTGGAGCGCGTCCAGGCGCCGCTGCACCTCGGCATCGTGCTCCATGCCGCCGAGTGCCATGAAGGCCTCCCAGCCCATGGGCGGGGGCACGCTGTCCGGGGCCGGTGCGGCCGCCTCGGTGCCGGCCTGGCGCATCATCACGGCGGCGCGCAAGGCCGACAGCGCCCGGGGTTCGCCGGCGGCCTTCTGCCATTGCTGGGCGTTTTCGACCAGCAGCACCGCGCAGCCGCTGTGCTCCACGATGTAGGCGATCTCGTTGGCCGCGCTGCTCCAGTAGATGCCGGCCGCGACGGCGCCGACCATCATCGCCGCCAGGTCCATGGTGGTCCACTCGGGCCGGTTGAAGCCCAGGATGCACACCGCATCGCCTGGCCGCACGCCCAGCGCCACCAGCGCGCGGGCGGCCTGGCGCACCTGTTGGGCGTATGCCTGCCAGCTGGTGGGCTCCCAGCCCTGCGGCCCGCGCACGAAATAGGCAGGCTCCTGGGCCAGCCGCTCGCTGGTGGCCATGAGGCGTGCCGGGATGCTCCTGTAGCGCGCGTCGGGCGCGGCCAGGGGGCCGCTTTGGGCTCGGGTGACGGGCATGCGGGTGTCTCCGTGGTGCGAAAGGAAACGTGGGTGGTGCCCCGGTGGGCGGGGCCCGTTGCCGGCGGGTTCAGGCGTTCAGGCCGAGCATCTGCCGTGCCTCGGCAGGTGATGCGATCTCGCGGCCCGCATTGCGGGCGCAGCGGGCCAGGGCCTCGATGAGCACGCCGTTGCCGTTGGCGCGGCTGCCATCGGGCAGGTAGAAGGTGTCTTCCAGGCCGGTGCGCAGCATGCCGCCGAGGTCGGCGGTCTTCTGGTGCACGGGCCAGATTTCCTGGCGGCCGATCAGCGTGGCCTGCCACACGGCGCCCGGCGCCATCCATTGCGGCAGCAGCTCCAGCAGGCGTGCGTCGCAGGGCATGCCCGAGGCCACGCCCATCACCAGGTTGTATTCGGGGCGGCCCATGGAGGGCTTGAGCATGCCGTTCTTGATGAACATGGTGACCGAGCGCACGATGCCCACGTCGAAGCACTCGAATTCGGGGTGCGTGCCGCATTCCTCCATCACGTCGAGGAACTGCTGCACCTTGGCCACCGGGTTGTCGAACACCATGGGTGGCCAGGCCCAGTTGCCGTCTTCCTTGATCTTGAGGTAGTTCAGGCTGCCCGCGTTGCAGGCAGCGATTTCGGGCCGCACGCGGCGGATGCAGGCGAGCGGCCCGCTGATGTCCTTGCCGATCACGCCGGTGGTCAGGTTGATGACGACGCCTGGGCAGGCCTGGCGGATGGCGTCCACCACCTCCTGGGCCACGTCCGGGTTCCAGCTGGGCATGTGGCCCATGCCGGGTTCCTGTGCGCGGATGTGCACGTGCATGATGGAGGCACCGGCATCAAATGCCTGGCGCGCCTGCGCCGCCATTTGTTCGGGCGTGACGGGCACGGGGTGTTGCTGGGGGTTGGTCAGCACGCCGGTGAGGGCGCAGGTGAGGATGGCTTTTTCCTGGTTCATGCGGGGACCTCTTCGGTAATCTCGATTTCAGCGAGCACGCTGCCGGCGGCAACGCTGTCCTTGATCTGGGCGTGCAGGGCGGACACGGTGCCGCTGGCGCGGGCGTGCAGCCACATTTCCATCTTCATGGCCTCCACGCACAGCAAGGGCTGCCCGGCGGTGACCGGGTCGCCCACGGCCACGGCCACGGCGCACACCGTGCCTGCCACCGGGGAGCGCAGCTTGCTCGGGTCCAGGGCCGGGTCGTTCTGCGGGAAGGGGGACAGCTCAGCAAACTGGTGCACCGTAGCGCCCAGCGCCAGCGTGATCTGTCCACCGCTGATCTGGCACACGGCACTGCGCTGCACGCCGCCCTGGCGCCAGGTCAGGCGCTCGTCCTGCCAGCGCACGGCGTCGAACGTGAAGCCTTCTGCGCCCGCCAGTTGCACCTGCACCTGCGTCCCGTGGGGGCGGATGCGCACGGCGCGCTGTTCGCTGCCGCCCGCGAGCACCAGCGTGGTGCCCCAGGTGGCCACGCTGTCAGGGCGGCGGGCGCCACCCTGCTGTGCGGCCAGCGCGGCGGCCGCCAGGGCCCAGGTCAGCGCATCGGGTTGGGGGCGCTGCAGCAGGGGTTCGCCCGCCTGCTGCCACTGGTCGATCAGCGTGGTGTGCATGCGCGCTTCGCGGAAGGCCGGGTGGTCCAGCAGGTCGCGCAGAAAGCGTGCGTTGTGGCGCAGACCCAGCAGCGGGGCGTCGTCCAACGCGGCCATGAGGCGGCGGATGGCGTCAACGCGGTCGCGGCCATGGGCAATGAGCTTGGCCACCATCGGGTCGTAGTAGGGGGTGACTTCGCCACCCTCGCGGATGCCGGCGTCGATGCGCACCTCGCCAAACGCTGCCTGGCCGCGGGCGCGGCCCACCAGTGCCTGCTCGGGGCGCCAGTAGCGCACGGCGCCGGTTTGCGGTGCGAAGCCGTCGTAGGGGTCCTCGGCGTACAGCCGCACCTCTATGGCGTGGCCGGACAGCATGATGTCTCCCTGCGCGAGCGGCAGCGGTTCGCCCGCGGCCACGCGCAGTTGCCATTCCACGAGGTCCTGGCCGGTGATGCACTCGGTCACCGGGTGCTCGACCTGCAGGCGGGTGTTCATCTCTAGGAAGTAGTGGTGGTTGTTCGCGTCCACGATGAACTCGACCGTGCCCGCGCCCCGGTAGCCCACGGCCAGCGCGGCAGCCACGGCGTCGGCACCCATCATGGCGCGCATCTGCGGCGAAACCACGGGGGAGGGCGCTTCCTCGATCACCTTCTGGCGGCGGCGCTGTGCCGTGCAGTCGCGCTCGCCCAGGTGCACGGCGTTGCCATGTGCGTCGGCGAAGACCTGGATCTCGATGTGGCGACCGTTCTCGATCAGGCGCTCCAGCATCAGCGTGCCGTCGCCAAAGGCGCTGGTGGCCTCGCGCCGTGCACCCTCGATGGCCGCCTGCAGTTCGCTGTCGTGCCGTACCAGGCGCATGCCGCGCCCACCGCCACCCGCCACGGCCTTGACCAGCAGCGGATAGCCGAGCTTTTTCGCCTCGGCCACCAGCGTGGCGTCGGCCTGGTCTGCGCCCAGGTAGCCGGGTGCGCAGGGCACGCCAGCGGCAATCATGCGCTGCTTGGCCAGGGCCTTGTCACCCATGGCCTCGATGGCGCTGGGGGGCGGGCCGATGAAGACCACGCCCGCGTCTTCGCAGGCCTGGGCAAAGGCGGCGTTCTCGCTCAGGAAGCCGTAGCCGGGGTGCAGCGCATCGGCCCCCGAGGCGCGGCAGGCGCCCAGGATGGCGTCGAACTGCAGGTAGGACTCGGCCGCCGGTGCGGGGCCGATGTGCATGGCCTCGTCGGCCAGCGCCACATGGGGCGCATCGCGGTCGGCGTCGCTGTACACGGCCACCGTGCGGTAGCCCAGCGCGCGCGCGGTGCGGATCACGCGGCAGGCGATTTCTCCGCGATTGGCGATCAGGATTTTGGAAAAGCTCATGCCGGAACCCAGTTCGGTTTGCGTTTCTGCAGGAATGCGCCGGTGCCTTCTTGCCCCTCGGGGCCCTGGGCAGCGCGGGAGAAGATGGCGGCGGCCTCATCGACCAGCGCTGCGGGTGCGTTCCAGCGTGCTTTGGCCATCAGCGCCTTGGTCGCGGCCAGTGCGCCAGGGGCGCAGGCCAGGATGTCGGCCAGCACGGCCTGCAGCGCGGCGTCCACCTCGGTGGTGGCCACCTGCTGGTGCACCAGGCCGATGCTCAGCGCCTGCGCCGCATCGAGCTTGCCGCCGGTCACTGCCAGGCGCTTGGCCTGCGAGTAGCCCAGACGCTCGACCAGGAAGGGCGCGATCTGCGCGGGCACCACGCCCAGCGAGGTCTCGGGCAGGCGGAAGCTTGCTGTCTCGGTGGCGATCGCCACGTCGGCCACGCAGGCCAGGCCAAAGCCGCCGCCCATCACCGTGCCCTCCAGCACCGCCACCACGGCCAGCGGCGTGGCGGCGAAGGCGGCGCACAGGTGGCCGAATTCTGCGTTGACCTCGGCGAGGGGGTCGGCGCCGCCCTCGGCCTGCGCGGCGCGCTGGTGCGCGGCCGCCATGTCCTTCAAGTCGCCGCCGGCGCAGAAATGCCCGCCGGCGCCGCGCAGCACCACCACGCGCGTGGCGTGCGCGCTGCCGGCCGTGGCTTCCGCATGCGCCAGCGCCTGGCGCAGTTCGCGCACCATGCTGAGTGACATGGCGTTGCGGACCTCGGGCCGATTCAAGGTGATTTCAAGCGTTTGCGCTTTATCCACGGCGTTTATAGCTATAAATTGCATAGCAAACTACGAAGGTGGAGAGGTGTTTGTGGGGGGGTGGCGCCCCGGGGAGGGCGCGCCGGCGGCCTCATCTACAAATCGGCCGCCGGCATGCCCTCCCTGGACGCTTGAACGCGCGGGGTGCGCATGCGGCACTACCGCTGCTTGCCTGGAAGCGTGCCTTCGAGCTTGCAGATGATGCCGAGCATGATTTCGTCGGCGCCGCCGCCGATGGAGATCAGACGGCTGTCGCGGAAGGCCTGCGAGATCGGGTTGTCGGGCGTAAAGCCCATGCCGCCCCAGTACTGGAGGCAGGAGTCCGTCACCTCGCGCGACAGGCGCCCCGCCTTGAGCTTGGCCATGGAGGCGAGCTTGGTCACGTCCTTGCCGCTGACATAGGCCTCGACGGCGCGGTAGGTGAGGGCGCGCAGGGCTTCCACCTCGGTGCGCAGTTCGGCCAGGCGGAAGTGCACCACCTGGTTGTTCAGGATGGGCTGGCCGAAGGTCTGGCGCTGGCGGGTGTATTCGATGGTCTGGTCGATCAGGTTGTCGAGCGAGCGCAGGCACCCGGCGGCGCCGTACAGGCGCTCCTCCTGGAACTGCAGCATCTGGAAGGTGAAGCCCATGCCTTCCTGGCCGATGAGGTTGCGCTGCGGCACACGCACGTCGTCGAAGAAGAGCTGCGCCGTGTCGCTCGAATGCATGCCGATCTTCTCGATCTTCTGGCGCGTCACGCCGGGGCTGTTGAGCGGCACCATGATGAGCGACTTGTTCTTGTGCACCGGACCTTCGCTGGTGTTGGCCAGCAGGCAGCACCAGTCGGCCTGCATGCCGTTGGTGATCCACATCTTGGAGCCGTTGATGACGTAGTCGCCGCCGTCCTTTCTGGCCGCGGTCTTGACGGCAGCGACGTCGGAACCGCCGGTCACTTCGCTCACGCCGATGCAGCCCACCAGGTCGCCGGCGATGGAAGGCACCAGGAACTCGCGGCGCAGCGCGTCGCTGCCAAAGCGCGCCAGTGCCGGCGTACACATGTCGGTGTGCACGCCGATGGCCATGGGCACGCCGCCCACGTTGCAGTCGCCGAGCGCCTCGGCCATGACCATGGAGTAGCTGAAGTCCAGCCCCATGCCGCCGTACTCGGTGGGGTACTTGATGCCCAGCAGGCCCAGGTTGCCAAGCTTCTTGAAGACTTCGTGCGCGGGGAACTGACCGGCTTTTTCCCATTCGGCAGTGAACGGGTTGATTTCGTTGGCGACGAATTTGCGTACCGTGTCGCTGATCTGCGCATGCTCGGGGGTCAATTGCATGGTGGGTGCTCCGGTTTCCAAAAAGGGGGTTACATGCGTGCGATGCCGAAGGTGTTGGCGTGCAGGGTGCGTGCGCGTGCCGCGCGCGCCATCGCCAGGCACTGCGCCAGCACGCTGCGCGTCTCGCGCGGGTCGATGATTCCGTCGTCCCACAGGCGGGCGGTGCCGAACAGCACGTCGGACTCAAGGTCCAGCCGGCGCTTGAGCTGCTCGCCCATGGCCTTGATGCCGGCCTCGGCCTGCTCATTGAGCGGCACGCCGTCGCGCGCCAGCTTGCCGCGGCCGACCATCTCCATGACCATGGCGGCCTGGGCGCCACCCATCACGGCGGTGCGCGCACTGGGCCAGCTGAAGATGAAGTCGGGGTCGAAGCCGCGCCCGCACATGCCGTAGTTGCCCGCGCCAAACGAGCCGCCCACCACGATGGTGAACTTGGGCACGCGCGCATTGGCCACGGCCTGGATCATCTTGCTGCCGTGCTTGATGGCGCCGGCGCGCTCGGCCGCCGTGCCGACCATGTAGCCCGTGGTGTTCTGCAAAAAGACCAGCGGCGTGCCGCTCTGGTCGCACAGCTGGATGAACTGCGCCGCCTTCACCGAGCCCGTGGGCTGGATCGGACCGTTGTTGGCAACGACCCCGACGCGGTGGCCGGCGATGCGTGCGTGGCCGCACACGGTGTCGCCGTCGAACGCGGCCTTGAATTCGAGGAAGTGCGAGCCGTCGGCGATGCGCGCGATGATTTCGCGCGCGTCGTAGGGCTCGCGCTCGTCGGCCGGGACAATGCCCAGCAGGTCGTCTGCGTCGTAGAGCGGTGCGCGGGCCGCGTCGTCGGGGCCGCCGGCCTCGTCCCAGGGCAGGTGGTCCATCAGGTCGCGGGCAATCGCGATGGCGTGCGCGTCGTTCTCGGCCAGGTACTCGCCCAGGCCGGTGACACGGGCGTGCAGGTCGCTCCCGCCCAGTTCCTCATCGGTCGCATCCTCGCCAATGGCTGCCTTCACCAGCGGCGGGCCGGCCAGGTAGATGCTGGAGCGGTCCTTGACCAGCACCACGTAGTCCGACAGCCCGGGCAGGTAGGCCCCGCCCGCCGTGGACGACCCGTGCACCACGGCGATCTGCGGTATGCCTGCGGCCGACAGGCGCGCCTGGTTGGCAAAGCTGCGCCCGCCGTCGACAAAAATATCGGCCTGGTACATCAGGTTGGCGCCGCCGGATTCGACCAGTGCGATCAGCGGCAGCTTGTTCTGCAGCGCAATGGCCTGGGCGCGGAGCGCCTTCTTCAGACCCATGGGGGGCACCGTGCCGCCCTTGACGGCGCTGTCGCTCGCCGAAATCAGCACGCGCTTGCCCGCCACCTGGCCGATGCCGACGATGGAGCCGCCGCCGAGCACGGCTTTCTTGCCGTCGTCGTCGTGCATGCCCAGGCCGGCGAGCGGGCTCAGTTCCAGGAAGCCGCTGCCGCGGTCCAGCAGGCGCGCCACGCGCTCGCGCGGCAGGAGCTGGCCCTTCTTTTCGAATTTCTCGCGCTTGGAATCGGATTCGGCGACCACCTTGCCCTGCAAGGCCTGCACCTGCGCCAGGCGCTCGGCCATGCGCTCGTGGTTGCGGCGGAAGGATTCCGAGCGGGGGTCGATCTGCGAACGGATCTGCGTCATGGCTTGAGCACCTCCGGCGCCTGGGCGCGGTGAAAGCCCTCAAACGGGGCCGAGCGCTGGTGTTCCATGATGGGGAAGAGGGGGGCGCCCAGCGAGGCCGCCCCATCGATCTGCAGCGTGATCCCGGTGATGAAGGCCGCGCCGGGGCTGAGCAGGAAGACGATGGCCGCGCTGATCTCGGCCTCGGTCGCCAGGCGGCGCAGCGGCACGTGCTGGCGCAGTTGCGGGATCAGGGCCTTGACGGCGCCGCCGTAGCTGTCCATACCCGAGGAAGCCACCCAGCCGGGTGCGACGGCGTTCACGCGCACGCCGCTGCTGGCCCATTCAAAGGCGGCGCTCATGGTCAGGTTGCTCATGCCGGCGCGCGCCGCGCCCGAGTGGCCCATGCCGGGCATGCCGTTCCTGAAGTCGGCCGTCATGTTGACGATGGCGCCGCCGTGCGCCTGCATGCTTTGCAGGAACAGCTCGCGCATCATCAGGAAGCCGCCCGTGAGGTTGTTGCTCACCACGGCCTCGAAGCCGCGCTTGCTGATGGCCTGCAGCGGCGCGGGGAACTGGCCGCCCGCGTTGTTGACCAGGCCGGCGATGGGGCCCGCCTTGCCCACCATGGTGGCGACGGCGGCCTTGACGGCGTCTTCGTCGCGGATATCGAAGGCGATGGTGTCGCACTGGCCGCCGTCGGCGCGGATCTCCTGCGCCACGTGGTCGAGCTTGTCCTGCGTGCGGCCGCTGACGATAACGCGCGCGCCGAGCGACGCCAGTTCGTGGGCCACGCAGCGGCCGATGCCGCTGCCACCACCGGTGACCCAAAAGGCGCGGCCGGCAAAGAGACCTTCCCGGAAGACGCTGTGGTAGCGCGCGGGCGGCGCGGCGGCGGGTGGGGCGGAGTAGGGCGCTGTCATGGCAGGTGGGCAATGGGTTGGAAGCTCGGGAAATTAAAGGCCAGCATGACGTTAACGTCAACCATATTTCGTTTAGGTAATTACCCTTTGCTTAACGGCACAAATATTTCTTATCATGCGAACCACTTTTTCTTCTTCATCAAGGACGCCATGAACATCCAGGAATGCACCGACGCGATTCGAGGCAAGGTCGGCGAGGACAGCGGCCTCGACGCCGTGCTCAAGTTCGACTGCGGGGCCGACGGCCTGATCGTCATCGACGGCGCGGCCACGCCCAACACCGTCGGGAACGAAGACCGCGAGGCCGACTGCACCGTCGCCATCACGCTGGACAACCTCAACGCCCTGCTTTCCGGCGCGCTCAACCCGGTCACCGGCTTCATGAGCGGCAAGTTCACCGTGAGCGGCGACATGTCGGTCGCCATGAAACTGCAGCGGGTGGTCTGAACATGGCCGGCGGCCGTACCTCGGGCAGCGCTGTGCAGCAGGCCGACGCGGCCGAAGCGGCGCGCCAGGTGCTGGCCGACCATGCGTCCGACGACCGGGGTTCCGAGCTGTTCGGGGTCACCGAGCTGTGCAAGTCCTTCGGCGTCACGCCGCGCACCCTGCGCTTCTACGAAGACAAGGGCTTGCTCAAGCCGCGGCGCATCAACGGCACACGCGTCTACAGCCGGCGCGACCGCGCGCGCCTGGTGCTGATCCTGCGCGCCAAGGCCATAGGCTCGTCGCTCGCGGACATCAAGCAGTACCTGGACATGTACGGCCAGGCGGGCGAGGGCCGCGAGCAGCAACTGCGCTACGTCCTCGAACGCACCGACGGCGCCATCGCCGAGCTTGAACAAAAGCGCGCCCACATCGAAAGCAGCCTGGCCGAGCTGCGCATCATCAACGGCCATGTGCGCCGCAACCTGGAAGCGCTCGCGCCGACGCGCCACTCCTGACGGCCGGGCGTGGCGTTTGCCGGAATAATGTGCTCCGTGGCAGCTGGCCCGGCCCGTTCGGCCGGCCGCTTGCCCGCCGACCACTAGCCGGAGCCCATGACCAACGTCCCCGAATGGTTTGCGCGCAGCGTCGCGCTGCTGACAACCAGCGTCCGCCCACCGTCCGAAGGCGCGGCGCCCGCCGCTGCCGGCGGCAAAACCCCTGCCGAGCGCAGCACCCACGAACGCCTGGAGGCGACCTTGCGGCGCGGCGAGGAATGCCTGTCGCCCCGCGCGCTGCGCCGCCTGCTGGCCAGCCTGCAGGACGTCATCGCGCCGCGCGTGAGCGAGGTCGAAGGCGCCCGCCTGGCCCAGGAACTGACCGCCTGGTATGCCGAAGCCGGGCCCGGCGAGCGGCGCGATTTCTGGCTGCTGCTGTGCGAGCAGTTCGCGCCCGACGCCTCGCGCTTCAAGGCCGCGCGCGAGCGCTACGAGGCCGCCGCCGGCACGCCCGAGCAGGCCCAGGCGGAAATCGGCCTGCGCCGCGCCATGACCTCGCCGCGCACGCGCCTGTTGCAGCGCTTCGCGGCGGCGCCGGACGGCATGCGCTTTCTGATTGCCATGCGCGCCGAGCTGCTGCGCCCGCTCAAGAGCGACAAGCGCCTGCTGGCGCTCGACGCCGAGCTGGAGCAGCTTTTCTCCACCTGGTTCGACGTGGCCTTCCTGGAGCTGCGCCGGCTGTCCTGGGACTCGCCCGCCTCGCTGCTGGAAAAGCTGATCGAGTACGAGGCCGTGCACGATATCCGCAGCTGGTCCGACCTGAAGAACCGCTTGGCCGGTGACCGGCGCTGCTACGGCTTCTTCCACGCGAGCCTGCCGGCCGAACCGCTGATCTTCGTCGAGATCGCGCTGGTCGAGCGCATTTCCGACGCCATTGCCCCGCTGCTCGATGAGCACGCCGCGCCGATGGTGCCGGAGCGCGCGAGCACCGCCATCTTCTATTCCATCAGCAGCACGCAGCCCGGCTTGCGCGGCGTGAGCTTCGGCGATTCGCTCATCAAGACGGTGGCGCAGACGCTCAGCGCCGAGTTCCCGCGCCTGCGCCAGTTCGCGACGCTCTCGCCCATCCCCGGCTTTCGCGCCTGGCTCGGGCGCAATGCACCGGCGGCGCTGGAACGCCTGGACGAGCGGCGCCGCGCCGAACTGGCGGAGGCGCTGGGGCTTGATGCACCCGAGGCCCTGACCCCGGCCGTGCTGCTCAAGGCGGCCGACCAGGCCGGTGAACTCGACGCCCGCGCGCCGGTCGCCCAGTGGCTGCTGCACGCCGCCGCCCGCTACCTGGCGCTGGAGATGGCCGACGGCCGGCCGCTGGACGCCGTGGCGCGCTTCCACCTGGGCAACGGCGCGCGCGTCGAGCGCATCAACTGGGCCGGCGACCGCTCGGCCAAGGGCCACAAGCAGTCCTATGGTCTGATGGTCAACTACCTCTACGACCTGAAGCGCATCGACAAACACCGCAGCCAGCTGGCCGAGGGCAAGATCGCCGCCTCGCGCGAGGTCGAGAAGCTCGCCGCTGGCGGGTGATACAACAGACACCATGCAACAAGGACACATCCAACACGCGCCGCTGGCCGGAGTGCCGGGCGGCTGGCGCGTCGCCATTGCCAACCCTGGCCGGCTGAACGCCATGTCGCGCGCCATGTGGCGCGAACTGCGGGCCGCGTTCGAGCAGATCAACGCCGACGCGGGCGCGCGCTGCGTGCTGGTGGAGGGCGAGGGCGCGGCCTTCTGCGCCGGCGGCGACATCTCCGAGTACCCGGCGTTTCGCTTCGACGAAGCGGCCTTGCGCGAATTCCACGAAACCGACGTCTGGGGCGCACTCGCCGCCATGCTGGCCTGCGACGTTCCCGTGGTCGCCGGTATTTCGGGCGCCTGCATGGGCGCCGGCGTCGAGATCGCCAGCTGCTGCGATATCCGCATCGCCGGCGCCACGGCGCGTTTCGGCGCGCCGATCGCGCGCCTGGGCTTTCCCATGGCGCCGCGCGAGGCGCATTTGGTGGCGGGCGCGCTGGGCGACGCGGTGGCGCGCCAGATGCTGCTCGAAGCGGCGCTGTTTTCCGCCGCCGACATGCAGGCCTGCGGTTTTCTCGCGCGCGTTGTGCCGCCGGAGGCCGTGGCCGCCGAGGCACGCGCCAGCGCCGCACGCACCGCCGCGCTGGCACCGCAGGCCGCGCGCCTCAACAAGCAGACGCTTCGGGCATTAAAACTCCCTTCCACGATTGCTGGTTATGCCCAGGCAGCTATGGAAAACATAGTAGACGGCGCCTACGCCTACGCCGACAGCGCCGAGCATCGCGAAGGCATCTCCGCCTTTCTGGCCAAGCGCCCGCCCGCCTTCTGACCCTGCGGCCCCGCGCCGCCCCGACCGCCATGGACCGCCCACACAACCTTTTTGCCGCCCTGCGCGCGGCCTTTCCCGCCGATCTGGACGCCACCGCCATCGAGTCGATCGCGCCCGACGGCAGCACGCGCCACTACAGCTGGGCCGAGCTCGACCAGGCCAGCGCCCGCATCGCCAACCTGCTCGACGCGCACGGCCTGGAGCCCGGCGCGCGCGTGGCCGTGCAGGTGGAAAAATCCGTCGAAGCGCTGGCGCTGTACCTGGCGACGCTGCGCGCCGGCCTGGTGTTCCTGCCGCTCAACACCGCCTACCGCAGCAGCGAGATCGAATACTTCCTGCAAGACGCCGAGCCCGCCGTGGTGGTGTGCTCCCCGGCGGCGTTTTCCTGGGTCTCGCGCATCGCCTTCCAGGCCGGCACCCAGGCCGTCTACACCCTGGGCGACGGCCAGAGCGGCAGCCTGCTCGAGCGCGCCGCCCACCATGCCTGCACGCACACCCCGGCGCCCTGCAGTGCCGATACCCTGGCCGCCATCGTCTACACCAGCGGCACCACCGGGCGCAGCAAGGGCGCCATGCTGACGCACGGCAACCTGCTGACCAACGCCGTCACGCTGAAGGACTACTGGGGCTGGCAGCAGGGCGACGTGCTGATCCACGCGCTGCCCATCTTCCACGTGCATGGCCTGTTCGTCGCCATCCACGCCGCGCTGCTGGGCGCGAGCAAGATGCTCTGGTTCGCCAAGTTCGACCCGGCCGCGGTGGTCGCCGCCTTGCCGCGCGCCACCGTCTTCATGGGCGTGCCCACGCTCTACGTGCGCATGCTGGGCGAGGCCGCGCTGACGCGCGCCGCCGCTGCCAACATGCGGCTGTTCATCTCGGGATCGGCGCCGCTGCTCATCGAGACCTTCCGCGCCTGGCAGGAACGCACCGGCCACACCATCCTCGAGCGCTACGGCATGAGCGAGACGACCATGCTCACCTCCAACCCCTACGGCCCGGACGCGCGCTTTGGCGGGCAGGACGAGCGGCGCGGCGGCACCGTCGGCTTCCCGCTGCCCGGCGTGGACCTGCGCATCGCGGGCGCGACCGACCAGCCCCTGCCGGCCGGCGAGATCGGTTCCATCCAGGTGCGCGGCGCCAGCGTGTTCGGCGGCTACTGGCGCATGCCCGAGAAGACGGCGCAGGAGTTCACGGCGGACGGGTGGTTCCGCACCGGCGACGTCGGCCAGATGGACGCGCGCGGCTACGTGCACATCGTCGGGCGCAGCAAGGACCTCATCATCAGCGGCGGCTACAACGTCTATCCGGCGGAAATCGAGAGCTTCCTGAACGAGCTGCCCGGCGTGGCCGAGAGCGCCGTGGTCGGCGTACCGCACCCCGATTTCGGCGAGGTCGGCGTTGCCGTGGTCGTGCCGCGCGCCGGCAGCCGGCCGCAGCCGGCCGAACTGCTGGCCGCCTTGAAGGCGCAGCTGGCGAACTTCAAGATTCCCAAGCACTGCGTGCTGGTGTCGGAACTGCCGCGCAACACCATGGGCAAGGTGCAGAAGAACCTGCTGCGCGATGCCTATGGCGGCCTGTTCAGTACTATCAAATAGCTAGCTGCTTGCCCTTGTGCAGCAAGCGCTAGAGGCCATTTTTGCCTGAAATTTTCGGCATGGCGGCGAGCAGGCGTGCAGCGGCGGCTTCCGGGTCCGCCTCGGCCACCAGCGCGCGCACTACGGCGATGGCGCCCACGCCTGTCGCCAGGATCTCACCGAACTGCGCCGCGCCTATGCCGCCGATCGCCACCGTGGGGTACTCGCGCAGCAGCGCCGCGTAGACGGCCAGGCGGCCCACGCCCTGCGGCGCGGTGGCCATGCGCTTGAGCGTGGTCGGGAACACGGCGCCGAGCGCGATGTAGCTCGGCTGCACCGCGTCGGCGCGCAGCATCTCGGCGTAGCCGTGCGTGCTCACGCCCAGGCGCAGGCCGCTCGCGCGCAGCTCCTGCACCTCGGCCGGGCTGAGCGCGTCCAGGTCTTCCTGCCCCAGGTGCACGCCGTAGGCGCCGGCGGCCACCGCCTCGCGCCAATGGTCGTTGATGAACAGCAGCGCACCCGTTCCGGCCACGGCCTGCACGGCCGCGCGCACTTCCTGGGCGATGGCGCTGACGTCCTCGGACTTGAAGCGCAATTGCACCGTTGGCACGCCGGCGCGCGCCATGCGGCCCACCCAGGTGGCATCGGGCAGCACGGCGTACAGGCCGAGCTGCTCGGGGCAGGTGGCAAAGGGAGCGCTGTGCGGTCGCGCCTGCAGGCCGAAGTCCTGCGCCGCGCTCGGCCAGAGCTCGGGCGCGGCGCTGCCGGTGCGCTCCCAGCGTGCCTGCCAGGCGCGGGCCAGCACCTGCGCGTCCTGGGCGATGAAGCCGAGCGCCGAGCAGGCGGCCAGCGCGGCGCGGTGCACGGGGGCGTCGCTCTCCAGCGCGGGCACCGGCTGGGGGGCGAAGCCGGCGAAGCGCGCGGCGTGCGCGGTTTCTATCTCGCGGGCGAGGGGGGTCGGATCAAGCATGCGGCGCATGGTGCCAGAACGGCGTGCCCAGTACCGGCGTGCTGGGTTGGGCGCTCGCCTGCGGCTGCATCGCGCCGGCGTGGCGCGCCGCGTGGCCGGCGCGCACGGCGCCCGCGAACGCCGCCGCCATGGCAACTGGGTCTTGGGCCAGGGCGACGGCGGTGTTGAGCAGCACGCCGTCGAAGCCCCACTCCATCACTTGGCAGGCGTGCGAAGGCAGGCCCAGGCCGGCGTCGACCAGCATGGGCACGGCCAGGCGCTCGCGCAGCAGCTGCAGGCCGTAGGGGTTCATGGCGCCGCGCCCCGTGCCTATGGGCGCGGCCCAGGGCATCACCGCCTGGCAGCCGACGTCGACCAGGCGCTGGCACAGCACCAGGTCTTCGGTGCAGTAGGGCAGCACCTTGAAGCCGTCGCGCACCAGGGTGTCGGCCGCCGCAACGAGGTTCAACGTGTCGGGCTGCAGCGTGTAGTCGTCGCCGATCACTTCGAGCTTGACCCACGCGGTGCCGAACACCTCGCGCGCCATCTGCGCGGTGGTGATGGCTTCCTCCGCGCTGTGGCAGCCGGCGGTGTTGGGCAGCACCGGCACGCCGAGCTCGCGCAGCAGCTCGAAGAAACTCTGGCCGTCCCCGGCGCCGGCGCTGGTCTGGCGGCGCAGCGAAGCCGTCACCATGCCGGGCCTGGCCTGTTGCACGGCCGCCTTGAGCACGGCGGGGGAGGGATAGCGCGCGGTGCCCAGCAGCAGGCGGCTCTGGAAGGTTTCTCCGTAGAGCGTGAGGGTGTCGGGGGAGGGGGCAGTGGTCATGGCAATGCGCGGCGGCTCAGCCGCCGGTAACGGGGGAGATGACTTCCACGCGGTCGCCCGGTTGCAGCACATGCGTGGCATGGCGCGGGGCCGGAACGAAGCGGGTGTTGACGGCCACGGCGAACGGCGGCCTGGCCGCCATCGCGGCGAGCAGGTCGGCCACGCTCGCGCCCTCGGGCAGGCTGCGCGGCGCGCCGTTGACGGTGAGGTTCATGCGGCGGTTTCCTCGGCCACGCTGTCCACCGCCAGGTCGAAGCGGCGCGCGAGCGGCGAGTCGCCGGTGGCGAGCAGCTCCAGCACCACGTCGAGCAGCGCCGGGGCGATCATGAAGCCGTGGCGGTACAGGCCGTTGACCTCCAGCACGCGCGGCGTGCGCAAGCGCACGGCGGGCAGGTTGTCGGGCAGGGCGGGGCGGCACTGCACGGCCACTTCCAGGATGCGCGCCTCGGCAAAGCCCGGGTGCACGGCGTAGGCAGCGCTCAGCAGTTCCAGCGTCGAGCGCACGCTGGCGGGCGAGAGGTCCTCGGTTTCGATTTCCGTGGCCCCGATGACGAACACATGGTTTTCCTTGGGCGCGATGTAGATCGGGTAGCGTGGGTGCACCAGCCGCGTCGGGCGCGCGAGCTGCACCCCGGGCGCGTGGATGCGCGCCACCTCGCCGCGCACGCCGCGCAGGCCCCGCCAGTCCTTGCGGGCGCCCAGGCCCCGGCAGTCGATCACCCAGTCGGGCTGGCCGCTGCCACCGGGGGCGAAATCGGCCGGCTCGGCCGCCTGGTGCCAGTGGCTGCGCACGCCCAGGGCCTGCATTTCCAGCGCCAGGGCGGCAAGCAGCTGGCGGTTGTCCAGTTGGCCTTCGCCCGGCAGCAGCATGCCGCTGGCAAAGCGCTGCGCGAGCGCCGGCTCGACCTCGGCCAGGCGCGCGGCGGAAAGGGGCTCCATCGCCGGCAGCTCGGGCACCTGCGCGCGCGTGGCCGCCAGCTGCCCGGCCAGGCGCGACGCGTCGGCGGCGTCCTGGCGGTGCCAGACGATCAGCGTGCCTTCCTGCTGGAAGAACACCGGCGCTGCCAGCGTGGCCAGCAGTTCGCGCCAGCGCCCCAGGGCGTAGCGCCCCATGCGCACCACGCCGTGCTCGGTAACGGCCGATTCGGCCAGGGGCGCCAGCATGCCGCCGGCCACGCGGGCCGCCGAATGCTCGCCTTCGGGGCCGCCCCGGTCGTACAGGTCGACGGCATGGCCGGCGCGCGCCAGGGATACCGCCAGCAGCCGGCCCATGAGGCCGCCGCCGAGAATGGCAAAAGAGCGGGTGGAAGAAGTCATCGCGTTCCGTGCAAGGTTCACGGACAAAACGGGCACACCGGGATGGTGCTTTGCGCTGGAAACTCCCCACGCCAGCATGACCTGGATCGGGTAACGGGGCGGCGCACGCGCGCTGGCGGGTGGCAGGGCCCCAGGGTGTTTCTCAGTCCGGCCGGTGGGCGGACACCCCTGTTTCGTCCAGCGAGAATTAGAGCACAGCCCCAAAACCACGAGCTTGACATGGCGCAGGGCACACTTGCGCCCGAACCATTTGCCCAGGACGACCGCATGCCCACCGACCCGCACCTCGAAACCCCTGCACGGCGCTACGCCCGCGTGCTCTCCATCGCCGGCTCCGACAGCGGCGGCGGCGCCGGCATCCAGGCCGACCTCAAGACCTTCAGTGCCCTGGGCTGCTACGGCATGACGGCGATCACGGCGCTGACCGCGCAGAACACGCAGGGCGTGCGCGCCATTCACGGCGTGCCGGCGGACTTCCTGCGCGCGCAGATCGACGCCGTGGTCGAGGACATCGGCGTCGATGCCGTGAAGATCGGCATGCTGCACGCGCCCGAGGTGGTGCAGGTGGTGGCCGACGCCATCCGCCGCCACCGCCTGCCGCACGTCGTGCTCGACCCCGTGATGGTGGCCACCAGCGGCGACCGCCTGACCACCGAGCAGACCGTGCAGGTGCTGGTGCGCGAGCTCTTCCCGCTGGCCGAACTGGTCACGCCGAACCTCGACGAGGCCGCGCTGCTGCTCGGCCACGCGATCAAAGGCCCCGAAGCGCTCGATGCGGCCGCGCGCGAACTGCTGGCCCTGGGCGCGCCGGCGGTGCTGCTCAAGGGCGGGCATCTGCCGGGCGATACGGTGGTGGATGTGTTGATGGAATCCGGCGGGCAGACCACACGGCTGGAAGCGCCGCGCATCGCCACACGCAACGGCCACGGCACCGGCTGCACCCTGTCGTCGGCCATTGCCGCGCACCTGGCACTGGGCGAGCCGCTGGGGCCGGCGGTGCAGAAGGCACGCGCCTATATCCAGGACGCCATTGCCGCCGGCGCCCAGGTGCGCACCGGGCGCGGTGCCGGCCCGCTCAACCACGGTTTTTGCCCCGTGGCGCAGTATGTTTTTACAGAGGAATGTAAAATTTAGTAACTAATATTTGGCGCCTCTGCGCTTGCTGCATCCAAGCTTGCGTGAACCGATACCCTGTGCAGAAACCGCCTTTGTCCCACGACCCCCTCTGGCTCGACATCCTGCTGTCGACCGACCCGAAGCGCCGCACCCGGGTCACCATGGCGCTGCTCGCGCTGGTGCTCATGGTCAGCAGCGCCGCAGTGATCCTGTACCTCGAACACGCCGGCGTCATCGAATCGCGAGGCATTGCGCCGTGGTGGGCGGCGGCGTCCGTCGGCGGCTTGGCGGTGATGGCGCTGCTGATCCGCTCGGGCTGGACCGCACGGTTCAAGGACCCGTCCCTCACCATCGCGCAAATGTCCTGGACCATTGCCAGCGGGGCCGTGGGCTACGTGTTCGCCGGGGAAGCGCGCGGGGTGGTGCCGAGCGTACTGGCCATGATCTTGTTTTTCGGTGCCCTGGGGCTGAGCCTGGCGCAGGTGGTGGGTATCGGCCTGTTCGCCATGGGGGCGTTCGCGGTGGCAATCCTGGCCACGTCGCGCGGCTCCGATCAGGGCTTCGCACCCATGGAACTGGGCTACGCCCTCATGGTCATGATCGTCCTGGCCGGCTGCATGGCCTTGAACCTGCGCATCCAGCGCATCCGCCAGCGCCTGCACGACAAGAGCACGGCGCTGGAGGAAGCGCTGCACCTGAACCGCGAGATGGCCCTGCGCGACGAATTGACCGGCCTGCGCAACCGCCGCGCCATGGGGGAACTGCTGGAACTGGAGCAAAAGCGCCAGCAGCGCAAGCACGGGACGCTGGTGCTGGCCATGTTGGACCTGGACCATTTCAAGCCCATCAACGACCGCAGCGGCCACGCCATGGGCGACCGTGCGCTGCAGGCCTTTGCCGCCACGGCCTCGGCCACCCTGCGCGAGGCCGATGTGCTGGCGCGCTGGGGCGGGGACGAATTTCTGCTCATGCTCACCGACACGGGGCTGGCGCAAGCGGCCGGCCTGCTCGAGCGTTTGCGCATCGCGGTGGCCGGCTTGCGCCTGGACGGCATGGCCGAACCCCTGGGCCTGACACTGTCCGGCGGGGTGGTCTTGATGCGGCCTGGGGAGTCGGTGGAAGAGGCGCTGCACCGGGCCGACGAGGCGCTGTACCGCGCCAAGTCCGAGGGGCGCAACCGCATCGCCGGGTTTCCGGAGGACGGCGCCGCCGCTTAGCGCCGGGCCTTCAGGCGCGCGACCACCGGGCCAGGACGAAGCTCAGTGCCAGCGTCGGCAGCGCCGAACCGAGCGCTGGCGCCACCTGGGGCAGCAGGTGGTAGCAGGCGATGCCGGCGAGCCATAGGGCAATCGGCACGCCGTGCGCCGCGCGCGCCTGCGCCACCTGCGCGGCGACGTCGCTGCGGCCCGCCAGGCGCCCCAGGATCACGCCGAACAGCGGCACGAACACCGAGCTGAGCAGCAGCAGGAAAGGTTCCAGGCTGTGCATGGGCAGCACCAGGGCCATGCCGGTGCACAGCACGGCGATCAGCATGCCCCAGCGGCGCACGCTCCAGCGCGGCAGCAGGCTGTGGGTGGACACCGCGCCGGAATAGGTGTCGCCGTAGGCGTTGTCGACCTCGTCGATGAGGATCAGCGAGAGCGCGATCAAACCGCCCTGGGCCAGCAGCAGCGCCGTCACCAGGTCGGCGCTGGGCAGCACCAGGGCGACCAGCACGCCCAGCCCGTAGCACCAGATGTTGGCCAGCGCATAACCCGCCCAGGTGCCGCGCAGCGCCGCACCGCCGTACCGGCCGTGGCGCGCGTAGTCGGCCACCAGCGGCAGCCAGGAAATCGGCATGGCGATCACCAGGTCCAGCGCCGGCATCACGCCCATGCCGCCCGCGCCACGCCGCTGCCACAGGGCTTCAAGCCCCTGCGCCTGGGCCATGCCCAGGAACTTCCAGCTCAGCCACAGCAGGGAAAGCACGACCAGCGGGAGCGCCACCCGCGCCACCACGCGCCGCACCAGCCGCACCATGGAGCCGCTGATCAGCAGCGTGATCACGCCGCCCCACAGCAGCGTGGCGAGCACCGGCCAATGCGGCGCCAGCAGGGCGCCCGACTGGCGGCCAATGGCCACCGTGGCGTCGCGCATGACCACCAGCTCGAACGTGCCCCAGCCGAGCAGCTGCACGATGTTCAGCACGATGGGCAGGCGCGCGAAGCTGCGCCCGTACACCGCGTGCATCAGCCCTGCACTCGCCAGCCCGCTGTCGCAACCGATCTTGGCTACCCAGCCGAGCAGCCCGGCGCCAAGCACGGAACCGGCAACGATGGCGACCAGCGCCTCCTGCGTGCCCAGCGCGGGCATGAGGTAGGCGCCCACCTGCATCACCAGCAGGCCCACGCCCAGGCTGAACCACAGCGAAGCGTGGTCGTGCCAGCGGAAGACGCGCTGCTCGCTGGCGACAGGAGTCAGCGCCTCGTTGGCGGCTGTGGCGGGGGGATGCATGCGGGCTCCTTGGCGGTGCTGCACAAGGAAGGTTCCGACCACGCGCTCGAGGGCGTGGCATGGCGGACGGGCTTCCCTGCGCGAGGATGATCTCAATCAGGTTCAAAGGGACTCTCTCAGCCCGCACGCCGGATGGCTGGCGTGGGGCACCCCTAGCGGTGCAGCGCCTTGCGGCGGTGCGGGCGGATTCTAGCCCTGTGCGCGCTGCGGCGTGTTCAGGTGGGAAACAGCTTTGCGATCTGCTCCAGCGTCACCGGCTTTTCGAAGTAATGGTCAACCGTTCCGAACGTTTCTTGCACCGTCGGGTCGTCCGGCGGTGCGCCGGTGATCGCCACCAGGATCACATCGTCGCCGAACTGGGCACGCAGCCGCTGCGCCAGCTGGAGGCCGTCCATTCCCGCCATGGCGATGTCGAGCATGACGCAATCGGGCGGTTCGGCGCTGGCGAACGCCAGCAGATCCTCGGCGCAATAACACGCCTTGGCGCGGTGACCCAGGGTGCTGAGCAGCATGGCCAGGGAGTCCGCAGCGTCAATGCTGTCATCGACCACGTAGACTGTGAAAGACGCCAAGACATGCTCCGAATATGCAAAGACAACATTCTGCATGCTTCGTTACGCAAGGAAATACCCATGCCCCAACTACCGCGTGATGTGGCCAATGCCCGCGTCCGGCTACTGGTCGATTCCGTCCTGGACTACGGAATCTTCATGCTGGACCCGGACGGCAGGATCGTCACGTGGAACCTCGGAGCCGAGCGGCTCAAGGGATACAGCGCGAGCGAGGTGATCGGCCAGCATTTCTCCATTTTTTACCCGGAGGAAGCGCGCGCTCGGCGCTGGCCGGACGAAGAGTTGCGACGCGCCGCTGCCGATGGCCGGTACGAGGAAGAAGGATGGCGCCTGCGCAAGGACGGCTCGCGCTTCTGGGCCAGCGTGGTCATCACCGCGCTGCACGACGAAAGCGGCGCCATTGCCGGGTACGGCAAGGTCACGCGCGACCTGACCGAGCGGCGCGAGTACCTGGAAGCCTTGCGCCAGAGCGAAGAGCGCTTTCGCATGCTCATCGAGGGTGTGCGCGATTACGCGATCTACATGCTCGACCCCCATGGGGTGATCAAGAGCTGGAACAACGGCGCGCAGCTCATCAAGGGCTACACGGCGCAGGAAGTCATTGGCAAGCACTACCGCATGTTCTTCCGCAGCGAGGACGTTGCCGCCGGCCTGCCCGAGAAAGAGCTGCAGGATGCGCTCGCGAACGGCCGGACGGAAGAAGAAGGCTGGCGCGTGCGCAAGGACGGCGGCACGTTCTGGGCAAACATCGTCATGGCGCCGATCCGCTCGGACGACGGCGCGCTGCTCGGCTTCGCCAAGGTCACGCGCGACATGACCGAGCGCACCCGACTGCGCGACCTGGAGCACTCGGCCCAGCGCATGAACGAGTTCCTTGCCATGCTGGCGCACGAGCTGCGCAACCCGCTGGCCCCCATTCGCAACGCCGTTTCGATACTGCAGCTGGAGCCGGCTCCCAGTACCACGGTGCGGGCCAGCCGCGACATGATCGACCGCCAGCTGTCGCACCTGACGCGGCTGATCGATGACCTGCTGGACGCCGGGCGGCTGACCAGCGGCAAGATTCGCATCCGGCCCGAGATGGTTTCCTTCAACCAGGTGCTTTCCCTGGCCGTGGAGGCATCGCGGCCCGACATGGATGCCCGTTCGCACACCCTGGAGCTCGACGTGCCGCGTGCGGCGATCCGTGTCAATGTGGACCCGACGCGCCTGGCGCAGGTGCTGCAGAACCTGCTGGGCAATGCGTCCAAGTTCACGCCCAACGGGGGCCGGATCCGGCTGTCTGCGCGCGTGGCAGAGGCGCGTCTGCACGTAGAGCTGGCCGACAACGGGGCGGGCATTGCACCGGCGGCGCTGGAGAACATCTTTGCGCTCTTTTCCCAGGGCGATGGCATCGCGGCGTCGCGCCAGTCGGGCTTGGGCATCGGGCTGTCGCTGGCGCGTGCGCTGGTTGAAATGCACGGCGGCTGCATCTCTGCCAGCAGTCCCGGCGTGGGGCAAGGCAGCGTCTTCCGGTTCGAGCTGCCAGGGGCCGTACTGGTCGCGGACGCCCCGAGCCCGCTGGGCGGCGGCGCTTCGGGCCCCTCGGCCACACGCGTGCTGGTGGTGGACGACAACCGCGACGCCGCCGACAGCCTGGCCGAAATCCTGCGGCTGCACGGGTTGCCGGTGAAGACCGCCTACGACGGCGCGGCGGCGCTCGAAGCGGCGCGCCAGGAGATGCCGGCGGCGGTGTTCCTCGACCTTGGCATGCCGGACATGGACGGCCCCTCCGTGCTGCGTGCCTTGCGCGCCTTGCCGGGCGGCGCCGGGGTATTTGCCTGCGCCGTAAGCGGCTTCGGTGCGGAAGACGAAAAAGCCGGCCGCGCCGGGTCCGAGGGCTTCAATGGGCGTCTGCAAAAGCCCGTGGCGCTGCACGAACTGCGGGCCCTTCTGGCGAGCGCCAGGATCCCGCGCTAGCTGCCGCGGCGCGCCGCTTCGATGGCGGCGATATCGATCTTTACCATGCACATCATGGCCTCAAAGGCGCGCTTGGCCGCGGCCGGGTCCGGGTCGGCAAGGGCGTCGAGCAAGGCACGCGGCGTGATCTGCCAGGACAGCCCCCAGCGATCGCGGCACCAACCGCACGCGCTGGTCGCGCCGCCATTGCCCACGATGGCCTCCCACAAGCGGTCGGTTTCGGCCTGGTCGTCGGTAGCGATCTGAAAGGAAAAGGATTCGTTGTGCTGGAAGTGCGGACCGCCGTTGAGCCCGACGCAGGCCACGCCGGCGACGGTGAATTCCACCGTCAGCACGTCGCCGGCGTGGCCGTCCGGGTAGTCCGCGGGGGCGCGCAGGATGGTGCCCACCGCGCTGTCGGGGAAGGTCTGGGCATAGAACTGCGCGGCGTCCAGCGCATCGCCGTTGTACCAAAGGCACACCGTATTTTTTGCGGTCATGCTCGCTCCACGAAAGGCGGCCAAATCGGCCCAAGCGGCCAAACTGTCGCACATTTGTGCGGCGGGCGCTGGCGCGTCAGCGCCCCGGTGCAAGCCCGAGGAGGACGTGCAGCCGCTCGCTGCTCGTCGTGTACTCCAGTGGCAGCTTGTGCCCCGCCAGCCACTCGGCCGCGCCGAAGGCGGCGAGGGTCGCCTCGTGGAAGCCGCTCAGGATGAGCTTGCGCTTGCCGGGGTAGGTGATGGCGTCGCCCACGGCGTGGATGCCGGGGACGCTGGTGGCGAAGGTGGCGGTGTCCACCACGAGTTGCTTGCGCTCGAGTTGCAGGCCCCAGTCGGCGATGGGCCCCAGGCGCGGCACCAGGCCCAGGCGCACCAGCAGCAGGTCGAGCGGCAGGGAGAGCGCCGTGCCCTCGGGGGTGGTGAGCGTCAGCGCGGCCAGGCGCCCGTCCTCCTCGGCGATGGCGGCGGGCACGCCGATGGTGACCCCGATGCGGCCGGCAGCGCGCAGGGCCTGCAGTTGCGCCAGCAGTGCGGGCGGGGCGTCGAAGACGTCGCGGCGGTGCTGCAGCGTGGTGCGGGCGGGGCGCTGGGCTTCGGGCGCGGTGGCGCAGGCGATGGCTTGCGCCACGGCGGGTTCGTCGCCGCCGTGCACCACCACGCGCTGGCCGGCCAGCGCAGTGGGGTCGTCCAGGCGGTAGCGCACCTGCCCGCCCTCGTGGGCCTGCAGGCCGGCAAGCTTGAGGGCGCGCGGCACGAAGGCGCCCACGCCGGTGGCCAGGAACACGGCGCGCGCCTGCAGTTGCGTGCCCCCACGGGTGCCGATGCGAAAGCCGCCGCCGGCCTGCGGCCGCACGCTTTCGACCGGCTGGCCGAGGTGGAAGGTGGGCGAGAAGGGGCGGATCTGGCCGAGCAGGCGCTCGGTCAGCTCCTGGCCCGTGCAGACGGCGATGCCGGGGATGTCGTAGATGGGTTTGTCGCCGTAGAGCTCGGCGCATTGGCCGCCGGCGAAGGGCAGGGCGTCGACGACGTGGGCCCGCAAGCCCTGCAGGCCCAGCTGGAACACCTGGAACAGGCCCACCGGGCCTGCACCAATGACGACCGCGTCGGTCTTGTCCATCACGTCCTTCCAGCCTGGGGCGAATCGGCCGGTCCGCCGGGGGCAGCGCCGCGCGCGGGCCGCGCTTACTTGATGATCTCGGTGCGCTTGCCCGGCTGGCCGTTCCACTCGTCGGCGTCGGGCAACGCGCCCTTGCGCTTGGTGATCGGCTTCCAGCCCGGGGCGTTGGTCAGCTCGGCATTGATCTTGATGAACGCCAGTTCGTCCGGGGGCAGGTCTTCCTCGGCGAAGATGGCGTTGGCCGGGCATTCGGGCACGCAGACCGCGCAGTCGATGCACTCGTCGGGGTTGATGACGAGCATGTTCGGGCCTTCGACGAAGCAGTCCACGGGACACACGTCCACACAATCGGTGTATTTGCACTTGATGCAGTTTTCGGAGACGACGTGGGTCATGGCGGGTGCGTTGTTCGGAAACGGAAGCTGGTATTTTAAGGGTTAGCACTGAGGCGCCGGCCACGTGACCTTGTCGGGTTCGCGGCCGATGCACCTACGGTGCGGCGGCGGGTGGGTAGATGAGCACGGTGCGCCCGGGGTGGTTCGCCAGCGTGGTCGGCATGGCGCCGGGCGTCATGCGTGCGGGTTCGGCGCGCGCCTTGCCCAGGATGTGGCGCACCTCCCGGCCTTCCTGCAGCAGGTAGTCGGTGATGATGCGGCGGTGGCAGCGCCACCAGACGGCTTCGGCGCACATCAGCGCGCACCGCGTGGCCTGGCTGGCCGCGCGCAGTTCGGCCAGGCCGGCAGCGAAGGCGTCGCTGAGGGCGTAGTCGGCGTAGCGGCGGAAGCTGTCGTTGGTCCAGTAGCCGTTGGGCGAGGGCGTGCCTTTGCCCAGGCTGCGCCCGCGCCGGCCGCCGAGCGCGGCGATGTGCTGGTAGCCGATGCCGAGCGCCCCGAGCGCCGGCGCGAGCACGTCGGCGTTGAACTGCGGGAACCGGCGCGAACCGGTGAGCTTGCGCACGTCCACGATGCGCTCCACGCCCTCCTGCGCGAGCAGCGCAGCAAAGTCCTCGAAGCTGTGCGTCGAGTGGCCAATGCTGAAGATGGGCGGTAGCGGGCCATCCACGTCGTTTTCAGCGCAGCAGCACGGCGCCGGCGGTGCGGTTGCTGGCGCTGTCCACCAAGATCATGGCGCCGAGCTGGCGCGCGCGCGCGTAGGGCGCGGCCGGCACGGGCGACTGCAGTTGCAGCTCGACGTGGCCGATGGCGTTCGGCGCCAGCTCGGTGGCGGGCTGTTCGGCCAGCGTGTGGATGTCCAGGCCATGGACGATGCTGCGCACGCGCGCCTTCACCCAGCGGTGGCCGTGCAGCAGCTGGTACACGCGGCCGGCCACCAGGGGTTGTTCGTCCAGCCAGGCGACGGTGCAGCTGAGCTGCGTCTGCGCCGGCCAGGGCGAGGGCGGCGCGTCGAAATCGTCGCTGCCCGCCTCCGGGGCGGCGGCCAGCAGCCAGTCGCCGCGCGAGATGTCGATCTCGCGGTCCAGCACCAGGCCGGCGCTCTGGCCCGCCGGCACGCCGCCGGGCTGGCGTGTGCGGTTCAGCACCTCGGCCACGCGGGCGCGCTGGCCGCTCGGGAACACCTGCACCTCATCGCCCGGCTCGGCCACGCCGGCGGCGATGCGGCCCCAGAAGACACGCCGGCCCTGGCTGGGCGCGGTGGGCTTTTCCACCCACTGCACGGGCAGGGCGAAGGGCAGGCCGGTGTCGGGCGCGGTGTTGGGCAGCTGCTCCAGGATGTGCAGCAGGCTCGGGCCGATGTAGTCGCACCAGCCGGCGCGGCCATCGACCACGTTCCAGCCCTTGAGGGCCGAGACGGGCACGGTGGCGCGCACGGCGATGCCGGCCTCGCGCGCGAAGGCGGCGAGCGCGGCGCTGATGTGGGCGAAGGCCAGAGCCGGGTCGTCCACAGCGTCGAGTTTGTTGACGGCGAACACCAGCGAGGGCACGCGCAGCAAATGCACCAGCAGGCTGTGGCGGCGCGTTTGCGGCAGCAGCGTGGGCAGGGGTTGCTTCCAGTCGAGCTTGGTGGCGTCGACCAGCACCACGGCGGCGTCGGCACTGCTGGCGGCGGTGACCATGTTGCGCGTGTACTGCTCGTGGCCCGGCGCGTCGCCGATGATGAACTTGCGCGCCTCGGTGGCGAAGTAGCGGTAGGCCACGTCGATGGTGATGCCCTGCTCGCGCTCGGCCGAAAGGCCGTCGGTCAGCAGCGCCAGGTCCGTCTCGCCGCGCCGCTGTACGCCGGCCAGGTGGTCTTGCAGCACCGCCTTGGTGTCCACCAGCAGGCGGCCGATGAGCGTGCTCTTGCCGTCGTCCACGCTGCCGCAGGTGATGAAGCGCAGCGCGGCGTCGTGGTTGGTCGGGGTGCCAGATTTATGGTCTTTTTGGCCCTCAGCGCTTGCTACGTAAGAGGTTTCAGCTATTTTTTGAGTAGCGTTCATCAGAAATACCCGTCCTTCTTGCGCTTTTCCATGGAGGCGTCGCTGGTCTTGTCGTCCATGCGCGTGGCGCCGCGTTCGCTCATGTCGGCGGCCAGGGTTTCGATCACGATGTCACCGGCCGTGGCGGCCAGGCTGGCCACCGGGCAGGTGCAGGTCACGTCGCCCACGGTGCGAAAGCGCACGTCGCGCGTTTCCACCGTTTCGCCGTCGCGTGGCGGGGTGAGCTCGGTCACGGGTACCAGCAGGCCGCGCCGCTCGACCACCTGGCGGCGGTGCGTGTAGTAGAGCGAGGGCAGGGCGATCTGCTCGCGCTCGATGTATTGCCAGACGTCGAGCTCGGTCCAGTTGCTGATGGGGAACACGCGGAAATGCTCGCCGGGGGCCAGGCGCGTGTTGAACAGCGTCCACAGCTCGGGGCGCTGGTCCTTGGGCTGCCACTGGCCGAAGCTGTCCCGGTGCGAAAAGATGCGCTCCTTGGCGCGGGCCTTTTCCTCGTCGCGCCGGGCGCCGCCGATCAGCGCGTCGAAGCGGAACTCTTCAATGGCTTCGAGCAGCGTCACCGACTGGTGGACGTTGCGCGATTCGCCGGGGTGGGCCAGGCGCACGGTGCCGCGCGCCATGGAATCCTCCACGCTGCGCACGATCAGCTCGGCGCCGAGCTCCTGCGCGCGGAAATCGCGGAAATCCGTCACCTCGGGGAAGTTGTGCCCGGTGTCGATCATGAGCAGCGGGTAGGGGATGTGGCCGCGCCCGAAGGCTTTTTCGGCGCAGCGCAGCATGACCAGCGAATCCTTGCCGCCCGAGAACAGCAGCGTGGGGCGCTCGAAGGCGGCGGCCACCTCGCGCAGGACGAAGATGGTTTCTTCTTCCAGCGCGTCGAGGTGGCGGTTGCTGAGCTGGCTCAGCGTGGAGGTGTCGATGCGGGCGTTCATGGTCGTGCTCGGTCGGGGGTCAGTGGGCGAGATGCAATCCGCATTCGCGGTTGTCCTCGCCCTTGGTCGGGTCCACGTAGTCGAAGTTGTTGGGCAGGCCGTGCTCTACGCAGTATTCGTGCAGGTCCCTGGACGACCAGTGCAGCAGCGGCGCGACCTTGATCAGGCCGTCGGGGTTGATGCTCACGGGCTCCATCTGCGCGCGCACGGCGCTGTCGGTGGCGCGCAGGGCGGTGAACCAGACCTTGGGCGCCGTCTCGCGCAGGGCGCGGGCGAAGGGCTCCAGCTTCACTTCCTCGGTGAAGGCGGCGTGGCGCGGGTCGTCGAGCGCCGGCGTGGGGCCATCGATCGCCTCGCGGTGCGCGCGCGAGCGGCGCGGCAGGTAGATGCGCAGATGAAGCCCGAGCAGCCTCGTCACCTCGTCGGCGTAGCGGTAGGTGGCCTCGGTGTTGTAGCCGTTGTCCATCCAGACCACGGGCACATCCGGTTGCACGCGGGTGACCAGGTGCAGGATGACGGCCTCGAAGGGGCGGAAGTTGGTGGTGACGATCGCACGCTGGCCCAGGCCCAAGGCCCAACGCACCAGGGCGGAGGCGTCGCGGCCCAGGTCGGCATTGACGCGGGCAAGTTCGGCGGCGGTCACGTCACTCATGCCGCTTTCCGCGCGAACAAGGGGCGCGGCTCCAGGACGTCGCCCTGGTAGAAGGCGGAAAAACGGGCGAACTGGCGTTCGGCGGCGGCGGCGTCCACACCCTCGGCGAGCACGGCGCTGCTGAACCCGCTGCGGTGCATGTGCACCAGCTGGTCGATCAGCACGTCGCCCGTGGCGCGGATGTCGCCGGTGAACTGGTAGCGCCGGCGCAGCAGCAGGGCCTGGCTGTAGGCGCGGCCGTCGGTGAACTTGGGGAACTGCAGCTCGATGCGCGCCACGCCCTCGAGCGCGCCGCTGGTCGCGAGTTCCGCCAGGTCGGCGTCGTTGGCGATTTGCAAGGTTTTTTCGGCCTCAGCGCTTATGGGAAGGGCGTTGTTAGCTATTATTTTCATAGAACTCAGTCCTGCTCCACCAGGGCTTCCTGGGCGGCCTTGGGGCGGCGGGCAGCGTTCGCCGCCTGCTTGAACGGGTCGTGGCCGATGCGGCGCAGGGCGTCGATGAACAGCTCGCCGGGCTTGCGCAAGGCGCGGAAGGTGCCGAGCAGGGCCTCGATCACGTCCGGCACTTCGGCGGCGGTGAACGACGGGCCGACCACCTTGCCGCCGATCGCCGGGCCGGACAGATCGGTGCCGTCGGAGCCGCCGAGCGTGATCTGGTACCACTCCTTGCCGTCCTTGTCGACGCCGAGGATGCCGATGTGCCCGCTGTGGTGGTGGCCGCAGGAATTGATGCAGCCGCTCATGTGCAGGTCGATGGGACCGAGGTCGAACAGCTCGTCCAGGTCCTGGTAGCGCTCGGTGACGGCCGCGCCGATGTGCAGCGAGCGCGCGTTGGCCAGCGAGCAGAAGTCGCCGCCGGGGCAGATGATCATGTCGGTCAGCAGGCCGATGTTAGGCTGCGCCAGGCCGAGTGCGCGCGCCGCTTCGTAGAGCGCGGGCAAGTCGCTCTCGTGCACCCAGGGCAGCATCAGGTTCTGCTCGTGCGTCAGGCGCGCCTCGGCGGCACTGAACTGCTCGGCCAGCTGCGCCAGCGCGTCCAGCGTGTCGGCGTCGGCGTCGCCGGTGTTGAAGCCGGGGCGCTTGAACGACAGGGTGACGGTCTTCAGGCCGGGCAGCTTGTGGCCGCGCACGTTGCGCTGCAGCCATCGCTGGTAGAGCTGGCCCTCTGGATTCACCTTGGAGGTCAGGTTCGCGGCCTTGAGCTCAGGCACCACGAAATGGCGGGTCACCCGGTCGAGCTCGGCCTGGGTGATGGTGTGCGGCGCGCCGTCCTGCTCGACGATGGCCTTGTATTCGGCTTCCACGGCGTCGATGAACTTTTGGCCCTCGGCTTTCACCAGGATCTTGATGCGCGCCTTCCACTTGTTGTCGCGCCGGCCGTAGCTGTTGTAGGTGCGGACCACGGCCTCGATGTAGTTGAGCAACTGGTCCCAGGGAAGAAACTCGCGCACCACGCTGCCGATGATGGGCGTGCGGCCCATGCCGCCGCCGACCTTCATGGTGAAGCCGATGCTGCCGTCGTCGGCGCGGCGCGCCTGCAGGCCGATGTCGTACCAGCCGATGGCGGCGCGGTCTTCCTCGGCGCCGTTGAAGGCGATCTTGAACTTGCGCGGCAGGTAGGAAAACTCGGGGTGCAGCGAGCTCCACTGGCGCGTGATTTCGGCGAACGGGCGGGTGTCGACGATGCTGTCCTCGGCGATGCCTTCGAGCGCGTCGCAGGTGATGTTGCGGATGTCGTTGCCGCTGGTCTGGATGCCGTGCATGCTGACGCTGGCCAGCAGGTCCATCACGTCCGGCGCGCGGACCAGCGGAATCCAGTTGAACTGCACGTTGGTGCGCGTGGTGAAGTGTCCGTAGCCGTAACGCAGCGGCGGCGCGGGCAGCGTGGCGCCGGGCTGGGCGTCCTGGAGCTGGTCCTGCGTCGCCTGGGCGTGCGCCAGCAGCTCGGGGTCGGGCCGGTCGAACTCGCGAGCGATGCGCGCCAGCATGCGCAATTGGGTGCTGCTGATCTCGCCATAGGGCACGGCGATGCGCGCCATGGGGGCGTAGCGCTGGATGTACCAGCCGTTCTGCAGGCGCAGCGGCAGGAGCTGCTCCTCCGTCAGTTCGCCGCGCTGCCAGCGCTCGATCTGGTCGCGGAACTGCTCGGCGCGCAATCGGACGAACTGCTTGTCGAACGCGGTGTATTGGTACATGGCAAAACTCTCTTAAATCAAAACCAGTTTGGCGCCGGCCCAGGCCAGGAGCAGCGACAGGCCGGAGCGGATCAGCCGCTCGGGCGTGCGCGCGACCAGGCGCGAGCCGAGCCAGATGCCCGGCAGCGACCCGGCCAGCAGCTGCGCCAGCAAAGACCAGTCCACCGAGCCGAGGGAAGCGTGGCCCAGGCCGGCGACCAGGGTCAGCGGCACGGCGTAGGCGATGTCGGCGGCGATGATGCGCGGCAGCGGCAGGTGCGGGAACACCAGCAGCAGCACCGTGACGCCGATGGCGCCCGCGCCCACCGAGGTGAAGGTGACCAGCGTGCCGATCAGCGCGCCCAGCAGCACCGGCAGGCTCCAGTGGCGCGGCCGGTCGGCGTCCGCGCCCGCCTGGCTGCGCCGTGCCTGCTCGGCCGCCTGGCGCTTGGGCGAAAAGGCCAGCGCCTTGTACAGCGTGGAGGCGGCGGTCAGCAGCAGCGCAGCGCCCAGGGTGGTTGTCATGAGGTGCTGCACGCGTTCGGATTCGGGCCCGAGGTGGCGCAGCACCCACAGGGCGCCGAGCGCCGCTGGAATGCTGCCGGCGCACAGCAGGCCCACCACGTTCCACGGCACCATGCGCCGGCGCGCGAGGCCTGCCGTGCCGCCGAGCTTGGTGAAGGCGGCGAACAGCAGGTCCGTGCCCACGGCGAGGTGGGCCTTGACGCCGAAAAAGAAAATCAGCACGGGGGTCATGAGCGAGCCGCCGCCGACCCCCGTCAGGCCGACGATGAGGCCAACCGCGAATCCGGCGAAAACAAGGGCTGCATCGGGCATGGACGCCACTCTAGGGGGCGTCTATATAAATCCAAACTACAGTTTGGTGCTTCTCATATGCCTATAAGCTTATATTTTGCTGCGCTGCGGCAAAGCGGCGCGCGTCGAGCGCCTGCGCCAGGCGGGCGTCCAGCGGCAGCGGTTCGCCGTGCAGGCGCGCGGCCAGCAGTTCGCCGCACAGCACGGCCCGCGTCAGGCCGCGCGCGCCCATGGCGGTGTTCACCCACAGGCCGGGCCCGGCGAGCGGGTCCACGGCGCCGACGATGGGCAGCCGGTCCTGCGCCGTGCAGCGCACGCCGGCCCAGGCGCGCACCGCGCCCTCGGGCCCGAAATCGGGCGCCAACCCGGCGGCGGCCTGCGGCAGCAGCGCCGCCAGCTGCTGCAAGTTGCGCGCATGGGCGGCGGCACGCTCCTCGGGCGTGAGCGGCAGGCGCTCCTGGTCGCGCTCGAAGGTCGAACCGGCGTGCCAGGCCAGGCGGCCGTCCGCCAGTGGCAGGTGCGCCACCAGGGCGCCCTGGCCGTTCACCGGGAAGGGCGGGAGGCCGTCCGCCTCGGCGCCCTGCACGCCCCAGGAGAGTTGCCCGCGCACCGACTGCAGCGGCAGCGGCGCGGCCGCCACGCCCGCCAGCAGCGCATTGCACGCCGGCCCGGCCGCCAGCACCACGAGTTCGGCGCGCGCGAGCGCTTTGCCGTCGGCGCCGATGGCGTGCCAGAGCGGCGCCGTGCCGGCGGCGCCGGTATCCACGCGTTCCAGCCGCGCCACGCGGCTGCCGGGGCACCAGGCGATGCCGGGCTGGGCCAGCAGTGCGGCCACCAGCCGGGCGGGGCGTGCCCAGCCGGCGCGCGCATGCCAGCAGGCGGGGGTGTCCGGTGCCAGCCCGGCGCGCTGCAGCAGCTCGGGCGCGGCGGCGTGGCTCCAGTCGGTGCCGGGGCCGTCCGGCCAGTCGGCGGGCAGGCCCAGGTGGCCCGGCGGGCGGCGTTCGAGCACGCCGCTGGCCTGCCAGTCCACGCCCGGCTCCAGGAGTTCGCCGCACTGCTGCAGCATGGCGCGCACGCCGCTGCGCGAGACGCGCGAGAAGAAATTGTCGTCGGGCGAGAGGTGCGGCGCGAACAGGCCCACCGGCAGGCCCGACGCCCCGCTGGCCGGTGCGTCGGCGGCGTCCAGCACCTGCACCTGCCAGCCCCGCCGCGCCAGGCTGGCCGCGCTGGCCGCGCCCGCGACCCCGGCACCGATGACGATGCAGCGTGCGGGCCCCGGCAGCGCCGTGGGGGCAGCGGCGCGGGCGGGGCGCGGCTCCCAGGCGGGGTCGAAGCGCGCGCGCAGGTTGTGCCGCTTGGGCGGCGTGCCCGGCACCTTCTCGACCTGGAAGCCGCACTGCGCGAGCGCGGCGCGCACCGTGCCGGCCACGCACCAGGTGGCCAGGCGGGTGCCGCGGTGGCAGCAGCGCGCCAGGGCCTTGAGCGTGTGCGCGCTCCAGAGCTCGGGGTTGTGCTCGGGGCTGAAACCGTCGAGGTACACCGCGTCCGCCTCCCAGTGCTGCTGGCGCAGCAGCGCCTGGGCGTCGCCGATGGCCAGCGTCAGCAAGACGCGGCCGCCTTCGAACCACAGGCGGTGCACGCCCGGCAGCAGGCCCCAGTACTGGGCCGCCAGCTGCTCTGCGAGCGGCAGCAGCTCGGGGTAGCGCGTGGCCGCGCGCAGCAGGTCGGTACTGGAGACCGGCCAGGCTTCCAGCGAGACGAAATGCAGCAGGCGGGGGCGGTCCGGGTCGGCGCGCCAGGCGTCCCAGGTGGCGAGGAAGTTCAGCCCCAGGCCGAAGCCGGTTTCCAGGATGCGCCACTGCGCCGCGCCGGCCCAGGCGCCCGGCAGGCCGCAGCCGTGCAGGAAGACCTCGCGCGCCTGCGCGAGCGGCTGCTCGCTGTGGTAGCGGTCGCCAAAGCGCGGGCTGTAGGGTGTGCCGTCGGGCAACCAGTCCATCGGGGGGGTCATGGGGCGGGAACGAAAAAGGCGCCTCGCAGGCGCCGGGAGTCCGCCCGATAGGCGGGGAAGTGCGCCGGTGTCAGGCGCTCGGCGGCACGTAGCCCTGCACGGCGTCGGCGCCGCCGCCGAAGAAGTGCTGCTCCATCTGCCGCGCCAGGTATTGGCGCGCGCGGGCGTCGGCGAGGTTCAGGCGGTTTTCATTGACCAGCATGGTCTGGTGCTTGAGCCAGGCGGCCCAGGCTTCCTTGCTGACGCTTTCCCAGAGGCGCTTGCCGAGTTCGCCGGGGTAGGGCGGGAAATCCAGGCCTTCGGCTTCCTTGCCGAGCTTGATGCAGTGAACCATGCGTGCCATGGGGTGTTCCTTTGATTGCTTAAGTATTCGGGTATTAAAAAATGAAATCTTAGTCGTTCCAGTTTTTAAGACCGGCTTTGAGAATGTTCTACATCGGTGATTGGCACCGATCCCATTCCATTCAAGAAGACCCAGACCATGAAATTTCGCCGCGACTTTATCAAGTTTCCCCTGGCCGCCGTCCTGGCCGGCAGCATCGCCCTGACGGCGCTGCCGTCGTTCGCCCAGTCCGTGACCCTGCTCAACGTTTCGTACGACCCGACGCGGGAACTGTACGTAGAGTTCAACCGGGCCTTCGCCCAGCACTGGAAGGCCAAGACGGGACAGGACGTGGCCGTCAAGCAGTCCCATGGCGGCTCGGGCAAGCAGGCGCGGTCCATCATCGACGGGCTGGATGCCGACGTGGCGACGCTGGCCCTTGCGGGCGACACCGACGCGCTGCACGCCAACGGCGGCTGGATTCCCAAGGACTGGCAAAAGCGCCTGCCGCACAACAGCTCGCCCTATACGTCGACCATCGTGTTCGTGGTGCGCAAGGGCAACCCCAAGGGCATCAAGGATTGGGACGATCTGGCCCGGCCCGGCGTCAGCGTGATCACGCCGAACCCGAAGACATCCGGTGGAGCGCGCTGGAACTACCTCGCTGCCTGGGAGTTCGCCAAGCGCAAGTACGGCGGGGATGCGCAGGCCCAGGAGTTCGTGAAGAAGCTCTACGCCAACGTGCCCGTGCTCGACTCCGGGGCGCGCGGCGCGTCGATCACTTTCGCCGAGCGCGCCCAGGGGGATGTGTTCATCTCCTGGGAGAACGAGGCCTTCCTGATCCAGAAGGAAAAGGGCGACGCCATCCAGATCGTCGTGCCATCGATCTCCATTCTGGCCGAGCCCGCGGTGGCGGTGGTGGACAAGAACGTGGACAAGAAGGGCACGCGCGCCGTGGCAGAAGCCTACCTGCAGTACCTGTATTCCGAGGAAGGCCAGGACATCGCGGGCAGGCATTTCTACCGCCCGGCGGTGTCGGACAAGGCCAAGGCCAAGTACGCCAAGCAGTTCCCCAAGCTCCACCTGTTCACCATCGACGAGGCGTTCGGCGGCTGGGCCCAGGCGGCCAAAGCGCATTTCGCCGACGGCGCGGCCTTCGACCGCATCTACAGCCCCAGGTAGGGCGTCCTGGCTGGAATGCGACAGACGATGGCCGATGCGCGCGATCCGGCCACACGGGCGCGGGGTAAGCTCGCCTTCCCATGACTGCCCGCACCGCCCCTTCAGTCCCCACGGCCGCACCGGCCACCGCGCCGGACGCGGCGCACCAGGGTTTCTTGCTGCCCGTTGTCGGCGGGGCGGGCCTGTCGCACCTGCTCAACGACATGATCCAGGCGATGCTGCCGGCGATCTTCCCGATGCTCAAGGCGGGTTTTTCGCTCAGCTTCGCGCAGATCGGCATCATCGCGCTGGTCTACCAGGTCACGGCTTCGCTCTTGCAGCCCTGGATCGGGCTCTACACCGACAAGCACCCCAAGCCCCTCCTGCTGCCGGCCGGCATGGGCATGACCTTCCTCGGCGTCGGCCTGCTCGCCACCGCCGGCAGCTACGCCATGCTGCTGGTGGCGGCGGCGGTCGTCGGCGTCGGCTCGGCGACCTTCCACCCCGAGGCTTCGCGCATCGCGCGGCTGGCGTCGGGCGGGCGCTTCGGCACGGCGCAATCGACCTTCCAGGTGGGCGGCAACAGCGGCACCGCCATCGGCCCGCTGCTCGCCGCCGCCATCGTGATTCCCTATGGCCAGCGCGCCGTCGCGTGGTTCATGCTCGTGGCGCTGGCCGCCATCGCCGTGCTCTACCGGCTGACCCTGTGGGTGCGCCACCACGGCGCCGCCAAGGCACGGGGCCTGGCGCACCACCATGGCGAGGGCCTGGGCCGCGCGGCGGTGGTGCGGGCGGTGCTGGTCGTCTGCGTTCTGCTGTTCGCCAAGTTCGTCTACATCGCGGCGTTCACCAACTACTTCACGTTCTACCTGATGGAGCGTTTCGGCCTGGGCGTGCAGCAGAGCCAGGTCTTCCTGTTCCTGTTTCTTGCGTCGCTCGCGGTCGGCACGTTCGCCGGCGGTCCGGTGGGCGACCGCATCGGCCGCAAGGCCGTCATCTGGATTTCCTTCCTGGGCGTGGCACCGTTCGCCCTCGCGCTGCCGCACGCCGGCCTGGCCGGCACGGCGGTGCTCGCCATCGCCATCGGCCTGGTGATGTCGTCCGCCTTTGCCGCGCTGGTGGTCTACGCGCAGGAGGCCGTGCCCGGCCGCGTGGGCATGGTCTCGGGCCTGATGTTCGGGCTGATGTTCGGCATCGGTGGCATCGGCGCGGCCGGGCTGGGCTATCTGGCGGACACGCACGGCATCGTCCGGGTGTACGGGCTGGTGTCCTTCCTGCCGCTGCTCGGGCTGGTCACCGCCTTTCTGCCCAGTACGCGGCGGGCGGGGAAAACGGGTTGAGACGGCGCGCGGCTGGCAGGGGCTCCCAGCCGGCGCCGGTACGACAAAAATTTGAGAGAAATTGGGCTCCAGCGCTTATAGGGTAAGCGCTTAATGCTATCAATTTGATATATCTCTGGGGCGTGCAAAGCGCCCGCAGGGTGCCGCGGCGCTATGCGGTTTCCGGCAATGCCTCGGCCAGTGCCGTGTGCAGGCCGCGTGCAAGCGCCTCCACCGATGGCGGCTCTGCGGTCAGCTCTTCGCACGCCACAGTCCGGCGCCGCATTTCCGCGGTGTCCAGCGGATGCCCGAGCGCGTCGCACAGCAGTTGCCAGTCGGGCACGGTGTTGAGCGTGCCTGCGACCAGCAGAATGCCGTTGCGCTGGCGGCGCTGCGCCAGCCCGACGAGCTTGCGGCCGCGCGCGTCGACCAGTTCCCAGGGGGCGAGGCTGCCGTAGCAAGCCCAGTCCACCGCAGCGCCCAGCGCGGCGTTGGCCGGCGCGACCTCGTCGGGCGCGAGCGCCTTGGCCCGAACGCCCAGGCTGCCCAGCACCTGAGCGTGCAGCAGGCCGAGTGCGCGGTAGCTGTCCACCAGCCCGCCGCGCACCCAGGCATGCGCCACCGGCAGCACCACCGAGACGCCCACCAGCCACGGCCCTGTGAGCACCGCGCCGCCGCCCGAGGGGCGCTGCACCAGCTCCAGGCCTTGCGGCAGCCGGCCGGCCACGTCGGCGTGCAACGCGCGCTGCGAGGCGCCCAGCACCACGGTGGGCGTGGCGTACGTCCAGACGTGAAAGCGCGGCGCGGTGACCGGGGCTTCAAGCTGGCGGCTGTTCCAGGCCTGTTCCTGGGCGACGGTGTGGGTGAAAGAGGGGGGCATGTCGGGGCGGCCGTGTACTAGCCTGCAGTGTCCGGCCTGGCGCAGGCGCTCAGCGTGGTCGTGCCGGCCGAGACGGGAATCCAGTGGTGAAGGGGGGCGCATGCGCCGTCTATGCACATATCGTAGTCGCGCACGTAGGGCGAGCGCGCCAGCACCACGCGCTCGCGCCAGGGGTCGGCCAGGCGGTAGTGCCAGACGCCGTGGTCCAGCCAGGCGCCCTCGGGCGGATCCATGCCGGCGCCGGAACCCCGGATGCGCGCGCCGGTGAGTACCAGCCAGGTGCCGGCGACGCTGTAGTCCTCTTCCCAAGCAATTTTCTCGATGGAATGTTGCCAGCGCAGGGTGAAGTGGGTCGCCGGCACGCTGGCGCTGAGTGCGCCCGCCACCAGGCACAGCGCGCCCAGCACTCAGGCCGCGGCGCGGGCGCCGCCCCGCCGCACGCGCACGCCGTGCCACAGCGCGAGGAGCGCGGTCATGGCAAAGCCGATGTCGTCGGTGACCGGGAGTGCGGCCACCAGGAAGCACGCGGCCACCAGCGCCCAGGCGCGCTCCCACCAGGCCAGCGGGGCCAGCCAGTAACCAATCGCCGCGCCGCCCCACAGCAGGACCGCAAGCACCGCCTTGAATACGATGTAGAGCGTTGCCATCCAGCCGGCGTCGCCCTGCAGCATCAGTGCGGGCGCATACACCGCCATGTAGGGGATGACGAAGCCTGCGATGGCAATGCGCACGGCCTGGAAGCCGATCTTCATGGGCGATTCGCGCGCAATCGGCGCCGCTGCAAACGCCGCGAGCGCCACAGGAGGCGTCAGATCGGCCATGATGCCGAAGTAGAAGACGAACATGTGCGAGACGATCAGCGGCACGCCCAGTTCAAGCAAGGCGGGCGCTGCCAGCGAGCTGGTGATGATGTAGTTGGGAATGGTCGGAATGCCCATGCCCAGCACCAGGCACACCAGCATGGTCAGCACCAGGCTGAGCAGCAGGCTGCTCTTGCCCAGCGAGATGATGGTGCCGGCAAACAGCGTCGCCGCACCGGTGAGCGTGAGCACGCCGATGATCACGCCGACCAGCGCGCAGGCCACGCCCACGGGCAGGGCGTGGCGCGCGCCTTCGGCCAGCGCGTTCAGCGCCATGCGCAGGGTGTCGCGCCCGCCGCGCAGGAACCACAGCACGACGCCCATGACGGCGGTCAGCGCGAGGATGGCGCCGATGCCGTACCGGAAGAACGCCGAGGCGGCCAAGCCGATCAGCACCCAGAAGGCGATCTGCAGCGGCCGCTGGCCAAAGCGGGTTGCCAGCGCCGCGCCAAAAATCAATACCACCGTGAGCGCCAGTCCCACCATGCCCGAAAAGAGCGGTGTGTAGCCGGCGAACAGCAGCCAGACCAGCACCACCAAGGGCAGCACCAGGTACCAGCGCAGACGCACTGCCGCCCAGGGATTGGGGCATTCTTCCTTGGGCATGCCGAGCAGGCCGCGCCGCCCCGCTTCCAGGTGCACCATGACGAACGCGGTGAAGAAATACAGCAGCGCCGGGATGGACGCGGCCTTGCAGATCTCCAGGTAGGGCACGTCGATGGTTTCCGCCATGATGAAGGCGACCGCCCCCATGACCGGCGGCATGATCTGCCCGCCCATGCTGGCCGTCGCTTCCACGCCGCCGGCAAATTCGGCCCGGTAGCCAAAGCGCTTCATCAGCGGAATGGTGAACTGGCCGGTGGTGACCACGTTGGCCACGCCCGAGCCGTTGATGGTGCCCATCAGGCCCGACGAGACCACCGCCACCTTGGCCGGGCCGCCCTTGGTGTGGCCGAACAGGCCGAGGGCAAAGTCGGTGAACAGCTGGATCATGCCGGCGCGCTCCAGGAAGGCGCCGAACAGGATGAACAGGAAAATGTAGGAAGACGACACGTAGGTCGGGGTGCCGTAGATGCCTTCGGTGCCGAAGCTGAGCTGTCCGACGATCTGGTCCAGCCCGTACCCACGGTGCGCGAGCACGCCCGGCAGGTACTGGCCCAGCACGGCGTACGCCAGAAACGTGCCGCAGACCAGCGGCAGCGCCCAGCCCATGATGCGGCGTGCGGCTTCGAACACCAGCGCGATGACGACGACGCCGATCACCATGTCCGAGCGCGTCAGTTCGCCCGCGCGCTGCACCAGGTCGGCCTCGAACACCCATTGGTAGATGCCGGTGGCAAAGCCGGCCGCGCCAATGCCCCAACCCAGCCAGCGCTGGCGCGCCGGCGGGTAGAGCACGAAGGTGACGAGCAGCAGGAAGCCGACGTGCACGCCGCGCACCACGCTGCTCGAGAGCGGGCTGAACGCGGCGGTGACGATCTGGAACGCGGAAAACGCAACCGCCACCCAGAACAGCGCACCGGCAAAGGCCGGTGGTTCTGCGTCGGGGGTCTGCAGCTGCGCGTCGGCCGAAGCCTGGGCGGCGGCTGCGCTCATTTAAGGACGCCAGCCTCGCGGTAGTACTTCTCGGCGCCGGGGTGGAAGGTGACGGTGGTGCCCTGCATCGCGGTGGCGCGGTCAATCGCCTTGGCGGCGTTGTGCGCTGCCACCATGCTGGGCAGGTTTTCAAACAGGGCTTTGGTCATCAGGTACACCGCGTCGTCGGGCACGCCGCTGTGGCTGACGAGGAAGTTGCGGATCGCCACCGTCGGCACGTCGGCCGTCTGGCCCTCGTACGTGTTGGCGGGGATCACCGCCGGCTGGTAGGCCGCGTCGCCCACCTTGGCCACGGTATCGGCGGGGATGGCCACCACGACGATCTTGACGGCGGTCGCCAGGTCGCGGATCGAGGAGACCCCCAGGCCCGCCGACTGCAGGGTGACGTCGAGCTGGCGGTTCTTCATGAGCTCGACCGATTCGCCGAAAGGCAGGTATTCCACCTTGGCGAAATCGGCGTAGGTAAGCCCCGCGGCCTTGAGGATGGCGCGCGCGTTCAGCTCGGTGCCCGACTTCGGCGCTCCGACCGAAATGCGCTTGCCCTTCAGGTCGGCCATGGTCTTGATGCCGGAGTCGCCGCTGGCGACGATCTGGATGTAGTTCGGGTAGATGCCGGCCACCGCGCGCAGTTTCTTGAGCGGTGTGGCAAAGCCCGATTCCTTGTTGCCGTTCCAGGCGTCGGACAAGGCGTCGGCCAGCGTGAAGGCGATCTCGCCGCGCCCTGCCTGCAGCAGGTTGAGGTTTTCCGCCGAGGCCTTGGTCGATTGCACCGTGACCTTGGCGTCGGGCATGGCCTTGCCGTAAATCTGCGACAGCGCCACGCCCATGGGGTAGTACACGCCGCTTTGCCCGCCGGTCAGCACGTTGATGAATTTCTGCTGCGCCAGCGCCAGGCGCGAGAAGGGCAGCGTGGCGCCCGCCAGTGCGCCGAGCACCAGGGTGCGGCGAGGCAGGGCAATGGAAGTCTGGATCATGGGGTGTCTCCGGGGGATAGCGTGTTGCACGAAGGCGGCGCCAGGCGCCGCCGCGAACGGGCCACTGTAGCGGCACCGCGGCGTGTGCGTATTGGTGCGCACCCGAAGGCCGCGGTGAAAAGGCCCCCGGGCGGCGGATGTGGGCATCTGTCGCCATACTGGGCCCATCCTCTCGAAGCGCAGGTGGCTGTATGACTTTGGTATTTGATTCCCTGGATGGCGCGCTGTTCGAGCGTGCCCAGGCCTTGCTGGACGAAGACTGGCTGGCCCGCGACGCCGAACTCGCGCCGGTGCTGCCCACCGTGCTGGCACGCGGCGTCGGCCAGGACTGGCACAAGGCCGGCACGTTCCGCCACCACCTCGTGGGGGTGGCCCGCTCGCTCACGCTCTGGCAGCAGCCGCGCGAGGTGCGCTTGCTGGGGCTGCTGCACAGCGTGTACGGCAACGCCTTTGTCGACCTGGTGAAGTTCGACCCGGCGAGCGAGCGCGCGCGCCTGCGCGAGCTGGTGGGCGAGGGTGCCGAGCAGTTGGTGTATCTTTTTTGCACCCGCTCGCGCGCGCAGTTCGTGCGCCGGGTGCTCGAAGGCGCCATTGCCGCCGACGGCAGCGTGCTGCTCGATGAGCAGAGCGGCACGCACCGCCTGGAGGCGGCGGAAGTGGCGGCCTTCCTCGTCGTCAGCATGGCCGACACCATCGAGCAATGGTTCAGCTGGCAGGACGACGTCTATTCGCGCTTCCCGGCGGTGGCCGAACGGCCCCAGGCGGTGCACTGGGCCGCGTCGCTCTGGCCCGGCCCGATGCGCCCGAGCGGCCGCATGCTGCATCAGATGGCGATGCTGGGGCGCGCGCTCCACCACCCGGCGCTGGCTGGCCTGCTGCCCCTGCCGCCGGTGTTCGATGGCTGCCGGGCAACACTCAGCGCCGCCGACGACGCCGCAGCCACATCCCTGTACTGGTCCGTCATCCAGCAGGACCAGCCGCTCGTCGACCTCGACGTGGCCACGGCGGTGCTCGAGCAGGCGGTGCGGCACAACCCCTGGGTTGGCGAGCCGCAGATGGTGCTGGCGCAGCTCTACCTGTCGGCGGGCCGCGCGGGCGACGCGGCCCGGGCGGCCGCGGGCGCGCTGCAGCAGTTCTGCGCATGGGGCAACGCCTGGGACAAGCGGGTGGCCTGGGATGCCTGGGTGGCCTGGACGCGCATCCTGCGCCAGCGGGCCAGCGAAGGCGGTTGGCCCGAGCGCCTCGACAAGCTCAACAACCTGGCGCTGCGGCCGTAGGACGGCGCCGCGAGTTGCGGCGCAGCGGGCCACACAATCTGCGAGAAACATGAAGCCAAATCGGCCTCTAGCGCTTATTTCATAAGCGCTGATAGCTATTTTTTCAGGAGTATCTCGGCCTGGAGAATGCGCAACCCCCGCCCGGGCCCGGTGCCTATCATGGGCTTTCCGTACTTCCCAGGAGGTTCTTCATGAGCGACGCTTCCATTGCCGTACTGGTCGGCAGCCTGCGCAAGGATTCTTTCAACCGCCAGCTCGCCCAGGCGCTGACGAAGATGGCACCGCAAGGCTGGCAGTTCAAGATCTCGCGCATCGACGACCTGCCGCTCTACAACCAGGACGACGACGCGCAGCAGGCCGAGCCGGTCCAGCGCCTCAAGGCGGAAATTGCGGCGGCGCGCGGTGTCGTCTTCGTCACGCCGGAATACAACCGCTCCATCCCCGGCGTGCTCAAGAACGCCATCGACCACGCCTCGCGCCCCTACGGCAAGAGCGCCTGGGGCGGCAAGCCGGCGGGGGTGATCGGCATGTCCATCGGCGCCATCGGCACGGCCATGGCGCAGCAGCACCTGCGCAACGTGCTGGCCTACCTGAACATGCCCACGCTGGGCCAGCCCGAGGCGTTTCTGCACGCCAAGGAAGGCTTCTTCACGGCCGATGGGCAGATCGGCGAGTCCAGCCGTGCCTTCGTGCAGGGCTGGCTGGATGCCTACCTGGCCTGGGTGGAGCGGCACGCCTGAGCGGTGCTGCAGAAGCTGTTGGATGAATAGCTTCAAGTGCTTGCACAGCAAGCGCTGGAGGCCAATTTGGCTTGTATTTTGCGGGTGCTCAGGCGACCTGCGCCACCTGCGCCTCGTTCGCCGCGCCCTGCGTGTGGCGGCGGATGTCGCGCGCGGCGTTGGCCAGCGCCTCGTTGCGCCCATCGGCGCCCAGGGCCACCCCCTCGGCACGCACGAAGCGCACATCGGTGATTCCGAAGAAACCGAACACGGTCTGCAGGTAGCTCTCCTGGTGCTCCATGGCGCGGCCGCCTTCGCTGGTGGAGTACACGCCGCCCCGGCTGAGGGCGACGATCACCGTCTTGCCGGCCGCCAGGCCCTCGGGGCCGTTGGCGGTGTAGCGGAAGGTGCGGCCGGGCTGGGCCAGGCGGTCGATCCAGGCCTTGAGCTGGGTGGGAATGCTGAAGTTGTAGAACGGTGCACCGATGACCACCACGTCGGCGGCCAGGAACTGCGCCAGCAGGCGCTCGGTGACGGCGTTCTCGCGCAGTTGCGCGGGGGAGAACGCACCGGCGGGGGGAACGCGCAGCGAGAGCGCATCCTGCGTCAGGTGGCCCGGCGCATCGGCCGCCAGGTCCAGGTAGCTCACCTGGGTGCCAGGGTGGGCGGCGACCCAGGCGTCCACGGCCTCGCGGCTCAGCTGGCGCGAGACGGATTGGGAGCCGGTGATGGCGGAATCGATGTGAAGCAGTTGCATGGCGGTGTCCTTGGTGCGGTAAATGGGAATACATAGAGTTTGGGGGCAAGCGCAATGAGCGAGAAGATGGCAATATCGCGTTTCATTGTTCTGTCAGCGAGACCATCGACATGCAAGACCTCAACGACATGCTGTATTTCGCCGAGGTGGTGGAGCGCGGCGGCTTCGCCGCCGCCGGGCGCGCGCTGGGCATTCCCAAGTCGCGCCTGTCGCGCCGGGTGTCGGAGCTGGAGAGCCAGCTGGGCGTGCGCCTGCTCTACCGCACCACGCGCAAGCTCTCGCTGACCGACGTGGGCGAGGCCTACCTGCGCCACTGCCAGGCGGTGCGCGAATCCGCCCAGGCGGCGGCCGACACCGTGGCCCAGGTGCAGACCGAGCCGCGCGGCACGCTGCGCGTGAGCTGCCCGGTGACAATCGCGCATTCGGTCGTGGGTGAACTCCTGCCGCGCTTTCTGGAGCGCTACCCGCTGGTCCGGGTGGAAATGCTGGTGACCAACCGCGCCATCAACCTGGTGGAGGAGGGCGTGGACGTGGCCCTGCGCGTGCGCGAATCGGTCGAAGGCAGCGCCAGCATGGTCGTGAAGCGGCTGGACCGCACCAGCCAGCTGCTGGTCGCCAGCCCGCTGCAGCTGGCGCGCCAGGGCACACCGCGCACGCTGGCCGACCTGGGCAAGCTCGACAGCATGGCCATGGCGGCGCAGGACGGCAAGGCGACCTGGCACCTCATCGGACCGGGCGGCGTGCGCGAGACGGTGGTGCATCAGCCGCGCTATGTGGCCGACGACCTGCTGACCCTCAAGTTCGCCGCCGTGGCCGGCACCGGGCTGTGCTGGCTGCCCGACTACATGTGCCAGGACGAGATCCGCAGCGGCGCGCTGGTGCATGTGCTCCCGGACTGGGTGCAGCCGCCGGGCATCTTCCACGCCGTGTTCCCGACACGCCGGGGCCTGGCGCCAGCGGTGCGCAAGTTCCTCGACTTCCTGGCGGAAACGGTGGCCGGCCAGCCGGCTTGAGGGTTCAGGGCCGCGCGAACACGATGCCCCAGGCCTGGCGCGCCGCGCCGGCCAGCGCCATCGCCCAGGCGAGCAGCGCCACCGCGAGGAAGACGACGGGCAGCGCGCTGAGAAAATCGAAACCCATCGCCAGGCGCATTTCCTGCGTGCAGGCGGCGTACATGCCGAGCGGGAACACCGCACCCCAGTACAGCGGGTCGTAGCGCAGTCCGAAGCGCTTGGCGCCGTAGCGCCAGACGGCCAGCACCAGCAGCATGGGAATCCACCAGGTGCCGGTGGCCCAGTAGAACACCGTGAAGCCCTTGAGGAAGGGCAGGAGCGAAGCAAGGAACGGCGCCTGCGGCGCGTTCACGATGAGCAGCGAGCCGGCGAGCGTGGAAATCGCCATCGCGCCCATGTTGATCCAGTACGGCGGCGCCAGGTCGCCCGGGCTGAAGGGGAAGAAGGTGTAGCGGTAGAAGATGAGCGACATCATCCAGATGTAGAGCATGCCGCCCCAGAGCCACATCGAGAGCGCGAAGAAGTTGAGCTCCAGCCGGTACGGCTGGGCGATGTGCGTGGCCAGCAGGGCGCTCAGCACCGCCACCGACTGCGTGGCCACCACCGCCAGCAGCCAGCCGCCGCTGATGCCCCGGTCGAGCGGCGGCTTGTCTTCCTTGATGGTCAGCGCGGTGAAGATGGTGTAGGTCAGCAGCAGCCACAGCGCCAGGCCCGTGGCCCAGAGCACCAGGCCGGCCGTGTCCCAGCCCATCAGCAGCAGGCACTGGCTGCCCAGCACGTTGGTCGCCGCCACCGACGTGAAGAAGGCCGGCCCGCGCAGGTGGCCAAGCAGGTCGGCGAAAAACCGCTGAGGAAAGAGCAGCAGGCGCGCCAAGTACAGGCACCACATCAGCGCGTACAGCGCCGCGTTCAGCGCGAACAGGCCCAGCGCCAGGGCCTGGTGCCCCAGCATGTGCGCGCCGATCGAGACGATGCCGGTGGCCATGACCATGCCGAAGTTGGCCGGCGACATGCCGGCCAGCGCCGTGCGCCAGGGGGCGGGTGGGGTTGCGGGCGGCATGGGGGGTACGGGGGGTTCCAGGCAGGGCGGGCGCGGCGCGCGCCGGGGGCGATCATAGAACCAGCGGGAACACCGGGAAGAGCAGTCTTTATGCTCATTCGGGCATTTATTAAAAAACAATTAGTCGTTTGAGTTTTAAAGAGCGCTGGCCACAATCCCCTATCACGCAATTTTCAGGCCCGCCTGCCCGTTACCTTCATGAAAATCCGCACCCTGATCGCCGCCCTGGCCCTTGGCATTTCCACGCACGCGATGGCGCAGAACGCGCTGCTCAATGTGTCCTACGACGTGGCGCGCGAGTTCTACAAGGACTACAACACCGCCTTCGTCGCGCACTACAAGAAGACCACCGGCAAGGACGTGAAGATCGACCAGTCCCACGCCGGCTCCAGCGCCCAGGCGCGCGCCGTGAACGATGGCCTGGCGGCCGACGTGGTGACCATGAACACGACGACCGACGTGCAGTTCCTCGCCGACAACGGCGTGGTCGCCAAAGATTGGGCGAAGAAATTCCCCAACGACGCCTCGCCCACCACCTCCACCATGCTGTTCATGGTGCGCAGCGGCAACCCCAAGGGCATCAAGGATTGGGACGACCTGCTCAAGCCGGGCATCAAGGTCATCGTCGTCAATCCCAAGACGGGCGGCAACGGCCGCTACGCCTACCTCGCCGCCTGGGGCTCGGTGCGCGAGAAGGGTGGCACCGACGCCGAGGCGGCGGAGTTCGTCGCCAAGCTGTACAAGAACGTGCCGGTGCTCGCCAAGGGTGGGCGCGACGCCACGGCGACCTTCCTGCAGCGCGGCATCGGCGATGTGCTGATCACCTTTGAATCGGAAGTGGTGTCCATCGAGCGCGAGTTTGGCAAGGGCAAGGTCGATGCGGTCTACCCGTCGGTCAGCATCACCGCCGAGAACCCGGTGGCCGTGGTCGAGCGCACGGTGGCCAAGAAGGGCACGGCCGAACTGGCCAATGCCTACCTGGACTACCTGTACTCCGAGGAAGCCCAGGAAATCGCTGCCAAGCACGCGGTGCGCCCGCGCTCGGAAAAGGTGCTGGCGCGCCACGCCGACCTGTTCAAGCCGATCAAGCAGTTCACCGTGGCGAAGTACTTCGGCAGCCTGACGGAAGCGCAAAAGGTCCACTTCAACGACGGCGGCCAGTTCGACAAGCTGTACGCTCCCGGCAAGTAAGCCATGGCCGCCTCCGCCGCCGGGGCGCCTGCGCGCCCGGCCCGGCGTGCCAGCCAGCGCGTGCTGCCCGGCTTCGGGCTGACGCTGGGCTACACGCTTTTCTACTTGAGCGTCATCGTCCTGATTCCCCTGTCGGCGCTGGTGTTCAACACCTTGTCGCTGACCTGGGGCGAGTTCTGGACGGCCGTCGCCGCGCCGCGCGTGCTGGCTTCGTACCGGCTGACCTTCGGCGCGTCGCTGCTCGCCGCCGTGATCAACCTGGTGTTCGGCCTGCTGATCGCCTGGGTGCTGGTGCGCTACCGTTTTCCCGGCAAGCGCATCGTCGATGCCCTGGTCGACCTGCCGTTCGCCCTGCCCACCGCCGTGGCCGGCATCTCGCTCACAGCGCTGCTGGCCGGCAACGGCTGGGTCGGCAGCCTGCTGGCGCCGCTGGGCATCGAACTGGCCTTCAAGCCCGCCGGCATCGTCGTGGCGCTGGTCTTCATCAGCCTGCCGTTCGTCGTGCGCACGGTGCAGCCGGTGCTGGAAGACACCGAGCGCGAGCTCGAGGAAGCCGCCACCAGCCTGGGCGCCAACCGCTGGCAGGTGTTCACCAAGGTGCTGCTGCCGACGATCACGCCGGCGCTGCTCACCGGGTTCGCCATGGCCTTCGCGCGCGCCGTGGGCGAGTACGGTTCGGTGATCTTCATCGCCGGCAACATGCCCATGGTGTCGGAAATCACCCCGCTCATCATCATCGGCAAGCTCGAACAGTACGACTACGCCGGCGCCACCGCCGTGGCGGTGGTGATGCTGGCGATCTCCTTCGTGCTGCTGCTGCTCATCAACGCCCTCCAGGCCTGGCAACGCCAAAGAAGATGAAACATCCCCTGAGTCGCTTCGCGCCTTCCCCCTCTCCTTTGGGAGGGGGACGCACCCTGTGGCCTGGCAAAGCCAGTTCCACGGGTGCCCTGGTGTGGGGCCGCGCTGTCGCAGTCGCAATGCACGGTGGGAAACACCCATGAATACACGCACCGTTCGCCGCGCGCAGGGCGGCACCACCGAGGCGCCCTGGGTGCGGGCGTTGCTGATTGGCGTGGCGCTCGCCTTCATGGTGCTGTTCCTGGTGCTGCCGCTGGCCGCCGTGGCCGCCGAGGCGTTGAGGAAGGGCCTGGACGCCTACCTGGAGGCGCTGCGCGAGCCCGACGCCTGGGCCGCCATCCGCCTCACGCTGCTGACGGCGGCGATCGCCGTGCCGCTCAACCTGGTGTTCGGTATCGCCGCCGCCTGGTGCATCGCCAAGTACGAATTCAAGGGCAAGGCTTTTCTGACGACGCTGGTGGACCTGCCGTTTTCCGTCTCGCCGGTGGTCGCGGGCCTGACGTACGTGCTGATCTTCGGCGCCAACGGCTGGTTCGGCGCCTGGCTGGTGGCGCACGACATCAAGATCATCTTCGCCGTGCCGGGCATCGTGCTGGCCACCATCTTCGTCACCGTGCCCTTCATCGCGCGCGAGCTGGTCCCGCTCATGCAGGCGCAGGGCAACGACGAGGAGCAGGCCGCCATCGTGCTCGGCGCGAGCGGCTGGCAGACCTTCTGGCACGTGACGCTGCCGAACATCAAGTGGGGCCTGGTCTACGGCGTGATCCTGTGCAATGCGCGCGCCATGGGCGAATTCGGCGCGGTGTCGGTGGTCTCGGGCCACATCCGCGGGCAGACGAACACCATTCCGCTGCACGTCGAGATTCTCTACAACGAATACCAGTCGGTGGCGGCCTTTGCTTCGGCCTCGCTGTTGGCCCTGCTGGCGCTGGTCACGCTGGTGATCAAGAGCGTGGCCGAATGGCGCCAGGAGCAGCAGCTGCGCGAAGCGGCCGAGCTGCCGCCCGAAAGGCCGCCGGTCGGCGCGTGAGGAAACACCATGAGCATTGAAATCCGCAACGTCAGCAAGCATTTCGGGGACTTCCGCGCACTCGACGATGTCAGCCTGAACATCGATTCGGGCGAGCTTATCGCGCTGCTCGGGCCGTCGGGCTGCGGCAAGACGACGCTGCTGCGCATCATCGCCGGGCTGGAAACGCCCGACCAGGGCAGCATCCATTTCGCCGGCGAGGACACCACCGACGTGCACGTGCGCGAGCGCGGCGTGGGCTTCGTGTTCCAGCACTACGCGCTGTTTCGCCACATGACGGTGTTCGAGAACGTCGCTTTCGGCCTGCGCATGAAGCCGCGTAAGCAGCGCCCGAGCGAGGCGCAGATCAAGAAGAAGGTCATGGAGCTGCTGGGCCTGGTGCAGCTCGACTGGCTCGCCGAGCGCCACCCCTCGCAGCTCTCGGGCGGGCAGCGCCAGCGCATCGCCCTGGCGCGCGCGCTGGCCGTCGAGCCCAAGGTGCTGCTGCTCGACGAGCCCTTTGGCGCGCTCGACGCCAAGGTGCGCAAGGAATTGCGCCGGTGGCTGCGCCGCCTGCACGACGAGCTGCACGTGACCAGCATCTTCGTCACGCACGACCAGGAGGAGGCCCTGGAAGTGGCCGACCGCGTGGTCGTCATCAACAAGGGCCGCGTCGAGCAAAGCGGCTCGCCGCAGGAGGTGTGGGACCACCCGGCCAGCCCCTTCGTCTATGGCTTCCTGGGCGACGTGAACCTGTTCCACGGCCGCGCGCACGAAGGCCAGGCCGAGGTCGGCGGCATGCGGCTGGCCGCGCCCGAGCACGGTGCGGCGCAGAACGAGAAGGTGCTGGCCTACGTGCGGCCGCACGACATCGACGTCGAGCGGCCCGGCCCCGGCGCGCCCGTGCCTGCGAACGCGCTGCTGGCGGTGCTGACGCGCGCCATCGTCGTCGGCCCGATCGCGCGCCTGGAACTTATCCAGAAGCCGGGCGCCAAAGCAGCCGACAATGCACAACCCGAAACGGTGATCGAGGCGCAGATTCCGGCCCAGCAGTTTCGGGACATGGCGTTTCGCGAAGGCGAGGCGCTGCTGGTCACGCCGCGCCGCGCCCGGGTATTTCTCGACCAGGCGGCCGGCATCTGATACGGTTTTGCCTTCAACCGGCCAACGTCGTTGGGCCGCCTTGCCGTGCTACAGCACTGTCTGCGGCGCCCCGCCTAGTTATCCGGCTGAAGGCAGAACCGTCTGAGGCGCCCCGGCCGGGGCGCCACGTGTTCGACGTTCTGGGGTTTTGATGATTCTCGACTGGTTCACCACGGCGCCGCGGCGCATCCTGGCGCTGATCTGCCTGGCCTGCATCGGCCTGCTGGCCTTCGGCCTGTACCTGCAGCATATTGTGGGCCTGGAGCCCTGCCCGATGTGCATTGTGCAGCGCTATGCTCTTATTTTAGTAGCTATCTTCACAGGACTGGCAAGCGCTAGAGGCCAAAAAGGTTGGATTTTTTCGTGGTCGGTGCTGGCCTTGCTGGCTGCCGGCTTTGGCGCCTTTACCGCCGCCCGCCAGAGCTGGCTGCAGTGGTACCCGCCAGAGTTCGCCATGTGCGGGCGCGACTTCTACGGAATGATCGAGAACTACTCCTTCAGCCGCGCCATCCCGATGATCTTCCGCGGCTCGGGCGATTGCGCGGCGATCGACTGGACTTTCCTCGGCGGCTCGATCGCCAACTGGTCCTTCCTGTGCTTCGTCGGCATGGGCGCGCTGCTCGTGCTGCTGCTGGTGCGCGGCGCCCGGCCGGCCGGCGGCGCGGCGGCCCACGCCTTGTAGGCGCGGGGGTCTGCCCGGCCTGTGGGATTTCGTTACCATCGCCAGGGCCCGGCGCACCGGGACGCAAGGGGGCGCGATGGAGAAACAAACCGCAATGGGCTTGTTCGCCCGGCTGGACCAGCTCAACCGGATCGGCGCCGCGCTCTCGCGCGAGCGCAACATCGAGCGCCTGCTCGAGAACATCCTTGAAGCTGCCAAGGCGCTGACCGGCGCCGACGGCGGCACGCTCTACAGCGTGACCGAAGACCGCAGCGCGCTGCGCTTCGAGATCATGCGCACCGATTCCCTGGGCATACGCCTGGGCGGCACCACGGGCAAGGCCATCGACCTGCCCGATCTGCCGCTGCGCCGCGCCGACGGTTCGCCCAACGACGCGCTGGTGGCGGCGCACGCCGCGCTGCACGGCCGCGCGGTGAACATCGCCGATGCCTACACCGCCGAGGGCTTCGACTTTTCCGGCACGCGCGCCTTCGACCAGCGCACCGGCTACCGCTCGCAGTCCTTCCTGACGGTTCCCATGACGGACCACCAGGGCGAGCTCATCGGCGTGCTGCAGCTCCTCAACGCGCTCGACCCCGACACCGGCCAGGTGGTGGCGTTTTCCAGCGCCGACCAGAGCCTGAGCGAATCGCTTGCCTCGCAGGCGGCGATCGCGCTCTCCAACCGCCTGCTCATCACCCAGCTCGAACGCCTGTTCGAGTCCTTCGTCAAGCTGATCAACATCGCCATCGACGAAAAATCGCCCTACACCGGCGGCCACTGCGAGCGCGTGCCTGAGTTGACCATGATGCTGGCCGAGGCGGTGGACGCCACCACCACCGGCCCGCTGGCGGACTTTCGCATGAGCGAGCGCGACCGCTACGAGCTGCAGATGGCGGGGCTGCTGCACGATTGCGGCAAGATCACCACGCCGGTGCACGTGGTGGACAAGGCGACCAAGCTGCACACGCTGTACGACCGCATCGGGCTGATCGACACGCGCTTCGAGGTGCTGCGCCGCGATGCCGAACTGGCCGCGCTGCGCGCCCAGCTGGCGCTGCGCCCGGTGGTCGACGCGGGGGCCGAGGAAATCGCCACCGCCGGCCTGCGGCGCGAGATGCAGGCCATCGACGACGACCGGGAGTTCCTGCGCCAGTGCAACCGCGGCGCCGAAGCCATGCGCCCGGCGGACCAGGAGCGCGTGCGCGACATCGGCGCGCGGCGCCAGTGGCGCAACGCCGACGGCGTGCAGACCGCCTTCCTCACCGCCGAGGAGGTGGAGAACCTCACCATCCGCGCCGGCACGCTGACCCAGGCCGAGCGCGACACCATCAACTACCACATCGTCGCCACCATCAAGATGCTGGAGGCCTTGCCCTGGCCGCACCACCTGAAGAACGTGCCCGAATACGCCGGCGGCCACCACGAGCGCATGGACGGCAAGGGCTACCCGCGCGGCCTGACGCGCGAGCAGATGTCGCTTCAGGCCCGCATGATGGGCATCGCCGACATCTTCGAGGCGCTCACCGCCGCCGACCGCCCCTACAAGAGCGGCATGAAGCTCTCGCAGGCGCTGGCCATCATGGAGCGCATGAAGCACGGCGGCCACATCGACCCCGACCTGTTCGACGTATTCGTGCAGCGCAAGGTGTACCAGCGCTACGCCGAAAAATTCCTTGATCCCGAGCAGATCGACGAGGTGGGCGCCTCTCCATCCAGGGCGTGATGGCTGTAGATCTCCGGCTGTTTCGGCGGTGTGGCCGGTCGGCCCTTGCGGGATCGTCGCATCTTGAGCCCCACGCGCCGCCAGCCAATCACTATGCCGGTGAGGCTGATGGCGAGCCCTCCCAGGCTGAGCACGATCAGGACCATGTCCCAGAGCGGGCGCGCGGACAGCAGGGGCATCCAGTCCCAACTGTGCAGCATGCCAAACAGCCAGCGGTGCACGCGCCGGTGGCGATCGACCCGGTTCAGCACCGTGCCTGTGTGCGGATCGACATGCACCCAGCTCGCCTGAGGGTCGTCAAACACCACACGCAGGACGGGCAAGGGCTTCTCGGCGCTGCCGCCCATGGTGTGGGGCGCGCGGGTGTAGTAGTAGGTGTCGTACGCCTGCAGCGTGTCGATGCGCGCCACCGGGGCAGGCAGCAGACGGGCCACCGCTGCTTGCAGCTCGCCCTCCGCCCACGTATACGGTGTGGCCGAGGCCGTGTTCAGCAGCAAGGTGCGGTGTCCAGGCGCATGCGCTTGCACCAGTAAATGGCCTGCGGTGCGCGTCCATCGCAGCTCGCGCACCTCTGTGGGAGACGCGGCGAGCAGGGCCTGTACGCTGGCGGCTTGCTCTGGCAGAGAGAGCGGGCCGCCGTGCATGGCTTCGACCTGCAATGGCGTTGCACCGCTGTCGAAAATGCGCCAGGGGTTCATTGACATCAGGCCGCTGAAAATCCAGGTGAAGGTGATGGCCGCGAACAGCAGACCCGCGATGTGGTGCCAGCGCATCATGGCGCCGGGGTAGGGCGAGCGCCTGCCGCTTTTGTAGGTGCCGGAAAAGCGCCAGCGCAGCACGCCGACCACGGTGCCCAGGATCGTCATGGCGATGCCGAGGATGGACAGCCAGTTCACGATGTCGGCCCAGTAGGTGTTGAACACGTTGCCCCGGAACGGGTAGAGCCAGTGGATCCAGGCGCCCGCGTAGTTCCAGACGCGTTCGGTGCGCGTGGCGTCGCGCACCACCTCGCCGGTCTTGCCGGAGATGTAGAGCAAGGTGCCTTGGGCATCGTCCAGCCGCACGCGGTGCAGTGGCCGGTGGGCATCGAGCGCGCGCGAGTGGGTGAAAGCGTCCTCGTCCACTGGACCCTCGTCGACCATGGCGACCCCAGGCCCCGCATAGGCGGCGGCACTGGCCAGGGCGTGCGCGGCGTCCACGCCGGTGAGCACCGCGCCGGTGGTGGCGTCGATGACCACGGCGCTGGGGCGGGGTGCGCGGGCATTCTTGGAGCGTATGCCGGGCGCCTCGTGCGCGGGCGTGGCCAGGTACACGGCCCGGCCCGCGCTGGCCACGGACAGGCGCAGGTCCTGCAGCGGGCCGTGCAGCCCGGCTGCCGCCAGTGCCTGCGCAGGCTCCAGCGCCACCGGGGCCGTGCGCAGGGGTGGCAGGTGCTCCAGCCGCTCTGCCGGCGTGAGCTTGGGGTAGCCCACGTACATCATCACCACGCCCGAGATGAACCACATGGCGAAGAAGGCGCACAACAGCACGCCCAGCCAGCGGTGCACCAGGAACAGCCAACGTTTGGCATGCACCATGATGGCCTCCCGTGCCTCAGAACGCGACGTGCAGCGCCACGTCGGCCGTGCGCGGTGCGCCCAGGTAGGCCTGGCTGCCCAGGTTGGCGGCATAGACGCGGTCGGTGGCGTTGCGGATGCGGCCGGTGAGCGTGCTGGTCCGGTTGATCTTCCAGGCCAGGCCCAGGTCCAGCAGCGTGTACGCCGACTGCCACTGCGTGTTGGCCGCATTGGCGTACACCTTGCCCACGTGGCGCACGCCGGCGCTGGCCTGGAGCTGGGGCGTGATGGCGTAACCCACCCAGAGGTTGGCCACCGTGGCCGGAGTGTTGGTGGGCACCTTGCCCGCCAGCGACACCCCGCCCTGCATGAAGCGCTCGTAGCGCGCGTCCACATGCGTCAGGTTGGCCTGCAGTTGCCAGCGCGGCGACGGGCGCAAGCCCACCGACAGTTCGGCGCCCTTGGCCGACTGCTCGCCCACCAGGAGGGTCACGCCGGGGTTGTTCGGGTCCTGCGTGGCGATGTTGCGCCGCGTGATCTGGTAGAGCGCCAGGGTGGCCGTGCCCTTGCCATCCCAGAAGTCGATCTTGCTGCCGACTTCGGCCTGGCGGCCGCTGGTCAGTTCGCTGTTGTTCATCACGTCGGCGAACGAGGCCGTGGACAGGATGCCGGATGGGGGATCGGCAGCCGTGGAGTACTGCGCGTAGAGGTTGGCGCCCGGAGCGATGTCCCAGACTACGCCGATGCGGCCCGTGGTCGGGCTGTAGCCACGGCTGTAGGTGGCGGGCATGGTGGCGGTGACGGCGCGGCGGTTGGTCAGGTCCAGGTCGATGCGCTCATGGCGCAGGGCGGTGATGAGGTTGAGCCGGGGGGCCACGGCGGTGCGGTTCTCCAGGTACAGGGCCGTGGTGGTGACCTTGTTGTCGCGGTCGGGCTTGAAGCCGGGCGCCATGCCGGGGATGTCGAAGAAGTTCTCCGTGCCGAAGCGGTAGGGATCGACGGTGCTCACCGTGCCGGAGAGGCTGTTGGGGAAGCGTGTCTGCCGGTTCACGCTCACGTCCAGGCCAAAGGCCCAGTCGCTCTTGCGGCCGGCGATGCTGCCCTTGTAAGTGCCCTCGACGCGGTCGCCCACCACCTCGTGGTCGTGGCGCTGCAGATAGGCTGCCGAACGGATCACCTGGGTGTTGCTGGCATTGAAACGGTAGGTTTCAACGTTGCGGTAGTCGCGCAGCGCGTCGTAGGCATAGAACGTATTGCGCAGCTCCAGCGCGTCCGAGGCGCGCCACTGCGTGACCGAGCGGAGCCACTGCACGCGCTGGGCGTACAGGCCATCGGCGCTGTTGTAGTTGGCAAAGCGCGTGCGCGGGTCGATGCGCAACTCGCCCGCCACCGGGTTGCGCAACGGCGTGCCCCAGTAGGGGCGATCCACATGCTCGTTCTGGTACTCGTAGGCCAGCGTGTGGATGAGGCCGCTGCCCAGGTCGGACAGCAGCGAGGTCGCCAGCTGTGTGGAGCGCGTGTGCATGCCTTCCACCCAGTGGCCGGCATCGCGGTGGTTCAGGTCAATGCGCGCGAAATGCTGCGGGCCGGCCGCGTTGTCGCTGCCGGCAATGCGCCGGTTCAGGCCCAGCGAGACCTCCTTGAGGTTGTTCTGGCCCAGGCGCAGCTGGCCTTCGGTGAAGTCGTAGCGCTCGGCCGTCTTGGTGAGGTAGTTGATCGAGCCCCCCACGGCGCCCGAGCCGAACAGGAAGCTCGACGGGCCGCCAATGGCCTCGACCCGGTCGTAGATCCAGCTGTCCACGGGGCGCGCGGCGATCGAATACTGCACGCTGATGCCGTTGAACATCTGGCCAATCGAACCGCTGCCAAAGCCCCGGTAGCTCACGCCGATGCTCCCCGGCGCGTTGTGCGCGGTCACGCCCGGAATGGCGCGCAGGATTTCCTGCGTGTCCTGGGCGCCGCGCGCCTCGATGGTGGAGCGGTCCACCACGGTGACGGAGGCGGGCGTTTCGCGGGGTGTCAGTCCCAGGCGGCTGCCGGTTTCGACCGGGGTGTCGAGGTTGATGCGGCCATTGGGAGCGGGCACGGAATCAACCACCTGCACGGTTTGCAGGGTGGGGGCTTCCGCGGTTTTGCGCTGGGCAGCAGCCGCCAGGGGCGCGAGGGCCAGGCCCGCCAACAGGCTGGCGTACAGGGGAGAAAGGGCGAACGAAGGGGCGTGGGCGCGCATGGCGGCCACGCGGGCGGGTGCGGTGGAACGGATCATGAAAACTCTCTCTGACGGACGGCTTGGAGGCACGCCATGGCGCCGGGCACGCCTGCCCCGGGTGGGCAAAGCGGCATGCGGGCATGGGATGCGGGCCTGCAGGCACGCGCAGCGTGCCGAGCAGGCGGAACGGGCGGGTCAGGAGAGGGTGGGGGGGCCGCGCGCCGGCAGAGGCGCGGCGGTGGCGACCGCGATGCGCGCGGCCTCGATGGGCTGCAGCGCGTGGGCCAGGGGCAGGGGCGGGATCACCGTGCCGACGGCGGTGACCGGCGGCGCGCCCGCGGGCGAGCACAGCGGGCAATCCATGCCCGACGACCCCATTTTCTCCACGGTGCCGTCGTCGGACTGCACGAGCAGCATGATGGTGCCGGTGCTTGAACAAACGAGCTGCATCGGCTTGGGCTGCACGATGGGCGCAGCGATGGCTACGCCGAGCGATGCCATGAACCACGCAAGCACCCACAGGCGCATCGCGTAAATGGTTCTTCGCAGGTTCATGTTCGCGATCATACCGGGGGCGTTTCGGCTTGAACCCACCGTGGCCGTCTTGCGGGGCGCAGATGCATGGCCGCACAAGCGTCCCGCCGCTAGAAAATAGCTACGAAATCAATAGCTTCCTGCGCAAGATGATGTTGCCTCGAAGCGCAAAAACATTCAGAGCTTCTTGACCAGGACCTGGCTGCGCCGGTCCCAGTTGTACTTGCGCTTGCGGGCGTCCGGTAGCCACTCGGGGTCCACCACCACGAAGCCGCGCTTGATGAACCAGTGCATGGTGCGCGTCGTCAGCACGAAGATGGACTCCAGCCCCAGCAGGCGCGCGCGCTGTTCGATGCGCTTGAGCAGCTTTTCGCCGTCGCCCGTGCCCTGGCTTTGCGGCGAAACGGTGAGCGCCGCCATTTCGCCGGTGCGCTTTTCGGGGTAGGGGTAGAGCGCGGCGCAGCCGAAGATGACGCCGTCGTGCTCGACGATGGTGTAGTTGGAGATGTCGCGCTCGATCTCGGTGCGGTCGCGCTTGACCAGGGTGCCGTCGCGCTCGAAGGGCTCGATGAGCTGCAGGATGCCGCCCACGTCGTCGGCCGTGGCCTCGCGCACCTCTTCGAGCTTTTCGTCCACCACCATGGTTCCGATGCCGTCGTGCACGTAGATTTCCAGCAGCAGGGCGCCGTCGACCGCGAACGGAATGATGTGGCTGCGCTCCACGCCGCCGTGGCAGGCCTTCACGCAATGCTGCAGGTAAAAAGCGGTGTCCGTAGGCTGCTGGCTGGGCGGCACGCGCGCGAGCAACTGGCGCGCCTGGGCCAGGGGCAGCTCGGTGTCGATGGGGTTGTCCTCGCCCGCCGGTTCGTCCGGGTTCTGCAGGATGCCCGGCACTTCGGTGACGAACACCAGCTTGTCCGCCTTGAGGGCAATGGCGACCGAGGTCGCCACCTCTTCCATGTTCAGGTTGAAGGCTTCGCCCGTGGGTGAGAAGCCGAAGGGCGAGATCAGCACCAGCGCGTCCATGTCGAGCGAGCGCTGGATACCGGCCACATCGACCTTGCGCACCAGGCCCGAGTGCTGGAAATCGACGCCATCGACGATGCCGACCGGCCGCGCGGTGATGAAGTTGCCGGAAATCACCCGCACCGTCGAGCCGGCCATGGGCGTGTTCGGCAAACCCTGGCTGAAGGCGGCCTCGATCTCGTAGCGCAGCTGGCCGGCGGCCTCCTGCGCGCAGTCAAGCGCCAGCGTGTCGGTGATGCGGATGCCATGCGAGTAGCGCCCCTCGTGTCCCTTGGCGGCGAGCTGCTCGTTCACCTGCGGGCGAAAGCCGTGCACCAGCACGATCTTCACGCCCATGGCCTGGATCATGGCCAGGTCCTGGGCGATGCTTTGCAGCTTGCCGGCGGCAATGGCTTCGCCCGTCAGACCGACGACGAAGGTCTGGTGGCGGAATTTGTGGATGTAGGGCGCCACCGACCGGAACCAGGGCACGAAGGTGAAGTTGAAGACGGTGGACATGCGCGTGGGCGGAGATAATCCGCGATTCTCTACGAAGTTGCGCCCTTGCCAGACCCCGTCGCCGGCCGCCTGCCGGCCATCACCTTTCCCGAATCGCTCCCGGTTTCCGCGCGGCGCCGTGAAATCGAAGCCGCCATGGCAGCCCACCAGGTCGTCATCGTCTGCGGTGAGACCGGCTCGGGCAAGACCACGCAGTTGCCCAAGATCGCGCTGGCCATGGGGCGCGGGCGCCTGCATGCGCCGCCGGGCACCAAGGGCCAGCTCATCGGCCACACCCAGCCGCGCCGCATTGCCGCCAGCAGCGTGGCCAAACGCATCGCCGAAGAACTGAACACCCCGCTGGGCGAGGTGGTGGGCTACAAGGTGCGCTTCCAGGACCGGCTGAGCGCCGGCGCGTCCGTCAAGCTGATGACCGATGGCATCTTGTTGGCCGAGACGCAGACCGACCCGCTGCTCAAGGCCTACGACACCCTCATCATCGATGAGGCGCACGAGCGCAGCCTGAACATCGACTTTCTGCTCGGCTACATCCGGCAGATCCTGCCGCGCCGGCCCGATTTGAAGGTGGTCGTCACCTCGGCCACCATCGATGCGGACCGCTTTGCCAGGCACTTTGCCAGCAGCAAAGGCCCGGCGCCGGTCATCCAGGTCTCGGGCCGCATGTTCCCGGTGGAGCAGCGCTGGCGGCCGTTCGAGGAATCGCGCGACTACGGGCTGAACGAGGCCATCGCCGATGGGGTGGACGAGCTCTGGCAGGGTAACGCGGCGGGGGACATCCTGGTCTTCCTGCCGGGCGAGCGCGAAATCCGCGAGGCCGCCGACCATTTGCGCAAGCACCTGGCGCACAACGTGGTGACGCGCAATGCCGAAGTGCTGCCGCTGTTCGCGCGCCTCTCCCAAGCCGAGCAGGACCGCATCTTCGACGGCCACACCGGCCGGCGCATCATTCTGGCCACCAATGTGGCCGAGACCTCGCTTACCGTTCCCGGTATCCGCTACGTCATTGACGCAGGCACGGCGCGGGTCAAGCGCTACAGTTTGCGCAGCAAGGTGGAGCAGCTGCTGGTCGAGCCCATCAGCCAGGCGGCGGCCAACCAGCGCGCCGGGCGCTGCGGGCGGGTCGCCAACGGCATCTGCATCCGGCTGTACGACGAGCCCGATTTCACCGGCCGCCCGCGCTTTACCGACCCGGAAATCCTGCGCAGTTCGCTGGCCGGCGTCATCCTGCGCATGAAGTCGCTGCACCTGGGCGTGGTGGAAGACTTCCCGTTCATCGACGCGCCCTCTGGCCGGGCCATTGCCGATGGCTACCAGTTGCTCAATGAACTGGGCGCGGTGGACGACAAGAACGAACTCACGCCCATGGGGCGCGAACTCTCCCGGTTGCCGCTGGACCCGCGCGTCGGCCGCATGATTCTGGAGGCGCGCGAGCGCGGCGCGCTGAACGAGGTGCTGGTGATTGCCAGCGCCCTGAGCCTGCAGGATGTGCGCGACCGCCCCATGGACGCGCAGCAGCAGGCCGACCAGCAGCACGCCAAGTTCGACGACGACAAAAGCGAGTTCAGCGGCTACCTCACGCTGTGGAACTGGTTGCAGCAGGCGCGCGGCGGCACCATGCCAACGCTCGCCTCGGCGCGGGTGCAGGAGCAGCAAGCCCAGGCGCGGCGCAAGGGAAGTGCGGCGCAACAGGCTTTCCTGCCGGTTTCGCAGCGGCTGGTGGCGCCGGCTCCCGCGCCTGCTCTGACGCCCGTGCCGGCGCAGGGCTCCGGCGCCCCTACCCACAAGCTCAGCAACCGCCAGTACGAGCAATTGCTGCGGCAGAACTTCATCAACGTGCGCCGCGTGCGCGAGTGGCGCGACGTGCACAGCCAGTTGCTCACCGTGGTGGCCGAGCACAAATGGCTGCTGAACCCGCAGCCCGCCAGCTACGAGGAACTGCACAAGTCGATGCTGGCCGGGCTGCTGGGCAACATCGGTTTCAAGCCGGACGAAGAGGACATTTACTTGGGCGCGCGCGGCATCAAGTTCCACCGCCATCCCGGCGCGCACCTGCGCAAGAAGCCGGGCCGCTGGATCGTCTGCGCCGAACTGGTGGAAACCACGCGGCTGTTCGGCCGTGGCATCGCCAACATCGAGCCGCAATGGCTGGAAGAAGTCGGCGCGCATTTGCTCAAGAAGCAGCTGCTCGACCCGCACTGGGAGAAGAAGGCGGCCGAAGTCGTCGCCTTCGAACGCGCCACTCTCTACGGCCTGGTGGTCTACAGCGGGCGGCGCAAGCCCTTCGACAAGGTGGACCCGCAGGCCGCGCGCGAGATGTTCATCCGCCAGGCGCTGGTGGCCGGCGACGTGCTGCCCGAGTGGCACAAGCGCCTGCCGTTCCTGGCGGCGAATGAGAAGCTGATCGCCAAGGTCGAAGAGCTGGAACACAAGTCGCGCCGCCAGGACGTGCTGGTGGACGAAGAGCTGATCTTCGCCTTCTATGACCAGCAACTGCCGCAGGACATCGCCAATGGCACCGCCTTCGAGCGCTGGTACCGACAAGAAGTTGCCAGCCGCCCCGAGCTGCTGCGCCTGACCCGCGACGAGCTCATGCGCCACGAGGCGGCGGGCATCACCACCGCGGCGTTCCCCAAGATGATTCGCCTGGGCGGCGTGGACTGTGCGGCCAGCTACCTGCACGAACCGGGCGACGCGCGCGATGGCGTCACCGTCACCGTGCCGCTGTTCGTGCTCAACCAGGTGAGCGAAGAGCGCTGCGAATGGCTGGTGCCGGGCATGCTCAAGGACAAGATCCAGGCGCTGCTCAAAAGCCTGCCGCAGCGCCCGCGCAGCCGCTTCGTGCCGCTGCCGGAATCGGCCGCGCGCCTGGCCGAGTTGCTGGGCACGCCCGACCGCGTGGGCCATACCGGGCTGGTGGACGCGCTGCTCAAGCAGGTGCGCGACGAGACCTCGCTCGACGTCAAGCGCGCCGACTTCAAGCTCGACATGCTGAGCCCGCATTTGTTCATGAACTTCCGCATCGTCGACGAGCACGGCCGCCAGCTGGGGCAGGGCCGCAACCTCGGCGCCCTCAAGGCCGAATGGGGCGCCAAGGCGCGTGGCGCCTTCCAGGCGCTGGCGGGGCTCAAGCTGAGCAGCAACGCGCAGGCGGCCGAAAAAAATGAGCCAAATCGGCCTCCAGCGCTTGCTGGTAAAGCGCAAGCAGCTATCAAAACAGAAGCAAAATCAAGCACGCCCGTGGCGCCTGCAGGCGCGCGCTACACCGCCTGGACCTTCGGCGAGCTGCCCGAGCTGATGGAAATCGGCCGGGGCGGGCAGCAGCTCATCGGCTTCCCCGCGCTGATCGACGCGGGCGATGCCGTCACCATCGAGGTGTTCGACGAGCCCGACGTGGCCGCCGCCAAGCACCGTGCCGGCCTGCGACGCCTGTTTGCGCTGCACATCAAGGACGCGCTGAAATACCTGGAAAAGAACATCCCCGACCTGCAAAAAATGGCCGTGGCGTTTATGCCGCTCGGCACGCAGGAAGAGCTGCGCGCGCAGATTCTGGAGGTGGCGATGGACCGGGCCTTTCTGCTCGAACCCTTGCCGACCAACGCGCAGGAGTTCGAGCGCCGCGTCCACGATGGGCGCGGCCGCCTGACGCTGATCGCCAACGAAGTCGCGCGCCTGGCGGGCAGCATCCTGCAGGAGTACGCGGCCGCCGTGCGCAAGATCAAGGACACCAAGGGCGCGCCCGACGCCACGGCAGACGCATTGCAGCAACTGCAGCGCCTGGTGCCCAAAAACTTCCTCACCGCCGCGCCCTGGCCGCAACTGGCGCACTTTGCCCGTTACCTCAAGGCCATCACCGCGCGCCTGGACAAACTGCGCGCCGACCCGGCACGCGACGCCGCCAAACTGGCCGAACTGCGCCCGCACGAACAGCGCTACTGGCGCCTGGTGGCCGAGCGCAAGGGCGCGGTCGATGCGCGCATGCAGGAGATGCGCTGGCTGTTGGAAGAACTGCGCGTGAGCTTCTTCGCGCAGGAGCTGCGCACGCCGCAGCCGGTGAGCACCAAGCGGCTGGACAAGCTGTGGGGGCAGATCGTTAGTTGACGGAGGGCGAGGGTGAGGGCGAGTCCGAGGGCGGTCCCGCCCTGGCGGAGCCGTCACGGCGGCGCGGCAACCAGGCGTAACATCGTTTTAGATGCGAATGAATCGCATTTAAAATTCCTGGTATCGCAGCACCACAGGAGCCCGCCATGCCCTCCCTTGCCCCTCGCCCCTGCCAAGACGCGCCCCCCGGCGAGCATGTCGTCTTGTGCCGCGCCTTCGGCGAAGTCCAGGCACGCTGCAGCCGGGTGATGGCGCAGCAGCAGGCCGAGATCGAGCGACTGGAGGCAGAGGTGATGTACTTGCGCGCGGCGGTGGTGCTGCGCGACACGGCCTTGATGCTGGCGCGGGAAGACACCGCCGCGAACCGCACCTCGCTGATGCCTCCCGCAACAGGCGGGGCGGGGCACCTGCGCGCTTGGCAATGGTTCGCGCCTTGGTGGCGTGCGGCGGGTGTGGCAGCGAGCAGGCAGAAATGTTGACTGTTTTCGCCCGCTAGCGCAATGCCAGTAAGGGTTTTAAGCTATCGAAATAGATAGAGAATGCCCTCCAAGTGCAAAGGGCGACGTCAACCAGCGTGGAATTTCACCCGCAGCCGCACGATGCATTTATCGACCCATAGGGTCGGCTGGCGTTTTGCTGCCACCCACCGTGTCTTTGCAGCGGTTGCAGTCATCAGAGATTTGCCGTCCAACGCGCACTATCGGCCAAGAGCCGCCGCTGGTGGGATCAAGAAGCAGATACTCAACGCCATGGTTAACCGGAAAAAATGCTGCGCATTTTTGTTCGCGTTGAACCTATTTTTAGGCTGGCGCGATAATGCAGGACATTTTAAATTGCATTTTAATCGCTACTTAATGAAATAGACTTCGATAGTGAAAATATTGTTTCAGGCTGCAAGTGTTTTCGAAACGCAGGATGAACTTCCCAGTCGTAACCAAAATCACGGAATTCTGAAGAAATATACCTATTCTCTTCAAAATATTTTCTTTCAATCAGTCCATCTGCGCCATGATCTTTTCTTGCAATTAGAAAGTTTATTTTATAGAGAAATTGCGCCAAGTCTTTAGGGGAGGCTTTTGTGCCATTTGCGTATGTAAATGCCCCTTGTTGGCAAATGTTTGATAATTTTTTTGCGAGTGCGTCCGTTGTATAAATCCAACCGAGGCCATCTCGAACCTCCTTGGTGGTTGGCCGCATTCCTTCGATTAGCTTCTGTATCTGTGGTAGTTCACTTTTATATTCATTAAAGGTGTCCTGCGATCGGCCTTGAGAGTACTCTTCGAAAATTGCCTCAAGATCTTCAGTAATTATTCTATTTCTACCTTTATCATGAGCGTGCTTGGCAGCCAGTGTACAGAGCTTAACCAAATCTCTGGGGCGACGTCTAATAAGCGTCATTAAAACTCTGTGTATTGGGGCATTTTCCCACTTCCCGCCCCCATGGAATTTCTCCTCCATTATCGGCCGAAGAAATTTTGAAAGTTCATTTTGGGTTAGCTTTTCCAGTTCGTCTGGCGGCGTTCTACCAAAGAATGTTTCGACTCGCTTTGCTAACAAAGCCAGAATTTCATGGTTTGTCCACGAAAACCAGACTACAGCCCCTTCTGTTTTATCGGTGGACTCATCGGAAGTTCTGTACAGAAAATAGACGTCTGAGCGCAGTGCAACTCTAAACTGCAAGCCTGGGTAATCTGTATACAGGTCTAGAATAGCGCTGAGCAAGGCAGATATTCTATTAATTTCATCTTTTCGGGCAGACCACCCTCTATCTAGGTCGTCAACGTATATTCTAATTTTTTTCTTTTCCAAGAATTTTCGCGCAATTGCTTCTTTGCTTGGAGACAGGTCTACTCCCGCCTTGTCAAGTAACTTTGCAAACATTTCTTGCAGTGTATTTAGCAATTTCCCCCCTGGCTGGGTAAAAATTTGCATCGTTGCGTTGTCGCCAATTCCAAATTCTTCTAGCACCTTTTTCCCAATAACTTGGCTAAGGCCAATTTTCCAGTCCTTTATTCGCTGAAGAAAATCAACGTTTGCTTTTGCGACCTCGACTACGTCATCGGGTTTTATAAGTATCGGAAGAATGCCTTGCATGTAGTCTTCATGCATCGCGTAGCGAATTAGTGCGGACTTTCCAATGCCTTTGTGCCCCACTAGTATTCTTAAAGGGAGGTCGGCGGTTACGCGCGCGTATGCTTTCCCTTTGAAATAGTATTCCCGCAGGCGTTCGATATTTTCGTAATCAGCAGCTTCGTTTCCGAATAGCTTTTCTATGCTAACGTCATCAAAGGTGAAGTTTTCGTTCTTCATGTGTGTCCCGGATAATTGATTATTTGAGAAGGATGCCAGAAGTAAGCCTATCGAAGAAAAACTAACGAATATCGACCGCACCAATCCTCAGGCCATATCTGGCGCTCGCGGTCTAAATTGGCATAAAAAAGCGTAGCAAAGGGCTTGCAGTCTAGATTTCCGGCATGCATGCTGCATAAAAATGCAGTACCAAATTCAGCCATGAAATCCGGTACCCTCCTATGCTGCGCGCCACACAGTTCTGGATAAGGGCCGTGAGCGAATTCGTTACAGACACTATAGCCTGCGCACCGAGCAGGCCTATGTGCAATAGGTGCGCATGTTTGTGAAATGTCCTGGATTGCGGCATCCGCGAGACATGGGGCAGCGCTGGGGCTGGTTCTGGGTGTTCCCCGCTTCATCCGTGTCGGTGGATCCCCGCACTGGTGTCTGGTGGCGCCATCACTTCTAAGAGGAGCGATTGCAGCGCGCACAAAAGAATGCCGTAGCTCAGGCGGGTATTTGCAAGCCCGTGTCAGTGCACACCTTGCGCCATAGCTTCGCACTTGTTGCAGTCAGGCACCGACATCCGCACGGTGCAGGAATTGATGGGGCACTCGGATGTGAGCACAACGATGATCTATACCCATCTCCTAAAAATCGCAGCCGGAGGATACCCCAGCGCCTTGGACTCGTTGGCGTTGAACATGCAGCCTGGCTGAATGACGGCTTTGGAGCTTCTAGCTGGACGGCGGCTCCGGGTCGATAGGTGACAGGTGCCACGCACCCAGCATCTGACCGCAACCAGCCTTAACCGGCCGGCTTGGCAACGCGGTGAGAGTCTGCTGCGTCGCACCGTGACGCCTGACGCAGCTCGATTGGTGCCTCTGGCCCGGGTCGTACCCCGACCGAAACAATCCACCGCTCAGCTTTGCCGCATGCAACTCGGACACGAGCAGCCATGGGTAAAAGTAAGTTCTCCAGCGTGACATGCGAGGCCAATACGCCTACGCTGAGGCGCGACGCGCCTGGCACTCAGCGTCGATAACTAGAAGGCACTATGCCGAAGGCGCACTTAACGAGGAGCGAAGACATGTCCTACATCGATGGTTTCGTGATCGCGGTCCCCACCGCCAACAAGCAGAAGTTCGTCGAGCACGCGCGCCATTTCGACGCCATGTTCCTTGAGCTGGGCGCGACCCGCGTGGTCGAGGCCTGGGGCGACGACGTCCCCGACGGCAAGCTCACCGATTTCCGCCGCGCGGTGCAGGCCACGGCGGAGGAGACGGTGGCGTTTTCGTGGGTCGAGTGGCCGGACAAGGCCACGCGCGATGCAGGCATGAAGAAGATGATGGAAGACCCGCGCATGGATCCGTCCCAGCCCGGCAACCCGCCCATGCCCTTCGACGGTAAACGCATGATCTTCGGCGGCTTCGAACCGGTGGTCGAAGTGAAGGCTTGAGCGGCGCGGGCGATGCCCGCGGCACGCGGCATGGCAAAAACCCGCCGCAGCGGGTCTTGCCAGGGGGCAGGGCGGCGTCAGCCGGCGTGGAACTTCACCACCAGCGGCACGATGAGCAGCGCCACGATGTTGATGATCTTGATGAGCGGGTTCACGGCCGGGCCGGCGGTGTCCTTGTAGGGGTCGCCCACGGTGTCGCCGGTCACGGCGGCCTTGTGTGCCTCGCTGCCCTTGCCGCCGTGGTTGCCGTCCTCGATGTACTTCTTGGCGTTGTCCCAGGCACCGCCGCCGGTGCACATGGAAATGGCCACGAACAGGCCGGTGACGATGGTGCCCATGAGCAGCCCGCCCAGCGCCTTGGGGCCCAGCAGCAGGCCGACCAGGATGGGCACCACCACCGGCAGCAGGCTGGGAACGATCATTTCCTTGATGGCGGCGGTGGTCAGCATGTCCACGGCCTTGCCGTACTCGGGTTTGGCCGTGCCTTCCATGATGCCCTTGATGTCGCGGAACTGGCGCCGCACTTCGACCACCACGGCGCCCGCCGCGCGGCCCACGGCCTCCATGGCCATGGCGCCGAACAGGTAGGGGATCAGCCCACCGATGAACAGGCCGACGATCACCATCGGGTCGGAGAGGTTGAAGCTGATGGCCTGGCCGTAGCTCTCCAGCTTGTGCGTGTAGTCGGCGAACAGCACGAGCGACGCCAAGCCCGCCGAGCCGATGGCATAGCCCTTGGTGACGGCCTTGGTGGTGTTGCCCACGGCGTCCAGCGGGTCGGTGATGTCGCGCACGCTGCTGGGCAGCTCGCTCATCTCGGCGATGCCGCCGGCGTTGTCGGTGATCGGCCCGTAGGCGTCGAGCGCGACGACGATGCCGGCCATGCTGAGCATGGAGGTGGCGGCGACGGCGATGCCGTAGAGGCCGCCGAGCTGGTAGGACACCACGATGGCGATGCAGACGAAGATCACCGGCCAGGCGGTCGAGCGCATGGAGACGCCCAGGCCGGCAATGATGTTGGTGCCGTGGCCGGTGGTGGAGGCCTGCGCGATGTGCTGCACCGGCGAGTACTGCGTGCCGGTGTAGAACTCGGTGATCCAGACCAGCGCGGCGGTCAGCACCAGGCCGGTGGCGCAGGCGCCGAACAAGCGCATCTGCGCGCCCGTGCCGCCCAGGGCGTTGTCCGGGATGATCCAGGACGTGACGAACCAGAAGGCGATCAGCGACAGCGCACCGGCGATGGCCAGGCCCTTGTACAGCGCCGGCATCACGTTCTTCATGCCCGGCGAGGCCTTGACGAAGAAGCAGCCGATGATGCTGGCGACGATGGAGACGGCGCCCAGCGCCAGCGGGTACAGCACGGCGTTGACCGGGGCCGCCGCGACCATCAGCGCGCCCAGTACCATGGTGGCGATGAGCGTCACGGCGTAGGTCTCGAACAGGTCGGCGGCCATGCCGGCGCAGTCGCCGACGTTGTCGCCCACGTTGTCGGCGATCACGGCGGGGTTGCGCGGGTCGTCCTCGGGGATGCCGGCTTCGACCTTGCCCACCAGGTCGGCGCCGACGTCCGCGCCCTTGGTGAAGATACCGCCGCCCAGGCGGGCGAAGATGGAAATCAAGGACGAGCCGAACGCAAAGCCGATCAGCGGGTTGAGCAGCTCGGAGAGCTTGGTGGTGGGATCGAGGGCCGCGTTGCCGACCAGGAACCAATAGAACCCTGCCACGCCCAGCAGGCCCAGGCCGACCACCAGCATGCCGGTGATGGCGCCGCCGCGGAAGGCGACGTCGAGTGCCGGGCCGATGCCCTGCGTGGCGGCCTGCGCGGTGCGCACGTTGGCGCGCACCGAGACGTTCATGCCGATGAAGCCGCAGGCGCCCGAGAGCACCGCGCCGATGACGAAGCCGATGGCCGTCTTGCCGTCAAGGAACACGCCGATCAGGATCGCAAGCACCACCCCGACGATGGCGATGGTCTTGTACTGGCGCGCCAGGTAGGCCGCCGCGCCTGTCTGGATGGCGGCGGCGATCTCCTGCATGCGCGGGTTGCCGGGGTCCTTGCCGAGAATCCAGCTGCGCGCCCAGAAGCCGTAGAGCACGGCGATCAGGCCGCAGGCCAGCGCGAGGATGAGGGGGGTGTTGGATGCTGTGGTTCCAGCCATTCTTATCGCTCCAGGTGTTGTTTCGCACGGGAGGAGACACAACGCATGGGAGGGTCTCCGCTGCGTTGCTTCCTCGTGCTCCTCCCCGGAGACGATTGGCCAACTCGCGCAATTTACCCCCAAAAGCGCCTTTGCAAGCCGCGCGCAAGGGGCCGATCGCTAAAATCAGGGTTAGTCACTAGGCGGAGCAGCGCCGGTGTGTCCCTTCACTTTTCCAGGTCCCCATGTCCCTCAACAGCGTCACCCCCGGCAACAACATTCCCGAATCGTTCAACGTGGTCATCGAAATCCCCATGGATTCCGACCCCATCAAATACGAAGTGGACAAGGAATCGGGCGCCATCTTTGTCGACCGCTTCATGACCACGGCGATGTACTACCCGTCGAACTACGGCTACGTGCCGCGCACGCTCAGTGGCGACGGTGACCCGGTGGACGTGCTCGTCATCACCCCCTATCCGCTGCATCCCGGCGTGGTCGTTCCGTGCCGCGCGCTCGGCATCCTGAAGATGGAAGACGAAGCCGGCATCGACGGCAAGGTGCTGGCCGTGCCCACCACCAAGGTATTGGGCATGTACGCCGGCTGGAAGAGCGTCGAGGACGTGAACCCGGCGCGCCTTAAGGCGCTGAGCCACTTCTTCGAGCACTACAAGGACCTCGAAGACGGCAAATGGGTGAAGGTGCTTGGCTGGGAAGGTATCGAGGCCGCGCACAAGGAAATCGTCGACGGTCTGGCCGCCTACGCCAACAAGACCCGCGGCTGAGGCCGCCAAGCTTGACAAAGGCCTGACGGCCTGTATGCAAAAGCATGCCTGCCCCCGGTAGGCGTGCTTTTTTTGCTGGATAACCCGGTGCGACCGCGCGGGGCCGGCGGCTAGACTGGACAAGTTGTTACTTATCGGGCCTTGGCGTTGCCGGGGTTCCTGTTCCCATGTCCTTGCTTCGCTTTTCCAACCTGCGCATCGCCGGAAAACTGGCGGCCGGTTTTATCGCCGTCGTCGTTCTCACCCTGGCGCTCGGCGCGCTTTCGTTGGTGCAACTGGCCCGGATGCAGGCGCAGACCCAGGAACTGGCCGAACGCGTGATGCCCAGCGTCGCCCAGGCGGGCGAACTGCGCGTGCTGATCAACCGCATGCGGCGCGCCGAGGCGGGCCTGATCACCGCGCGCAGCGGCGACGAGGTGGGCGCCCTGGTCCAGCAGATCACGGCGCGCGCCGGCGACATGGCCCAGCTCGACAAGCAGCTCCAGGCGCTGATGTCGGGCCCCGAAGAAACCCAGGTATTCGGCCAGTACGCCGAGCAGAAGGCGGCCTACCTCAAGGTGCAGGCCGACCTGCTGGAAATCGCCAAGGGGATCGACTTCACCACCGCTGAGATGGTCGAGATGACGGCCCGGGCGCTGGAAGACAAATACACCGGCGATTCGGCCAAGGCGTTCGCCGCGGCCGACGAGGCGCTGGGTCGGCTCGGCGACGTCGCCGCCGCGGCCGCCACGGCCGCCCATCTGCGCGCCGGCCAGGTGTTCCAGAACGCCCGCATCGCCGTCGCCGTCGCGCTGGCCCTGTGCGTGTTCTTCGCCGTGTTGTTCGGCGTGCTGATCGCGCGCGGTGTCTCGCGCCCGGCCGAGCAGGCCGTGGCCGCTGCCCGCGCGATGGCGGTGGGCAATCTGGCCGAGCCCATCCCGCAGGGTGGCAAGGACGAGATGGGCCAGCTGCTCGCCGCGCTCACCGACATGCGCACCAACCTCGGGCGCGTCGTGGCGCAGGTACGCAGTGGTTCGGAAAGCGTGGCCTCGGCCAGCGCCGAGATCGCTTCCGGCAACCACGACCTGTCGGCCCGCACGGAGCAGCAGGCGAGCGCGCTGGAGCAGACTTCCGCGTCCATGGAGCAGCTCGGCTCCACCGTGCGCCAGAACGCCGACAGCGCACGCCAGGCCAGTCAGCTCGCTCAGAGCGCCTCGCAGACGGCGGTGGAGGGCGGCGAGGTCGTGGCCCAGGTGGTGCAGGCCATGCAGGGCATACACACCAGCAGCAACCGCATCGGCGACATCATCGGCGTGATCGACGGCATCGCCTTCCAGACGAACATCCTGGCGCTGAATGCCGCTGTCGAAGCGGCGCGCGCCGGCGAGCAGGGCCGGGGCTTTGCCGTGGTGGCGAGCGAGGTGCGCAGCCTAGCCGGACGCAGTGCCGACGCCGCCAAGGAAATCAAGGCACTGATTGGCGCCAGCAGCGAGCAGGTGGCCCAGGGCACGCAATGGGCCGACAAGGCCGGTGCGGCCATGACGGGCGTCGTCGAGGCCATCCGCCGCGTGAACGATATCGTCGGCGAGATCAGCGCCGCCAGCAGCGAGCAGAGCAGCGGCGTCTCCCAGGTCGGCGAGGCCATCACGCAAATGGACCAGGCGACCCAACAGAACGCTGCCCTGGTCGAGGAAATGGCCGCCGCGGCCAGCAGCCTCAAGGCGCAGGCGGGCGAACTGGTGCAGGCCGTCGCGGTGTTCCAGCTGGCAGGCGCAGGCGCTGGCGGGCCGGTCGCCTCGGCGGTGCACGCGGCGCCCCCTGTGCCGGCCGCTCGGCCCGTGCCCGTGGCTGCGCCGGCGGCTCCGGTGTCCTTGCCTGCCAGGCGCGCCCAGGCGCCGCGGCCTGCGGCCGCACTTCCGGCGGCAAAGTCCGCCCCACGCGCCACGGCGCCAGCGGACAGTGGGGACTGGGAGTCCTTCTGAGTCCACGCTGCCCTTGGCGCCGGTGATTGGGTTTCGGCGCACCCCTGCAGGCACGGCGTCCGCGCAGTAGGATGGGGTCGGGCGCCTGGCGGCGCCATGGAGAGCGCCATGACTGCATTCAAGCAATTGAGTATTTCGCGCCGCCTGGCTGGCTTGGTGGGCATGGCCCTGGTGGCCATGCTCGTACTCGCCGGGATCCTGATGGTCTCCGAACGCGGCCTGGTGATGCAGGAACGCCAGAGCACCGTGCGTCAGGCGGTGGAGACCGCCTACGGCGTGCTGGCGCATTACCACGCCCAGGCCAGCGCCGGGGCCATGACCGAGGACGAAGCCAAGCAGCGCGCGAAGGAAACGCTGCGCCCGCTGCGCTACAACGGCACCGAGTATTTCTGGATCAACGACATGCAGCCGGTGGTCGTCATGCACCCCATCGCCACCGACATGGAGGGCAAGGACCAGAGCCAGCGCCAGGACCCGACAGGCAAGCATCTGTTTGTCGAATTTGTCAATGTCGTCAAGAAAGACGGAGCCGGTTTCGTCGATTACCTGTGGCCCAAGCCGGGCAGCGAGACGCCCGTTGAAAAGTCGGCCTACGTGAAGGGCTTTGCGCCCTGGGGCTGGATCGTCGGCTCCGGCGTGTACATGGACACCGTGCAGGCGACCTTCGTGCAGCGCCTGGTGCAGGCGGTCGGCGTGGTGCTCGCCCTGGCCGTGGTGCTGGGCCTCATCGGCTGGGGTTTTGCGCGCGGCATCCTGGGGCAGCTCGGCGGCGAGCCGGAGTTGCTGAACACCATTACCGGGCGAATTTCAGAAGGCGACCTAGCCGTCGAGATCCCGCCGTCGGGCGAGCACAGCGTGCTGCACGGCATTGCCGCCATGCGCGACAGCGTGGTGCGCATCGTTGCGCGCGTGCGCCAGGGGTCGGAGAGCGTGGCCACGGCCAGCGCCGAAATCGCGCAGGGCAACCACGATCTGTCGGCGCGCACCGAGCAGCAGGCCAGCGCGCTCCAACAAACGGCCGCGTCGATGGAGGAACTCGGCAGCACCGTGCGCCAGAACGCAGACAACGCGCGCCAGGCCAACCAGCTGGCGGCCAGCGCCAGCGGCGTGGCGCAGCAGGGTGGCGAAACCGTGGCGCAGGTCGTGGAAACCATGAAGGGCATCAACGACAGCAGCCGCAAGATCGCGGACATCATCGGCGTCATTGACGGCATCGCCTTCCAGACGAACATCCTGGCGCTGAATGCCGCCGTCGAAGCGGCGCGCGCCGGCGAGCAGGGCCGCGGCTTTGCCGTGGTGGCGAGCGAGGTGCGCAGCCTCGCCGGGCGCAGCGCCGAGGCGGCGCGCGAGATCAAGGCCTTGATATCGGCCAGCGTCGAGCGCGTGGCGCAAGGCAACGAACAGGTCGAAAGGGCCGGCGCCACCATGGAAGAAGTCGTCGCCGCGATTCGCCGGGTGAGCGACATCGTCGGCGAGATCAGCGCCGCCAGCAGCGAGCAGAGCGAAGGCGTCTCGCAGGTCGGCGAAGCGGTGACGCAGATGGACCAGGCCACGCAACAGAACGCCGCCCTGGTCGAAGAGATGGCGGCCGCCGCCAGCGGCCTCAAGGCCCAGGCGGACGAGCTGGTCCAGGCCGTGGCGGTGTTCCGCCTTGCACCCGGCGGTGCGCCGGCTCCCGCTGCGGCCCGGGCGGCCGCCGCGGTTCCCCCGGCTGCCCCTCAGCAGCCGGCGGCCCGTATGCCCGCGCCCTCCCAACCCGCACCCCGACCGCGCGCAGCCGCCCCGGCCGCCCCGGCCGCGCTACCGCCCGTGCGCCCTGCCCGGAGCCCCGCGCCGCCCAGCGACGATTGGGAGTCTTTCTAGGTATGAAAATCCGATAGAAATAGGGCTCTAGCGCTTGCTGGTATTGGGATGATAGCTATATAAAATATAGTTTTTTTTGTTGCCCAGCAGGTTCAACCGGGTACCGCCACTGGCGCCGCCCCGGCACTGGCCGGCAGGCGCCGCGACAGACTGATGACGATGGGCGACGCGCCGACGACCGGCTCGACGCCCTGCGCCACGAGATCGGCCAGGGTGGCGCCGTCCAGTTCCTGCAGATAGGCGGCGAGCGCCCGCTGGAACAGCTGCTTCAGGCGGCAGGCCGGACTCAGGCAGCAGGTGTTGGAGTTCTCGTCGAAGCACTCCACCATGCGGAAATCGCTCTCGCACCAGCGCACCACGGCGCCGATGCCGATGGCCGCTGGTTCGTGCAGCAGGCGCAGGCCCCCGCCCCGGCCGCGCGTGGTGTCGAGCAGCCCGTGGCGCGCCAGGTCGTTGACGATCTTCATGAGGTGGTTCTTGGACAGCGCGTGCGTGCGGGCCAGCTCGGCGATCGTCACCCGCCGGTCGCGGTGCTGGGCGCAGTACATCAGGACGCGCAGGGTGTAGTCGGTATAGCTCGCTAAACGCATGGCTGGGCGGGCGCGCGCAACGGAAAAACATTGCCAGGCGCCTTAAGATACATATAGAATGCATCTTATAACCACGGCCCGCCGGGCGCAAGTGCTGGCGGCTTCTGCTCAAGCCATGAAAACGACCATTCCCCCCCTCGTGGGCGCAAACGCCGCCGTCCCGGCCAAGAAAGCCCTGCAGGGCTGGCCCGTGTTGCGCCTGGGCTTTCGCCCGTTCTATCTGGTAGCCGCCGCCCTGGCCTGCCTGGCAGTGCCGCTGTGGGTGGCCGCCATGCTCGGCGCGATCACGCTCGACGTGGCGGTGGCGCCCATGCTCTGGCACGCGCACGAAATGCTGCTGGGCTTTGCCACCGGCGTCATCGTGGGCTTCCTGCTCACCGCCGTGAAGGCCTGGACGGGGCTGCAAACCCCGCGCGGCGCGGCGCTGGGCGCGCTCGTCGCGCTGTGGATCGCGGCGCGCGTGGCCGCCTGGGTGGGGCCCTATCCGGTGTACGCCTTGCTGGACGTGGTGCTTCTGCCGGCGGTGGCGGTCATTCTGCTGCGCATCCTGCTGCGTGCAGGCAACAAGCGCAACCTGCCGCTGGTGGGCATCCTGCTGCTGCTGTCGCTGGCCAACCTGTGCTTCCACCTCTCGGTGATGGGTTGGGTGGAGATTGCGCCCACCAGCCCCCTGTACGCCGCGCTCGGGTTGATCGTGCTGGTCGAATGCGTGATGGCCGGGCGGGTGATTCCGGCGTTCACCATGAGTGTCAACCCAGGCCTCAAGATCGCCGTGCCGCAGTGGCTGGAGCGCGCCGCGATCGCCAGCACGGCACTGGGCCTGGCCTTGTGGGTGTTCGCACCGGCCGGCTGGCCGGGGTTCGTGGTGCTGTCGGTGGCGGCCGCGCTGCAGGCGGCGCGCATGCTGCACTGGCATTCGCTGGTCGCGCGCACGCGCCCGATTCTCTGGATCCTGCACCTGGCCTACGCCTGGATTCCGGTCGGCCTGTTCCTGCTGGCCCTGGCGCAGCCCGGCTGGATCGGCGCCTCGATCGGCGTGCATGCGCTCGCCGTGGGCGCTACCGGCGGCCTGATCATCGGCATGGTGACGCGCACCGCGCGCGGCCACACCGGCCGGCCGCTGCAGGCCTCGCGTGCCGAGGTGCTGGCCTATGTGCTGGTCATGGCCGCGGCCGTGCTGCGCGTGCTGGTGCCGCTTGCCGCGCCCGCGTGGTACGCGCAGGCGCTGGTGGTCGCCGCCGCTGGCTGGACCGCCGCGTTCGTGATCTACCTCGTGATGTACGTTCCCTGGCTGACGCGCACCCGGCTCGACGGCAAGGACGGCTGACGCCCGCTTCCCCCCGCAACCCATCCCATTGAAGAAAGGCTCCCATGCTTCCCACGCAATCGCCCGTGATCGACGTTCGCCAGATCCCGCCGCCGCAGCGCCACACGACCATTTTTGGCCAGTTCGACGAGCTGCTGCCCGGTGAGGCCGTGCAGATCATCAGCGACCACGACCCGCGCCCGCTGCGCCTGCAGTTCGATTCGCGCTCGCCTGGCCAATTCCAGTGGGCCTATCTGCAGTCGGGCCCGGACCAATGGCGGGTGCTGATCAGCAAGCTGGAAATGCCCGAAGACGCCGAAGAACACCACTGCTGCTCGGGCGGTGCCTGCGGCGGCTGAAGCGAGGCTTCGCGGCCAACAAAAAGGCGCCTTGCGGCGCCTTTTTTCGTTGGGGTGGGTGGGGGTTCGCGGCCTACATGCCCATGGAGAGCATGGCGGCTTCCGACATGCGCGAGCGGTCCCACGGCGGGTCGAACACCATGTTGACCGTGATTTCGCCGACGCGCGGAATCGCCAGCACCTTGTCGCAGACTTCGTCGGCGATCGCTTCGCCCATGCCGCAGCCGGGGGCGGTCAGCGTCATGTCGATCAGCGCGCGCACGTCGCCGCCTTCCATGGGTTCGAGCTCGCAGCGGTACACCAGGCCCAGGTCGACGATGTTGACCGGGATCTCGGGGTCGTAGCAGGTCTTGAGGGTGTTCCAGATCAGGTCGGTGACGTCTTCGATCTCCACATTTTCCGGGTGCGCGACCTCGACCGGCGGTTCCTTGCCGATGGCGTCGGCGTCGCTCCCTTTCAGGCGCACCAGCTGGCCCTCGACCACCAGGGTGAAATTCGAGCCCAGGGCCTGGGTGACCTGGGCCCACAGGCCGCTTGGCAGCTCCATGGGCGTGCCGTCGGGAATGCGTTCCACGGTCACGGGGCGGTTGATCAGCACGTCTTCGCGCATTCGTTTCATCATGATGGGGTGCTTCCTTCGGTGGTCACCGGCGCCGCCGGGGCGGCCGGGTTGCTGGCAATGGCGTGCATCAGAGCGTGCCAGCCGAGCAGCGCGCACTTGATGCGGCTGGGGTATTGGCGCACGCCCGCCAGGCTGACGAGCTTGCCCAGGGGCGCGCCCTCCGGAGCCTCTTCGCCCGTCAGGACGGCCCGGAAATGCTGCTGCAGGCTTTGCGCGGCGGCGATGTCCTGGCCCTTGACGGCTTCGCTCATCATGGAGGCCGACGCCATGCAGATGGCGCAGCCCTGGCCGTGGAAGCGGATGTCCGCCAGCCGGCCACCCGCGATCGCCAGCTCCACCGAGAGGTCGTCGCCGCACGAGGGGTTGGTGCCGCGCGCCTGGTGCGTCGGCGCGGGCAGATGGCCAAAGTTGCGCGGCGCCCGCTTGTGCTCCAGCACCAGTTCCTGGTACAGGTCGGTTTCGGCGCTCATCGCAGCAGCTCCAGGGCCTTGGCGACGCCGGCGACCAGGCGCTCCACTTCTTCCGGGGTGTTGTAGAGCGCGAACGAGGCGCGTGTCGTGGGCCCCACCCCCAGGTGCGTGAGCAGCGGCTGCGCGCAGTGGTGGCCGGTGCGCACGGCGATGCCCTGGCCGTCAAGCAGCGTGCCGATGTCGTGCGGGTGCACGCCCTCGGTCACGAAGGACACGATGGCCGTGTCCACGGTGTCCGGCGAGAGCACGCGCACTCCCGGCAGCGCCGCCAGGCCCTGCACCGCCTGCGCGCGCAGGGCGTGCAGATGCTGGTCGATGGCGCTTCGGCCCACGGCGTCGATGAACTGCGCGGCCGCCGCCATGCCAATGGCGCCGCCGACGTTGGGCGTGCCGGCTTCCAGGCGCGCCGGCAGCGCGGCGAACGTGGCCTCGGTGAAGCTGACCCAGTCCACCATGTCGCCGCCCACGCGCAGGGGCGCGAGCTGCTCCAGGGCACTCTGGCGGCCCACCAGAGCGCCGGTGCCCATGGGGCCGTACATCTTGTGGCCCGAGAAGGCGAGGAAGTCGCAGGGCAGGGCGGACACGTCGGGCACGGCGTGCGCCGCGACCTGCGCGGCGTCCAGCACCGTCAGCGCGCCGGCCTGGTGCGCCAGCGCCAGCAGTTCGGCCACGGGTGGGCGCTCGCCGGTGGCGTTGGCGCAGGCCGTGACGGCGAACACGCGGGTGCGCGGTGTCAGCAGACGCGCCAGGTCTTCCGTGTGCAGGTGGCCCTCGGCATCGGGCAGCAGGATGCGCAGCACGGCGCCGCTGGCGCGCGCGGCGCGCTGCCAGGGCAGCAGGTTGGCGTGGTGCTCCAGGCCGCTGACGATGATTTCGTCGCCCGGCTGCAGCAGCGCGCCGCCGCCCGCATGCGCCGACAGGCCGTGCGCGACGAGGTTGAGCGATTCGGTGGTGCCCGAGGTGAAGACCAGTTCGTGGTCAGCACCCGCGCCGACAAAGCGCTTGACCCCGGCGCGCGCGGCGTCGTAGGCGTCGGTGGCGCGCTGGCTCAGCGCGTGCACGCCGCGGTGGATGTTGGCGCGGTCGTGGCGCTCGAAATGCGCCAGCGCGTCCAGCACCGGCTTGGGCATCTGGGTCGTCGCGGCGTTGTCCAGGTAGGCCAGGGCGCTGCCCTGGACATGCTGCGAGAGCACGGGGAACAGGGCGCGCAGGCCCGAGACGCCATTCGTGGTCGTGGCCGTGGCCGCGGTGCCCGGTGCGCTCAACCAGCGGGTGGGAAGCATGTCACCCATGGGCGGTCTCCAGCACCTGGCGCAGCACACTTTGCAGGTCGTCGCCCTGGGCCAGTGCGTCCAGCGCGGCGGCGTCGGGGAAGGCGCGCGCCAGCAACGCCCGGGCCATGCCTTCGATGATGAGCGCGCGCGCCGCCGCCGCGTCCAGCCCGCGCTGGCGGGCGTAGAACAGCGCATCCTCGGGCAAGGCGCCCCAGGTGGCACCGTGGGCCGCCTGTACGTTGTCGTGGTAGATCTCCAGGTGCGGGCGCAGCACCAGCCGGGGCTGGCCGCCCAGCGGAATGCCGGCCAGGCGCTGGCGCACGTCGGCCTCATGGGCGCCGGGCGCAATGTGGGTGCTGGCGTTCGCCACGGTGCGGGCCGTGCCGCTGGCCAGCACCAGGGCCTCGCTGTGGCTGGTGGTGCGCACGGCGGCGTGGCGCATGAAAACCTGCTGTTCGAACTGCGTGTCGGCCGCACAGGTGATGCCTGCAATATGGGCCGAGGCGCCGGCACCGCTGAGCAGCACCTGGCTGCGCTGCAGGTGGTAGCTGCTGCCGCCGGCGACGAAGGCCTGGACGTAGCCTGCGTCCTCGCCGACTTCGGCATGCACGACATGCGCGCAGCGGTCGTCCGTGCGCGGCGCCAGGATGCGCAGGTGCTGCAGGCTGGCACCGCGCCCCAGGCGCACGTGCATCTGCAGGTTTTGCACCGCGCCGGTGCCGCCCGCTGCGTGGCGCTCGCGCAGCACGCAGTGCGCGCCTTCGGCGATGTCGAGCACCAGCAGCGGCGCTTCCACCGCCTGGCTAGGCTGGTGCTGCAGGTCGAGCTGCACCGGCTGCTCCGCCGTCCCACCGCCGACCTGCACGCGCAGGCCCGAGGTGCACAGGGCGCGGTGCGCCCAGGCGAAGGGCGCGGCATCGTCGTCGCCGGGCAGGGCGAGGCCGGCGAACAGCTCGGCGCGCTGCGCGTTGTCGGTGGCGTCCAGGGTGCGTGCTGCGGCACCTTCCGGCGCGCCGCCGGCCAGCGCGCTCAGGGTCCAGCCGCTGACCGGTGCGGGCATTTCTGCCGCGCGTTCCAGCCACAGTGCGGCCGGCGGCGGCGGCAGGTGGCGGAACGACTCGTTGCGCGGCGCCACCCAGCCGGTGGTGGCCAGGTGCTCGCGGGCCATCTGCATGGCCTCCTCGGCGGTGATGGGGCGGATGTTCATGCGTCTCAAGCCTCCGCCAGTTCCGGCGCCTGCGCAAAGCCGGTGCGCGCGATGCGCTGCGCCAGGGCCAGGTCGCCGCGCTCGGCAATCTGCCCGTCGGCCAGGCGCAGCACGGCGTCGGGCTGGAGCGATTCGATCAGTTGCAGGTAGTGCGAGACCACCACGAACGCCGTGCCTTCGCCGCGCAGGCGCTGCACGAGTTCCACCACGGCGCGCACGCCGTCCACGTCCATGCCGGAGTCGATTTCATCGAGGATGGCCAGGCGCGGGCGCAGCATGGCCAGTTGCAGCAGCTCGTTGCGCTTTCGCTCGCCGCCGGAGAAACCGTCGTTTACCGGGCGGCCGAGCATGGCCTCGGGCAGGCCCAGTTGCGTGGCGGCCGCCTTGGCGCTGCCGAGGAAATCGAAGGCATCCTGCGGCTCCTCGCCGCGCGCGGCGCGCACGGCGTTCAGAGCCGTGCGGATGAACAGGTTGTTCTTCACGCCCGGAATTTCCGGCGGTGCCTGGAACGAGAGGAACAGCCCGGCGCGGGCGCGCTCCTGCGGCTCCATGGCCAGCAGGTCGGCGCCGGCCAGGCACGCGCTGCCCTGGGTAACGTGGTACGCCGGGTGCCCGGCCAGCGCCAGGCCGAGCGTGCTCTTGCCACTGCCGTTGGCGCCCATCATCACGACCAGTTCGCCGGGCGCGACGTTCAGGGTGATGGACTGGAGGATGGTCTTGTCGCCGATGGCGACCCGCAGCCCGTCGAGCTGCAGCAGGGAAGGGGTGGAAGTGGTGGACATGGGGTTTTCGTATTTTTTAAGACGTGGGTTCAGCCGACCGAGCCTTCCAGCGAGACGGCGAGCAGGGCCTTGGCTTCCAGGGCGAATTCCATGGGAAGTTCCTCCAGCACCGACTGGCAGAAGCCGCCGACGATCAGCGCCGTGGCGTCATCGGGGGCGATGCCGCGCTGCTGGCAATAGAACAAGCGGTCCTGCGAGATGCGCGTGGTCGTGGCTTCGTGCTCCACCACGGCGTCGCTGCGCGCCGTGTCGATGTAGGGGAAAGTGTGCGCGCCGCACTTGGGGCCGATCAGCAGCGAATCGCACTGCGTGTGGTTGCGTGCGTTCGCCGCACCCGCGTTCACGCGCACCAGGCCGCGGTAGCTGTTCTGCGCGTGGCCGGCGCTGATGCCCTTGGAGACGATGCGGCTGCTGGTGTTCTTGCCCAGGTGGATCATCTTGGTGCCGGTGTCCGCCTGCTGGAAGTGGTTCGACACGGCGATCGAATGGAACTCGCCGCGCGAATCGTCGCCGCGCAGCACCACGCTGGGGTACTTCCAGGTGATGGCCGAGCCGGTCTCGATCTGCGTCCAGGCGATGTGCGAGCGCTTGCCGGCGCACAAACCCCGCTTGGTGACGAAGTTGTAGATGCCGCCCAGGCCGTTCTCGTCGCCGGGGTACCAGTTCTGCACGGTCGAATACTTGATGTAGGCGTCGTCGTGCGCCACCAGCTCCACCACGGCGGCGTGCAGCTGGTTCTCGTCGCGCTGCGGCGCCGTGCAGCCTTCGAGGTAGCTCACGTGGCTGCCTTCCTCGGCAATGATCAGCGTGCGCTCGAACTGTCCCGTGCCCTTGGCGTTGATGCGGAAGTACGAGGACAGCTCCATCGGGCAGCGCACGCCCTTGGGGATGTAGACGAAGGAGCCGTCGGAAAACACCGCCGAGTTCAGCGCCGCGTAGTAGTTGTCGCCCACCGGCACCACGCTGCCCATGTAGCGCTCAATCAGTTCGGGGTGGTGCTCGACGGCGTGCGAGAACGAGCAGAAGACGACCCCGACTTTGTGCAGTTGCTCACGGAAGGTGGTGCCCACGGAGACCGAATCGAACACCGCATCCACTGCCACGCCCGCCAGCCGCGCGCGCTCGTGCAGCGGCACACCGAGCTTCTCGTAGGTTTCGAGCAGTTTGGGGTCGACCTCGTCCAGGCTCTTCGGCCGGTCCTTGAGCGACTTGGGGGCCGAGTAGTAGCTGAGTGCCTGCAGGTCCACCGGCTCCATGCGCACATGCGCCCATTCGGGCACGGGCATGGCGAGCCAGCGTTCGTAGGCGGCCAGGCGCCACTTCAGCAGGAACTCTGGCTCGCGCTTTTTGCGCGAGATGGCGCGGATCGTGCCTTCGTCCAGGCCAGGGGGCAGCGAATCGGACTCGACATCGGTGACGAAGCCGTGGCGGTAGGGGCGCTCGAGCGCCTGCGCCAGCGGCGCGGCCTGGTCAGAAGCGCCCATGGCGGGCCTCGCGGGTGGAAACGCCCCAGGGGGCGGCAGAGCGGTGAAGGATCATCGTGGCGACCGTGGTTTTATTAGATGCTAATCATATGCATCTTTAAGGGAGGGAGCAACGGAAAGGAACTCACCGCGCTGCTGTCAGGGGTTTGTGGCCGGCGGCCCCGGCTGGCGAAAGGGGCTGCGCGCACGCAGCTCGTCCAGGTAGGCGGCCATGCCCGCATGCTCGCGCTCCAGGAAGCGCTCGACGGCCTCGGAGAACGCCGGGTGCGCCAGCCAGTGCGCGCTGTGCGTGGCAACCGGCAGCAGGGCGCGCGCCATCTTGTGCTCGCCCTGCGCGCCGCCTTCGAAGGCGTCGTAGCCGTGCGCGATGCACCACGCGAGCGGCTGGTAGTAGCAGGCATCGAAGTGCAGGCTGTCCACGCGCTCCAGCGCGCCCCAGTAGCGGCCGTAGGCGGCGCAGGTCGGAAAATCAGAGGTTTTTTGGCCTCCAGCGCCCGTCGCACTAGGGGTTAAAGCTATCAAACTGGTAGCTATCGGTCGGCCGGCACGCTCGGCCACGAACATCAGCCAGGCGTCCGGCATATCGTCCGCCATGCGCCGGAAGAAGTCCCGGCTGAGGTAGGGCGGGTTGCCGTGCTCGAGGTAGGTGCGCTCGTAGCAGCGGTAGAAAAAGTCCCAGGACGCGGCGCCGATGTCCGCGCCGCGCGCCCAGGACCAGCGCACTCCGGCGCTCTGTACGCGGCGCTGCTCCTGCCGGATTTTCTTGCGTTTGTCTTGCGTTAGCGCGGCCAGGAAGTCGTCAAAGTCGCGGTACCGGCCTCCGCCGGGGCGGGCGTTGGTCCAGTGGAACTGCGTGGTGGTGCGCTGCAGCATGCCGGCCGCGCGGCAGGTGTCCAGGTCGCCCTGGCTGCCGAACAACAGGTGCAGGGAGGACAAGCGCTCCTCTGCGCACCAGGCCAGCACCGCTTGCAACAGGGCGGCGCGCGCGGCAGTGTCCCGCGCCAGGAGCCGGGTGCCGGGGACGGGCGTGAAGGGGACGGCGATCAGCGCCTTGGGGTAATAGGCCAGGCCGTGCTCGTGGTACGCACGTGCCCAGGCCCAGTCGAACACGTACTCGCCATAGGAGTGTTCCTTGAGGTACAGCGGGCAGGCGGCGATCAGGCGATCGTCCTGCTCCAGGGTGAGGTAGCGCGCCTGCCAGCCCGTCTGCGCCACGGCGCTTTGGCTCGTGTGCAGCGCCGCCAGGTATTCGTGGCGCATGAAGGGCGTGGCGTGCGCCTGCTGCGCCAGGAGCGCGTTCCAGGCGGCCGCGTCCACGCCCAGCGGCGATGGGTGCACGCGGGTGATAATGGGTTTTTCAACCATGCGCGGCCCCTGCGGCGACCCGGCAGGCGGCCGCTGGCGCTGCCCGGCGCCGCTGGCTTGTTTGCGCATCCCTGCACCCCATGACGCTCTCCCTTTGTATAGCGCAGCTCAATTTCACCGTCGGCGACCTGCGCGGCAACGCACAGAAGATCATCGACGCGGCGCATGCCGCGCATGCCGCGGGCGCGGCCCTGCTGCTGACGCCGGAACTCGCGCTGTGCGGCTACGCGGCGGAGGATTTGTTCCTGCGGCCGGCGTTCCTCGCGGCCTGCGATGATGCCGTCAAACGCATCGCCGAGGAGACGGCCGGCCTGAAAGACCTGGCCATCGTGCTGGGCCATCCGCAGAGCGCCAGCGGCGCCGCCGCGTTTGCCACCTGTTTCAACGCCGCCAGCGTGCTGCGCGCCGGGCGCGTGGAGCAGACCTACGCCAAGCGCGAACTGCCGAACTACGAGGTGTTCGACGAGCGGCGCTACTTCCGGCCGGGCGAGGCGCCCTGCGTGTTCGAGGTGGCGGGCCTGCGCGTCGGCCTGCTCATTTGCGAGGACGCCTGGCACGCCGGACCGGCGCGCGACGCCGCCCTGGCCGGCGCCGAGCTGCTGGCCGTCGTCAACGCCTCGCCCTTCCACAGTGGCAAGAGCACGGCGCGCGAACAGACCATGCGCGCGCGCGTGCAGGAGACCGGCCTGCCGCTGGTCTATGCGCACCTGGTGGGCGGGCAGGACGAGGTGGTGTTCGAGGGCCGCTCGTTCGCCCTCGCGGCCGATGGATCGGTCGTCGCGCGCGCGCCGGCTTTTGAAGAAAAACTGGTGTTCGCGCACATCCAGCATGGGGAAGGTGCTATAAAAATTAAAGCAGATGTGGCGCCGCTGCCCGGCGTGCTGCCCGACCTGTGGCACGCGCTGGTGCTCGGTGTGCGCGATTACATCGGCAAGAACGGTTTTCCCGGCGTGCTGCTGGGCCTGTCGGGCGGCATGGATTCGGCCCTGGTGCTGGCGCTGGCCGTGGACGCACTCGGCAAGGAACGCGTGCGCACGGTGATGATGCCTTCGCCCTACACGGCCGACATCAGCTGGATCGACGCGCGCGACATGGCGGCGCGGCTCGGTGTGTCGTACGAGGAAATCGACATCCGCCCGGCCTTCGAAGCCTTCAAGGCCTCTCTGGCCCCGCAGTTCGCCGGCCTGCCCGAGGACACGACCGAGGAAAACCTCCAGGCGCGCATCCGCGGCACGCTGCTGATGGCCTTGTCGAACAAATTCGGCGGCCTGGTGCTGACGACCGGCAACAAGAGCGAGCTGGCCACCGGCTATTGCACGCTCTACGGCGACATGGCGGGCGGTTTCGCCCCCATCAAGGACGTGCCCAAGACGCAGGTCTTCGCCCTGGCGCGCTGGCGCAACGCCCACGATCCCTACGGGACGGGCACCAACCCCATCCCCGAGCGCATCATCACGCGCCCGCCCAGCGCCGAGCTGCGCCCCGGCCAGGTGGACCAGGACAGCCTTCCGCCCTACGAGGTGCTCGACGCCATCATCGCGCGCTACATGGAGAACGACGAAGCCATCGAAGCCATCGTTGCCGACGGCTTCGAGCGCGCCGACGTCGAGCGCGCGACGCGCCTGATCAAACTCAACGAATACAAGCGTCGCCAGGCGCCGGTGGGCATCCGCGTGACGCGGCGCAGCTTCGGCAAGGACTGGCGCTACCCCATCACCAACCAGTTCCGCGCCTGAGCGCCCAAGCGCCCGGCCGCACGCATTCGCCCCATCCAGGAGTTCCCAGCCATGAAAATGATCACCGCCGTCATCAAGCCCTTCAAGCTCGAAGAGGTGCGCGAGGCGCTTGCCGAGTGCGGCGTCACCGGCCTGACCGTCACCGAGGTCAAGGGCTTCGGGCGCCAGAAGGGCCACACCGAGCTCTACCGCGGCGCCGAATACGTGGTCGACTTCCTGCCCAAGGTGAAGATCGAGGTGGTGGTGCGCACCGAGGACCTGGAGCGCTGCGTGGACGCCATCGTCCAGGTGGCGCGCACCGGCAAGATCGGCGACGGCAAGATCTTCGTCACCGCCGTGGAGCGTGTGGTGCGCATCCGCACCGGCGAACTGGACGACGCGGCGGTGTAGGCGCCGCCCGTTGCAAAGCCCCAGACCTCAGATGTTTTCGCGCAGCGCCTCGTCCTGCGGCGCGCGCGATGCCGCCTGCACGAGCTCGGCGAGCAGGCCCGCAGGTTCGGTGCCAACGCGCACCAGGTCCATCTGCCACGGCCCCATGAAGCCGGCCTGCACGCTGCCGGCCAGGAAGGTCAGCAGCGGCTGGTAGTAGCCGGCCACGTCGAGCAGCCCTATGGGCTTGTCGTGGTAGCCGAGCTGGCGCCAGGTCCAGACCTCGAACAGTTCTTCAAAAGTGCCAATGCCGCCCGGCAGCGCCAGGAAGGCGTGGCTGCGCTCGGCCATCAGGGCCTTGCGTTCGTGCATGGTCTGCACGATGTGCAACTCGTCGCAGGCGTGGTTGGCGTGTTCCTTGTCCACCAGCGACTGCGGGATGACGCCCACCACGCGCCCGCCGGCCTGCGCCGTGGCCTGGGCCACCAGGCCCATCAGGCCGCTGCGCCCGCCGCCATAGACGAGCTGACCGCCCTGCGCGCCAATCCAGCCGCCCACCGCCTGCGCCGCCTCGGTAAACAGCGGGTTTTCGCCGGGGCGCGAGCCGCAATACACACACACCGAAAAACGCGGTTCAGCCATGGGCGATCCTTTCGTACAACGCGGCGCCCCAGATGCCCGCGCAGAGCAGCAGGGCGATCAGCACGGCGGCGCTCCCCAGGTCCTTCGCGCGGCCCGAGAGGGCATGCCATTCGGGGCCGATGCGGTCGATGGCCGCCTCGACGGCCGAGTTCAGAAGCTCCACCACCATGAGCAGCAGTACGGAGCCGGCCAGGAGCGCCACCTCGACCCAGCTTCGGCCGAGCCAGAACGCCGCCGGAACCAGCACCAGCGCCGCGCAGCTCTCCTGGCGGAACGCTGCCTCGCTCCAGGCGGCGCGCAGGCCGTGCCAGGAATAGCGCGTGGCGTGCAGCATGCGGTTCAGGCCGCGCCGCTGCTTCTGGGGGTTGGCAGGGTGCTCCGGTGTCATGGAGGGGATTGTCGCCACCGCGCGCTGCGCTTCAGCGGCGCGGCAGGGCCGTCACCAGCCGCGTGCCCGCCAGCGCGTCGTGCCAGAACTGCTGCTGCGGGTGCAGGCGGCTCGCCAGCGCCCAGAACACCACCCAGCCGATGACCAGCACCCCCACTTCGCCGGCCGGCAAACCAAACGGCGCGGCCAGGACGAGCGGTGGCAGGAACCAGAGCCAGGCCAGCGCGTACCGGCCCAGGGCGCGCAATTGCGTTACCGGGCGGCCCGCCGCGTCGACGATCCGGATGTGCCAGGTCTTCATGGCGAGCGTCTGGCCCTTGGACCAGAACCAGACGAAATAGATGCCGAAGACGACGAACAGGAAAGCCTGCAGGGCATGCCGGTTGTCCAGCGCGTTGCGCGTCTGGCTCAATGTGCCGAACAGGTAGCCGGCGATGAACACCACGCCGAACATGAGGATGCCCTCGTACAGCCAGCAGGCCATGCGGCGAAAGAGGGGGGGCGCGGTCATCGGCGCGCTGGCCGCGTTCTCCTGGGAGGCCGAGGCGGGCAAATTCAGGGGACTCAATTGACGTATACCGGAGGCAGGGGGTCGGTGGACGCTGGTGCGCCCGGCGCATCCTGCGCCGCGGGCACCGGCGCGGAACCCCCATTGTCGCTGCTGGAGGCCGGCGCCGACGGCGGCAGCGCCACGGGCTCGGGCGGGGGCGGCAGGCGCACCGGGGCGGGCGCGGGGAACACGATCTTCGGCGGGTTGGCCTCGCGGGCCTGCGGGCCCGTCGCCGCCGGGACCTGCGCCAGCCGGCGCGCCGGCACCGGCTTGAGCGCCGTGGCCGCGCCCCGGGGCTTGGGCGCCTTGGCGGCCAGGCGCTTTTTATCCGCTTCGCTCAAGGCCTGGTAGGTTTCCCATTCCGAGCGGATATCGAGCGGCGCCAGGCTGCGCGTGACGGCAAAGTTCAGCCGGGCCTGGCTGCGTTGCTGGGCGCTCAGGCTGGCCCAGGCCGTCATGCGGGCATGCAGGCGCTCCTGCTCCTGCTCCGGCATGGTGGCGAAATTCTGCGCGAGGGCCAGCCAGTAGCGCTTCTGCGCCTCGCTCAGGTGCGCCCAGCGCTCTGCCAGGGGGTACAGCGCAAGCTTCTGCGGCGTGGTCATCACCTCCCAGCCGGGACCGGAGGCCAGGCCGGGCGGCGGCACTTGCACATCCGCCGGGCTGGTCGGGGTGTCGCCCTGGGCGGCGAGCGCATCGGGCGGGATTTGCGTGCCGGGCGCGATGCGGCCCATGCTCAGCATTGCCGCGCCGCCCATCGCCAGGCCCGCCAGCAAAACCAACGCCAGCACAATGGCTGGCGTGGCGATGGAGGAGGGCGCGGAGCGCGGCGCGGATGCGTTCATGCAGTACGAAAGGGGCGCCTCAGCGGCTTTCGGCGGCGCGGGTCTTGAGGAATTGCACGAAGCCCGGGTCGGCGTACGCGGCGGGAGGCAGGTCGTCCGTCAGAAGGGCTGCGTCGACCTCGGCGATTTCAATCACGCCGGTTTCGTCCTGCTGCGCGCCCACCACCATGACGCCGGCCACCAGCGCCAGCACCGGGATGGCCGACATCAGCGTGTAGCCCCAGCCGCTGGGGCCGCCGCCCAGCGCCAGGCTGTGGCCCAGGCGGGTCAGTACCGACACGGGCTTGCGCACCGCGACGGTCTTCTTGCGCTGCGCAAGCGCCTGCATGCGGCCGGCGCGCAATTGTTCGGTGACCTGGTAGGGCAATTCGGCCAGGCCTTCGTCCAGGCGCGTGGTGATGCGGTGGGCATAGCGCTCAAGGGCGAGATCGACGCTGTTGGACGGGGTTTTCATAGTTCGATTCCTTTGGCCTGCAAGGCCTTGGCAAGCGCCTGGACGGCCCGAAAACAATGGGTTTTGACACTGCCTTCCGAGCAACCCATGGCGGCGGCGGTTTCCGCGACGTCCATTTCTTCCCAGTAACGCATTAAAAACGCTTCCCGTTGACGCGTGGGCAGGAGGGCGATCTCTTGCTCGATCTGGTGGAATACCTGGGCCCGACGCACGGTATCTTCGGCGCTGCCCGTTTGCTCGCCGTTGCTCGAAAGCGACAGAGCCTCCAATAGGTCGAATTCTCCTCCATCGTCCCCCGCTGGAACGAATTCGCTCATGGAGGAGAACACGGCGCGGTGGGTTTTCTGGCGCCGGAACCAATCCAGGGTGCAATTGCTGAGAATGCGCTGGAAAAGCATGGGCAGCTCTTCGGGCGGCTTGTCGCCATAGTGCTGCGCGAGCTTCATCATGCTGTCCTGCACGATGTCCAGTGCAGATTCCTCGTTGCGCACGTGGTAGTACGAGCGTTTGAAGGCCCGTTTTTCGACGCTTTTGAGGAATGCGGACAGTTCTTGTTCGGTGGCCAAGACGGGCGGGGCGGTGGAGGCACGGGCGGCATGGCGTGGGTTCCCGGCCGCAGCGCGGATTATTGCATTTCCACGCTTTTTTCATTTTTCCCCTGCAGACGAATTGTTGCAGTGCGATAATCGCGCTCTGCATCATCAAGCAAACGGGTCACGGTCCGGCGCGGCAATCATCCCGCCCATGTCCTTGGCCTCAAGTTTCGAGCAGGCCTCACGAGGGCCCAGGCGAGAAGCACCCAAGGTCTTTCGTTAGAGAAATTCACAAAGGTTCATCATGGAATTCACCAAAGCCGAACACGCCTCTGCCGCTGCGGCGCAGCAACAAGCCGCTGCGGCCGTCCCCGAACTCATGGGCGCGGAAATCCTGGTCAAGGGTTTGCAGGCCGAAGGCGTCAAGTACATCTGGGGCTATCCCGGCGGCGCCGTCCTCTACATCTACGACGCGCTGTACAAGCAAGACAGCATGCAGCACGTGCTGGTGCGCCACGAACAGGCGGCCATCCACGCGGCCGACGGCTACGCCCGCGCCACGGGCGACGTCGGCGTGGCGCTGGTCACTTCGGGGCCGGGCGTGACGAACGCCGTCACCGGCATCGCCACGGCCTACATGGACAGCATTCCCATGGTGATCATCACCGGCCAGGTGCCCACAGCGGCCATCGGCCTGGATGCCTTCCAGGAGTGCGATACCGTGGGCATCACGCGGCCCATCGTGAAACACAATTTCCTCGTCAAGGACCCGCGCGACCTGGCCGAGACGATCAAGAAAGCCTTCCACATCGCCCGCTCGGGCCGCCCCGGACCGGTGGTGGTGGATATCCCCAAGGACGTGTCGTTCAAGAAGGCGCCGTTTGCCGGCTACCCGAAGAGCGTCGCCATGCGCTCCTACAACCCGGTGCGCAAGGGCCACGGCGGTCAGATTCGCAAGGCGCTGCAACTGCTGCTGACCGCCAAGCGCCCGTACATCTACACCGGCGGCGGCGTGCTGCTCGGCAACGCCACGCAGGAGCTGCGCACGCTGGTCGACATGCTCGGCTACCCGGTGACCAACACGCTGATGGGCCTGGGCGCCTACCCGGCGAGCGACCGCAAGTTCCTCGGCATGCCCGGCATGCACGGCACCGTGGAAGCCAACAACGCCATGCAGAACTGCGACGTGCTGCTGGCCGTGGGCGCGCGCTTCGACGACCGCGTCATCGGCAACCCGCGGCATTTCGCGCAGAACGAACGCAAGATCATCCACATCGACATCGATCCGTCGAGCATCTCCAAGCGCGTCAAGGTCGACATCCCCATCGTCGGCGACGTGAAGGACGTGCTGACCGAGCTGATCTCCATGGTCCGCGAAACCCCCACGCGGGCCGACGCCGGTGCGCTGGCCGCCTGGTGGGACACCATCGAGGGCTGGCGCAAGCGCGACTGCCTGAAGTACAGCATGGGCAGTTCGGACGTCATCAAGCCGCAGTACGTGGTCGAGACGCTCTGGAACATGACCAAGGATGCGGACACCTACATCACGTCCGACGTCGGCCAGCACCAGATGTGGGCCGCGCAGTACTACCGCTTCGACGAGCCGCGCCGCTGGATCAACTCAGGAGGTCTGGGCACCATGGGCGTGGGCATCCCGTACGCCATGGGCATCAAGCTCGCCAAGCCCGACTCCGAGGTGTTCTGCATCACCGGCGAAGGCTCGGTGCAGATGAACATCCAGGAACTCTCGACCTGCCTGCAGTACAACACCCCGATCAAGGTGGTGTCGTTGAACAACCGCTACCTTGGCATGGTGCGCCAGTGGCAGGAGATCGAATATTCCGGCCGCTACAGCCACAGCTACATGGACGCGCTGCCCAACTTCGTCAAGCTCGCCGAGGCCTTCGGCCACGTCGGCATGCTGATCGAGCGGCCCCAGGACGTGGAGCCCGCCCTGCGCGAGGCGCGCAAGCTCAAGGACCGCACCGTGTTCATGGACTTCCGCACCGATCCGACGGAGAACGTCTTCCCCATGGTCCAGGCCGGCAAGGGCATCACGGAAATGCTGCTCGGGTCCGAGGATTTATAAGGAATTTGGCCTCCAGCGCTTGCTGGGTAATCATAAGCAGCTATCTTTTCGATAGTATTTTTTGACGAATCTATTGCCTGCCAAGGCGCGTGCTTACCGGTGCGCGCGGAGGGCAGCAAAAAACGGCAGTTTTCTGCGGCCACTTCTGGGTCGTGCTGCCGTCGCAAAAAGAGGAATCCCATCATGAAGCACATCATTGCCGTCCTGCTCGAAAACGAGCCCGGCGCCCTGTCCCGCGTGGTCGGCCTGTTCTCGGCCCGTGGCTACAACATCGAATCGCTGACCGTCGCGCCCACCGAGGACGCCTCGCTCTCGCGCATGACCATCCAGACCACGGGTTCGGACGACGTCATCGAGCAGATCACCAAGCACCTCAACCGCCTCATCGAGGTGGTCAAGGTGGTCGACCTGACCGAAGGCGCCTACACCGAGCGCGAACTGATGATGGTCAAGGTGCGCGCCGTGGGCAAGGAGCGCGAGGAAATGAAGCGCATGGCGGACATCTTCCGTGGCCGCATCATCGACGTCACCGAGCGCAGCTACACGCTGGAACTCACCGGCGACCAGGCCAAGAACGACGCCTTTCTGCAAGCCATTGACCGCACCGCCATCCTGGAGACGGTGCGCACCGGCGCCAGCGGCATCGGCCGGGGCGAGCGCGTGCTGCGCGTCTGAAGTTTTCCCCTCACCAAGGCTCAGCCCTTTCGGCCCGTTCGGGCTGAGCCTGTCGAAGCCCTGCGGGGCGGACGAGCCCTTCGACAGGCTCAGGGAGAACGGCCAAACCCACTATTACGAAAGACAGCAATGAAAGTTTTCTACGACAAGGACTGTGACCTGAGCCTGATCAAGGGCAAGACCGTGGCCATCATCGGCTATGGCAGCCAGGGCCACGCGCACGCGCAGAACCTCAACGACAGCGGCGTCAAGGTCGTGGTCGGCCTGCGCAAGGGCGGCGCCTCGTGGGACAAGGTTGGCAAGGCCGGCCTGACGGTCATGGAAGTCAACGAAGCGGTCAAGGCCGCGGACGTGGTCATGATCCTGCTGCCCGACGAAGACATCGCATCGGTCTACAAGAACAACGTCGAACCCAACATCAAGCAGGGCGCATCGCTCGCGTTTGCCCACGGCTTCAACGTGCACTACAACCAGGTCGTGCCCCGCGCCGACCTGGACGTGTGGATGGTTGCCCCCAAGGCCCCTGGCCATACCGTGCGCAACACCTACACGCAAGGCGGCGGTGTGCCCCACCTCGTGGCCGTGCACCAGGACAAGTCCGGCAAGGCGCGTGACCTGGCCCTGAGCTACGCCATGGCCAACGGTGGCGGCAAGGCCGGCATCATCGAGACCAACTTCAAGGAAGAGACCGAGACCGACCTGTTCGGCGAACAGGCCGTGCTGTGCGGCGGCGCCGTCGAGCTGATCAAGATGGGTTACGAAACCCTCGTGGAAGCCGGCTACGCCCCCGAGATGGCGTACTTCGAATGCCTGCACGAGCTCAAGCTCATCGTCGACCTGATCTACGAAGGCGGCATCGCCAACATGAACTACTCGATCAGCAACAACGCCGAGTTCGGCGAGTACGTGACGGGCCCGGAAGTCATCAACGAGCAGTCGCGCGCGGCGATGCGCAATGCCCTGAAGCGCATCCAGAACGGCGACTACGCCAAGATGTTCATCCTGGAAGGCCGCACCGGCTACCCCGGCATGACGGCCCGCCGCCGCAACACAGCCGACCATTCGATTGAAAAGGTCGGTGGCCAGCTGCGCGCCATGATGCCCTGGATCGCCAAGAACAAGCTGGTCGACCAGACGCGCAACTGATAAACGCTCCGCCAGCGGAAACAGGGCCACTTCGGTGGCCCTTGCTGTTTCGGGCGCCTCCGTGTGACGACTACACTTCCTGCTGGCGGGTCTCCCTTGAACTACAAAAAATATAGCTTTAGACCCAATAGGGACGAGCGCTGGAGGTGTTTTTGATGCATGAAATCGACCAGAGCGAAGCGGCGCAGGGCGTGCTCGTGCGCAAACGCCGCAAGGGCATTTACATCCTGCCCAACCTGTTCACGCTCGCGGCGCTGTTCGGCGGCTTCTACGCCATCGTCATGGCCATGAACGGACATTTCGACCTGGCGGGCATCGGTATCTTCTGCGCCATGGTGCTCGACAGCCTGGACGGCCGCGTGGCCCGCATGACGAACACGCAAAGCGCTTTCGGCGAGCAGATGGATTCGCTCTCGGACATGGTCTCCTTCGGCGCGGCGCCGGCGCTGATTGCCTACGAGTGGGCGCTCAAGGACCTCGGCCGCTGGGGCTGGATCGCCGCCTTCGTGTACTGCGCTTGTGCGGCACTGCGCCTGGCGCGCTTCAACGTCAACACCAGCGTGGTGGACAAGCGCTTCTTCCAGGGGCTGCCTTCGCCGGCTGCGGCGGCGCTGGTGGCGGGGTTCATCTGGCTCCTCACCGAATTCGGCGTGGAGCGCGGCCAGAGCGTTGCGCTGGGGTGGTGCGTGGTGTCGTGGACCATGTTCGCGCTCACGCTGTACGCCGGGCTCACCATGGTGACGAACGTGCCGTTCTACAGCTTCAAGGACATACAGATGAAGAAGACGGTGCCGTTCTTCGTCATCGTGCTGATTGCGCTGGGCCTGGCGATGATCAGCATCCGCCCGTCGCTGGTGTTGTTCTGCGTGTTCGTGTTCTACGGCTTCAGCGGCTACGGCATCTACCTGTGGCGGCGCGCCAAGGGCTTGCAGACCAGTGTGATCAGCACCTCCACGGACGAGCCGGACGAGCGTGGCTTGCACAACTGACGCCGGTTCGTGCTACAGTTGGCGCATGCAAAACCTTGCGCTACTACTACCGAAGTCCCACGGGCAGGTTGGGTAGCGCGCGCGTTCCTTTTCCAATTTCGGCCCGTTTGCACCAGCAGCGGGCCGTTTTTGCGTGCATGCGTTGCTGGCGAGACGCTACTCTTTTGACACAGCAACCGCGAGAAGCCCCATGACCGACCAACTCATCATTTTCGACACCACCTTGCGCGATGGCGAGCAATCGCCCGGCGCCTCCATGACGCGCGACGAAAAATTGCGCATCGCGCGCCAGCTCGAACGCCTGAAGGTCGATGTCATCGAAGCGGGTTTCGCGGCCAGCTCCAACGGCGACTTCGAAGCCGTACAGCTCATCGCCAACAACATCCAGGATTCGACCATCTGCTCGCTCTCGCGCGCCAACGACCGCGACATCGCCCGCGCGGCGGAAGCGCTCAAGGGTGCCAACCGGGCGCGCATCCACACCTTCATCGCCACCAGCCCGCTGCACATGGAGAAGAAGCTGCGCATGACACCCGAGCAGGTGCTGGAGCAGGCCACGCAGTCCGTGCGCTTTGCGCGCAACCTGTGCGCCGACATCGAATTCAGCCCTGAGGACGGTTACCGCAGCGAGGTGGATTTCCTCTGCCGCGTCATCGAAGCCGTGATCCGCGAGGGCGCGACCACCATCAATGTTCCCGACACCGTGGGCTACGCCGTGCCCGAGCTGTACGGCAATTTCATCAAGACCTTGCGCGAACGTGTGCCCAACAGCGACAAGGCGATCTGGTCGGTGCACTGCCACAACGACCTGGGCATGGCGGTGGCCAATTCGCTTGCCGGCGTGAAGATCGGCGGCGCCCGCCAGGTGGAATGCACCATCAATGGCCTGGGCGAGCGCGCCGGCAACTGCTCGCTCGAAGAAGTCGTCATGGCGGTGAAGACGCGCAAGGACTACTTCGGCCTGAATGTCGGCATCGACACGCAGCACATCGTCGCCGCGAGCCGCATGGTCAGCCAGACCACGGGGTTTGTCGTGCAGCCCAACAAGGCCGTGGTGGGGGCCAACGCCTTCGCCCACGCCAGCGGCATCCACCAGGACGGTGTGCTCAAGGCGCGCGACACCTACGAGATCATGCGCGCCGAAGACGTGGGCTGGAGCGCCAACAAGATCGTGCTCGGCAAGCTGAGCGGCCGCAATGCTTTCAAGCAGCGCCTGCAGGAGCTGGGCGTGAGCATGGACAGCGAAGCGGACATCAACGCCGCGTTTGCCCGCTTCAAGGAGCTGGCCGATCGCAAGAGCGAGATTTTCGACGAGGACATCCTGGCCCTGGTGAGCGACGAGAGCGCCGCCGGCCAGGGCGAAGAATATGCGTTCGTCTCGCTGTCGCAGCACAGCGAAACCGGCGAGCGCCCGCATGCGCAGATCGTGTTCACGGCGGGCGGCAAGGAAATCAAGGGTGCCTCCGACGGCAACGGCCCCGTGGACGCCTCGCTCAAGGCCATCGAGCAGCACGTGCAAAGCGGCGCCGAGATGGTGCTTTATTCGGTCAACGCCATCAGCGGCTCGACCGAGAGCCAGGGCGAGGTGACGGTGCGCCTGCAAAGCAGCGGCCGCGTCGTCAATGGCGTGGGCGCCGACCCGGACATCGTCGTGGCTTCGGCAAAGGCCTACCTCAGCGCCCTCAACAAGCTGCACAGCAAGGCCGAAAAAGTGGCCGCACAAGGCTGATTGCGCCGGCGCGGTGTCGATTTCGCGCAACTTCTTCAAAACAACACGCAAGGTATTGATCTTGCGTGTTGTTTTGCGAATGACTACACTCTTACACCGTTGTTGCCGTTTGGAGACATCCCGTGAATTTCAGCCGCTTGCGCGCCGCCTTCTCTCCAATCCACACCGGGCTTTTCATCGTCGCATTGGGCTTGGCGCTGGCAGCGCCCGCGGCCGATGCGGCGCAGCGCGCATCCACGGCGAAAAAGCCGGCGGCCACCAAGCGTGCGGTGAGCGTGGCCAAGGTGTCGGCGCGCAAACCGACCGCCAAGCGGGTGGTGCGCACGTCCAAGGCGTACAAGCCGCGCGCGGAGGCTGCTCCCGCCAAGGCGCGCCCGTCCTTTGGTGAACTTGCCGGCCTGCACGCTCTCGACGATCCGCTGGACCTCAAGTCCAGCGTCGCGCTGGTCATCGACCAGGACACGAACGAAGTCCTGCTCAGCAAGAACGACCACGCAGTGCTCCCCATCGCCTCGCTGACCAAGCTGATGACCGGGCTCATCATCAGCCAGTCCCGCCTGTCGATGGACGAGCCGATCACCATCACCGAGGACGACATCGACACGGAAAAGAACAGCCGCTCGCGCTTGGCCGTGGGCACCACGCTCAGCCGCCGTGAAATGCTGCATCTCGCACTGATGTCGAGCGAGAACCGGGCCGCGCACGCGCTCGGGCGCACCTACCCCGGCGGCATGTCGGCCTTCGTCACGCAAATGAACCTCAAGGCGCGCCTGCTGGGCATGAGCGATACGCGCTACGTGGAGCCAACCGGCCTGTCGAGCCAGAACCAGTCGAGCGCGCGCGACCTGGCCGCGCTGGTGAACGTTTCGCACAGCGACCCGCTGCTGCGCGAGTTCACCACCTCGCCCGGCTACGAAGTGGCCGTGGGCCGCCGCACCCTGCAGTACAACAACACCAACCGCCTGGTGAAAAACCCCGAGTGGGACATCGGCCTGCAAAAAACGGGCTATATCTCCGAGGCCGGCCGCTGCCTCGTGATGCAGACGCAGATCGCCGGGCGCAAGCTGATCATGGTGTTCCTCGATTCCGCCGGCAAACTCAGCCGCCTGGCCGACGCCGAGCGCGTGCGCTCCTGGGTCGAGGCGACGCCCGCTGCGGCAGCCACCGGGCACGCGCTCCAGGCCATCAAAGGCTGAACCGCGGCGGTTCGGCCGTGGCCTGCGGCCTACGGGCGACCCTGGCGCCGGCCAGCGGCGCTTAATCTTCAGTGTGGCCCAGGGCGAGGGAAATATCGCGCGCAGTGGCCTGCAGCTTGGACAGCCAGGCCTCGTCGAGCCGATCGGCCGGCGATGAAATCGACAGCCCCGCCACCAGCTTGCCCTGGTCGTCGCGTATGCCGGCGGCGATGCAGCGCACGCCGAGTTCCAGTTCCTCGTTGTCGCGGGCGACGCCGGTCTTGCGGGCCTGTACCAGCTCGCGCTCCAGATCGGGCAGGCGTGTCAGGCTGTTGCGCGTATTGCCCGCCAGGCCGGTGCGTACGGCATAGGCGCGTACGCGCGCGGCTTCGTCGGCGGCCAGGAAGAGCTTGCCGGTGGAAGTCAGGTGCAGGGGCGCGCGCCCGCCGATGGCGCGCACCACCTGCATGCCCGAGCGCTCGCTGTAGGCGCGTTCGACGTAGATGATTTCATCGCCCTGGCGCACGCTGAGGTTCACGGGTTGCTGTATGAGCCGGTGCAACTCGCGCATCGGGCCCAGCGCCGCATCGCGCACGTTGAGCCGCGCCTTGACGACGTTGCCCAGTTCGAGCAAGCGCATCCCGAGGCGGTAGCTACCGGCTTCCGGACGATCGACGAAACGCCCGATGGCCAGGTCGTTCAGGATGCGGTGCGCGGTGGAGGGGTGCAGCCCCGTGCGTTCGCCGATCTCCTTGAGCGGCACGGCATCTTCCCGCTCCGCGAGGACGTCGATCAGCGCAAACACCCGTTCGAGCACCTGGACGCTGGGCTTGGCGGGTGTGGAATCCTTGGATTTTTTCATATCAGGTGGCCACAACGTGGTTCACCATTTTACTTTATGAAAAAATTCTTGCAGTTTGAGGGTCAAGGACGTTTGCACACCGTGCGCCACTGCCCGTTGACGAGTATCTGGTGGGGTAGGAAACGCGCCTTGTAGTGCATCTTGGGGCTGTGCTCGATCCAGTAGCCCAGGTACAGGTGCGACAGGCCGAGCGCCCGCGACTGCTCGATCTGCCAAAGGATCGCGTAGGTGCCCAGGTTGCCGCCCGGGGCCGGGTCGTAGAAGGTGTACACCGCCGAGAGCGCGTCTTCCAGCATGTCCAGAATGCTGACCATCACCAGCCGCCCCGGTGCGGACCCGTTCCCCGCTTCGCGGAATTCGACCAGGCGCGAATTGACGCGGCTTTGCAGCAGGAACTGGGTGTACTGCTCGACGCTGTCGTGGTCCATCCCGCCACCGCTGTGGCGCCCCGTCTGGTAACGCAGGTAGAGCTGGTAGTGCTCGGGATCGAAGCTCGGTTGCAGCACACGCGCCTGCAGCCCGGCGTGCCGGGTGCGGGCCCGGCGCTGGCTGCGGTCGGGCTGGAATTCGTTGACCAGGACGCGCAACGCGATGCAGGCATGGCAGCCGTCGCAATACGGCCGGTAGGTGAACATGCCGCTGCGCCGAAACCCGCGCGCCACCAGATCGGAATAGGTGTCGCTGCGCACCAGATGGCTGGGCGTGGCCACCTGAGAGCGCGCTTCGCGCCCGGGCAGGTAGCTGCACGCGTAGGGCGCCGTGGCGTAGAACTGCAGCGTCTGGAAGGGGAGTTCGTTGAGTTGCGTCATGCGGCTGCGGGTGCAGGGCGGAGGACCTCGTCCCAGTATAGGGGCTCGAAACGCCAGTCCAGCGGGGGCTCCTGGCGGGCCCTCGCGACGTGCGCGAGGAAGGTGCTGCGCGGCATTTCGCACGCACCCAGGCGGGCCAGGTGCGGGGTGTTCTGCTGGCAATCGATGTAGCGCACGCCGTTCACCCGGCACAGCGCCACCAGCGCGGCGAGGGCGATTTTCGACGCATCCGGCACCAGCGAGAACATGGATTCGCCGAACACCGCCCGGCCGATGGCAACGGCGTAGAGCCCGCCCAGGCGGCGCCCTCCGACCCAGGTCTCGACGCTGTGGGCGTGGCCCGCCTCGTGCAGCCGCGTATAGGCGGCGATCATGTCGCTGCCGATCCAGGTGCCGTCCTGGCCGGGGCGCGGGGTGGCAGCGCAGGCGGCCATCACCCCTGGGAAATCGAAATCGATGCGGATTTCCGAGTCCTGGGCGAGGCGAAAGCGCCGCAAGGTCTGGCGCAGCGACCGGTGCACGAGGAACCGCGCGACCTCCAGCACCATGCGCGGGTCGGGCGACCACCACAATATGGGTTGGCCCTCGCTGTACCAGGGGAAGATGCCCTGGGCGTACGCACTGCAAAGCCGCTCCACTCCCAGGCCGCCGCCGGCGGCGAGGAGGCCGGGCGCCGGCGTCGTGCCGTCCCAGGCGCTGGTTATGGGGGGAAAGGGGTCGCTGGAGCCGAGCCAGGGGAGTGTCACGCGGTGTGCAGGCAAGTGGTGCTGCACGTATCGTAGCGGGGATGGCGCACGAAAAAAGGGGCCTGCGTGTGCAGGCCCCTTTGAAGTGGCTCCTCGACCTGGGCTCGAACCAGGGACCTACGGATTAACAGTCCGGCGCTCTACCGACTGAGCTATCGAGGAAAATCGGCATGAAAAAGCCCCGCTGGCGCACGCAGGGCTTTTGGTTTTTTTTGGCTCCTCGACCTGGGCTCGAACCAGGGACCTACGGATTAACAGTCCGGCGCTCTACCGACTGAGCTATCGAGGAACAAGCCTTGCATTATATACAAGGAATTGCGCCCTCAGACCGAATCAAGGGCCCGCAGGCGGCTCCGGCCGGCACCACAGCCAGACCAGGACGCAGGCCATGCTGGCGCTGCCCATGATGGCCGCCCAGCGCTGCGAAACCGTGAGAAACAGGATCACCGCGCACAGCGCCATGAGGAAGCTCGCATTCCATTTGGCGCGCCGGCTCACCCAGCCGCCGCGCGCCCAGTCGCGCAGCATGGGGCCGAACAAGCGGTGGTACCACAGCCATTCGTGCAGGCGCGGCGAGCTGCGCGCGGCCGCCCAGGCGGCCAGCAGGATGAATACCGTGGTCGGCAGGCCCGGCACGAAGATGCCGACGACACCCAGCGCCAGGCACAGCACGGCGAACCCGTGCAGCACCCAGCGCAGCACGCGTGGCACGGGCGGCAGGGTGGGCGGCGGCGGAATTCCGGGGGCCGGGGGCGGTGCGTCGTTCATGTCGGAGCGTGTGGCGGGTCGCGGTATTCTCGCCAATCGGCACAGCCCTACCGCCAAAACAGGAAGGCCACATGGCAATTCAATCCATTCTCAAGATGGGCGACCCGCGCCTGCTGCGCGTTGCGCGCCCCGTTTTGGCGTGGAACACGCCGGAGCTGCGTGCCCTGGTCGCCGACATGTACGACACCATGCGCGCGGCGAGTGGCGCCGGCCTGGCCGCGCCGCAGATCGGCGTGGATCTGCAGGTCGTGATCTTCGGCTCGAACGAAGCCAACCCGCGTTACCCCGGGCGCGAAGCCATTCCACCGACGGTGCTCATCAACCCCGTGGTCACCCCGCTCGGCAGCGAGGAAGAAGACGATTGGGAGGGCTGCCTGTCGGTGCCGGGCTTGCGCGGGCGCGTGCCGCGCTGGCAGCGCGTGCGCTACCAGGGCTTCGATGTGGAAGGCGCGCCCATCGACCGCACGGTGCAGGGCTTCCACGCGCGCGTGGTGCAGCACGAGTCCGACCACCTGGCGGGTGTGCTCTACCCCATGCGCATGCGCGACATGCGCCAGTGGGGCTTCACCGAGGTGCTGTTCCCCGACCTCGCGCCCGACACCGACGATTGAATACGCTCAGCCGCGGTTGCCGCGCCAGACCAGCACCGGCACCTTGCTGTGCGTGAGCACCTTCTGGGTTTCGCTGCCGATGATCATGGCCTCGATGCCGCGCCGGCCGTGCGAGGCCATGAAGATCAGGTCGCAATCGCGGTCGCGCGCCGCGCGCAGGATGGCTTCGTACGGCCGGTCGCTGGCCACCATCACCGTGTCGCAGGCCACGCCTTCGGCGCGCGCGGCTTCCTGGATGGTGTCGAGCGCGCGGTCGGCCTCGGCGCGCGCCTGGCGTTCGAAATCGGCCCGGGTGTCCGTCGGCAGGCCCGGGTGCTGGCCCATGAGGCGCAGCTCGGGCAGGGCGTGAAAGCCGGTGATCTTGGCGCCGGCGGCCTTGGCAAAGCGTGCCGCTTCGGTGGCGGTCTGGCGCGAGAGGGAGGAGCCGTCCGTGGGAACGAGCAGGTGCTGAAACATGCGAGAGTCCTTTGATGGCGTGCCGGGAAGGGGCTCGGCACCACTGCCCGGGCCCATGGTAGCGGCTTTGCCGCGCCGGGCCAAAGGCAAAATTTCAAGCAAATTGGCCTCTACCGCTTGCGGTTAAAGGCTTTATTGCTATAAATACAGTAGTTTCGGTGCTTACGCGCCGTCGCCTGCCAGCGCCTGCAGCAGCTCGGTCTCGATGCGGATCTGCGCGGCGTTGTTCTGCAATTCCGGCCCCTGCACCAGAAAGGTGTCTTCCACGCGCTCGCCCAGGGTGCTGATCTTGGCCAGCTGCACGCTCAGCTGGTGGCGCGCCAGCACGCGGGCGATGTGGTACAGCAGGCCGGCACGGTCGCTGGCCGACACGCCCAGCAGCCAGCGTTGGGCTTTTTCGTCCGGCCGCAGCGTCACGCGCGGTGCCATGGGAAAGTGGCGCACCCGGCGCGAGACGCGTTTGCGCCCCGGTTCGGGCAGGGCGCTGTCGTCCTGCAGCGCGTGCATCAGGCCGCTTTCCACCAGGTGCGTCAGCTCGCGGTAGTGGCCGGGCAGGTTGTCGCTGACCACCTGGAAGGTGTCGAGCGCGTAGCCGTTCTGCGTGGTGTGGATGCGCGCGTCCAGGATGGAAAAGCCCGCCTGGTCGAAGTAGCCGCAGATGCGGGCGAACAAGTCGTTGCGGTCGGCGGTGTAGACCAGCACTTGCAGGCCTTCGCCCACCGGCGACTGGCGCGCGCTCACCACCGGCCGGGGGGCACCAACATGGCGCCACAGGTGGCGCGTGTGCCAGGCGATGTCGGCGGCTTCGTGGCGCATGAAGTAGCCCAGGTCCAGCGTGTTCCAGAGGGCTTCGTGGGCGTTGGCCGGCAGGGCGTTGAGCGCCAGCAGCACCAGGGCGTCGCGCTTGCGCGCCTCGGTTTCGGCGGCGGCATCGGGCGCGCGGCCGCCCAGCACGCGCAGCGTGGCGCGGTACAGGTCTTCGAGGAGCTTGCCTTTCCAGGCGTTCCAGACCATGGGGCTCGTGCCCCGGATGTCGGCGACGGTCAGTAGGTACAACGCCGTCAGGCTGCGCTCGTCGCCCACGCGCCGGGCAAAGGCGGCAATGACGTCGGGGTCGCTCAGGTCTTCTTTTTGCGCCGTGCGGCTCATGCTCAGGTGCTCGCGCACCAGGAATTCGACCAGCCGCGCCTCGGCGCGCGCAATGCCGTGCTGGCGGCAAAAGCGCCGCACCGCGACGGCGCCGATGCGCGAATGGTCGCCGCCGCGTCCTTTGCCGATGTCGTGGAAGAGCGCGGCGAGGTAGAGCACCCAGGGCTTGTCCCAGCCGGCGGCGAGCTGCGAGCAGAACGGGTATTCGTGCGCATGCTCGGCCATGAAGAAGCGCCGCATGTTGCGCAGCACCATCAGGATGTGCTGGTCCACGGTGTAGACGTGGAACAGGTCGTGCTGCATCTGCCCGACGATGCGCCGGAACGGCCAGAGGTAGCGCCCCAGCACCGAGGTTTGGTTCATCAGGCGCATGGCGTGGGTGATGCCCGCGGGCTGCTGCAGGATGCGCAGGAACGCCGCGTGGTTCACCGGATCGCGCCGAAAGGCGCTGTTCATCACGCCGCGCGCCGCGTACAGCGCGCGCAGCGTACGCGCCGAGAGTTCCTGCAGCGCCGCGGACGACTGGAACAGCAGGAAGGTCTCCAGGATGGCGTGCGGGTCGCGCTGGTAGAGGTCGTCGCTCGCCACCTCGATCATTCCGCCCTTGTCAAAGAAGCGCTCGTTGATGCGCCGCGGCGGCGTCTGCGCCGGGTTCAGGCGCTCCTCGATGTTGAGCAGCAGGAGCTGCGTCAGCTGCGACACCGCCTTGGCGGCCCAGTAATAACGCCGCATCAGCGTCTCGCTGGCGCGCATGGGCAGGCGCGCGCCGCCCTCGGTGACGCTTTGGTAGCCGAAGCTCTCGGCCACGGAGGTCTGCAGGTCGAAGCCCAGGCGGTCCTCGCGGCGCCCGGCGATGGCGTGCAGCCGCGCACGGATCAGCAGCAGCACCGCCTCGTTGCGTTCAAGCTGCTGCGCTTCGTAGGCCGTTGCCAGTCCGCTGGCGGCCAGCGCGCGCCAGGAGCTCCCCAGGCCCGCGGCGTGCGCCACCCAGCGGATGGTCTGCAGGTCGCGCAGGCCGCCGGGCGACTCCTTGGCGTTGGGCTCCAGCGCGTAGGCGGTGTTTTCGTACTTGGTGTGGCGCTGATGCAGTTCCAGCGTCTTGGCGGTGAGGAAGGCGCGCGGGTCCAGCGAGGCACGAAACGCCGCCTCGAAGCGCTGGAACAGCGCCGCGCTGCCGGTGATGCGCCGCGCCTCCAGGAGCGAGGTCTGCACCGTGACGTCGCCGGCCGCCTCGTGCAGGCATTCCTCGATCGAGCGCACGCTGGAGCCGATTTCCAGGCCCGCGTCCCAGCAGCTCCGGATGAAATCCTCCACGCGGCCGCGTGTGTCGAGGCCGAGCGCCGCGTGCGAGCCCTCGGGCAGCAGCACCAGCACGTCCACGTCGGAATACGGCAGCAGCTGGCGCCGCCCGAAGCCGCCCACCGCCACCAGCGCCAGGCCGGGCGGCAGGGCGGCAGCGCGCCAGAGCGTGGCCAGCAGCGCGTCGGCCAGGCGCGTGAGGCGGCGCAGCACGCCGTGCACGCTGCGCACCGAGGGGAGCGGCGCCACCAGCGTGGCCAGCAGGGCCGCCTTGTCACGCCGATAGGCGTCGCGCAAGGCAGCGAGGTCTGGGGTTCCTGGGGGTTGCGGCGCAGGGTTCATGGAAGCGCCCATGCAAGAAGCGTGCGCGGCCAGCCGGGTACGGGGTTTCAGGTGGCCGTGGCCTGGACGAAATCGGGCAGCGCCGGCGAGCCGGCGGACAGCGTCATCACCTCGTAGCCCGTGGGCGTGACCAGCACCGTGTGCTCCCACTGGGCCGAGAGGCTGTGGTCCTTGGTCACGATGGTCCAGCCGTCGTTGCCGAATTCCTTGATCTCGCGCCGGCCGGCGTTGATCATGGGCTCGATGGTGAAGACCATGCCGGGCTCCAGCCGCTCGAGCGTGCCCGGGCGGCCGTAGTGCAGCACCTGGGGTTCCTCGTGGAAGCGCTTGCCGATGCCGTGGCCGCAGAATTCGCGCACGACCGAAAAGCCGTGGCCTTCGGCGAACTTCTGGATGGCGTGGCCGATGTCGCCCAGGTGCGCGCCGGGCTTGACCTGCAGGATGCCGTGCCACATGGCCTCGAAGGTGATGGCCGAGAGCCGCTTGGCGGCAATCGAGCACTCGCCGATCAGGTACATGCGGCTGTTGTCGCCGTACCAGCCGTCCTTGGTGATGACGGTCACGTCCACGTTGACGATGTCGCCCTTCTTGAGCGGCTTGTCGTTCGGAATGCCGTGGCAGACCACGTGGTTGACCGAGGTGCACAGCGAGGCCGGGTAGGGCGGGTAGCCGGGCGGCTGGTAGCCAACGGTGGCGGAAATGGTGCCCTGGCTGGCCATGCAGGCGGCGGCGATCTCGTCGATCTGGCGCGTGGTGATGCCGGGGCGGATGTGCGGCGTGATGGCGTCCAGCACTTCGGACGCGAGGCGGCAGGCCACGCGCATGCCGGCGATGTCCTCAGCGGACTTGATGGTGATGCTCATGGGGAAATTATCCCATCCGCCCCCGTGGGCTGCTGGCGACGGCCCGGGAGCCGGGGGCGGCGCCAACTAAAATGCCCGGCTTTGCTGCCTGACGCGGGCGGCGCACCGACAGCCGATCCGGCGCTGCCCTTCACCCCCCAACCGAACGCCGCCACCGTGACCTTGCACCTGACCCAGTTTGTAGGCGGCAACGCCCTGAGCTCCTTCCGTGCCCGCCAACTACTGCCGCGCCTGCAGGCCATCGAGCCGCGCATCTCCGGCCTGCAGGCGCGCTACGTGCACTGGGTTGCGACGCCCGGCGCGCCGACGGGGGCAGAGGCCGAGCGGCTCGCGGCCCTGCTGCAGTACGGCGAACCCTTCGAGGGCGAGGCCACGGGGCAGGTGGTGGTGGTCGCGCCGCGCCTGGGCACCGTATCGCCCTGGGCGTCCAAGGCGACCGACATCGCGCACAACTGCGGCCTGGACGTGCGCCGCATCGAGCGCGTGACCGAATACCGCATCGCCCTGCGCTCGGGCCTGCTCGGGGCCGCCAAGCCGCTGGCCGAGGCGCCGCTCGCCCAGGTGGCGGCCGTGCTGCACGACCGCATGACCGAATCCTGGTTTACCGACCTGGAGGCCGCGCGCGCCCTGTTCAGCGAACTGCCGGCCCAGCCCATGGCGCAGGTGGACGTGCTGGGCGGCGGGCGCGCCGCCCTGGAAGCCGCGGACGCCGAGTGGGGCCTGGCCCTGGCGAGCGACGAGATCGACTACCTCGTCCACGCCTTCACCGGCCTGGGCCGCAATCCGACGGACGTCGAACTGATGATGTTCGCCCAGGCCAACAGCGAGCACTGCCGGCACAAGATCTTCAACGCCCAGTTCACCATCGACGGCGCCCCGCAGGAGAAAAGCCTGTTCGGCATGATCCGCCACACGCACCAGGCGAGCCCGCAGCACACCGTTGTCGCCTACTCGGACAACGCCTCGGTGATGGAAGGCGGCGTGGTCGAGAAGTTTCAAGCAAAATCGGCCTCCATCGCAGGTGGCTCTAGCGCACCCAGCTACGAAAAAGAGAGCATTTTGCAGCATGTGCTGATGAAGGTGGAGACGCACAACCACCCCACGGCCATCTCGCCGTTCCCCGGCGCCTCGACCGGTGCCGGCGGCGAGATCCGCGACGAAGGCGCCACCGGGCGCGGCTCGCGGCCCAAGGCGGGCCTGACGGGTTTCACCGTCTCGCGCCTGTGGGGCGGGCTGTCGGATGCCCCCGGCGGCAAGCCCGGCCACATCGCCAGCCCCTTGCAGATCATGACCGAGGGGCCGCTGGGCGGCGCGGCCTTCAACAACGAATTCGGCCGGCCCAACCTGCTGGGCTATTTCCGCGAATACGAAGCCGAAGTGGAAGGCATGCAGCGCGGCTACCACAAGCCCATCATGATCGCCGGCGGCCTGGGGCAGATCGATGCGGCGCTGACGCAGAAGATCGAATTCCCCGCCGGCTCGCTGCTGGTGCAGCTCGGCGGCCCGGGCATGCGCATCGGCATGGGCGGCAGCGCGGCCAGCTCCATGGCCACCGGCCAGAACGCCGCCGAACTCGACTTTGATTCGGTGCAGCGCGGCAACCCCGAGATCGAGCGGCGCGCGCAGGAGGTCATCAACCACTGCGCGGCGCTCGGCGGCGCCAACCCCATCCTGGCCATCCACGACGTCGGCGCGGGCGGGCTCTCGAACGCCTTTCCCGAGCTGGTGAACGACGCCGGGCGCGGCGCGCGCTTTGACCTCTCGGCCGTGCCGCTCGAAGAATCGGGCCTGGCACCGCGCGAAATCTGGTGCAACGAGAGCCAGGAGCGCTATGTGCTGGCCATCGCGCCCGAATCGCTGGCGCAGTTCGAGGCCTTCTGCGAACGCGAACGCTGCCCCTTTGCCGTCGTCGGTGTGACCACCGAGGCGCGCGAACTGGTGGTGGGCGCAGGCGTGCCGCTGGCGCCCGGTGCCGCGTTGCCCGAGGCAGCGCCCGCCGTCCACATGCCCATGGACGTGCTGCTCGGAAAACCGCCCAAGATGCACCGCGACGTCGCCCGCGTGGCGCGCACCTCGGCACCCCTCGATGTGTCTGGCGTCGCGCTGCAGCAGGCGGCGCTCGACGTGCTCAGCCACCCCACGGTTGCCTCCAAGCGCTTTCTCATCACCATTGGCGACCGCACGGTGGGCGGGCTCACGCACCGCGACCAGATGGTCGGCCCCTGGCAGGTGCCGGTGGCCGACTGCGCCGTGACGCTGGCCGACTACGCCGGCTTTGCGGGCGAAGCCATGGCCCTCGGTGAGCGCACGCCGCTGGCCGCCACCGACGCGCCCGCGTCCGGCCGCATGGCCGTGGCCGAAGCCATCACCAATCTGCTGGCCGCGCCCATCGACCTGGCACGCGTCAAGCTCTCGGCCAACTGGATGGCGGCCTGCGGCGAGCCGGGCGAGGACGCCGCGCTCTACGACACCGTGCGCGCGGTCGGCCTGGAGCTGTGCCCGGCGCTCGGCATCTCGATTCCCGTCGGCAAGGACAGCCTGTCGATGCGCACCCAGTGGCAGCACGAAGGCGCGGCGCAGAAAGTCGTCTCGCCGGTCAGCCTGATCGTCACCGCCTTTGCCACCCTGCCGGACGTGCGCGGCACGCTCACGCCGCAGCTGGCGCGCGATGTGGACACCACCCTGATCCTCATCGACCTCGGCAAGGGCCGCAGCCGCATGGGCGGCAGTGTCCTGGCGCAGGTGCTGGGCCAGCCCGGCGGCGCTGTGCCGGACCTGGACGACGCAGACGATTTGAAGAATCTCGTCGCCGCCGTCAACGCCCTGCGTGCGCAGGGCCGCATCCTGGCCTACCACGACCGCAGCGACGGGGGCCTGTTCGCCGCGGCCGCCGAGATGGCCTTTGCCGGCCAGGTCGGCGTGGCGCTCAACGTGGACATGCTGCTGACCGAGGGCGACGGCGTCAGCGACAGCCGCATGGAAGCCGGCGACGCGAAGAACTGGGCGCAGCAGGTCAGCGCGCGGCGCGAGGAGCTCACCCTCAAGGCACTGTTCAACGAAGAGCTCGGCGTGGTGCTGCAGGTGGCCACGGCCGAGCGCGACAGCGCGCTGCAGGTGCTGCGCGCGCACGGCCTGTCGCGCTTTTCGCACGTGGTCGGCGCCACGCGGCCCGAAGCGTCGGCCATCGATGCCGGCAAGGGGCGCCTCTCGGTCTGGCGCGACACGCGCGAGGTGTTCTCGGCCGCTTTGTCCGACCTGCACCAGGTCTGGGACAGCGTGAGCTGGAAGATCTGCCAGCAGCGCGACAACCCCGACTGCGCCGACGCCGAACACGCCAGCCGGGGCGACGCGGGCGACCCCGGCCTGCACGTGCAGCTCGGCTTCGACCCGCTGGAAGACGTCGCCGCGCCCTTCGTGCACGGCGCGCGCCCACGCGTCGCCGTGCTGCGCGAGCAGGGCGTCAATTCGCACGTGGAAATGGCCTACGCCTTCACCGAGGCGGGGTTCGAGGCCGTCGACGTGCACATGACCGACCTGCAGACCGGCCGCGCCGACCTGCAAACCTTTGCCGGGCTGGTCGCCTGCGGCGGCTTCAGCTACGGCGACACCCTGGGCGCCGGCATCGGCTGGGCGCGGTCGATCACCTTCAACCCGCGCCTGGCCGACCAGTTCGCCGCCTTCTTCGCGCGCGGCGACACCTTCGGCCTGGGCGTGTGCAACGGCTGCCAGATGTTCGCCGAGCTGGCCGACATCATCCCCGGCGCAGAGCACTGGCCGCGCTTCACCACCAACCAGAGCGAGCGTTTCGAGGCGCGGCTCTCGCTCGTTGAAGTGCTCGACTCGCCCAGCCTGTTCTTCGCCGGCATGGCCGGCAGCCGCCTGCCGATCGCCGTGGCGCACGGCGAGGGCTACGCCAACTTCAAGCACCGGGGCGACGCCGCCAAGGCCATCGCGGCGCTGCGCTTCGTCGACCACCACGGCGCGCCCACCGAGCGGTACCCGTTCAACCCCAACGGCAGCCCCGGCGGCCTGACCAGCGTGACCACGGCGGACGGCCGCTTCACCGCGCTCATGCCGCACCCCGAGCGGGTGTTCCGCAACGTGCAGATGAGCTGGACCGACCTGGCCGCTACCGGCGGCCTGGACGTCGCCAGCCCCTGGATGCGCATCTGGCGCAATGCGCGGCGCTGGGTGGCGTGAGGCGGGACACTATCAAATAAATAGCTATCAGCGTCCGTCCTACAAGCGCGGACGGCCTATTTCGAGCATCATCCGGTGCGCCCAGCGCGCGCTGAAAGGAATTCCATGGCCGGTGCCAGCCTTCTGACCCTGCTCGACGACATTGCCACCATCCTGGACGACGTCGCCCTGATGACCAAGGTCGCGGCCAAGAAGAGCGTCGCCATGGCCGACGACGTCTCGGTGATGACCAAGGTGGCAGCGCAAAAGACCGCCGGCGTCCTCGGCGACGACCTGGCGCTGAACGCCCAGCAGGTGACCGGCGTGCGCGCCGAGCGCGAGGTGCCGGTGGTGCTGGCGGTGGCCAAGGGCTCGATGGTGAACAAGGCCATCCTGGTGCCCGCCGCGCTGCTCATCAGCGCCTTCGCGCCCTGGGCGGTGACGCCGCTCCTGATGGTGGGCGGCGCTTTCCTGTGCTACGAGGGCTTCGAGAAGCTGGCGCACAAGTTCCTGCACCGTCCGGAGGAGGACGCCGTGGAGCACGAAAGCCACGCCCAGGCGAATGCCAACCCGGTGGTCGACCTGGTGGCCTTCGAGAAGGACAAGATCAAGGGCGCGGTGCGCACCGACTTCATCCTGTCGGCGGAAATCATCGCCATCACCCTGGGCACGGTCGCGGCGGCCCCGTTCACCCAGCAGGTGGCGGTGCTGTCGGGCATCGCCGTCGTCATGACGGTGGGCGTGTACGGGCTCGTGGCGGGCATCGTCAAGCTCGACGACCTGGGGCTGTGGCTCTCCGGCAAGGCCAGCAGCGCGGCGCAGGCGCTGGGTCGGGGCATCGTGCGCGCGGCCCCCTGGCTGATGAAGGGGCTCTCGGTCGCCGGAACCGCCGCCATGTTCCTGGTCGGCGGCGGCATCCTGGTGCACGGCGTGCCGGCCCTGCACCACGCCGTCCAGGGCGTGGGCGAGTCCGCGGGGCACTGGATGCTGGGCGGACTGTGGGCGGTGCTGGTGCCCAACCTGCTCAATGCGGTGATCGGCATCGCCGCGGGCGCCGTGGTGTTGGCCGGGGTGTCGCTCTTCCAGCGCCTGCGCGGCGGGTCCGCGCACTGAGGCAAGCCCTCAGCCGGCACCGCCGGGCAGGGGCGCATCGCCGCCCCACATGCGCTCCCACAGCCAGGGCAGGGCGGTGGCCAGGTCGGGGCGCTGCCACTCCTGGGTGGTGGTGTGCTGGCCCGACGCCAGCTCGGCCGGCGTGCCCAGGTTGAAGTGGAAGCTGTAGTGCGGCTCGTAGCCCATGCGCAGGTCGGTGATGAAGACTTCCCCACCGGCCGTGCTCATCTTGAAGAAACCGTGGCTGAAGCGCGCGACCTGCTGCACCAGGGCGCTGGCGCCGTGCGCCTGGTGGAGCGCAGCGCCCCGGTCGTGCTTGGTCCAGCGCATGGGGCGCGGGCCGTCGAGCAGGGAGTAATATCCTTCGTAGTAGTGCGTCGGCGTCACCGCCACGGCGCGCCAGAGGAGGGTGTTGAACGGGGCGGGCGTCACCAGCAGTTGCGCATGCGCCAGGCCGGGTAGGGGCGCCGAGGCCAGGATGCGCTGCGTGGCAATCTGCTGCGCGGCCACGCTCCAGGCCAGGTAGGCGCTGCTGACGACCAGCGCGCTGCGCACCCACGCCAGGCCCCGGCCTTGCGGCATCACCAGGGCCGCCAGCACACCGGCGAGCAACGGCAGGGTGTACAGCGGGTCGATGATGAAAATGCTGCCGACTGCGTAGGGGTGGTTCGTGAACGGCAGCAGCAGCTGCGTGCCGTACACCGTCAGCCAGTCGAGCAGCGGGTGGGTGATGAGCGCCAGCCACAGCGCCAGCCACCAGCGCCTGAAGTGCTGCGGCTCGCGGCACAGGCGCGCGACGAGCCAGGCGAGCGGCGCCGAGAGCAGGCTCAGGAAGAACAGCGAATGGCTTTCCGACCGGTGCCGCACCATGTTGAGAATGGCGTCGCCGTGGTCGATGAAGGCGTCCAGATCGGGCAGGGTGCCGGCGACGCCGCCCCACAGCACGGCTTTCCATGCGGCGGTGCGCCGGCCCAGGGTGGCCGTGGCGATGGCCGAGCCGAGTACGAATTGGGTCAGGGAATCCATGGGATCGTGAGCACGCGGGTAGGACTTCTCGGTGGTATGGTGCAGCGGTGCGGCCCGCCCTGCGCCGGATGCGCTTGAAGCGCGGGACGGGTGCCAAGCCTACAACGGCTGCGCGCACCCGCTTGCACAATGGCCCGGAGGTGGGGGACGTGCACCCCGCCCGCGACGCCGAGGGACACCGCCTTTGCCAATCACCAACGACGACATCGCGCGCGGCCTGCGCCAGCACCCCGCGCAAATCTCCCCCAAGTATTTCTACGACCAGCGTGGGTCCGAGCTGTTCGAGGACATCACGCGCCTGCCCGAGTACTACCCGACGCGCACCGAAAACGCCATCATGCAGCGCCATGCGGCGGACATCGCGCAGGCGGTGGGGCCAGGGCGCACGGTCATCGAGCTGGGCGCCGGCAACTGCAGCAAGGCCGAGGCGCTGTGCCGGATGGTGCGGCCGGCCTGCTTCGTCGGAGTGGACATTTCCGCCGATTTCCTTGCCGAGGCGGTGGAGCGCCTGCGGCGCACTTGCGCCCCGCTGGATGCGCGCGCGGTGGCCGGCGACCTGACGCAGGGCGTGGTGCTGCCCAGCGACATTCCGAGGACCGGGCGGCTGGTCTTCTACCCCGGCTCCTCGATCGGCAACTTCGACCCGCCGCACGCGCTGGCGCTGCTGGCGCACATGCGCGAACTGGCGGGTGCGGACGGCGCGCTGCTCATCGGCATCGACCTGCCCAAGGACGTGGGCGTGCTGGAAGCCGCCTACGACGACGCCGCCGGCGTGACGGCGGCGTTCAACCTGAATGTGCTGGCGCACGTCAACCGCCTCATCGGCAGCGACTTCGACCTGGGGCAGTGGCGCCACCGTGCGTTCTTCAACGCCGCAGAGGCGCGCATCGAGATGCACCTGGAGGCCGCCGAGCCGTGCGAGGTGCACTGGCCTGGGGGCAGCCGCCGGTTCGCCGCGGGCGAGCGCATTCACACCGAAAACAGCTACAAATACGCCTTGCCCACCTTCACCGACATGCTGGCGCGCGCCGGCTTCGCCCGCACCCAGGCCTGGACCGACGAGCGGGGCTGGTTCGCCGTGCTGCACGCCCGCCCCTGAACGCCTTGCAAAGCCCGTGACCCGTATGGATGCCAGCACCGCCCCCCATTCCTTGTCGGCACGGTACCAGGCCGTGCGGGCGCATTCCCTGGCGCTCGCGGCGCCGCTGTCGGCCGAGGATGCGGCCGCCCAGTCCATGCCCGACGCGAGCCCCGCCAAGTGGCACCTGGCGCACACCACCTGGTTCTTTGAGACGTTCCTGCTCGAAGCCCATGAGGCCGGGTTTGCTCCCTTCCATCCGGCGTTCCGGGTGCTGTTCAACTCCTACTACAACGGCGTCGGCGCCAAGCATCCGCGTCCGCAGCGCGGCCTGCTGACCCGGCCCGGCCTGGGTGAGGTGCTGGCCTACCGCGCGCATGTCGATGCGCACATGGCGCACCTGCTGTCCCGGGCGGAGGAGGGCAGCGCCCTGGGCGCGCTGGTCGAGCTTGGCCTGCAGCACGAGCAACAGCACCAGGAGCTGCTGCTCACCGATGTGCTGCACCTGTTCTCGTGCAACCCCCTGGCACCGGCCTACCGCGCCGCGGTGCGGGAGCCCGGCAACGCCGCCGCGCCGCCGCTCGCCTGGTGGGAGCACCCCGGCGGCCTGGTGCAGATCGGCCATGCCGGCGCCGGCTTCGCTTTCGACAACGAATTGCCGCGCCACGCCGTGCATCTCGCGCCCCATGCCCTGGCCGACCGGCTGGTGAGCAACGCCGAATTCGCCGCCTTCCTGGCCGATGGCGGCTACCAGCGGCCCGAGCTCTGGCTGGCCGAGGGTTGGGATTGGCGCACGACGCAGGGCATCACGCAGCCCATGTACTGGCGGTCGGCCCCGACGGGCGGCTGGAACGTCTTCGGCTTGGACGGCGAGCAGCCCCTGCGGCCGCAGGCCCCGGTCTCGCAGCTGTCGTACTTCGAGGCCGACGCCTACGCCCGCTGGGCCGGTGCGCGCCTGCCCACCGAGGCCGAGTGGGAAAGGGCCGCCGTGGACACGGCGGCGGCCGCCCATGGCCCGGGCGGCGCGGCGCCCGGGCTGTTCGGCGAAGTCTGGCAGTGGACGCAGTCGAGCTACGCGCCGTACCCCGGCTTTCGCACGGCGCCCGGCGCCGTGGGCGAATACAACGGCAAGTTCATGGTCAACCAGTACGTGTTGCGCGGCAGCTCCTGCGCCACGCCGCCGGGGCATGCGCGCGCCAGCTACCGCAACTTCTTCCCCGCCACGGCACGCTGGCAGTTCAGCGGGCTGCGCCTGGCACGCGACCTCTGACAACTATATTTTTAGATAGCTATAAACGCTTGCTGGATAAGCGCTAGAGGCCATTTCCAACCATGTATTTGGCGAGCACGACGCGGTTGCGTCCCGTGGCCTTGGCGTGGTAGAGCGCCTGGTCGGCGGTGGCCACCAGGTGCTCGGGCGTGGCGCCCGGCCCGGCCACCGTCGCGGCCACGCCGGCGCACAGGGTGACGTGGCCGCTCGGTGCGGTCGGGTGCGTCAGGGCCAGTTCGGCCAGCGCCCGTTGCACCGACAGGGCCAGCGCCTGCATCTGCTCGGCCGTGCTGCCGGGCGAGACGATGGCGAATTCCTCGCCACCGTAGCGCGCCACGAGGTCGGTGCTGCGCACGGCGCACTCGGCGAGCACGCCGGCAACGCTGCGCAGGCAGTCGTCACCCGCCAGGTGCCCGTACTGGTCGTTGTAGGCCTTGAACCAGTCGATGTCGAGCATGGCCAGGGCAAGCGGCTCTCCGCTGCGCTGCGAGCGGGCCCATTCGCTGGCCAGCACCTCGTCGAAACGGCGCCGGTTGGCGATGCCGGTCAGGCCGTCGGTGCGGCTTTGCGCCTGCAGCTTGCGGTTGGCGTTCTCCAGTGCCAGGGTGCGTTCGGCCACGCGCTCTTGCAGGTTCTGCTCGGTGCTGCGCAGCGCTTCGATCAGCGCCGTCTGCGCCGCCAGCAGGTCGGCCTGCATGGCGGCCTTTTCGCGGCGCATCTGGTGGATGCGGTCCGCCAGGGCCAGGGCCAGCAGCAGCATCTCCAGCGCCGAGCCGAACTGCATGGCGTTGGCGCTGAGCACGGTGGTGGGCAGCAGGCCGATGGCGCGCAGGGCGTTGGCGGCCGCGCCCAGGCCGAGCAGGGTGAACGCGGCGAGGAAGAAGTACGCACTGCGCTGGCGTCGCCACGCGCTGTGCACGGCCACCGCCATCAGGCACAACATGGCCAGCAGGTAGACCACGGCGGCCGGCTGGATGAGCATTTGCCCGCTCACCAGGAACAGCAGCGGGCTGGTCGCGAAGAATGCGATGAAGCCGCGCAGCCACGGGTCCAGTCGCGGCAGGCGCTGCGCCGTGCCCAGCATGCCGCGCAGGAACAGCATGCTGCTGGCCAGCGCGAAGGAGTAGCCGAAGGTGGTGCAGAGGTCGGACCACAGGGGCGACTCCAGCCGAAACACTTCCTTCACCAGGCCGTTCTGCGCCGCCAGGGCAAACGCCATGGACACCGAAAAGGCCACGTACTGGAGGTACAGGCGGTCGCGCAGGCTCAGGAACAGCAGCAGGTTGAACAGCACCATGGCGGCGGCCATGCCGAAGTACCAGGCCTGGGCGGCGTAGTCGCTGCGCTCGTAGGCGCGGAACGCCGCGGGCTCCCACAGGCGCGCCGGCACGATGAAGGCGGTGGTGGACTGCACGCGCAGGTACAGCGTCTGCTCCGCGCCCGCCGGCAGCTGCACGGGGAAGACAAAGTGCCGGTTCTTGTAGCCCCGGCTCTCGAAGGGCGCCGTGGTGCCGGTGTGCACGCTGCGGTAGCCGCCGCCGGGCAGCGGCGCGTGGAACGCGACGTGCGAGAGCCGCGCGTACGCCACTTCCACCAGGCGCCCGGTGGTGTGCGCTCCGGTATTGGCGAGCCGCAGGCGCAGCCACCAGGCCGCTGGCGTGATGCCGAAATTGAGCGCTTCGCCGGCGTTGCCGCTGGGCTGAAAGCGCGTGGCGAACTCGGGCGCGGCCACTTGTTCGAACGTCAGGCCGCCGCTGCGGTCCTCCAGCACGTCGAACCACGGCGTGAGGGACAGCCGGTCGGCGGCATGGTCGGCCACGTCCAGCACGCGCGCGGACGGAGCGGCGCTGGGCTGCGCGGCGCACGGTGCGGCGAGCGCCAGCGCGGCCAGCAGCCAGTACAGAAGGTGAAGCGGACGCAGTAGCAAGGACCAGGGCATACGAAGCGCGGCGCGAAAACCGCCATCATCGCAGGCGGCGCCCGCAGGAAAGCTGCGCGTGTCCCCGGCAGCGGCCGGGGCAGCACGCAGTTTGCTATTTAAAAAATAGCTTTCGGCCCATGTCCTTCAAGCGCTAGAGGCTAAAAACACCTAAATTTTTGGCCGGGTGGTTGCGTCAGACCTTGTCGAGCGCCTGCGCCAGGTCGGCGCGCAGGTCGTCGATGTGCTCGATGCCGACGGACAGGCGCACCATGTTCTCGCTCACGCCGGCCTTTTGCATCTCGGCGGCGTCGAGCTGGCGGTGCGTGGTGGACGCGGGGTGCGTGGCCAGCGATTTGGCGTCGCCGATGTTGACCAGGCGCGTGAACAGCCCGAGCGCGTCGAGGAAGCGTGCGCCGGCGGCACGCGGGTCGGCGTCGCTGCTCTTGAGTCCGAAGGACAGGATGCCCGAGGCCCGCCCGCCCATCAGGCGCTGCGCCAGGGCGTGGTCCGGGTGGTCGGGCAGGCCGGCGTAGCGCACCCACTCGACCTTGGCATGGCCTTGCAGGAACTTCGCCAGCGCCAAGCTGTTCTCGCAGGTGCGGTCCATGCGCAGCGGCAGGGTTTCGATGCCTTGCAGCGTCAGCCAGGCGTTGAAGGGCGAAATGGCCGCGCCCATGTTGCGCAGCGGCACGACGCGGGCGCGGCCAATGTAGGCGGCGGCGCCCAGGGCCTCGGTGTAGACCACGCCGTGGTAGCTCACGTCGGGTTCGTTCAGGCGCTTGAAGCGTGCCTTGTGTTCGGCCCAGGGGAACTTGCCGCTGTCGACGATGATGCCGCCGATGCTGTTGCCGTGGCCGTTCATGTACTTGGTGAGCGCGTGCACGACGATGTCGGCGCCGTGCTCGATGGGGCGGCACAGGTAGGGGCTGGGTACGGTGTTGTCGACGATCAGCGGCACGCCGGCGGCGTGCGCCACCTTGGCCAGGGCCGCGATATCGGTCACGTTGCCCAGCGGGTTGCCGATGGATTCGCAGAACACGGCCTTGGTGCGCGCGTCGATCAGCGCGGCAAAGCTCTCGGGTTTGGCCGGGTCGGCAAAACGCACCTCGATGCCCTGCTGCGGGAAGGTGTGGGCGAACAGGTTGTAGGTGCCGCCGTAGAGTGTGCTGGCCGAGACGATGTTGTCGCCGGCCTCGGCGATGGTCTGGATGGCCGCCGTGATCGCCGCCATGCCGGAGGCCAGCGCCAGCGCCGCCACGCCGCCTTCGAGCGCCGCCACGCGCTGCTCGAGCACGTCGGTGGTCGGGTTCATGATGCGCGTGTAGATGTTGCCCGCGACCTTCAGGTCGAACAGGTCAGCACCGTGCTGGGCGTTGTCGAAGGCGTAGGCCGTGGTCTGGTAGAGCGGGACGGCGGCGGATTTGGTCGTCGGGTCGGGCGAATAGCCGGCATGTACGGCAAGGGTCTCGATGCGCATGGGGCGATGTCCTGAGGGTGAAGAAAAAGGGATGGGGCGCAGCCGCGCCGGAGGGCGGCGGCCATTGTTGCACGCAGCGCCGGCGCCGCTTGTACCGAGTAGCTATGTGCTTATGCCTGCGGCCGCGTGCGGTAGAACTGCAGGGGTTGGGCCTGCATGTCCTGCAGGTGCTGGTTGAGCACCGAGCGCTTCATCTTGCCCACGACATGCATCTCGCACGGCTTGCAGTCAAAGCGCAGGGTGAGCTTTTCCTTGCCGTTGATGAGGTGCAGCGGGTCGGCCTTGATGGTGCCCTTGACGCCGATGACGCCTTTGGCCTGCTTGGGGCACAGGCTGAGCGAGTAGCGCACGCAGTGCTTGGTGATCATCAGGCTGACTTCGCCTTCCTCTTCCTTGGCTTCGTAGGCGGCGGCAATCACCTGCACGCCGTGCTTCTTGTAGAAGTCGTGCGCCTTGTGGTTGTAGACGTTGGCCAGGTAGGTGAGCGTGTCTTCGGGAAAGGGCACGGGCGGCTCCACAGGCTGCGCGCGCGGCAGGCGCTGCAGGCCGGCGGCCCGGGCGGCCTCCAGCGCGGCCACGGCGTCGCGGCGCAGCTGGTTGAGCACCGAGGCGGGTACGAACCAGGGCTGCGAGAACTTCAGCGCGATGCCGTGGACGGAAAAAATCGTGCCGCCGAAGCGGGCCAGATGCTCCTGCAGCGCGGCTTCGCCCCGGGCGGGGTCGCTGGCCGGCTGGTGGGGCTGCGCGGCGCGCGCGCTGGCGGCATAGCCGTCCTCGTCGGTCAGCGTCAGCTCGAAGCCGGAGGGGATCTCGGCCAGCTGGGCCCACAGGCCGATGCGCCGCTCGCTCGACTTCTTGTCGAGCATGCGCACCCAGTCCATGTCGCGGTTGCGGTTGATCTCCAGGCCCTTGCGCAGGTCCTTCAGGCCAGCCACCGCGTCCTTCGGGTAGATGCGCCACTGCCCAGGCTTGTGCGGCGATGCGGGCTCGGCGCGGTTGATGGCCAGGCCGACCAGTTCCTTCTGCAAGTCGTAGTAGCACAGGCCGTCGCCGTTGTGCAGCTGCGTGGCCGGGTCCGTGGTTTCCAGCTCGACGAAATCCGCGCCAAGCTTGGTCACCCAGCCGATGGGGCGGCCGGGCGTCTTGGGTGTGTCGAAGGCGCCGATGTCGTCCTTGCGGCCGTTGACGAAGTAGTCGGTGAATTCGCGGTTGAAGTTCTGGTCGGGGTCGGGCGTGAAGAAAAAGCGCGTGCTGCCGCTCGACGCGCGCGCCAGCGGGCTGGCCGAGCATTCGCGCTGCTCAATGATCTCGTCGAGCAGCGTGCGGTAGTGGGCGGTGATGTTCTTCACGTAGCCCAGGTCCTTGTAGCGCCCCTCGATCTTGAAGCTGCGCACGCCGGCATCGATGAGGGCGCGCAGGTTGTCCGACTGGTTGTTGTCCTTCATCGACAGCACGTGCTTGTCGTGCGCGATGAAGCGGCCCTTGTCGTCCGTCACCTGGTAGGGCAGGCGGCAGGCCTGGTTGCAGTCGCCCCGGTTGGCGCTGCGGCCGGTGTGCGCGTGCGTGATGTAGCACTGGCCCGAATACGCCACGCAGAGGGCGCCGTGGACGAAGAATTCGAGCGTGCAGCGCTCGGCGTCGGTGGCGGCGCGCACGGCGGCGATCTGCTCGAGCGTCAGTTCGCGGGCCAGGACGATCTGCGACAGGCCCGCGTCCTGCAGGAAACGCGCCTTTTCCGGCGTGCGGATGTCGGTCTGCGTGCTGGCATGCAGCTGGATGGGCGGCAGGTCGAGTTCGAGCAGGCCCATGTCCTGGACGATGAGCGCGTCCGCCCCGGCCTCGTACACCTGCCAGGCCATCCGGCGGGCATCCTCCAGCTCGTCGTCGCGCAGGATGGTGTTGAGCGTGATGAACACGCGGCTGTGGAAACGGTGCGCGTGGGCGATCAGCCGTTCCAGGTCGGGCAGGGCGTTGCCGGCGCCTGCCCGCGCGCCGAACGCCGGCCCGCCGATGTACACCGCATCGGCGCCGTGGTCGATGGCGGCGATGCCGATGTCGGCGTCGCGCGCCGGGGAAAGCAGTTCAAGCTGGTGCGGCAACAGGGACATGGCCGGATTATCCGGCGCCGGCATTCCCCGTGCCGAGGTCGGCCATGGCTTCGCCCAGGCGCACCGGGCCGGCGGGCGCCCAACCCCCGTTGAAGCGAAGCGGCCCCTTGGGCAGCAGCAGGACCACCGTCGAGCCGAGCTGGAAGCGCCCCATTTCCTCGCCCTTTTGCAGCGTCACTTCGCCTTCGGCATAGTCCCAATGGCGCAGTACGCCGGTGCGCGGCGGGTTGACGAGCCCGTGCCACACGGTCGCCATGCTACCGACGATGGTCGCGCCGACCAGCACCATGACGAAGGGGCCGTGCGCGCCCTCGAAGACGCAGACCACGCGTTCGTTGCGCGCGAACAGCCCGGGAACACCGAGGGCCGTGGCCGGGTTGACCGAAAACAGCGCCCCCGGCACGTGCACCATGCGGGTGAGCCGCCCCGCGCACGGCATGTGGATGCGGTGGTAGTCGCGCGGACTGAGGTAGATGGTGGCGAAGTGCCCGTCCTGGAAGCGCGCGGCCAGGGCGCTGTCGCCGCCAACCAGCGCGGTGGTCGAATAGTGGTGGCCCTTGGCCTGGAAGATCTGGTCCCGCTCGATGGCGCCGAACTGGCTCATGGCGCCGTCGACCGGGCAGACGAGGTCGGCAGCGGCGATCGGCCGCGCGCCGGGCCGCAGCGCCCGGGTGAAAAACGCATTGAACGTGGGGTAGGCGGCCGGGTCGGGTTGCTCGGCCTCTGCCATGTCGACGCGGTAGTGCGAAACAAAGGCGCGTACCAGCGCGGTCGTGAGCCAGCCGGCCCGGGCCGAGGCGATCTTGCCGGCAAGAACGGTCAGAGCCTGCTTGGGCAACAGGTACTGGAGAGAAACGGCAAACGAATCGGACATGTCGGCGGGCATTGGCGGAAGTGCGGGCGATTCTATAGACCGGGATGCGGGCGCCGTGTAGGCAAAACCAGCGTGGCGCGCTACAATCGACCGGCTCAGGGCTTGCGCCCGCCCGTCCCTTGAAGCCGTCACTGCCGGCCTTCCCACCGAGCTGCGCTGCGGGTGCAGCACCCCCACGACCGACATGCGCACTGCGTCTGTTCTCCTAGCGACCAGACGGCGCGCGCTGTGGGGCAGCAGCAACGGCGAATGGAATCGTTTACCAGAGATTGAAAATGGCCAAAGAAGAACTCATCGAAATGCAGGGCAGCGTCACCGAAGTGCTGCCCGACTCGCGCTTTCGCGTCACACTGGACAACGGGCACCAGCTGATTGCCTACACCGGCGGCAAGATGCGCAAGCACCACATCCGCATCCTGGCGGGCGACAAGGTCTCGCTGGAACTCTCGCCCTACGATCTGACCAAGGGCCGCATCACGTTCCGCCACCTGGCCGGCCGCGGCCCGGGCCCCGCGCCCCGCTGAGCGGCGGCTTTTCTTTCGCGCGCTGCCTGTTTTGCGCCGGTTGGCGCGCCTGGCGCAGGTTAGAATGCCAGCTGTCGGAGCGTAGCGCAGCCTGGTAGCGCATCTGCTTTGGGAGCAGAGGGTCGCGAGTTCGAATCCCGCCGCTCCGACCAATGGTTGCAAGGGCTCCTAGCTATCAAGCTAGGAGCCCTTTTTGCTGGCCGACTTGGGGCACACTGGGGCCATCGGCCACCCGCATCCCATGCCCAAGCCCATCCCTTCCACCCCGCAGCGCTACGCCGCCATCGACACCCTGCGTGGTTTCGCCATGGTGTGGATGACGGTGTTCCATTTCTGCTTTGACCTGAGTCATTTCGGCTGGTGGCGGCAGGATTTCTACGGCGACCCGGTCTGGACCCTGCAGCGCACCGCCATCGTCAGTCTGTTCCTGTTCTGCGCCGGGCTGGGGCAGGCGGTGGCGCAGTCGCAGCAGGTCGGCTGGCCCAGGTTCTGGCGGCGCTGGTGGCAGATCGTCGGCTGCGCGCTGCTCGTCTCCCTGGGTTCGTGGTTCATGTTTCCGCGCAGCTTCATCTACTTCGGCGTGCTGCACGGGATGGCGGTGATGCTGCTCCTGGCGCGGCTCAGCGCCGGCTGGGGGCGCTGGCTCTGGCCGGCCGGCCTGGCGGCGCTGCTGCTGCCCGTGGCGGCGCAGGCCTTGCTGACCGGGCCGCTGGCCGCGTGGTCGGCGAGCTTCGATGCGCGCTGGCTCAATTGGCTGGGCCTGGTGTCGCGCAAGCCCATCACCGAGGACTACGTGCCGGTGCTGCCCTGGCTGGGCGTGCTGTGGTGGGGTCTGGCCGCCGGCCAGTGGCTGCTGGCCCGGCACCGGCAGCGCCTGATGGCCCCCGTACCCCGCCCCCTGGCGGGGCTGGCGCTGCTCGGACGCTGGAGCCTGACGTACTACATGCTGCACCAGCCAGTGATGATCGGCGCCCTCCTGGCTGCCGGCTGGCTCGTGGCGCGCGCCGCATGAAAAAACGCGGCCGGGGCCGCGTTCTGGTGCTGGGTTCCGAGGGGTTTATTCCACCTTCGCCTTGGCGCGGATGTCTTCCTGGAACTTGGCCAGCTTTTGCTGCTGGAGCTGCTGCGCGATTTGCGGCTTGACGTCTTCGAGCTTGGGCAGCTGTGCCTGGCGCACGTCGTCCAGGCGGATCACGTGCCAGCCGAACTGCGACTTGACCGGGGCCTGGGTCATCTTGCCCTTTTCCAGCTTGATCAGCGCTTCGGTGAACTCGGCAACATAGCTGCTGGGGTTGGCCCAGTCGAGGTCGCCGCCCTTGGCGCCGGAGCCCGGGTCCTTGGACTTCTTCTTGGCGATGTCCTCGAACTTCGCACCCTTCTTGATGGAGGCGATGATGCCCTTGGCTTCGTCTTCCGTTTCGACCAGGATGTGGCTGGCCTTGTATTCCTTGCCGCTGTTGGCCGCGACGAACTTGTCGTACTCGGCCTTGATTTCGGCGTCCGTGACGGGGTTGGTCTTCTGGAAGTCGGCGAACAGCTCGCGGATCAGGATGGTCTGGCGCGCCAGTTCCATCTGCACCTTGAAGTCGGGGAGCTTGTCGAGGTTGCGCTTGGCGGCTTCCTGCAGGAAGATTTCGCGGGCGATGACCTCCTCCTTGATCTGGCTCTCGATTTCGGGGGTGATGGGGCGTCCCGAGCGTTCCACCTGCTGGCGCAACACGTCGGCGCGTTCCTTGGGAATGGCCTTGCCGTTGACCACGGCGATGTTCTGGGCCATCGCAGGCAACGCCACTGTGCCCAGCAAGGCTGCGGCCACGAGGCCGGACAAAAGCTGTTTCTTCATTCGAAATCCAAAAGGTGGAGGGGTGCCGGCAGTCCGCCGGCGAGCCGCAACGCGTTGCCGCGTGGGATCAAAGAACCTCGATGGCGATGGCGTGCGCGCCGCGCTCGATAAATTCTTGCAGCGCATCATACACAAGGCGGTGCTGCTTTACCCTGGGCAAACCGGTAAGCGAAGGTGACGCGATCCGGACGCGAAAGTGCGTGCCGAAGCCGGTGCCGTTGGCCCCGGCGTGGCCTTCGTGCTGGTAACTTTCGTCGAGCACTTCCAGCCGCGTGGGGGTCAGTGCCGCGCGCAGCGCGGCCTCCATGGCAGGGGCGGTGATGGGGGCGTCGGTCATGGCTGCGGGTCCTTTTCGGGGTGGCTGTCTTTCATGTAGCGGCTGAGGAATGCCGCCTGGGCCAGCACGAAGGCCAGCATCAGCCCCAACCCGCCGAACAGCTTGAAGTTCACCCAGGCATCGGTGCTGAAGGTGTAGGCCACCCAGAGGTTGAGCACGCCCATGGCGGCGAAAAAGCCCGTCCAGGCCCAGTTGAGGCCCCTCCAGGCGGTCTCGGGCAGCTCGATCTGGGCGCCCATCAGGCTCTTGATGAAGTTGCGCCGGAACACGAACTGCCCGATGAGCAGCGCGCTGCCCATGAGCCAGTAAAGCACCGTGGGTTTCCATTTGATGAAGGTTTCGCTGTGCGCGAGCAGCGTGGCGCCGCCGAACACCACGATGACGCCCAGCCCCATCCACTGCATGGGTTCGACCTTGCCGTGCTTGTGGCGCAGGTAGGCGATCTGCACCACCGTGGCGGCGATGGCGACGCCGGTGGCGACGTAGATTCCCCAGACCTTGAAGGCCACGAAGAACAGGATGATGGGGAAGAAATCGATCAGCAGTTTCATGGGAGAGCGCTGGGTGGGCGCGCGGTCAGGGGGCCTTGGTCTCGAAGTCGAGCGCGGCGGAATTCATGCAGTAGCGCAGGCCCGTCGGTGCCGGGCCGTCCTCGAACACGTGGCCGAGATGCGAGCCGCATTGTGCACAAACGGTTTCCACCCGGCGCATGCCGTGGCTCAGGTCGGTGTTTTCCTGGATGGCGCCGGGGACCGCCTCGGAAAAGCTCGGCCAGCCGCAGCCGGCGTCGAACTTGGTGCCGGCGTCGAACAGCTTGTTGCCGCAGCAGATGCAGTGGTAGCTGCCGTCGGCCCAGTGGGCCTCGTACTTGCCGGTGAACGGGCGCTCGGTAGCGGCGTGGCGCGTGACGTTCAGCGCGCCGGGTTCGGCGTTCTTGCCGCGCAGCACGGCCTGCCATTCGGCTTCGGTTTTCTGGATGGGAAAGGTCATGAGGAGCAACTGATGGACAAATGGGCCGCCCAGTCGGGCGGGGGCAGGGCGTAGGCTTCGTCGCCGGGGCGCTCTTCGAAAGGGTGGGCGAGCAGCGCCTGCAGGCGGTGAATTTCGCTGAAGTCGCCCGCGCCGGCTTGTCGGATGGCCTGTTCGGCCAGGTAGTTCCGCAGCACGTACGCCGGGTTGGTTTTGAGCATCAAATCGGCCGCCAGCGCTTTATCTGATTGGCCGAGTAGCTCCATATACGATAGCAACCAGGTATCGAACGCGGCGCGGTCCGCAAACAGGTCGCGGACTGGCTCATAGTGGTCGGCGGCGACGGCATGCGCCAGGCGACGCCAGAAAATGGTGGTGTCCACGGCGTTGTCGGCCAGGAGCCGCAGAATGCCGTCGATGAGTGCGGTCTCGTCCGCGTGCGGCGCCAGCAGGCCGAGCTTGGCGCGCATGCGTGCGATGAGTTCGCGCGGGAACGCCGGTTTGTACGCGTCGAGCGCTTCCACCACGCGCTCGGGTGCGCCGATCAGTGGCTGCAAGGCCTGCCCCAGGCAGTAGAGGTTCCAGAGGGCCACGTTGGGCTGGCGGTCGAATGCGTAGCGGCCGCGGTGGTCGCTGTGGTTGCACACGTGGTTGGGGATGTAAGCGTCGAGGAACTGGAACGGACCGTAGTCGATGGTGAGCCCCAGGATGCTCATGTTGTCGGTATTGAGCACGCCGTGGCAAAAGCCGATCGATTGCCATTGCGCCACGAGCGCGGCCGTGCGCTCACTCACCGCCTGCAGGAAATCGGCGTAGGGGTTGCCCAGCGCCGCGCCCGCCTGGCATTCGGGGTAGTGGCGCGCGATGACGTAGTCCGCCAATTGCCGGAGCGCCGCGTGGTCGCCGGCCGCGGCAAAGTGCTCGAAATGCCCGAAACGTAGGAAGCTGGCCGCGGCCCGGGTCACCACAGCTGTGGTTTCCATGGTTTCGCGCCGCACGCGCAGCGGCGAGCCGACCAGCGCCAGCGCGCACGTCGTGGGAACGCCGAGCGCGTGCATGGCTTCGCTGGCCAGGAACTCGCGGATGCTCGAGCGCAGCACTGCGCGGCCGTCGCCCATGCGGGAGTAGGGGGTGAGGCCGCTGCCCTTGAGCTGCAGCTCCATCGGGCCCTGGGGGGTGTCGATTTCGCCGAGCAAGAGAGCGCGCCCATCGCCCAACTGCCCCGCCCAGACGCCAAACTGGTGGCCGCTGTAGACACTGGCGAGCGGGTCGCCGCCCTGGGGAAGGGCGTTGCCGCTCAGAAGCTGCAGCGCTGCGTCGGACTGCAGCCAGCCGGTGTCCAGCCCCAGCGCTGCCGCGGCGTCGGGGCTGGCGGCGACAAGGTAGGGCGCGGGCAGCGGTTGCGGCGCCAGGCGCGTGTAGAACGTGGGGCCGAGCGCGGCGAAGCTGTTGTTCCAGTTCAGGCTGGGATCGACGGCGGGCAGCGCGGCAAAGTCGGGCAGGCTCATCGGGCCATTCTCCCGGAGGGCCGCAATGCTTGCAGGCGTGAGGGCTATCCGGGGCGCAGACCGGGGCGGCAAGCGTCAGCGCGCCGACGTCGCGGCCAGGTGCGCCGCCAGCGCATCGTCGTCCACGATGGCCACGCGCCCGAAATCGAGCGACACGATGCCGGCCGCCTCCAGCACGCGCAGGACGCGGTTGACGGTCTGGCGCGACAGCCCGGCAAGCTGGCCCAGCTCGTCCTGTGTCAGGTTCAGTCGGCGCGTGCTGCGCCAGAACAGGCGGCTGAGGTACAGCGCCACGCGGTGCTCCGGCGAGCGCATGCGGCCGGCCTCGATGATGGTCATGGCCTGGCCCAGCCGCAGGTTCAGGCGCTGCACCAGGAACTGGTTGAACGCCAGGCTGGTTTCGCGCAGCGTGCCGAACAGGGGCAACGGCAGGCACAGGAGCTGCGTGGGGCGCAGCGCCACCACCTCATACTTGCGCGGTTCGGGCTTCATGGCCGAACCTTCACCAAACCATTCGCCGTCGGGGATGCCGATAAAGGCCGAGGCGCGTTGCTGCGCCGCAGCAGCACTGCGCAGCATCACCAGGCCCGAGAGCACGGCGTGCCAGCCTTCCACGGCCGTGCCGGCGGGCAGCATCACTTCGCCCTTGGCGCCCTCGGTCACCACCACACCGGCGCGCACCTGCTCGCGCAGGCTGGGCGGCAGGCCGGAGAGCCAGGGTTGGCAGGCGATGAAGCGTTCCGCCGAGGAAGGGGTGCCGAACATGGACCGATTGTCGCCGTGCGGTGCAACCTCGGGAAAACCCGCGACAAATGTCTGCCAGACGACAGCTGTTGGCGTTCGCACCGCGGCCGCGCACACTGCGCCTTGAACACGGAGCCACGGATGCGGACAAAAGCGTGTTTCTCGAAGCCATGGGGCCTGCGGCGCATGCGCTTCCAGGTGGTGGAATGCCTGGACCATTGCGCCGTGGGCGCGTTCGAAGTGGGCACCCGGCGTGGCACTTCGTGGATTTGACCGTCAGCGGCAGGGGCGAGCCGCTAGGATGGACAGGTTTTGTTTTCAGGCATTGCTAAAGGAGCACACATGCTGGGTTTGATGCAGAGTCAGCCATTGCTGATTTCCTCGTTGATGGAATTCGCCGAACGGCACCACGGCGACGGCGAAATCGTCTCGCGCCGCGTCGAAGGCGACCTTCATCGCTACACCTACCGCGATCTGGCGGCGCGCTCGCGCCAGCTGGCCAATGCGCTGGACGCCGAAGGCCTGGCACAGGGCGATCGCGTGGCCACCCTGGCCTGGAACGGCTACCGCCACATGGAAATCTATTTCGGTGTGAGCGGCTCGGGCCGCGTGGTGCACACCGTGAACCCGCGCCTGCACCCCGAGCAGATCGCCTGGATCATGAACCACGCGGAAGACCAGGTCCTGTGCTTCGACCTGACCTTCCTGCCGCTGGTGCAGGCCGTGCATGCCAAATGCCCGACCGTGAAAAAATGGGTCGCCCTGTGCGACACCGACCGCCTGCCCCAGGACAGCGGCGTCCCGGGCCTCGTGGCCTACGATGCCTGGATCGGCGCGCACTCGGCCAAGTACGCCTGGCCGGTGTTCGATGAAAACACCGCATCCAGCATGTGCTACACCAGCGGCACCACCGGCAACCCCAAGGCGGCCCTCTACAGCCACCGCTCGACCGTGCTGCACGCCTACGCGGCCTCGCTGCCGGACGTGATGTGCCTGTCGGCGCGCGACGCCGTGCTGCCCGTGGTGCCCATGTTCCACGTCAATGCCTGGGGCATTCCGTACTCGGCGGCGCTGACCGGCTGCAAGCTGGTGTTTCCCGGCCCGGGGCTCGACGGCAAATCGATCTACGAGCTCGTCGAAGCGGAAAAGGTCACCTATGCCGCCGGCGTGCCTACCGTGTGGCAGATGCTGCTCTCGCACATGAAGCCGGCGGGCCTGAAGTTCAGCACGCTCAAGCGCACGGTGATCGGTGGTTCGGCCTGCCCGCCGGCCATGATCCGCGCCTTCCAGGACGACTACGGCGTCGAGGTGCTGCACGCCTGGGGCATGACGGAAATGAGCCCGCTCGGCACGCTGTGCACGCTCAAGAACAAGCAGCTCGGCCTGCCCAAGGACGAGCAGATGAAGATCCTGCAGAAGCAGGGCCGCGCCATCTACGGCGTCGACATGAAGATCGTCGACGGCGAGGGGCGCGAGCAACCCTGGGACGGCAAGGCCTACGGCGACCTGCTGGTGCGCGGCCCGTGGATCATCGACAGCTACTACAAGGGTGAGAGCCCGCTGGTGATGGACGAGCAGGGCCGTGGCTGGTTTCCCACCGGCGACGTGGCCACCATCGATGCGGACGGTTTCATGCAGATCACCGACCGCAGCAAGGACGTGATCAAGTCCGGGGGCGAATGGATCAGCTCCATCGACATCGAGAACATCGCCATGGCGCACCCGGCGGTCGCCATGGCGGCCTGCATCGGCATGCCGCACCCCAAGTGGGACGAGCGACCGATCGTGGCGGTCACGCTCAAACCCGGCGCGGAGCTCACGCGCGAGGAGCTGCTTGCCTTCTACGAGGGCAAGACGGCCAAATGGCAGGTGCCCGACGACGTGGTGTTCGTTGATGCCATCCCGCTGGGCGCGACCGGCAAGATGCTCAAGATCCGCCTGCGCGAGCAGCTCAAAGACTATCGCCTGCCGGGCCTGTAAGCCGGCATGGTGGCGCTGGCACAGTCGCCTTTGCGATAGCGCCTGGGGACAATCCCTGAGCGGCGACGCAGCGCCACCGGTTACGCTGACCGATGTAATTCAACTGGAGACAAGCCATGAATTTTGCTTTGAAAACGATAGCTGCTTCGGTACTGCTGGTAAGCGCTGGCGGTGCATTTGCCCAAAAAGGCGAGACGGTGAAGATCGCCTGGCTCGACCCGCTCTCCGGGCTGATGGCGGCGGTCGGCACGAACCAGCTCAAGAGCTGGCAGTTCCTGGGCGAGGAATTCAGCAAGAACAACCCGGCCGGCGTGAAGTTCGAGATCATCGGCATCGACAACAAGCTCTCGCCCCAGGAAACCACCAGCGCACTGCGCTCGGCCATGGACCAGGGCGCGCGCTATGTCGTGCAGGGCAACGGCTCGGGCCCGGCGCTGGCCATCATGGACGCGCTGGAAAAGCACAACGCGCGCAACCCCGGCAAGGAAGTGGTGTACCTCAACTACGCCGCGGTGGACCCGGACCTGACCAACAGCAAGTGCAGCTACTGGCACTTCCGCCTCGATGCCGACACGTCGATGAAGATGGAAGCGCTCACGACCTACATGAAGGATGAGCCATCGGTCAAGAAGGTCTATCTGATCAACCAAAACTACTCGCACGGCCACCAGGTTTCCAAGTACGCCAAGGAAATGCTCAAGCGCAAGCGCCCGGACGTGCAGATCGTCGGCGACGACCTCTCGCCCCTGGCGCAGGTGCGCGACTTCTCGCCCTACATCGCCAAGATCAAGGCCTCCGGCGCCGACACGGTGATCACCGGCAACTGGGGCTCGGACCTCGCCCTGCTCATCAAGGCGGCGAACGATGCGGGCCTGAACAACGTCAACTTCTACACCTACTACGGCTCCGTCACCGGCAGTCCGACGGCCATGGGTGCGGGCGCTGACGGGCGGGTGTACATGGTGTCTTACGCGCATGCCAACCTGCCGGGGGACTTCAGCCGGCTCGTGGTGGACTACAAGAAGAAGTTCAATGACGACTTCTACACCGGTGCCGTGTACCACGCCTACACCATGCTCTCGCAAGCCTTCGTCAAGGCCAAATCGACCGACCCGGTGAAGGTGGCGGCCGTGCTCGAAGGCATGAAGTTCAAGAGCTTCAACGGCGAGGTCGAGATGCGCAAGACCGACCACCAGCTCCAGCAAGGCCTGTTCATCTCGAAGTGGGAAAAGGCCGGCGGCAAGTACCCGCTCGACTCGGAAAACACGGGCTACACCTTCGTCCCGGTGAAGTACTACGAGCCCTACGTGGCGAGTACGCCCACCTCGTGCCAGATGAAGCGTCCTTCCTGAGGAGGCCGCCCCTGGCGCTCGAGGCCCGAAATCGCTCGGGCCTCTTTTTTTGACCTCGACCACTGGACCCCATGAACGCCGAGTTTTTTACGATCTCCCTGCTCAACGGGGTGAGCTATGGGCTGCTGCTCTTCATGCTGAGCTCGGGGCTGACCCTGATCTTCAGCATGATGGGCGTGCTCAATTTCGCCCACACGAGCTTCTACATGCTCGGCGCCTATTTCGCCTACACGATCTCCGGCGCGATCGGGTTCTGGCCGGCGCTCGTGATCGCGCCCCTGGCCATCGGGGCGCTGGGCGCGCTCTTCGAGCGTTACAGCCTGCGCCGCGTGCACAAGTACGGGCACGTGCCCGAACTGCTGGTGACGTTCGGGCTGTCCTACCTCATTCTCGAACTGGTGCAATTGGTCTGGGGGCGCTCGACGGTGCCCTATGGATTGCCGGAGCAGCTGCAGGGGCCGCTGTTCACCATTTACGGCACGCAATTCCCCAAATCGCGCTCCTTCATCATGCTGGTGGCCCTGCTGATGCTGGTTTCCGTGTGGCTGCTGCTGACGCGCACGCGCATCGGCCTGGTGATTCAGGCCGCGCTCAAGTACCCCGACATGGTGCAGGCGCTCGGGCACAACGTGCCGCGCGTGTTCATGCTCGTGTTCGGCGGCGGCTGCGCCCTGGCCGGCCTGGCCGGCGTGATCGGCGGCAACACCTACGTCACCGAGCCCGCGATGGCCGGCTCGGTCGGCTCCATCATCTTTGTCGTCGTCGTGGTGGGGGGCATGGGCTCGCTCGCCGGCGCCTTCCTGGCTTCGCTCCTGATCGGGCTGGTGCAGACCTTCGCCGTGGCGCTGGACTACTCGCTGGCCACCGCGCTGAACGGCCTGGGGATGACCGTGACGCCCGAAACCTTCGGCTGGCCCGTGCTCAAGCTCACGCTGTCGCAGGTCGCGCCGATTCTTCCGTACCTGTTCCTGGTGCTGATCCTGATCTTCCGGCCCAAGGGACTCCTGGGCACGCGCGAGGACTGATGCCAATGACCCGCTCCACCACCTTGCCCGCCGGCCGCTACCACCGCTTCCGCCCCATCAACGTCGGGCGCTACCTCGTCTGGTCGCTGTTCGCGGCCGTGCTGATCGTGCTGCCCATGCTGTTCACCAGCAGCCTGGCGCTGACCATGGCCTCGCAGATGGGCTACGCCATCATCATCTGCCTGAGCTACAACATCCTGCTCGGGCAAGGCGGCATGCTGAGCTTCGGCCACGCCGTCTATACCGGCCTGGGTTCCTTCATCGCCATCCATGCGATGAACCTGGCAGGTGGCGGGCAACTGCCCGTGCCGCTGGTGCTGATTCCCCTGGTGGGAGGCCTGGCCGGGATGTTCTTCGCCATCCTGCTGGGCTTCGTGACCACCAAGAAATCAGGCACCACCTTCGCCATGATCACCCTGGGCATCGGCGAGCTCGTCGCCTCGATGGCGCTGATGTTCCCCGAGTTCTTCGGCGGGGAGGGCGGCATCACCACCGACCGCGTGTACGGCCAACCCTTCCTGGGCCTCACCTTCGGCCCGGCGATCCAGGTGTACTACCTCATCGCGGTGTACTGCTTCCTGTGCACGGCCGCGATGTTCGCGTTCACCGCGACGCCGCTCGGGCGCATCCTCAACGCCGTGCGCGACAACCCCGAGCGCGTCGAGTTCATCGGCTACAACACGCAGCGGGTGCGCTACTTCGCCTTCATCGTGGCGGGCTTCTTCGCCGGCATCGGCGGGGGCCTGGCGGCCATCAACTTCGAAATCGTGACCGGCGCCGACAGCGTGAACGTGGTGCGCTCGGGCGGCTACCTGCTGTTCACCTTCCTGGGCGGCGCGACCTTTTTCTTCGGCCCCATCATCGGCGGCGTGCTGCTGGTGTTCGCCTCGGTGCTGCTCTCGGAGCTGTCCAAGGCCTGGCTGCTGTACCTGGGCCTGGTGTTCCTGTTCATGGTGATGTACGCGCCGGGCGGGGTGGCCAGCCTGATCATGATGAACCTGCGCGTCGCCAAGTACGGGCGCCTGCGGCCGCTGCTGCCGGCCTACCTGGCGCTCGGCGGCACGGCGCTGGTGGCGCTGTTCGGCGCCGCCGCGATGATCGAAATGCTCTACCACCTGCAGCTCAACGCCGCCCTGGGGCCGGAGCTGGAATTCCTCGGCGCAACCGTGAACGCGAGCAAGCTGAGCAGCTGGTTCGGCGCCGGCTTCGTGCTCGTCACGGGCTTGGCACTGTTCGAGCTGTGCCGGCGCGAGTTCCTGCGCCAGTGGGGCCAGGTGCAGGAAGCCATCGAGATAGAAATCAAGCGCGGGGAGGCTTTGTAAGCCATGGCAGACGACGGACATTACGCGCTCGAGCTGCGCGCCTTGCGCAAGAGCTTTGGCAAGACGGAAATCATTCGCGGGGTCGATCTGGCGGTGCGCGCCGGCGAGCGCGTGGCCATCATCGGCCCGAACGGCGCTGGCAAATCGACGTTGTTCAACCTGATCAGCGGGCGCTTTGCCCCAACGAGCGGCGAGGTGCTGCTGCATGGCACGCGGGTCGAGGGAAAGAAACCCTTCGAGATCAACCGGATGGGGCTCTCGCGCAGTTTCCAGATCACGAACATCTTCCCCAAGCTGAGCGTTTTCGAGAACCTGCGCTGCGGTGTGCTCTGGAGCATGGGCTACCGCTACAGCTTCTGGCGCTTCCTGTCGCGCCTGGACGACGCCAACGACCGCGCGCAGCAACTGATGGAAATGATCAAGCTCGACAAGAAGCGCGACGTGCTGGCGGTCAACCTGACCTATGCCGAGCAGCGTGCGCTGGAGATCGGCATCACCATCGCCGGCGGCGCCAGCGTGATCCTGCTCGACGAACCCACGGCCGGCATGAGCGTGAGCGAAACCACGCGTTTCATCCACCTCATCAAGGAAGTGACGGAAGGCCGCACCCTGCTCACCGTGGAGCACGACATGGGCGTGGTGTTCGGCCTGGCCGACCGCATTGCCGTGGTGGTGTACGGCGAGGTGCTGGCGTTCGACACCCCCGACGCGGTGCGCGCGAATGCGCGCGTCCAGGAAGCCTACCTGGGCTCAGCGGTTGCCGATGCGCAGGCGGGAGGCCACTGACATGCTGAAAATTGAGAATCTGCACGCCTACTACGGCAAGAGCCACGTGCTGCACGGCGTGAACCTCGACATCGGCGAGGGCGAGATCGTGGCCCTGCTCGGGCGCAACGGCTCGGGGCGCTCCACCACCGCCAAGGCGATCATGAACCTGGTCGACTGGGAGGGCCGCATCACCTGGAAGGGCCAATCGCTGCAAGGCCGCAAGGCCTACGAGATTGCCCACCTGGGCCTGGGCTACGTGCCCGAGAGCCGCGACGTGTTCCCCAACCTCACGGTCCACCAGAACCTGATACTGGGCCAGAAGCGTGCGGGAAAAAGCGGGCGCTGGTCGTTCGAAGACATGTACGCCATGTTTCCGCGCCTGGAAGAGCGCCGCAACATCGAGGCGGGCGTGATGTCGGGCGGCGAGCAGCAGATGCTCACGCTCTGCCGCACCCTGATGGGCGACCCCGAGCTCATCATGATCGACGAACCCACCGAGGGCCTCGCACCCAAGATCGTCGAACAGGTGGGCGAATTCCTGCGCACGCTCAAGAGCCGGGGCGTCTCGGTGCTGCTGATTGAGCAGAAGCTCACCATCGCCATGACCGTCTCCGACCGGGCCCTCGTCATGGGCCACGGCAGCATCGTCTTTGACGGCACGCCCGACAGCCTGCGCGCCAACAGCAGCGTGCGCAAGGAGTGGCTGGAGGTGTAGCGCGGCTTTGTCCCGCTTGGGACAAGGCACGCTGGCAGTTGGACACCACCGGCCTACAATAAAAACGCACGATCGTTCTTTTCCTCTTTCACACAAGGAACCCAGCATGAGCGCTGAATACCAGGTCCACGGCGACGTGGCCGTGATCACATTGGCGAACCCGCCCGTCAACGGCCTGGGGCTTGCCACGCGCCAGGGCATCGTGGATGGCCTGCGCCGCGCCCAGCAGGACGCCGAAGTCACCGCCATCGTGCTCACCGGCGCCGGCGGCGCCTTCTCGGGTGGTGCCGACATCAAGGAATTCGGCAGCGACAAATCCCTGCAGGAGCCGAACCTGCTTTCCGTCATTGCCGCCATCGAGGCGTCGCCCAAGCCGGTGGTCGCCGCGATTCATTCAGTGTGCATGGGCGGCGGCCTGGAGCTGGCCCTCGGTTGCCATTACCGGATTGCCGCGCCCGGCTGCAACGTGGCCTTGCCGGAAGTGAAGCTGGGCCTGCTGCCGGGTGCCGGCGGCACGCAGCGCCTGCCGCGCGTGGTGGGTGTCGAGGTGGCACTCAACATGATCGTCAGCGGCGAGGCCGTCAAGAGCGACATGCTCGGCGCCTTGCCCGGCCAGAAGCTGTTCGACAAGATGGTCGCGTCGCCCGAAGCGTTGGCGCAAGAAGCCCTGGCCTATGCCCGCTCCGTCGCCGGCACGCGCCCGCTGCCCCTGGTGCGCAACCTGCCGTGTAAGCACCCCGAGGGCGATGCCTACTTTCAGTTCGCGCGCAACATGGTCAAGGGCATGTCCAAGAACTACCCCGCGCCCGCCAAGTGCGTGGACGCGGTCGAGGCCGCGACCAAGCGCAAGTTCGCCGACGGCATGGCGGTGGAGCGTGAGCTGTTCATCAACCTGATGTGGACGGCCGAATCGCGTGCGCTGCGCCATCTGTTCCTGGCCGAGCGCGCCGCGAGCAAGATTCCCGACGTGCCATCGGACACGCCCAAGCGCGAAATCAAGAGCGTCGGCGTGATCGGCGCTGGCACCATGGGCGGCGGCATCGCCATGAACTTCCTCAACGCCGGCATCCCGGTGAAGATGCTGGAGATGAAGCAGGAGGCGCTGGACCGGGGCCTGGCGACCATCCGCAAGAACTACGAAGCGCAGGTCAAGAAGGGCAAGCTCAAGCAGGACAAGTACGAGCAGCGCATGTCGCTGCTCAGCACCACGCTGGACTACGCCGATCTGAAGGACGTGGACCTCGTCATCGAGGCCGTGTTCGAGGAAATCGGCGTCAAGGAAGCTGTGTTCAAGCAGCTCGACGCGGTCTGCAAGCAAGGTGCCATCCTGGCCTCCAACACCTCGACGTTGGACGTGGACAAGATCGCCGCCTTCACCAAGCGCCCGCAGGACGTGGTCGGCATGCACTTCTTCAGCCCGGCCAACGTGATGAAACTGCTCGAAGTGGTGCGCGGCAAGCAAACCGCCAAGGATGTGCTTGCCACGGTGATGCAGCTCGCCAAGAAGATCAAGAAGACGGCCGTGGTCTCGGGTGTGTGCGATGGCTTCATCGGCAACCGCATGATCGAACGCTACAGCCAGCAGGCGGGCTTCCTGCTCGACGAAGGCGCCACGCCCCAGCAGGTCGACAAGGCGTTGGAGAAATTCGGCATGGCCATGGGGCCGTTCCGCATGGGCGACCTGGCGGGCAACGACATCGGCTGGGCGATTCGCAAGCGCCGCGCGCTGGAGCAGCCCGACATGAAGTACAGCCGCACGGCCGACAAGCTCTGCGAGCTCGGCCGCTACGGCCAGAAGACCGGCGCCGGCTGGTACGACTACCAGCCCGGCAAGCGCGACGCCATTCCGAGCGCACTCGTCAACCAGATGATCGAAGACCACCGCAAGGAGCTCGGCATCACGCCGCGCAAGATTTCCGACGAGGAAATCGTCCAGCGCCTGGTCTATGCCCTGGTCAACGAAGGCGCGCACATCCTCGAAGACGGCATCGCCAGCAAGTCGGGCGACATCGACATGGTCTACCTCACGGGCTACGGCTTCCCGATCTACCGCGGTGGCCCCATGCACTACGCCGGCGAGCAAGGCCTGTTCAACGTGGTGCAGGCCATGGACCGCTTCGCCCAGAACCCGCGCGACGACCAGGCGTTCTGGCAGCCCGCGCCCTTGCTGGCCAAGCTGGCGGCCGAAGGCAAGCACTTCAGCTGACGGACGCGCGCGGTGATCAAGAAGCTCTTTCTTGGCCTGCTGGCAGTTGTGCTGCTGCTCGTGGTGGCGCTTGCCGCCAACACGCTGCGCAAGGGTTCGCGCCAGATCGACGTGCCGCCGCTGGCCGTGCTGCCGGTGGACGAGCAGGGCGCCGCTGCCCGGCTGGGGGAAGCCGTGCGCCTGCGCACGGTGTCGTCGCCCAGCGAAGCCGGGCTCAACGCGGACCAGTTCCAGCAGTTCCACGCCCTGCTGCAGGAGCGCTTTCCCAAGCTGCACGCCACGCTGAAGCGCGAACTGGTTGGTGGCCTGAGCCTGCTCTACACCTGGCCCGGCAGCCGGCCCGAGCTGCCTGCCGTGCTGCTGCTGGCGCACCAGGACGTGGTGCCGATCGCCCCCGGCACCGAAGGCGACTGGGCCGAGCCGCCTTACAGCGGCGCTGTCAAGGACGGCTTCGTCTGGGGCCGTGGCTCCTGGGACGACAAAGGCAACCTGATGTCGCAGCTCGAAGCGGTCGAGATGCTGGTGGCCAGCGGCTTCCAGCCCGAGCGCACGGTCTACCTGGCCTACGGCGCGGATGAAGAGGTCGGCGGCATGCGCGGCGCGGGGCAGATGGCGGCCCTGCTCAAGCAGCGTGGGGTGCAACTGGATTTCGTGCTGGACGAGGGCCTGCTGGTGCTCGACGGCATCCTGCCGGGGCTGTCCAAGCCCGCCGCGCTCATCGGCGTGGCGGAAAAGGGCTACCTGTCGGTGGAGCTGTCGGTCTCGGCCACGCCGGGGCATTCCTCCATGCCGCCCAGGCATGGCACCAGCGCCATTGCCATGATGAGCACGGCCCTCAAGCAGCTGGAAGACAAGCAGCTGCCGGCGGGCCTGCGCGGCACGGCTGGCGAGCTCTTCGACACCCTGGCGCCGGAGATGAGCGGCTTCTCGCGCGTCGCGCTGTCCAATCTGTGGCTGTTCGGCCCGGTGGTGCAAAAGCAGCTTGAAGGCGCGCCCAGCACCAACGCCATGCTGCGCACCACCACGGCGCTGACCATCGTGCAGGCCGGCAACAAGGAAAACGTGCTGCCCGGCCGCGCCGAGGCCACGGTGAACTTCCGCCTGCTCCCGGGCGACACGCAGGAACAGGTGCTCGACCACGTGAAAAAGGAAGTGGACCACGCCGTCGGCACCGGCAAGGTCGCGCTGAAGGTGGTGCCGGGCGCCAAGGAAGCCTCCAAGGTGGCGCCGACCGCGTCTGGGCAATACCTGCTGATGAACCGCACCATCCGCGAGATCTTCCCGGGCACCCTGGTCGCGCCGGGCCTGATGGTGGCGGCCACCGATTCGGTGCACTACGGCGAGCTGTCCAACCACATCTTCAAGTTCTCGCCGGTGCGCGCCAACGCCGAGGACTTGAAGCGCTTTCATGGCACCAACGAACGCCTGTCCACCAGCAACTACGCCGAAGCCATCCGCTTCTACCACCGGCTCCTGAGCGAGGGCGCCAAGGCGCCCGCGCACTGAATACGCACAACCTCTGAAGGATTCCCCATGACCTCCGCAGTGATCGTCTCCACCGCCCGCACGCCGCTCGCCAAAAGCTGGAAGGGCGCCTTCAACATGACGCACGGCGCCACGCTGGGCGGGCACGCCGTGCAGCACGCGGTGCAGCGCGCCGGCATCGACGCCGCCGAAGTCGAAGACGCCATCATGGGCTGCGCCAACCCCGAAGGCGCGACCGGCATGAACATCGCGCGCCAGATCGCGCTGCGCGCGGGCCTGCCCATCACCACCTCGGGCATGACGGTGAACCGCTTCTGCTCGTCGGGCCTGCAAACCATCGCCCTGGCGGCGCAGCGCATCATCGCCGGCGAGGCCGAGGTGTTCGTTGCCGGGGGTGTCGAGAGCATTTCCTGCGTGCAGCAGGAAATGAACCTGCACATGATCCAGGACTTGGCGCTTGCCAAGCAAAAGCCGGAGATCTACTGGAGCATGCTGCAGACCGCCGAACAGGTCGCCAAGCGCTACGGCATCGGCCGCGACGCCATGGACGAATACGGCGCCGCCAGCCAGCAAAAGGCCTGCGCCGCCCAGGCCGCCGGTCTGTTCGACGCGGAAATCGCGCCCATCGAAGTCACCATGGGCGTGGCCGACAAGGTGATGGGCCTGACCACCAAGAAAGTCACCGTCGGCAAGGACGAAGGCACGCGCGAAGGCACAACTTTCGAGAGCATCCACGGCCTGCGCTCGGCGCTGCCGGGCGGCCTGATCTCGGCCGGCAACGCCAGCCAGTTCAGCGACGGCGCGGGTGCCTGCGTCGTCGTGAGTGAAGACTACGCCAGCAGGAAGGGCCTCCAGCCCCTCGGCCGCTTCCTCGGCTTTGCCGTGGCCGGCTGCGAGCCCGACGAAATGGGCATCGGCCCCGTCTTCGCCGTGCCCAAGGTGCTCAAGAAGCTCGGCCTGACGGTGCAGGACATCGACCTCTGGGAGCTGAACGAAGCCTTTGCCGTGCAGGTGATCTATTGCCGCGACAAGCTTGGCATCCCCGCCGACCGGCTGAACGTCAACGGCGGCGCCATTGCCGTCGGCCACCCCTACGGCGTAAGCGGCCAGCGCCTGACGGGCCACGCCCTCATCGAAGGCAAGCGCCGCGGGGCCAAGCGCGTGTGCGTGACCATGTGCATCGGCGGCGGCATGGGAGCCGCCGGGGTGTTCGAGGTGCTGTAAGCGCCGGCCCCACCCTGAACCGACCCCGAACCGCCCGACGCTGGCCCCAGGCTTGCGTCGGGCGGTTCTCTTTTTTGATAGCTATCGAGGCCCGGTGGATAAGCGCTAGGGCCGTTTTTTTCTCATAATTTGGCCCCCCGGTCGCTCAGGCGCCTGTGCGTGGATGCGCCTTGAAGCGCCAGGCCGCCACCGAGCCCGTCACCACCACGGCGCCGCAAAAGCAGCCCAGCGCCACGTTCATGCCCCACCGGTCCGCAATCCAGCCGATGCCCAGCATGGGCGCCATGGAGCCGACGTAGCCCACCACGAGGTAGGTCGCCAGCAGGCCCGAGCGGTTGTCCGGCGTGGCGATCTTGTTGACCATGGTCATGCCCGCCAGCATGCACAGGGCGTGGCCCAGGGCGGTCAACAACACGCCACTGAAGAACAGCAGCGTGGAGGCGGTCAGCAAATTGGCCAGCAGCATGGCATTGCTGGCGGCAAGCGCCATCAATCCGACGAAGCCGCACCAGCGCACCGAAATGCGCCGCGCCACCAGCTGAAAGCCGGAGGATCCGAACAGGAGCAGCGCCAGGGCTGTGCCGCTCACCATGGGGCCGTGCCAGGGGATCATCTTGTCGAGGAACAGGGGCAGCATCGACGCATACAGGCCGAACACGCCAAAGGCGACAAAGGGCAGGGCGCAGGTCAGCACCAGTGCGCCCGTGTCTTCGCGTGCGGGCCAGGTCAGCTTGGGGACGATGTCCGCCCATCTCGCCGCGCGGCGCTGCGCGGCCGCCCCGTCGTGCGGGTGGACCTGGACCTTGCGCAGCCCGGCGATGCCGAGCAGCGCCAGCACCAGCGTCGGCAGGTAGGTGGTGACCAGCGGCCAGGGCGCCCACTGGCCCAGGATGCCGCCCACCAAGGGCCCCACCCCGAAGCCGAAGGCCATGAGAATGCTGCTGAGCATGGCCATCCGGATGCGTTTTTCCGGCGGCGCCACGTGCAGGAAGCCCAGCGAGGCGCTGGTGGTGATCATGCTCGACGCCGCCCCGACGATGAACCGGCCCACGGACAGCGACACCGTGTTCCACGCCAGCATCGACACCAACGTGCCCACCCAGATGGCCCCCAGCGCCCAGGCCAGCGTCGCCTTGAAGCCCAGCACGTCCGGCAGCCGCCCGAAGAAGAGCAGGGCGGACAACGCACCGCCCATGTAGACCACGTAGATCAGCGACACCTCAACGGTCTGCAGGTGCCAGGCTTCCTGGTACAGGCCGTACAGCGGGCTGATCAGCGCGGTGCCCATCACCCCCACGACCATCGCAAAGCTCAGCAGGAAGAGGGATCGGAAACCGGTGGACATGGTGAGTGGCGTACAGGCGGCACCATGCTACCTGTCATTGGAGGGCCGCCGGATGGGCGGCGGGCAGTTCGGCTACTCAGGCAGGTGGCACACGGCCTCGATGTTGTTGCCTTCGGGGTCGATGACGAACGCCCCGTAGTAGTGCGCGTGGTAGTCGGGCCGCAGGCCGGGAGCGCCATTGTCCCTGCCGCCGGCGGCCAGGGCGGCGCGGTGGAACGCATCGACTTGCGCGCGATTCTGTGCCCGCCATGCCAGGTGGCAGCCGGCAGTGGCCAGCGGGCCGCCGTACGGCGAGGGGCCGTCGATGAACCACACATCGGCCTTCTTGCCATCGGGTTCGGCCGGGTCGGGATAGGCGAAACCCAGGACGTTGCTGCCGTAGTTGCCCTCGAACGCGACGCTGTAGCCCAGCGGTTCCAGCGCTGCGCTGTAAAACGCCTTGGCGCGGGCAATATCGGTCACGCGGAAAGTCATGTGGTCGAGCATGATGGGGATCTCGCTTTCGAAGTGGTTGGGGGGACCACTGTAGCGCACAACTGTATATATTCACAGTTTTTCGCAGAAAACCGAATGCAGCGCGCGCTCGCGAGGCCTCATTCTTTTTTGTCCATTTGAGCCGGACCCACTCCAATTTTTCGATCCTCTGGATCTGCCTTCGTCAACCGAGGTGTCTGGCCGCATCCACTGCGTCCTTCTTTTCTTGTTCCAACTCGTCTGTAAGGTCTTCCCAGGTTCCTTTGTGCCGTGCGCCCGCAACGAGAGAGCCGCCCACGCCCATGCCCACGAGCGATAAGACGCCGAGCAGTCCCCACATGATGATCGTCTCCAGCGGCCGAAAGTCGCCCGACTTCCACGCGAGCTCGCCCCGGTACCACATGGTGGCACCAAGCCACAGCGGCGTTGCTAGGAGAATCCAGCCGACGATTTGCGCCGGGCCCGGTACCGCCTTGCCTATCAAGGCTGCCGCGGCCGGCAGAGAAATACCAAGAATGAGCAGGCCGGCAAGCTCCTTTCGCAGCAACATCCACGCCAGTGCGCTGAAGACGGCGATGCCGGCGACGAACATCGCAATCCGCAGTCCATCGCTGGGCCGCGTGTCACGGTGTCGCTCGGCGGTCGAGAGGGTGGCAAGCGCCGGTTCCGCTTCGCGCCGGACAAGTTCCTCGGCAGCTACCGAGCGCGCCAGGTCCGCAATATCCGGGTCGGTGAGGCGCCGCTCAATTTCTGAAGTGGGCATTTCCCGGTAAAGGGCCGTCAATGACCGTTCCTTCTTGCTGCTCATGATTACCATTCCCTCGGGTCAGCGTTGTTCTGGTGTCTCCATCCCGCTTTTCACGTGCTAGTCGGCGAGCAGGGCGGAATGCGCACCGTAAAAATGGTCCCTTGTGCGGCATCGGACTGCACCTCGATCGAACCGCCATGCGCCTCTGCGATCTCCCGCGCCACGAACAAGCCCAGGCCAAGGCTGGTGCGTGCGCGCTCATCCTGCGACTCCTCCTCGGGCAGTTGGACCAGAGGCTTGAAGATCGCACCCAGCGATGCGGCAGGAATCGGTTTCCCGTGGTTGGTGACCTGCGCCGTGATGCCATGGGCTTGCCCAATCAGACGCAGCACCACGGGCCTTTCGCGGTCCCCATACTGGGCGGCGTTGAAGAGCAGATTGGCAAACAGCTGATGCAGCCTGACCCCGTCAAAGACGCCGGCCGTTTCGCCCGTGGCCTGCAATTCGAAACTGTTCTCGGGGTGGGCGGCCATCGCGTCCTCCAGGGCTGATTCGCACACCGTACGTACATCGACCACGGCGGGAACGATGGGCATGCCACTGCCAAGTTGGGTGCGCGTGTAGCCCAGCAGATCGGCCACCATGCTGTTCATGAGCCGCGTGCTGCGCCGGATGCGTTCTCCAGTTTCCGCAACCTGTGACGCAGAAAGGTCTGTCTTCTTGAGGCGCTCCCCCGCGAGCCGCATCGAAAACAATGGCATGCGCAAGTCGTGGCCCAGTATGGCCAGGAACAACTCGCGTGTCTGGTCTGCCTTGGACGAATAAGTCACCAGTGCTTCGGCCAGGGCTTGGTCGATCGATTCGTTGAAGCGCACCATCTGGTTCGAAATCACCTCCGTCATGCCGCTGACCCTCGGCAGCCAAAGGCGCAATACGGTAGCGCGCAGGGCGCGGAACTCGGCGCACAACTGGAGCAATGAGAAATCGTTCGCCTGCCGGTGGCCGCCATGGCTGGAGGCCGCGGTCTGGACGCCGCCGACGAGATGCGGTGCGTTGCCGCGGGACTTCTGATACTGCTGCTCAGGGTCCTGAAGCGTCTCGATGTCCAGCGCTATGGCTTGCAACATCCCTTTGGCATGGTCGCGCAGGACGAGATGCGACGAGGTCGCCACGGGCACCAGCGTCAGCGAGAAGTCCTCCCACTCGGCGAGGATTTCTTCGATATGTTCATTCAGGAACCGGTCCAGCTTCAATGCGTGCTCCTCGCAGGTACGGATGGATTATCTACAGGCAAATTCAGATTCCGAGGCGCCACAGTATGCGTGCAGCTGATCTGGCTGCCGCTGCCGCCTGCGCGACCGGGAAAACTCGCACAGCCGGGCACCGGCAGCACGGGGCCGGGCCGTCGCGAACGCGCTGGTTCCATGACGGCGCTGCGGCGCCTGGGGCGATGGGTCGGGCTGACTGTGGCGTCCTCCTGCGAAATCGCTCTCAAACAACAGCCGCTTTGCGGGGCAAGGGCGTCCTTGTACACTGCGCCCTTCATGTCGTACACGTCCATCCCCTTCACCGCACGCACGGCCTTCCAAGGCATGTGCATGATGCCGCCCGCATTCGCGCGGGCGATGGGTGCACGAATGATTACCACCATTAGCCCCGCGGCCACCTGAGCACGCGCAGGTGGCCGTTTCGGCAGCCACCTGGTGATCGCTCTCTCTTCTCTCCAAGACGAATTGACTGAAACCCAGCTATGGCAGCTGGGTTTTTTTGTTTGTTCGTTTGATTGTTTTTCAGTCGTTTGGAGAAGCCCATGTTCCGCGATCCCGTCCAGTCCCTAGCGCCCCATCAACCGCCGCACGCCACCGCTGTGCCGATGCGCCCCCTGCGGGTAGGGATGATCGGCATGGGCACTGTGGGTACGGGCACCTTCCGCGTGCTGGCGCGCAACCAGGCGCTGATCGCCGGCCGCGCGGGGCGGGGCATTGAGGTGGTCGTGGTCTGCGCCCGCAACCTGGCGCGCGCTGCGGGCGTGGTGGGCAAAAACGTGGCGCTGACCAACGATCCCATGCAGGTTGCTACGCACCCCGAGGTGGATGTGCTGGTCGAGGCCGCAGGCGGCACCGGCCCGGCGCGCGAATGGGTACTGGCCGCCGTTCGCGCGGGCAAGCATGTCGTAACGGCCAACAAGGCCTTGCTGGCCGAACATGGCAACGAGATCTTTGCGGCCGCACGCCAGCACGGCGTGGCCGTGGCGTACGAAGGCGCGGTGGCCGTCAGCATCCCCATCGTGAAGGCGCTGCGCGAGGGCCTCACGGCCAACCGCATTGAATGGCTGGCGGGAATCATGAACGGCACCACCAATTTCATCCTGAGCAAGATGGAGGGTGAAGGCGTGGGCTTTGCCGAGGCGCTGGCCCAGGCCCAGGCGCTCGGTTATGCGGAGGCGGATCCGGCCTTCGACATAGAAGGCATCGACGCCGCGCACAAGCTCGCGCTGCTCGCGGCCAATGCGTTCGGAATGCCGGTGCGGTTTGCCGATGCCCAGGTGGAAGGCATCACGGCGCTGCAAGGCCTGGACGTGGCCTGTGCGGAGCAGCTGGGCTTTCGCATCAAGCTGCTGGGCGTGGCGCGGCGGCGCGAGCACTACGCTGCGGCATCCGGTGCGCGGCGCGGGCCGGGCGTTCAGGGCATCGAACTGCGTGTCCAACCCGCACTGGTGCCCGCTACGCACCTCCTGGCGCACGTGAACGGGTCCATGAACGGCATCCTGGTCAAGGGCGACGCGTCGGGCGTGACGATGTATTACGGCGCGGGCGCGGGGTCGGAGCAGACGGCATCGGCCGTCATCGCCGACCTGGTGGACGTGGCGCGGCTGGAGGGCACCCGCGCCGGCCAGCGCGTGCCGCACCTCGGGTTTCACCCTGAGGCCGTGGACGATCAACTCGCCGTGCTGCCCCCCGCCGCCGTGCATACGCGCCACTACCTGCGCGTGCCGGTGCGCAATGCCCAGCAGATCGAAGCCGTGGGCGCCTGGCTGGCAGCGCAGCGCGTGCCCGTACTGCGGCTGGTGCTGGCGCACGACAAGGCCTTGCCACCGGGAAACAGTCCGCAGGTGCTGGTGCTGACGGATGCGGTAGCGCAGTCCGCCCTGGACCTGGCCGTGCATGCGCTGGCGACGCACCCGGCGGTGGTCGGCCCCGTGGTGGGCCTGCGGGTGGAGATGCTGGAGGGGTGATGGCGTTGCCGCGCACGGCCATGCGTCGGGCGCTGCCGCAGTGGGGCGGGCAATGAGGCGCCGTCGATCTCGAGCGTCGCTGGCCCAGGTTGCTTCGGCCACGCTGGTTTTTTTGGGAATTATCGGTGCGTCTGCGTCACTCAGCGGACAGTCCCCCGCGGGTTCGCTCTCCCATAATTTCCCGCATGACCACCCCGCTGCGCGCCACCCTCGACTTCCTGATCTACGACTGGCTCCAGGCCGAATCGCTGGTGGCGCGCGGCCGCTTCGCGGACCACTCGCGCGAGACTTTCGATGCCGTGCTCGACACTTGCGAGCGCATTGCGCGCGAGAAGTACGCGCCATTCAACCGCACGGTGGATACGCAGGAGCCGCATTTCGACGGCGAGAAGGTCATTCTGCCGAGTTGCACGCACGAAGCGCGCCAGGCCTATGCCGATAGCGGCATGCTCAGCGCCGCGCAGGACTACGAATGGGGCGGCATGCAACTGCCCTACGTGGTCGAAGCCGCGGCCGGCAGCTTCTTCGCCTGCGCTTCGATCAGCATCGGCTCCAACCTGCTGACGACCGGCAACGCCAACGCCATCCTGGTGCACGGCACGCCCGTACAGGGTCAGGTATTTGCCGCCAACGAATTGAACGGCCGCTGGGCGGGCACCATGTGCCTGAGCGAACCGCAGGCCGGCTCCAGCCTGAGCGACGTGGCCACGCGGGCGGTGCCCGACGGCACGGGATTCGAATCCGACCCGCTCGGGCCGCGCTACCGCCTCACGGGCAACAAGATGTGGATCAGCGCGGGCGACCACGAGATGACGGAAAACATCGTCCACCTCGTGCTGGCCAAAATTCCGGGACCGGACGGCAAGCTGGTGCCGGGTACGCGCGGCATCTCGCTGTTCATCGTGCCCAAGAAGCTGGTGGATACCGAAGGCAAGCTGACCGGCGTGCGCAACGATGTGGCACTGGCCGGCCTGAACCACAAGCTCGGCTGGCGCGGCACCACCAACACGCTGCTCAATTTTGGCGAAGGCAAATACCCCGTGGAGGGTAGGGCGGGTGCCGTGGGCTACCTGGTGGGCCAGCCTGGCAAGGGCCTGGCGTGCATGTTCCACATGATGAACGAGGCGCGCATCGGCATCGGCATGGCCGCCACCATGCTCGGCCTGGCAGGCTATTACGCCAGCCTCGACTACGCCAAGACCCGGCCGCAAGGCCGGCCTCTGGGCCAGGGCGGCAAGGACGCCGCGCAGCCGCAGGTGCGCATCATCGAGCACGCCGACGTGCGCCGCATGCTGCTGGCGCAGAAGTCGTACAGCGAGGGCGCGCTGGCGCTCAACCTGTACTGCGCCCGCCTGGTGGACGAGCAGCACACCGGCGCTCCCGAGGCGGCCGACGAGGCGCGCCTGCTGCTGGAGGTGCTCACGCCGATTGCCAAAAGCTGGCCGAGCGAGTTCTGCCTGGAGGCCAATTCGCTCGCCATCCAGATCCACGGCGGCTACGGCTACACGCGTGATTTCCCGGTGGAGCAGTACTGGCGCGACAACCGCCTGAACATGATCCACGAGGGCACGCACGGCATCCAGGCGGCCGACCTGCTGGGCCGCAAGGTGCTGATGGAGGGCGGCCGGGGCCTGCAGCTGCTGGCGGGACGCATCACCGCCACCGCCGAGCGTGCGTCGGGTGTGCCGGAGTTGGCGGCGTACGCCGCCGCGCTGGCCAATGCGCTGCAGGAGGTGGGCGCCGCCACGCAGGCCGCCTGGGCCACCGGCAACCCGGCCGAGGCCCTGGCCAACGCCGTGCCTTACATGCAGGCCTTTGGCCACACCGTTCTGGCCTGGGTCTGGCTCGACGTGGCGCTCGCCGTGTCGGCGCAGGATGCTACGCTAAAGATAGCTTCTAGCCAAGGTCGGATGGGCGCTACACGCTATTTTTACCACTATGAATTGCCAAAAATAGGTGCCTGGCTCCAGGTCGTGCGCGAGCGCGATCCGACCTGCGCGCAGCTGCCCGAAGCGGCTTTCTGAGAAGCGCCGCCCGGCTGGCGCGCGCGGCGCATGGGGCGCAGTCCGACAGCCCGGGTAGGACAGCGGCGCTCCTGGGACATCGGTTGCCGGCCATGCGATCGGCGCCGATTGCTCCGGCAACGGGTGCTGGCCCTTTGCGGCGCCGCGCGGGAGTTTCCTGCGCGCCCGGTCGGGCGGTGGATTTGGCCCTACCATCGGCGTCCTCAGGCCCATGTCGGGCCAACCCTGGGAGCTTGTATGGCCAAAGAACAGCGCAGCGAAAAGATGTCGAAGAAACCGAAAAAGGACACCTCTCCGCCCAAGGGAGGCGGGACCGACCGGCCCATGGCGCCGATGACGTCGGTGCTGCCCAAAGGCAAGGAGAAAAACAAGTAGCGCCTGCGCGCTATCGCATGGCGCGGCGCAGCCAGGCGCTGGCCTGGTCCACGCCGACCGATAGCAGCAGCATGGCGGTGATGACGGTCGCCGCCTGCGCATAGTGAAAAAGCGACAGCTCGAAATACAGCAGCTGCCCGAGCCCGCCGGCGCCGACGAAACCCAGGATCGCCGCCATGCGGATGTTCATTTCCCAGCGGTACAGCGTATAGGCGATCAGCTGCGGCGCGGCGCCGGGCAGGGTGCCGTACAGAAAAGCGGGGCCACGGCCGGCCCCGGCCAGCGCCAAGGCGTGCGCCGGGGCCGGCGGTGCGTTGGCCAGCGCCTCGGCGTACAGCCGGCCCAGCACCCCGGTCGTGTGCAGCGCCAGGGCCAGTGCCCCGGCAAAAGGCCCAAGGCCTACGCAGAGCACGGTGATGGTGGCCCACACCAGCTCGGGCACCGAGCGCAGCGTGTTGAGCGCCAGCGTGCAGGGCAGCCGCATTTTGGGCAGTGCGAGCAGCAGGCCCGCCACGCTGGCGAGCAGGGTGCCCACGACCGACATGGCAAACGTCTCCCAGGTGCCCAAGGCCACTTTGCCCAGCCAGGCGGCCGAGAGGTCGAGTGGAAAGAAGCTGGCCACGAAGCCGGCAATGGCCCGGGCCGATTCGCCCGACCACAGCGCGGCGAGCGGCATGTCGAGCAACCTGAAGCTCGCCGCCGTGGCCAGCAGGGTCGCCACGACGAAGCCGGCGCTGCGCCAGCCCCAAGGGGAGCGGCGCGCGGCGGGCGGTACGTCGAGCGCGCGGCGCAGCCAGCCCGAGAGGGCGTCCGCGCCCAGCACCAGCGCCATGAAGGTGGCGAGGATGGTCGCAGCCTCGCCGCCGTTGAGCATCTTCATGGCCTGGTCCATCAGCTGCCCGAGGCCTCCTGCGCCCACAAAGCCCATCACGACCGACGCGCGTACCGCGCATTCCCAACGGTACACGGTGTAGCTGGCCAGTTCCTTCGAGGCCTGGGGCAGCAGGCCGTAGGCAATGGCCAGGGGCCTGCTGGCGGCGCCGTTGCGCAGCGCCTGGGCAGGCAAGGGGTCGGTCGATTCGAGAATTTCGGCGTACACCTTGGCCAGCATGCCGCCGTAGGTCAGCGCCAGCGCCAGCACGCCGGCGGCGGGCCCCAGGCCCAGTACGCGCACGAAAAGCAGTGCCCAGACCAGCTCGGGAATGCTGCGCAAAAGGGTCAGCAGGCCGCGCACCAGGGGGTTCTGCGTGCGCCGCATGCGTGCGGCGCCGCTTGCCAGGTAGGCCAGCGGGACCGCCAGGAGCCAGGCCAGCGCCATGCCGGCGGTGGCAATCGCCAGTGTCTCCAGCGTGGCCCGGGCCAGGTAGCCCCCGAATTCCGCGCCGGTTTCCGGCGGCAGGAAGCCGCTCAGGAAACCGCCCACCACGCGCAGGTTGGCCGGGTCGAGCAGGGCGCCAGGGTGCACCTGCGCGGTCTGCAGCAGCGGCCACAGGACGACCAGCGCCAGCACCGCACCGCCCAGACGGCGCGTGGCGGCCGGGTCGCGCAGCGCAGGATTCAGCGGCATCCGGCGACTGAGGCGGGCGCCGCCACGGCGCGCGGTGCGTGCGGTCCGGGCGTGGCGGGCGCTTCGGGCGAGCCGGCGGGCGCATGTCCCTGGGTCGGCAAAACAGCGCCCTCGCTCGCGTACAGCGCCTGCAGCAAGACCTCGTCCACCTGCGCGGCGGGCAGGTCAAAGGCAATGCGCCCGGCCCGGATGCCGACGATGCGGGGAAAGCAGGCCAGCGCCAAGTCCACCGCGTGCAGGCTGGCGACCAGCGTGGCACCGCGCGCGGCGGCGTCCTGCACCAGCAGGCGCACGGTCGCCAGCGCGAGCGTGGGGTCGAGCGAAGACACCGGCTCGTCGGCCAGCAGCAGCTCGGGCTGCTGGTAGAGCACGCGGGCGATGCCGACGCGCTGCAGCTGCCCGCCCGAGAGTTCGTCGCAGCGGGCAAACAGCTTGTCGGCCAGCTGCACGCGGGCCAGCGCCGCGCGCGCGCCGGCGATGTCCAGCGGATACACCAGGGAGGCCAGCGATTTCCACGCCGGCCACTGGCCAAGCCGCCCGGCCAGCACGGCCGTCACCACGCGCTGGCGCGGCGGAATGGGCGGCGCCTGGTGCACCGTGCCGATGCGCGCGCGCAAGGCCCGCGCCGGCACCCAGGGCGCTGCCGCCAGCGGGCTGTGCAGGATGGTGACCTCGCCCGTGCTTGGGCCTAGCGCCGTGCCCAGCACCGACAGCAGCGACGTCTTGCCCGCGCCGGAAGGGCCGATCAGCGCCAGGCACTCGCCTTGCGCTGCCTGCAGCCCGATGCCGTGCAGGGCGGTAAAGCCGTTGGCGTGGGTAAGGCCCACGCCCTTCAGGTCGAAGCCCATGCGCCTGCGCGCTTACTTCAGCAGGCCCGCCGACCGGGCCGCTTTCTCGATGCCGTCGTAGTTGTCCTTGCTCGTGGGAATGAAGCGCGTCGCCCGCTGCAGCGCGAGCAGCTCCTTGTGCTGCGGGTTGGCGGGGTCGAGCCTGAGGAAGGCGTCCTTGAGCTTTTGCACCAGCGCCGGGTCGAGGTCGCCGCGCACCGTCCAGTTGTAGTCGAAGTAGGGCGGCGTGGTGGCGAAGACGCGCACCTTGGCGGTGTCGACCTTCTTCTGCTCGACCAGCTTGTCCCACACCGAGGCGTTCAGCACGCCGGCTTCGACCTTGCCCGACGCCACGAAGGCGACGGTGGCGTCGTGCGCACCCGAGAACGCGACGTTCTTGAAATCGTTCTCGGGATTGAGCCCGGCCTGCTGCAAATAAAAGCGCGGCATCAGGCTGCCCGAGGTGGACGAGGGCGCGCCGAAGGCAAAACTCTTGCCCTTGAGGTCGGCCAGCGCCTTGATGTCGGGGTTGGCGGTAATGAACTTGGACGTGAAGTGCGCGTCTTCCTCGCGCTGCACCAGGGGGATGGCCGTGCCCTGCGTGCGGATCTTCGTCTGCACGTAGGTGAAGCCGCCCAGCCAGGCCAGGTCCAATTTGCCGGTGGCGAGCGATTCGACCACGGCGGCGTAGTCGGACACCGGGGTGAACACCACCTTCATGCCGGTTTGTGCGGCGAGGTAGTCGCCCAGCGGTGCGAACTTGCGCTGCAGCTCCGTGGGCGCTTCGTCGGGGATGGCGGAGACGCGCAGCACCTTGTCGGCGGCCGCCGCCGGCAGGGCGGTCAGGGTGGAGGCAAGGGCGGCGCAGCACAGCAGCGCCCGCATGAGCGCCGAACGGCGCGCAGAAGTGAAGGTCATGGCAGGTTCCGATTTCAAGGCAGCCACCGCCGTGCGGAGTCACGGCGGTTTAAAAAAGGCGCCAGGGCGCCAATAAGTCGAGCGCGGCCTACGCGCCGCGCCCCTTGATTGTCGCGGATCGCGCGGCGGCGGGTGTCTTGGGGGGAGGGCGCCATTTGTTACCACGGGCCCAGCGCAGCGCCCCTAGAATCCGGCCGCATCGGTAAAAACCCTCGGTGATCTGGCAAGGCAGACCCTCCGACGCGAACGAAAGGCGCATGGATTTTGGCTTCCACGGATTTCAAACTGGGCTACAACCCGGCCTTTGACGGGCTGCGCGGTGTCGCCATCCTGCTCGTCATCTTCTCCCATGCCCACGTGCCGCTGTTTGACGGCGCGTTTCTCGGCGTCGACCTGTTCTTCGTGCTCAGCGGTTATCTGATTACTTCGCTCCTGCTGAAGGAGCGCCAAGCCAATGGCCGCGTCGCCTACGCCCGGTTTTACTGGCGCCGGTTCCTGCGGCTGATGCCGGCCTTGGCGCTGTTCCTGGGGGTTTATTGCCTCGTCGCGCCCTGGCTCTGGCCTGGGCTGGACGACGTGCTGCAGGACGCTGCGGTATCGCTGCTGTACCTGGCCGACTACGGCATCGCTTTTTTCGACAGCCCGGGCACCTTGCTGCATATGTGGTCGCTGTCGGTGGAAGAGCATTTCTACCTGCTGTGGCCACCGGTTTTGATGCTGTTGGTGCGCGGCTCCAGGCCGGGCCAGGTCTGGCGGCCCGTGGCGCTGCTGTACCTGCTGAGTTGGGCCTGGCGCCTGATGTGGGTGGCACAGGGCCAGCAGTTTTACGAAATCTTCTTCCGCTTTGACACCCGCGCCTCCGGCCTGCTGGCGGGCAGTCTGCTGGCCGCCCTGCTGCACGAACGCCCCGCGCTGATGGATTGGCTGCAGGAGCGCCTGCCGCACGCGATGTGGCTGCCGCTCGCGGTTCCCCTGCTGATGGAGCTCGGCTGGGACAACCAGGGCGCCATGGTCTGGGGCATCACGGTGGTCGAGCTGGCCACCATGGTGCTGCTGCTGGCGATGCACCAACGCTCCGGCCTGGTGTTCGAGATGCTGCGTGCACCCGCTCTGGTGCGGCTGGGCACCTTGTCGTACGGCATTTATCTGTGGCATTACCCGGTGGTGCGCTACCTGCGGGCAGAACTGCCGTGGCCGCTGGTGGTGCCGCTCGCGCTTGCCATCTCCACGGCGCTTGCGGCCTTGTCGTTCCACACGGTAGAGCGCTGGGGGCTGGCGCTGCGCGATCGGCGCCCGCGTGCGGGCACCGGGAGCGGCCGGCGCAAACCGAACGTCCGGACGGGACGGCCGGGCACGCTGGCAGACGCGATGCGCTGATCGGCGCAAGCTGCGCCCAAGCGGGGGCCTTCAATCGCCCTGGTGACACCCCGCCCCGGGACGGGACCGCAAAATGCACGATCTGCATTTGCGCGCCGGTCGGCGGCGCCCGGCATCCACAACAACGAAGGAGACCCCATGTCCCGCACCCTCCAGCAACTCTTTGACCTGACGGGCAAAACCGCTCTCGTGACCGGCGGCTCGCGCGGCCTGGGGCTGCAGATGGCGCATGCGCTGGGCGAGGCGGGGGCCAGGGTGATGCTCAGCTCGCGCAAGGCGGCCGACCTGGAGCAGGCGGTGGCCGACCTGCAGGCCGCCGGCATCGACGCGCGCTGGATCGCCGCCGACTGCGCGCAGGAAAGCGAAATTACGCGTTTGGCGGACGAAACCCTGCAGCGCATGGGCGACATCGACATCCTGGTCAACAACGCCGGCGCCACCTGGGGCGCTCCGGCCGAGACGCACCCCGTGGAGGCCTGGGACAAGGTGATGAACCTCAACGTGCGCGGCTACTTCCTGCTCAGCCAGATCGTGGCGCGCCGGAGCATGATCGCGCGCAAGGCCGGCAGCATCGTCAACATTGCCTCCATTGCCGGGCTGGGTGGCAACCCGGCGGCCATGACCACCATTGCCTACAACACCTCCAAGGGCGCGGTGATCAACTTCACCCGCGCCCTGGCCACCGAATGGGGCCGCTACGGCATCCGCGTCAACGCCATCTGCCCCGGCTTCTTCCCGAGCAAGATGACCATGGGCACGCTCAAGGCGCTGGGCGAGGAGCAGCTTGCCGCGCACGCGCCGCTTGGCCGCCTGGGCGACGACGAAGACCTCAAGGGCGTGTGCGCGCTGTTCGCCTCCGACGCCGGCAAGCACATCACCGGCCAGTACCTGGCGGTGGACGGCGGCGTCAGCGCGCTCACGGGCGGCTAGGCCATGGTCACCGCGGCCGATTTCGGCCTGGCCTTTGGCGTCGAGATTCCCTTCGTCCAACTGCTGGGCTTCGAGCTGGTGCGCATGGCGGACGGGGAATCTGAACTGCGCTACGAGGCCCGGCCCGAGCACCTCAATTCCTTCGGCGTGACGCACGGCGGTGCCTCGATGACCCTGCTCGACGTCGCCATGGCCACGGCGGCGCGCAGCGTCGCACCCGAGACGGGCGTGGTCACCGTGGAGATGAAGACCAGCTTCATGCAGGCCGCGCGCGGGCCCCTGGTCGCCAAGGGACGCCTGCTGCACCGCACGGCGACCATGGCCTTCACCGAAGCCACGGTGTTCGACGCCGCGGGCCGGCCCTGCACGCACGCCACCGGCACCTTCAAGTACGTGCGGCGCCTGCCGGTCGGCCCCGGCAGCGTGCAGGAGCTGCGCCGCATCGCCACGGATTAGTGCGACCGCAAAAAATTCAAGCCAAATTGGCCTCCAGCGCTTGCTACATATAGGTAAGCAGCTATTTAATTCATAGTCATTGACGTTCTCAAGGAGCCTTCCATGCCCACCAACCAGCAAATCCTTCTCGACAACCGCCCGCAGGGCGAAGCGGTGGCGAGCAACTTCAAGCTCGTCGCGGCCGAAACGCCGCCGCTGGCGGACGGCCAGGTGCTGGTGCGCCACCACTACTTGAGCCTCGACCCCTACATGCGCGGCCGCATGAACGACGCCAAGAGCTACGCGCAGCCGCAGCCGCTCGGCCAGGTGATGCAGGGCGGCACGGTGGGCGAGGTGGTGGAAAGCCGGCACGCCAAGTTCGCCGTGGGCGACAAGGTCGTGGGCTTCGGTGGCTGGCAGGAATACGCCGTGGTCGACGCCAACCAGCCCGGCTCGCTCAAGAAGGTCGACACCACGCACGTGCCGCTGTCCCACTACCTGGGCGCCGTCGGCATGCCGGGCGTCACCGCCTGGTACGGCCTGGTGAAGATCATCGCGCCCAAGGAGGGCGATACCGTCGTCGTCAGCGCCGCCACCGGCGCGGTCGGCAGTGCCTTTGCAGCCCTGGCCAAGGCGCGCGGCTGCCGCGTGGTCGGCATTGCCGGCGGGCCCGAGAAGTGCCAGTACGCGCTGGACGAACTGCACTTCGACGCCTGCATCGACTACAAGGTGCACGCCGACACCAAGGCCATGGCGAAAGCGCTGAAAGAAGCCTGCCCGCAGGGCATCGACGGTTATTTCGAGAACGTCGGCGGCTGGATCCTCGACGCCGTCATGCTGCGCATGAACGCCTTCGGCCGCATCGCCATGTGCGGCATGATCGCCGGCTACGACGGCGCGCCGCTGCCCATGGCCAACCCGGCGCTGATCCTCGTCAGCCGCCTGAAGGTCGAGGGCTTCATCGTCAGCGAACACATGGAAGTCTGGCCCGAGGCGCTGGCCGAGCTCGGCCAGCTCGTCGGCAGCGGCCGACTGCGCCCGCGCGAGAGCGTGGCGCAGGGCCTGGCCGCCGCGCCGGAAGCCTTCCTCGGCCTGCTCAAGGGCCGCAACTTCGGCAAGCAGCTCGTCAAGCTCGTCTGAACGCGCCGCCGGCCGCAGCGCACCGCACGGAGGACCTTTCCATGAGCACCGAACTGATCCTGCACCATTACCCGGCCTCGCCCTTTGCCGAGAAGATCCGGCTGGTGCTCGGCTTCAAGCAGTTCGCCTGGAAGTCGGTCCTCATCCCGGCGGTCATGCCCAAGCCCGACGTGGTGGCGCTGACCGGCGGCTACCGACGCACGCCGGTGCTGCAGATCGGTGCCGACATCTACTGCGACACGGCGCTCATCTGCGACGTGCTGGAGCACCGCAGCGCCGAGCCGGCGCTGTACCCGCCCCACCTGAAGGGCGTCTCGCGCATCTTCGCCCAGTGGGCCGACAGCACGCTGTTCTGGACAGCCATGGGCTGGAGCATGCAGCCCAAGGGCGTGGCCGACCTGTTCGGTGGGCTCAGTCCCGAGGCGGCGAACGCCTTCCTGGAAGACCGCAAGGCGATGAGCGTGAACATGACGCGCCGGCGCGTGCAGGACGCCGCCCCGGCCTACCGCTCCTACCTGCGGCGCATCGCGCACATGGTGGAAGAGCACGACTACCTCTTCGGCGCCGAACCCTGCATCGCCGACGCCGCCGCCTACCACCCCTTGTGGTTCACGCGCGTGTGCACGCCGTCCGTGGCGTCGGTGTTCGACCACGTGCCGGCGGTGCTCGAATGGATGGACCGGATCGCCCGGCTGGGCCACGGCCGCATGGAAAAATTCACCGCCCAGGACGCCATCACCGTGGCCGCCAACGCCGAGCCGCTGCCGCTCGTGGGCGAGGTCTTCCAGGACGAGCACGGCATCCCCCTCGGCAGCGCCGTGCAGATCACGCCCGAGAGCTTCGGCCAGGAGGCGACCAGCGGCACGCTGCTCGCCGCCACGCGCACGCACTACACGCTGCGCCGTACCGACCCGCGTGCCGGCACGGTGCACGTTCATTTCCCCCGCATTGGTTATGTATTAAAGGCATCCCCCTGAGCGGCTGCGCCGCTTCCCCCTTCTCTTGCATCGCTGCGCGATGCGGAAGGGGGACGCCACCAGCGCGGCGGGGCGGCGCGGCCGGCCTAGGCCCTTGCGCGGTGGCTGCTGGCCTGGGCAGCGCCAGTTCCGCACGCCATACCCTCATTCAAAACTGATGGAGACTCCCACATGATCGATCATTTCGCAGGCAAGACGGCGGTGTTGACCGGCGCCGGTTCGGGCTTTGGCCTGGAATGCGCGCGCATAGCCGCCGCGCGCGGCATGAACCTGGTACTGGTGGACGTGCAGCAGGACGCGCTCGACGCGGCGCAGGCCGAGGCCATCGCCGCCGGCTGCCAGGTACTGGCGCGGCGCGTCGATGTGTCCGACGCCGCGCAGATGGATCGTCTCGCAGGGGAAGTGCGCGAGCGTTTCGGCGCGCCGCATTTCGTCTTCAACAACGCCGGCGTCGGCGCGGGCGGCCTGGTGTGGGAGAACACAGTGGCCGACTGGCAGTGGGTGCTGGGCGTCAACCTCTGGGGCGTGGTGCACGGCGTGCGCTGTTTCACCCCCATGATGCTGGAGGCCGCCCGGCAGGACCCGGCCTGGCGCGGCCACATCGTCAATACCGCCAGCATGGCCGGCCTGCTGGCGCCGCCCAACATGGGCATCTACAACGTCAGCAAGCACGCCGTGGTGGCGCTGACCGAAACCCTGTACCAGGATTTGTCGCTCGTCACCGACCAGGTCGGCGCCAGCCTGCTGTGCCCCTTCTTCGTGCCCACGGGCATCAGCCAGAGCCACCGCAACCGGCCCGCCACCCTGGTGGCGGAAAAGCCGACGCAGAGCCAGATCATCGGCCAGGCGATGAGCGACAAGGCGGTCGGCAGCGGCAAGGTCACGGCGGCCGAAGTGGCGCACAAGGTGTTCGAAGCGGTGGCCAGCGGCCAGTTCTACATCTACAGCCACCCCAAGGCCCTGGCCTCGGTGCAGACGCGCATGGAAGACGTGCTGCAGGCGCGCAACCCCACCGACCCGTTCGCCGACAAGCCCGAGCTGGGCGCGCAACTGCGGGCGCAGCTGCGCGCGGGCTGAATTCAAGCAACTGAATTTCAAGCAAAATAGGCCTCTAGCGCTTGTCCCGTATACGTTGTTAGCTATCTTGACGATAGCAAATGTCGGGCCCGTGGCGCGCCGCGCGGCGACAATCGCCGGTTTGCCTCCTCAGCGCGCGTTTCGATTCCATGCAAGCCCTCCTCATTTCCACCGGCGTGGTGGCACTCGCCGAGATCGGCGACAAGACCCAGCTGCTCGCCTTCCTGCTGGCGGCGCGTTTCAAGAAGCCCTGGCCCATCGTGCTCGGCATCCTCGCCGCCACGCTGGTCAACCACGGCCTGGCCGGTGCGCTGGGCGCGTGGATCACGAGCGCGCTCGACCCGGTGTGGCTGCGCTGGGGGCTGGGCGTGTCGTTCCTCGCCATGGCGGTGTGGACGCTGGTGCCCGACAAGATCGAGGACGACGAAGCGCGCGTCGCCACCCGGCTGGGCGTGTTCGGCGCCACGCTGGTGACCTTCTTCCTGGCCGAAATGGGCGACAAGACGCAGATCGCCACCGTGGCCCTGGCCGCGCATTACGCCGCGCCGCTGGCGGTGGTGGCCGGAACCACGCTGGGCATGCTGATCGCCGACGTGCCGGCGGTGTTCGTCGGCGACAAGCTGGCGAGCAAGATCCCCATGCGGCTGGTGCATGCCATTGCTGCCGCCATTTTTGCCCTGCTGGGGCTGTTCACCCTGCTCGGCGGGGGCGCAGCGCTGGGTTTCTAGTCCCGTCGGCGCGCAGGGGAACCGCAGGCGCCCCAGCACGAATACGGGTAAACCCGCAAAATCGGGCCATGCCTTTTTCTCTCCGTCCCGCCGGGGCCGCGCGGCGATGAACGCCGTGCCCGCGGACACCCAGCCCGACGGCCTGCCGCAGCCGGCGCGCGGCCAGGCCATGGTGGTCATCATCCTCGGCATCACGCTGGCGGTGCTGGACGGCAGCATCGTCAACCTCGCGCTGCCCGGTATTGCGCGCGAACTCAACGCCAGCGCGGCCAGCGCCGTCTGGGTCGTCAACGCCTACCAGATCGCCAGCCTGGTCATGCTGCTGCCGCTGGCCTCGCTCGGCGACCGCATGGGCTACCGGCGCGTGTACCTGGTGGGCATGGCGCTGTTCGCAGGTTCGTCGGTCTTCGCCATGGCGGCGAACTCGCTGCCGGCGCTCATCGCCGCGCGCGCGCTGCAGGGCCTGGGCGCCGCCGGCATCATGGCCGTCAACGCCGCCATGGTGCGGCTGGTCTACCCGCGCGCGCTGCTCGGGCGCGGCATGGCCATCAACTCCATGGTGGTCGCGCTGGCGGCGGTGGCGGGGCCGTCGGTGGCGGCGGGCATCCTGTCGGTCGCCTCCTGGCCCTGGCTGTTCGCGCTCAACCTGCCGCTGGGAGCACTCACCCTGTGGATGGGGCGCAAGGCGTTGCCGTACAACCGCGTCGCCAGCAATGCGCCGCGGCCGGCCGGCCTGGACGTGGTGCTCAACATCCTGATGTTCACGCTGATCTTCCTCGGCGGCGAGCGCCTGGGCATGCACGGTGGCCCGGCGGGCAGCGGCCTGCCGTGGGCGGGCCTGGCGCTGCTGGCCGCCGGCGGCGCCGTGGGCTGGGTGTACCTGCGGCGGCAGTGGCATCTGGCGACGCCGCTGTTCCCGGTGGACCTGCTGCGCATGCCGGTGTTCGCGCTGTCCATGGCCTCGTCGGTGGGGGCCTTCGGGGCGCAAATGCTGGCGTACCTGAGCTTGCCCTTTCTGCTGCTCGAGAGCTACGGCCGCACCCCGCTGCGCGCCGGGCTGCTCATCACCTGCTGGCCGCTCGCCATCTCGGCCGTGGCGCCCATCGCCGGGCGGCTGATCGGACGCTACCCGGACGGCCTGCTCGGCGGTGTTGGCATGGCGCTATTCGCCGCCGGGCTGTGGCTGCTGGCCGCGCTGCCGGCGCAGCCCGCCGACCTGGACATCGCCTGGCGCCTGGCGCTGTGCGGCGCGGGTTTCGCGCTGTTCCAGTCGCCCAACAACCACACCATCGTCACCTCGGCGCCCTTGCACCGCAGCGGCGCGGCCAGCGGCATGCTGGGCACGGCGCGGCTCACCGGGCAGACGGGCGGTGCGGTGCTCCTGTCGGCGCTGTTTTCCGTCTGGCCGCCGAGCAACGGCACGGGCGAGAAAGTGGCGCTGGTGGTGGCCGGCTGCCTGGCCGTGTGCGCGGCGTTCACCAGCTCGCGCCGCGTGGCGCACATGCCCAGGGGGCATCGGCACGGCCGCTAAGAGCCTGCCGGGCTGTGGCACACTGCGCCGCTTTTCAGCCACGCGACCCCCGAAGATGCACAAGATCATTCAGCAGCTTGCCCAGGAAATCCAGGTTGGCGCCCACCAGGTGTCCGCCGCCATCGAGCTGCTGGACGGTGGCGCCACGGTGCCCTTCATCGCCCGCTACCGCAAGGAAGTCACCGGTGGGCTGGACGATATCCAGCTGCGCGAACTCGAAGCGCGCCTGTCGTACCTGCGCGAGCTCGACGACCGCCGCGCGGCCGTGCTCAAGGCGATCGACGAACAGGGCAAGCTGACCGATGCGCTGCGCGCGTCCATTGCCGCCGCACCGACCAAGCAGGAGCTGGAAGACATCTACCTGCCGTTCAAGCAGAAACGCCGCACCAAGGGGCAAATCGCCCGCGAGTTCGGCATCGAGCCGCTGGCCGACAAGCTGTTTGCCGACCCGACGCTGGACCCGGCCGCCGAGGCCGCCGCGTTCACCAAGCCCCCCGAGGTGCTGGACGATGGCAAGCCGGGCGCCGATTTCTCCACCGTTCCGGCCGTGCTCGACGGCGTGCGCGACATCCTCTCGGAGCGCTGGGCCGAGGACGCCGCGCTGGTGCAGCAGCTGCGCGAGTGGCTCTGGGCCGAGGGGCTGCTGCGCAGCAAGAAGGTGGAGGGCAAGAACGAGAGCGACCCCGAGGTGTCGAAATTCCGCGACTACTTCGACTACGACGAGCCGATCGGCCGCGTTCCCTCGCACCGCGCGCTGGCCGTGTTCCGCGGTCGGGGGCTCGAGATCCTTGAAGCGAAATTGGTCCTGCCCGTCGAACCGGAGCCCGGCAAACCGAGCCTCGCCGAAGGCAAGATCGCCCTGCATCTCGGCTGGAGCCACCAGGGACGAAAGAGCGACGACCTGATCCGCAAGTGCGTGGTCTGGACCTGGCGCGTGAAGCTGTCCCTCTCGACCGAGCGCGACCTGTTCGCCCGCCTGCGGGACGACGCGGAAAAGGTGGCCATCAAGGTGTTTGCCGACAACCTGCGCGACCTGCTGCTGGCCGCGCCTGCCGGCCCGCGCGTGGTGATGGGGCTGGACCCCGGCATCCGCACCGGCGTGAAGGTGGCGGTAGTGGACGCCACGGGCAAGCTGGTGGAAACCGCCACCGTGTACCCACACGAACCGCGCCGCGACTGGGACGGCAGCCTGCACACCCTGGCGCGCCTGGTGCAGCAGCACGGCGTGCAGCTCATCGCCATCGGAAACGGCACCGCCAGCCGCGAAACCGACAAGCTGGCCGCCGAGCTCATAAAATTGGCATCAAAAACGGCTCCAGCGCTTGATGGGATTGGGCCGGAAGCTATACAAAAGATAGTTGTCAGCGAAGCCGGCGCCTCCGTCTACAGCGCGAGCGAATACGCCTCACAAGAGATGCCCGACGTGGACGTGAGCCTGCGCGGCGCCGCCAGCATTGCGCGCCGCCTGCAGGACCCGCTGGCCGAGCTGGTGAAGATCGACCCCAAGAGCATCGGCGTCGGCCAGTACCAGCACGACGTGAACCAGGGCGAACTGGCGCGCACGCTGGTGGCGGTGGTGGAAGACTGCGTGAACTCCGTGGGCGTGGACCTGAACACGGCGAGCGTGCCGCTGCTCTCCCGCGTGTCGGGCCTGTCGGGCAGCGTCGCCAAGGCGGTGGTGCGCTGGCGCGAGGCCAACGGCGCGTTCAAGAGCCGCAAGCAGCTCATGGACGTGGCCGGCCTGGGTGCCAAGACCTTCGAGCAAAGCGCAGGCTTTTTGCGCATCCGCGGCGGCGAGAACCCGCTGGACATGACCGGCGTGCACCCGGAAACCTACCCGGTGGTCGAGCAGATCATGGAAAAGACCGGCAAGCCGGTCGCCGAGCTCATGGGCCGCGCGGACATGCTCAAGACCCTCAAGCCCGAGCTGTTTGCCAACGAGAAGTTCGGCGTCATCACGGTCAAGGACATCCTGGGCGAACTGGAGAAACCCGGCCGCGACCCGCGTCCCGACTTCAAGGTGGCGCGCTTCAACGAAGGCGTCGAGGACATCAAGGATCTGAAGGAAGGCATGGTGCTGGAGGGCACGGTGAGCAACGTCGCGCAGTTCGGCGCCTTCATCGACCTGGGCGTGCACCAGGACGGCCTGGTGCATGTGAGCCAGCTGGCGCACCGCTTCGTCGCCGACGCGCGCGAGGTGGTCAAGACCGGCGACATCGTCAAGGTCAAGGTGATGGAGGTGGACGTGGAGCGCAAGCGCATCGGCCTGTCGATGAAGCTCGGCGACGCGCCCGCGCGCCAGGGCGGCCCGCGCGAGAACCGCTTCGAGGGGGCAGGGCGCAGCCAGCCGCAGGGGCGACGCGGCAGCGACGCGCCGGCACCCTCGGCCATGGCCTCGGCCTTCGCCAAGCTGCGCGGGCGCTGAGCCGGGCGGGCCGACGGCAGGCGTTTTGCGCGGCGGGGCGCCCGGCGTATGGATAATCAACGCCTTCCCACCAACGCAGCGCCGGTCCCATGGATTTGAATGCACTGCTGGCCTCGCCACCAGCCTTCCCCAGCCTGCCGCGCGCCGTGGCGCTGCTGATGGCCGAGCTGGCCCAGGACGAGCCCAATTTGCGGCGCGTGAACCAGTTTTTCGCCACCGATCCGGCCCTCGCAGCGCGCCTGCTGTGCCTGGCGAATTCGGACGAGTTCGGTGCGCCGCGCCGCGTTGCCGGCGTGCCCGAGGCGCTGGCGCTGGCCGACACCGGGCAGCTGCGCCAGCTCGTGGCCTCGGCGCCGCTGGGCACCACCTCGCGCTCGGTGCCGGGCATCAACCTGCAGCAGTTCTGGCGCTACAGCCTGCACACGGCCAAGCTGGCGCGCTCGCTGGCCGGCCACGTGCACCACAACCAGGCCGCCGCGTACACCGCCGGCCTGCTGCACGGGCTGGGCGAGCTGGTGATCCACCTGGGCGACCCGGAGCGCGCGCAATCGCTCAACACCCTGGTGGCGCCGCTGGACATGCGCCGCGCGAAGCTGGAAGCGCGCATCTTCGGCTTCAGCTACGGCCGCGTCAGCGGCGCGCTGGCGCGGCGCTGGCAGCTGCCCGAGGCGGTGGTCGACGCGCTCAACTACCAGGACGCGCCCTTCGAGAACAATGCCTACGAACCGCTGGCCGGCATCCTGCACCTGGCCGCCTGGCGGGTGCGCGCACGCGAGGCGGGCCTGGACGAGCGTGAGGTGGCGGTGAGCTTCCCCGACCAGGTCGGCCTGCCGCTGGGCCTGGACATCGACATGGTGCTGCGCCAGGACCCGATCGACTGGACCGCGCCCAAGCTCGAAGCCGACGCGGAAGCCGAGGCCGCGGGGCTCGACTACCTCGTCTGAGCGATTGCCCTAGAGCGACGCGCGCAGCAGTTCGCGGTATTCGTCCGCCGTGGCCACGCGCGGGTTGGTCTTGTGGCAGTGGTCGGCCATGGCGCCCTGGATCACGGCGTCGAACATGTCTTCCGATACGCCCATGGCGGCCAGCCCCGTGGGCAGGCCCAGGCGCGCGTTCATGTCGCGGATCGCCTCGGGGATGTCGCTGGCCGAGGCCAGCCCCATGGCGCCGGCCATGCGTTCCAGGCGCCGGTCCTTTTGCACCGAGGGCGCCTCGGCGTTGAAGCGCACCACGGCCGGCAGGAACATCGCGTTGAGCGTGCCGTGGTGCAGGCGCGGGTTCACGCCACCCAGGCTGTGGCTGAGCGAATGCACCGCGCCCAGCCCTTTCTGGAACGCCATGGCGCCCTGCATGCTGGCACTCATCATGTTCAGGCGCGCCTCGCGGTCGCTGCCGTTCTGCGTGGCCGGTGCGATGCTGGCCCAGCCGCGCTCCAGGCCGTCGAGCGCAATGCCGTCGGCCGGCGGGTTGAACGCGGCCGACATGAAGGTTTCCATGCAGTGGGCGATGGCATCCATGCCGGTGGCGGCGGTCAGCAGCGGCGGCAGGCCGAGCGTGAGTTCCGGGTCGCAGATGGCGGCCTTGGGCAGCAGGTTCCAGGAATGGAAGCCGAGCTTGCGGTGGTCGTCCACGATGATGATGGCGCCGCGCGCCACCTCGCTGCCGGTGCCACTGGTGGTGGGCACGGCAATGAGCGGCGCGGCGCGTTCCGTGATGCGCGGCGAGCCGCCCTCGATGGTGGCGTAGTGCGTCAGCGGCCCGTCGTGCGTCGCGGAGATGGCGATGCCCTTGGCGCAATCGATGGCCGAGCCACCGCCCACCGCCACCAGGCCGTCGCAGCCGTGTGCGCGGTAGGCCTGTACGGCGGCGCGCACCGCCGCCTCGGTCGGGTTGGCCGGCGTCTGGTCGAACACGGCGAAGGGCAGGTCGCCCAGGGCGTCCAGCGCCTTTTGCAGCACGCCGGCGGCCTTGACGCCCGGGTCGGTCACGACCAGCGGCCGCGCGATGCCCACGCGTTCGCACTCCTGGCGCAACAGACGCACGGCGCCGTGCTCGAACTGGATCTGGGTGAGGTAGTAAATCAGGGACATGGTGGTGGACAGCCTGGGCCGCTACGATAGACGCGCACACTCTACAACCCGGAGACCCTGATGCGAAAGAAGCAAACCCTCATCCCCCTGCTGCTGGCTGTCGCTGTTGCGACAAGCGCCCACGCCGCCTGCCTGGGCGACGTCCAGGTTGCGCAAATGGCCGAGCACTACGCGGCGCGCACGCCCGCGGCCAACCCCGAAGGCCTGTCGGACCAGGACGCCGCCTGCACGCGCGCTAAGTTCAACGCGCTCCTGGCGCAGAAGATGGGCAAGGTGATCGGCTACAAGGCGGGGCTGACCAACCCGGCGGTGCAAAAGCGCTTCAACACCGACCAGCCCGTCTGGGGCAAGCTCTATGAGGGCATGTTGCTGCAGAACGGCGCCACCGTCCCCGCCGCCTTCGGCGCGCGCCCCTTGTACGAGGCCGACCTGCTGGTGCGCGTCAAGGACCGCAGGATCAACCACGCGCGCACGCCGATCGAGGTGCTGGAATCGGTGGACCAGGTCATTCCCTTCATCGAGCTGCCCGACCTGATGGTGCAGGCGCCGCCCAAGCTCAACGGCGCGGGCGTCACGGCCATCAACGTCGGCGCACGCCTGGGCGTCGTCGGCACGCCCATTCCCGTGCCGGTGACGCGTGGCGAGCGCTACGCGCTGCTCAATGGCCTGCAGGCCATGCAGGTCACGCTGACCGACGGCGCCGGCTACCTGCTCGGTGGCGGCAAGGGCAGCGATGTGCTGGAGCACCCGCTCAACGCCGTGGTCTGGCTGGCCGAGGCGCTGCAGAAGGAAGAGATCACCCTGCAGCCGGGCGACCTGATCAGCCTGGGGTCGTTTTCCGCGCTGCTGCCGCCCAAGCCGGGGCTGAAGGTGCAGGCGAACTACCAGGGGCTGCCCGGGGCGCAGCCGGTGTCCCTGGCCTTCGAGTGACCGCACGCCACCCCGACATCCACGCCACGCGCCTGACGCCGCAGATGCGCGGCGTGCTCGAACGCATGGCGCGCGCCGGGCGCCCGCCCTTGCACACACTCTCGCCGCAGGAGGCGCGCGCCGCGTACGAGCTGGGCGCCGGCATCCTGGAGGTGCCGCGCGCCGAGCTAGTGCGGGCCGAGCAGCTCACCATTCCGGCACGCGATGGCGCACTGCTCGGCGCCCGCCTGGTGGCGCCCGACACCGCGCCCGGCCTGCCGGTGCTGCTGTACCTGCACGGCGGGGGCTTCACCATCGGCAGCAGCGCCACGCACGACACGCTGTGCCGCGAGCTGGCGCGCCTGGCCGGCTGCGCCGTGCTGTCGCTCGACTACCGGCTGGCGCCGGAGCACCGCTTCCCGACCGCATCGAACGACGCCTGGGACGCACTGGCCTGGCTGGCCCGGCACGCGGACCAGCTGGGCCTGGACGGGGCGCGCCTGGCGGTGGGCGGCGACAGTGCCGGGGGCACGCTGGCCGCCGTCAACGCCATCCTGGCGCGCGCCGCCGGCCTGCCGCTGGCGCTGCAGGTGCTCTTCTACCCCGGTTGCGCGGCGCACCAGGACACGCCCTCGCACACGCGTTTCGCGCATGGCACGATCCTGGACGCCGCCGCCATCGACTGGTTCTTCAACCACTACGTGAGCGACCGCGCCGAGCGCGAGGACTGGCGCTTCGCGCCCCTGCTGGCGCCCGACGTGGAGGGCGTGGCCCCGGCGTGGATCGGCCTGGCCGAATGCGACCCGCTGGTCGACGAAGGCATCGACTACGCCGACAAGCTCCGGCTGGCCGGGGTGCCGGTGCAGCTTGAGATCTACCGCGGCGTGGCGCACGAATTCATCAAGATGGGCCGCGCCATCCCCGAAGCGCGCACCGCCCACGCCGACGCGGCGGCCGCCCTGCGCGCCGCCTTCCAACTTGCCTGAGGAGCCGCCATGGCCAACCCCTTGACCGATTACCGCTGCCAGTCGCGCCTGCGCGTGCGCTGGGCCGAGATCGACATGCAGCACATCGTCTTCAACGCGCACTACCTGACCTATTTCGACACCACCATGACGGACTATTGGCGCGCGCTGGCGCTGCCGTACGAGGACGCCATGCACCAGCTCGGCGGCGAGCTGTACCTGAAGAAGGCGTCGCTCGAATACCACGCCTCGGCGCGCGAGGGCGACCAGCTCACCATCGGCATGCGCTGCGTGCGCGTGGGCAACAGCTCGGTGCAGTTCGACGGCGGCATCTTCCGCGGCGAGCGGCGGTTGGTGTCCGGCGAGCTTCTATACGTGTTCGCCGACCCGAAAACGCAGCGTCCCGTTCCCGTACCCGCGCTGCTGCGCGAGCTGTTCACGGCGTTCGAGGCCGGGGAGGCCACGACACGGGTGCAACTCGGCGCCTGGCAGGAGCTCGGCGAGCGCGCGGCCGCCGTGCGCAAGGCGGTGTTCATCGACGAGCAGGGCGTTCCTCACGACCTGGAGATGGATGGGCTCGACGTGTCTGCGCTGCACGCGCTGGTCAGCAACCGGCTCGGCCAGGGCGTTGCCACCGGCCGGCTGGTCGCGTTGGCGCCGGGGGTGTCGCGCATCGGCCGCATGGCCGTGCACCAGGGACTGCGCGGCGCGCGCCTGGGTGCGCAGATGCTGCATACGCTGGTGCGCGCCGCTGCCGACCGTGGCGACCACGAGGTGGTGCTGAACGCGCAGGCCAGCGCCCAGGCCTTCTACGAGCGCGCGGGGTTCGAAGTCAGCGGGCCACGCTATGAAGAAGCCGGCCTGCCGCATGTGCCCATGCGGCGCAAGCTCTAGGAACGTGTTCTAGAGATCGTCCTTGAGCGCGTAGGGCAGGCGGCCCAGCGCCAGTGCGGGACCGGTGGCGCTGCCGGCGTGCAGGCCTCCCGCCTCGGCGGCGGCCAGTTGCAGCGCGACGATGGCGTCCCACCCGCCGCCCGGCGCCGCTGCGGCCTGCACCACCTGGCCGCAGGCCTGCTCGGGGTCAGACGCGGCAAAGATTTCCTGGCCGGCCTGCAGCTCGGCCTCGGCGTGCGCCAGGAAGGCGCGCCGCTTGATCGCGCCACGGAACTGGCTGCGCGCGACCACTTCCTGGCCGGGGTAGCAGCCTTTCTTGAAGCTCACGCCGTCGACGGATTCGTAGTTGAGCATCTGCGGCACGAAGGCATCGACCAACGGCGCCGTCAGGGTGGCAACGCCGCTCTGCACTTCGCCCCAGGCCCAAAGCGCCTCGGGCAGCAGTTCGCCCGCGGGGGCAGGCGTGCCGACAGGCGCCACCCACAGCGCGCGCGCCGTGGCACCGGCCGGCGCCAGTCCAACCACGGAAATCTGGCCTAAATCGGCCTTCGCGCTTACTGCTATTGGGTTTCCAGCTATCTGTTCAATAGCACTTCCGGCCAGGCCATACAGCAGGAAATCGGCACTCGCGTCGGTGAGCCTGGCCTTGGCGCGCAGCACGAACATCGACAGGCGCTTGAGCGTGGGCGCCAGCAGGTCGCGGCTGCAGACCAGCAGCACCTCGTTCGGGCTGCGCTTGAAGCCGATGAAGCTCGCCTGCATGCGGCCCTTGGCCGAGAGGAAGGCGGTCAGGCGCGCGTGCTGCATGTCCAGCAGCGCGAAATCGTGCGTCAACTGGCCGTGCAGGAACTTCACGGCGTCCTCGCCTTCGGCGCGGATCACGCCCAGGTGGGGCAGGGGGCAAATGCCATCGAAACGGGTGCTCATGCGCAATTATGGCCAGGGGCGGCAATTCCACACCGCCGCCTGGGCCGTGCCCTATGATCGCCGGCTCCCCATGAAAGCAGGAAGAAACCCGGTCGTGCGTCGCGCTTTCAAAGCCCTGTTGTTGCTCGTGGTGCTGCTCGCCGCAGCGGCCGCGTGGTGGCTGCACGCGCCCCTGCCCATGGGCGATGCGGCGCCGGTGGAGCTGGCGATCGAACCCGGCACCTCGCCGCGCGGCGTGGCGCGCGACGTGCAGGCGGCCGGCGTGCAGACCGATGCGCGGCTGCTTTACTGGTGGTTTCGCCTCTCCGGCCAAAGCCGGCTGATACGCGCCGGCAACTACGAACTGCCCCAGGGCACCACGCCGCGCAGCCTGCTGGAAAAGCTGGTGCGGGGCGACGAAACCCTGCGCGCACTCACGCTGGTGGAAGGCTGGAACCTGCGCCAGGTGCGCGCCGCCCTCGCCCAGGCCGAACTGCGGCCGGACAGCGCCGCACTGAGCGACGCCGCCCTGATGGAGCGCCTGGGGCACCCCGGCGAGCCGGCCGAAGGGCGCTTCTTTCCCGACACCTACACCTACGCCAAGGGCGCGAGCGACCTGGCCGTGCTGCGCCGCGCCCTGCACGCCATGGAGCGCCAGCTCGCCGCCGCCTGGGCGCAGCGCGCGGCCGACACGCCGCTCAAGTCGCCCCAGGAAGCGCTGGTGCTGGCCAGCATCATCGAGAAGGAAACGGGGCGTGAGGCGGACCGCGCGCTGGTCGCCGGCGTGTTCACCAACCGGCTGCGCGCCGGCATGCTGCTGCAGACCGACCCGGCGGTTATCTACGGCCTGGGCGAGCGTTTCGACGGCAATTTGCGCAAGCGCGACCTGCAGGCCGACACGCCCTACAACACCTACACCCGCGCCGGCCTGCCGCCGACGCCGATCGCCATGCCGGGCAAGGCCTCGCTCATGGCGGCGGTGCAGCCCGCGGCGACACGCGCGCTGTACTTCGTCGCGCGCGGCGACGGCAGCAGCCAGTTCAGCCAGTCCCTGGACGAGCACAACCGTGCCGTGGCGCGTTACCAACTCGGCCGTTAAGGAAAGCTGCGCATGGCGTCCAGGGGTTTGTTCATCACCTTCGAAGGCATCGACGGCGCGGGCAAGTCCTCGCACATCGATGCCCTGGCGGATGCACTGCGCGCCCAAGGCCGCACCGTGGTGCGCACGCGCGAGCCGGGCGGCACGCCGCTGGCCGAAACGCTGCGCGAACTGTTCCTCACCCAACCCATGGACGCGCTGACCGAGGCCCTGCTGGTGTTCGCCGCACGGCGCGACCACATCGGCCAGGTGATCGCGCCGGCCCTGGCGCGCGGCGACGTGGTGCTGTGCGACCGCTTCACCGACGCCACCTTCGCCTACCAGGGCGGGGGGCGCGGCTTCGCCACCGAAACGCTCTCGATTTTAGAGCGCATGATACAGACTGGTACTGCGCTGGAGCCCGATTCAATGCTGGAACCAGACCTCACGCTCTGGTTCGACCTCGAGCCCGGCGTGGCCGCGGCCCGGCTGGTGTCGGCGCGCGCGCCCGACCGTTTCGAGGCCCAGGACGCCGAATTCTTCGGCCGCGTCGCCCAGGCCTACGCCGAGCGCGCCCGCGCCGCGCCGCAGCGCTTCGTACGCATCGACGCCGCCCAAAGCCGCCACGGCGTGTGGCAGCAGCTGACCAGTGCCCTGGTGCGCCGCGGCTGGCTGGCCATCATGGTGGCGCCGCCGGGAGGCGCAGCATGAGCCTGCCCCCCTGGCTGGCCGCCCAGCGCGACGCCCTGCTGGCCCAGCGCGGCCATGCCTGGCTGCTGCACGGGCCCTCGGGCCTGGGGCAGTTCCCTCTGGCGATGGCGCTCGCGCGTGCCTGGCTGTGCGAGGCACCGCAGGCCGGCGGCGCCTGCGGCCGGTGCGCCGGCTGCCACGCCATCGACGTGCATGCCCACGCCGACCTGGTGCTGCTCATGCCCGAAGTGGAGATGCTCGAACGCGGCTGGCCGCTGCCGGAGAAGGCCCAGGCCGAAATCGACGACAAGAAGCGCAAGCCCAGCCGCGAGATCCGCGTGGACGCCATGCGCGATGCCGTCGAGTTCGCCCAGCGCACCAGCGCGCGCGGGCGCGGCAAGGTGGTGGTGGTCTACCCGGCCGAGCAGATGAACGCCATTTCCGCCAACGCCTTGCTCAAGACCCTGGAGGAGCCCGCCGGCGACACCCGCTTCGTGCTCGCCACCGAGGCGGCGCACGCGCTGCTGCCAACCATCCGCAGCCGCTGCATGGCGCACGCGCTGCACTGGCCGCCCGAAGACCAGGCGTTGCAGTGGCTGGGCGGGCAGGGCGTCGCGCCCGCGCTGGCCAGCGCGCTGCTGCGCGCCGCGGGCGGCCGGCCGGACGACGCGCTGGCCCTGGCGCAAGCCGGTGCCAGCCCGGCGGCCTGGGCGGCGTTTCCCAAGGCCATGCAGCGCGGCGAAGTGCGCGCGGTAGAGGGCTGGCGCCCTGGCGACGCCATCGCCGCGCTGCAAAAGCTCTGCCACGACCTGCTGCTGGCCCGCACCGGCGCCGCGCCGCGCTACTTTGACGCGGCGGACCTGCCGCAGCCGCCCGACCTGGCCGCGCTGGCGCGCTGGAGCAAGGAACTGGCCCAGGCCGCGCGCACCGCCGAGCACCCCTTCATTGCCCCACTGATGCTCGAAGCGCTTGTGGCGCAAGCGCGAAACACCCTACACTTGGCTCCAGACGCCGTCCCCCACACCCCATGAGCAGCCCCACCAACGCCCCCCGCCCCAGCGTGATGCAGCTGGCCATCAAGGAAAAGGGCGCCTTGCATGCCGCCTACATACCGTTCTTTGTCGAGGGCGGCATCTTCGTGCCGACACCGCGCGAGTACCGCCTGGGCGACGACGTGTACGTGCTGCTCACCCTGCCCGACGACACGCAGCGCTACCCCGTGGCAGGCCGCGTGGCCTGGGTGACCCCGGCGCGTGCCGGCGGCAACCGCACGCAGGGCGTGGGCATCCAGTTCCCCAAAGACGACAAATCGCGCCAGCTCAAGCACAAGATCGAGGAAATCCTCGGCACGGCGCTGGGCTCCGAGCGCCCGACACAAACCATTTGACGGCCCGTCCGCGCGCCCCCGGGCGCGCCGCACCCCACCGGCGCAGCCAGGCGCCGCGCCCATGTTCACCGATTCCCACTGCCACCTGAGCTTTCCCGAACTGGCCGCCCAGTTGCCCGCCATCCGCGCCGCCATGGCAGAGGCCCAGGTGGAGCGGGCGCTGTGCATCTGCACCACGCTGGAGGAGTTCCCCGACGTGCACGCGCTCGCCATGGCGCACGGCAACTTCTGGTGCTCGGTCGGCGTGCACCCGGACAACGAAGGCGTGCGCGAGCCGAGCGTGGGGGACCTGCTGCAGCGTGCGGCGCTGCCGCGCGTGGTGGCCATCGGCGAAACCGGCCTCGATTACTACGGCATGCAGGAGCGCAAGGGCGGGCGCAGCATCGCCGACCTGGAATGGCAGCGCGAGCGCTTTCGCACCCACATCCGCGCGGCGCGTGCCTGTGGCCTGCCGCTCGTCATCCACACCCGCAGCGCATCGGACGACACGCTGGCCATCCTGCGCGAAGAAAGCCTAGGGGAAGCGGCCCACGGGGCGAGCGGGGTGTTCCACTGCTTCACGGAATCGGCCGAGGTGGCGCGCGCGGCGCTGGACCTGGGCTTCTACATCTCGTTTTCCGGCATCATCACGTTCAAGAACGCGCAGGAACTGCGCGACGTCGCTGCCTTCGTTCCGCTCGACCGCATGCTCATCGAGACCGACAGCCCCTACCTGGCGCCGGTGCCGTACCGCGGCAAGATCAATTCGCCGGCCTACGTGCCCTACGTTGCGCAGCAGATCGCCCAACTGCGCGGCCTGCCGCTCGAAATGGTGGCGGAGGCGACCAGTCGCAACTTCGAGCGGCTTTTCACCCGGGTGGCGGCGTGCTAGCACGGCGCGGCGCCCTGGCCTGGTGCGCGCTGCTCCTCGCAGGCGCGGCGCGGGCCGGCTCGTACGAAGACTTTTTCGTCGCCATCCAGCGCGACGATCCGGGCGCGGTGCAGGCCCTGCTGCGCCGCGGCTTTGATCCGAATACCGCCGATGCCAAGGGCACGCCCGGGCTGTCCGTCGCCTTGCAGGCCGATGCGCTGCGCGTCGCTGCGCTCCTGATCCAGACCCCGGCAACCGATGTCAACCGGCGCAATGCCCACCAGGAAACGCCCCTCATGTTCGCCGCACTGCGCGGCCAGCCGGACATGGTGCGTGCCTTGCTGGCGCGTGATGCGGAAATCAACCACCCGGGCTGGACGCCGCTGCACTATGCCGCCTCGGGGACGAGCAACTACCAGCCCGAGATCATCGCGCTTCTGCTGGAGGAGTCTGCGTACATCGACGCCGCGTCGCCCAACGGCAGCACACCGCTCATGATGGCGGCGCAGTACGGCACGCGCGAATCCGTCGCCTTGCTGCTGCGCGAGGGCGCCGACCCGTCGCTGCGCAATCAGTTGCGCCTGTCGGCCATCGATTTCGCGTTGCGCGCCGATCGCAAGGATATGGCCCAAAGCATTGCCGACGCCATCCGTCGGCGCCAGCCCCAGCGCGGGCGCTGGTAGGCCGCGCTACGCGGCAGCGGGCCGCGCCTGCAGGCGCGCATACAGCCCGCCCGTCGCCAGCAATTCCTGGTGCGTGCCCTGCTCGACGACACGGCCACGGTCCATGACCACCACCCGGTCGGCGTGTTCGATGGTCGAGAGGCGGTGCGCGATCACGATGGTGGTGCGCCCGCGCATCAGGCGGGCCAGCGCATCCTGTACCAGGCGCTCGGATTCGGTGTCCAGCGCGGAGGTGGCTTCGTCGAGGATGAGGATCGGTGCGTCTTTGTAGAGCGCCCGGGCAATGGCCAGGCGCTGGCGCTGGCCGCCGGAGAGCTGCGCCGCGTTGTGCCCTACGGGTGTGTCGATCCCTTGCGGCAGGGCATCGACGTGCTCGGCCAGGTTGGCGGCGGCCAGGCAGTCGCGCACCCGCTGGGGATCGGGCGCAGCACCCAGTGCGACGTTGGCGGCCAGCGTGTCGTTGAACATCACCACGTCCTGGCTGACGAAGGCGAACTGGGCGCGCAGGCTGGCCAGGTCCCATTCCGGGAGCGGGTGTCCGTCGAGCAGCACCCGGCCGGAATCGCAGGCGACGAAACGCGGCAGCAGGTTGACCAGGGTGGTCTTGCCGGCGCCCGAGGGTCCCACTAGGGCCACGATTTCTCCTGGGCGGACGGAAAAATGGATGCGGTCGAGCGCGGGCGGGCGGTCGGGTGCGAAGGACACGCTCACCTCCTGGAACTCGATGGCGCCCTGGGCCCGGGCACTCACGTGGTTGCCACCGGTTTCTGCGGGGGTCTCGCCGAGCAGGGCAAGGCCCCGCTCCAGAGCCGCAACGCCCCGGGTGATGGGGTTGGCGACATCGGCCAGGCGCCGGATGGGCGCGATCAGCATCAGCATGGCGGTGATGAAGGCAACGAAGCCTCCCACCGTCACGTTCTGCGCCACGGCTTCGGCGCGGCTTTGCCATAGCGCCGTGCAGATGACCGCCGAGAGCGCAGCCGCGGCCAGAAGCTGGGTCAGCGGCGTCATTGCCGCGGATGCAATGGTTGCCTTGATGGCCAGGCCGCGCAGGTTGCGGCTGAGTCCGCCAAACCGTTCGGTCTGACCGGCCTGCGCAGCATGCAGACGCACCATGCGGTGCGCCAGAACGTTTTCCTCGACCACGTAGGCGAGTGCGTCGGTGGCCTGCTGGCTGGTTTTGGTGATGCGGTACAGGCGCCGCGAGAGTGTCTTCATGATCCACGCCACGCCGGGCACCACCACGGCGACGATCAAGGTCAGCTGCCAGTTGAGGTACAGCAGGTACACGAGCAGCGCGACCAGGGTGAAGCCGTCGCGCGAGAGCCCGAGCATCGCCTGCACCAGCAGCGTGGCACCGGTCTGCACCTCGTACACCACGGTGTTCGACAGGCTGCTGGCGGACTGGCGCGCGAACAGCCCCATGTCCGCCGCCAGGAGCCGTGCGAACAGGGTTTGGCGCAGCAACAGCATGCCCTCGTTGGCGATGCGCGCCAGGGCGTACTGGCCGATGAACTGCGCCACGCCGCGTACCAGGAACACCCCCATGATGGCCAACGGCACCACCCACAAAGGCAAGCTTCCCTGGGTAAACCCTTGGTCCAGCAGGGGTTTCAGCAGCGCAGGAATCAGGGGCTCGGTGATCGCACCCACCAGGGTGGCGACCATGGCCACAGCCCAGGTAAGGCGCTGGCCGCCGAAATACCCCGAGAGCCGCGCCAGGCGGGCCGGCAACGAAGCGGAAGCCAGGGGGGGTGGATGGGGATTCTGCGCGGCAGCAGCAGGGTTGTTGGGGGGCATGGGCCGGCAATTCTACGTTTTGCCGTTTCGTCAACGTTTTGTGACAAGGCCGGGCCTGCGCAGTGTGTAACATGAGCGCCTGACAGCCGGCCCCTGACCGGCTGCTGCCTTTTGCGCATGACACTCCAAAGCTCCCATACCCCGCCCCGTTTCGCCGCATCGCGGCGCGCCTTGCTAGCGGCCGGTGCCGCCGCAGCCACCATGCCCGCTTTGGGCCAATTTCGTGTTGAAGTCTCGGGCGTGGGCCTGACGCAGCTACCGATCGCGGTGGCGCCGTTTCGCGGCGAAGCGCAAGCCCCACAGAAGGCCGCCGCCATCGTCCAGGCCGACCTGGAACGCAGCGGCCAGTTCCGCGCCGTGGACGCCTCCGGCGCTCAGCTGGACGAAACCACCCGCCCCGATGTCGCGCTGTGGCGGCAAAAGGCGGCCGATTCCCTGGTCAGCGGCAGCATGACCCGCCTGGCGGACGGCCGCTACGACATACGTTTTCGCCTCTGGGACGTGGTGCGTGGGCAGGATCTGGGGGGCCAGAGCTACATCGTGGTGCAGGCAGACTTGCGCCTGGTGGCGCACCGCATCGCCGATTTCGTCTATGAAAAGCTCACCGGCGAGAAGGGCATCTTTTCCACGCGTCTGGCCTATGTCACCAAGGCCGGCGCGCGCTACACGCTGTGGGTGGCCGACGCGGACGGCGAAAACGCCCAGGCCGCGTTGGCGAGCCCGGAACCCATCATCTCGCCCGCGTGGTCGCCGGGTGGCGGGCAGATCGCCTACGTGTCGTTCGAATCGCGCAAGCCGGTTGTTTACGTGCACGAAGTGGCCAGCGGTCGCCGCCGACTCATCGCCAACTTCCGTGGTTCCAACAGCGCACCGGCGTGGGCACCGGACGGCCGCAGCCTGGCCGTCACGCTCAGCCGCGACGGCAATTCGCAGCTCTACACGATCGACGCCAACGGAGGGGAGCCGCGCCGCCTGATGCAAAGCGCAGGCATCGACACCGAGCCCGTCTACAGCGCAGACGGCCGCAGCATCTATTTCGTCAGCGACCGGGGCGGCGCGCCGCAAATCTACCGCGTGCCAGCGGCGGGCGGCGGGGCAGAACGCGTCACCTTCACCGGGAGCTACAACATTTCGCCCGCACTCAGCCCCGATGGCAACGCGATGGCCTACGTTTCCCGCGTCAACGGTGCGTTTAAGCTGCACGTGATGGAATTGGCGAGCGGCACGGTCCGCGCCATCACCGACACCAGCGCCGACGAAAACCCGAGCTTTGCCCCGAACAGCCGTCTGATCGTGTACGCCACCCAGCAACAAGGCCGCGAATCGCTCATGACCACCACGCTGGACGGCCGCATCAAGGCGCGGCTTGCGGGGCAGGGCGGGGATATCCGCGAACCCGACTGGGGCCCGTTCCAAAAACCGTGAACTTTGTATACCTGTCTACCCTCTAGCAATATTCCAGGAGCCTTTAGATGATCAAGCGTGTTTCCTATCTTGCCGCAGCCCTTGTGGTGCTCGCTGGCTGCAGCTCAGGCGTGGACCTCGACAACGTGCCGGTGGACGACAAGGCCGGCGCGCCACTCGCCACGACGGGCAACGGGGCCAACTCCGGAAATGCCGGCCAGAGCGGTGTGCAAGGCGTGGACCTCAACGCTTCCGCGCGCGACGCCGCCGGCCCGGTGGGCGTGGCACGCATCGTGTATTTCGATTACGACAGCTACGTCATCCGGCCCGAGTTCCAGTCGCTTATCGAAGGGCACGCCCGCTTTCTCAAGGCCAACCAGGCGCGCAAGCTCATGATCGAAGGCAACACCGACCAGCGCGGCGGCCGGGAATACAACCTGGCGCTGGGCCAGAAGCGCGCCGAAGCCGTGCGCCGCGCCCTGGCTCTGCTGGGCGTACCCGACAGCCAGATGGAGGCCGTGAGCTTCGGCAAGGAAAAGCCTGCCGTGGACGCCATGAACGAAGACGCCTACGCGCAGAACCGCCGCGCAGAACTCGTTTACCGCTAAGCAATGGTTTTCAAGCGAACCCAAGGCGCGGCGGCCGCGCTGGTCTGCGCGCTCGCGGGCGCCCTGTGCGCCCCGGCGCACGCTGCCCTTTTCGAAGACGACGAGGCGCGCCGCGCGATCATCGAATTGCGCCAGCGCATCGATTCGCTGCAGCAATCGAACCTGCGCGCCAACGACGATCTGCGCCGCTCCGGCGAAGACACCACGCAGCTGCGGCGCAGCCTGCTGGATTTGCAAACGCAAATCGAAAGCCTGCGCGTCGAGCTGGCCAAGATGCGCGGGCAGAACGAGCAGCTGGTGCGCGACGTCGCGGAGCTTCAACGCCATCAGAAGGAAATTTCGCAAGGCGTGGACGAACGGCTGCGCAAGTTCGAGCCCAGCAAAGTGACGCTGGACGGTCAGGAGTTCGTCGCCGACCCGGCGGAAACCCAGGCCTTCGAAGCCGCCATGGCGGCATTTCGCTCCAGCAAGTTCCCAGAGGCACAAGCTGCATTCGGCACCTTCGTTGCCAAGTACCCGCGCAGCGGCTATGTGCCTTCGGCACGCTTCTGGCTCGGCAATGCACAGTACGCGACGCGCGAATACAAGGAAGCCATCGCCAACTTCAAGGCTTTGCTCGCCAGCGCGCCCAACCATGCGCGCGCGCCCGAAGCCGCCTTGTCCATCGCCAATTGCCAGATGGAGCTCAAGGAAACCAAGGGTGCACGCAAGACCCTTGAGGACCTGACCCGCGCCTATCCCGGCACCGAAGCCGCGGCGGCAGCCAAGGAGCGCTTGGCGCGCCTGAAGTGACCGAGGACGCGCTCGGGGCAGCGCCGCCGGATCTCAAGCGCCGGTTCGGCGGCCTGGACCGCCTGTACGGTGCCGATGGCGCCGGCCGCATCGCAAGCGCCCACGTGGTCGTCGTCGGGATCGGCGGCGTGGGCTCCTGGGCGGCCGAGGCGCTGGCCCGAAGCGGCGTCGCGCGCCTGACGCTGATCGACCTGGACCACGTCGCGGAATCCAACATCAACCGGCAGATCCACGCCATGGACGCCACGCTCGGGCAGGCCAAGGTCGCCGCCATGCGCGAGCGCATTGCCGGCATACACCCAGCGTGCGCGGTGCACTGCATCGAGGATTTCGTCGAACCCGACAACTGGCCGGCACTGCTGCACGGCACGCCGGTGGACGGCCTGATCGACGCCTGCGACCAGGTGCGCGCCAAGACCGCCATGGCCGATTGGGCACGCGCAACAGGGGCGCTGTTGATCACTTCCGGCGCCGCGGGCGGAAAACGCCAGGCGCACAAGGTGGAGGTGGCCGACCTGGCCCACACCACACACGACCCCCTGCTCGCGCAATTGCGTTACCGCTTGCGCAAACAGCACGGCGCCCCGCGCGCGCCCGGGCAGGCCATGGGCGTGGCCTGCGTTTTCAGCCGTGAGCCGGTGGCCCAGCCAGATGCCTGCGATGCCGCGAGCGACGGCTCCCTCAATTGCCACGGCTACGGCTCCAGCGTCGCGGTGACGGCCACGTTCGGCATGTGCGCCGCAGGATGGATGCTCGATCAGCTGGCGAGGCGCGAGAAAAAGATATAATTCAAGGCTTTGCTGCGCGGTCCCTTCTGGGTTCTGCGGCAACCAGGGACGTTAGCTCAGTTGGTAGAGCAGCGGACTTTTAATCCGTTTGTCGTGGGTTCGACCCCCGCACGTCCCACCAAAATTTGAGAGGAGCTGGCTGTCATGGTCAGTTCCTCTTTTAATTTGGCGTAGCCAAAACGTAGCCTGAAAGTGCATTATCCAGCCGACCCGCGGCGGTCTGCAAGCCCTCAGGTGCAACGTGCGCGTAACGCTCCACCATCGAGAGCGTCTTCCACCCGCCCAACCGCTGCAGCTCATGGGTTGGCGTGCCGGCTTGGCGGTGCCAGGTTGCGAAGGTATGGCGCAGGTCATGCCAGCGAAAGTTTTCGATTCCAGCGCGTGCTAGGGCGTTCGTCCATGCCTTGGTGGAGACGCTGACCACTGGCTGACCTCGATAAATGAACACATATGCAGGGTGCTTGCCGATCTGCTTTTGCAGGACGCTCATGGCGACCTCGTTGAGCGGCACAGCATGCGCACGGCCGTTCTTGTGCTTTTCCGGGGTAATCCAAGCATGCCGCCGCCCAAGGTCTACTTGCGACCATTCAAGCAGGCGGACGTTGCCTTGGCGCAGGCCGGTTGCGACTGAGAACAGCGCCATGTCTGCCAGGTGCGAAGGTAGCTCTTTCAGCAGACGCCCAAACTCTTCTTGCGTCAACGACCGAATGCGGCCTTCTTGCTCTTGGAACAAGGACACCTTGGGCACGCGCTCGGTCCATTCCCACTCATGGCAGGCTTTGCGTAGGACAGTGCGAATCACCGCAAGATAGCGGTTTGCGGTGCTTTGCGTGGCCACCTTAGCGCGGGTGGTCTTGATGTGGTCGATCAGCGCCCGATCAATTTCGTCGAGGTACCGTCCGCCGAGGTATTCATCCAGCCAGCGGAGGATGGACTTGTCGCGCTCGTGCGTGCGCTTGTGGGTGGTTTCGTCCAAGAATTTGAGGGCAGCTTCTTCCCACGTGTGTCGTGGCTTCGCACCGAGCTTTTCTTGCTCCCACCTCTCAGCTTTCAGCCGATCATGGAACTCTTGGGCCCTGCGCTTTTCGGCAGTCCCAGTGCTGACCTGTAACGGGCCAGATTCGCCCCGGATGGCCGGGAGTTTGACCCACCAACTGGCCGAGTCTTTTCTTCTGTAGAGCGACATTCAGGTTTCTCCTGAGTACCGGCTACAGACACACGCAGGGTGGATTGTGTCACCAGATACTCAATCAGCAAATAGTCAACGAACACCCATGCCCGACCAACTTTGTAGCCAGGTATCACGCCGCAGCGTGCGCGGGCCAGCAGGGTTTGTGGGTGGATGCGAAGCAGTTGCGCGGCTTGCGCGGCATCGAGAGTGCGCGGAGTCATGGCACTCCCTCCATGCGGGAGAAACGATCTATAGCGGAGTAGGGCCCATCGGCCCAGCGTTCAGGACGCGGACCGTTGGGATACAGGCGCATTCCTCCCGGTTGAAAGACGCGCCGATACATGGGCGAAAGGATTTCTCCCGTTGCGCGCACCACACGACGACCCGCGATGGTCCGCAGTTCGCCGACCCCATAGCTTTGCTTGCACCAGCTCGGGAGGTTCAGCCAGCTGCAGATGCTTCGGGCCTGTTGCGTTAGTCCGCCCATTCCATACAGACGCACTCCCTTGGGAAACTGATGAAACGGGGAAATCTTGGACAGGTACTTCATGAGGTACCCAACCGCGTTTTTCGCAATCTGTCGCTGCGTCATTCCGTGAGGCCACCATCCCTGTTTGTCGAACATGGGCAGCTGAAGTCGCTTAGGCAACCAGATTGCAAGGTGGTAGTGCAGGGCGCCTCGTTGCTGAAGTTCGGCCACCCAGATGTACCGAAAGGCATGGCCGTGGCGCTGACACCATGCGCGTGCTGCCTTTAGGCATTTGGAGATATGGCGCGGTTGCCAGTCACTCACACCGCGATAGGTGAGCGTGACGAACCAGACGCTTTCACGCATGCCTGTGGGCGTGCGGAAGCGCTGTAAGTGGCCCGCCGCCCAAACTTGGCGACGTAGGCGCTTGACGCGACGTTCCAAGACGATTTTGCGAGCGAATCCGACGTCTAGAAACGGAGGGTCACTTGTTTTAGATGAGACAAGCCCGGCGGCTTCGCCGCCCGCGGTCGCGCAGCGCCCCGCTTGCACACCCGCAGCCGTCAAAGCCGCTGATTGCTCAGATATAAAAGAAGAAGGTGATGCAGATGGCCGCATGCGAACTCCAGAAGTTGGAAATTCGCGACAGATGCGGTGGATCTGTTCGGTGCTTGCCTGTCGAGTCCGTCACCTGCTGAGTGGTCTCGATGCCTGGCTGTGTCTATCCGGGAGGCCGGAACACTATTTGGCTGCCTATGGGTAGGCTGTCGCTGCTGCAAATGTTACGACACTTGCAGTGGGTTGCCAAGTGACCCCGGCGTACAGCACGATGAAGCCTAGCTCGCAGGTTCGTCCACTGTTGGGCGCTGATCGATCGTTACTGTTCGCGGATAGCGGACTAGGACCAAAACAGGGGGAAGCAATTGTTATTACCGAATGTAGAGCGAGCTGTACTGGAGGATGCTCTTCGGCGGTTCGATGATGAACTACGAGTGCTGAAAGAGTGGAGCCGATGGGAGAGCAGTGCAGCCCAGAAATTTGCGCTCGTCCATGATGGTCTTTGGTATCCACCCAAGAAGATCATCTCGATGGCAACCGATGTGCCTGTGGCTAAGTTTTCGGGTGGACGCCAGACGAACGAGTACCTCAAAAATCGCGGCTTCGAGATCGTTGCGATCGACCACGCGGTAAGCGGACCGCTGGAGGCTCCAAGCTTCGTGGTCGGAAAAATCTATGACCGCTGGCCGGACATCAATGTGCCATACGGCGGTAGCCGCCAGAGCGGTATTTCTCCTTCCAACAGAACGCCGGCCATATTTTTGTTCACTGGCGACTCGGGTACACAGTACGGCTATCGCGATGCGTTTGATAGTGCTGGTGTCTTCTCGTATACCGGTGAGGGGCAGGTCGGGGATATGCAACTCACCAAGGGCAACCTCTCCATTGCCAACCATGCCCTGGATGGCCGCGCGCTGCATGTGTTCGAGTCCCTAGGGAAGGGAAAAGGTCAGAAATACGTCGGAGAGTTCACATATGTCAGCCACAGCATCCAGCGCGGCCCAGACCGAGAGGGGAGCGATCGGCAAATCATCGTGTTCCATTTAGTCCCAGTAGGTAGAGAAACCCATGACTTGCCACCCGAGGAGGTCGAAGAAATAACCTCAGCTATACCGACGCTAGATCTAGATGAAGCCCGCAAGCGAGCACTATCAGCGTTTGGCGCCAGTGAAGGGATCGGCGGCAAGGAGGCTAAAAAGAAGCTCTATATTCGCAGCCGAGCCGTTAGGGACTATGTGCTGCTCCGTTCGCGCGGCGAGTGCGAGTCCTGTCACGAACCTGCGCCGTTCAGGCGGATCGATGGCAGTCCTTACCTGGAGCCGCACCATACAACTCGTGTCTCTGACGGAGGTCTAGACCACCCCCGCTTCGTTGGTGCGATCTGCCCGACTTGCCATCGCGAAATTCACCACGGTCTCGACGGCAAGCGACGCAATGCCGAGCTGACTGAATACCTGGCCGAGATCGAACCGATCACCTGAAGCCAGACTGTTGCGGATGAGACGATTAGGTTTAGTCCATTGGCCAGAATTGGTCAATCTGCGGACGCCGCTTGACCACAAGCCCCCACAGGTTCCCCGGCTCCCACCCCCCGTTCGTCGCAAGCGACGGGGGGTCGCCGGGCCTTCGGCCTGTGGGTTTTGTGGACAAGCTCAGTGATCTATCGCGCGTTCCGTTGAGAACACCGTTCAAACATCTGTGCTTCAGGTGCGTAGTGTCCAATGCCCAGCGCATGGGCCTCCGCCTTGATGCGGAGGTCAAAGAAATGGGTCATGCAATCTGCGAAGGTTTCCCGATCTGCGTATGGCCTTCCATCTGGTGCAAGAAATCGCTCTCCCTTTGATGCTTTGACGGTGTTGCAAGCCCAATAGAACGCAGCGAGGGCATGCCTCGCGACGTCCTCGGGCCTGATCCAGTCCCAACAATCAGGGGCCTTGACTGGCGCAGCAAAGGTATGTTTTTGGTCACTCATAAAACGTAGCTCCAACGTAGCTGCAGACAGCAAAATTTGGCTACGCTTGGCACCCGGTGACATGGTGCGTGCGTCTGAAAGCCGTGGTTTAGGACTTGGAAAAAAGGCCGGGCAGCCTCTTTTAATCCGTTTGTCGTGGGTTCGACCCCCGCACGTCCCACCAAGTACTCCAAGGAAACCCCGCTATCGATGAGATAGCGGGGTTTTTCATTTGTACCGGGCGGCAGTCGTGCTGCTGCATGCCCGCTGGCCTCATCCCAGCACGCTGCGCCGGTCTATCTTGCGGCTCAGGACGATACTGGTCTGGGTCTTGTGCACGCCTTCCATCTGCCCGATGCGGTCGAGCAGATTGTCAAGGCGTTCGTGCGAGCTGCAGCGCAGGAAAGCCAGGTAGTCGAAATGGCCGCTCACGGCGGACACCTCTTCCACCTCGGCGATGGCGGTGAGCATCCGCAGCACAGCGGGCGCGGCTTGCGGCAGTACGCTGAGGCTGCACCAGGCGCGTACCGTGGCTTGGTCCATGCAACTGCCCAGGCGTACGCCGTAGCCGGCCACCACGCCGGTGCGCTCCAGCCGCGCAATGCGCGCAACGACGGTCGTGCGGGCCAATCCCAGCTTGCGCGCCAGGGCGGCGGTTCCCTCGCGTGCATTCGCCTGCAGGTAGCTCAGAATCTGGCGATCTGTGCCATCCAGAACGATAGACATCGGTTTGCCGTCACCAATAGTCATATTGACGAATCTTTCCAAGGTTTTCGTCATATTTTGCACTACGTTTTGTCTACGTGCGGCCGTAGCATGGCGAGTGCAACCACTGCAAAAACACCTACAAGGAGACACCATGAACACGCGCCAACATGCCGTCACCGTTCTGGGCGCAGGCCACATCGGCTTCGCCATTGCGCTGGAGCTTGTCCGCAGCGGCACCTACCAGGTGACGGTGGCCGACCGCGATAGCAAACGGCTCGAAGCCGTCGCTTCGCTCGGCATCGCCACGCACCACAGTACGGACGACGCAACGCTGCAGGCAGTCATCGAAGGCCGCTACGCCGTACTCAACGCGCTGCCGTTCGCCTGCGCGGTCGACATAGCGCGCCGCTGCGCGCACGCGGGCGTGCATTACTTCGACCTCACCGAAGATGTGCCCAGCACGCAGGCGATACGCAAACTGGCGCAGAGTGCGCGCAGCGTCCTGATGCCGCAGTGCGGGCTCGCGCCGGGCTTCATCGGCATCGTCGGGCACGACCTCGCCACACGTTTCGACGAACTGCACAGCCTGCGCATGCGTGTGGGCGCGCTGCCGCGCTACCCGCAGGGCGCGCTGCGCTACAACCTGACGTGGAGCACGGAAGGCCTGATCAACGAATACTGCAACCCCTGCGAGGCGATCGTCGACGGCCGTCCCACCACCGTGACGGCGCTCGATGGCCTGGAAACCTTCGCGCTCGACGGCGTGGAGTACGAGGCCTTCAACACGTCGGGCGGCCTGGGAACTCTGACCACCACACTCGCCGGCAAAGCCCGCCAGGTGGACTACAAGTCCATTCGCTACCCGGGCCACTGCGCCATCCTCAAATTGTTGCTGAACGACCTGCGCCTGCGTGACCGGCGCGACCTGCTGAAGGAAATTTTCGAGACCGCCATACCGACGACCGAGCAAGACGTGGTGGTCGTATTCGCCAGTGCATCCGGGCTGCGGAACGGGCGTCTGGTCCAGGATTCGTACTCGGCACGCATCCTCGGGGCGGACGTTGCGGGACACCGATTGAGCGCCATCCAGCGCACCACCGCCGCAGGCATCTGCGTTGCACTCGATCTGGCCGCCCAGGGACGGTTGCCCGAGCGGGGTTTCGTGGGACAGGAGCAAGTGTCGCTGGCAGACTTCCTGGGCAACCGCTTCGGTGCTGCCTACGCCTGCGAGCCGGAACTGGTGCTGTAGCTGGCTCGCCGGGCACAATCCGCGTCTGGCCCCGATCTGGCCGGCCGAACTATCAAGCCAGGAGCACCGGTGGAACGCAACCGACAAGGTCTTCGCAACATTCTTTTGCTCGTGCTTCTGGCCTGTGTGCTCCTGTACACCTGGAGCAGTTCGTACGCGCTGGGAAGTCGGGCCCAACGCGCCGGCAACCACCTGCTGGCCAAGGTTTGGTACGGCATTGCCGCACACAGCGGGGACCCCCGCGCGCAAAGCAATCTGTCCGGGTTGTATGCCGAAGGTTTGGGTGGAACCAAGGACGACAAACTGGCCGCCTATTGGGCACAAAAGGCCGCCGCAGCCGGCATTTCAGAAGCCAGGTTCAACCTCTCCAACATGTACGAAGCAGGGCGCGGTGTCCCCCGGGATATCCGCAAGGCGGTCGCATTGCTGGAAGCGTTGGCGCTGGAACACCACGCCGACGCCGCATTCAATCTGGGCCATGTCCATGCCACGGGCCGCGACGACTATCCCCAGGATTTCGAAAAAGCCGTCTATTGGTATCGGATGTCGGCCGACCAAGGGTTCCCCGCTGCGCAACACAACCTGGGTTTGCTGTACTTGCAGGGCTCAGGGGTGCCGCGGGACGTGGCGGTCGCCATGGAATGGATGTTGAAGGCGGCCGAGCAGGACAACCGGCGCGCCCAATTGGACTACGGGCTGATGCGCATGCTGGGCGTAGGTGCTCCGGCCAATGCGGACGAAGCCAAGAAGTGGCTGGCGCGGGCCGCGCAGGACCCCGTCGTTCTTCAATTGCTCAAGACGCGGCTGGCTCAGCTGCGCTGCGTCCAGTTGACGGGCGGTTCCTGCGGCCTCACCCCGCGCACCGCCGGGAACTGACCGCCCCCTCAACGCGGGCTCGCGGCCTCCAGCCCCTGCGCGAAGTGCGCCTGCATGGTCTGCACCGCCGCCTTGGCGTCGCGCGCGGAAATCGCCGCCAGGATGGCCCGGTGCTCGTTGAGCGAATCGACGATGCGCCCTTGCTTGAACAGGGAGTTGTGGCGGTTGAGCTTCATCACCTTGCGCAAGTCGGTCACCATCTGGCTGCGCCAGCGGTTGTCGGCCAGTTCCAGCAGCAGCATGTGAAAGCGCTCGTTCACGGCGAAAAAACGCTCCCGTTCGCCGGCGGCGGCCTCCAGTTCGGCGTGCAGGTCGCGCAGCGCAGCCAATTGCGCCTCGGTCGCCGTCGCGGCCACCACGCCGGCAGCGTCGCTTTCCAGCAGGCTGAGCAGGTGGTAGACGTCGCGCAGGTCCTTTTCCGACATCTCGGTGACATAGGCGCCGCGGCGCACCTTCATGGTCACCAGTCCCTCGGCGGCCAGCACTTTCAGCGCCTCGCGCAGGGGGGTGCGGCTGATGCCGAATTCCTCGGCGATGCGCAATTCGTCGATCCAGCTCCCAGGTTCCAGCTCCCGGCGGAAAATGCGTTGGCGCAGCGCTTCGGCCACCTCCTGGTACAGGGCGCGGGGAGTCAAGGTCAGGGCGGACATGCGCGCAGTGTAAGCTGGTTTTAATATTTTGAATCAATAATTATAAATGATGTAAACTGCGCGCCACGTCGGCGGCGGTGCACTGCTTGCATTGCGCTGTATGACCAGCCATCTTCCGAAAGCCCTTCATGCACTCTGATTCCCCAGCATTCGCCCCCGCCAGCCTGGACGCCTGGGCCAAGGCCGCTGCCAAGTCCGCCCCCGGCGGCGATGTGGCTGCCCTGAACTGGGTGACGCCCGATGGCATCACCGTCAAACCCCTGTACACGGCGGAAGACACGGCGCAACTGCCCTACGCCAACACCTTCCCGGGGTTCGAGCCCTACCTGCGCGGCCCGCAGGCCACGATGTACGCGGTGCGCCCCTGGACCATCCGCCAGTACGCCGGTTTTTCCACCGCCGAGGAATCCAACGCCTTCTACCGCAAGGCGCTGGCCGCGGGCGGTCAGGGGGTGTCGGTGGCCTTTGACCTGGCCACGCACCGCGGCTACGACAGCGACCACCCGCGCGTGACGGGCGACGTTGGCAAGGCCGGCGTGGCGATTGATTCGGTCGAGGACATGAAGATCCTGTTCGACCAGATCCCATTGGACAAGGTGAGCGTTTCCATGACCATGAACGGCGCCGTGCTGCCCGTGCTGGCGGGCTACGTGGTGGCGGCGGAAGAGCAGGGCGTCTCGCAAGACAAGCTCAGCGGAACCATCCAGAACGACATCCTCAAGGAGTTCATGGTCCGCAACACCTACATCTATCCGCCCAAGCCGAGCATGCGGATCATCGGCGACATCATCGAGTACACGAGCAAGAACATGCCGAAGTTCAACTCGATCTCGATCTCGGGCTACCACATGCAGGAAGCCGGCGCCAACCAGGCGCTGGAACTGGCCTTCACCCTGGCCGACGGCAAGGAATACGTGAAGACCGCCATCGCCAAGGGCATGGACGTGGACGCATTCGCCGGGCGCCTCTCTTTCTTCTGGGCGATCGGCATGAACTTCTACCTGGAAGTCGCCAAGATGCGTGCCGCGCGGCTGCTGTGGTGCCGCATCATGAAGGAAACCGGCGCCAAGAACCCCAAGAGCCTGATGCTGCGCACCCACTGCCAGACCTCTGGCTGGAGCCTGACCGAGCAGGACCCGTACAACAACGTGGTGCGCACCACCATCGAGGCCATGGCGGCGGTGTTCGGCGGCACGCAAAGCCTGCACACCAACAGCTTCGACGAAGCCATTGCGCTGCCCACCGAATTCTCGTCGCGCATCGCCCGCAACACCCAGCTCATCATCCAGGAAGAAACGCACATCACCAACGTGATCGACCCCTGGGCCGGCAGCTACATGATGGAAAAGCTGACCCAGGACATGGCGGACGCCGCCTGGAAGATCATCGAGGAGGTCGAGGCCATGGGCGGCATGACGCAGGCCGTGGACTCCGGCTGGGCCAAGCTCAAGATCGAGGCGGCAGCGGCCGAGAAACAGGCGCGCATCGACTGCGGCCGCGACGTGATCGTCGGCGTCAACAAGTACCGGCTGGCCAAGGAAGACCCGGTCGACATCCTGCAGATCGACAACGTCAAGGTGCGCGACGGGCAGATCGACCGGCTGCAAAAAATCAAGGCAAATCGGGACCCAGCGCTTGTCCAGAAAGCCTTGGATGCTCTCACTTCTGCAGCGCATGACGGCAGCGGCAACCTGCTCGACCTCTCCATCCAGGCCATCCGCCTGCGCGCCACGGTGGGCGAGGTGTCCGACGCGCTTGAAAAAGTCTTTGGGCGCCACCGCGCCGATACGCAAAAGGTGACCGGTGTGTACGCAGCTGCCTACGACTCGGCCGAAGGCTGGGAAAAACTCAAGTCTGAGATCGACGCCTTCGCGCAGGCCGAGGGCCGCCGCCCGCGCGTGATGATCGCCAAGCTCGGACAGGACGGCCACGACCGCGGCGCCAAGGTGGTGTCCACGGCCTTCGCCGACCTGGGTTTCGACGTGGACATCGGCCCGCTGTTCCAGACGCCCGAGGAGTGCGCGCGCCAGGCGATCGAGAACGACGTCCATGCGGTCGGCATCTCCACCCTGGCCGCCGGCCACAAGACGCTGGTGCCGGCCATCATCGCCTCGCTCAAGGAGCAGGGCGCCGACGACATCATCGTCTTCGTCGGCGGCGTGGTGCCCGCGCAGGACTACGACTACCTCTATGAAGCCGGCGTGAAGGGCATCTACGGTCCGGGCACGCCCATTCCGGCCAGCGCCAAGGATGTGCTGGAGCAGATCCGCAAGGCCCGCGCGTGACCCCTGAAGCCCTGCTCGATGGCATCGTCCATGGCGGCGGCGCGGCCCAGCGCCGCGCCATGGCCAAGGCCATCACGCTGCTCGAATCCACCCGCGCCGACCACCGCGCGCAGGGCGATGCACTGCTCACCGCGTTGCTGCCGCACACCGGCAAGTCGTTTCGACTGGGCATCAGCGGGGTGCCGGGCGTGGGGAAATCCACGTTCATCGAGGCCCTCGGCCTCTACCTGATCGGACAGGGCCACCGCGTGGCAGTGCTGGCGGTGGACCCGTCGAGCAGCGTCTCGGGCGGCTCCATCCTTGGCGACAAGACGCGCATGGAGCACCTCTCGGCCAGCGAGCAGGCCTATATCCGGCCCAGCCCGAGCAGCGGCACCCTGGGCGGCGTGGCCGAGAAGACGCGCGAGAGCATGCTCGTCTGCGAGGCTGCCGGCTACGACGTCGTCATCGTCGAAACCGTCGGCGTGGGCCAGAGCGAGACGGCGGTGCACAACATGACCGACATGTTCGTTCTGCTGCAACTGCCCAACGCCGGCGACGACCTGCAGGCCATCAAGAAGGGCGTGATGGAGATCGCCGACCTCGTCGCCATCAACAAGGCCGACCTGGACAAGAACGCCGCCACGCGCGCCGAGGCGCAGATCACGTCGAGCCTGCGCATCCTCAGCCAGCACGGCAACCCGGAGCACAGCCACCACGACACCAGCGTGTGGCACCCCAAGGTGGTGCAGATCAGCGCGCTCCAGGGCCAGGGCATAGACGGCTTCTGGGCAGCGGTCACGCAGTACCGCGAACTCCAGACCGCCAACGGCCGCATCGCGGCCCGGCGCGAGAAGCAGGCCCTGGCCTGGATGTGGGAACGCATCGACGCGGGCCTCAAGCTGGCGTTTCGCCAGCACCCGCAAGTCCAGCGCCTGCTCCCCGCGTTGCAGTCCGATGTGGCACAGGGGCGCATCGCGGCCTCCACTGCAGCAAGAAATTTGCTTCTGGCGCAAGCTGGGTAAGCTTTTTACGCTATCGAATAAGTAGTACCAACGGAATTCACCAAAGGACGACCATGCAAGACATCCTGGACCAACTGGAGCAAAAGCGCGAACTGGCGCGTCAAGGCGGCGGCGCCAAGCGCATCGAGGCCCAGCACAAGAAGGGCAAGCTGACGGCGCGCGAGCGCATCGAGCTGCTGCTGGACGACAACACCTTTGAAGAATGGGACATGTTCGTCGAGCACCGCTGCACCGACTTTGGCATGGAAGACAGCAAGATCCCGGGCGATGGCGTGGTGACGGGCTACGGCATGATCAATGGCCGCCTGGTGTTCGTCTTCAGCCAGGACTTCACCGTGTTCGGCGGCGCCCTCTCCGAGACGCACGCCGAGAAGATCTGCAAGGTGATGGACCAGGCGATGAAGGTGGGCGCCCCCGTCATTGGCCTGAACGACTCCGGCGGCGCGCGCATCCAGGAAGGCGTGGCGTCGCTCGGCGGCTACGCCGACGTGTTCCAGCGCAACGTGCTGGCGTCCGGCGTGGTGCCACAGATCAGCATGATCATGGGCCCCTGCGCCGGCGGCGCGGTGTATTCGCCCGCCATGACCGATTTCATCTTCATGGTGCGCGACAGCTCCTACATGTTCGTCACCGGCCCCGATGTCGTGAAGACCGTGACGCACGAGAACGTCACGGCCGAGGAACTTGGCGGCGCCGGCACGCACACCAGCAAGAGCGGCGTGGCCGACATGGCGTTCGAGAACGACGTCGAGGCGCTGATGATGCTGCGCCGCCTGTACAACTACCTGCCGCTGAACAACCGCGAAAAGCCCCCCGTGCGCCCGAGCAACGACCCGGCGGACCGCGCCGACCGTTCGCTCGACACCCTGGTGCCCGAGAACCCGAACAAGCCCTACGACATGAAGGAGCTGATCACCAAGGTGGTGGACGACGGCGACTTCTTCGAGCTTCAGCCCGACTATGCCAAGAACATCGTCATCGGCTTTGCCCGCATGGAAGGGCAGACGGTGGGTATCGTCGCCAACCAGCCCCTGGTGCTGGCCGGCTGCCTGGACATCAAGTCGAGCATCAAGGCCGCGCGCTTCGTGCGCTTCTGCGACGCCTTCAACATCCCAGTGATCACCTTCGTGGACGTGCCCGGCTTCATGCCCGGCACCAGCCAAGAATACGGCGGCATCATCAAGCACGGCGCCAAGCTGCTGTTCGCCTACGCCGAGTGCACCGTGCCCAAGGTCACCGTCATCACGCGCAAAGCCTACGGCGGCGCCTACGACGTGATGAGCTCCAAGCACCTGCGCGGCGACGTGAACCTGGCCTGGCCGAACGCCGAGATCGCCGTGATGGGCGCCAAGGGCGCGGTGGAAATCATCTTCCGCGAGGACAAGAACGACCCGGTGAAGCTCGCCGCCCGCGAGGCCGAGTACAAGCAGCGCTTCGCCAACCCCTTCGTGGCCGGCGCGCGCGGCTTCATCGACGATGTGATCCTCCCGCACGAGACGCGCAAGCGCATCTGCCGCAGCCTCGTCATGCTGCGCGACAAGAAGCTCGACAACCCATGGCGCAAGCACGGGAACATTCCGCTCTAAGAAGAACAAGAAACCAGGAGATCACACATGTTCACCAAAATCCTGATCGCCAACCGTAGCGAAAACGGCCGCGCAGCGGACGTTTCGATAAATCGCCTGCCGCAGACCGCGCAGCGGGCTGCTACACGCCACACCATCGCCTGAGGAGTTAAGAGAATGTTTACAAAAATCCTGATTGCGAACCGTGGCGAAATTGCGTGTAGGGTGATTGCAACGGCCAAGAAGATGGGCATCAAGACGGTCGCCGTCTATTCCGACGCCGACAAGGAAGCCCGCCACGTCAAGCTGGCCGACGAGTCCGTGCGCATTGGCGCTGCGCCCAGCCGCGAGTCCTACCTGCTGGCCGACAAGATCATCGAGGCATGCAAGCAGACCGGCGCACAGGCCGTGCACCCCGGCTATGGCTTCCTGAGTGAGAACGAGGCCTTTGCCAAGCGCTGCGAAGATGAAGGCATTGCCTTCATTGGCCCCAAGGCGCATTCGATTGCCGCGATGGGCGACAAGATCGCGTCCAAGAAGCTGGCCAACGAGGCCAAGGTCAACACCATCCCTGGCTACAACGACGCCATTTCCGGCCCCGAGCAGGCGGTGGAGATTGCCAAGGGCATTGGCTACCCCGTGATGATCAAGGCCAGCGCGGGCGGCGGTGGCAAGGGCCTGCGCGTGGCCTTCAACGACAAGGAAGCGTTCGAGGGCTTTGCGTCGTGCCAGAACGAGGCGCGCAACAGCTTTGGCGACGACCGCGTGTTCATCGAAAAATACGTGCAGGAGCCGCGCCACATCGAGATCCAGGTGCTGGGCGACAGCCACGGCAACGTGATCTACCTGAACGAGCGCGAATGCTCCATCCAGCGCCGCCACCAGAAGGTCATCGAGGAGGCGCCGTCGCCCTTCATCAGCGACGCCACCCGCAAGGCCATGGGCGAGCAGGCCGTGGCGCTGGCCAAGGCCGTGAAGTACCAATCCGCAGGCACGGTGGAGTTCGTGGTCGGCAAGGACCAGGACTTCTACTTCCTCGAAATGAACACCCGCCTGCAGGTGGAGCACCCGGTGACCGAGTGCATCACCGGCCTGGACCTGGTGGAGCTGATGATCCGCGTCGCCGCGGGCGAAAAGCTGCCTTTGAGCCAAGCCGACGTGAAGCGCGACGGCTGGGCCATCGAGTGCCGCATCAACGCCGAAGACCCGTTCCGCAACTTCCTGCCCTCGACCGGCCGCCTGGTGCGCTTCCAGCCGCCCGAGGAGAGCATGTTCCAGTCCGACACCAGCAAGAAGCATGGCGTGCGCGTGGACACGGGTGTGTACGAAGGCGGCGAGATTCCGATGTACTACGACTCGATGATCGCCAAGCTTATCGTGCACGGCACGGACCGCAACGACGCGATTGCCAAGATGCGTGCCGCGCTCAACGGCTTTGTGATCCGTGGCATCAGCAGCAACATCCCGTTCCAGGCGGCGCTGCTGGCGCACCCGAAGTTCGTTTCGGGGCAGTTCAACACCGGGTTCATCGCCGAGCACTACGCCCACGGCTTCAACGCCGAAGACGTACCGCACGAAGACCCGATGTTCCTGGTGGCGCTGGCCGCCTTCATGCACCGGCGCTACCGGGCGCGCGCCTCGGGCATCAGCGGGCAGCTCGCCGGGCACGAGGTGAAGGTGGCGGAGGCCTTCGTGGTGGTGGTGTTGGGCGCCGGCGGCGAACACAGGCACCACGAGGTGGCGGTCACCGATTTTGAAGACAAATCGGGCTCCAGCGCAGTGCGGGTGGGCGGCAAGAGCTACAAGATTGAGAGCACCGCAACGCTCGGCCAGATCCGCGTGCAGGGCAGTTGCAACGGCCAGGGCTTCACCGCCCAGGTCGAGCGCGGTGCGGGCAAGAACCCGCTCGCCCTGCGCCTCGCCCACAACGGCACGCAGATCGAGGCAATGGTGCTCTCGCCGCTGGGCGCGCGCCTGCACGCGCTCATGCCGTACAAGGCACCGCCGGACCTTTCCCGGTTCCTGCTCTCGCCCATGCCCGGCCTGCTGGTGGACGTGGCCGTCCAGCCCGGCCAGAAGGTGCAGGCCGGTGAGAAGCTCGCCGTCATCGAGGCGATGAAGATGGAGAACGTGCTGCTGGCGGCGCAGGACGGCGTGGTGTCCAAGCTCGTGGCGGGCAAGGGCGAATCGCTGGCGGTCGACCAGGTGATCCTCGAATTCGAGTGAGCGGCAGCGCGCGCCGGCACCGGGGCCCACGCCCCGGTTTTTTAGGTATTTTTGGCCCCTAGCGCCCGTATACAAAGGGCGAGCAGCTATTTATTTTGAAGCATGCAGCCACGCGCTGCAGCAGGAGAACCCCATGACCCATCCCCCCGCAACGCGCCCCTTCAAGGTGCTCGGCATGCAGCAGGTCGCCATCGGCGGCACCGACAAACAGCGCATGAAAACCCTGTGGGTCGACATGCTGGGCCTGGTGGAGATCGGCACCTACCGGAGCGAGCGCGAGAACGTCGATGAGGACATTCTGGCCATGGGTCAGGGCGCCTTCAAGGTCGAGGTCGACATCATGCAACCGCTCGACATCGAGAAAAAGCCGGCCGTGCATGCCACGCCGCTCAACCACATTGGCCTGTGGATCGACGACCTGGCCGCCGCCGTCGAGTGGCTCACGGCCCAGGGCGTGCGCTTCGCACCGGGCGGTATCCGCAAGGGCGCGGCGGGTTACGACATCTGCTTCCTGCACCCCAAGAGCAACGACGAATTCCCGATTGCCGGCGAAGGCGTGCTGATCGAATTGGTCCAGGCACCGCCCGACGTGATCGCGGCGCTGGGCTAGGGCCTGTTCGCAGGCCCTACACCGACACCAGGATGTCGGCCTGCGATTCGTCCAGCACGCGCTTGGTCACGCTGCCGAGCAGCAGGTCTTCCAGCGCGCTCTCGCCGTGCTTGCCCATGGCGATCAGGTCGCATTCCTGCTCCTGTTCCTGCTCGATGATGCGCAGGGCGGCGTCGCCGTGCACCACCAGGGCGCGGCAGGCTTCGGGCGCCAGCCCCGCCGCCTCGCGCAGCGCGTCGAGCTTCTCGCTGGCTTCCCGGCGCGCGGCAATCCGGTAGTGGCCGACGATGTCCGGATCCACGCTGGCATAGCGCAAATGCCCCTCGAACGGCAATTCGAAAACGTGCAGCAGCACCAGTTCGGCCGTCGGGGCGGCGCAGCGTGCATGGGCAATCGTCGGCAGGGAGGCAGAGGAAAAATCCACCGGCACCAACACGCGGCGGTACGGCTCGTGCGGCGCCTGCTTGACCACCAGCACCGGGCAGGGCGTGGTGCTGAGCATCCGCACCGCCGTGCTGCCCAGCAGCAGGTGGCGCACCGTGCTTTCGCCGCGCGCGCCGCACACCAGCATGTCGGCCTGCACCTCGCGTGCCACGCGTTCGACTTGCGCGGTCAGTTGCCCGGCGGCCAGGCGCGTGCCGGCGGCCACCCCGTGGTGTTGGCGCAGCAGGTCCACCAGCTCCTGCAGCTTGTGCGCCGCGGCGTCGAGCACGCGCCCCTGCAAGGCCTCGGGCGTGGCGCCCATGAGCTGGCGCAGGCGTTCGAGCGGTGCCAGGTCGGCCACGTGCAGCAGGTCGAGCGTGGCGGAAGTCTGCCGCGCCAGCATGGCGGCCCGTTCGGCGGCGCGGCGCGCCGGAGCAGACAGATCGGTGGCGGCCAGTATGTGCAAGAGCGGCGGCATGGCGGTGTTCCTGGGGCGTTGGGGCAGGGTGGCGGGCGCTGGGCCGCAGCGCGGCGCAGGCATCTGGTTAAACTTTTTGCTGCTCATTCTCTTCCATGCCTGCGCCCCCGGGCGCACAGGCCCCACCACGAGACGATGGCTCCATGACTGCCACGCCGCCTCCAGGCGGCCACGACACCCTCCAGCAAACGCCCTGGCACAGCCTGGCACCCACCGAAGCGGCCGAGCTTCTGCACAGCGGCGCCGGCGGGCTGCAGGACGCCCAGGTGCGCGAACGCCTGGCGACGCACGGGCCCAACCGCCTTGCACCGCCGCGCAGGCGCGGGCCGCTGCTGCGCCTGCTGCTGCAATTCCACAACGTTCTGCTGTACGTGATCCTCGGCGCGGCCGCCATCACGGCGCTGATGGGGCACTGGGTGGACACCGGCGTGCTGCTCGCGGCGGCCGTGATCAACGCCGTCATCGGCTTTATCCAGGAGGGCAAGGCCGAATCGGCCCTGGACGCCATCCGCGCCATGCTCTCGCCGCACGCGGTGGTGCTGCGCGGCGGCGTGCGGCGCGAGATCGACGCGGCCGAGCTGGTGCCCGGCGATCGTGTGCTGCTGGCCTCGGGCGACCGCGTTCCGGCCGACCTGCGGCTGGTGGCGGTGAAGGACTTGCGCGTGGACGAGGCGGCACTCACCGGCGAATCCCTGGCCGCGGAAAAAACCACACGGGCCGTAGCGCCCGATGCGCCCCTGGGCGACCGCGAAGGCATGGCCTATTCCGGCACGCTGGTGCTGGTCGGCCAGGCCACAGGCATCGTCGTCGCCACCGGCAGCGCCACCGAGCTGGGCAAAATCAACCAGATGCTCTCGGGCATCCAGGTCATGACCACGCCGCTGCTGCGCCAGGTGGACCGCTTCGGCCACGCCCTGGCGCTGGTCATCCTCTGCGTCTCGGTCCTTACCTTCGCGCTCGGCACCTGGGTGCGCGGGCACAGTCCCGGCGAGATGTTCATGCTGGTCGTGGCCCTGGCAGCTTCTGCCATCCCCGAAGGCCTGCCCGCCATCATGACGGTGACGCTGGCGCTCGGTGTGCAGCGCATGGCCAGGCACCACGCCATCGTGCGACGCCTACCGGCCGTGGAGGCGCTCGGCTCGGTCACGGTGATCTGTTCCGACAAGACTGGCACGCTCACGCGCAACGAAATGACGGTGCAGCGCGTGGTTTGCGGCGGCCATGTTTTCGACGTCGGCGGCGTGGGGTACGCGCCCGTGGGCAACTGCAGCATCGACGGGCGCATCGTCGAAATCGCCCGCTATCCGGCACTCGCCCTGGCAGTGCGCGCCGGCGTGCTGTGCAACGACGCACGCCTGCACGAGGAAGAGGGCCTGTGGCAGGTGGTGGGCGACCCGACCGAGGGCGCCCTGTTGGTGCTCGGCGGGAAAGCCGGTTTCAGCCAGACCGAGGGGGCGCGCGACTGGCCCCGGCGCGACTCGATCCCGTTCGAGTCCGAACACCGCTTCATGGCCACCTGGCACCGCCACGCGGCCAGCCCCGAGGGTGCGGACGAAACGGGGTGGATCCTGGCCAAGGGCGCCCCCGAGCGCATCCTGGACATGTGCAGCGCCCAGCAGGGGCCGCACGGCGAGCACCCGCTGGACGTGGATTACTGGCGCCGCATGGCCACCGACACGGCGGCGCAGGGTCTGCGGCTCCTGGCCCTGGCCTGCAAGCGCGCCGACCCCGCGGGCGCCTCCCTGGCGTTCGAGGACATGGAAACCGGCTTCACGCTGCTGGCCCTGGTGGGCATCATCGACCCGCCACGCGAAGAAGCCATGCAGGCCGTGCGCGAATGCCACCACGCCGGCATCCGCGTGAAGATGATCACCGGCGACCATGCCGAGACGGCACGCGCCATCGGCGCCCAGCTCGGCATCGGCGCCGGCAAGCCTGCGCTCACCGGTGCCGAAGTGGCGCTGATGGACGACGCCGCGCTGCGCCGCGTGGCGATGGAGATCGACGTCTTCGCCCGCGCCAGCCCCGAGCACAAGCTGCGCCTCGTCAAGGCCCTGCAGGACGATGGCCAGGTCGTTGCCATGACCGGCGACGGCGTGAACGACGCGCCCGCCCTCAAGCGCGCCGACGTCGGCGTGGCCATGGGCAGGAAGGGCACCGAAGCCGCCAAGGAGGCCGCCGACATGGTGCTGGCCGACGACAACTTCGCCACCATCGCCAGCGCGGTGCGCGAAGGCCGCGCCGTGTACGACAACCTGAAGAAGTTCGTGCTCTTCATGCTGCCCACGAACGGGGGCGAGGCGCTGGTGGTGATCGCCGCCATCCTGTTCGAACTGGCCCTGCCCATGACCCCGGCGCAGGTGCTGTGGATCAACATGGTCACCTCCAGCACGCTGGGCCTTGCGCTGGCGTTCGAGCCGGCCGAGCACGGCATCATGGCGCGCCGGCCGCGCCCGCCCGGCCAGGCACTGCGGTCGGGGTTTTTCATCTGGCGCGTGCTGCTGGTCTCGTTCCTGATGATGACCGGCGCGCTCGGCCTGTTCCTGTGGGAGCTGCAGGCGGGCACGTCGTTGGAGACGGCGCGCACCATGGCCGTCAATGCCGTGGTGGTGGCGGAGATGTTCTACCTGCTCAACAGCCGCTTCATCCTCGCGCCGGTACTCAGCCGCCAGGGGCTGACGGGCAACCGGTACATCCTGCTGGCCTTGGCGACCTGCATTCCGCTGCAAATCGCTTTCACGCACGCACCCATCATGCAGGCCCTGTTCGACTCGACGGCGCTGACGCCGCTGGAATGGGCCAAGGTGCTGGGCGCCGGCCTGCTGGTGTTCGGCGTCGCCGAGCTCGAGAAGGCTTTCATCCGCCGCAGCCCATTCGCCTTGCGCCTGGCGCATGCCTGAGCACACCACGAGGAGAAGCCCATGAGCCGCCAGCCTCCCAGCCGGGACGTGCCCGCGCACATCGTCCTGGCCACCGACCTGAGCGCGCGCTGCGACCGCGCGCTGGATCGCAGTGCCCAACTGGCCGAACACTGGGACGCCGATCTGCTCGCCCTGAACGTGCTCGATCCGGCGGCCTTGCCCGACCAGGCCCTGGCCTGGGCCGGCGGTGCGAGCGACCAGGAACTGGCGCAGATCGTGCGCCAGGAACTGCACCGCGACCTGGCCGGGCTCGCCGCCCGGGCGACGCCGCGCATCGTGCGCAGCAACGACCCGGCGGACGCGATCGCACGCGAGGCGGCAGAGCGCCGCGCCGACCTGGTGGTGACCGGGGTGGCGCGCAGCGAGCTGCTCGGCCGTTTCCTGCTCGGCTCCACCGCCGAGCGCCTGGCGCGCACGCTGGAGCAGCCTTTGCTGGTGGTGCGCGGGCGGACGCGCGCGCCCTATCGGCGGGTGCTCGTGGCGACGGATTTCTCCGCTGCTGCGCATCGCGCGCTGCAGGTAGCGGCGCGCTGGTTCGCCGGCGCGGAGCTCGGGGTGTACTACGCGCACGAAGCACCGCTGGCCGGCCTCTCGTCCGACGGGGACGGCGAGGACACCGCGCTGAAAGCGGCGCGCCAGGCTTGCGCCGCTTTCTCGGCCGACAGCCCGGTACCGGCGTCCTGCGTCGTTGAGCGCGGCGCCGTCGCCTCCACCCTGGCACGCCACGTGCGCGCGCGCCAGATCGACCTGGTCGCCGTCGGCGCCAAGGGCCGGGGAAGGCTGCACGACTTGCTGCTGGGCAACACCGCCGCCCAATTGCTGCAATGGCTGCCGTGCGACGTGCTCCTGGTGCGCGCAGCGCCCGAAGCGCCGGCGCAGGCGGTCACGGCCTGACGTCCGGCACGGCGGCCACGTCGGGCAGATCCTTGACCAGGCGCTCGCGCTGCGCGTGCAGCGTGTGCTCGCCGTCGGCGAAGCGCAGCGCGATCTGGCGGAAATCCTCCGACAGCTCCATGAAGGCGTCCACCAGGTCGGGGTCGAAATGGCTGCCCCGCCCGTCCAGGATGATGCGCACGGCCTCCTCGTGGCTGAAGGCCTTCTTGTACACGCGCTCGGAAATCAGCGCGTCGTACACGTCGGCCACCGCCATGAGGCGCGCCGACAGCGGGATGTTGTTGCCGCCCAGCCCTTGCGGGTAGCCTGACCCGTCCCACTTTTCCTGGTGGCTGTGGGCGATCTCCTTGGCGTAGCGGAAGAAGGGGTTGCCCTGCACGGTGTGGCTCTCGGCCGCCAGGATTGCCTCCAGGCCCAGGGTGGTGTGGGTCTTCATGATCTCGAATTCCTCCGGCGTGAGCTTGCCGGGCTTGAGCAGGATCCGGTCCGGGATGCCCACCTTGCCGATGTCGTGCAGCGGCGCGGACTTGAAGATCATCTCGATCGCTTCGTCGGTGAGCTCGTCCCGGAAGCGCGGGTTGTCCTTGATGCGCAGCGCCAGCGCCTTCACGTAGTACTGCGTGCGCTGGATGTGGTTGCCGGTTTCGTTGTCGCGCGTTTCGGCCAGGGAGGCCATGGCGCGGATGGTCACGTCCTGCAGCTCCGCCACTTCGCTGGTGCGGCGCTCCACCTCCAGCTCCAGGTAGTGGTTGTGGTTCGCCAGGATGTCGCGCGCGCGCTTGAGCTGCAGGTGGTTGCGCACCCGCGCCAGTGTGATGGCGGGGTTGACGGGCTTGGTGATGTAGTCCACCGCACCCAGTTCCAGCCCCACGGTTTCGTCGTCCGAGGCGCTCATCGCGGTGAGGAAGATGACCGGGATGTCCTCCGTCTCGGGGTTGAACTGCAGGCGGCGCAGCACCTCGTAGCCGTCCATCTCCGGCATGATGATGTCGAGCAGGATGAGGTCGGGCGGGCTCTCCCCGGCGACGATCTCCAGTGCGCGCGCGCCGCTGTTGGCGAGCTTGACCTTGTAGTCCGCGCGCAGCAGGTTGCTCATCAGGGTCAGGTTTTCGGGCGTGTCGTCCACCACCAGAACGGTGCATCGGCCTTGGGGTTCGAGTAAGGGGTGGGTCATGGCGGTCACTCCTGGGGTTGGATGCCGGCACTGTCCGCGGGGACTGCCGGCGTCGCTGCGCGCAGGGCGCGCAGGGCTTGCGGGAAATCGAACGCTTCCAGCGCCCGCTGCAGGTCGGCGTACGCGGGCCCCAGCAGCGCCTGGAGGTCGGGCGCGGCTTGGTGGATCAGTGCGATGGCGTCCGCATCGTCGTCGGCCAGCAAGGCATCGAGCCGTGCGAGCAACGTGCGCGCGGCGCCACTGTCCTGCACGGCGCTGTCGGCCGAGGCGGGCGCAGCGGCCGGCAGGGCGGCTTCGAGCGCCTGGACGAGCGGCGCACAGGCGGCATCGGCCGAGGAGAGCAGGGCGTCCAGCGTGTGCGCGGGCGCCTGCCGGGCAATCGCTTGCTCGGCGGCCTCGGCCTGTGCGGCCAGCGCGGCTGCCCCAATGGTGGCGGCCGTGCCCTTGAGGGTGTGCAGGGTGCGCTGCGCGTCCGGCCACAGGCCGGCGCCGAGCTGCGTGCGGGCCCGGGCCACGGCGCCGGCCTGCCCGGCAACGAACCGGCGCAGCAGCTCCTCGTAGACGTCGGCCTTGTCGAGCGTGCGGCGCAGCCCGGCGGCGCTGTCCAGGCCGTCGATGCGTCGCAGCGCTTCTGCCAGAGCGCGTGCCGCCGGCGCAGGAGGCGGCGGGGCGGGAGCGGCCGGAGCGCGCGCCGGGATCCAGCGCAGCAGCTGACCAAACAATTCGTCCGGGTCGATGGGCTTGGCAATGTGGCCGTTCATGCCTGCCTCCAGGCAGCGGTCGCGGTCGGCGCTCATGGCATTGGCCGTCATTGCCAGCACGGGCAGACGCGCCCAGGCGGGGTTCTGGCGCAGCAGGCGCGTGGCGGTCAGCCCGTCCATCACCGGCATCTGCATGTCCATCAGCACGGCGTCGTAGGGGTTGCGTGCGAGCATGTCCAGCGCCGCCTGGCCGTTGTCGGCCACGTCCACCGCCAGGCCGGCCTCGCCGAGCAGTTCGGCGCCCACCTGCTGGTTCAGGTCGTTGTCGTCCACCAGCAGCACGCGCGCGCCGCGGATGGGCGCCAGCGCCTCGCGCGTGGTGCCGCCGGGCGCCAGCGCGTGCGCGGGCTCCGGGGTGGCGAGCGCCGCATGCCCCAGCGCGGACATGGCGGCATCGAACAGTTGCGAGGGGCTCACCGGCTTGGTCAGCATGTGGCCCATGCCGCTCTTTTCCAGCTCGGGGAGGGCATCGTCGCGCCCGTAGGCGGTGACGAGGACGCCCGCCGGCGGCGCAGCCAATCGTGCCAGTTCGGCGTGCGTGGCGAAGCCGTCCATGCCGGGCATCTTCCAATCGAGAAAGGCCACGACGAAGGGCCTGCCCGCCGCCTCGGCGTTCCGGGCCAGTGCGAGGGCCTCCTCGCCCGAGGACGCCGTGCTCACGCGAAAGCCCATGGACTCCAGCATGCTGGCCAGGATGTTGCGCGCCTGCTCGCTGTCGTCCACCACCAGCACGCGGCTCCCACGCAGGTCGGGCGAGGGCAGCAGCGGTGCCTGGCGCGTCTGGCCCAGTCCGACGCGGGCGGTGAACCAGAAGGTGCTGCCCGCGCCCGGCGTGCTGTCCACCCCTACGGCGCCGCCCATCAGTTCGGCCAGCCGCTTGGAGATGGCCAGGCCGAGGCCGGTGCCGCCGTAGCGCCGTGTGGTGGATGTGTCGGCCTGGACGAACGAATGGAACAGCCGCGCCTGCTGCTCCGCGCTCAGGCCAATGCCGGTGTCCTGCACCTCGAAGCGCAGCAGCAGCCCGGCTTCGTGGGCGCCGTCGTCCTGAGCGAGTTCGCGCACGCGCACGACGATTTCGCCCGCGTCGGTGAACTTGACGGCGTTGTTGGCGTAGTTCACCAGAATCTGCCCCAGCCGCAACGGGTCGCCACGCAGCTGGTCGGGCAGGGTGGGGGAGACGTCGAACATCAGTTCCAGCCCCTTGGCGGCGCATTTCTCGGCCAGCAGGTTGGCCACGTTGTCGAGCACGCCGCGCAGGTCGAAATCCACCACCTCGACTTCGAGCCGGCCGGCCTCGATCTTGCTGAAATCGAGGATGTCGTTGATCAGCCCGAGCAGGTGCTGGCCCGAGCGCTGGATCTTCTGCACGTAGTCGCGTTGCTTGGGCGTCAGCTCGGTCCCGAGGGCCAGGTGCCCCAGGCCGATGATGGCGTTCATGGGTGTGCGGATCTCGTGGCTCATGTTGGCCAGGAAGTCCGATTTCATCTGCGAGGCGCCCTCGGCCCGGGCGCGCGCGACCACGAGCTCTTCCTCGTGCTGGCGCAGCGCCTCGTTGGCGTGGTTCAGTTCGGCGGTGCGTTGGGCCACGCGGGCCTCCAGCGCTTCCTCGTTGCGCTGCAGGGCCGCCACCAGTTCGGCCTGGGCCGCCAGCGCCTGGGACTTGGCCTGCTCGCGCGCCACGAACTGGCGCGCCATGGCGAAGGCCAGCAAGAAGGTCAGGAGCGCCTGGAACACGGTGAGCGCGGTCGTCAGGAGGGTTTGGCGCTGCACCTCGGCATTGCGCTGGTCGCCCAGCAAGGCGGACAGGCGCGCGGCATTGAGCGCCACATCCTGCACGGTTTCGCGCAGGCCGCCCAGGGCCTCGCGCAATTGCGCCATGTGCGTGCGGCTCGACGGCAGGTCCACGCTCTGGCCGAAATGGTTGTCGCCGGCGGCCACGAACGCCTGCAGCGCCGCCAGGGCCTGCGGGTAAATCGGCTCGTTCTGCATGAGGCTGCGCGCCGTGCCGGCTTCCAGGGCGCTGAAGCGGCTCAGAAAGAGCTCATAGCGCAGCGCCACGGCGTCGAGCGGCATGGAGGACGGATCGTTCACGAACTGGTGCAGGGCGTGGTCGAACCGCTCGTACTCGACATTGAGCTGCAGGAAGGACCACAGCGCATTCACGTCGCCCCGGCGCATGACGGCTTCCACGCTGCGGTACTGCTGGTATTGCACCGCGGCAACCGCCAGGTACACCAGCACCAGCCCTGCCGTGATGAGCTTGAGGAAGTGCCGGCTGCGCAGCATGCGGGCCTTGTCAGTGGATGCGCAGCACGCTCAGCTGCCACGCCGCGCGGTTGTAGTACAGCTCCGAGCGCAGCTCGGCCTTGGTGTCGAAGGGGTAGACGATGAACAACGGTCCCTTCTCGCGCACCGGCATGGGCCGGTTGTTCATGAGCCGCGCGACGACGACGTCGTGCCGATGGATGTCGTCGAACGGGATTTCCGTCTTGTAGTCGTTCAGCGCTACGGCCGTGATGGCGCTGCCGGTGCCGCCCACGGCAGCGACCACGTCGCGCAGCAGGGGGCCGGTGAAGGTGACGGCGTCCGGGTACCACGGCGTGCGCGTGGTGAAACTGTGCTGGGGCAGCGCGGCGAGCATCTGCATGTCGAACTGCGCCTTGCCCCCCTGGTTGGTTTCGGTGATCCGGCCCTCGATGGTCAGGACGATGGGGCCGGTGGGTTTGTCCAGCGCCCAGGCGGCGGGCAGCAGGGACAACAGGCACAGCGCCAGCAGAGGGGCGTGCAGGGGGGCCGGTATGGAAACCGGGAACGGAACCCGGAACCAGGCGCGCAGCAGGCGTTTGTCAGGCATGCCATCCCTTTCTTGCGAACCGGTGCCAGCGCGGCGCGACAGCGCCGTGGGCGGCACCTGGGTGGAATGGTTATATCAGCCGCTGGTGGTTTTGTAAGGAAAATTTGCAGACCGTACGCAGGAGTCGGAACACCGGTGTTGCCCCCTGCCGAGGTCCGGGCACAAGCCTTGCAAACTACCAAAACAATAGCTACCAGCGCTTATAGGGCATGCGCTGAAGGCCTTTTTTATTAGATATTCCGGTCGGGCCAGCGGTCGCGCGCTACTTGCGCTGCATCGGGCAGGTCTTGATACCCAGCAACGAATACGCCGGGCAGGACCCCACCAGCCCGGTGGCCAACGGAACAATACCGATCCAACCCCACAGGCCGATCGTTCCCGTGGCCGCCAGCGCGATCAGGAGCAAGCCGGCGACGATGCGCAGAATGCGGTCGAGGTTTCCTACATTGGTCTTCATCTGATTTCTCCCGAAGAGCGCGCCCGCCGGGCGCGCAGGTTGAATGGGCCGGCCGCTCAGCAGCCCGGCTGCACGCCGAGCTTGCGCAGCATGGTTTCCAGCATGCACCAGCCGGTGACGGCGCTTTGCAGCAGATTGGCGCCGACGAACGCCGTGAACGCCAGGAACCATGGGCTGACGAACAGCGGACTGCCGGAAATGCCGAGCGCGAGCGACAGCAAAATGAACGTGCCCGCGAGCAAGCGGACGAGTTGCCAAGACTTCATAAAAACCTCCATGCCGATGTTGACTACATTATTTAACTAACAAACTAAATAGTCAACGTGCATACTGTGCGGAAAAATCCACTTTGCCCGCTGCCGGTCTGCCGACGGCGGATCCCAACACGACATACCGCGAATGAAAAACCTGTCCCCTGAAGCCCTGGACCGTGTCGCCGCATATTTCCAGACCCTGGCCGAACCCACGCGCCTGCGCATCCTGAACCTGCTGCGCGACGGCGAGCGCAACGTCGGCGAACTGGCCCAGCTGTGCGGCTACACGGCCGCCAACGTCTCGCGCCACCTGGCGCTCATGGCACAGCATGGTTTCGTCGAACGCGAAAGCCGTGGCACCAGCGTGTATTACCGCATCGCCGACGACTCGGTGTACGCGCTGTGCGACCTGGTGTGCGACAACATCGCCCAGCAGTACGACCGGGCCGCCAAACAGCAGCGGGCGATGTTCTGGCACGCCGCAGAGAAGACGTGACCCATTGGATAGCCCTGCGGTCGGGTCACCCAAAGCGTTTTTTGCGGCAGTTCACGCGCACCACGGAGAAGTAGCGGAGAAGTGACGTAGTCTCACCATTTGATATTTAACATAATATACATCGTATCTACCAGCAGAACGGCCAGCCTGGCCAGAGGCGGACAACAACAACCGCCCATCTCCCGGCACAATGGCGCCATGAGACTGCTCCACACCATGCTGCGCGTCGGCAACCTCGAACGCTCGGTCGATTTCTACACCCAGGTCCTCGGCATGCAGTTGCTGCGCCGGTCCGAGAATCCCCAGTACCGTTATTCGCTCGCATTCCTCGGGTTCGACGGCGGCAACCCGGGCCAGGCCGAGATCGAACTGACCTGGAACTGGGACACCGACCACTACGAACTCGGCACCGCCTACGGCCACATCGCCCTGGGCGTGCCCGACGCAGCCGCCGCGTGCGAGCGCATCCGCGCCGCGGGCGGCAAGATCACGCGCGAAGCCGGCCCCGTGAAAGGCGGCAGCACCGTGATCGCCTTTGTCGAAGACCCCGACGGCTACAAGATCGAGCTGATCGAGCGCGCTTCCGAGGCCGCTGGCGGCGGCCTGCGCTAGCCGCGAACTCTCCAAAAGATAGCTTCAAACCCAATACCAGTAAGCGCTAGAGCGTGTTTTCCTTGGTTCTTTTCGTTCCGCTACCACGCCCCCATGGATGAACTCGGTGCGCACCTGCTGCGCCGCACGACGGCCGAATGGCGCGCGCACGGCGGCGACCTGTGGGTCTTCGGCTACGCCTCGCTGATCTGGCGCCCGGAGTTCGATTTCCTGGAGCGGCGCCCGGCGCGCGTGCACGGCTGGCACCGCGCGCTGCGCATGTGGAGCCGCGTCAACCGGGGCACGCCCGAATGCCCTGGCCTGGTGTTCTGCCTGCTGGCCGGGGGCAGTTGCCAAGGCATGGCGTTTCGCATTCCAGAGGCCGAAGGCGAAGCGGTGCTGGCGCAGCTGTGGCGGCGCGAAATGCCCATGCCCACCTACCAGCCGCGCTGGCTGCCCAGCCACACCGACGCCGGCGCCGTGCGTTCGCTGGCCTTCACGCTGCCGCGGAGTAGCCCCAGCCACACCGGCGAGCTCTCGCCCGAGGAATACCGGCGCATCTTCCGCCAGGCCTTTGGCCGCTACGGCAGCACGCACGACTACGCCCACGCGACCTACGAGGGCCTGCGCGCCGTCGGCATCCGCGACCGGCGGCTGGAGCAGCTGATCCGCGCCGCCACCCCCGGGCAAGGCACGCCCGGCGCCTGAGCCGCCCCGGCGCATGCGCGGCATCGGCTGACAGACGCCTCTGCCCGGCAGGCGCACCATGCGGCGGTGCCCGTTTCCGGGCGCGCCCCAGGAGGCCTTCATGCAACGTCTCGTCCTCGCCGCCAGCGCGGCCGCCCTCGCCCTTGCCGCCTGCGCCAGTGGCGCGCCCCGCGCGGGCGGCGCCAGCGTGCAGCCGCCCAGCGCCACCGCCCAGCTCGAACCCACGCAAGGCCACCAGGCGCGCGGGCGCATCACCTTCACGCAGCTCGGCGACAAGCTGCGCGTGCACGGCGAAGTGGTCGGCCTCGCGCCCAATTCGGAGCACGGATTCCATGTGCACGAAAAAGGCGACTGCTCCAGCAGCGATGGCAGCAGCGCCGGCGGCCACTTCAACCCGCACCAGCGCAAGCACGGCATGGCCATGGGCGAGGAACACCACACCGGCGACCTGCCCAGCCTCCACGCCAACGCCCAGGGCGTGGCGCTCATCGACGTGCAGATCACCGGCGTGCGCGTCGGCAGCGGCATGGACGACATCGTCGGCCGCGGCCTCATCGTGCACCGCGACCGCGACGACTTCACCACCCAGCCCACCGGCAACGCCGGGCCGCGCCTGGCCTGCGCGGTCATCCGCGCCCGCTAACCGGGGGCGGTACGCCGCAGCAGCTCGGCCGCGCGCTCCAGGTCGGCCGGGGTGTCGATGTCGGCCACGGTGCCGCTGTCGTCCACCGCCACGCTGCACAGCGCGCCACGCGCCTGCGCCGCCCGCACCAGCGCGCTCGCACCCTGCTCCCCGGCAAGCGCCATGAGCGCCGGGCCAAGCGCCGCCGCGAACCCGACTGGGTGGCCGCGCACGCCCCGGTACACCGGCGCCGCGACCTCCGCACCCGCCTGCAGCGCCGCCGCGACGGCGCGCAGCGTCTGCGGCTGCACCAGCGGCAGGTCGCCCGGCAGCACCAGCCAGCCGGGCGCCTGCGCTGCCGCGCGCACCGCCGCCGCGATGGAATCCCCCATGCCGGGGTGGCCGGCGTCTTCCAGGTGCCAGGGCAGGCCGCTCGCGCGCACGGCGGCGAGCGTGCGCTGTAGCACGGCCACGCCGTCCAGCAATGCGGCGAGCTTGTGGCCCTGGCCGCCGGCAGCGCGGAAGCGCTCGCCCCGGCCCGAGGCCAGCACCAGCACGCAGGGCTGCGAATCAGCGGTTTTCGTGGGAAAAGCAGGCATCGGGGGCGCGGTCGGCGGCACAATCCTGGCATGACTGTACCCCCCTCTTCCCTCGCCGAACTGCGCAAGAGCTACGAGCGCGCCGAACTCAACGAGGACGCCTCGCACGCCGACCCGCTGCAACAGTTCAACCAATGGCTGGGCGAAGCCATCGCCGCGCAGTTGCCCGAGCCCAACGCCATGACGCTGGCCACGGTCGGCAGCGACCTGCGGCCAAGCACGCGCGTCGTCCTCATCAAGGGCTGCGACGAGCGCGGCATCGTCTGGTTCACCAATTACGACAGCCGCAAGGGCCGCCAGCTCGCCGGCAACCCCTACGCCGCACTGCAGTTCCACTGGGTCGAGCTCGAGCGCGTGGTGCGCATCGAAGGCCGGGTCGAAAAGACCAGCGACGCGGAGAGCGACGCCTACTTCCAGTCCCGGCCGCTGGATTCGCGCATCGGCGCCTGGGCCAGCCCGCAGAGCGACGTCATCAGCGGGCGCGGCGTGCTGGTGGCCAATGCCGCGCGCTACGGCGCGCAGTACCTGCTGAACCCGCCGCGCCCACCGCACTGGGGGGGCTTTCGCCTGGTGGCCGACCGCTGGGAATTCTGGCAAGGGCGCAAGAGCCGGCTGCACGACCGGCTGCGCTACCGCACCGAAGGCGGCGCCTGGGTGCGCGAACGCCTCGCGCCTTAGTCACGCGCCCGTTCCCGCCCCCTACCCCGCCACGAAACGCGCCGCCGCCCAGATGGCCACCGGCGCCGTCACCAGCGCCAGCGCCGTCGAGACGGCGACGCTGGCCGTGACTTCGTCCTGGGCCACGGCGTAGCGCTGCGCGAACAGAAAGACGTTCGCCCCCACCGGCAGGGCCGACGCCACGATCAGCACGGCCAGCGGCAGGCCGGACATGCCGAGCGCCCAGCCCATGCCCGCCAGCACCAGCGGGTGCAGCACGCATTTCACAAGCGCGATGCGCAGCGCCGCCTTGAAGTGGTGCCCCACGCGGGTGAAGGCCAGCGTCACGCCGACGAGCAGCAGCGCCATGGGCCCGAGCGCCTGGCCGAGCAGTTGCAGGGGCCGGTCCACCATGGCCGGCAACACGAGCCCCGTCTGCGCGAACAGCAGCCCGGCGATGATGGGCAGCGGCACCGGGTGCAGGATGCCGTTCTGCACGGCCTGCAGCACGGTGCGCAGCATGTGCTGCGGCGCCTGGCCAGGCCTGCCGGCGCGTTCGCGCGCGGCGGCGAGCTCGAACACCACCGTGGCGGCGGTCAGCAGCACCAGGGCGTGCACCGAGATCAGCGTGAACAGCGTGACCAGCCCGGCCTCGCCGAAGGCCAGGCCGATGAGCGGCACGCCGATCATGATGGTGTTGCTGAAGACATGCGCCAGCGCCCGCGCCGCCGCCAGCGTGCCGAAGCCCTGCAGCGCCAGCGTGGTGGCGAACACCAGCACGGCGGCGGCGAAATACACACCGATCGGGCCGAGTTCCAGCGCTTCGAGCCGCACCGTGCTCATGGTGCGAAACAGCAGCGCCGGGGTGAGCACCATGAACACCAGGTTGGAGAGGTCCTTGACGGCCGACGCGCGTATCCACTCCAGGCGCGCGCTGGCAAAGCCGATGGCGATGAACAGCACCACCGGCACCAGGGCCGCGAGCACGCCCTGGTTCACGCCGCGCCCCGTGCCGGCGCCGCGGCGCGCATGCAGATACTCATGAATAGATAGCTAGAAAACCAATACAGGCAAGTGCTGGAGGCCAATTTCAATGAAAACTTTGGCTCAAGCATCCTTCAGCATGCGGGCGAAGGTCTTGCGGAATTTCTCCACCTTCGGGCCGACCACGAAGGCGCAGTAGCCTTGCTCGGGGTGGCGCGCGTAGTAGTCGTCGTGGTAGGCCTCCGCCGGGTGCCAGTTCGCCAGGGGCGCCAGTTCGGTGACGACCGGCGCGCCGTAGGCGCCGCTCTGCGCCAGGTCGTCGAGCATCTTGCGCGCCAGCACGCGCTGCTCCTCGGTTTCGTAGTAGATGCCGCTGCGGTACTGCGTGCCGACGTCGTTGCCCTGGCGGTTGCGTTGCGTCGGGTCGTGCGTGGCGAAGAAGATCTCCAGAATCTCGCGCAGGCCGATCACGCTTGGGTCGAAGCGCACGCGCACCACCTCGGCGTGGCCGGTGTCGCCGCTGCACACCTGCTCGTAGCTGGGGTTGGGCGCGTGGCCGTTGCTGTAGCCGCTTTGCACGTCGGTGACGCCGCGCACGCGGTCGAACACCGCCTCGGTGCACCAGAAACAGCCGCCGCCCAGGGTGATGCTGGCTTGCGCCGCCCCGGCGCCGGCGCTGGATGAATTTTTCACTGCGTCCATGGTGTCACGCTCCCTGGAGTTGTTCCGCGTTCCACGGCCCGGTCCAGACCAGCGCCGGGTTGTTGGCATGGTCCACCAGCATCGCGCGCACCCGCTCCTGCCACAGCGCCGCGAAGCGCTCGAGCTCGGTGGCGTCGGCCTGCCGCGAAAACGCCTTGGCCATCAGGGGCCGCATCGCGTCCGGCCAGGGCAGCAGGGCGCTGTCCAGGTGCACGCTGACCGCCTTGCCGGTATCGCGGCGGCGCATGCCGAGCACGCCGTCCACGTCGGCGCCAAAGGCCAGCAGATGCTTGCGCGCATACAGTGCGAGGCTGCCGGCGCCCGGAAAGCCGGTTTCCCCGGCCGCGCCCGTCACCAGTTGCACCACCGAGGCGATGACCCCCGTCACGCCACTGCCTGGAGCACCGCGCATGAAGACTTCCACGTCGCCGCGCACGGGCAGCGCGTCGCCGTAGAGCGCCTTCAGGCCGTGCAAGGCCATGAGGTAGGCGCCCGCCACGGTGGGGCAGGAATGGCCCGCCAAGCGCACCACATCGGCGTACCGGTATTCGATCAGGCCCTGCCGGGCGGCGCCGAGAAACTCGGCCAATGGGTCGCGCAGCGTGACGCGGGGCGCTTGCGCATAGAACTCGGGAAATCCCTGGTCGCGCGATTCGGTCATGGTGGGTGCTGTCCTCCAAGTGCAGGGGCTGCGGCACCGCAAGCGCGCCGTTCCGGAATCGTAAACACCTTGAGCGCCTCTTTGGGAATTGGGGCTATTGCAGGCGAACACACATTTTCATTGACCCTCGCCAGCGCCCTTGCTACATTACTAACCAACGAGTCATTAATCACCGTGCCAGCCCGTCCTTCGCTCCCATTGCCCGCACCCAAGCGCGCGCGCCGCAAGCAAGCCCGCCCGGGCGAACTGCTGGATGCGGCGCTCGATCTGTTCGTGGAAAAGGGCTATACCGCCACCCGCGTGGAAGAAGTCGCGGCACGCGCCGGGGTCTCCAAGGGCACGCTGTTCCTTTATTTTCCGAGCAAGGAAGACCTCTTCAAGGCCGTGGTGCGCGAGAGCATCGTCGGCCGCTTCGAGGAATGGGGCGCACTGTTGGAGCAGTTCACCGGCAGCACCGGCGAGATGCTGCGCATCTGCTACCAGTCGTGGTGGGAACGCATCGGCTGCACACGCGCTTCGGGCATCACCAAGCTCATGCTGTGCGAGGCCGGCAACTTCCCGGAAATCGTCCAGTTCTACCAGCACGAAGTCATCGACCCGGCGCACGCGCTCATCCGGCGGGCGCTGGAGCGCGGCATGGCCTCGGGGGAATTCCGCACCATGGACCTCGACTACGCCGTCCAGACGGTGGTCGCGCCGCTTATGTTCCTGACACTCACCCGCCACTCGCCCGTTGCCTGCATGCCGCACGGGGCCGATTTCAATCCGCAGGCCTTCATCGACCACCAGATCGACCACCTGCTGCACGGCCTGTGCGCCGCACCCCCGCCCTCCTCGCACCCCTTCCCATGAAACGTCTGATTCCCTGGATGGTCGCCGCCGTCGTGCTGGCCGTGGTCGCGGCCGGCGCGCTGCGCGCAATGTCGGCGCGCAAGGCGCAGCAGCAGGAGGCCGCCGCGCTGCGCACCGAGCATGTCGTGCTGGACATCGCGCCGGACGAGCTGCTGCCCGTGCAAGCGCGCACGCTCAGCCTCGGCGTGCCCGTCTCGGGCAGCGTGCGCGCGGTGCACACCGCCACCATCAAGGCGCGCGTCGCCGGGGAGTTGCAGGACCTCACCCTGCGCGAGGGCGACGCCGTGCGCGCCGGCCAGGTGGTGGCGCGCATCGACCCGACCGAAACCCAGGCGCGTGTGCGCCAGGCCGAACAGCAGGCCAGCGCCGCGCAGGCGCAGGTGGTCATCGGCCAGCGCCAGTTCGACAACAACCAGGCGCTCGTGGCCCAGGGATTCATCTCCAAGACGGCGCTCGACACCTCGCTGGCCACCCTGGACGCGGCCAAGGCCACGCACCAGGCCGCCGTCGCCGCCGCGCAGGTGGCGCGCAAGGCACTGGCCGACACGGTGCTGCGCAGCCCCATCGAAGGCCTGGTCGCGCAGCGCCTGGCGCAGAACGGGGAGCGCGTGGCCGTGGAGGCGCGCATCCTGGAGGTCGTGGACCTCTCGCGCCTGGAAGTCGAGGTGCTGGTGCCGGCCGCCGACGCCGCCCGCGTGCGCGTCGGCCAGGCGGCCGAGCTGCGCCTGGAGGGCGCCGAGCGCAGCATCGCCGCGCAAGTCGCACGCATCAACCCGAGCGCCCAGGCCGGTTCGCGCGCCGTGCCCATGTACCTGAGCATCGAGGGCGGCGCCGCCCAGCCGGGGCTGCGCCAGGGCGTGTTCCTGCAAGGCAGTATTGTGGCCGGCACCGAGCAGGCCCTGGCGGTGCCGCTGGACGCCGTGCGCACCGACCAGTCCACGCCCTACGTGCAGGTGGCCGAGAACGGCAAGGTGGTCCACCGCAAGGTAACGACCGGCGCCCGCGCGCAGGTCGGCGGTGCCACCTGGGTGGCGGTGCAAGGCCTGAGCGCGGGCGAGCTGGTGCTCGCGGCGCGCGTTGGCGCCCTGCCCGAAGGCACGGCGCTGCGCCTGCCGGCGGCGCCGGGCGCGGCGCCCGCCCCGGCCAGCGCGGCGTCCGCGGCGCGCTAACCCTGCCAGGCCCGCGCCATGTGGTTCACCCAAGTCAGCCTGAAGAACCCCGTATTCGCCACGATGGTGATGTTCGCCTTCGTGGTGCTGGGGGCGTTTTCCTACCAGCGCCTGCAGGTCGACCAGTTCCCCAACATCGACTTCCCGGTGGTGGTGGTGACGGCCGAATACCCGGGCGCCTCGCCCGAGATCGTCGAGAGCGAGGTCACCAAGAAGATCGAGGAAGGCGTCAATTCCATCGCCGGCATCAACGCCCTGACCTCGCGCAGCTACGAAGGCAGCGCCGTCGTCATCATCGAGTTCCAGCTGCACATCGACGGCCGCAAGGCGGCCGAGGACGTGCGCGAGAAGGTCGCCAGCGTCCGCCCGCTGTTGCGCGACGAGGTCAAGGAGCCGCGCGTGCTGCGCTTCGACCCGGCAAGCCGCCCGGTGTGGTCGCTTGCCGTGCTGCCGGCCGAAGGCGCCAAGGAGCCGCTCTCGCCCGCGGCCCTGACCACCTGGGCCGACCAGACCCTGAGGAAGCGCCTGGAAAACGTGCGCGGCGTCGGCGCGGTCAATCTGGTGGGCGCCACGCGGCGCGAGATCAACATCTACCTCGACCCGGCCGCGCTCGAAGCCTTCGGCGTCACGCCCGACCAGGTGGCCAGCGCCGTGCGCAGCGAAAACCAGGACCTGCCGCTGGGCGCCATCCGCTCGCAGAACCAGGAGCGCGTCGTGCAGATCGACGCGCGCATGCAGCGGCCGGAGGATTTCGGCAAGATCATCGTCGCCCGCAAGGGCGGTGCGCCGGTGCGCATCGACCAGCTGGCGCGCGTGGACGACGGGCCCGAGGAAATCGAGAGCCTGGCTCTCTACAACGGCCAGCGCACGCTGCTGCTTTCGGTGCAGAAGGCGCAGGGCGAGAACACCATCGCCGTGGTGGACGGGCTCAATGAAGCCGTCACCGCGCTGCGCGCCGAACTGCCCGCCGGCGTGCGCCTGGAAACCATCGGCGACAGCGCCCGGCCGATCCGCGTCGCCGTGCAGAACGTGCGTGCCACGCTGATCGAGGGCGCGCTGCTGACGGTGCTGATCGTCTTCCTGTTCCTCAATTCCTGGCGCTCCACCGTCATCACGGGTCTCACGCTGCCGATTTCCATCATCGGCACCTTCCTGTTCATGTACTGGTTCGGCTTCACCATCAACATGATCACGCTGATGGCGCTCAGCCTGTGCGTGGGCCTGTTGATCGACGACGCCATCGTGGTGCGCGAGAACATCGTGCGCCACGTGCAGATGGGCAAGGGCGCCTACCAGGCGGCCATGGAGGGCACGCAGGAAATCGGCCTGGCGGTGCTGGCGACCACGCTTTCCATCGTCGCGGTATTCCTTCCGATCGGCTTCATGGGCGGCATCATCGGCAAGTTCTTCCACGAGTTCGGCATCACCATCGTCGCGGCGGTCCTGATCTCGATGTTCGTCAGCTTCACGCTCGACCCCATGCTCTCGTCCGTCTGGGAAGACCCGAGCATCCACGCCCACGGCCAGCGGCAGGCGGACCGCAGCTGGTACGGCCGGACGATCGGCCGCGTCACGGGCTGGTTCGACAGCGCCACCGAGCGCCTCGCCGAGGGCTACCAGAAGGTGCTGGGCTGGGCCCTGGTGCACAAGCTCAAGACGCTGGCGCTCGCGCTCGGCATCTTCGTGCTGAGCATCTTCATGGTGCCGCTGCTGGGCACCGAGTTCGTGCCGCCGGCGGATTTTTCCGAGACCACGATCAACTTCTACACGCCCGTGGGCTCCTCGCTCGAAGCCACCGAGGCCAAGGCCCGCCAGGTCGAGGCGGTGGTGCGCGAATTCCCCGAGGTGCGCTACACGCTGGCGACGATCAACACCGGCAGCGCGGCGGGAAAGATTTACGCCAGCATCTACGTGCGCCTGACGGACCGCAGCGAGCGCACGCGCGACGTCGTCATGCTCTCGGGCCTGCTGCGCGAGCGCCTGCGCCAGGTGGCCGGCATCACGGTCACCCACGTGGGCCTGCTCGACCCGGTGGGCGGGCAAAAGCAGATCGAGTTCTCGCTCAAGGGCCAGGACCTGCAGGAGCTCGAACGCCTCACGCAGCGGGTCATGGCCAAGCTCCAGGGCATTCCCGGCCTGGTGGACCTCGATTCCAGCCTCAAGGCCCCCAAACCCGTGGTGGCCGTGGAACTGCGGCGCGACGCCGCGTCCGACCTGGGCCTGGCCGTGGCACCCGTGGCCGCGAGCCTGCGCACCTTGATCGCCGGGCAGACGGTGGGCAACTGGCGCGCGCCGAACGACGAAACCTACGACGTCAACGTGCGCCTGGCGCCCGAGGCGCGCGCCACGCCCGAGCAGCTCGCCCAGCTGCCCTTCGCCCTGCCGGCGGCCGACGGCGGCACGCGCACCGTGCGCCTGGGGCAGATCGCCGAAGTGCGCGAATCGACCGGGCCGAACCAGATCAACCGGCGCGACATGACGCGCGAGGTGGCCGTGAGCGGCAACGCCTTCCACCGCTCGACCGGCGAAATCTCCGCCGACATCCGCAAGGCGCTCGACGACATCGCCTTCCCGCCGGGCTACCGCTACCAGTTCGGCGGCTCGACCAAGAACATGAACGAGGCCTTTGGCTACGCCATCTCGGCGCTGCTGCTGGCCATCGTCTTCATCTACATGATCCTGGCGAGCCAGTTCAAGAGCTTCGTGCAGCCGCTGGCGCTGATGACGGCGCTGCCGCTCACCCTCATCGGCGTGGTGCTGGCGCTGCTCACCTTCGGCTCGGCGCTGTCGATGTTCTCCATCATCGGCGTGGTCATGCTCATGGGCCTGGTCACCAAGAATGCCATCCTGCTGGTGGATTTCGCCATCCGCGCGCGCGCCGAGCAAGTGGACGAGCACGGCCGCACCGTGCCCGGCCTGCCGCGCGCCGAGGCCCTGCTGCTGGCCGCGCGGGTGCGGCTGCGCCCCATCCTCATGACCACGCTGGCGATGATCTTCGGCATGGTGCCGCTCGCCTTTGCCGTGAGCGAAGGCTCCGAGCAGCGCGCGCCCATGGGGCAGGCGGTGATCGGCGGGGTCGTCACCTCCTCGCTGCTGACGCTGGTGGTGGTGCCGGTGGTGTACTGCTACATGGACGACCTGGCCGCCTGGGTGCGCCGCCTGCTGGGCGGCAAGCGCCCGGCCGCACCGACCTAAAATCAAGGGTTTGCCCTGACCACCCCCCTTTCCTTCCGGAGACCGCCCCATGAACCTGCCGCTTAGCCCCTCTGCCCCCCACGACGACGCGTTCGAGCAGGCGCGCTTCAACATGATCGAGCAGCAGATCCGCCCGTGGGAGGTGTACGACGCCCAGACGCTCGCCGCCCTGGGCCGCGTGCGCCGCGAGGACTTCGTGCCCCCGGCCTACCGGAACCTGGCCTTCATGGACGTCGAGATCCCCCTGCGCGGCAACGCCGAGGTGGCGCTGCGCACCGGCGAATACATGCTCTCGCCCAAGGTCGAGGCGCGCCTGCTGCAGGACCTGCAGATCACGCGCAACGAGCGCGTGCTGGAAATCGGCGCCGGCTCGGGCTTCATGGCCGCGCTGCTGGCCCAGGTCGCCGACCAGGTGGTCGGCCTGGAGATCGAACCCGAACTGGCCCGGATGGCGCAGGACAACCTGGCCCGCGCCGGCATCCAGAACGCCGCCGTGCGCGTGGCCGACGGCGCCTCGGGCCTGGTGCCCGACGGCCCTTTCGACGTGATCCTGCTGAGCGGCTCGGTCGCCGCCGTGCCCAGCGACCTGCTGGCGCTGCTGCGCGACGGCGGGCGCCTGGCGGCCATCGTTGGCGAGGAGCCCGTGATGCGCGCCACCATCGTGCGCCGCAACGGCGAGCGCTTCACCACCACCCAGCCCTGGGACACCGTCGCCGCGCGCCTGCGCAACTTCCCCGAGCCCACCGGCTTTCGCTTCTGAGGCCCGGCATGGTCGAGCAGATCCCCCCGAACGCCCTCGCCGCCTGGTTCGCCGCGGCGCCTGCCGGCTCGGCCCCCGTGGTGCTGGACGTGCGCGAACCCTGGGAGGTGGCGCGCGCCAGCATCGCCCCGGACGGGTTCACGCTGCGCACGCTGCCCATGGCGGGCGTACCCACGGGCCTGGCGACGCTCGCGCCCGACCAGAGCATCGCCTGCCTGTGCCACCACGGCGCGCGCAGCCAGCAGGTGGCCATGTTCCTCGAACGCCAGGGCTTCACGCGCGTGGCCAACATCGCCGGCGGCATCGACGCCTGGTCGCTGCAGTGCGACCCCACGGTGCCGCGCTATTAGTGTGACCGCACACCTTCCCCTTTTTTCTTTCCAAGGACCTCCATGCTGCAGCTCCGGCCCCTCACCCTGACCCTGGCCCTGGCGAGTGCGTGCGCGCTGCCGGTGCACGCGCAAAGCCTGCTGGAGCTGGTGCAGGCGGCCAGCACCACCGATTCGGGCTGGCAGGCCGCGCGTGCGCAGCTGGACGCCGCCGAGGGCCGCGCCGGCCAGGCGCGCGCGGGGCTGCTGCCGAGCGCCGGGCTTTCGGCCGGCTGGTCGCTGGCCGACACGCACGTCACGCGGCCGCCGGTGGACGCACACCCGCAAACGCAGAACCTGGCCATCAGCGCCTCCCAGCCGCTCTACCGGCCGGCCAACGGCATCGCCTACACGCAGGGCCAGCGCGGCGTGGACCTGGCGCGCGTGCAACTCGACGGCGCCACGCAGGACCTGCTGGTGCGCGTCAGCCAGGCGTACTTCGACGTGCTGGCGGCCGAGGACACGCTGGCCTCGGTGCAGGCGCAGAAAGCCGCCGTGGGTGAGCAGCTCGCCGCCGCCAAGCGCAACTTCGAGGTCGGCACCTCGACCATCACCGATTCGCGCGAAGCGCAGGCGCGCTTCGACCTGGTGCGCGCGCAGGAAATCGCCGCCGAGAACGACCTGCGCGTCAAGCGCCTGGCGCTGGCCCAGGCCACCGGCCTGCCCAATGCCGACCCGCTGCCGCTGCAGCAGCCCGCGCGTCTGCCCGAGCCCACGCCGCAGGACGTTGCCGGCTGGGTGGAGACGGCGCAGGCCGAGCAGCCCCAGGTGCGCGCCGCCGCCATCGCGCTCGACATCGCCCAGCTGGAAACCAGGAAGGCCGAAACCGGCCACCTGCCCACCGTGGACCTGCAGGCCGGCTACAGCGTGGCGCGCTACCCGCGCGGCACGGTGACGGTGCCGGGCGTCAATTCGCGCACCAACAACGCCAGCGTGGGCGTGGCGCTCAACCTGCCGCTGTTCGCCGGCTTCGCCGTGCAGAACCGCGTACGCGAAACCCTGGCCCTGGAAGAAAAAGCCCGCGCCGACCTGGAAACCACGCGCCGCGCCATCGCGCAGGCCACGCGCGCCGCCTACTTCGGCCTGGAATCGGGGCGCGGGCAGGTCAGCGCGCTGGAAGCCGCCGAACAATCGAGCAAGAGCGCGCTGGAGGCCAACCAGCTCGGCTACCAGGTGGGTGTGCGCATCAACATCGACGTGCTGAATGCGCAAAGCCAGCTCTACCAGACCCAGCGCGACCTGGCGCAAGCGCGCTACAACGTGCTGCTGGGCACGCTCAAGCTGCGCCAGGCCGCCGGCACGCTGAACCTGGACGACGTGCGCCGGGTCGACAATTTATTGGCAAAATAGGCCTCTAGCGCTTTATGGGCAGGCGTTAGTAGCTACTTATACGATAGCAAACTGCCCGCTCCGACCTAGGCTGTGGTCGGCCCCGGCGGATGCGCGTGCAGCATGGTGTCCAACGCCAAGGCCGAATGCGCGAACGCCGCGCCGGCGCGCATTTCCGCCGCCACCCAGATGGCTTCCATGATTTCTGCCTCGGTCGCGCCCGCCTTGAGCGCCGCCTGGGTGTGGCCGCGGATGCAGTACGGGCACTGCGTGACATGCGCCACCGCCACGGCCACCAGCTGCTTGGTCTTGCCGGGCAGCGCGCCATCGGCGAACACGGCGGCGCTGAAGGCCTTGAAAGCGTTCAGCGGCTCGGGCGCCAACGCGCGGCGCTTGCGCGCGATGTCCGGGCCGGAATGGGGGAAGAGGGGTTCGTCCATGCGAGGCATCCTTTCAATGGGCCGGCATCAGGCCGAAGGCGGCTGGTAGCTACCGGCCTCAGAGCGAAACGGGATCGCCAGGCGGTTCCAGCCATTGATGGCGACGATGGCCAGCGTCAGGTCCACCAGCGCCTTTTCGTCGAACTGGGCGCGCGCCTCGTCGTACACCGCATCGGGAACGCCGTGCCCGCCGAGCTGCGTCACCGCCTCGGCCCAGGCCAGGGCAGCGCGCTCGCGTTCCGAGAAGAAGCTGGTTTCGCGCCAGGCGGAGAGCAGGTACAGGCGCTGCTCGGTTTCGCCGGCGGCGCGCGCGTCCTTGGTGTGCATGTCCAGGCAGTAGGCGCAGCCGTTGATCTGCGAGACGCGCGTCTTCACCAATTCCAGCAGGCTGTGCTCCAGCCCCGACTGGCGGGTGTACTTCTCCAGCCCCAGCATGGCCGCGAAGGCCCCGGGTGATGCGGTTCGGTAGTCGATACGTTGCTTCATGCGTGTTCCTCATGGTCATTGGTGTTGTGCTCATCGCACAGCGCTGCTGGCAGGCGCTGCGGCTCGGGCCAGGGCCCGCTCGAAATCCACCTCGGCCTGCAGCCCGGCCAGGTCGCGGTGCACCACGGCCACCGCGAGTTCCTTGCCGGCGCGCCGGTAGGCGATGCGGCAGTCCTGCTGCTCCAGGTCGCCGTCGACCCGGATATCGTCCCAGCCCTCGGCGTGGCCCACGTAGGCCAGGGCAAAGTCGTACTGCTCGGTCCAGAAGAAGGGCACGGCGTCGTAGCGCTCGCGCCGGCCGAGCAGGTTGCGCGCGGCCGTCTGGCCCTGGCGCCCCGCCACCACCCAGTGCTCGACCCGCAGGCGCTCGCCGGTCCGCGCGTCGGGCCAGCGCGCAATATCGCCCGCCGCATAGATGCCGGGCACGCTGGTCTGCAGGAATTCATCGACCAGCACGCCGCGCTCTGTGGCCAGCCCCGCCTGCTCGGCCAGCCGCACCGCCGGGCGCACGCCGATGCCCACGACGACCAGATCGGCCGGGAGCACCGCGCCGTTGTCCAGCGAGACCGCGGCCGCGTCGACGCGGGCCGGGGACGCACCCAGGTGGAACACCACGCCGTGCGCCTCGTGCAGCGCCTGGAGGTACCGGCCCACCTGCGGCCCCAGCACCTTTTCCATCAGCCCGGCCTCGCGCCCGACCACCTGCACCGCCACGCCGCGCGCGCGCAGCGAGGCCGCCACTTCCAGACCGATGAAACTCGCGCCCACCACCACGGCGTGCCTGGCGCCTTCGGCGGCCTTGGCCAGCGCCTCGCCATCGGCCCGCGTGCGCAGGTAGTGCGCGTGCGGCAACTGCGCACCCGGGATGGCCAGGCGCACCGGCTCCGCGCCCGTGGCGAGCAAGAGCGCGCCCCAGGCCAGGCGGCTGCCGTCGCCCAGCTGCAGCTCGCGCTGCACGGGGTCGATGCCGACCACTTGCGCGCCCAGGCGCAGGTCGATGCGCTGCTCGGCATAGAAATCCAGCGGCCGCATCGACAGCCATTCGGCGGGGGCCGAACCGGCCAGGAAATTCTTCGACAGATTGGGCCGGTCGCAGGGCGGATGCGCATCGCTGCTGAACAGCGTCACCGGCCCGGCATAGCCCTCGCGCCGCAAGGTTTCGGCGGCGGCCTGGCCGGCGGCCCCACCACCGACGATCACGATGGATTCGGGCAGCCCGGCCTGCGCGGGCCGGCTGGGCGCCGGCCCGGCCATGCGCTTGCCGGTCACCCAGGCCTTGCCATCCCGCTCCTCCACCTGCCAGCAGCCCACGCCGCCCAGGCCAGGCGCGCGCAGCACCTCACCAGTGCGCAGGCTGAACGCCGCGTGGTGCCAGGGGCAGCGCACCGTATCGCCCACCACCAGGCCCTCGGCCAGCGGGCCGCCGTAGTGCGAGCAGGTGGCGCCCACGGCAAACAGCACGCCGCCGTGGCGCGACAGCAGCACCGCCTCGCCGAACGCGTGGCCCAGCAGCATGCCGCCCTCGGCAATGCGCTCCGTGGCCACACCGGCGGCCAAGTCGTCGCCCTGCAAGGGGTTCGGGGTATCGCTCATGGCAGGCTCCCTCCGTCCGAAGCGGCGCCCCGCCCGGCCCACGGCCCCGCGCGGGATCGGGGTCAGGGTGCAGCGGGCGCCTTGTGCTCCACCCCGGGCGACAGCCTACGCCGCTGCGCGGATCGGCCTGGGAGTAGGGGCTTTGGCCTACCCAGCCACCGCGGCCAGCGCCTGCGCCAGGTCGGCCACCAGATCCTCCGGGTGCTCGATCCCCACGCTCAACCGGATCATCCCCTCCGTCACCCCGCCGGCCGCGCGCGCTTCGGGCGAGACGAAGCTGTGCGTGGTGCTGGCCGGGTGGCAGGCCAGGCTGTCGACGTCGCCGAGCGACACCGCCTGGGTGAAGAGTTCCAGGGCGTCGAGCACGCGGGCGGCGGCGGCGCGCTGGTTCTGCGCCAGCTCGAAGGTGACCATGCCGCCGAAGCCGCCTTCCATCTGCCGCTGGGCGAGCGCGTGCTGGGGGTGCGTGGCCAGGCCCGGGTAGTGCACGGCGCGCACGGCGGGGTGGGCGGCGAGGAAGCGCGCAACGGCCAGGGCGCCCTCGCAGTGCGCGGCCATGCGCAGCGGCAGGGTCTTGATGCCGCGCAGGAACAAAAAGGCCTCCTGCGCCGCCAGGCTGGCGCCGATATGGCCCAGGCCGGTCTTGCGGATCTGCGCGATGTGCGCCGCGCTGCCGGCCACCAGGCCGCCCGTGGCGTCGCCGTGGCCGCCGAGGTACTTGGTCATGGAGTGCACGACGAGGTCGATGCCGTGCGCCAGCGGGCGCGTCAGGCAGGGCGTGCAGAAGGTGTTGTCGGCCACGGTGATGGCACCGTGGGCGCGCGCCGTGGCGGCCACCTGCGCCAGGTCGTGCATGCGCAGGCTGGGGTTGGTGAGCGGTTCGACCCAGACCATGCGCGTCGCCGGGCCGAGCGCCGCCGCCAGGCCGCTGGCCGTGCCGTCGGTCACGCGCAGGCCCCAGCGCTCGCCCAGGGAACGCAGCAGCCCTTCCGTCCCGCCGTAGAGCGGGCCGAGGAACACCAGCTCGTCGCCCGGCCGCAGGAGCGCCAGCACAGTGGCCGCCGTGGCCGCCGTGCCGCTGGCGAAGGCCGCCGCCGCTTCGGCACCTTCCAGGTCGGCCATCTTGGCCTCCAGCGCGGCCACCGTGGGGTTGCCGTAGCGGCCGTAGCGGTAGCCTTCGGCCTCGCCGGCGAAGATGGCGGCGCCGCGCTCCAGGCTGCCATAGGCAAAGGCGGTGCTCTGGGTGATGGGCATGGCGATGGCGCCGCTCGCCGGATCGGGGTGCTGGCCGGCGTGCACGGCGCGGGTGCGCAAATGGGTCATGGCGGGGAACTCCTCCTGTCGGGGTTGATTTTGCTACCGTGGCGATAGCGCTTCACCCAATAGGGACAAGCGCTAGCGCCTATTTTTGCCAAGATTTTTCCTGCTGGCGCCCGTCACGCCTGCGCCAGCGCCCAGCCCACCACCGCGCACGCGGCGACGACCAGCACCGGCGACCAGCGCGCCAGGGCAAGCAGCGCCCACGCCGCCAGCACCAGGGCGGCGTCGCTGCGCTGGTGCACGGCGCCCAGCCATACCGGGTCATAGAGCGCGGCCAGCAGCAGGCCGACCACACCGGCCTGCACGCCGGCCAGCGCCGCCTGCAGGCCCGGCCGGCCGCGCAGCGCGCTCCAGAACGGCAGGGCGGCGGCCAGCACCAGGAAGCCCGGCAGGAAGATGGTGCACAGGAGCAGCGCCGCGCCGGGCCAGCCGTGCCATGCGCCGGGCAGGAACGCGCCCAGGTAGGCGGCGACGCTGAACAAGGGCCCGGGCACGGCCTGCGCGGCGCCGTAGCCGGCGAGGAAGTCCGCCTGCGTCAGCAAGCCGGCCGGGACCACGCTGGCTTCGAGCAGCGGCAGCACCACATGGCCGCCGCCGAACACCAGGGCGCCGGCGCGGTACACGCCGCTCAGCACGGCGGCGAGCGGCGCCCCGCTCTGCACCGCCCACCAGGGCAGGACCGCGAGCGGCAGGCAGAAGGCCAGCAGCGCGGCCCCGGCCCAGCGCCGGCGCACGCGCAGCGCGCGCCGGTCGGGCGGCGGCTCATGGGCATCGGGCAAGGGGGCGGCGGCCGCCGCACCGTGCAGCCACCAGCGGCCGAGCAGCGCGCACACGAGCAGCGCCGCCAGCTGCGCGCCGGCCGTGGGCACCCAGAGCGTGCCGGCCGCGGCCAGCACCGCCAGGGCAGCGCGCGGGGCGTCGGGGCAGAGGCTGCGCGCCATGCTCCAGACCGCCTGCGCCACCACGGCGACGGCGGCGATCTTCAGGCCATGCACGGCGCCCGATTGCGCCAGGCCCGGGTAGCGCCCCAGCACCTGGGCCAGCGCCAGCAGCGCCAGGGCCGAGGGCAGCGTGAAGCCCAGCCAGGCCGCCAGGGCGCCGCGCAGGCCGGCGCGCTCCATGCCGATGGCCATGCCGACCTGGCTGCTCGCCGGGCCGGGAAGGAACTGGCACAGGGCAACGAGTTCGCCGTAGCGCGCGTCGGACACCCAGCCCCGGCGCCCGACGAACTCGGTGCGGAAGTACGCCAGGTGCGCCACCGGCCCGCCGAACGCCGTCAGGCCCAGGCGCAGGAATGCCCAGAACACCGGAGCGCCGCGCCCGGCCTCAGGCCGCATCGGGGAACAGCGCCGCCCAGCAGGCCGGGTCGCCGGCAAGCAGGTCCAGGTCCTCGGTGCCGGGCCGGGCGCAGGGCCGCGCGCCAGCTGCGCGTGCCAGCGCCGCCGCAGCCGGGGAGAAGTAGGCAATGACCTCGCACTGCAGCCGGCCTTCGAGCTCGTGGCGCGTGAACACCGCCGCGCCGGCAGGCGGTCCGGGCGGCGGGAAGCTGGCCGCGAACTGCGCGCGCAGCGCCTCCTTGGGCTCGAAGGCCAAGACGCCGTCGCCCAGCGATACGCAATACCAGTCGTGCATGTTCAAGCTCCCTTCCCTGCTTCTTCGGCCTGCGGCGCCGCAGGCGAGAGCCTACGCCGCGCGCGCCTGCTGCGTTGCCAGCAGGGCTTTGAGCGCCGCCGCCGTGCGCGCCGCGGCGCCGCCGTGCGCGGCGGCAAATTGCGTCGCCTGCGCGCGTGCGGCCGCCAGGCGCGGGCCATCGGCCGCCCAGTCGCGCGCCGCGCGCAGGCCCTCGCCCATGTCCGCCACGCGCCGCGCCGCGCCCGATGCGGCCGCCTGCTCGGCCACTTCGGCGAAATTGAAGGTGTGCGGCCCCATGACCACCGGGCAGCCGCAGGCCGCCGCCTCGATGAGGTTCTGCCCGCCCAGCGGGGCGAAGCTGCCGCCCAGCAGCGCGACATCGGCCAGCCCGTAGTACAGCGCCATTTCGCCCAGGGTGTCGCCCAGCCAGACGTCGGCGTCCTGCGGCGGCTGGCCCCACTGGCTGCGGCGCGCCACGGCGAGGCCCGCCCGGCTGAGCAGGGCAAAGACCTCGTCGAAGCGCTGCGGGTGGCGCGGGACGATGAGCCACAGCGGCCTGGCCGCGCGCTCAGATGCTTCCGAATCGATAGCTGAAAACCCTTTGCCAGCGTGCGCTGGAGGGATATTTTGCTTGAAATTTTCCAGCCACAGCGCTTCCTCGCCTTCGCGGCTGCTGGCGAGCAGCAGCACCGGCCGCGTGCCCAGGGCGCGCCATTCCCGCGCCTGCGCGAGCTGGTCGGCGTCGGGCGCGGCGTCGAACTTCAGGTTGCCCAGCACCCCGCGTACCGGGGCGCCGAGCTGGGCGAGGCGCGCGGCGTCGGCCTCGGTCTGCGCCCAGACGGCGGTGAGCGCGCCATAGGCCGCGCGCGCCAGCGGCCCCAGGCGCAGCGCGCTGGCCAGGGATTTCTCGCTCAGGCGGGCGTTGGCCAGCACCAGCGGCACGCCGCGCGCGCGGCAGCCGGCGGCGAGGTTGGGCCAGACCTCGGTTTCCATCAGGATGCCGACGGCCGGGTGGAACTGGCGCAGGAAGCGGTCGACCGCGCCGCGCGTGTCCCAGGGCTGCCAGACCTGCACGTCGCCGGGCAGCAGCAGCTTTTCGCCCTCGGCGCGGCCGGTGGCGGTGCCGTGGGTGAGGAGCAGGCGCATGTCCGGCCACTGCGCGCGCAGCGCCACCAGCAGCGTGGCGGCGGCGCGCGTCTCGCCGAGCGATACGGCGTGGATCCAGAGGAAGCTGCCCTGGCCGCTGGTGCTGCTGTGCGGCATCAGGCTGTCGAGCGGGCGGGCGTAGTGGCCAAAGCGCTCGGCCACGGCGCGGCCGTAGCCCGGTTCGGCGCGGGCGCGCCGGGCGAGCTTCCCGCGCACCAGCGGCTGGACCAGCCAGACCAGCAGCGAATACAGCCAGAGCGCGGCGCTTTGCATATCAGCTACACGCGAGCCGCAGCGCATCCATCTGGCGCGGCACCGGCCAGTGCCACCGTGGAACTGGCTTTGCCAGGCCACGGGTGGCGTCCCCCTCCCGCGCAGCGAGAGAGGGGGAAGACGCGAAGCGGCTCAGGGGGTGTTTCATCTCAATGCGCCGCGGCCTGGAGCTGCGCGTCCGGCTTGGCGCGGCGCAGCAGGGCCAGCATGGCCGCCTCGATGCGCGCCAGGGCATCGGGTGTCTGGCCCTCGAAGCGCAGCACCAGCACCGGCGTGGTGTTGCTGGCGCGGATCAGGCCGAAGCCGTCGGGCCAGTCGACGCGCAGGCCGTCGATGGTGGTCACCACGGCGGGCGCGGCGAAGGCGCCGGCCGCCAGCTGCTGCAGCTCGGCCGTGACGCGGTGCGGCTCACCTTCTGCGCAGGCGACGTTCAGCTCGGGTGTGCTGTGGCTGCTCGGCAGGGCTTCGAGCACGGCGCCGGGGTCCGGGTGGCGGCTGAGGATCTCCAGCAGGCGGCAGCCGGCGTAGGTGCCGTCGTCGAAGCCGAACCAGCGCTCCTGGAAGAAGATGTGGCCGCTCATCTCGCCGCCGAGCGGCGCGCCGAGTTCCTTCATGCGCGCCTTGATGAGCGAGTGGCCGGTCTTGTACATCACCGGCACGCCGCCGGCGGCCGCTATGGCCGGCGCCAGGCGCTGGGTGCACTTCACGTCGAACAGGATGGGCGCGCCGGGCACGCGCGCGAGCACGTCGGCGGCGAGCAGCATCAATTGCCGGTCGGGGTAGATGTTGGCGCCGCTTCGGGTGACGATCCCGAGGCGGTCGCCGTCGCCGTCGAAGGCCAGGCCCAGTTCGGCGTCGCCGGCCTGCAGGGCCTGGACCAGGTCGCGCAGGTTCTCGGGCTTGCTCGGGTCGGGGTGGTGGTTGGGGAAGTTGCCGTCGACCTCGGAATACAGCTCGGTGACCTCGCAGCCGAGCGCACGAAAGATCGCCGGCGCCGTGGCCCCGGCGATGCCGTTGCCGCTGTCGATGACGATCTTCATCGGCCGCGCCAGTTGCACGTCGGAGAGGATGCGCGCCCGGTAGGCGGGCAGCACGTCGGCCTGGCCCATGCTGCCGCCGGCGGTGATCTGCCAGCTGCGCTCCTCGATGGTGCGGCGCAGGGCCTGGATTTCGTCGCCGTAGATGGCACGGCCGGCGAGCACCATCTTGAAACCGTTGTAGTCCTTGGGGTTGTGGCTGCCGGTGATCTGGATGCCGGACGTCGCCAGCGTGCTGGCGGCGAAATACAGCATGGGCGTGGTGCACGGGCCGATGTCGATGACGTCCAGCCCCGTTTCCGCCAGGCCGAGGATGAGCGCCGTGGACAGCTGCGCGCCCGAGAGCCGGCCGTCGCGCCCCACGGCCACGGTGCGCTCGCCGGCGCGCACTGCGGCCGTGCCGAAAGCGCGGCCCAGGCAGCGCGCCACCTCGGCGTTCACGGTATCGGGCACCACGCCGCGGATGTCGTAGGCTTTGAAGATGGCGGGGGACAAGGGCACAGGCAACTCGCAGGCAGCAACAGGGTGAAACGATTGTAGGCGCCGCTTTCGGCGCCCAGGCGCAGGTCCGGAAACGGCCAGCACGCTGGGCGCGCCGGCCTATGATTCGCCCATGCCCCAGAGCGCCCCACTTCCTGACGAGCCCGACGACGCCGGCCGCTACCTGGCGCTCTGCGCGCGCGACGCGCGTTTCGACGGGCAGTTCTTCACCGGCGTCACCTCCACCGGCATCTACTGCCGCCCGGTCTGCGCCGTGCGCACGCCCCGGCGCGAGAACTGCCGCTTCTTCGATCTGGCCGCCCAGGCCGAGCACGCCGGGTTCCGCCCCTGCCTGCGCTGCCGGCCCGAGGTGGCGCCGGCGCGCCTGGCCTGGTCGGCGCAGGACGCGACCGCCCTGCTGCTGGCGCACGCGCTGCGCCTCATTGCCGCCAGCCCGGTGGAAGGCGCCGCGCCCACGGCGCAAATTGCCGCGCGGCTGGGCGTGAGCGACCGCCACCTGCGCCGCATCTTCGAGGCGCGCCTGGGCGTCACGCCGCTGCAGGTGGTGCAGACGCAGCGGCTGCTGACGGCCAAGCATTTGCTGACCGACACGCGCCTCTCCAGCACACAGGTGGCGCTGGCCAGCGGCTTTGGCAGCGTGCGGCGCTTCAACGCCGCCTTTGCCCGGCAGTACCGCCTGAGCCCGACGCAGCTGCGCCGCGCGCAGGCCGAGCCGGGCACGCCGACGCCCAGCCTGCAGCTGCGCCTGGCGTACCGGCCGCCGCTCGATACCGCGGCGCTGCTGGGCTTTTTTGCCACGCGCCAGGTGGCGGGGGCCGAGCAGGTCGACGGCGTGGACGGCGCCGCCACCTACCGGCGCACCGTGCGCCTGGGCGCGGGCGAGCGGGCGGCGCGCGGCTGGATCGCCCTCTGCTTCGAGCCGGCGCGCTGCCAGGTGCTGCTCGAAGCGAGCGAGCCGCTGGCGCCCCACCTGGGCACGGTGCTGCACCGCGTGCGCGCCCTGCTCGACCTGGACGCCGACCCCGGCGCCATCAACGCCGTGCTGCACGCCGATTTCCCGGACGGCGACGGCCTGCGCGTGCCCGGCGCGTGGGACGGCTTCGAGACGGCCGTGCGCGCCGTGCTCGGCCAGCAGGTCACCGTGGCCGCGGCGCGCACCCTGGCCGGGCGGCTGGTGGCGCGCTTCGGCGAACCGCTGGCCACGCCCTGGCCGGCGCTGACGCACCTGTTCCCCACGGCGGCGGCGCTGGCGGATGCGGCGCCCGAGGCGCTGGGTGCGCTCGGCATCGTGCGCCAGCGCCAGGGCGCCATCCTGGCGCTGGCCCGGGCGGTGGAATCGGGCGCGCTGCGACTCGAACCTGGGGCGCCGCTCGCGCCCACGCTGGCGCAACTGCGCGCCCTGCCCGGCATCGGCGACTGGACGTCGCAGTACATCGCCATGCGCGTCCTGCGCTGGCCGGACGCCTTCCCGGCGGGCGACGTGGCGCTGCAATCGGCGCTGGGCGTGCGCGCCAGCCCGTACCCGGCGCGCGCCGCCGAGGCCGCCTCCCACGCCTGGCAGCCCTGGCGCAGCTACGCCGTGGTGCGCGCCTGGGCCCGCAAACCCGCGCCCTGACAAACAATATCGCTATTTTAAATGTAGCTAAAAAGATAGGTGTAGCAAGCGCCAGAGGCCAATTTCATTCATAATTCAGCGGCCGCCAGCGCGTGTCCGCCTGCCGGAGCCTTCCATGCAATTCCATCCCCTTACCGAACAACTGCGCGTTGCCACCCCGCTGGGCCCCGTGCGCCTTGCGGCTTCGCCCACCGGCCTGTGTGGTCTGTGGTTCGAGGGCCAGCGCCACGCGCCGGCCACGCTCGACGGCCCCGACGCCTGGCCCTTCGCACGCCCCGGGCACACTCTGCTCGGCCGCGCCGCCGCCCAGCTGGCCGACTGGCTGGCGGGTGCCCGCCCCGGCTTCGACCTGCCGCTCGATCTCTCGGGCGGCACGCCCTTCCAGCAATCGGTCTGGCGCGTGCTGCTCGGCATTCCCCGGGGCGAAACATGCAGCTACGCCGAAGTTGCCCGGCGCGCGGGCGCGCCGGCCGCCGTGCGCGCCGTGGGCGCGGCCGTGGGGCGCAACCCGATCTCGCTCGTCGTGCCCTGCCACCGGGTGCTGGGCGCGGGCGGCGCGCTCACCGGCTACGCCGGCGGGCTGGAGCGCAAGCGCGCCCTGCTCGCCCTGGAAGCCCCGGCAGGCACCGCATCCCTGGCAGAACGGCGCGCGGCATGAGCGCTGGCGACGGTTCGCGCGCCGGTGCGCCCTGGGTCCGCGAGTTCTTCCTGCTCTCGGGCCTGTGGGGGGCTTCTTTCCTGTTCATGCGACTGGGTGCCTCCGAGTTCGGCCCCTTGCCGACGGCGGGCCTGCGCGTCGCGCTGGCCACGCTGTTCCTCTGGCCCATCCTGGTGCAACAGGGCCAGTGGCCGCAGCTGCGCCAACACTGGCGGCCGGTGCTGCTGGCCGGCCTGATCAATTCGGCCATTCCGTTCGCGCTGTATGCCTGGGCGGTGCTGCACATCACCACCGGGCTCGCGTCCATCCTCAACGCCACGGTGCCGCTGTTCGGCGCCATCATCGCCTGGCTCTGGCTGGGCGAGCGCATCGGGCGCCTGCGCTCGCTCGGCCTGGCGCTGGGCTTTCTCGGCGTGGCATTGCTGGCATGGCGCGCGCCCGGGGGTGCCGGGGGCAAGTCCGATCTGGCGTTCTGGGCCGTGGCGGCCTGCCTCGGCGCGACCACCTGCTACGCGCTGGCCGCGAGCTATGCACGGCGCTACCTGGTGGGCATTCCACCGCTGGCGACGGCCACGGGCAGCCAGCTCGGCGCGGCGCTGTTCCTGGCCATCCCCACGGCCATCGCCTGGCCCGCGCAGATGCCCGGCCTGCGCGCCTGGCTGGCGATCGCGGCGATTTCCGTGCTGTGCACCGGCATCGCGTACATCCTGTACTTCCGCCTGATCGCCAATGCCGGGCCGAGCCGCGCGCTGGCGGTGACCTTTCTCGCGCCGGTGTTCGCCGTCCTCTACGGTGTGGTCTTCCTGAGCGAGACCGTGACGCTGTGGATGGCCGGCTGCGCGCTGGTCATCGTGTTCGGCACGCTGCTGTCCACCGGCCTGGTCGGCCCCGGGTTGCTGCGCCGCAACATTCCGGCCGGGACGCCGCGCAGCCCCTGAGAAGCTGTGCACAGGCCCCGGATGGCGCATGTTCGTGCGCCCGACTCGGCCACGCCGGGTTCATTCGAACCTTCCAAGCACAAGCCGCGCCACAGGTTTTCCCTAGGCGCGCGGCCCCCCCAGCAGCTCCGGATGGGCGCGGCCTTGCCCTAAACTGCCCGCATGCTGAGCCCGCCCGTACGCCCTGAGAACCCGGCACCCGCGCCAGCAGCCAGCGGCGGCACGCAGGCCGAGGATCTCCAGGCCCTGGTCGCCTCCGAGGCCAAGTTCGGCGCCATTTCCATGCTGCTGCCCGACCCGAGCGGCATCTCGCGCGTGTCCGACGGGCGCTACATCGACGTCAACGCGGCGTTCTGCGCCATGTTCGGCATGGGGCGGGAGGCGGTCATAGGCCGCACCTCGACCGAGCTGGGCATCTGGGCCACGCCGCACGAGCGCGAGCGCCTGCTGGCCGCACTGGCGACCGAGGGCCGCGCCGAGCGCCTGGCGCTCACCGTGCGCGCGCGCGGGCAGGAGGTCCTCGGACTGATGTCGGCACGGCCGCTGCAGGTCGACGGCGAAGCCTGCATGGTGTTCGTCTTCCACGACGTCACGCAGGAGCGCCGCGTGCACGAGGACCTGGTGGCCGCGCATGCCCTGCTGACGCAGGCCGGGCACATGGCCGGCCTGGGCGCCTGGGAATCGGATGCGGCGGGCACGGTGCGCCAGTGGTCCGAATCCTGCAACGCGGTGCACGGGCTGCCGCCCGGCAGCCAACCACCGGCAGCCTACATCGAGCAGTGCGTCGCGCCCACCCACCGCGCGGCGCTGCGCGCCGCAGCGCGCGCCTGCCTGCGCGACGGCCGGCCCTGGACGCTGGACCTGCAGATCGTGCGCGGCGACACCGGCGCGCTGCGCTGGATGCGCGCGCACGGCGAGGCGGTGCGCGAGGGCGGCCGCACGCTGCACATGCGCGGCGTGATGCAGGACATCGACGCCGCGCACCACGCCGAACAGGCGCTGCGCGAATCGCAGCAGCGCTTTCGCCTGGTGTTCGAAATGCTGCCCTACCCGATGGGCATGACGCGCTGCGACACCGGCGGCTACATCGACGTCAACCCGGCGTGGGAAGCGATGACCGGCATCTCGCGCGCCGAGGCCTTTGGCCGCACCGTGATTGAGCTCGGCCTGTACACCGAGGAGGAGCGCCGGCGCGCCCTGACGTATGCCAGCACGGGCGGTGCGGTCACGCCGGTGGAATGCGTGCTCACGCCACGCAGCGGCCAAGCGCTCACGGTGCAACAATCCACACGCAAGATCACCCTGGGCGAGACCGATTGCTGGCTGTTCGCCCTGCACGACATCACCGACAGAAAACGCGCCGAGGACGACGTGCGCAAGCGCGAAGCCGTGCTCAGCCTGACGCTGGAGGCGGCCTCCGTCGGCCGGTGGGATTGCCACATCCCCAGCGGCCTGGTGACGGGGGATGCGCGCTGGCACCAGATGCGCGGCGTGCAGCAGCGCGTCGACGAGGCCGTGCCTTTCGACCAGGTCGCCGGCGCCAAGGACGGGCCGCGCATCTACGCCGAACTGCGCCGGCACGCGCGCCAGCCCGACAGCTCCTTCGATCTCGTCACCACCGTGCCGGGTGCCTATGAGAACCAGCGCTGGATGCGCAACCTGGGGAAGATCGTCGACTGGGCGCCGGACGGCAAGCCCCTGCGCATCCTCGGCGTGACCATCGACGTCACCGGACAGCGCGAACAGGAAATGCTGCTGCAGCACCTGGCGCACTACGACGCGCTGACCAACCTGCCCAACCGCGTGCTGATGGCGCAGCAGCTCACCGACGCCATGGCGCAGGCGCGCGCGCACGAGCAGCTGCTCGGCGTCGCCTACCTGGACCTTGACGGCTTCAAGCCGGTGAACGACCGCTTCGGCCACGATGCCGGCGACCGCCTGCTGCGCGCCGTGGCAGAACGCCTGACGGCCGCCCTGCGCCCGCAGGACTGCGTGGCCCGCCTGGGCGGCGACGAGTTCGCCATCCTCCTGCCGGACCTCGCCGCCAGCGAGGATGCGCAAGGCGCGCTCGAACGCCTGATGCGCAGCATTGCCGCGCCGTACACGCTGGAGGGCGAGCCGGTGGCCGTCACGGCCAGCATCGGCTACACGCTGTACCCACGCGACGACGCCGACGCCGACACCCTGCTGCGCCACGCCGACCAGGCCATGTACGCGGCCAAGCAGGCCGGGCGCAATCGCTTCCAGGAATTCGACGCGGCGCAAGAGCGCGCGCAGCGCGACACGCACGCCCAGGTGGTGCAGGTGCGCGAGGCGCTGGCAGCCGGGCAGTTCGAGCTGTACCTGCAGCCCAAGGTGGACATGCGCCTGGGCACCATCGTCGGTGTCGAGGCGCTGGCGCGCTGGAACCACCCCGAGCGCGGCGTGCTCAGCCCCGCCGCGTTCCTGCATTTGATCGAGGGCACGGACCTCGACACGCAGTTCGGCACCTGGGTGGTGCAGTCGGGCCTGGCATTGGTCGAGCGCCTGGCGCAGAGCGGCACAGCGCTGCCGGTGAGCATCAACATCTCCGCGCCGCATCTGCAGCAGCCGGACTTCGCGCGCTGCATCGGCGAGCAGCTGGCAGCGCACCCGCGCTCACCCGCACACCTGCTGGACATCGAGATCACCGAAACCGCCGCCCTGCTGCAGATCGACACCGTGGCGCAGACGCTGCGCGAGCTGCGCGGCCTGGGGCTGACGATTTCGCTCGACGACTTCGGCACCGGCTATTCGTCGCTCACCTACCTGCGCCGGCTGCCGCTCAACACGCTCAAGATCGACCAGAGCTTCGTGAGCGGCATGATGGACGAGGCCGGCGACCTGGCCATCGTGCAGGGCGTCATCGGCCTGGCGCGCTCGTTCGGCTACCGCGTGATCGCCGAAGGCGTGGAAACCGAGGACCAGGGACAAATGCTGCTGCAAATGGGCTGCGCGCAGGCACAGGGCTACTTCATCGCCCGGCCGATGCCGCTGACGAAGTACCTCGAATGGGCGGCGGACTGGCAGGCGCCAGAGGCGTGGAAGCACTGAAGAAAATTGGGGTCAGACTCCAATTAACTCAGAATATTGGCCAAATCGGGCGCCAGCGCTTACCCCATAAGCGCTGGCAGCTATCAAAACAGAAGAACTATTCTCCCACCAGCGCACGCACCTGCTGGAGCGCTGCCGGATCTTCCATGGTGGTCAGGTCGCCCGGGTCGCGCCGTTCGGCGACGGCTTGCAGGGCGCGGCGCAGGAGCTTGCCGCTGCGCGTCTTGGGCAGCGCGGTGACGAAGAACACGCGCGCCGGGCGCGCCACGGCACCGAGCTGGCCGTCCACGCGCTTCATCACCTCGCCTTCGAGCTTCAGCCGCGCCGCATCGTTCTCCAGCCCCGTCGCATCGCGCGGCACGGCAAAGGCCATGGCGACCTGACCCTTGAGGCTGTCCGCCACGCCGACCACGGCGACTTCTGCGATGTTCGGGTGGGAGGAGATCGATTCCTCGATTTCCCGAGTGCCCAGGCGGTGGCCGGCGACGTTGATCACGTCGTCGGTGCGGCCGAGGATGAAGTAGTAACCGTCGGCGTCGCGGATGCCCCAGTCGAAGGTGCTGTAGATCTGCCGGCCAGGAATGGTGCTCCAGTAGGTGCTGACAAAGCGCTCGTCGTCGCCCCACACGGTCTGCATGCAGCCCGGCGGCAGCGGCCCCTCGATGGCGACCACGCCTTTCTGGTTCGGCTCGGTCAGCTCCTGGCCCGTGACTTCGTCGATCAGCTTGACGTTGTAGCCGTAGACGGCCTTGCCGGGGCTGCCGAAGCGCGTGGCCTGCTGCTCGATGCCGTTGGCCAGCGTGAGGATGGGCCAGCCGGTCTCGGTCTGCCAGTAGTTGTCGATGATGGGCACCTGCAGCGCGTCGCTGATCCACTGCGCCGTGGGTTCGTCGAGCGGCTCGCCGGCCAGCCACAGCGCCTTGAGGCTGGAGACGTCGTATTTCTTCAGCCAGGAAGGGTCCTGTTTCTTGAGCACGCGCACCGCCGTGGGGGCGGAGAACATGTGCGTGACCTTGTACTTTTCAACGATGCTCCACCACACGCCGGCGTCCGGCCGCGTCGGCAGGCCCTCGTACATGATGGTCGCCATGCCGGCGATCAGCGGGCCGTAGATGATGTAGCTGTGGCCCACCACCCAGCCGATGTCACTGGTGGCGAAATAGGTCTGCCCGGCGCGCGCGTCGAAGATGTGCTTCATGCTGGCCGCCAGCGCCACGGCGTAGCCGCCGGTGTCGCGCTGCACGCCCTTGGGCTTGCCGGTGGTGCCGCTGGTGTACAGCGTATAGCTCGGGTGGGTGGACGGCAGCCATTCGCAGGGCACCTGGGCATCCAGGTGCTGCGCGCGCAGCTCGCCCCACAAATGGTCGCGCCCGGCTTCGAGCTGCATGGGCACCAGGCCCCGGTCCACCAGGAGCACGGCTTTCGGTTTGTGCTGCGCCAGGCGGATGGCTTCGTCGAGCAGGGGCTTGTACGCCACGGCCTTGCCGCCGCGCGATCCGGCGTCGGCGCTGACCACCACCACGGGCTGGGCGTCGTCGATGCGCGAGGCGAGCGAACCCGAGGCAAAGCCGCCGAACACCACCGTGTGCAGCGCGCCGATGCGCGCGCAGGCCAGCATGGCGAAGGCCGCTTCGGCGACCATGGGCATGTAGACCAGCACCCGATCGCCCTTCTTCACGCCCAGCGCCAGCAGGCTGGCGGCCATGCGCTGCACCTCGGCGTGCAGTTCGCGGAAGCTGTAAGTGCGCTCGGTGTCGGTCTCGGTGGAGATGGCGATCAGCGCGGCCTGGTCGGCGCGATCGGCCAGGTGCCGGTCCACGGCGTTGTGGCACAGGTTGGTGGTGCCGCCAACGAACCAGCGCGCGAACGGCGGGTTGCTGTAGTCGCAGACCTGCTCGGGCGGCGTCTGCCAGTCGATCAGCCGGGCCTGGGTGGCCCAGAAGTTGTCGCGTTGGTCGATGGACTGGCGGTAAAAGTTGGCGTAGCTCGTCATGTAGGAACCCTCCGGGAACGACTCAGTGCAGACAGTGCGCAGGGAAAACTGAATTCATAATTATTCATGCACCCCTTGCGGCAAGCTGACGCAGCGCCGCCAGGATGCGGCGCGCGCCGGCTATTTGATCAGCGCCAGCGCTTCGCGGAACGCCGGGTGCTCGCAGCTGCCCAGCCATTCGAAGCCGACCATTTCCGTGGTCACCAGCTCGGCGCCGGCGCCGGCCAGGCGGTCGTAGGCGGCGTCGCGGCTGCGCTCGGTGCGCGAACTGCAGGCGTCGGTCACCACCCAGACCTCGAATTCGTCCTCCAGCAGGCCGAGCGCGGTTTGCAGCAGGCACACGTGGGCTTCGCAGCCGGCGATGACGATGCTGCTCCGCTCCGGCGCCGCCTTCTGCATGTGCTTGGGCAGGCTGCGCGCGTTGCCCGCCGGCGGTTTGGCCGGGGGGCGGAGCCATTCGCCCAGGCCTTCCTCGGCGGCGCTGAAGTGCATCTTGGCCAGCGTGTCGCGGCACAGGGCGCGCACCTCTGGGGCGTTCGGGCCCAGGCGCGAGGGATTCTGCTCGGTGCCCCACACGGGCACCTGCACCAGGTGGGCCAGCTTGGCCAGCCGCACGGCGTTGGCAAGCGTGGCCTCGGCGTCGTGGATCACGGGCATCAGCCGTTCCTGGTAGTCCACCAGCACCAGTTGGGATTGCGCGGCCTCTAGCAGCATGGATGTCCTTCCTACTTATGAAGCGGACATTGTCGCCCCAGCCGCCAGCTGCGCCAGTGCGCGCGCCAGCTCCGGTGCCATGGCGACGACGTTGCTCGCGTGGGGCACGCAGTCCGTGCTCCAGAACCCACCCACGCCGGCGGCGTGCAGAGCGGTCAGGGAGGGCGCGTCGATCAGCGCGTGCGTCACCGCCACATCCACGCTCGCGGCGCCGGCCGCGCGCAGCAGCCGCGCCGCCTGCGCCAGGGTGTGGCCGGTGCTGGCCATGTCGTCGAGCAGCACCACTGCCCTGCCCTGCACGGCGACAGGGGGCAATGCGATGCTCACGCTGCGGTCGCCGTGGCGCTCCTTGGTGCAGACGGCGTGCGCCAGGCCGTGGCGGGCGGCGGCAGCAGCCACCCACTGGGCGGACTCGCCGTCCGGACCGATGAGCAGCGCGCCGGGGCGCTGGCACACGATCCAGTCGGACAGCAGCGGAGCACCGCTCAGCACGGCGGTTTGCGCGGCGGGCACGGCCTCCTGCAGGGTGGCCACGCGGTGCAGGTGCGGGTCCACGGTGACCACGGCGTCGAACAGGCTGGCGAGGAAGGGGCCGACGATGCGTTGGCTCACCGCTTCGCCCGGGCGGAAGGCGATGTCCTGGCGCATGTAGGCCAGGTACGGCGCCACCAGTGTGAGGTGCTGCACGCCCAGGCCGCGCGCGGCGCGCGCCGCCAGCAGCAGCTCGACCAGCTTGTCGTTCGGCTGGTGCAGGCCGCGCAGCAGCACGGCGCGCTCCGGCAGACGGCCCGCGGGGTCCACGGGCAGGGTCAGCTTGAGTTCGCCGTCCGGAAAGCGGTGGCGATCGATGCGCAGGGCGCGCAGGCCGGCCGCCGCGGCCAGGCGCTCGGCGGCGGGCGCCTCGTCGTCGAAATGGAGCAGCGCCGCGGCGCCCGGAGCGTCGGCCGGCATGTCAGCTTTGCTCCAGCGCCTCGCCGGGCGGCACGGCGGCGCCGATCTGGTAGCCGCTGGACTTGGCGCAGGCCTGGCGGGCGAATTCCAGGTCGGCCGGGAAGTTGGCGTACACCCGGTAGAGCGGCGTATCGGGCGCCACGCGGTCGCCCAGCTTGCAGCGCAGGTCGACGCCGGCGACCTGCACCGCCGGCGCGCCGGCCAGGCGGGCGATGCGTGCGATGTGCAGGTTGTCGATGGCCACCACCACCCCGGCCGAGCCTGCCACGACATCGAAGCTGAGCGCGGCCACCGGCGGATGCGCCGCATCGAAGGCGCGCGCGCCCTGGGCGTTGACGATGGCCTGCATGCACGCCAGCGCGCGGCCGGATTCAAGGATGTCGCGCGCGATGGCGTAGCCGGCGCCGCCGCGCACGTCGGGGTGGAACTCCAGCATCCGGCCGGCCAGGCGCAGCGACTTTTCGCGCAGGTCGGTCGGCGCCGCCGGGTCGCACTGCAGCACGCGCATGGCGTCGCGCGCTTCCAGCACCGGGCCTATGCCGCGCCCGATGGGCTGGCTGCCGTCGGTGATCACCACGTCCAGCACCAGACCCAGGCGGCGCGCCACGTATTCGAACAGGCGGCGCAGGCGCTGCGCTTCGGGCATGGAGCGCACCTTGGCGCTGGGCCCCAGGGGAATGTCGAGCAGCAGGTGTGTGGAACCGGCGGCCAGCTTCTTCGACAGGATGGAGGCGACCATCTGGCCGGGCGAGTCCATGGACAGCGGGCGTTCGACGGAAATCAGGACGTCGTCGGCCGGCGAGAGCTGCGCCGTGCCGCCCCAGACCAGGCACCCGCGGTGCGTGCGCACGATCTCCTGCAGCCGCGGCAGCGCCAGTTCCACCTCGGCCAGCACTTCCATGGTGTCGGCCGTTCCGGCGGGGGACGTGATGGCGCGCGACGATGTCTTGGGGCACAGCAGCCCGTGCGCGGCGACGATGGGCACCACCAGCATGGAAGTGCGGTTGCCGGGGATGCCGCCTATGCAGTGCTTGTCCACCACCAGGGGCTCGTGCCAATCGAGCCGCTGGCCGCTCGCGGCCATGGCCTGGGTGAGGAAGTACACCTCTTCCCGGTCGAGTTCGTCGCGCGCGCAGCCCACGACGAAGGCGGTGAGCTCGATCTTGGAATAGCGCTTTTCCACGATGTCGCGCACGATGGCGTGCATCTCGTCCTGGATGAGCCGCTCGCCCGCCAGCTTGCGAAACAGCGCCTTGATGGACGCCGGCCGCTCGGCTTGCGCCACGAGGATGGCGTGGCCTTCCGACACGTCGAGCTGCGCGAAGGCGTCTGTCGACAGGCCGATCTCATCGCGCGCGACAAGCGCGTCGTCGTCGACCACGTTGAGCGTCGCCAGGATCCGCCGGCCATTGGCGCGCACTTCGATCTTGGAGAGCGCCTGGAAGCCCTCGGCGCGGTAGACAGCGCAATCGCGGTGCAGGTAGGCGACGTTTTCGCGCCAGGTATCGATGGCCACGCGCCGCAGCGCCAGGCAGGAGCCGGGCGCGCTGGCGGCCGGGACGTCTGAAAGAGGATTGGCGCTGCGCATGGGAGGGGTCAAGGGCACATACCCGTGCAGGGTAACCCATAGCGCCACCGCCACCGGCGCAGCGCCCTGATGCAGCGCAAGAACCGCCTGCGGAAATCCGGGTCCCCAGGCAGTCGTGGTACCCTCCGCGCCCATGTTGCGTTGGATTTGCCCCCTGCTCCTGTCTGCCGCCTGTGCCCAGGCCCTGGCCCAGCCGCTTGCCGACGCCGCGCCCGCCCTGGCCGTGGCCGAAACGGCAGACGCCGCCAAACCACCGGCCGATTCCGCCATGCTGCGCACCTTCGAGCGCGCCGGACACGTCGTAGCCGACCAGGCGCACCACGTTGCCGACAACACGTCCGCCCTGGTCGCCACCGCCGTCGGCTTCATGGGTCTGCGCTACCGGCGCGGTGGCAACAGCGAGGAAACCGGCTTCGACTGCAGTGGCTTCGTGCGCGCGGTGTACGAAAAAACCGCCGGCCTGGTACTGCCCCGGCGTGCCAAGGACCAGGCCGCCAGCACCAAGGTCATCGACAAGGACGAACTCCAGCCGGGCGACCTGGTGTTTTTCAACACCATGCGCCGCGCCTTCAGCCATGTCGGCGTGTACATGGGCGACGGCAAGTTCATCCATTCGCCGCGCAGCGGCGAAAAAGTGCGCGTGGACGACCTCCAGGCGAGCTACTGGAAAAAGCGCTTCAACGGCGCGCGGCGCGTCTCCCTGGACGCGCAGGCCAGCGCCCGGCTGGCCGCACTGCGCGAATAGGCCCGGCCGCCCCCGCGCCCATGCAGCGCTCCGCCCACGACCAGGCCTACCTGCGCAGCCTGCTCGCGCGGCGCAACCAGGACGAGGCGCTGCAGGCGCACATAGACGCCGAGATCGAGGCCGCCTTCGTGCGCCAGGTGGCCATCCTGGTGCTGGACATGTGCGGCTTCACCAGCACCACTAGCCGCCACGGCATCATCCACTTCCTGGCCATGGTGCACCAGATGGAGCAGGCCGCGCGCCCGGCCGTCGAGGCCAACGGCGGCGAAGTGGTCAAGCAGGAGGCGGACAACCTGTTCGCCGTGTTCACCGAGCCCACGCACGCGCTGGAGGCGGCGCTCGACATCCGCCGCGCGCTCGACGCCATGAACGCCGTGCGCCCGCCGCAGAGCGCGCTCTACGCGAGCATGGGCATAGGCTATGGGCGCACGCTGGTGGTCGCGCACACCGACCTGTACGGCGCCGAGATGAACTTCGCCTGCAAGCTGGGCGAGGACGTCGCCGGCCCGGGCGAGATCCTGCTCACGTCCGCCGCGGCCGAAGCGCTCGCACCCGGACGCTACCGGCTCGCCGAGATCACCCCGGTGGTCGGCGGCGCGGCGCAAAGCGCCTACGCCCTCCAGGCCTGCCTGGTCGAACGCCCGCTCGCAGGCCCATGAAGAAGCCCACGCACGCATCTCCCGCCCCCGCCGACGCTGCCATCGAGGCCGCGGCGCTGCGCGCCCGCAGCCTGCTCAAGCGCCGCGCCCTCGTCGCCGCCGCTGCCAGCGCGGTGCCGGTGCCCGGAATGGACTGGGCGGTGGACGCCGCCCTGCTCTCGCGCCTCCTGCCGCAGATCAGCGCCGAATTCGGCCTGACGCCGGAGCAGCTCGACGCGCTCGACCCGCACAAGCGCGAGCAGGTGCAGAAGGCGGTGGCCATGGTCGGCTCGGTGCTCATCGGCAAGTTCATCACGCGCGACCTGGTCCTGAAGGCCGTGCGCGCGCTCGGCGTGCGCATGACCACGCGCCAGCTGAGCAAATACATTCCACTGGCCGGCCAGGCGGTGTCCGCCGCGCTGGGCTACGCCACGCTGCGCTTCCTGGGCGAGCAGCACATCCGCGACTGCATGACCGTGGCGCGCATCGCCCAGCTGCGCCTGCCGGCGCCGGACGCTACCTAATCAATAGCTGGAAACGGTTTCTGGACGGTCGCTAGAGCCATTTTTCTTGTGAAAAAACTGCGGTGGCGCCGGCGTGCTGCCTGCTATACCCACTCGCACTCGCAGGTGAAGTGGCGCAGGAACTTGGGCTGCTTGGTGATGCGCACGCCGCGGATGCTGGCGGCCTTTTCCTTCACCTCGGCGATCACCTCCGCGGCGTAGTCGAAGTGGCTTTGCGTGTACATGCGGCGCGGAAAGGCCAGGCGCACCAGCTCCATGCTGTGGAAGGTCTCGACGCCGTCGTCGAGGCGCTTGCCGAACATCACCGAACCGATCTCGACGCCGCGGATGCCACCCTCCAAGTAGAGCGCATTGCACAGCGCCCAGGCCGGGTAGTGCTCCACCGGCATGTTCGGCAGCACGGTCTTGGCGTCTATGTAGACCGCGTGGCCGCCGGTGGGCTTGACGAAGCCGACGCCGGCGGCGTCGAGCTTTTCGCCCAGGTATTCGGCCGTGCGCAGGCGGTAGCGCAGGTAGTCTTCGTCCATGCCCTCCTCCAGTCCCACGGCCAGGGCTTCGAGGTCGCGCCCGGCCATGCCGCCGTAGGTGGGAAAACCTTCCATCATGATGAGGCCATTGCGCACCGCGTCGAGCCACTCGTCCGAGCGCAGCACGATGAAGCCGCCGATGTTGACCATGCCGTCCTTCTTGGCACTCATGGTGGCGCCGTCGGCGTAGGAGAACATTTCCTTGACGATGTCCTTGATCGGCGTGTTCTCGTAGCCCGGCTCGCGCATCTTGATGAACATGGCGTTCTCCGAGAAGCGGCACACGTCCATGATGAAGGGCTTGCCGTATTTCTTGAGCAAGGCGGCGTAGGCACGGATGTTGGTCATCGATACCGGCTGGCCGCCGCCGGTGTTGTTGGTCACGGTGAGCATGCCGAACGGGATGCGCGCGCCCTCTTGGCGCAGCAGGGCCTCGGCCTTCTCCAGGTCGATGTTGCCCTTGAACGGCGCGATGGTGGCGGGCTGCAGGCCCTCGGCGACGACGCAGTCCACGGCCTGCACGCCCATGGATTCGAGGTTGCCGCGCGTGGTGTCGAAGTGGCAGTTGTTCGGCACCAGGTCGCCGGCCTTGCAGGTGGCGGAAAACAGCACCTTCTCGGCCGCACGGCCCTGGTGCGTGGGCACGAAGTGCGGCATGCCGGTGAGCTCCTGCAACACTTTCTCCAGCCGGTAGAAGCTGCGCGCGCCGGCGTAGCTCTCGTCGCCTTCCATGATGGCGCCCCACTGCCGGGACGACATGGCGCCGGTGCCGGAGTCGGTCAGCCAGTCGATCAGCACGTCCTCGGCGCGCAGCTTGAAGACGTTCAGGCGCGCGGCGGCCAGGAGTTCCTCGCGCTGGGCGCGCGTGGTCATGCGGATGGGCTCGATGCTCTTGATGCGGAAGGGTTCGATGAGGGTCTTGGGCATGGCGATGTCTGGCCGGATAAAAAAGTGGCGCAAAGGTAGCACCGCGTTTTGGGCCGTGGTGTCGGTTAAAAGCAACGGGCCAGCGCCGCGCAGGCCCTGCGGCGGCGCGCCCGACCCGTCGGCCACGAACCGACATTTTTTGAATGAAATTGGCCGTCAGCGCTTGCTGCAAAAGGGCCGACAGCTATCGTTGTTGCAGCATCAAAGGTAGGGCGAGAGCAACCACACCAGGCGGTTGCGCAGCCGTGCCGGCAGGCGCTGGCGCGCCAGCGCAGCGGCATCCAGGGGCGTCGCGGCGGCGATGCGCGCGGCGATCAGCGGCTCCAGCGAGCGCACCAGTTCGGCGTCGTGGCATTCCAGGTTGTATTCGAAGTTCAGGCGCAGGCTGCGCGCGTCCCAGTTGGTCGAGCCGATCAGCGCCCAGGCGGCGTCCACCACCAGCAGCTTGGCGTGGTCGAACGGCGCCGGGCTCAGGTGGATGCGGCAACCGGCGGCGACGAGCTCGTCGCACTGCGGCCGCATGGCCCAGTCCATGAGCGGCAGGTTGCTCTTCACCGGCAGCACGATGTCCACCTCCACGCCGCGCAGCGCCGTGGTCTGCAGGGTGCTGAGCAGCACCTCGTCGGGCAGGAAATACGGCGTGACGATGCGCACGCGCTCGCGCGCGCCCGCCAGCGCGCCCAGGATGACCTGGCGCATGTGGTCGATGTCGGCGTCCGGCCCGTCCGTCACGCCGCGCGCCAGCACCGGGCCGCTGGACACGGGCAGTGCGAACCACTGCACGCCGCCCAGCCGTTCGCCCGTGGTGAAGGCCCAATCGGTGGCGAAGGTGCGCTGCATGTCCGTCACCACCGGCCCGCGCACCTCGAAATGCAGGCAGCGCACCGGCGCGGCCGGCTGCGTGGCCAGCCAGTGGTGGGCGCTGAGGTTCATGCCGCCGGTGAAGCCGATCTCGCCGTCGACCACCAGGATCTTGCGGTGGTTGCGCAGGTTCACCTGCGACAGCAGCCGCGTCACGCCCGGCGGCAGAAAGGCCGCGCAGGGGATGCCCAGCGCCTTGAGGCGCTTCTGCACCCCGGTGGGCCGGTAGCGCAGCCCCACGGCATCGACCAGCACGCGCACCTGCACGCCGCGCGCGTGCGCCGCGCCCAGGGCGGACACGAAGGCGTTGCCGGCGGCGTCGTTGTGGAAGATGTAGGTCAGCAGCGTGACGGAGTGGCGCGCCGCGTTGATGGCCGCGAGCATCGCCGGGTAGGCGTTGTCGCCGTCGGCCAGGGGCACGATGCGGTTGCCGGCCAGCAAGGGCTTGCCCGTCACCAGGCGGCCGACCCGGGCCACGCCGGCGAGCGGGGCATCCACCGCGATTTCGGGCACCGCGAAGGCCTCGGCGGCGTCGCCCTCACTGCGCCAGGCGGCGCGCAGGCCCAGCGCGACGCCGGTCCGGCCGATGCGGTTGATGCCCAGCAGCCAGTAAGCGAGGGCGCCACCGAACGGCGCCAGCCAGGCCAGGCCGATCCAGGCCACGGCCTTGTGCACCTCTTCCTTCTTCATCAGCGCGTGCAGCGTGACGGCCAGCGCCAGCATGACGTGCAGCGAAGACAGCAGCCACAGCGCGAACCCGTGCAGCAATTGCAGCAGCAGGCTGAGAAGCGGCGTTTCCATGCGGCGATGGTAGGCCCGCTGGAGCCGTTCTAAGCCAGCGCGACCGGGGCCTCGCCGGTGAGGTGCTGCGCCAGGCCCTGCGCCATGCGGTTGGTGATGCCGTAGATCGACAGCTGCGGGTTGGCGCCGACGCTGGTGGGAAAGACCGCGCCGTCGTGCACCGAGAGGTTCTCGATCTGCCAATGGCGGCCATCGCCGCGCACCACGCCCTGCGCCTCGCTGGCCGCCATGGCGCAGCCGCCCATGACGTGCGCGCTGACCACCTTGGTCAGCATCGGCTTCATGGGCAGCGCCTGGATGGCTTCGCGCGCCTGCCGCCAGCTGCCGTAGGGCCGCGCCATCTCATGCACCGGCAACACCTCCTGCGCGCCCGAGGCGAACTGCAGCTCCGCCATGGCCAGCAGGGCGCGGCGCGCTCCTTGCATGACGAAATCCGTCAGCGGGTAGTCGAGCAGCCCCGAGCCGTCGCCGCGCAGCCGCACGCGCCCGCCCGGCGCCTGTTCGTGGAAGCCATCGCGCAGCAAGGCAAGCAGCACATGCGTGCGCGGGAACTTGGCCAGCAGGTCGGCTTGCGCCTGGCCGTGGCCGGGCAGCGTGGTTGCGAGGATCACCGGGTGCAGCGGCGGCGCCTCCAGCTTGAAGCCGATCGGCCCGTCGATCGGCTGGGTTTCCAGGTAGTGGTCGGTGTACACCGTTTGCGGCGCCCCGGCCCAGCCTTCGACACGCTGCTCCAGCACCGCCGCCGACATCACCACCGGGTGCAGAAAGGTACGCGTGCCCAGCAGTCCGTGCGGGTCCGGCGCCTTGGAGCGCAGCAGCACCGCCGGTGAATTGATGGCGCCGCCCGCCAGCACGAAGTGCGTGGCGACGATGGTGGTCGTTTGCGCGGGCGTGGTCGGCGCGCCGTTGGGCAGCACGGCCACGCAGTGGAGCGCCTGCGCCTTGCCGCCGGCAAGCACCAGTTGCTCGGCGCGCGTCTGCACCAGCAGGGTGGCGCCCCGGTCGAGCGCAGCCGGAATCGTCGTCACCAGCATGGACTGCTTGGCGTTGGTCGGGCAACCCATGCCGCAGGAACCGAGGTTCCAGCAGCCCTTGACGTTGCGTGCAATGACCGACGCCGGGATGCCGAGTTTTTCCGCGCCGCGCTGGAGCAGCGCGTTGTTCTCGTTCGGCGGCGCCAGCCAGGGAGAGATATGCAAACGCCGCTCGGCCTGCTCGAAATACGGCGCCAGGGCCGCGCGCGTGTACTCCTGCAGGCCAAAGCGCTGCTGCCAGAAGCCCAAGGTAGATTCCGGCGTGCGGAAGGAACTGGTCCAGTTGACCGTGGTCGAGCCACCGACGCAGCGCCCCTGCAGGATGGAGATCGCCTTGTCCGCCGTCTTGCGGCTGGCGCTTTCCTGGTAGAGCGACGGGTAGGCGTCGGATTCGCGCTGGCGGAAGTCGCTGCTGCTCTTGAGCGGGCCCTCCTCCACCAACACCACCTTCAAGCCGGCGCGCGTCAGCACTTCGGCGCTGATGCCGGCGCCCGCGCCCGAGCCGACGATGGCGACGTCGCAGGTGATGCGCTCCGGCAGCGCGCCGTGCGGGCCGCCGAGCACCTTCCAGCCGCGCTGCAGGCCCTCGCGGACGGGATCGGGGAAATTGCTCATGGGAAACCGCCGCGCGTCAGAGGGCCAGAGGGCCGGGGTAGCCCAGCACCTTCCAGGTCGATTCTTCGGAAAAATAGGCGCCGCCGACGATCTCGTGCAGCGCCTGGTAGGCCTGCTGGCGCAGCGCCAGCGCGGAAAAGCGCATGCCGTCGAGGGCCGCGCGCACTTCTTCGGGGCGGGCTTCTTCCCAGCCGGGCGCGAGGCCGGCCAGCAGGCGCCGGCCGGGTGCGGTGCACAGCAGGCCCACGAGTTCCGACAGTTCCGCCTGCACGGGCAGCGGGAGGTTCTGCGCCAGGGCGTCCACGCGCTCGACCAGCCCATCCAGCGCGCGCGCCTGGGGGCCGGGTTCGGCCGGCAGCGTGCCCTGCAGGATGGCCCGCCCCAGGCTGGCGAACAGGGGGCGCGCGGCCGGTGCGAGCCGCCCCTGCTCCAGGCCCGGGCGCAGCAGCACGGCCGCGCCCCCCGCCAGGGCCAGCACCGCGCCCGAGGCCAGGCCCAGCTTCAAGAGCGTTCGTCTTTGCATCCGGCAAATATCGCACGCGCCCCCGGCCCGGCCCTAGAGGCATGCGCCTAGAACGGCCAGGGGTTTGCACCCATGACGCAGGGCGCGGCCACGTCAACCTTGCCAGAATGGGGCATGACCGACACCGCCCGCCGCTATTGGCTGATGAAGTCCGAACCCCAGGAGTGCTCCATCGACGACGCCCTGGCCGCCCCCGGCGCCACCGTGCCCTGGACGGGCGTGCGCAACTACCAGGCGCGCAACTTCATGCGCGATGCGATGCAGGTGGGCGATGGCGTGCTGTTCTACCACTCCAGCTGCCCCGAACCCGGCATTGCAGGCCTTGCCCGCATTGCCAGCACCACCCGCGCCGACCCCACGCAATTCGACCCCGCATCGCCCTACCACGATCCCAAGGCCACGCCAGAGAAGCCCCGCTGGCTGCTGCTGGATGTGCAGGCGGTACGCAAGACGCGGCCGATGCCGCTGGCCGAACTTCGCCGTCGCCCCGAGCTGGCCGACATGCAGGTGCTGCAAAAAGGCAACCGCCTCTCGATCACGCCGGTGGATGCTGCGCACTGGGACCGCATCGTGGCCCTGCTGGGCGGCGGTGCCTGACCCAGCCCCCCCAGGGCCGTTGGTTTCTTATCCGTAGCGCGTCACCGCAGCGCGGCGCATTGCCTGGCAGCGAGCGGCCTGGGCCAGCGCCGCTATGACCCGCAGCCCACGATGCGGTTGCGCCCCTGGTGCTTGGCGCAGTAAAGGTGCCGGTCCACCTCCTGCAAAAACCGCACCGGATCGTCGTGCGCGCCGGGGATGATGGTCCCCGCGCCCACACTCACGGTCAGGATCTGCGCCACGCCGGAAGCGGCGTGCGGAATCTGCGCTTTGAACACCGCCTTGCGGCACCGCTCGGCCACGGCGCGTGCGGCAGGCGCGTCGGTGGCGGGGAGCAGCAAGGCGAACTCCTCGCCGCCGTAGCGCGCCACAAAATCACGCGGCCGGTGGGCCGCCGACACCAGCGCCTGCGCCACGCGCTTGAGGCAGTCGTCGCCCTCCACGTGGCCGTAGTGGTCGTTGTAGGCCTTGAAGAAATCCACATCGAACATCAGCAGCGACAGCGGCTGCACCGCGCGCCGGGCGTCCGCCCACTCGCGCTGCAGCACGGCGTCGAACTTGCGGCGGTTGTTCACGCCCGTCAGCCCATCGCGAAACGAGAGGTCCTCCAGTTCGTGCTGCAGCGCCATCAGCCGTTCCTCGTTGCGCTTGCGTTCGGTGATGTCGAACATGAAACCCACCAGCGCCTGCACGGCGCCGTCCGCCCCGCGCACCACATGCACCACGTCGCGGATCCACACATAGCTGCCATCGCGGGTGAGCGCGCGGTAGTCGGCCTCGTGGTCAATGCCGCCCTGCGACTGCGACACGCAGAAGTTCACCACCTTCTCGCGGTCCTCCGGGTGCATGCGGTCGGCCCAGTCCTGCACCGTTTTCCAGCTGTCCGGGCTCCAGCCCAGAAGCTCCTCGATCTGCGGGCCGATGTAGGCAAACGTGGCCGTCGCCCAGTCAATCTTCCAGGGGATCGCGCGGGTGGATTCCAGCAAGGTGCGGTAGAAAGCGCTGTCTGAATCGGGGGAAGTCATGGCAACGGCGGTGGAGCGGACGCGGTGCGCGAAGCATAGCGCGCCGACCGGGCTTCCGGGGCACCGGGTGGCGGCCGGGTGCCTTCACGCAGCGAGGGCCTCCGCCTCCCGCAGCGCCGGCGCCCGGTACACCAGCACCTTCAGCGCCCGCTCCTCGTCCTGGTCGGCAAACACCGCCGGGTTGGCAACGCGCTCGACAAACTGCAGCTCGGGCGCCAGCTCGCGCATCGCGTCCTGCAAGAACGCCAGGCCCAGTTCGGGCGCATTCAGGCACAGCAGCGCGTGCCCGCCCGGCGCCACCAGGTCGGGCAGGCGGCGCATCAGGCGGGCGTAGTCCTTGGTGGCCACGAAGCTGCCCTTCTGGTAGCTCGGCGGGTCCACGACGACCAGGCCGTACGGCCCGCCGCGCGTGATCTTGCCCCAGCTGCTGAAGATGTCGTGCGGCAGGAAACTCGCCCCGGCGGCGACGCCGTTCAACTGGTGGTTCTGCTGGCCCACGGCGAGCGCGCCCCGGCCCATGTCCACGTTGACCACCTGGCGCGCCCCGGCCTGCAGCGCCACCACTGAGAAGGCACAGGTGTAGGCAAACAGGTTCAGCACCTTGATGCCATGGCGCTCGGCACTGCGCGCGCCGACGTGGCCGCGCACCCAGCGGCGGCCCTCGGCCATGTCGAGGAACAGGCCGTGGTTCTGCCCCCGGCCGACGTGCACGCGGTAGCGCGCGCCCTGCTCGGTGACGACGTGCGGCTCGGGCACGCTGCCGGCCATGGTGCGCGTCTCGGTGCGCGCGGCGTCGCCGCGGCACTGAAATACCCAGTTCAGCGCAGCGCCGGGCGCGATCTGCTGCCAGCGGCTGGCGAGCGCAGCGCCCACGGCGGCGAGCTCGGCCTCGGTGTCCGCCCCGACGGGCAGAAAGCTGGTGAGCACGAAAACGGGCGGGAAGGCGTCGAGCGTCCAGTGCTCGCAACCGGGGTACAGGCCGCCCCGGCCATGGAAGATGCGCTGGGCGTCGGTGGGCAGATCCATCGCGGCGATGGCTTCGAGCAAGGCGTGCATGGGCAGATTGTCGGCGCCCCGGCTACAGTGGCGCCTTACCGGCCGCACCGGCCCTTCGGCAAAGGAATCGCATGTTCGCCATTCTCGGAACCATCTTCGTCGGCCTCGTCGTCGGCCTGATCGCGCGCGCGGTGAAACCGGGCGACGACAAGCTGGGCTGGATCATGACCATCGTGCTCGGCATCGCCGGCTCGTTCCTGGCGCGCTATGTCGGCGTCGCCATGGGCTGGTATGCGCCGGGCGAAGCCGCCGGCTGGTTGGCCTCCATCCTCGGCGCCGTGGTGTTGCTGTTGGTGTACGGCCTCGTGAAGAAGAAGGCCTGACCTGCCCGGCAGCCGCGGCGCCCCGATCGGGAAATTTTCAGATATTTTTTGCCTCCAGCGCTTGTCCCATATAGGTTTTGAGCTATCGAAAAGATAGCTCAACGGGCAGCTACGGTGGGCCGGCACGGCGCCCTTGGAACCTGCCTACGTTCCTGGAACCCGGCCCAGGAACCGGGAGACCGTGGGCCAGCGCCGACCGGTCAAGACCGGGGCTTCTTCGCGAAGCGCGGATACACCTCGCGGACGACTTCGCCATCCGCCCGCCAGGCATGGCACTGGTCGACAAAAAAGGGCGGCGCCTCGCCGCTGCCCATCTGGGGCAAGGGGTTGGTGCCTTCCGGCGTGCGGCCCAAGCCCAGCGTCTGGAAGGCGACGGTGGCGGTGGCCTGGAGCAGTTCGCTCAAATGCGTGCACGACGCGGAAGCGGGCAGCCGGGATTTGAGGGCCTGGCGCCAACCCGCGCCCAGACGCACGCCCTTGAGGGCCTGCAGCCCGGCGACGGCCTGCGGGCACACGCCGAAGGGCGAGGCATCCATGGCGGCTTCGATGGCGACCACCTCCTGCGCCTCGTTCAGCGTGAGCCGCACGGACATCTCGTGCACCGGCGCGCCCGCCCCCAGGGGTTCGTTGCGGTAGTTCAGATGCACGAAGGGTTTGCTATCCCTCAGCCGGCCCTCGATGTCCCAGAGCCCGTCGGCACGCGCAAACCCCTGGAACTCCAGCGTGCGCTGGTGCATGGGCTTGCGTTCGGTGGCTTCGGACAGGGGCATGGTGCCGGGCTCAGGCTCAGGCCGTCGCGGTGGAACGCTCGCGGGCCTGCGCCCTGAGCTTGACCTTGTCGACCTTGCCCACCGGGAGCAAGGGCAGCTCGTCGCAGATGATGAAGCGCTTGGGCACCTTGTAGTTGGCCAGCTGGCTCTTGCACCACTCGGCGGCCTCCTTTTCGCTGATGTGCCGGCCCGGCGCGGGCACGATGTAGGCCCAGCCCACCTCGTCGTAAAGGGGGTCGGGCACCGAGACCACTGCGCTGAGCACCACCGCCTCGTGGGTTTCAAGCGCCAGTTCCACCTCGCGCGGGTAGACGTTGTAGCCGCCCGATTTGTACATCTCGCTGCGCCGGCCGATGAAGCGGATGTTGCCGTCCTCGCGCAGCACGGCGGTGTCGCCGGTGTGCAGCCAGCCGTCTTCGGTGAAGGCTTCGGCGGTGGCCTCGGGCCGGTTGAGGTAGCCGCCCATGCAGTATTCGGCGCGCACCTGCAGTTCGCCCAGCACGCCGGGCGCGCAGGGCTGGCCGCTGTCGTCCGCCACGCGCACCTCGCCCGCGGGCGTGGCCCGGCCGATGGTGTTGGCCAGCGTTTCCACGTCGGCGTCCGGGTCGGAATAGGTGACGGAGCCGCAGGTTTCCGTCATGCCGTAGGTGAGGCCCAGCGGGCAGCCGGTGCTGCGGATCAGCTCCAGCAGTTCCGGCGCCATGGCGGCGCCGGAAAACACGAACCAGTCGAGCTTGGCCAGCAACTCCTTGGAAAAGCCGGGCTCATCCACCATCATCTTGAACATCGTGGGCAGCAGGATCAGGGCGTTGATGCTCCCTGCCTGGAGAGCGGCCACGAATTCCGCCGCCGAGAAGCGCTCGGTAAAACGCAGCGTGCCGCCACCAATGAAGGTGAACAGCCCCAGGAAGTGCATGCCGCCGATGTGGTTCACCGGCAGCGGGTTGATGACGCGGGGATAGCTGCGGGTGGCAAAGCGTTCGTTCTGCGTGCGGCTGCGGCGGATCAGCTCGCGGTGGCGCAGCAGCACCCCCTTGGGCTTGCCGCTGGAACCCGATGTGTAGACCAGCAGCGCGGGCGCGGTGTCCTGCACGGCCGCGCGGGCGTTGGCGAGCTGCGCGTCCAGGGCCGGATCGGAGAACGACGCCGCCCAGTCGTCGAAGCTGGAGGCGTCCTCGCCACGCCGCTCGATGATCACGGTGGCGCGGATGCCGGGGTTCTGCTGCGCGAGCTCTGCGATGTCGGGTGCGTACGAGCGGCCTTCCAGGGAATCGATCGACAGCAGCAGCTTGGGCTGCGCATCGCCGACCACGTAGCTCAGCTCGGGCAGGCGGTAGCGCGGGTTGAGGCCCAGCCACAACACGCCGATCTTCGCGGCGGCAAGAAAACTGATGAAGGCCTCGGGGCGCGGCGGGCACAGCATGGCCACGCAGTCGCCGCCCTGGAGGCCATGGGCCAGGTAGGCCCGCGCGCACTGGTCCACCTTGCGGCGCAGTTGCGCATACGTGATGTGCGTGGCACCGAACAGGATGGCATCGCGCTCGGGGTGCTGCGTGGCGTGCGCGTCCAGCCAGTCGGCCAATACTCGGTAGGCGGACGGATCGCCCAGCAGGGGTTGGAGCGGGGTTTCAAGCATGGCCGGCCTTTCCCGTCAGTCGCTGCGTGAAGCTTTCGCGCGCACGCCGGCCTTCGTCGTCGGTCATGCAGACCAGCATGTCGTCCATGTCGCTGCAGCTGGCGGTTTTCGCCAGCGCCAGGCTGTAGGCATTGACCGAGCGCTTGATGATTTGCGCCGCCAGCGCAGGCAGCGCGGCCACTTCCTGTGCGAGCACCATGGCGGCGGCCACCGCGCCGCCGGGCTCGGCCACGTGTTCGGCAATGTTCCATGCCGCCAGCTCTTCAGCGCCATGGCGCCGGCATAGGATGGAGATCCACTTCGCACGGCCCGGGCCCGCCAGCGCGGCCAAGCGGGGCAACGTGCTCCAGCCGTAGTTCAGGCCGAGCCGGACTTCCGGCACATAGGCAAAGGCATTGCGCGCAAACACGCGCCAGTCGCACGCCAGTGCCAATCCGAAGCCACCGCCCACGGCGCCGCCTTCCACTGCGGCAATGGTGACGGCGGGCATCGATTGCCAGAGATCGGCCATGCGCGCGCCTTTGTCCGTCATGCGGCGCACCTGGTTCACGTCCGGCTCTTTCTCGATGGCGTCGAAGGTGCTGATGTCGGCGCCTGCGGAAAACGCATCGGGCCCACCGGTCAGCACGATGGCTTTGACCGAAGCGTCGTCGCGCAGCGTTTGCGCGGCGTCGATGAGGGCGCTGATCAGCGCGTCGTTGAGCGCATTGCGCTTGTCCTGGCGCTGCAGCGTCACCAGGGCGATACCGGGGGCCGGTTTCTCGATGCTTACAAGGGGGTTCGTCATTCACTGGCTCCAGAAGGATTAGAAATTTGGGCAACGACCTTGCCGGCATAAGCGCCGCAGGCCAGCTGCTCCAGGGCATGGGCGACGCCTTCTAGCGGCACGCTGTCGGCGATCTGCGGGCGCAGCAGGCCTGCGCCGTACCACGCCAGCAGGGTGTCGAAAGCCCGGCGGGTCTGCACCGGGCGAAGCTGTTGGTACGGGCCCCAGTAGCAGCCCACGATGTCGATGTTCTTGACCAGAATGTGGTTCGCCCGCAATGCGGGTGCCTGCCCGCTGGTGAAACCCACGACGACCAGCCGGCCTTCGAAGTTCAGGCAGCGCATGGCGGCGGCGCTGGCGTCCCCCCCGACCATGTCGAGCACCACATCGACCCCGGGGTCCACGCCCGCTTTGCTCAGCGCGTCCTTCAAGTCGCCCGAAGACCAGGCAACGAACGCATCGGCGCCCGCCTGCATGACGGCCTCCCGCTTGGCCTCGTTGCGGGAAATCCCGATCACGCGCGCACCCAGCGCCTTCCCGACCTGCACGGCAGCCAACCCGACGGCACCTGCCGCGCCCAGCACCAGCAGGGTTTCCCCTGCGGCCAGCCGGCCGCGCTCGCGCAAGGCGCAGAGTGCGGTGCCGTAGGGGATGTAGAAGCCGGCCGCCTGCGCGTCGGGCATGCCCGCCGGAACACGGGCGAGGCGGTCCTTGTGCACGACGGCCCACTCGGCGTACGCGCCCGCGCCCACCTGCCCCATGACCCGCTCACCCAGCTGCAGGCCTTGCACGCCGGCGCCAACCGTGGCCACTTCGCCGCAGAGTTCGGCCCCCGGCACGAAGGGCAGCTGCTGCTTCTCCTGGTAGCTTCCGGCAATGCTCAAGGTGTCGGCGAAGTTCAGGCCCGCAGCGCGCACCCGCACCAGCACGCTGTCCGCGTCCAGCGCCTGGGCAGCGGGGCGTGGCACCTCGGCCACCTGCATGCGGTTGGGCCAGCCCGTCTCACGCACCAGCAGCGCGCGCATCGTGTCGGCAAGAGATTGCACCGCCGTCATTGGTTCATGCCCGAAGGCAGCCACAGAATGATTTGCGGGAACAGGATCAGCACCATGATGAGCAAAATATGCGCCACCACATGCGGCCAGACCCCTGCGAACACCTCGCCCACCGGCGTGCCGGTGCTCTTGGCGACGACGAACACATTGAGGCCCACCGGCGGCGTGACCATGCCCACTTCGGCCAGCAAGATCACGAGGATGCCGAACCACACCGGGTCGAAGCCGAGCTTGACGACCAGCGGCAGAACGATGGGAATGGTGAGGATGAGGATGGAAAGCTGGTCCAGGAAACAGCCGAGCACCAGGTACAGCACCACCAGGAAAGCCAGCACCGTGTAAGGAGAGACACCGGAACTGCCGACGAAGTCCACCAGCCGCTGCGTGGCTTCGGTCATGGTGATGAAGTAGCCGAACATCTGCGCGCAGATGACGATCAGTCCGATCATCGCGCTGGTCGCGCAGGCTCGGGAAACAGCGCTCAGAAACACCTTGCGCGTCATGCGGCCCGAAATCATGGTGAAGACCAGCGCGCCGAGGGCGCCCAGCGCGGACGATTCGACCGGCGTGGCGATCCCGAGGTAGATCATCCCCGTCACCAACAGGAACAGTGCGCAGAACGGCCCCGCGACCTTGATGGAATCGAACTTTTCCTTCCAGCTGTAGGCGCGGCTTTCGCCGGCACGCGTCCGGTCCTGCCACAGCAGCAGCCAGATGGTCAGGACAATGACCAGGGTGACGAGCGCGCCAGGAACAATGCCGGCCACGAGCAGCTGCGCAACGCTCGTGCCGCTCAGCAGGCCATAGAAAATGAGGGCCACGCTGGGCGGGATGAGCATGGCCAGCGTTCCGGAAATCGCCACGATGCCCTTGGCGAAACGCGGCTCGTAGCCCTGCGCGATCATGGAAGGAATGCTGGACTTGGACAGCGTCGCTGCCGCCGCGGTGCTCGAGCCCGAGATCGCGCCGAACGCCGCACCGGTGAGCGCAGTCGCAACACCCAGCCCCCCGGGCAAACGCCCCACCCAGGCGGCAACGGAGCTGAAGAGCGAATCGGAGATCCGGCTGGCGACCATGAACTCGGCCATCAGCAGGAACATCGGGATGGTCATGAACTCGTAGCTGCCAACGGCCGAGGCCGGTGCGGTCGCGAGGATGCCGGTGAGCAGCTCGGTGCCCCCGAAAGCGACCAGGCCCACGCTCCCCGCAATGCCGAGCGCAAAGGCCACCGGCAAGCCGAGCGCCAGCAATGCCAGCAGCAACACAACAATCAGGGCGAGTGTCATGTCAGTCCTTCACGAGGAGTTGTCGGGAATTTTCGAGGCCGATGGCCTCACGGAACCCCTCATCCCCGGTGCTGCACCAGTGGGCGAAGGCGCGGTGGAACAGGCGCAGTGACAAGGCCACGGCACCGATGGGCACGATCACCTTGGCGCTCCATGTGGGCCAGATGAGGGCGCCCATGAGTGCGTCGTTGTTCAACCAGGCTTCGTAGGTGTCGCGTGCGCTCAACCAGCAGATGCCGGCGAAGATCACCGCGGCCACCAGATGCCCGGCGCCCATCAGCGGGTGGTAGACCTTCAGCGGGATGTGCCGCGCGAAATAGTCCACCGCCACGTTCTCATTGGTGCGCAGCGTGTATGAGAAGGCAAAGAAGAACGAGCCAATCAGCAGGTACTGCGTGACCAGCTCGAACGCCCAGCGGATCGGCTGGTGGAAGGCGTAGCGCATCACCACGTCGGCGGCGGTCAGGACCATCATGGCCATGACCGCCAGACCGGCGATGGCGATGAACACGTAGTCCATCCTCCAGAGCCAGCGGTCGGTCCGGAAAAGCAGAGCTTTCATTTGCCGACTGCCTTGCGGAAGTCTCGCAATACGATGCTGCCGGGTTTGTTGCGCTTGTCGAGCGACTCGGCCCATTCGTTGGCCACGCCCTGGAGCTTGGTGTTGAGTGCCACCAGCTGGCCGGGCGCCATGGTGTTGCCCTTCACCCCATCCTGCTCCAGTTCCTGCACAACCTTGACTTCCTGCGTATCGACGTATTCGCAGTGGTTCTTGGTTGCGAAGTCGCCGGCCTCGGTCAGGTTGGCGCGCAGCGCCTCGGGCAAACGCTTCCAGGCGCGGTCGCTAATGGCGTATACCGTGATGAAGCTGCCCAGGCTCACGTCGGTCGTCATGTGCTTGACCTGGGTTTGTATATCGAAGACCTTCACGCTTTGCAGGGGTGCGAGCGTGCCGTCCAGCGTGCCGCGGCTGAGGGACGGGAGGATGTCCGGGCCAGGCATGCGCACGGGCACGGCGTCGAGATCGTTCGCCGTGATGTCCATGGCGCCACCGGCGGTACGCAGCTTCAGGCCCGAGAAGTCCTTGATGGTTTCGATCTTCTTCTTGGTCGTCAGAACCTTGTAGGGCGCGTAGGCCACAGACACCAGAACGCGCACCCCGTTGGGCTTGAATTCCTTCTCAGCCAGTACACCGCCCTCCTTCACGAGGGAGGCGTAGGCGTAGGTCCCTTGGCAGGAGTTGTCGAACATGGCGGGCAGTTCCGCCACGGAGGACATCGGGAACTTGTCGCTGATGTAGGCCGGAGAGATATCGGCGATGTCGGCCACCCCGGTTTGCAGCAGGGTCAGCAAGTCCTTGCCTTTGCCGAGCTGCTCGGCCGGGAAGTACTGGAATTCGATCTTGCCCTTGGAGAGTTCCGTGGCCTTCTTCATGAAAGGATGGGCTGCATTGGTCACGGTGTAATGCGACACCGGCATCCAGTCGGCGAACTTGAGTTTGACGGCCTCCTGGGCGTGCGCGGGCGCACCCTGAATTGCCAGGGCCAGGAGCAGCGCGCCGGCCGCGCCGGCGCTCAACGCACTGCGCGCAGGCGTATGGATGGAGGTACGACGGGACAAGGAGTAAGGCGTTTGCATGTGGGTCTCCTGATAAATTGAAGCTTCTCGCATGGCGCGCCGGATCGGTCCGACGTACCCATGCACCTAAACTGCCACGTGCCGCACTAGGCGGCCGGGGCCGAATCCTCCAGCAGATGGGCCGAAGCCATGTTGGCGGCCGCCTGAACGACCTGGGCCAAACGCTCAACGCCCACCGATTTCATGCGGCTTGATGGCCCCACCACACCAATGCTGAACAGGCCCAGCATGGGGCCCACAGGCACCGGGCAGGCCAGGCTGTACGCACCTTCGTCGATTTCGCCATCGCACACGGCGTAGCCGTCGTGGCTGACCTTGCGCAGCGTCGTCAGGAAGCTGCGCAGGGTCTGGTTGCCCTCGAAAGGCAGACTGCCTGCCTGGTACATGTTTTCCACCAGTTGCTGGTCGGCGTAGGCGAGGATGGCCTTGCTGGAGGAGCAGGTGTCCAACGGACGCTCGCCGGTGCCGGGATGGATGTAGGAGCGCTCGGTCTGGGTGGGCGTGACGGCATGCACCAGCGTCACGGCGCCGTTGACAAACCGCGCAAAGAAGGCGGTTTCCTTGAGTTCGGCCGCCAGAAACTGCAAGGCCGGCTGGAAGGCCTTGGTGCGGTTGTCCGAGGTGAGGCTGCGCCGCAGCAGATCCTTGAACGCCGGCCCCAAGTGGTAGGAGCCTGCGGCATCGGTTTCCAGGTACCCGACCCCGCACAAGGACGATGCTATGCGGTGGGCACTGCTGCGCGGCAGTCGCGTATCGCGTGTCAGTTCGGCGAGGGTAAGCCCGGCTGAGTTCTTGGACACCGCCAGCAGCACCTGGTGGTAGCGCGCAAGGGGGCTGGGAGTGGACATGGACTTGCTCATAAATCGGGATAACGTCCCGAATAATAGGACTCCAATCCCGGAATACGGGATAGTGGAAACCCTAGACCATTCCAACCCTGGAAACAAAAATGCCCGAACCCCTGTGAAGGGTTCGGGCCTGGGCCTTGGGCGGGCAAAGGGTTTGCGGTCGCAGCGGCACCTCCAAATGCCTGCCGGCAACTGAGGGACCTGCGCAGCGCGAAGCGACCCTTGGTAGAGCAGCTACAAGGAGGGCGGCGCCGCTGCGCCTACAGATTGACCTTCACGATCCCGTTGCGGGTGGTGTAGAGCACGTCCCCGGCCACGGCGAGGCCCTCGGGAGGCGGGATCGCTCCCGGCAATGCATCCGGCATGAAACCGTACTTACCGGGGGTGCCGGCCACGGTGCTGACGGTGCCGCTGGCGCTGATCTTGCGAACCACGCCGTTGTTGCGGTCCGCGACATACAGGTTGCCCTGCGCGTCGGCCTTGACGTCCACGGGCGACCCGAATTTCGCCTGCGCGGCCGCGCCGTCGGCGAAAAGAAGCGCTGTGGCCCGATCAGTGGGGCGTTGGGGCGGCGCCTGCGGTGGGGGCGTTGGCCGCTTCCCCCGCATCCTGCCCCCAATCGGCCCAGTCGTCCCCGAACAGTTCCGCCGGGTGCGGGGTGCGGTCCGAGCCGTTGCCGCAGCGCATGTCGCCCACAGGGCAGTACAGGTCGCAGCCCCAGCACACCCGCTCGGGGTGCGCGGGGGCCTTGGGGAACTTCTTGACGGCCATGGCCGTTCCCTGTGCCGGTGGCGGTGCCTGGGCCTACTTGCGTGCCGGAGGCACGTCGGTGCAGCTGCCGTGTGCAATCTCCGCCGCCATGCCGATGCTCTCGCCCAGCGTGGGGTGCGGGTGGATGGTCTTGCCGATGTCCACGGCGTCGGCGCCCATTTCGATCGCCAGGGCGATCTCGGCGATCATGTCGCCGGCATGGGTGCCGACGATGCCGCCGCCGAGGATCTTGCCGTGGCCGTGGGCCTCGGGGCTGTCGTCGAACAGCAGCTTGGTGACGCCCTCGTCGCGGCCGTTGGCGATGGCGCGGCCGGAGGCCGTCCAGGGGAACAGGCCCTTCTTGACCTTGATGCCCTGCGCCTTGGCCTGGTCCTCGGTCAGGCCCACCCAGGCCACTTCGGGGTCGGTGTAGGCCACGCTCGGGATCACGCGGGCGTTGAAGGCGGCGCTGGCCAACTCCTTGTTGCCCTGCAATTCACCCGCGATAACTTCTGCCGCCACGTGCGCCTCGTGCACCGCCTTGTGCGCCAGCATGGGCTGGCCCACGATGTCGCCGATGGCGAAGATGTGCGGCACGTTGGTGCGCATCTGGATGTCGACGTTGATGAAGCCACGGTCGGTGACGGCGACGCCCGCTTTTTCGGCAGCGATCTTCTTGCCGTTGGGCGTGCGGCCCACGGCCTGCAAGACCAGGTCGTAGGTTTGCGGAGCCGGAGCGGTGCCGCCCTCTTCCGCTGCGGCAAACGTCACCTTGATGCCCTCGGGCGTGGCGTCGGCGCCCACGGTTTTGGTCTTCAACATGATGTTGTCGAAGCGCTTGGCGTTCATCTTCTGCCAGATCTTGACGAGGTCGCGGTCGGCGCCCTGCATGAGGCCGTCCATCATCTCGACCACATCGAGGCGCGCGCCCAGCGTGCTGTACACCGTGCCCATTTCCAGGCCGATGATGCCGCCGCCGAGGATCAGCATGCGTTTGGGCACTTCCTTGAGCGCCAGGGCGCCGGTGGAATCGACCACGCGCGGGTCCTCGGGCATGAAGGGCAGGCGCACGGCCTGGCTGCCGGCAGCAATGATGGCCTTCTTGAAAGCCACAACCTTCTTGGTGCCGGTTTTCTCCTGGCCGGTGCCGGTGGTTTCTTCCACTTCGAGGTGGTTGGCACCCACGAAGGCGCCGTAGCCGCGCGCGGTGGTCACCTTGCGCATCTTGGCCATCTGGGCTAGGCCGCCGGTGAGCTTGGCTATGACCTTTTCCTTGTGGCCGCGCAGGGTGTCCACGTTGACGGTGGGAGCACCAAAGTCGATGCCCGCCGCCGACAGGTGTGCTACCTCGTCCATCACGGCCGCCACATGCAGCAGCGCCTTGGACGGGATGCAGCCCACGTTCAGGCAGACGCCGCCCAGGGTGGCATAGCGTTCCACCAGCACGACCTTCAGGCCCAGGTCGGCCGCGCGGAAGGCGGCGCTGTAGCCGCCAGGGCCGCCGCCGAGCACGAGCACGTCGCACTCCAGGTCGGCGCTGCCGCCAAAACTGGCCGCTTCTGTTTTAGGAGCATCAGGTGCTTGCGCAGCGGGCGCTGGAGCCGATTTTTGTTCAGATTTTGGCGCGCTGGTGGAGGCCGTCGCCGCCGCCGGCGCGGCCGCGCCCTGCGTCACTTCCAGCGTCAGCAGCACGGAGCCTTCGGCCACCTTGTCGCCCAGCTTCACCTTGAGCTCCTTGACCACGCCGGCGTGGCTGGAGGGGATTTCCATCGAGGCCTTGTCGGATTCGACGGTCACCAGGCTTTGCTCGGCGCGGATCGTCTGGCCAGGCTGGACCAACACTTCGATCACGCCGACCTCGGCGAAATCACCGATGTCGGGCACTTTGATGTCGATGGTGCTCACAGCAGGACCCTCCGCATGTCGCCCAGGATTTCGCCCAGGTAGACGTTGAAGCGCGCCGCCGAGGCGCCGTCGATCACCCGGTGGTCCCAGGTGAGCGAGAGCGGCAGCATCAGGCGCGGCTGGAACGCGCTGCCGTTCCACACCGGCTGCATCTGGCTCTTGCACACGCCCAGGATGGCCACCTCGGGCGCGTTGATGATGGGCGTGAAGTAGCGCCCGCCGATGCCGCCCAGGCTGGAGATGGTGAACGTGGCGCCGGTCATCTCGGCGGGGCCCAGCTTGCCCTCCCGCGCCTTCTTGGCGAGCTCGGCCATTTCCTGGCTGATCTGGAAGACGCCCTTCTGGTCGGCGTCCTTGAGCACGGGGACCATCAGGCCGTTGGGCGTATCGGCGGCAAAGCCGATGTGCCAGTAGTTCTTCAGCACCAGGGCGTCGCCGTCCAGGCTGCTGTTGAAATCGGGGAACTTCTTCAGCGCGGCGACGCAGGCCTTGATGAGGAAGGCCAGCATGGTGACCTTGACGCCGCTCTTGGATTTCTCGGCCTCCTTGTTGAGCTGCACGCGCAGGGCTTCGAGTTCGGTGATGTCGGCGTCGTCGTGGTTGGTGACGGCGGGGATCATCACCGCGTTGCGCAACAGGTTGGCGCCGCTGATCTTCTTGATGCGCGAGAGCTCCTTGCGCTCCACGGGGCCGAATTTGGCGAAATCGACCTTGGGCCAGGCGATCAGGCCCAGCTCACCGCCGCCCGCCGCGGCGCCACCGACCGGCGCCTTCGCGGCCTGGGCCTGCGTCTGCCGACTGCCGGCCATGACGGCGCGGGTGAACTGCTGCACGTCGTCCTGCGTGATGCGGCCCTTGGGGCCGCTGCCCTTGACTTCCGCCAGGGGCACGCCGAGCTCGCGCGCGAACTTGCGCACCGAGGGCGAGGCATGCGGCAGGCCGGCCGTGGGCGCGCCGGGCTGGTGGGCCGCCACGGCCGGCGCCGGGGCGGCGGCTGGGGTGGGCGCTGCAGGGGTCGGCGCGGAGGCCGGCGCCACTGGAGCCGCCGCTGGAGCGGGCGCCGCCGGTGCCGGGGCAGCGGCCGCGACCGCGCCACCAGCGCCTTCGAGCAGCGCCACCAGGTCACCGATGTTGACCTTGTCGCCGACCTGCACCTTGAGTTCCTTGACCACGCCGGCGGCGGGCGACGGGATTTCCATTGACGCCTTGTCCGATTCGACGGTGAACAGCGATTGCTCGACCTTCACGGCGTCGCCGACCTTGACGAGCAGCTCGATCACGGCGACGTCCTTGAAGTCGCCGATGTCGGGCACGCGCACTTCGAGCGTCGCTACGGCGGCCGGGGCTGGGGCGGCGGTTGCCGGTGCAGATGCTTCTGATTTGGTAGCTACCGGCGCTTGTGCAGCCTGCGCTGGGGCCTGATTTGGCTGTGATTCTTCACCGCTCTCGGCGCCCGCCGTTTCCACGACCGCGATCACCGAACCCTGCTTGACCTTGTCGCCCAGGGCGACCTGCAGTTCCTTGACCACGCCGGCGTGGCTGGAGGGGATTTCCATCGACGCCTTGTCGGATTCGACGGTGATGAGCGACTGCTCGGCCTGCACCGTGTCGCCGACCTGGACCAGCACTTCGATCACACCGACCTCATCGAAATCGCCGATGTCCGGAACCTGGATGTTTACCAATGCCATGTTGTGTCTCGCTTTCTCTTTTTGCTCGGCACGCGGCCCCGGACGCCCGGCTGGCACGCGGCTGCGGTGCTGGCCTGGGCGGCGGGACGCATGCCTGGTTCCCGTTCAGGCGTAGAGCGGATTGACGCGTTCGGTCTGGATGCCGTACTTGGCGATGGCCTCGGCCACTTGCGTGCGCGCCACCTTGCCCTCCTCGGCCAGCGCCGCGAGCGCGGCCACGGTGATGTAGTGGCGGTTGATCTCGAAATGCTCGCGCAGCTTGTAGCGGAAATCGCTGCGGCCAAAGCCGTCCGTGCCCAGCACCTTGTAGGCGCGCCCTGCGGGAACGAAGGGGCGGATCTGTTCGGCGTAGGCCTTGACGTAGTCGGTGGACGCAACCACCGGGCCGCTGCGGCTCGCCAGCTGGCGCGCGACGAAGGGCACGCGCGGCGTCTCCAGCGGGTGCAGCAGGTTCCAGCGCTCGGCGTCCTGGCCTTCGCGCGTGAGCTCGTTGAAGCTGGTGCAGCTCCACACGTCGGCCTGCACGCCCCAATCGGCGGCGAGCAGCTTTTGCGCCTCCAGCGATTCGCGCAGGATGGAACCCGAGCCCAGCAGTTGCACGCGCTTGTCGCCGTCGGCGCCCTGCTTGCACAGGTACATGCCCTGGATGATCTGCTCCTCGGTGCCGGGCGTGAGGCCGGGCATGGCGTAGTTCTCGTTCAGCAACGTGATGTAGTAGTACACGTTCTCCTGGCGTTCAACCATGCGCTTCAAGCCCTCCTGCATGATCACCGCCACTTCGTGCGCGAACGTCGGGTCGTAGCTGACGCAGTTCGGGATGGTGCTTGCCAGGATGTGGCTGTGGCCGTCCTCGTGCTGCAGGCCTTCGCCGTTGAGCGTGGTGCGCCCCGAGGTCCCGCCCAGGATGAAGCCGCGTGCCTGCATGTCGCCAGCGGCCCAGGCAAAGTCGCCAAAGCGCTGGAAGCCGAACATCGAGTAGTAGACGTAGAACGGGATCATGATCCGGTTGTTCGTCGAGTACGAGGTCGCCGCGGCGATCCAGGAGCACATGCCGCCGGCTTCGTTGATGCCTTCCTGGAGGATCTGGCCGTCCTTCTGCTCCTTGTAGTACATCACCTGCTCTCGGTCCACCGGCGTGTAGAGCTGGCCACGCGGGTTGTAGATGCCGATCTGGCGGAACAGGCCCTCCATGCCGAAGGTGCGCGCCTCATCGACCAGGATGGGTACGACGCGCGGGCCGAGCGCCTTGTCGCGCAGCAATTGCGTGAGGAAGCGCACGTAGGCCTGGGTGGTGCTGATCTCGCGGCCCTCGGCCGTGGGTTCGATCACCGCCTTGAAGGTCGAGAGCGCGGGCACGGTGAAGTGCTCGTCGGCATGCGTGCGGCGCTTGGGCAGGTAGCCGCCGAGCGCCTTGCGCCGCTCGTGCAGGTAGCGCATTTCCGGCGTGTCGTCGGCCGGCTTGTAGTAGGGGAGCTTTTCCAGCTCGCTGTCCGGCACCGGAATGTTGAAGCGGTCGCGGATGTAGCGGATATCCTCGTCGGCCAGCTTCTTGGTCTGGTGCACGGTGTTCTTGCCCTCGCCGGCCTTGCCCATGCCGTAGCCCTTGATGGTCTTGACGAGCAGCACCGTGGGCTGGCCCTGGTGGGAATTGGCCGCGTGGAAGGCGGCGTAGACCTTCTCCGGGTCGTGCCCGCCGCGGCGCAGCTCCCAGATGTCGTCGTCGGAGAGATGCTCGACCAGCTTGAGCGTCTCGGGGTACTTGCCGAAGAAATGCTTGCGGATGTAGGCGCCGTCCATGGCGCGGTAGGTCTGGTAGTCGCCGTCCACGGTTTCCATCATCAGCTGGCGCAGCTTGCCGCTCTTGTCGCGCGCCAACAGGTCGTCCCATCCCTTGCCCCAGAGCAGCTTGATGACGTGCCAGCCGGCGCCGCGGAAGTCGCCTTCGAGCTCCTGGATGATCTTGCCGTTGCCGCGCACCGGGCCGTCGAGCCGCTGCAGGTTGCAGTTGATGACGAAGATCAGGTTGTCCAGGTTCTCGCGCGCCGCCAGGCTGATGGCGCCCTTGCTCTCGGGCTCGTCCATCTCGCCGTCGCCGAGGAACACCCAGACCTTGCGCTGCGCCGTGTCGGCAATGCCGCGCGCGTGCAGGTACTTGAGGAAGCGCGCCTGGTAGATCGCCATCATCGGCCCCAGGCCCATGCTGACGGTGGGGAACTGCCAGAAGCCGGGCATCAGCTTGGGGTGCGGGTAGCTCGACAAGCCCTTGCCGCCGACTTCCTGGCGGAAGTTCTCCAGCTGGTCTTCCGAAATCCGCCCTTCCAGGTAGGCGCGGGCGTAGATGCCAGGCGCGCTGTGGCCCTGGAAATAGACGCAGTCACCGCCGTGGGTTTCGCTTTCGGCGTGCCAGAAATGGTTGAAGCCGGCGCCCCACATGCTGGCCAGCGAGGCGAACGAGCCAATGTGTCCACCCAGATCACCGCCGTCGTGCGGGTGCAGGCGGTTGGCGCGCACCACCATGGCCATGGCGTTCCAGCGCATGTAGGCGCGCAGGCGCTTTTCCAGCGCGATGTTGCCGGGGCAGCGCGCCTCTTGGCCGGGTTCCAGCGTGTTCACATAGCCGGTGTTGGCCGAGAAAGGCATGTCCAGGCTGTTCTGGCGCGCGTGCTCCAGCAACTGCTCAAGCAGGAAATGCGCGCGTTCCGGGCCATCGCTCTCGATTACGGCGGATAGTGCATCCATCCACTCGCGCGTTTCCTGCTGGTCGGTGTCTGCGCTGCCCTCGGCAGCAAGGGGGGCGTTGGTCTGGGACGCGTCTGCCATGCTCTGTCTCCTGGGTGTTTGGCCACAATTTAGTACGGTTCCCCTAGTTTCGCACATTTTCATAATATTCCAAATAGTGCAGTTAAATTCCATATTACGGAATAACACCCAATTTCCCGCGCAGCGCAAAGGCGCCGGGCCGCCATCTACACTCGCGCCATGGCTTTGAAAAACCCGCAGTTGTCAGCGCCCAGTCAGCCGCCCCCGCAGCGCAGCGCCGCCGCACGCTGGTGGGGCACCTGGTGGCGCAGCCTCTCGCCCAACCGCCAGGACCGTTTCGCGGCGCTGGCGCCGCTCGCCGCGGTGCTGCTGTTCATGGCGGCTGTGCTGGCGGCATTCTGGTATTTGCGCGTCGAAGAAGCCGACCGCGAGCACGAAGCCCTGCGCCGCGACGTCGAATATGCGCAGCAACGCATGCGCCTGCGCCTGCTTGAGCGCCAGGAGCAGCTCATGCGCATCGCGCGCGACGTCTCGAACAAGGACGTTGAGCTCCCCCAGTTCCACCAGCGCGCCGAGGCGCTCATCGGCCAGTACCCCGAGCTGCAGGCCATCACCTGGATCGACGAAGCCGGCCGCATCCGCGCCAGCCACGCCACGCCCACCATCGCCAGCGCACAGGTGCGCGTGGCCGGCGAGGTGCTCCGCCGCGGCGACACCCAGAAGGTGTTCGCGCTCTCGCGCTCCACCCAGCAACCGGTGTATTCACAGCCCGGCCTGGAGCCCGACGAATCCGTTCCTTTGCTGCAGTTGCAGGTTCCCATCAACACCCAGGGCAATTTCGCCGGTGTCGTGCTCGGGGAGTATTCGGTCGACAGCCTGCTGCGCTACGGCACCCCCACGGAGCTCCTCGCGCGCTACGCCATGACGCTGGTCGACGGCAAAGGCCAGGTGCTGGCCGGCGTTCCGCTCGCGCCGCGTGAGCCGTCCGAATGGATGCCTTGGTCGCGCCGCACCACCAGCTACCAGGTGCCTGTCTCGCCGATCGGCGACGGCCTGGTGCTGCGCGCGCAGGCCTACCGCACCTCGCTCGGCCTGGTGGGCAGCGGCCTGTTCTGGCTGGTCGGCGTGCTCAGCACCATGACGGCGTGGATGTTGATCGCCACCTGGCGCCACACGCGTCGGCGCATGCAGGCGCAGCAGGCGCTGGTGCGCGAAACGAACTTTCGCCGTGCCATGGAAAACTCCGTGCTCACCGGCATGCGCGCGCTCGACATGAACGGCAAGATCACCTATGTGAACGCCGCCTTCTGCCAGATGACCGGCTGGACGGAAGAGGAACTGGTCGGCCAGATGCCGCCCTTCCCCTACTGGCCCGAAGCCGACCATGAGCAGCTGCACGCCCGCCTGCAGGACGAGCTCAACGGCAAGAGCATCGCCGGGGGCTTTCAGGTGCGCGTGCGGCGCAAGAGCGGCTCGGTGTTCGACGCGCGGCTGTATGTTTCGCCCCTCATCGACGCGCGCGGCCGCCAGACGGGCTGGATGACGTCCATGACCGACATCACCGAGCCCAACCGCATCCGCGAGCAGCTCACCGCTTCGCACGAACGCTTCACCGTGGTGCTCGAATCGCTCGACGCGTCGGTGTCCGTGGCGCCGCTCGGCAGCGCCGAGCTGCTGTTCGCCAACAAGCTGTACCGCCAGTGGTTCGGCTCGCAGACCGACGGGCACCTGCAGTTGGTGGCACAGGCCGGCGTGCTGCCGGCCGGGGACCCCGGCCACCCGCCCGACGAGGACGCGCTGATGGGCCTGCCCACCGACAGCCTGACCAGCGCCCATGCCGAAAACGCGGAAATCTTCCTGCCCGACCTGGGCAAGTGGCTGGAAGTGCGCTCGCGCTACCTGAGCTGGGTGGACGGACGCCTGGCGCAGATGGTGATCGCCACGGACATCACGCCGCGCCGCCTGGCCGAAGCGCAGGCCGCGCGCCAGACCGAGCGCGCCCAGTCGGTGAGCGGCCTGATCACCATGGGCGAGATGGCCTCCAGCGTGGCGCACGAGCTCAACCAGCCCCTGACGGCCATCAGCAACTACTGCAGCGGCATCATCTCGCGCGTCAAGAGTGGGCAGATCACCGAACCCGCGCTGCTCGCGGCGCTGGAGAAGACGGCGCACCAGGCGCAGCGCGCCGGCCACATCATCCAGCGCATCCGCGAGTTCGTGAAGAAAAGCGAGCCCAAGCGCCAGCTGGCGGACGCCGCGCAGATGGTCGCCGAGGCGGTGGAACTGGCCGGGATCGAACTGCGCCGCAACAACGTGCGCTTGAACCAATACCTCGCCGCGCGCCTGCCTCCGGTGATGGCCGATTCCATCCTGATCGAGCAGGTGCTGGTCAACCTGATGAAGAACGGCGCCGAGTCCATCGCCAATGCCGACCGGCCGCCCGCGCAGCGCAGCGTGGAGCTGCGCGTCGTGCCGCGCCAGACGGAAGGTGTGGAGGGCCTCGAATTTTCCGTGCAGGACACCGGGCGGGGCCTGGCACCCGAAGTGCTCGAGCGCCTGTTCGAAGCCTTCTACTCCACCAAGCAGCAAGGCATGGGCATGGGGCTCAACCTGTGCCGCAGCATCGTCGAGTCCCACCAGGGGAGGATGCAGGCAGAGAACATTTACAATGGCCCGGAGGTTACGGGTTGCCGCTTCACCTTCTGGTTGCCGCTCGCTGCGCCTGCCGCCAACACTACAAATGTTGTAGCAAACACCGATTCCCCAAGGACCACTGCATGAGCTTGATTCCCAAAAGAGGCACCGTATACGTTGTCGACGACGACGAAGCCGTTCGCGATTCGTTGCAATGGCTGCTTGAGGGAAAAGACTACCGGGTGCGCTGTTTCGACTCCGCGGAATCCTTCCTCGCGCGCTACGACCCGCGCGAAGTCGCCTGCCTGATCATCGACATCCGCATGGGCGGCATGACCGGGCTGGAACTGCAGGAACGACTGATCGAGCGCAAGTCGCCCCTGCCCGTGGTCTTCATCACCGGCCACGGCGACGTCCCCATGGCCGTGGACACCATGAAGAAGGGCGCCCTCGACTTCATCCAGAAGCCCTTCGACGAAGAGGCCTTGCTCGGCCTGGTCGAGCGCATGCTCGAGCGCGCGCGCGAATCCTTCGCCGACTACCAGCAGGCCGCCAGCCGCGAGGCCCTGCTCTCCAAGCTGACCACGCGCGAAGCGCAGGTCCTGGAGCGCATCGTCGCCGGTCGCCTGAACAAGCAGATCGCCGACGACCTGGGCATCAGCATCAAGACGGTGGAGGCGCACCGCGCCAACATCATGGAAAAGCTCGGCGCCAACACCGTCGCCGACCTGCTCAAGATCGCTCTGGGGCAGGCCGCACCGCGCCTTTGATTGCTTCTTTTTTTGTAGCTACTAACGCTTATGCAGTAAGCGCTAGTGGCCATTTTTATTGATATTTTTATGACCGCGACGATCATCGATGGAAATGCGCTCGCAGCCGAGCTGCGCGCCGACGTGCGGCGCCGCGCCGCGGCCCTCACGGCACGCGGCGTCCGCCCGGGCCTGGCCGTGGTGTTGGTGGGCGAGGACCCGGCCAGCCAGGTGTACGTCGGCAAGAAGGTGCAGGCCTGCCAGGATGCGGGCCTGCATTCGGTGCTGGAGCGCTACGGCGCCGAGCTGACCGAGGCCGCGCTGCTCGATCGCATCGCCGCCCTCAACGCCGACCCGGCCATCCACGGCATCCTGGTGCAACTGCCGCTGCCTAAGCACATCGACGCGCAGAAAGTCATCGCCGCCATCGACCCCGCCAAGGACGTGGACGGCTTCCACGTCGCCAGCGCCGGCGCCCTGCTCACCGGCACACCCGGTTTCTGGTCGTGCACGCCCTACGGCTGCATGAAACTGATCGAGCGCACCGGCATCGACCTCGCCGGCAAGCACGCCGTGGTCATCGGTCGCAGCAACAACGTCGGCAAACCCATGGCGCTGATGCTGCTGCAGAAGAACGCCACGGTCACCATCTGCCACAGCGCCACCGCGAACCTCAAACACCACACGCTGCAGGCCGACGTGATCGTCGCCGCCGTGGGGCGCCAGAACACCGTCACGGCCGACATGGTCAAGCCCGGCGCCGTGGTGATCGACATCGGCATGAACCGCAATGCCGCCGGCAAGCTCTGCGGCGACGTCGATTTTTCCGGCGTGCGCGAGGTCGCCGGCTGGATCACGCCGGTTCCAGGCGGCGTCGGCCCCATGACGGTGACCATGCTGCTGGTCAACACCCTGGAAGCGGCCGAGCGCGCCGCCGCCTGAAAGCCCCCCTGCCTTGAACCTGCGCCGCAAGGCGCCATCTAAGCGCGCATGAGCAACCCCCTTCTCGACTTCTCCGCACTGCCCGCGTTCGACCGCATCACGCCCGCCGACGTGGCCCCGGCCATCGACACGCTGCTGGCGCGCGCCGATGCCGCCCTGGAGACGGTCACCGCGCCCGGCTTCCCCGCCGACTGGACGGCCATCGCCCGGGTGCTGGACGTCGCAACCGAGGAACTCGGCCGCGCCTGGGGCGTGGTCAGCCACTTGAACAGCGTGGCCGACACGCCCGAACTGCGCGAGGCCTACAACGCCGCCCTGCCCCGCGTGACCGACTTCTGGACGCGCCTGGGCGCCGATGAGCGCCTGTACGCCAAATACAAGGCCATCGCGCCGGCCAGCCTGAACGCCGAGCAGCTGCAGGCCTGGAAGAACGCCGTGCGCAACTTCGTTCTCTCCGGCGCCGAACTCACCGGCCCGGCGAAAGATCGCTTTGCGCAAATCCAGGAGCGCATGGCCGAGCTGCAGCAGAAATTCAGCGAGAACGCGCTCGACGCCACCGACAGCTTCGCCTACTACGCGCCGGAAGAAGAACTCGCCGGCCTGCCCGCCGACGTGGTCCAGGCGTGCCGCGAAGCGGCTGCCGCCGACGGCAAGCCCGGCTGCAAGCTCAGCCTGAAGATGCCGGTGTACCTGCCGGTGATGCAGTTCGCACGCAGCAGCGCACTGCGCGAAGTGCTGTACCGCGCCTACGCCACACGTGCTTCGGACCAGGCGGAAGGCGACGCCCGGCGCTTCGACAACGGCGCCCTGATCCGCGAGATCCTGGCCCTGCGCCAGGAAGAGGCGCGCCTGCTGGGCTTTAAGAATTTCGGCGAGGTGTCCGTCACGCCCAAGATGGCGCAATCGACCACCGAGGTGGTCACCTTCCTGCGCGACCTGGCCAAGCGCGCCCGGCCCTACGCCGAACAGGACGTGGCCGACCTGCGCGCCTTCGCCGCCGAGCGCCTGGGCCTCGCCGACCCGCAGCCCTGGGACTGGCCCTACATCTCCGAACAGCTCAAGGAGGCCCGCTACGCCTTCAGCGAACAGGAGCTGCGCCAGTATTTCCCAGCGCCCACGGTGCTGGCCGGGCTGTTCAAGATCGTCGAGACACTGTTCGAAGTGGCCATCCGGCCCGACCAGGCCCCCGCCTGGAACCCCGCCGTGCAGTTCTACCGCATCGAGCGTGCCCACCCGCAAGGCCAGGGCACCGAATTGGTCGGCCAGTTCTACCTCGACATGCCGGCGCGCAGCGGCAAGCGCGGCGGTGCCTGGATGGACGACGCCCGCACCCGCTGGCTGCGCCCGGACACCGGCGCGCTGCAGACGCCGGTGGCCTACCTGGTGTGCAATTTCTCCGCCGGCAGCGAAGGCAAGCCGGCGCTGCTGACGCACGACGACGTCATCACCCTGTTCCACGAGTTCGGTCATGGCCTGCACCACATGCTCACGCAGGTGAACGAACGCGATGTGTCGGGCATCGGCGGCGTCGAATGGGACGCCGTCGAGCTGCCCAGCCAGTTCATGGAGAACTTCTGCTGGGAATGGGACGTGCTGCGCCACATGACGGCGCACGCCGACACCGGCGAAGCCCTGCCGCGCGCGCTGTTCGACAAGATGATCGCGGCGAAGAACTTCCAGAGCGGCATGCAGACGCTGCGCCAGATCGAGTTCGCCCTGTTCGACATGCTGCTGCACACCGAGCACGACCCGGCGCAGGACTTCATGCCCCTGCTGGACCTGGTGCGCGCCGAAGTCGCCGTGCTCCAGCCGCCCGCCTTCAGCCGCACGGCGCACACCTTCAGCCACATCTTCGCCGGCGGCTATGCGGCCGGGTACTACAGCTACAAATGGGCGGAAGTGCTCTCGGCCGACGCCTACGCCGCCTTCGAGGAAACCGCCGGCGCCGACGGCCTGCCGAACCCCGAGACCGGTCGTCGCTACCGCCAGGCCATCCTGGAGGCGGGCGGCAGCCGCCCGGCGATGGAATCCTTCAAGGCCTTTCGCGGCCGCGAACCCAGCCTGGACGCTTTGCTGCGCCACCAGGGCATGGCCTGAAACAACGCGCCCCTCCGCGTTTCAATGCAAGAATCCCGCTATCGGTTTCGCACCAGGAGACGCTCGATGACCACGAATTCACGCTTGGGCCCCTTCACCGCGCTGCTGCTCCTCGGGGCACTGGCCTGCGCCACCGGCGCGCAGGCCCAGCCGGTGTACCGCATCGTCGGGCCCGACGGCAAAGTCACGTTTTCCGACCGCGCGCCGGAAGCCGCGGCACCGGGTACGCGTGGCAACATGGCCGCGCAGCCGGCCACGGGCACGGATGCCTCCGCGCTCCCGTACGAGCTGCGCCAGGTGGTGCAGCGCTTTCCGGTGACCTTGTACACCGGCAGCGACTGTGCACCGTGCGACAGCGCGCGCAACCTCCTGACCACACGCGGCGTGCCCTTCACGGAGCGCACCGTGGGCACCAACGAAGACGTGCAGGCGCTCGAGAAGCTCAGCGGCAAAAGCAACCTGCCATTCGCCACCATAGGCGGCCAGCAGCTCCAGGGTTTTTCGGAAACAGAGTGGACCCAGTACCTTGACGCCGCCGGCTACCCCAAGCAATCGCAACTGCCGGCCAACTACCGCCGCGCACCGGCTGCGCCGCTGGTGGCGCTCAAGCCGGTGCAGGACGCGCCCAAACCCACGGCCGAAAAGCCTGCTGCCGCCCCGACGCGCCGGCCGGCCCCGGTCCCCGCGCCCGGCGCACCCACGCCTTCCAACCCGGCGGGCATCAAGTTCTGAACGCGGGCGCACAGCGCGCCGCCCGGCCCCATCAATCGTCCGGCAACTCGGAGGCCGGCGCCTCCTCGAAACCCGCCGCATGGCCGCGCGTGAGCGGCACCTGGGCCCAGTCGGCGAGCAAGGGGCCGAGCCAGCGGCGCTCCTCCCCGCTGTGCAGCCCGTCGATCGCCAGGTCGCGCCGCTCGCCTTCGGGCGTGCGCCACTCCACGAACGTGGTCCAGGTGCCCGGATCGCCACTCGGCGCATCCTTGTCGGGCGGTGAATAGCGCTGCGCAATGCCCAGGATGGCGCTGCGCGGGATCTCGGTGCGCGCGTTGCCGAAGAGCGAAACGCGGTGCGCACCGAGGACGCCATCCCCCAGCGCGTATTCGACCCGCGCCAAGAGCATGCGGTCGAGCACGTAGACGCCCGCCAGCACCGCCCCGCCGGGGGCCAGCACCAGGAACACCCAGCCGGCGGCGGTCAGACCCCCGCCGCGCACCAGCCAGAACGCCGCGGCACAGCCGCCGGCAACCAGCAGTGCGCCCACGGCCACCAACACGGCATGCACGGCGCCGCCGCGCACCGCATAAGCCAGGTGCACGCGGCCAACGCCGTCGGCGCTGTGCGTCCAGAAGCGCGGCGGTCCGGCGAGGGTGGGCATGGCCTGCTCAAAAGCGCAGGGTGCGAACGCCGGTCGCCGTGCCCAGCAGGCACACGGCCGCCTTCTGGTGGGCGAACACGCCGACCGTCACCACGCCCGGCCACTGGCTGACTTCGGTCTCGAAAGCCAGCGGATCGGCGATGGACAGGCCCTGCACGTCGAGGATGTGCTGGCCGTTGTCGGTCACGAGGGGCTCGCCCCCCCGCATGCGCAGGCGCGCAGTGCCACCCATGGCACCGAAGCGGCGGGCGATGTGGGCGGCGGCCATGGGAATCACCTCGACCGGCAGGGGGAACGCCCCCAGGCGCTCGACCAGCTTGGATTCGTCGGCGATGCAGATGAAGCGGTCGGCCATCGCCGCCACGATCTTCTCGCGCGTGAGCGCGGCGCCGCCGCCCTTGACCATGCAGCCGCTGCCATCGATTTCGTCGGCGCCGTCCACGTACACCGACAGGCGTTCGACCTCGTTGGCATCCAGCACGCGGATGCCCAGCGCGCGCAGGCGCTCCGTGCTGGCCACCGAGCTCGACACCGCCGCCGGCACCTGCCCGACGACAGCGGCCAGCGCCTCGATGAACTTGTTGACCGTGGACCCGGTGCCGACGCCGATCACCTCGCCCGGCACCAGGTACGCCAGGGCGGCCTGCGCCACCTGGGCCTTGAGTTCGTCTTGCGTGGGAGTGGCGGGAAGTGTCATGGCGGAGAATCGGGGGTTGAAGCCCCGAATTATCGCCATGCCCTTGATTCCCTACTCTCTCGCGCGCCCCTTTTTGTTCGGCCTGGACCCGGAAGCCGCGCACGACCTGACCTTGGCCACGCTGGCCCGGGGCCAGGGCACGCCGCTGCAGGTGGCCTGGTGCGCGGCGCCGGTGCACGACCCGATCACGCTCGCCGGCATCGATTTCCCCAACCGCGTCGGCCTCGCCGCCGGGCTGGACAAGAACGCGCGCTGCATCGACGCGCTGGGCGCCATGGGCTTCGGTTTTGTCGAAGTCGGTACGGTGACGCCCCGCCCCCAGCCGGGTAACCCCAAGCCGCGCATGTTCCGGCTGCCCGAGGCGCAGGCGCTCATCAACCGCCTGGGCTTCAACAACGACGGCCTGGAGGCGTTCCTGGCCAACGTGCAGCGCGCCCGCTGCCGGCAGAGCGGCGCGCACAGCGCCATGCGCCTGGGCCTCAACATCGGCAAGAACGCCACGACTCCTATCGAGCAAGCAACGGCCGACTACCTCACCGGCCTCGACGGCGTGTACGCACACGCCGACTACGTGACCGTCAACATCAGCTCGCCGAACACGCAAAACCTGCGCGCACTGCAGTCCGACGCGGCGCTCGATGCCCTGCTGCATGCGATGGCCGAACGGCGCGAGGCGCTCGCCGCACGCACCGCCCGGCGCGTGCCCCTGTTCATCAAGATCGCGCCCGACCTGGACGAAGACCAGGTGCACGCCATCGCCCGCAGCCTGCGGGAACACGGAATGGACGGTGTGGTCGCGACGAACACCACGGTATCGCGCGACGCCGTGCAGGGCCTGCCGCACGCCGCGGAGGCCGGCGGCCTGAGCGGCGCGCCGGTGCGCGCGGCGAGCAACCGCGTCATCCGTTTGCTGCGCGCGGAACTGGGCGCGGGATTTCCCATCATCGGCGTGGGCGGCATCCTGAGCGCGGACGATGCGGTGGAAAAAATCCGAGCCGGGGCCGATGTGGTGCAGATCTACACGGGCCTCATCTACCAGGGTCCGGCCCTGGTCGGGCGCGCGGCCCAGGCCATCAAGGCCCTGCGCTAGCGGCTGCGCAGCCGCAGCAGCAGCGGCATCACGACACCGGCCCAGCGCACCATGCGCCTGGGCCCCACCGCCACGGCGGCGGCTGCGGCGACCGCGACTGCCACCGGATGCAGGCGGGCGAACACCGCCAGGCGCGACACCAGCGGCGCATCCGGCCCCAGGCCCGCCACTTGCTGCGCCTCGCGCGCAACGGCGGCGGCCTGTGCACGCCGGGCACGGCGCTCACGCAGGCGCAGGCGCTGCGCGGCGATCCGATCGAGCACCTGTTGTTGCTCGGCCGTGGCGGCGATTGCTTTTGGAATCGGGTTCGGGGCGGTCACAGGCGCTCCTTGATGTCTTGCCAATCGTGGGCCAGTTCCTGGCGTGTCAGCGCGAACCCCTGGCCCGCCTTCCCCGCCATGCGCCACAACCCCCAGCCTGCAGCCAGCCAGAGCAGCACCCACAGCCCGGCCACCGACCACGCGGCGGCGGTGCGGTCGGGCGAATCCCAGAAATGCACCATGACGGCGAACGAGAGCACGGTGAGTGTCACCACTGTGAGCGCGGCGACCGCGATGGACAAGCCGGCCATCAGGGCCAGGCTGCGCTTGTAGGCGGCGAGTTCGAGCCGGAACAGCGTCGCCCGGTCTTCCGCCGCGATCGCCGCCTCGATAGCGTGCGCCCGCCACCGGTCCAGGAAGGCGCCCAGGCCCAACAGCGCTAGCCAGTCCATGGTGCTGTTCCCCACGCTCAGCGGCGCGAGATCAAAAAGCCGACGATGGCGCCGAGCGCCAGCGCAGCACCGGCCACGCGCCACGGCTCGTCGTGCGCGTAGCGGTCGGCCGCCTGCGCAGCGTCCTTGGCCTGGCGCGCAGCTTCCTGCGCGGCGCGCACTGTGGAGTCGCGCACCGCCTGCACGCCGTCGTCCAGGCGCTGGCGCAGGGCGCGTATCTCGGGCACGCTGTCGAGATCGCGGCTGGAAATCAGCCCGCGCAGGTCGGACACCAGTTTTTCCAGTTCCTGCTGGGTGTTGGAGAGCGTGTCGGATGCGGTATGTGCCATGGCGTGCCCCTTCTGATTGAAACCTGCCGGCCTGCCTGGTGGCCCCTCGCCGGCGCTGTCGTCCCATCTTAGCGACGAATCGCGCGAGCGCCACCCCATTTGCGCGGGCTTGCGCTACTGTCCGACAGCGCGGGCTTACCTGCGCCCACACAAAGGGGCAAGGTACTCGCCCAGCGCCAGGGCGCTGGTGAGCCCTGGCGATTCGATGCCGAAGAGGTTGACGAGGCCAGGGCAGCCGTGGTCCCGCGTCCCCTGCACCATGAAATCGGTGCACAGCGCCCCGGCGAAGGCGATCTTGGGGCGCATGCCGGCGTACGCTGGCTCCAGGCTGTCGTCGGCCAGCCCGGGCCAGTACTTGCGGATTTCGGCGTAGAACGCGGCGCCGCGCTGCGGGTCCACGGCGAGGTCGTCCGGCCGTTCCACCCAGGCGACATCGGGCCCGAAGCGCGCCTGGCCGCCGAGGTCCAGCGTCAGGTGCACGCCCAGGCCGGCCGCTTCTGGCAGCGGGTAGATGAGGCGCGAGAATGGCGCCCGGCCGCGCAGCGAAAAATAATTCCCCTTGGCATAGCGCGGCTCCGGAACATGCTCTGGCGCGAGCCCGACGATCTCGCGCGCCAGCAACGGCGCTGCGAGGCCGGCGGCGTTGATCAGCCAGTCGGCCGCAATCTCGGTACCATCCGACGCTGTAATAGTAATAGCATTCTTTTCAATACGGGCGTGCGCTAGGGCCGTATTTTTCACCAAGAATCCGCCGCTGCGCTCGACCTCCCCCAGCAGCGCCAGCATCAGCCCATGGCTGTCGATGATGCCGGTCGATGGCGAAAGCAGCGCCGCCGCGCAGTGCAAAGCGGGCTCCAGGGCGCGGGCCTGCGGCGCCTCCAGCCATTGCAGATCGGTGACGCCATTGGCCTCTGCCTGCCGGCGCGCCGCTTCAAGCGCCGGCAACTGGGCGGCCGACGTGGCGACGATGAGCTTGCCGGTGCGCTGGAAGGCCACGCCGTGCCGCTCACAGAAGGCGTACAGCAGCGCGCGCCCGCGCACGCACAGGCGCGCCTTGAGCGACCCGGTCGGGTAGTAAATGCCGGCGTGGACCACCTCGCTGCTGCGCGAACTGGTGCCGGTGCCGAAGGCGGAGGCTGCCTCCAGCACCAGCACCTCGCGGCCCTCGGCGGCCAGCGCGCGCGCCACCGCGAGCCCGACCACGCCGGCCCCCGCGACCACGCAATCAACGCGCTCGCTCACCGCGCCTTCGCGCCCGCCGCGCCCTCGAAGCCGCTCACCACGCGCAGCGTGTTGTGGCCCAGTTCGGCCGCCGCGTAGCCGCCTTCCAGCACGAACACCGTCGGCAGGCCCATTCGTTCCAGGCGCTCGCCCAGGCGGCCAAAATCGTCGCTGGTCAGCGCGAACTGCGAGATCGGGTCGCCTTCGTAGGCGTCCAGCCCCAGCGACACCACCAGCGCGTTCGCGCCCCAGCGCCCGATGTGCGTGCAGGCCGTCTCCAGCGCGTCGAACCAGGCGGCGGCGCTGCTGCCCGCGGGCAGCGGCAGGTTGAGGTTGCTGCCCGCGCCCTCGCCCGCCCCGGTTTCATCGGCATGGCCGAGGTAGAACGGGTATTCGGTCAGCGGGTCGCCGTGAATGCTGGCGAAGAAGACATCCGCGCGCTCGTAGAAGATGCTCTGGGTGCCGTTGCCGTGGTGGTAGTCCACATCCAGCACCGCCACGCGCTCGAAGTCGAGGTTGCGCAGCGTCTGCGCGGCGATCGCGGCGTTGTTCAGAAAGCAATAGCCGCCCATGAAATCGCGCCCGGCATGGTGGCCCGGCGGTCGCGTGACGCAGAAGGCCGCGCGCTCGCCGCGCGCGACCGCATGCGCCGCACTCGCCGCCACGTCGACCCCTTCGCGCGCCGCCGCCCAGGTACCGTGCGCCAGGGGCGAGCCGTTGTCCATGGAATACAAACCCAGCCGGGCAACGAAGTTCAGCGGCTCGATGTCGCTGCGCAAACTGCGCACCGGCCAGACCGAGGGGAAAGGCTGGCGCGTCTCGTTCTGCGGGCCCAGCGCCAGCCACTGCGGCCAGGCCGTGCGCAGGAAGTCGAGGTAGCGGTCGGAATGGATCTGCGCCAGGGCTGGGGCGCCATCCTCGTCGGGCTCACGCAGTTCATGCCCCGCGCCCTGCAGGGCGGACAGCACGAAATCGGCGCGCGCCGGGGTTTCGAAACATGCCACCTTGTCGCCGCGAAAGAATTCGTGCGTTGGCGCGTGCCCGGTGTGCAGGGGGTTCCAGTAGGCGATCATGGAAGCGATTGTGGCGCGCCAGGAGCGGCGGCGTCTATGGCGGAGCGTGCATCCACTGCACGCCTCTCTCGTACCTACGAGGAAGCCAATTGCACGGTCCAATGACCTCCCGGCTCTTGGTGCAAGGCCAGGCGGTCATAGCTGCGCAGCATGTCCAGCAGGCCGGAATGGCCGTAGGTCTTGGGAGAAAACGCCGGGTCCATGCGTTTGAGGTACTGGCCCAGGGGGCCGAGGTGAACCTTGCCTTCGGAGGTGTCGCTGGCGAGCAAGGTGACCGCTTCCACGACAAACAGGGGTCTCCGTTTTACGGTTGCCTTGGATTGAATTTCCCCTTTGGCCTGGTCACCGTTTGCCGTATTTGCTGCGCCCACGCTTAGGTCGGCTGCTGTCAGCGCTTTCGCTGCCTCTGCAACGGGCTCGGGGCGCACCCACTCGAAAAATTGGTCGCTTGCGTTGCGCAGAGCCTCCGGGGTCTTGGGTTCGCCGACGATGTACACCGTGGCCCCCCGCTCGCGGAGCTTGCGACACAGGTAAGCGAAGTCGGAGTCGCTGGTGACGAGGCAAAAGGTGTCCGCGCGGTCGTCAAACATCGCCTCCATGCCATCGAGTGCCAGCGCAATGTCCGCAGTATTTTTGCCAGCAGCGTATTGGTACTGCAGACAGGGCGTGAAGGCCAATCGAACCAGAGCTTCTTGCCACTTGTTGGCCAAGGTCGTGTGGTTGCCATAGCCCCGTCGCAACACCACGCGACCAAACTGCGCAACGACACGCAATGCGAATTCGAGTATTTCAGGGGTCGTGTTGTCGCAATCCACCAGAACCGCCACACGCGGTTCGCCCCCGATGCCGTTTGCGCTCATTGTGCTGACCTCCCTGCGAGGCGCCATCTTATGCGCAGGCCGTCACCCAGGCGGGCAGCACCCGTGGCGCGCCTCCAATGTCGCCTTCAGACACGGATATAAAAAAAGGGCCTGCAAGAAATTGCAGGCCCTTTTTACGGTTATCTGGTGGGTGATGCAGGGTTTGAACCTGCGACCCCTGCCGTGTGAAGGCAGTGCTCTACCGCTGAGCTAATCACCCTGATGGCGTTCGCTATCAGCCCGCTATTATGGCACAGGTTTCTGGGACCTCGGCGATTTTCCAGATGGTTTTGCCGCCGCTGGCCTTGTCGATCTCGGCCAGCACGGCTTCGTGCGCGGCCAGTTCGGCGTCGCTCGCCGGCAGCACGCGCAGGCTCAACGCGCGCAGGTCGAAGGCCGCAACGTCGAGGGCGCCGCCCCCTGTGGTTTCTTCGGCAATCAGCAGCGCCTCCTGGCCGCGCGTGAGGTTGATGTAGACGTCGGCCAGCAGTTCGGCGTCGAGCAGCGCGCCGTGCAGGGTGCGGCTGGAGTTGTCGACGCCGAGGCGGTCGCACAGCGCGTCGAGCGAGTTGCGCTTGCCGGGGTAGAGCTCCTTGGCCATGGCCAGGGTGTCGGTGATGGCCTCCACGTGCGAGGCAAACGGCGGCAGACCGGCGAGTTCGAGTTCCTTGTTCAGGAAGCTCACGTCGAACGCGGCGTTGTGGATGATGATTTCAGCGCCGCGCACGTAGTCCAGGAAATCCGCCGCCACCGCCGCGAAACACGGCTTGTCGCGCAGGAATTCGTTGCTGATGCCGTGCACCTTGAGCGCATCCTCGTGGCTGTCGCGCCCCGGGTTCAGGTAGTAGTGGCAGTTGTTGCCGGTAAGCTTGCGGTTTATCAGTTCCACACAGCCGATTTCAATGATGCGGTCGCCGGCGTCGGCCGAGAGGCCGGTGGTTTCGGTGTCGAGAATGATTTGCCGGCTCATGGCTTTGCCCCTGCCCTGGTGCCCTGCATCAGTGGTTTTCCTTGGCGTGGTTGATGGAGTACTTGGGGATTTCCACTGTCACGTCGGCGCCCGCCAGGATGGCCTGGCACGACAGGCGCGATTGCGGCTCCAGTCCCCAGGCGCGGTCGAGCAGGTCTTCTTCCTCTTCCTCGGCCGCGTTGAGCGAGGCGTAGCCGGCGCGCACGATCACGTGGCAGGTGGTGCAGGCGCAGCTCATGTCGCAGGCGTGCTCGATGCGGATGTCGTTCTCCAGCAAGGCTTCGCAGATGCTGGTGCCCGCGGGCGCCGTGATTTCGGCGCCGGCGGGGCAGTATTCGGGGTGCGGGAGGACTTTGATGACGGGCATGAGGGGCTTCTCGGCTCAAAGGGTGTCGACTTTGCGGCCGGCCAGCGCATCGCGAATGCTGCGGTTCATGCGCTCGGCGGCAAAGGCTTCGGTGCGCGCGGCGAGCGCTTGTGTCGCCGCTTCGATGGCGCCCGCGTCGTCGTGGTTCCGGGCGGCGTCCAGGGCGGCCATCAGGGCGTCAACCGCCTGGCAATCCTCCGCGCCGAGCAGGTCGCCGTCTGCCGCGAGTGCGCCGCGCGTTGCGGCGAGCAGACGCTCGGCGTCGACCCGGGCCTCGGCCAGAGCGCGCGCGCGCATGTCTTGCTGCGCCGTGGCGAAACCTTCCTGCAGCATGCGGGCGATTTCATCGTCGCTCAGCCCATAGGAGGGCTTGACGTCGATGCGCGCCACGGCGCCGCTGGTTTGTTCGCGCGCGTCCACGCTGAGCAGGCCGTCGGCGTCCACGGTGAAGGTGACGCGGATGCGCGCCGCGCCCGCCGTCATGGGGGGAATGCCGCGCAGCTCGAAGCGCGCCAGGCTGCGGCAATCCTGCACCAGGTCGCGCTCGCCTTGCACCACGTGGATGGCGAGGGCGGTCTGCCCGTCCTTGAAGGTGGTGAAGTCCTGCGCCTTGGCGGTGGGGATGGTTTCGTTGCGCGAGATGATGCGCTCGACCAGCCCGCCCATGGTCTCAATGCCGAGCGAGAGCGGGATGACGTCGAGCAGCAGCAGGTCGTCCGCCCCGGCGTTGCCGGCCAACTGGTGCGCCTGGACGGCAGCGCCAAGGGCGACGACTTCGTCCGGGTTCAGGTTGGTCAGCGGCGGGCGGCCAAAGAATTCGCCCACCGCCTGGCGCACCTGCGGCATGCGCGTGGCGCCGCCGACCAGAACCACGCCGAGCACCTCGTCGGGAGTAAGCCGGGCGTCGCGCAGCACGCGGCGCACCACGGCGAGACTGCGCGCCGTCAGCGGAGCGGTCGCGGCGTCGAAGTCCGATTTTTTTACGTCAAAACGGACTCTAGCGCTTGATAGGTCTGCCTCAAAAGCTACAGTTTCGATAGTACTCAAGGCCTCCTTGCAGCGCCGCGCGGCGACGCGGGCGGCCCCTTTGTCGGCGGCGTTGGCCAGCGTGGCGCCGGTCTGCGCGAGCACCCAGTCGGCCAGCGCGGCATCGTAATCGTCGCCGCCGAGTGCGGAATCGCCCCCGGTGGCCAGCACCTCGAACACGCCCTTGGCCAGGCGCAGGATGGAGATGTCGAAGGTGCCGCCGCCCAGGTCGTACACGGCGTACACCCCTTCGCTGGCGTTGTCCAGGCCGTAGGCGATGGCCGCGGCCGTGGGCTCGTTGATCAGGCGCAGCACGTCGATGCCGGCCAGGCGCGCGGCGTCCTTGGTGGCCTGGCGCTGGGCGTCGTCGAAATACGCCGGAACGGTGATGACGGCGCCAAATATCGCCTCGTCGAAACTGTCCTCCGCCCGCTGGCGCAGCGTGGCGAGGATTTCCGCGCTCACTTCCACCGGCGACTTGGCGCCCTGGGCCGTGCTGATGCGCAGCATGCCAGCTTCGGTGTTGCCCAGGGCTTCGAGGTCGTCCGCATGCTCCAGCGCGTAGGGAAGCTTGTCGGCCGCCGCGATGTCGCTGCGGCTGCGGCCCATGAAGCGCTTGACCGAGGCAATGGTATTGGCAGCGTCCTGCTGCAGGAAGGGCAAGGCCTCGTAGCCGATCTGCCGGCCGCCACCCTGCGGGTAACGCACCACGGACGGCAGCAGCACACGGCCCTGAGCGTCGGGCAGGCACTCGGCGACGCCGCTGCGCACCGCCGCCACCAGCGAATGCGTGGTGCCGAGGTCGATGCCGACGGCGATGCGCCGCTGGTGGGGGTTCGGGGATTGGCCGGGTTCGGAAATCTGCAGCAGCGCCATGGGAGCCTGTTCTTATGGGGAACCGCCGCGCCGCTGTCGGGCGCGCCGGGCAAGCGGCTATTGTCCCAGGTGCTCGGCGCGCTGCTCGACGCTGCCGGCGAATCGCGCAAGAAACATGAGGGCTCTGACCTCGAGCGCGGCGGCGGCGAAGTCGCCGCGGCCGTCGATCGCCTCGGCGCAGCGGGCAAAGGCTTCCTGCTCCGCCACGCGCACGCTGCTGCGCAGCGCATCGACGTCTTGCGTGCTGGCCGCTTCGTCCAGCGCCTCGCGCCACTCCATCTGCTGCATCAGGAAGGCGGCCGGCATGGCGGTGTTGTCCTCGGCTTGCACCGGGGCCCCGCCCAGCTCGCACAGGTAGGCCGCACGTGCCAGCGGGTCCTTCAGGCGCCGGTAGGCCTCGTTGATGCGCACCGACCACTGCATGGCCACGCGCTGCGCCGCCCCGCCCTGCGCGGCAAACCGGTCGGGATGCGCCTGGCGCTGCAGCTCCTTCCAGCGCTCGTCGAGCTGCGCCGCGTCCTGGGCAAAGCGGCGCGGCACGCCAAAGAGTTCAAAGTCGTCCGACTGGAGGTTCATGTTTGTGAAGTGCTGTGCCGCCTGAAACTGGCGCGACCCACACCAGCAGCCACCGTGCAAGGGCCGCCCCGCCGCACCGGTGGCGTCCCCCTTCCGCAGCGCGCAGCGCTGCAAAAGAAGGGGGAAGGCGCGCAGCGCCTCAGGGGGATGTCCTGATCAAACTCTGAAACTCTCGCCGCAGCCGCAGCGATCGCGTTCGTTGGGGTTGCTGAACTTGAAGCCCTCGTTCAGGCCTTCGCGCACGAAATCGAGTTCGGTGCCGTCCAGGTAGGCCAGGCTCTTGGGGTCGATGAGCAGCTTGACGCCATGGTTCTCGAACACCACATCTTCCGGCGCCGCTTCGTCCACATACTCGAGCTGGTAGGCCAGGCCCGAGCAGCCGCTGGTCTTCACGCCCAGGCGCACGCCAAGGCCCTTGCCGCGCCGCTCCATGTAGCGGCTCACGTGGCGCGCTGCCGCCTCGGTCAGGGTAATGGCCATCGCGTCCTCAGGCATCGGCAGGCGCCGCAGCCGCGTGCCGCGACTTGTAATCGTTGACGGCGGCCTTGATGGCGTCCTCGGCCAGGATGGAGCAGTGGATCTTCACGGGCGGCAGGGCCAACTCTTCGGCGATTTCGCTGTTCTTGAGCGCAGCGGCCTCGTCCAGCGTCTTGCCCTTGACCCATTCGGTCACCAGCGACGACGAGGCGATGGCCGAGCCGCAGCCGTAGGTCTTGAAGCGCGCGTCCTCGATCACGCCGGTGGCCGAATTCACCTTGATCTGCAGCTTCATCACGTCACCGCAAGCCGGCGCGCCGACCATGCCCGTGCCGACCGACTCGTCGCCCTTGTCGAAGGAGCCGACATTGCGCGGGTTTTCATAATGGTCAATCACTTTTTCGGAATATGCCATGGTGTGCTCCTTGAATATCGGTCAGTGGGCAGACCACTGGATGGTGCTGAGATCGACGCCGTCCTGGTACATCTCCCACAGCGGGCTGAGCTCGCGCAGGCGCGCCACGTTTTCGCGGATGGTGGCGATGGCGTAATCGATTTCTTCCTCGGTGGTGAAGCGCCCGATGGTCATGCGCAGGCTGCTGTGCGCCAGCTCGTCGCTGCGGCCGAGTGCGCGCAGCACGTAGCTCGGCTCCAGGCTGGCCGAGGTACAGGCCGAACCCGAGGACACGGCCAGGCCCTTGATACCCATTATGAGCGACTCGCCTTCGACGAAATTGAAGCTCATGTTCAGGTTTTGCGGCACGCGGCGCTCCATGCTGCCGTTGATGAACACCTGTTCGATGTCCTTGAGGCCGTCGAGCAAGCGCTGCTGCAACACCCGCGCCTTGGCGTTGACCTCGTCCATTTCGAGCCGGATGATGCGAAACGCCTCCCCCATGCCGACAATCTGGTGCGTGGGCAGCGTGCCCGAACGCATGCCGCGCTCGTGCCCGCCGCCATGGATCTGCGCTTCCAGGCGCACGCGCGGCTTGCGGCGTACATACAGGGCGCCCACGCCCTTGGGGCCGTAGGTCTTGTGCGCCGTCATGCTCATCAGATCGATGGGCAATGTTTTCACATCGATTTCGACGCGGCCAGTGGCCTGCGCGGCGTCCACGTGCAAAAGCGTGCCGTTCTCGCGGCACAGGGCGCCGATGGCGGGCACGTCCTGGATGACGCCGATCTCGTTGTTGACGAACAGCACGCTGACCAGCACCGTGTCCGGGCGCAGCGCGGCCTTGAAGGCGTCGAGGTTGACCAGGCCGTCTTCCTGCACGTCGAGGTAGCTCACCTCGAAGCCCTGGCGTTCCAGCTCGCGCATGGTGTCGAGCACCGCCTTGTGCTCGGTCTTCCAGGTGATGAGGTGCTTGCCCTTGCCTTTGTAGAACTGGGCAGCGCCCTTGAGCGCCAGGTTGATCGATTCGGTGGCGCCGCTGGTCCAGACGATCTCGCGCGGGTCGGCGCCGATCAGCGCAGCCACCTGGCCACGGGCGCGCTCCACGGCTTCCTCGGCTTCCCAGCCCCAGGCGTGGCTGCGCGAAGCCGCGTTGCCGAAATGCTCGCGCAACCAGGGAATCATGGCGTCCACCACGCGCGGGTCGACCGGCGTGGTGGCGCCGTAATCGAGGTAGATCGGGAAGTGCGGGGTCATGTCCATGGCTGGCTCGGGCAAAAAGTGCGGGCTGGCATCTGCAGTGGGATCAAAAGGGAACCGTGTAGCTTGCAGCAAAAAGCTGGCGGGCGCCTTGCAGCGTGCCGCCACCCACGCTGCAGCAGGGTCTTCAGGACTTGGCGAAAGCGTTGCCGAGGGCAAACACCGAATTGGGCGCGTTGACGCGGATCGGCTTGATCACCGGCTGCGTGGAGATGGCGCGGCGCGCGGCCGGCTTGTCCTCGATCCGCAGCCCCTTGGCGAGTTGCTCATCGACCAGCTTCTGCAGGTTGACCGAGGCCAGGAAATCGACCATGCGCTGGTTCAGCGTAGCCCACAGGTCGTGCGTCATGCAGCGGCCGGCGTCGCCCAGGCAATTTTCCTTGCCGCCGCACTGCGTGGCGTCCATGGGTTCGTCGACGGAAACGATGATGTCCGCCACGGTGATGTCCGCCGCATTGCGCGCCAGGGTGTAGCCGCCGCCGGGGCCGCGCGTGGATTCCACGAGTTCGTGGCGGCGCAGTTTGCCGAACAGTTGCTCCAGGTAGGAGAGCGAGATGCGCTGGCGCTGGCTGATGGCAGCCAGAGTGACCGGGCCATTGCCTTGGCGCAAGGCCAGATCAATCATCGCGGTGACCGCAAATCGGCCCTTGGTGGTAAGACGCATCGCAAGCTCCTTGTAGCGCAGGGAAAAAAGCGCCGGCCAACCCCCAAGGGCGGGCCAACAACCCTGTGCCCGTCTGTTGGATGGGCACTACAGCCGGCCGGAATAAAGACCTACTGTTTTGTGGGAGTATAGCACAAAGTCAGATTAATTTTGTCGGATATTGAGACGCGCCGGTCGCAATCGAGTCGGCAGCGTTCGAATACCCCTTCACGGCGCTGGAAAAGGCACGACGTGGTCGCCGCCCGGCGCGCCGAACGCCAGTTCCTTCAGCGCCCCGAGCTGGTCGCGCACGCGGGCGGCCTGTTCGAATTCGAGATTGCGGGCGTGCTCCAGCATCTGCTTTTCGAGGCGCTTGATCTCCCGCGCCATCTCCTTCTCGCTCATGTCCTCCACGCGCGCCCGGGCCGCCGCGCCCTGGGCCAGGCGCTCGGCTTCCTTGCCGGCCTTCTCGCTGTAGACGCCGTCGATCAGGTCGCGCACCTCCTTGACGATACTGCGCGGGGTAATGCCCCGCTCCAGGTTGTGGGCGATCTGCTTGGCGCGCCGGCGCTCGGTCTCGCCCATGGCCAATGCCATGGAGTCGGTCACGCGGTCGGCGTACAGGATGGCGGTACCGGCCACGTTGCGCGCCGCCCGGCCTATGGTCTGGATCAGGCTGCGCTCGGAGCGCAGGAACCCTTCCTTGTCGGCATCGAGGATGGCCACCAGGGACACCTCGGGAATATCCAACCCCTCGCGCAGCAGGTTGATGCCGACAAGCACGTCGAAGGCACCCAGGCGCAGGTCGCGGATGATCTCCACGCGCTCGACCGTGTCGACGTCCGAGTGCAGATAGCGCACCTTGACGCCGTTGTCGCTCAGGTAATCGGTCAGCTGCTCGGCCATGCGCTTGGTGAGCGTCGTGATGAGCACGCGCTCGTTCCTCTCCACGCGGATGCGGATTTCCTGCAGCACGTCGTCCACCTGGGTGGTCGCAGGGCGCACCTGCACCTCGGGGTCCACCAGCCCCGTGGGTCGAACCAGCTGCTCGACGACCTGGCCGGCGTGCGCTTTCTCGTAGTCCGCCGGCGTGGCGGACACGAACACCGCCTGGCGCATGCGGCGCTCGAACTCCTCGAACTTGAGCGGCCGGTTGTCGAGCGCGCTCGGCAGGCGAAAGCCGTACTCCACCAGCGTGGTCTTGCGCGAGCGGTCGCCGTTGTACATGGCGTTGAGTTGGCCGATCATCTGGTGGCTCTCGTCCAGGAACATCAGCGCATCCGGCGGCAGGTAGTCGGTCAGTGTGCTGGGCGGGTCCCCCGGCGCGGAGCCCGAAAGATGGCGCGAGTAGTTCTCGATGCCCTTGCAATGCCCCACCTCGCTGAGCATTTCCAGGTCGAAGCGGGTGCGCTGCTCCAGGCGCTGCGCCTCCACCAGCTTGCCGTCCGCGACCAGCTCCTTGAGGCGCTCGGCCAGTTCGAACTTGATGGCCTCCACAGCCGCCAGCACCTGGTCGCGCGGCGTGACGTAGTGGCTGCTCGGGTAGACGGTGAAGCGCGGAATGCTCTGGCGCACCCGGCCGGTGAGCGGATCGAAGAGCTGGAGGCTCTCCACCTCGTCGTCGAACAGTTCGATGCGGATGGCCAGCTCCGAGTGTTCGGCCGGGAACACGTCGATGGTGTCGCCGCGCACGCGAAAGGTGCCGCGCGCGAAGTCGGTGTCGTTGCGCTGGTACTGCATGCGCACCAGCTGGGCGATGGCGTCGCGCTGGCCAAGCGCGTCGCCGGTGCGCAGCGTCATCACCATGCGGTGGTAGCTCTCGGGGTTGCCGATGCCGTAGATGGCCGACACGGTGGCGACGATCACCACGTCGCGCCGCTCCAGGATGCTCTTGGTGCACGACAGGCGCATCTGCTCGATGTGCTCGTTGATGGCGCTGTCCTTCTCGATGAACAGGTCGCGCTGCGGCACGTACGCCTCGGGCTGGTAGTAGTCGTAGTAGCTCACGAAGTACTCCACCGCGTTGTGCGGGAAGAACTCGCGGAACTCGGAATACAGCTGCGCCGCCAGCGTCTTGTTGGGCGCGAAAACGATGGCTGGCCGCCCCAGGCGGGCGATGACGTTGGCCATGGTGAAGGTCTTGCCCGAGCCGGTGACGCCCAGCAGGGTCTGGAAGACTTCGCCGTCCTGCACGCCTTCGACCAGTTTGTCGATCGCTTCGGGCTGGTCGCCGGCGGGTGGGTAGGGTTGGTACAGCTCGAACGGCGAGCCGGGAAAACGCAAAAATTCGCCCTTGGTGGGGGCGGTGGTGACTTCGTGCATGGCGTGCGCCCGGCGCGTTGGCGCCAAAGGCAAGAACAGGTTTTAAAATTCGGGTTTGCCCGTACCACCGAGCGAGGTGGCCAAGCGTAGCCGAGCCGCGCATTTGGGGTCGGGCAGCCCGATTTCCACCCTCCTAGGACTTTCCATGTCTCTGTTTTCCGCTGTCGAAATGGCGCCCCGCGACCCGATTCTGGGCCTGAACGAGCAATTCAACGCCGATACCAACCCCAACAAGGTGAATCTGGGCGTCGGCGTGTACTTCGACGACAACGGCAAACTCCCGCTCCTCAAGTGCGTGCAGGCGGCCGAGCAGAAGATGATGGCCCAGCCCACCGCGCGCGGCTACCTGCCCATCGACGGCATCGTGGCCTACGACAACGCCGTCAAGGCCCTGGTGTTCGGCGCCGACAGCGAGCCGGTACGAAGCGGCCGCGTGGCCACGGTGCAGGCCATCGGCGGCACCGGCGGCCTGAAGATCGGCGCCGACTTCCTGAAGAAGCTCAGCCCCGATGCAAAGGTGCTGATTTCCGACCCGAGCTGGGAAAACCACCGCGCCCTGTTCACGAACGCCGGCTTCGAAGTCGGCACCTATGCCTATTACGACGCCCAGCAGCGTGGCGTGAACTTCGCCGGCATGCTGGCCAGCCTGAACGCCGCCGCGCCCGGCACCATCGTCGTGCTGCACGCCTGCTGCCACAACCCCACCGGTTACGACATCACGCCCGCACAGTGGGACGAAGTGATCGCCGTGCTCAAGGCCCGGCAGCTCACGCCCTTCCTCGACATGGCCTACCAGGGCTTCGGCCACGGCATCGCCGAGGACGGCGCGGTGATCGGCAAGTTCGTCGCTTCGGGCATGAACTTCTTCGTCTCCACCTCGTTCTCCAAGAGCTTCAGCCTCTACGGCGAGCGCGTCGGCGGCCTCTCCGTGCTCTGCCGCGACAAGGAAGAAGCCGGCCGCGTGCTGAGCCAGCTGAAGATCGTCATCCGCACCAACTACAGCAACCCGCCCACGCACGGCGGCGCCGTGGTGGCCGCCGTGCTCAGCGACCCCGAACTGCGCGCGCAGTGGGAAAAAGAGCTGGGCGAGATGCGCGTGCGCATCAAGGCCATGCGCCAGAAGCTGGTCGATGGACTCAAGGCGGCGGGTGTGAAGCAGGACATGTCCTTCATCACCAGCCAGATCGGCATGTTCAGCTATTCGGGCCTGTCCAAGGACCAGATGGTGCGCCTGCGCAATGAGTTCGGCGTCTACGGCACCGACACCGGCCGCATGTGCGTGGCGGCGCTCAACAGCAAGAACATCGACTACGTCTGTGCGTCCATCGCCAAGGTGATGTAACGCCGCCGCCCTTCAAGAACCGCTCCTCGGAGCGGTTTTTTTATAGTCTTTTATACCTCCAGCGCTTTATGGCATTGGTTAATAAGCTATCTTTTTAGTAGCCCACTCACTCCTCCAACCGTCCACCGGCCGACGCGCGTGTCCGCCCATGGCCGACAGCGCGGACGCGGCGGCTGGGCTTCAATGGGAAATCCCTTTCCCACCGGAGACGCCCGTGAAAGCCTTGGTCCTCGATTCCTCCCACACGAGCATGTCCGGCGTGTTCTACCCCAAGGGACACGTCCTCGTCCTGTTCCCCTCGGCGGAGCTGGCGCGCCAGGCGGCCGACGTGTTGGAATCCTCGAATTCCGCGGTCGAGACGGCCTATGCCGGCCCCCAGACGCTGCTGCAGGACGTCGTGCGCACCCTCGGGAGCGGCGATACCCCCCTGCCCTCGGTCGGCGCGGAAGGCGATTTCGTGCGCCGCATCGCCGATCTGGCGGGCACCGGGCACCACGCCTTGCTCATTCCCATGGGCAAGGACGACAACGCCGACGCTCTCGCCGCCCAGCTGCAGGGCGCGGGTGCCGTGGCGGCCTTCTACTATCGCAGCCTGGTCATTGAAGAGCTGATCACGCAGCCGTCCGCGGACCGGCCGCAGTCCGTCACGGTAGGCACACGCGCCGCAGCGCCGCAGCCTGGCGAGCGATAGCACCTGCCGCGCAGGCGTGCCTACAGCAAGGTGCTCGGCAAGGGAGCGAAGCGCTCCAACACATGCTGCGTCATGCCCTTGACGAGTTCCTCCTCACCGAAGAACACCGTGCCCACGCCATCGGTGCGCAGCATCTGCGCCTCCTTGCTGCTGCGCGTGCGCAGCACGATTTCAATCGCGGGGTTGAGCGTGCGCGCCGTCTCCACCATCTGGCGCACGTGGATCGGGTCGGGCACCGCCACCACCAGCATGGAGGCGTCGGCGATGTGTGCCTGCACCAGCACTACCGGCTCGGCGGCATTGCCGGAGACGGCCACCTTGCCCTGGTTGCGCAGGTCTTCCACCAGCTCGCGGTTCTGCTCGGCCACCACATAGGGGATGCCGCGTTCGTCCAGCGAGCGGGCAATGCGAGCGCCGACGCGCCCGTAACCCACCAGCACCACCTGGCCGCGCAGGTATTTCCGTTCGGTGCTCATGGGCAACTCGGCGAAGGGGTCGTCGCGCTGCTCCAGCCGCCGCGCCAGTTCCGAGCGCGCCAGAATCCAGCGCCGCGCCGGCTCCACGGCGGCGAACAGAAAGGGGTTGAGCGCCATCGTGATCAGCGCGCCGGCGAGCACCAGGCTCATGCCCTCGCGCGGCAGCAGACCGAGCGAGAGGCCCAGCCCGCCGAGGATGAAGGAGAACTCCCCGATCTGCGCCAGGCTCGCGGCCACGGTGAGCGCCGTGGTCAGCGGGTAGCGCAGCGCCAGCACCAGCCCGAGCGCCGCGATCGACTTGCCGATGATGATGATGGCCACCACGCCCAGCACATGCACCGGCTCCTCCAGCACGATCTGCGGGTCGAACAGCATGCCGACCGAGACGAAGAACAGCACCGAGAACGCATCGCGCAGCGGCAGCGACTCCTGCGCGGCGCGGTGGCTGAATTCGGATTCGCGCATCACCATGCCGGCGAAAAACGCTCCCAGGGCGAAGGACACACTGAACAACTCGGCCGCGCCAAACGCGATGCCAATGGCGCAGGCCACCACCGAGAGCGTGAACAGCTCGCGCGACCCCGTTTTCGCCACCTGCCACAGCAGCCAGGGCAGCGCCCGCCGGCCAAAGACCATCATCAGCACGATGAAGGCCGACACCTGCAGGAGCGTGCGGCCGATGATGGTCCACAGCGGCTCGTCCGCCGCCTGGCCGCCCGCCACGCCCAGCACGCCGGCCAGCGGTGGCAGCAGCACCAGCACCAGCACGGTGGCCAGGTCTTCCACCACCAGCCAGCCGACCGCGATGCGGCCGTTCATGCTGTCGAGCAGGCCGCGCACCTCCAGGGCCTTGAGCAGCACCACCGTACTGGCGCACGACAGCGAGAGCCCGAAGACCAGGCCCGCCGTCCAGCTCCAACCCCACCACGAGGCCAGCCCCATGCCCAGCACCGTGGCCAGCCCCATCTGCACCACGGCGCCGGGGATGGCGATGCGCTTGACGGTCATCAGATCGCGCAGCGAAAAGTGCAGGCCGACGCCGAACATCAGCAGCATGACGCCGATCTCCGACAGTTGCGATGCCAGCTGCACATCCGCCACGAAGCCCGGCGTGGCCGGGCCGATGACGATGCCCGCGAGCAGGTAGCCGACCAGCGCCGGGATCTTCAGGCGCTCCGCGGCAAAGCCCAGCACCAGGGCGATGCCGAAGCCCGCGGCCAGCGTGGTGATCAGGGAAAGGTTGTGTTCCATGGGGTGGTTGCGCACGGGGCCGCAGCGCGCGCCCGTACGCCCTGCCGCCCATTCATCCCAGGATACGGCAGATTCGGCGCCCCACGGCGCCCTTGCGGTGAAGAAAACGCGGCCCGGTGGGCGCGCGGTTCAGCGCCGGCTCTTGCGCGGGCTGCTGCGCGCGCCGGTCGCGCGCGGCGGCAGACCGGTGTGCTGCGTCAGCGTCTGGCCCGGCTTGGGCGTGCTCTTTTCCATCACCATCGAGGGAATGGTCAGGTACTTCTCCCCCTTGCCGCCGCAGCTGCCGGCCACGGGCTGGTAGGTCGGAATCAGGTGGTGCTTGCCGTTGCCAATCAGGTCGGCGCGGCCCATGGCCTTGAGGGCGTCGCGCAAGAGCGGCCAGTTCTTCGGGTCATGGTAGCGCAGGAAGGCCTTGTGCAGGCGGCGGCGCTTCTCGCCGCGCACCACGTCGACCTTCTCGCCCCGGGCATCGCGGTGCACGCCCTTGAGGGTGTTGATGCCGGTGTGGTACATCGCCGTGGCAGTGGCCATGGTGCTGGGGTAGAAGGTCTGCACCTGGTCGGCGCGAAAGCCGTTCTTCTTGAGCCAGATGGCGAGGTTCATCATGTCCTCGTCGCTGGTGCCGGGGTGGGCGGCGATGAAGTACGGGATGAGGAACTGCTTCTTGCCGGCCTCCGCCGTGTACTTCTCGAACAGCACCTTGAACTTGTCGTAGTTGCCGATGCCCGGCTTCATCATCTTGGTCAGCGGTCCGGCCTCGGTGTGCTCGGGGGCGATCTTCAAATAGCCGCCGACATGGTGCTGCACCAGTTCCTTGACGTATTCGGGCGACTGCACGGCCAGGTCGTAGCGCAGGCCCGAGCCGATAAGGATCTTCTTGATGCCCTTGATGGCCCGGCCCTTCCTGTAGATGGAAATCAGCGGGTCGTGGTTGGTGGTCAGGTTCTGGCAGATGCCCGGGTAGACGCAACTGGGCTTGCGGCAGGCGGCCTCGATCTCGGGCGTGCGGCAGCCCAGGCGGTACATGTTGGCCGTGGGGCCGCCCAGGTCGGAGATGGTGCCGGTGAAACCCTGGACCTTGTCGCGCACGTCCTCGATCTCGCGCAGGATGGAATCCTCCGAGCGGCTCTGGATGATGCGGCCCTCGTGCTCGGTGATCGAACAGAAGGTGCAGCCGCCGAAGCAGCCGCGCATGATGTTGATGGAAAAGCGGATCACCTCCCACGCCGGGATCTTGGTCGCGCCGTCGTGCCGGCCGCGCTCGTCCTGGTACTGCGGGTGCGGGCTGCGCGCGTAGGGCAGGTCGAAGATGTGGTCCATTTCCGCCGTGGTGAGCGGAATGGGCGGCGGGTTCAGCCACACGTCGCGCGCCGTGGTGCCCTCGCCGTGCGCCTGCACCAGGGCGCGGGCATTGCCGGGGTTGGTCTCCAGGTGCATCACGCGGTTGGCGTGGGCGTAGAGCACCGGGTCACTTTTCACCTGCTCGTAGCTGGGAATGCGGACGACGGTGCGCTCTTGCGGCGGTGCCTTGCGCTTGGACTGCAGGGCGGGGTTGGGGACAAAGTTCAGCGCATGCGTGCCGGGCGAATTTTTTTGGTCTTTTTGGCCTCTAGCGCTTAGCCCGCCTGCGCTGTCAGCTATCGAAACCGTAGTTTCCTGGCCGCTGCAGCTGCCACCCTGCCCCGCCGCCTGCTCGCTGGTCGTCTGGTAGGGGTTGGTGTGGTCTTCCACGCGGCCGGGCTGGTCCACCTCCGTGGAATCGATTTCGAACCAGCCGTCGGGCGTGGTGCGGCGCACGAAGGCGGTGCCGCGCACGTCGGTAATTTCCTGCACCGGCTCGCGCGCCGCCAGGCGGTGCGCCACTTCGACCAGCGCGCGCTCGGCGTTGCCGTAGAGCAGCAGGTCGCACTTGGCGTCCACCACGATGCTGCGGCGCACCTTGTCGCTCCAGTAGTCGTAGTGCGCAATGCGGCGCAGGCTCCCTTCGATGCCGCCGAGCACGATGGGCACCTCCTTGTAGGCTTCGCGGCAGCGCTGGCTGTAGACGATGGCGGCCCGGTCAGGGCGGCGGTTGCCTTCGGCGCCGGGCGTGTAGGCATCGTCCGAGCGAATCTTGCGGTCGGCCGTGTAGCGGTTGATCATGGAATCCATGTTCCCCGCCGTCACGCCCCAGAACAAATTGGGCTTGCCCAGCGCCTTGAAGGGCTCGGCGCTCTGCCAGTCGGGCTGGGCGATGATGCCGACGCGAAAGCCCTGGGCTTCCAGCGTACGGCCGATCACCGCCATGCCGAAGCTCGGGTGGTCGATGTAGGCGTCGCCAGTGACGAGCACGATGTCGCAGCTGTCCCAGCCGAGCTGCTCCATCTCGGCGCGGCTCATGGGCAGGAACGGCGCCGTGCCGAAGCGCTTGGCCCAGTACGGGCGGTAGCTGGTCAGCGGCTTGGCGGCGCGCGCGAAAAAGGAAACGTCGACGGGGGCGTTCATACGATCAATTTTTTGGTAAGCCCTTGATTTTACGAGGGTTTGCCGTTCGCAGGGGTGTTACCCCCCGATGCCCCCGCGCGGAACACCCCCGGCCCCTGGCCCTGCCACTGCTTGAAGGCGTGGTGGAACGCCGCGGCGTCCCGGAAGCCCAGCAAATAACCTACCTCGGCAATCGGCATGGCCGAGCCGCGCAGGTAGTGGCAGGCGAGCTCGTGCCGCGTGGCGTCGAGCAGGCTCTGGTAGGCCAGGCCTTCCTCGGCCAGGCGGCGCTGCAGGGTGCGGGTGGAGAGGTGCAGGTCCTGCGCCACGTCCGCCAGCTTCACCGCGCCCTCCCCGAGGCGGCGGGAAATGCTCTGGCGCACCTGCGCCGCCATGCCGGACTGGCGCGGGTGGCGCGCCTGCAGCAGCTCGTCGGCGTGGCGCTGCAGGAGCGGCAGCAGGCCCTGGTGCGCCTGTGGCAAGGGCCAGTCGAGCAGCGCGGCGGGAAAGACGGCGCGGTTCGCGCCCGCGCCCCAGCGCACCTGGCCGGCGCAGGCCTGTTCGATGGCGGCCCTGCTGCCGGCATCGGCCGCATGCGCGAATTCCAGCGCAAAGCCCTGCACCGGCCGGCCCACCAGCCATTCCGCGCAGGTAACGATGCCCGAGAACACCGATTCGGCCAGCGCCGCCGCCGCCGGGTGGCCGGCGCAGTCGTTGCGCCAGCTGTACTCCACGCACTCGCCGTGCCGGGCAAAGCCCGAGCGCCCGAGGTCGTGCACCAGCGACTCGAAGCGCAGCACCTGCGCCAGCGCCTCGCCCAGCGTGCCGCAGGCGAGCAGCAGGATGCCGTTGACGCCGTAGGTGGTGGGTTTCACACTTTGCCCCAGGCGCCAGCCGAAGGCCGGGCCGCTGCGCTCGCAGGCGCGCTGCAGCAAATCGAGGTACTGCGCCACGGGCATGTCGGCGTCGGCCGCAGCGGCGTCGGCCGGCAATGCCACGCCCTCGGCGCGCGCCAGCGCGACCAGGGTGTGGGCGTACGGTGCCACCACGCGGCCAGGAAAAGCGTTTGGCGCGATAGAACAATCGGTTGGCGGCATAGCGAAGTGGCAAAGCGCGCGCGCCGGTCTACATTCGGCGCCAGACCGCAACGCAAAAAAACGCGCAAGGGAGTATGTCATGCGACGCTGGAACGGCTGGGGCGACGACGCCACCTCGATGCCCCTGGGAGCAGGCGCCCGCGCCATGCTCGCCGAACGCCTGGGCCCGGGCCGGCCCGGGCAGGATGCCGAGCGCGGCGCGCTATTGGAGCGCATCCCGCCGTCCCGCCTGCCGGAGCACCCGCTGATTTCCCGCGATGCGTCCGAGCGCCTGGCCATGGCGCTGGGCGAGAGCTACGCCGACTGGATCAAGAAGCGCTTCGGCGAACTCCCGCCGGTGCCCGACGGCGTGGCCTGGCCCGAATCGGGCGAGCAGGTGCGCGCGCTGCTCGACCTGGCGCAGGCCGGGCGCTGGGTGGTGATTCCCTTTGCCGGCGGCACCAGCGTCGCCGGTCACCTCGATTGCCCGCTGGGCGTGCGACCCATCCTCTCGGTCAACCTGACGCGCATGAACCAGCTGCACCACCTGGACACCACCAGCCAGCTCGCCAGTTTCGGCGCCGGCACGCCGGGCCCGCTGGTGGAGGCGCAGCTGCGCGCCCACGGCTACACGCTGGGGCATTTCCCGCAGTCGTTCGAATACTCCACCGTGGGCGGCTGGGTGGTCACGCGCTCGAGCGGCCAGCAATCGCTGCGCTACGGGCGCATCGAGCAGCTGTTCGCCGGCGGGCGCATGGAAACGCCGGTGGGCCCGCTGGTGCTGCCGACCGTGCCGGCGGCCAGCGCCGGGCCGGATCTGCGCGAGCTGGTGCTGGGCTCCGAGGGGCGCTTCGGCATCCTCACCGAAGCCACCGTGCGCGTGACGCCCCTGCCGGCGCACGAGAGCTTCCACGCCCTCTTCCTGCCCGATTGGGACGCGGCGGAGGCCGCCGTGCGCACCCTGGTACAGCGCAAGCTGCCGCTGTCGATGCTGCGCCTGTCCAACGCCGTCGAGACGGAAACCAACCTCACCCTCGCCGGGCACGAGCGTCTGGTGGGCGCCCTGGAAAAGTACCTCGCCTGGCGCGGCTGTGGCGCGGGCAAATGCCTGCTGATGCTGGGCGTGAGCAGCGACCCGGGCACCGCGCGCCACGCCCTGCGCGAAGCGCGGCGCCTGCTGGGGCAGCACGGCGCCGTGTACATCGGCACCGCCATGGGCAGCAAGTGGGCGGCCAACCGCTTCAAAGGCCCCTACCTGCGCAACACGCTGTGGGACCTTGGCTACGCGGCCGACACCATCGAGACGGCGGTGGACTGGCCGCAGGTGAAACCGCTGATGCTGGCCATGGAGCAGGCCGCGCGCGATGTGTTCGCGGCCTACGGCGAGCGCGTGCACGCCTTCACCCACCTCTCGCACCTGTACCCGCAGGGCAGCAGCATTTATTCGCAGTACGTCTGGCCGATCGCGGCGGGCGGCTTTGCGCCCAACTTCGAGCGCTGGCAGAAGTTCAAGGCCGCCGTGGCCGCCGCGATTGCCGCGCACGGCGGCACCGTGAGCCACCAGCACGGCGTCGGGCGCGACCACGCGGCGCACCTGGCCGATGAAAAAGGCCCGCTCGGCATAGCCACGCTGGCCGGGCTGTGCCGCCACTTCGACCCCGAGGGCATCATGAACCCGGGGAAATTGCTCCAGGACGGCGGGCCATGGGCCCACTGAGCGCCCCCGTGGAGCGCGCCGCGCGGCTGGCGCGCGCCACCGCGCAGACCTGGGACCTGGTCGTCGTCGGCGGCGGCATCAGCGGCGCGGGCGTGGCGCAACAGGCGGCGCGGCGCGGCTGGAGCGTGCTGCTGCTGGAGCAGCGCGACTTCGCCTGGGGCACGTCCAGCCGCTCGTCCAAATTGGTGCACGGCGGGCTGCGCTATCTGAAGGAGGGCGACCTCAAGACCACCCTGCACTCGGTGCGCGAGCGCCAGCGCCTGCTGCGCGAGGCGCCCGGCCTGGTGGAACCGCAAAGCTTCCTGTTTGCCGACTGCGCGGGACGCAAGCCCGGCCGCTGGCTGATGCAGGCGGGGCTGGCGGTGTACGACCTGATGGCGGGTCAGCGCAACCATTTCCACGCCGACCTGGCGACGACGCTGGCACTGGCGCCGGGCCTGGCACCCGCCGGCCTGCGCGGCGCGCTGGTGTTCCAGGACGCCAAGACCGACGACGCCCGGCTGGTCTGGCGCGTGCTGCTCGAAGCCGGGCGCGATGGCGCGGTGCTGCTCAACTACGCCGCCGTGCGGGGCCTGCAGCGCGAGGGCGGCACGACCACGCTCGCGGTCGAGGACACGGACAGCGGCCAGGCCCACACCGTGCGCGCGCGCGCCGTGGTCAACGCCACCGGCGCCTGGGCCGACCGCCTGCGCGCCGGCGCGGGTGCCGCGCCGCTCTTGCGCCCTTTGCGCGGCAGCCACCTGGTGCTGCCGTTCTGGCGCCTGCCGGTGGCGCAGAGCATCAGCTTCATGCACCCGCAGGACGGGCGCCCGGTGTTCTTCTACCCCTGGGAGGGCGCGACCCTGGTCGGCACGACCGACCTGGACCACCGCGAGGGCCTGGACGCGGAGGCGCGCATCACCCCGGACGAAGTCGCCTACCTGCTGGCCGCCGTGAACGACCAGTTCCCCGCCGCCCGCGTGGCGGCCGCCGACGTCGCCGCCTGCTATGCCGGCGTGCGCCCGGTCATCGACGACGGCCGGCAGGACGCCTCGCAGGCCACGCGCGACCACCTCGTGCAGGACGAATCCGGCCTCGTCACCCTGGCCGGCGGCAAGCTCACCACCTTCCGCCTGATGGCGCAGGACGCGCTCGCCCTGGCCGCCCCGCACGCCGGCAAGGCGTTCGCCCGCGACGACGCACCGCTGTTCACCCCGGCGCCGGCGCTCGACCCGCGCTGGAGCCCCGCGGTGCGCCAGCGCCTGGCCGCGCGCTACGGGGCGCACGCCGCCGCGTGGAGCGCCGGCGCGCCCGAGGAAGACCTGCACACCATTCCCGGCACGCACACGCTGTGGCTGGAGCTCGCCATCGCCGCCCGGTACGAAGCCGTGCTGCACCTCGACGACCTGCTGCTGCGCCGCACGCGGCTCGGCCTCCTGCTGCGGCACGGCGGCCTGGAGCATCTGGCGCGCATCCGCCAGCTCTGTGCCCCCCACCTGCCGTGGGACGACGCACGCTGGCGGCAGGAGGTGGAGCGCTACCGTGCCCTCATCGCCGCGCACTACCAGCTGCCGGGCACGGAAGCGGAAAATTTTGAATAAAAATGGGCTCCAGCGCTTATCCATAAAGCGTTGATAGCTATCAATTTAATTGCATCCACAGGCACCGGGGGCTTTCATGGGCACTTGCATCCTCGCCATCGACAACGGCACGCAGAGCGTGCGCGCCCTGCTGTTCGACCTGCAGGGCAAGCTGCTCGCCAAATCCCAGGTCCCCATCGCCTACCAATCGCCCGAACCCGGCTGGATGGAGGCCGAGGCCGACGTGTTCTGGCGGGCCCTGTGCCAGGCCTGCCAGCAGCTCTGGCAGACCACCGGCATCCCCAAGAGCGACGTCGCCGGCCTGGTCATCACCACGCAGCGCGGCACCACGCTGGCGCTGGACGCTGCCGGCCAGCCGCTGCGCCCGGCCATGACCTGGCTCGACCAGCGCCGCGCCGCGCATGCCCCGCGCCTCGCCTGGTGGTGGGAGGGGGCGTTTCGCGCCATCGGCATGCGCGGCACGGTGCACCACTTCCAGAAGGAAGCCGAGGCGAACTGGATCGCCCAGCACCAGCCCGATATCTGGGCACGCACCCGCCACTTCCTGCTGCTCTCGGGCTACCTGAACTACCGCTTCACCGGGCGCTTCGTCGATTCGATCGCCGCGCAAGTCGGCTACGTGCCCTTCGACTACAAGAAGGGCCACTGGGCGCCAGCGCACGACTGGAAGTGGCAGGCGCTGCCGATCACCCCGGCCATGCTGCCCGAGCTGGTAGCGGCGGGCACGGTCATCGGCCAGGTGGGCGAGGAGGCCGCGCGGGACACCGGCATCCCCGCCGGCCTCCCGGTGCTGGCCGGCGCGGCCGACAAGGCCTGCGAGGTCATCGGCGCGGGCTGCCTCACGCCCGAGATCGCCTGCCTGTCCTACGGCACGGCCGCCACCATCAACACCACCACGCCGCGCTACCTGGAGGCCACGCCCTTCATCCCGCCCTACCAGGCCGCCGTGCCGGGCCACTACAACACCGAGGTGCAGATCACGCGCGGCTTCTGGATGGTGCGCTGGTTCAAGGAGCAGTTCGGCCAGCACGAGGAGCTGCTGGCGCGAGAGCGCGGCGTGCCGCCCGAAAGCCTGTTCGACGAGTTGGTGAACGCCGTGCCCCCCGGCGCAAAGGGTCTGATGCTGCAGCCCTTCTGGAACCCCGGCATCAAGGTACCCGGCCCCGAGGCCAAGGGCGCCGTGATCGGCTTTGGCGACGTGCACACGCGCGCCCACCTGTACCGCGCCATCCTCGAAGGCCTGGCCTACGCGCTGCGCGAGGCCAAGGAGCGCATCGAAAAGCGCGGCGGCGCGCGCATCGAGCGCGTGCGCGTCTCGGGCGGCGGCTCGCAGAGCGACGCGGCCATGCAGATCACCGCCAACATCTTCAACCTGCCCTGCGAGCGCCCACACCTGTACGAGACCAGCGGCCTGGGCGCCGCCATCCTGGCCAGCGTGGGCCTGGGGCTGCACCCGGACTTCGCCACCGCCGTGCGCACCATGGCGCGCACCGGCCAGGTGTTCCTGCCCGAGCCGGAGCACGCCCGCACCTACGAGCAGCTCTACCGGCGCGTGTATTGCCGCATGTACGAGCGGCTACAGCCGCTGTACCGGGATATCCGGGAAATTACCGGCTACCCTTCACAGGATTGACATGACCCACCCGACTACGGCCAACACCATGCGCACCACCCGAAATGCCCTGCTTGCCGCCTTGCTGAGCGCCTGTGCCGGCGCCGCCTTCGCCTGGAGCAACCACGCCATGGTCACCTACCGGGCGCTGGAGCGCGTGCCCGAACTCGGGCCCAGCATGCAGGTGGCCGCCGAGCCGCTGGAGGCCTTCCTGAAGAACGAGGAAAAGGCGATCGCCGACCTCCTCGCCACCGACGAAGCCTGGGCGCGCACGGCCCTGGAGGCCTACCCGCCGCGCCCCGACGCCCTGGCGTTCACCGCCGACCCGGCGCGCAGCGATGCCGAGCGCCGCAAGGCCTTCCTCGCCGCGCTGCGCATTTCGCCCGAGAGCCGGCTGGCGCTGTACTTCCAGCCCGACCCCTGGGGCCCGGCGCCCGACCCGGCGCGCCTGCTGCCCCCCGACGCGGTCAATGCGCTCAAGAAGTCCGAGGAAGCCAACCACGTCTTCGTGCGCCTGGAGCCCGGCGAGCCGGTGCCGGCGCTGGCCGTGGTGGCGTCCGCCAGCGACGAGCCCGACTACGGCATGGACCTGAACCTGTGGAGCGACAGCAACTCGGCCGCCGGCCGCAGCTACGGTTTCGGCAAGCTGCCCTTTGGCAACCCGACGCTGAGCTTCAGCACGCAGGCGCCGTTTCACATGGGCTTCTTCCACGAGCCGGCCATCATGTACATGGCGGCGCCCTTCTTGAAGCGCACCTACCCACTGCTGCGCATCCACCAGTACACCGGCCTGGCGCGCCTGGCCTTCGACACCGGCCACCCGTACTGGGGCTGGCGCTTCACCGGCCTGGCCATGCACTACGTGCAGGACCTCACCCAGCCCTACCACGCCAGCGTCTCGCCCGGCAACAGCGCGGCCCGGCTGATCGCCATCAACGCCCTGGCCATGGCAGGACTGCCGAAGTGGAAGGACGAGATGATCGTGCTGCTCTCCAACCGGCACCTGGCGCTGGAGAACTACGAAAGCGCGCTGATCCGCGGGGCGGCCAAGGCGCGCAAGCCGGGGCTGCTGGGCGCCGTCCTGCACGACACCGCCGCCGACACCCGCTACCCGGCCTGGTCCGACCGCTACGTGCGCGACGTCGTCAGCAAGGAGGCCTACGACGCCGGCGCGGCCACCGACCGCACGATCGTCGAGGCGCTGCCGGCGCGCTATGTCGCCGAGCCGGGTTTCGACTTCGGCGTGCATTCCGCGCAGATCGACCTCGCGGCCGAGCTCGCCGCCAGCGACGCGGACCAGCGCGCGCGCCTGGACACCACCATCGCCACCCTGCTCGGGCATTTCGGCACACACAGCCGCGCGCTGGTGCAGAACATGCTCACCGGCGGCGTGCGCAAGTAAGAGCGTGGCCCAGACACTCGCCGCCGCCGTCCACAGCGACCTGACCATCCGCAAGAGCCGCTTCATCGGCTGCGTGCAGCCCATGGCCGACCGCGCCAGTGCGCAGGCGGCGGTCGACGCCCTCTGGCGGCAGCACCCCGGCGCCACGCACATCTGCTGGGCGCTGCTGGCAGGCGGCCAGTCCGCCGCCATGGACGACGGCGAACCCGGCGGCACCGCCGGCCGGCCGATGCTCGAAGTGCTGCGCCGCCAGGAGCTGGACGGCGTGCTGGCCACCGTGGTGCGCTATTTCGGCGGCGTGAAGCTCGGCGCCGGCGGCCTGGTGCGCGCCTACACCGATTGTGTGGCCCAGGCGCTGCTGGGCGCCGAAAAGGTCACGCTGCAGCGCCACGCCCACCTGCAATGCGAGCTGCCCTACGCCCTGGAAGGCGCGGTGCGGCGCGAGCTGGACGCGGCCGGCGCACGCCTGCTGGCGGCAGAGCACGGGGGGTTGGTGCGGCTGCATTTCGAGCTGCCCGAAGCCGATGCGCCCGCGCTGCTGCAGCGCCTGGCCGACCTCTCGCACGGCGCCATCGCCTGCAGCGCGGCCGGTGGCGATGCGGGCCGCGCCACCGATAGCTCATGAATTCATAGCTATCATCCCTTGCGCAGCAAGCGCTGGAGGCCATTTTTCTTTTATTTTTTAGCCGTCCCCGGCCTACACGGCGACGGGCCGGTTCGTGGCACAGTGCCAACACGGCAACCCGATGGAGCAGCCCATGCCACACCAGTACGACGCCATCGTCATCGGCGCCGGCACCGCCGGCCTGGCGGCAGTGAGCGAGCTGAAGAAGCGCACCGATAACTTCCTCGTCGTCAACGACGGCCCGTACGGCACCACCTGCGCGCGCGTCGGCTGCATGCCCTCCAAGCTGCTGATCGAAGCGGCCAACGCCTACCACCGGCGCCACAGCTTCGCCGAGTTCGGCATTCGCGGCGGCGACGCGCTGACGCCCGACTTCCCCGCCGTCATGCGGCGTGTGCGTGCGCTGCGCGACGATTTCGTCGCCGGCACCGTGAAGCTGACCGACGCGCTCGGCGCGCGCAGCATCGCCGGCCGCGCCCGCCTGCTGGCGCCCGACTGCATCGAGGTGAACGGCGAGCGCCTGCACACGCGCGCCATCGTCATCGCCACCGGCTCGCGTCCGGTGGTTCCCAAGGAATGGGCGGCGTTCGCAGGCCGCGTGCTGACCACCGACACGCTGTTCGAGCAAGAGCGCATCGGCCCACGCCTCGCCGTGGTCGGCCTCGGGCCGCTGGGCGCCGAGCTGGCCCAGGCACTGGCGCGGCTGGGTGTGGAAGTCAGCGCCTTCGCCCGCAAGGACCTGCTCGCCGGCCTGAGCGACCCGCAGGTCAACGCCGCCCTGCACGGCGCGCTCGCGGCGGACATGCGGCTGCACACCGGGGCGCCCGCCACGCTCGCAGCCACCGAGGGCGGCGTCGCCATCACCAGCGGCGGCACGCGCACCGTGGTGGACCAGGTGCTGGCCGCCGTCGGCCGGCGCCCCAACCTCGACGGCCTGGGGCTGGAGACGCTGGGCCTGCCGCTCGACGAACAAGGCTTGCCCCCCTTCGACCCGCGCAGCACCCAGGTGGGCGACCTGCGCGTCTTCATCGTCGGCGACGTCGACCAGCAGCGCCCGCTGCTGCACGAAGCGGTCGACGACGGCCACGTCGCCGGCATGAACGCGCTGGCCGATGAAGTGCGCTGCTACCAGCGCCGCGCCGGCCTGTCCATCGTCTTCACCGACCCCGAGGTGGCGGTGGTCGGCCAGAGCTTTGCCAGCCTGCAGGGGCGCCACTTTGAAACCGGCAGCGTGGACTTCGCCCGCCAGGGCCGTGCCCGTGCCGGCCAGCGCAACCAGGGGCGCCTGGCGCTCTACGCCGACCGCGCAGGCGGCAAGCTGCTCGGCGCCGAGCTGTGCGCGCCCGGCGGCGAACACCTGGCGCACCTGCTCGGCCTGGCGGTCGCGCGCGGCCTCACGGTGCACGACCTGCTGGCCATGCCCATCTACCACCCGGTGCTGGAAGAAGGCCTGCGCACGGCGCTGCGCGACGCCGCGCGCCGGCTGCCGGATCGGCGCCCGTCCGACCTGGCGCACTGCGCGCCGATCGGCGCTGCAGCACTGGAATAGCTTCAGTTTCCGCCCGCCCTGCCGATACAGCCGTATGGACATCGCCCTGACCAACTCGCTGCTGAGCATCGCCAGCGCCAACGCCCAGGCACAGACGGCCCAGGCCGTGCAGCTGACGGTGCTCAAGAAAGCCATGGACCTGCAGGAAGGCGCCGCCGCCGCGCTGCTGCAGGCCGTGCCGCAGGCACCCGCAGTGAATCTGGGGCCGCTCGGCACCCGGCTCGATACCTTCGCCTGAGCCTCTGAGCCATCCGCGCGCCCATAATCGGCGCGCATGAACCCCCACGACGCCGACCCCGGCAGCATCACCCGCGTGGCCGGCATCGAGGTCGGCCACTTCACCGACACCCGCCGTCCGACCGGCTGCACCGTGCTGCTGGCGCGCGCCGGCGCTCTGGCGGGGGTGGATGTACGCGGCGCCGCGCCCGGCACGCGCGAGACCGACTTGCTCGCGCCGGGCAACCTGGTCGAGCAGGTGCACGCCATCGTGCTCGCGGGCGGCAGCGCCTTCGGCTTGGACGCCGCGAGCGGCGCCGCGCGCTGGCTGGAAGAGCACGGCTGCGGGCTGGATGTGGGCGTCGCGCGCGTGCCCATCGTCCCGGCAGCGGTGTTGTTCGATCTGCTGGTCGGCAACCCAGGCATACGCCCCGACGCCGCCGCCGGCTACGCCGCCTGCGCCGCTGCGTCCAGCGATGCCCCGGCCGAGGGCAACGTGGGCGCGGGCGCGGGCGCCAGCGTCGGCAAGCTGTTCGGCATGGCGCGCGCCATGAAGGGCGGCATTGGCAGCGCGTCGGTCACCGTGGACGGCGTCACCGTCGGCGCGCTGATCGCCTGCAACGCCGTGGGCGACGTGCTCGACCCGGAAACCGGCCAGGTGCTGGCCGGTGCCCGTACGGAGGACGGCCTGCGCCTGCAGGACAGCCGCCGCGCGCTGCTGGCGGGCATGCCGCCGCATCGCTTGCTGGCCGGCACCAACACCACCATAGGCGTCGTCGCCACCGACGCCGTGCTGGGCGGCAAGGCCCAGGCGCAGCGCCTGGCCATGGCCGGGCACGACGGTCTGGCGCGCAGCATCTTCCCCGCGCACACGCAGCTCGACGGCGACACGCTGTTCGCGCTGGCCACCGGCGCCTCGGGCAAGCACCCCGGCATGCTGCTGCTCGCCGCCATGGCGGCCGAAGCCACGGCGCGGGCGACGCTGCGCGCCGTGCGGGCCGCGCAGTCGCTGCGCACGCCCGAAGGGCTGTGGCTGCCCGCGCACGCCGAACTGCTGCACCCCTGAACATGCCCCAAGCTTTTCGCAACACCCTGCTGTCGCTGCGCGACCTGCTGGCATCGGCCGGCCCCCTGGTGTTCCTCGCCATCGGCCTGCTGGCCCTGGCCTACTGGTGGCTCAACCCGACCCCGCCCCGGCAGGTCACGCTGGCCACGGGGCCCGAAAACAGTGCCTACGAGGCGTTTGGCAGGCGCTACCAGCAGGCGCTGGCGGCCGATGGCATCGAGGTGCGGCTGCTGCCAAGCGAAGGCTCGTCGGCCAACCTGGCGCTGCTGCGCGAAGGGCGGGCCGACCTCGCCTTCGTGCAGGGCGGCACGGCCGACCTGCTGGAGAGCGACCCGGAGGAACTCACCTCGCTCGGCAGCCTGTTCGTCGAACCCCTGTGGTGGTTCTACCGGCCACCGCCCGGCCCCCAGGGCCGGCCGCGCCATCTGGACGCCTTGCCGCAGCTGCGCGGCCTGCGCGTGAACGTCGGCACCCCGGGCAGCGGCGTGCCGACGCTCGTGGAAAAGCTGCTGGAGGCGAACGACATGGCGCCGCGCGACGTGAAGCTCAGCCGACTGGGCGAGACCGAGGCCACGGTGCGGCTGCTCGACGGCAAGCTCGACGCGCTGGTATTCGCGTCCGCGCCCGAAGCCATGATGGTGCAGATGCTGCTGCAGACGCCTGGCATCGCACTGATGGGTTTCCCCCAGCACGAGGCCTATGGCCGGCGCTTCCCCTTCCTGAGTCCCGTGACGCTGCCACGCGGCGTGGTGAATCTGGCGCGCGACCTGCCGCCGGCGGACGTGCGCCTGCTCGCACCCACCACCGCCCTGCTGGCCCGCAAGGACACGCACCCGGCGCTGCTGCAGCTGTTCGCCCAGGCGGGGCAGGTGCTGCACGGCGGCGCCGGTTGGTTCAACCGCGCGCGGGAGTTTCCCAACACGCGGCACAGCGAACTGCCCGTCGCGCCCGAAGCCGACCGCGCGATCAACGAACCCGTGCCGCTGCTGCAGCGCTACCTGCCGTTCTGGCTGGCCAACCTGATCGAGCGCATGTGGCTGGTGCTGGGCATTCTTCTGGCGGCCCTGCTGCCACTCTCGCGCGTCGTGCCGCCGCTCTACGAATTTCGCGTTCGCTCGCGCGTGTTCCGCTGGTACGGGCGCCTGCGCGAGATCGAGAACGCCATGGAAGCGGGTCAGGGCACGCCGGCGTCGCTGGCCGAAGACCTGGATCGGCTGGAAGCCCAGGTGGAAAAGGTCAACGTCCCGCTGTCCTACGCGGACGAGCTGTACGCCCTGCGCAACCACATCCACCTGGTGCGGCGAAAACTGCCGCTCGGCACGCCCTAGCGGAACAGGCCCTACACCAGGGGCGGCTCGTCGTGCGGCGCGCTCGTGGCGGCCCCGCGCAGCGCACGCTCCGTCGTCGACTGTGCGTCGAGCACGCGCAGCGCGCCGCCCGCAACCAGCTTGTCGCGCATGCGCCGGGTCATGGACTGCGTGCTGCCGTCCGGGGCGGTGAACAGGAACAGGGTGTTGTGCGGGCTGCACCAGGTCAGCTGCGTGCGCATGCGCTTGCCGGAGGTGGTGAGCTCGACCCAGGCGCCTATGGAGAAGCCGTCGCTCTCCGCCGCCTGCGCGGCCGGTTCGGGTGCCGTGGTTTCGGGAGGCTCCGGTGGCCCCGGTGGCTCGAGCATCTCGGGCGCGGTCGCTGGTTCGGTGGCTGCCTCGTCCGCGGCCTGAGCGCCTTCTTCGGGCCCCAGTTCGACATCCTCGTCCTCGAACGCCGCTTCCTCCTGCGGCAACTCGAAATCCGGCGGCCGCGCCGCCAGGGCCTCACGGTGCAACTGCGCAAGGCGGGCGAGCAGCGCGTCGATGTCGGCGCGCGGCTGGCCAATCTGCTCCAGTTCGGTGCGCAGGCGCACCGGCAGGACCATGGCCGCCTCGTCCAGGCGGTCGGGGTGTTCGCGCGCCAGATCCGGCTGCACGCTCCACAGGAGCAGCGGCACCAGCGCCAGCGCCCGCGCCGCTTCGGGGCTGCGCTGGCCGTTGGCGTCCAGCGGCGGCGCCGCAACCACTTCCACCCAGGGGCCGAGCACGAAATCAACGATGTCCTCGGGCGCGCCGGCCAGCTCCGGCAGCGCGCCAATCTCCTCGGCCACACGCTCTGCACGCATCTCCCGCTCTTCGGCCGCCAGCAGGGCACGCTTCTCGCGCTCCTGGCGCGCTTCGAGTTTCTTCTGCTGCGCGTCCCACGCGGCGTGCAGTGCGCGATCGACGGTCTCGAAAGGCGCAGCGCTGGTGATCTCGGCCTTGCTCAGGTAGGTGACGGCCTGGTCGATCAGGCGCATGAAGCGGCTGAAACCGGGCGCCTGCACACTGGTGTACGCCAGGCTGCGCTGCGTGATGTCGTCGAGCAGCCGGCGCGCAGGATGGCTGGCGTCGGTGAAGAAACGGGTGTCGTGGCGGATCAGTTTGCGGATCGCGGGCTCCAGGTCCTGTACGGCCTGCTGCACCGGCGCCAACAGGCGCGTGTCCTGGGAAATGTTCTCGACCATGCGCGCCACCACCTCGGCGCCGAGGGGCGCGGCGTCGGCCACACTGGCCAACGCGCCCTGCCCGCTGCGCCCGCCCGCCTGGCCCGTGTGCAGGTAGGCGGGCTGGCTGTTGGACAAGCGCCCGACCAGGCGCTCGAGCTGTGCGATGTCGTCCATCGCCTCGGCGACGCCCTGTGCCACGCCGCTTCGGCTCACGGGGGCGTGGCCCGTAGCGGCCTGCACTTCCTGGTAGGGGTCGCCAGCGCCGGCCAGCATTTGCCGCAGGAGGCCGACCGTCAGCAGGGCTTCCTGGCCGCTCGGCGCATAACCGGAGTGGCCCGCATCGGCTGCGAAACCTCCGGCCCCCGAATGGGTACCGCTCCAGGCCGACTGGGGCGCCCACCCCGAACGCGGGTCGCCCGCGCCGGGCCCGTACCAGCCGCTGCCGGGACCGCCTGGCGCGTACCCGGGCTGCGCTGCGGGGACACGCGCCGCCCAACCCACCTGCTCGACGCCATGCTCGCGCAGGCCCTTCACGGCCCGCTCGTACACGCCCACCAGTTTTTGCCCCAGGTAGCCGCGCATGTGCTTCATCCACGCCTCGCGCACCGGCGCAATCACCTGGGTATCGGCCACGGCGCGCTGCAGGGCGCGGATGTAGTTTTCGGGCCGCAACGGGTTGCGCTCGGGCTGCACGCGTGGCAGACCCTGGGCGGCACTCACCAGGCCGTTGAGTTCGGAGAGGATTTCGTCCGTGGTGTGCAATGCAACCTGCTGGGCGCGCGAGAGTTCGACCTGGGCCTGCACTTCGTCGTCGTCCACCAGGCTCAGTTCGCCGAAATCGAGCGCACTGGCGGGGGCGGGCTTCGCGCTGGGCGCCGCGGCGCCGTCCGCGAACATTTCCAGCAGCACCATGGGGTAGGCCTTGTTCAAGGCCGGGTGGTGCTCACGCAGCGTGCGCTGTGCCTCGTGCGCCAGATCGCGCTTGGCGATGACGCGGGTTTCGGACTCCTCCCTGGCCAGTTCGTCGAGGGTGAACTTGACCAGGTCGTCCATCAGCTGCTCGCCCTCTCGAACGGCGGTGACGACGCAGGCCCGGAGTACCGCCCTGGAACGACCTGCAGACAGAGTCATAGTGGCACGAACGAATTGAGGAACTGTCTGATACTACTTTAGCGCCTTGTAGCGCATGCGGTGCGGGCGCGCGCCTTCTTCGCCCAGGCGCTTCTTCTTGTCGGCTTCGTACTCCTGGTAGTTGCCGTCGAAGAAGGTCCACTGGCTGTCGCCCTCGGCGGCCAGGATGTGCGTGGCGATGCGATCCAGGAACCAGCGGTCGTGGCTGATCACCAACACCGTGCCGGCGAATTCGAGCAGTGCGTCTTCCAGGGCACGCAGGGTTTCGACGTCCAGGTCGTTCGACGGCTCGTCCAGCAGCAGCACGTTGCCGCCGGAGATGAGCGTCTTGGCCAGGTGCAGCCGGCCGCGTTCGCCGCCGGACAGCGAACCGACCTTTTTCTGCTGGTCGGCACCGTTGAAGTTGAAACGCCCGGCGTAGGCGCGGCTGGCCATCTGGAACTTGCCGACATTGATGATGTCCAGGCCGCCGGAGATGTCCTCCCAGACAGTTTTCTGGTTGGCCAGCTCGTCGCGGTGCTGGTCCACGAAGGCCATGCGCACCGTGGAGCCGATGACGACCTCGCCGCTGTCGGGCTGCTCCTTGCCAGCGATCAGCTTGAACAGCGTGGACTTGCCGGCGCCGTTCGGGCCGATGATGCCGACGATGGCGCCGGCCGGGATGTTGAAGCTCAGGTTGTCAATCAGCAGGCGGTCGCCAAAGGACTTGCTGACGTTCTTGAACTCGATCACCTGGTGCCCCAGGCGCTCGGCCACCGGGATGAAGATTTCCTGGGTCTCGTTGCGCTTCTGGTATTCGATGTCGGAGAGCTCCTCAAAGCGCGCCAGGCGCGACTTGCTCTTGGCCTGGCGCGCCTTGGGGTTCTGGCGCGACCACTCCAGCTCCTTCTTCAGCGCCTTGGCGTGGGCTTCCTCGCTCTTTTGCTCCTGCGCCAGGCGCTCGCCCTTCTGCTCCAGCCAGGTGCTGTAGTTGCCCTTCCAGGGAATGCCACGGCCGCGGTCCATTTCCAGGATCCATTCGGCCGCGTTGTCGAGGAAGTAGCGGTCGTGGGTGATGGCCACCACGGTGCCGGGAAAGCGTTGCAGGAACACTTCGAGCCATTCGACGGATTCGGCGTCCAGGTGGTTGGTGGGCTCATCGAGCAACAGCATGTCGGGCTTGGACAGCAGCAGCCGGCACAGCGCCACGCGGCGCTTCTCGCCCCCCGAGAGCAGTCCGATCTTGGCGTCCCAGGGCGGCAGGCGCAGCGCGTCGGCAGCGATCTCCAGCTGGTGCTCGGAGTCGGTCCCGGCAGCGGCGATCACGGCCTCGAGTTCGCCCTGCTCGGCGGCCAGCGCATCGAAATCGGCATCGGGCTCGGCGTAGGCGGCGTAGATCTCCTCCAGCCGGGCCTTGGCGGCGTTGACCTCGCCCATCGCCTCTTCGACCGATTCGCGCACCGTGTGCTCGGGGTTGAGCTTGGGTTCCTGCTCCAGATAACCGATGGACAGGCCCGGCATGGGCAGGGCCTCGCCTTCGTATTCCTTGTCCACGCCGGCCATGATTTTCAGCAACGTGGACTTGCCCGAGCCATTGAGGCCGAGCACGCCGATCTTGGCACCGGGGAAAAACGAGAGAGAGATGTCCTTCAAGAGCTGGCGCTTGGGCGGCACCGTCTTGCTGACGTGGTTCATGGAATAGACGTACTGGGCCATGGATTTTCTGTAAGAGCTATTGCGAGGAAAGACGCCGGGGTTTGCGCATCACCGGGGATTATCGTGCCCCTGTCGCAAACTTCCGCGCCGGCGGCGGCGAACGTCGCCTTTGCGCATCCGCCGGCGCCGTCCAGCACCGGATAATGGCCCCGTCATTCCATCCAAGCCCGTACACCGATGCGCCTGCAGCACCGCCTTCACCGCACCCTCTCGCTCCTTCTCGCGCCAGCCTGGCTGGTGCTCGCCAGCTGCGGGGGCGGAAGCAGCCCCGCGCCTGGTCCCGAACCCGCAGTTCCCACGACCTGGATGCAGGTATCGCCCGGCCCGATGAAGATAGACGGCGCCACCATCACGCCGACTTGCTCGAAAGCGCCCGGCACCGACGCGGACGCGGGCTACCGCTTCTTTGCCAGGCGCGGCGCGGGCAAGGGGCTCATGGTGTTTTTCGGCGGCGGCGGCACATGCTGGAACGACGAGTCGTGCGCCCTCCCCCGCACGCGCGACATGGGGGAAGACGTCCATGCCTTGTACTTCGCCGAGATCTATCCCAAGGACGACCCGGCCCACTACCAAGGCTTGCTGAGCCTCTCCGATCCCGCCAACCCCGTGCGCGAGTGGAGCATGGTGTACGTACCCAATTGCACCGGCGACATGCACGGCGGCGCGAATACCGCCGTCTACACCGACCCGGCCACGAAGCAGCCCTTCTCCATCGAGCACCGGGGGGTGGACAACGTCAAGGTGGTGATGGAATGGGTCAAGGCCAACTTCCCGGACCCGGGCCAGCTGCTCGTCGCCGGCTCCAGCGCCGGTGCATACGGAGCCATCGTCCACTATCCGCGGATCCGCAGGTCGTATCCCCAGGCGAGCGCGTCGCTGCTGGCCGACGCCCCACCGATGGTCATGCCCGCCATTTTCGAGACGACGTACAAGCACAACTGGAATCTCCAGCTCGACCCGGAGGTGTATGGAAGCGACGCGCAGGCGACGCCGACGGCCGATCTGGTGAAAACGCTGGCCGCGCATTTCCCGGGCGATCGCTTCTCCCAGTACGCCACCGCGACCGACATGACGCTGATGGACTACTACGACGCCATGGCCAATGGACTGAACGGCGTCGTGCAAGGCAGCGCCTGCTCCGCCTGGATGGGAGGCCTGCGGGCCGGCCTGGCGGCGAGCCAGGGGGCCCCCAACTTCCGCAGCTACCTCGCCGCGGGCGAGTGGCACACCATCCTGGGAGGCACCAACCGCAACTCCGCGGGCGTACCGCTGTTCAACCGGGAGCACAGCGCCGCGGGCGTGCCCTTCGCCGGCTGGGTCGCCAGCCAGTTGTCGGCGAGCGGGGACGGCTGGACCAACGCCGCCTGCACCGACTGTGCGGCCGTGCCCGCGTGCCCGTTCTGACACGCATCGGCCGGGTGCGATGGCCCTGAACACGGCCTGAGCCGCCGCTGTGCGATAATCCACCTGCCTGCGGCCCACCCACTCTGCCGCGGTGCCAGCCCTTCCGCTGGGGCCACGAGATACCCACTCTCCGCCCACATCCAAACCCGCTTTACGCCTTTGACTGGCCGGCACCACACCGGAACAGGCGCATAAGCACTTGCGCCGAGGTGACACCGGCGCTCACATTCCGATGACCTTCGACGATCTGAACCTGGCCCCGGCCATCATGAAAGCCGTGCGCGAGCAGGGCTACGACACCCCCACCCCGATCCAGGCCCAGGCGATTCCTGCCGTGCTGGCCGGCCACGACCTGCTGGCCGGCGCACAAACCGGCACCGGCAAGACGGCCGCCTTCACCCTGCCCATGCTGCAGCGCCTTTCCGAGGAAGCGGCGCCCAAGAGCAAGTTCGGCGGCAAGGGCGTGCGCGCCCTGGTGCTGACGCCGACGCGCGAGCTCGCCGCCCAGGTCGAGGAATCGGTACGCCAGTACGGCAAATACCTGGACCTCAATTCCACCGTGGTGTTCGGCGGTGTGGGCATGAACCCGCAGATCGACCGCATCAAGCGCGGCGTGGACGTGCTGGTGGCCACCCCCGGGCGCCTGCTGGACCTGCAGCAGCAGGGCTTCCTGGACCTCTCCACCGTGCAGGTGCTGGTGCTCGACGAAGCCGACCGCATGCTGGACATGGGCTTCATCCATGATGTGAAGAAGATCCTGGCACTCGTGCCCAAGGACAAGCAGAGCCTGCTGTTCTCGGCCACCTTCAGCGACGAAATCCGCGAACTGGCGGCCACCCTGCTGAAAGACCCGCAAAGCATCCAGGTGACGCCGCGCAACACCACCGTGCAGCGCATCAGCCAGGTCATCCATCCTGTCGGCCGGGGCAAGAAGAAGCAGGTGCTGGCGCACATCATCAACGAACACCAGTGGAGCCAGGTGCTGGTGTTCACGCGCACCAAGTTCGGCGCCAACAACGTCGCCGAATACCTCACCAAGCACGGCATCAACGCCATGGCGCTGCACGGCAACAAGAGCCAAAGCGCGCGCACGCAGGCGCTGGCCGGCTTCAAGAGCGGCGACATCCGCGCGCTGGTGGCCACCGACATCGCCGCACGCGGCATCGACATCGACGACCTGCCGCACGTGGTGAATTACGAGATCCCCAACGTCCCCGAAGACTACGTGCACCGCATCGGCCGCACCGGCCGCGCCGGAGCGAGCGGCGAGGCCGTGAGCCTGGTCTGCATGGACGAAGAAGGCTTCATGATGGAGATCGAGCGCTTCACCAAGCAGACCATCCCGGTCCAGGTGATCGAGGGCTTCGGCCCGGACGAAGGCGAACGCGCCGAGCCCATCGCCATGGGCCGCCAGACCATCTGGGGCGGCGCTGGCCGCCCACCGAGCCGCGAAGTCATGCAGGCCGCGGCCAAGGCTGCGCGCGGCGAAATGATGGAGCGCATTCGCGCGAACAAGGCCGCCACGCCGGGCAACCGCGGCGCGCGCGCAGCGGACGGCGCAGCTGGCGGCAACCCCTCGGGGCGCGGCGGTGCCGGGCGCAGCGGCGGCGGCGGGCGTGGCCCGGCGCGCGGTGGCGCGGGTAGCGGTGGCGGTGGCGGCGGACGCAATGCCCCGCGCGGCCCCAACCCCTCGCGCGCGGCCGATGACTGGCAACCGGCGCGCGAAAATGCGCACCTGGGCACCCAGGCCGGCCACAGCATGGCGCCCCCGCGCACGCCGGGGCACGGAGCGGGCCAGCCAGATCCCATGCGCACCAGCGTGGACAGCATGTCCGCAGGGCGCCGTGGCGGCTACCGTGGCGGCGGCGGAGGTGGATACGGCGGCGGTGGACGCAGCGGTGGCGGTCGCACTGGCGGCGGCGGAGGCGGCGGGGGCCGCCGGGGCGGCTATTGACGCAACCTCGCCACAGCGCAAAATTTCAGCAAAATTGGCCTCCAGCGCTTGCTGACATTACCTTTATAGCTGCCATTTTCATAGTAATCTGAGTACAGGCGGCTGTTCCCGGCTCCCGCGCAAGAGGACGGCGTGCACGCCGACACGCCACGGCGTGCGGCGGCGATTACCATTCCGGCCACGCGCCGGCCTCTCCGGGCCGGTTCCGCGTGCTTTTTGCCGATCGCACCATGCACCTGCCTCTTCGTTCTTGCCGCATTCGCGTCGCCACTCTCCGCCCGATTTGGCCGGCACTCCTGGGGCTGGCCTTGCTGGCCGGCTGTTCCAGCACGCCGCTGCCGCCCTGGCCGGCCAAGGCGCCACTTCCGCCCGCCGAGCGCGGCCGCGTCGTCGCGCCGGCAGCGCGGCCGCCGGCGGTGCCTGCTGCACCGGCCGCCGTTGTGACTCCCGTACCCCTGCCCGCTCCGGCGCAGGCACCGCCGGTCGCCGCCCAGGCGCCGCAGCGCGGCGAACCCGAAGGCGTGGCGGCGCATTTCGCCGATCCCATGGCGCGCTACCGCACGCCTGGCCTGGGCGACGGACGCCGCGCCTACACCACCAACGCCGAACTGGCCGAATGGCTCGGCACAATCGCCTCGGCGCAGCAAGGGCTGGGCACACGCACCGAACTCCTGCGTCTGGGGCCGTCGCAGCAAGGTGAACCCGTGCTGGCGCTGGTCATCACGCGTGCCGAGGGCACCACGCCGGACGCGCTGGATGCGTCGCACCGCCCCACGGTGCTCCTGGTGGCCCAGCAGCACGGCGATGAACCCGCTGGGGCAGAAGCCTTGCTGGTCATCGCGCAAGAACTCTCCGGTGGCCTGCTGGAGCCCCTGCTTGACCGCATCAATGTGGTGCTGGTGGCGCGGGCCAACCCGGATGGCGCCGAAGCCGGAACGCGCGGCACCGCCGCCGGCGTGGACATGGACGCCGACCACCTGGCGATGTCCACCCCCGAAGCGCGTGCACTTGCTGAACTGGCACGTGACTACCGCCCCATCCTGGTGCTGGACGTGCACGAATTCGAAGCCGCGGGCGCGCTGCGCGAGCAATTCGCCGCCGTGCCCAGCTACGACGCTTTCCTGCAGTACGCCACCGGGCCGAATGTGCCTGAATTTCTCAGCAAGGCGGCGCGCGAATGGTTCTACGAGCCGATGGCCGCCTCGCTCAATACCGAGCGCCTGCGCAGCGACTGGTACTTCGAAGGCATTCCGGGCACCGGGCCGGGGCGCGTAGCGGGAGGCAGTGTGCTGCCCGACAACCTGCGCAACGCCAGCGGCTTGAAGAATGCGGTCGGTTTCAGCATCGCCAGCCGCGGCGTCGGGCTGGGACGCGAACATATCCAGCGCCGGGTGCACACCCTCACCACCGCCATTGCCAGCGCCTTGCGCAGCACGGCCGAGCGCTCGTCGAACTTGGAGCAGGTGCGCAGCTTCGTCGCCCGCGACACCAGCGCCGCCGCGTGCCGCGACCAGGTGGCCGTGGTCGCGGCACCGACACCTGCCGAGCGGAGCATCCTCCTACTGGATGCGCAGTCGGGCGCCGAGCGCAGCGAGCGTGTGCAATGGGACACCCCGTTGAAACTGCGCACCACGCAGGCGCGACCACGGCCCTGTGGATACTGGATCGCCGCGCGCGCCGACCATGTGGTGGACCGGTTGAGGCTGCTCGGCCTGCAGGTGCTGCGCGTGGCCGAGCCGGGTTCCATCCTGGCCGACAGCTATGTGCGTGGGGACACCGGGGCAGCGCCCGTGCGCCTGCGGCGCAATGCCATGGACGTAGCGGCGGGTAGCTACTATGTGCCGCTCAACCAGCCCCTGGCCCACCTGGCGGTGGCGGCGCTGGAGCCGGACAGCCCGGCGGGTTACGTGGCCCGCGGGGTTGTCGAGGACGCTGCCGAGGTGGCACGCATTGTCTCCACTCCCTCACTCGTCTTCGAGGAAGCCAACTAGGGCAGTTATGATCGCCCCGCTTCGCCTGCGGAGCATATCTGCCCGTAGCTCAACTGGATAGAGCAACAGCCTTCTAAGCTGTAGGTCGGGGGTTCAAGTCCCTCCGGGCAGGCCAGTGCGGTCCTGTCACCACCCCGAGTTCGCGCGAATCAGGCGCCCACTGCCTTGACGCAGAGCACCGGGCAGGAAACCGTCATCAGCAGTTCCTGGGCCACGCTTCCCAGGATGAGCTTGCCGACCGCCGTGCGCTTGCGAAGTCCGATGACCAGCAGCGAGATGTCGCGCGTATCGACGAGGTCGTTGATCTCATCGACCGCCTCCTTGCCGCGCACAAACTGCTTGAATTCGCCGGCGATGCCTTGGGCAGCCAGTTGCTCCTCGATCTGTTCCACTTCGAACGCGGGCACCAGGGACGCATCTTCCTGTTGGCCACCGGGGCTGGCATTGACGATCAGCAGCGGCTCTTGGCGCTCTTTGGATATTTCAATGGCCTTGTCGAGTGCAGCCCGGCCCTCGGGACGTGAAACGTAGGCGACGAGGATGGTCATGTGCAATAACTCCGTGAGTGTTGGGTGTAGGAACTGCCTGGAACAGCCGGTAGCCGGCGGCTACAGGGCGTTCAGAATGGTAGCAGCAGTGCCGCGTGCTGCGGAGCCCTGCGCAGGCGCCAGCAACCCGCTGCATCTCAGGTGCAATAGGACAGCAGCGTGACATCCGCCGCCTCCGTGCGGATGGGAATCAGCGCCTGGTAGGCGGCCGAGCCGAACCAACCCTGCACCGCCTCCGGCGATGGAAAACGGATGACGACGATGTCCGGGTGCGTGCAAGCACCCGCCAGCACCGCCAGCTGCCGGCCCCGAAAGACCAGTTCGCCGTTCCACGGCTCCAGCGTCTGGGGTACGCGCGATCGGTACTCGTCCCAGCGTGCGGGATTCTTGACCGTGATATGGCCCACCACGAAAGCTTCGGACATGGCAATGGATCGGTTCGGTATAGGCGGCGCGCGTTCTACACGCCGAGGTAACGCTGGATGATCTCTGGCTGATTCTTGAGCTCCTTGGCCGTGCTTTCGTGGGCGAGGTGGCCGTTGTTCAGGATGTAGACCCGGCTGGCCAGAGCGAGGGTGGCCGCCAGGTTCTGCTCAATCAGGAAGATGGTCTGGCCGGCCTGCGCCAGCTCGCGGCAGATGCGCATGATGTCCTGAACAATGACCGGCGCCAGGCCTTCGAAAGGTTCATCGAGCAAGATGATCTTCGGGTCGCGCACCAGAGCCCGGGCGATGGCCAGCATCTGCTGCTCGCCGCCCGACAGGTCGGTTCCGCGACTAAAGCAGCGTTCGCGCAGCCGCGGGAACATTTCGTAGATGCGGTCCAGTGGCCACTTGCTTTTCGCCGTGAGTCCCGCAAGGATGATGTTTTCCTCCACCGTCAGGCTGCCAAAAATGCGGCGCTCCTCGTGCACCAGCTGCATACCCGCCTGTGCGATGGTGTGCGCCTTCTTTCCGACCAGCTCTTCCCCGTCCATGCGCACACTGCCGGAACGCGGCGTGACGACTCCCATCAGGCTCTTGAAGGTGGTGGATTTGCCAGCGCCATTGCGCCCCAGCAGTGCCACCACTTCGTTCTTTTCCACGCGCAGCGATACATCGAACAGGATGTGGCTGTCGCCGTAGTAGCTGTTCAGACCATTGACTTCCAGCAGGCTCATACCATCTCCTCGTGAACGCCACCCAGATAGGCTTCCTGCACCAGCGGGTCGTTCTTGATTTCTTCCGGCGTGCCCTCGACCAGCACACGCCCTTCCTGCAGCACGGTGACCTTGCCAACCAGTTCGAACAGGGAATCCATGTCGTGGTCGATGACGATCAGCGTGCGGCCTACGGCGATGGCCTTGAGCAGCGCCACGGTCTCCACGCGTTCCTGCGGGCTCATGCCTGCCAGGGGTTCGTCAAGCAACAGCAGGCTGGGCGAAGTCGCCAGCGCCAGACCGATTTCCAGGCGGCGCTTTTCCCCGTAGGCAAGCTCGGATACCTTGGCGTCCAGCCGCTCCGTCAGGTGGACCAGCGCGGCCGTGCTCTCGACGTGCGCGTCGAGCTTGCGCACCTTGTGCAGGCTCTTGAACATGTCGAGCTTGAAGGTCCCGCGCACTTCGCCGAGCACGGCGATCGACAGGTTCTGGCGCACCGTCAGCTTTTCAAACAACTGGTTGATCTGATAGCTCTTGGTCAGGCCCATCTGGCAAGCATCGATCACGCCCATCTTGGTGATGTCGCGTCCGTCGAACATGATCTGCCCAGCGGTCGGCTCGACTTCGCAGGTCAGCATCTTGAAGAAGGTGCTCTTGCCGGCGCCGTTCGGGCCGATGATGCCGCGGATTTCTCCGTGCTCGACGCTGAAGTCAATGTCGCTGTTGGCCGCCAGACCACCGTAGCGCTTGGTCAAGCCCGTGGCCGACAGCAGCACGCCCTCCTTGCTCCGGGTGGGTTTGCGCCCCACCTTGACATTGGCGGGCACCGCCGCGTGTTGCACGGCGACGGGAGCAGGCTGCGAGTCCTGCGCGGCTTTCTTGTCGCGCTGCATCCAGTGGTACAGGTCGACGAACCCGCCGACCAGGCCGTGGCGCAAGAAAACGACCAGCAACACGAAGACGATGCCCAGGATCAGCTTCCAGGTGGCGCCGAGATTCAGGACCGTCTGGAAGAAGTCGCTCAGGTAAAGCCAAACCGCCGCACCGAGCAAGGGCCCGATCAAGGTTCCAGCGCCACCGATGGCCGCCTGCATGACGATCTCGCCCGAGGTATGGAACATGAAGGCGTCGGGCGGCATGAAGCCCTGCATCATGCCGAGCAAGCCGCCGGCAAAACCTGCGTACATCGCGGCCACCACGAACACCGCCAGCTTGTAGCGCTGAATGTTGTGTCCCAGTGCCTGGGCACGCATCGGATTCTCGCGGATGGCGCGCAGAACCAAGCCGAAGGGCGAGCGCACCAGGCGCAGCGCAATCACCAGGCCAACGAAGTACCAGAACGCCATGAAGGCATACATGGACAGGTCGCCATCGAACTTGATGGTGGTGAAACCGAGGTTCAGGTTGGGCGTGGGCACGCCCGGCAGGCCGTTCTCTCCCCCGGTGAAGTCCGACAGCGGGTTGAATTCGAGGAAGAAGAACATCTCGGCAATGGCCACGGTGATCATGGCGAAATAGATGCCGGTGCGCCGCAGGGCCACCAAGCCCACCAGGAGACCTATGACACCCGCCGCCACCGTGCCGATCACCAACGCCAGCAGGCTGCTCTGCATCGAGGTCTGCGTCAGCAGATAGGCCGCAAACATGCCGCCGCTGCCAAAGAACGCCGACTGGCCGAAAGACAGCAGACCGGTGTAACCAAACAGCAGGTCGAAGCCGATGCCGACCAGGCCCCAGACCAGGATGCGGTTGATGGTGGTGGGCGTGAAGCCCAGGTGCGGCAGCACGAACGGTGCCGCGATCAGAGCCAGAAGCGTGAAGCCTTCTAGGAGAAATGGATATTGTCTACGCATTGCGGAATCCTGTAATTATTCGCGGCCGACCGAACCCAGCAGTCCGCGGGGGCGGAACACGAGCACCAGGGTCATGACCAAGAACAGCACGACGTAGGAATAAGCGGGGTTGACCATGGAGGTCAGACTGATCAGTTCACCGGCGATCAGCCCCCCCAGCACGGCGCCGGGGAAGGAGCCCACGCCACCGATCACCACCACCACAAATGTCTGGACGAGAATGGCCTCGCCGACGTCCGGCGCGATGGACACCACCGGCGCATTGACGATGCCGGCAAACCCTGCGGCCATGGCGCCAATGCCGAACACCAGCATGAAGACGCGGTAGACATTGATACCGAGGGAATCGACCATCACCGGGTCCTCGATACCGGCGCGCACGATCATCCCGATGCGGGTGCGGTAAAGCACGAAGTACAGGGCCAGCAAGGCCACCGTGGTAATGCCCAGCAGGGCGATGCGGTAGGTCGGGTAGAGCATGAAGCCCAGATCCGTGATGCCTACCAGTGGCGCCGGCGGAGGCACGCTCTTGGACAGGCTGCCGAACCCGAAACGCACCAGTTCGACCAGCACGATGCCGAGGCCGAAGGTCACCAGCAACTGGTCCTCGTGCGGTCGGGAATAGAAATAGCGAATGATCAGCCGTTCGATGACGATGCCGGCCACCATGACGAACAGGGATCCCGCAATCACCGCGACGATGAAGGACCCGGTGTAGGTGAAGGCAACCCAGCCCGCATAACCACCCAGCATGAACATCGCGCCATGCGCTAGATTGAGCACGCCAAGCGTGCCGTAAATGATCGTCAGGCCCGATGAGATCAGCGCCAATAGCGCCCCCAACACCAGCCCGTTGAACAATTGCGATATGAAGTTAGCCCAGTTAATCACACTGACCTGCCCTAATCGTGAATCGATTCAAAGGTTTGAACGGCAATAACCGTCCCGCTCCCGGCTTGCACCGGAAGAACGAACATCTGCCGCCAGGCAAAGGCGGCAGATGAATCAGTCAAACCCCCGCAACCGCGTTGCGGGGGTTATGGCCGATATCAGGTGTAGCTGCCCAGCTTGCAACCAAAGGCATTGGCCGGCTGAATGACCTTGTCGCCCTGGACGACATCGATCACTTCCCAGAAGTCCTCGGGATTCTTCATGTCTTTCTTGGCCTTGCCGCGGACGATAACGACCGGGCGGACATACTGGTGGTCTTCAGGACGGTACTTGAAGTCACCGAGCAGCGACGGCATAGGCTCGCCCTTCTCCCACTGCTTGATGACGTCGGGCGGGTAGAAACTGCCGGCCTCGGTCACCATGCGCGCCCAGTGCGCGAAGCTGACATAGGCGTTTTCTGCGCCCCACTCCGGCCGGTAGCCGAACTTCTTCTGGAAGGCTTCCACGAACATCTTGGCCATGGGGTACTTGTCTTCCAGCGTCCACCAGAAATCGGTCGCCGCGTACACGCCGGCACTGATGTCCACGCCAGCTTCCGGTGCGAAGAACGGGATCTGGTAGGGCAGCACCAGGGTCATCTTGGGCAGGAGGCCGAACTGCTTGGCCTGCTGGCTCGACAGCACGGCGTCGCGCCCCCAGTTGACGTTGACCAGGAACTCGGCACCGGAATTGGCGATATTCGTCAGGTACTGGCTGAAGTCCTGCGTGCCGAGCGGGGACACCTGGTTGGTCACCACCGTCCAGCCGGCTTCCTTGGTCAGGTAGTCGACCACCGACTGCGTGGTGGTATGGCCGTAGGTGTAGTCCGGCGTCATGAACGCGGCCTTGCGGTTCTTGCCGAACGCCTTCACCAGCACCGGGCCGATGGCGTTGGCGGCCATTTCACCGAAGAAACCCTGGCGGAAGCCGTAACGCACGCAGTCCTTGCCGGTGGTGTCGTTGGAGCCGGAAATCCCGGGCATGTAGAGGATTTTTTCCCGGTCGGCGAACTTGTTCAGGGCCACCGCCACGGCGGAGGAGGTCGAGCCCGTCATGAGCACAACCTTGTTCTGGTTGATGAAGGTCTGCTGCACCTGCAGGGCCTGGTTCGGCTTGGCTGCCGAGTCGGCCGACACCAGTGCCACCTTCTTGCCGAGCACGCCATTGTTGATCTTGGGCGCGATCTTCTTCATCAACTCGTGGTTGGTGTTGATGTGTTCCACGGCGAGCTGCCAGCCCTTGAGTTCGTCCGCACCCTGGACGGCATAGGTACCGGTGAGCGGCACCGCGGCACCCAGATACACCGTATCGCCAGCCGACCCGGCCGGCCAGGTGCCCAGGGCGGGCTTGTCCTGGGCGTAGGCCCATTGCACGCCGCCAAAGCTGGTCAGCAAGGTGCCTACGCCCATTTGCAGCGCACCACGACGGGAAATGGCGGATGCCACTCCGTTGGAAGACTTAGAACCTGACATGTGTTTTCCTCGTTGATTATTTCAATCCAGAATTAACTGTTGATTGCACCCGATAGCTTACAGATATTTGCGATAATGAAATTCCGCCGACTACCGGGCCACGCCGACATCATCAAAACCACAAAAACACGTCATTAATAAATAATGGCTTGGTGTTTCGCCTTCGAAACGATAACTAATTTAACACCGGTCAATGCATCCTCACAGACTGGAAAACCCTGAAATAAAACGCCGATCTCGCGCGCCATTCGTCAGGCACACGTAAGATTAAATGGATCGGTAATGGGCGTAATGCATAATCGGCACGATTGAGGTAACCCTCATGGAGCAGGGCACAATCGGGCGTGCTACTGTTTGGGGTTTTGTTCCAGGATCGCCTCTTGCGGTCCCTCCGGGGGCGAGCCGACGCCCGCCACCGGTTACCCTCGCTGCATCGTGAACGCTTCCGAACTTCCAACGCTGCCCTGGCGCATGTCCGTCGCGCCCATGATGGACTGGACAGACCGGCATTGCCGCTACTTCCATCGCCTGCTCACGCGGCGTGCGCTCCTGTACAGCGAGATGGTCAATGCCGGCGCAGTGCTGCACGGCGGAACGGAGCGCCACTTGCGCTTCAACGCCGAGGAGCAGCCCGTCGCCCTGCAGCTCGGCGGCTGCGACCCGGGAGATCTGGCGCAGGCAGCACGGCTGGGCGAGCGCTTTGGCTATCGGGAAATCAACCTCAATTGCGGGTGCCCGAGCGAGCGCGTGCAACGCGGCGCTTTCGGCGCCAGCTTGATGAACGAGCCGCAGCTCGTGGCCGACTGCGTCAAGGCCATGCGCGACGCCGTGGAGGTTCCCGTCACCGTCAAGCACCGCATTGGCCTGGGCCGGGACGAGAGCTACGCTTTTGTGCGCGACTTCGTCGGCCAGGTCGCGCAAGCCGGCTGCGAAGTCTTTGTGGTGCACGCGCGCAATGCATGGCTGGAAGGGCTGTCGCCAAAACAGAACCGGGAGGTCCCGCCTCTGCGGTATGAGGTGGCGCACCGGCTGAAAGCCGATTTTCCACGCCAGATATTCGTACTCAATGGCGGTCTTGCCAGCGATGAGTCTGTCAGCGCACAACTCGCGGCGCTCGATGGCGTGATGGTCGGGCGCGAGGCCTACCACAACCCCTGGTGGCTGGCGCGCTGGGACGCGCTGTATTTCGGAGCAGCGCCGCAAACCCTCGGGCGCGACACGGTCGAAGAAGCGATGGTGCGCTACATGGAAAGCGAGCAGGCGCGGAACGGCACGCCGTGGCCGGCTGTGGCACGCCACATGCTGGGCTTGCGCCATGGCCAGCGCGGCGCTCGCCTATGGCGCCAGGTGTGGAGCGATCACCACCTGAAAGACCTTCCCGCACGCACAGTGATGGCGCGCGCGCGCGACGCCTTGCAATCCGCGCAGGCGCTGGACGATCAGCCGGCTTGAGCGGCGCGGCGCGCCACCCAACCAGCCAGCGGCTCGGGCCGCCCGAACAGGTAGCCCTGCATCACGTCGCAGCGATTGGAAGCGAGAAAATCCGCCTGTGCCTGGGTCTCCACACCCTCTGCTACCACCCGCAGGCCCAGGTTGCGGGCCATGGAAAGAATCGTCTGCACGATGGCCGTGTCGTTCGCGTCGCTCGGCGTGTCCTGCACGAAGCTGCGATCGATCTTGAGTTCGTAGAGCGGCATGCGTCGCAGGTAGGCCAGGCTGGAGTAGCCCGTGCCGAAATCGTCGATCGAAAAGCGCACCCCCAGCGCCACGAGTTCCCCCATGCGCGCGATGGTTTCGTCCATCTGCTCGGCCAGCAAACTTTCGGTCACTTCCAGCACCAGGTGGTCGGCCCGCGCGCCGCTGCGCGCCAGCAACGCCTGAATCCGCTTGACGAAGCCTTCGTGGCGGAACTGTCGCTGGCTCACGTTCACCGACAAGGGTACCAGCACACCCGCCGCGTGCAGTTGCACCAGGGCGTCGCATGCCTGCTCCACCATCCAGTCGCCCATTTGCACGATCAGGCCGGACGCCTCTGCGACCGGAATGAACTCGGCGGGTGAAATAGCCCCGCGTTGCGGGTGTTGCCAGCGCATCAGCAATTCGGCGCCGACCACCCGGCCGTGCGCGTCTACCTGCGGCTGCACGAAGGCGCTCAGCTGCGTGGTGGCGAAACCCACTTTCAAATCTTGCTCCAGTGCCAGGCGACGCTGCACATCGACCTGCATCGCGGCCTCGAAGAAGCAGGTACGGTTGCGCCCGAGGTCTTTGGCGCGGTACATCGCCGTGTCGGCCTCGCGCAGCAGGTCCTCCACGCCCTCGCCCTGTTTCGGGAACAGCGTCAGCCCAATGCTGACACTGCTTGAAAACCCGCGCCCACCAATGCTGAACGGCGCGTCGAGCGTGCGGCGCAGTTCTTCCGCCAGGCGCAGGGCCAGCAGGCCCGCCTCCTCAGAGTCGCCGGCAAGGTCATTGGCCAGTACGACGAATTCGTCACCGCCGATGTGGGCGACGGTGTCCGCAGGCGACACCGCCGCGGTCAGCCGCTGTGCCACCTGCACCAGCAAGGCATCCCCGGCCGAGTGGCCATGCGCATCGTTGATGTGCTTGAAATGGTCCAGGTCAAGGAACATCAGCGCGCCCATGCGGCCGGCGAGCGTGGCTGATCCCAGCGCCTGGGTCAGGCGGTCGAACAGCATGCGGCGGTTGGGCAGCGCCGTGAGCGGGTCGAAATACGCCAGCCGGTGGGTGCGCTCGGCCGCCTGCTTGCGTTCCGAGACGTCGCGCAGCAACGCAATCAGGCGCACCTCGGAATCCGTGCCGGCACCGTGCTTGCGCGCCACCGAGAGCTCGATCCAGCGGCACTCACCGTCGATCTGCAATTCGAATTCGTGCCCCGACGAATAGCCGCGGTTGGCGGCCGTGTCGAGCGCTGCACGGCAGCCCAGCGCGGTCTTGGTCGAAGCCGCTTCCGGCAGGCTTTTCCCGAGCAGTTGCGCGGCCTGCTCGTACAGGGCGGAACCGGGTGCGTTGTGGCATAGCAGCACCCGACCCTGGCGGTCGAGTTCGACCATCCAATCGGGCGTCGCATCAAGCGTCGCCTTGAGCTCGTCGCGCGTCTGGCGCAGCTCCTGCGTCATGCGTTCGGCCAGCGCCACGGCGGCGTCGCGCCGGGTGGCGATCGACCACACGAACCACCCCACTGCTACGCTGAGCAACGCGGCGAGAAAAGCCACCAGGTGGCGCTCGCCCGCGCCGTAGCGCTGCGTCAGCACGGGCAGCGGCTGCGCCGCCACCGTCCAAGTGCGGCCTCCGATCGGCAGCTTGCGGGCAGAAGTTTCCACCGCCCCGGACGTGTAGCTCGGTGAACGGTACAACAGCGAGTCTGCTTGCTCCACCGGACCGTCGAAGATCGCAATTGCCACCTCGTCGCTGCCGAGCGGCGCCATGCCTTCGACGAAGTCACGCACGCGCAGCGGGCCCGAGACCCATCCGGTCAGTGCCGCCCGGCGCTCGGCACGGCTCTCGGGCTGGGCGCCATCCAAGTACATGGGCAGGTACATGACCACGCTGAGGTCGGTGCGCAATCCGACATCCTGGCGCAGCAGCAACCCGCGGGTGATGGCCGCGGCACCCGAGTCGCGCGCCCGATCCTGCGCCTCCCGCGCCGCGGCGACGGCGGCGGTATCCACGCCGAGGACGCGCAGGTTGTCTTCCGTGGGCGGCTCGATCAGCACCAGCGGCCGGTACTCGCCCTGCTCCGGCACGGCGCGCAGAAAATAGTCCTCCAGCCCCATGGCCCGCATGCGCGCCACATGCTCGGCGACCTCGCCGCCGCGCACGCTCAGCACATAGGCCACACCCTGCAGGCCGGGCAACACGTACTGCAGGCGCAGCTGCGACACGTAGGAATGGAACTCCGCGCGGGTGACGGATTCAGAACCCTCGAAATAGCCCTTGAGCCCGCGCAGCACGATTTCATGTGCCGTCACCCGGGCCGCCAGCGAATCCGCAATGCGTTCGAGGGCCCGCTCCGCTGCCGCCTGGCGCTTGGCCTCGGCCTGCAGCCCCTCGGCGTGCCAATACAGCGCCGTCGCCAGCAGCAGCACGATGCTGATCGCCGGTCCGGCCAAAGTCGGCAGCCGCCACTTGGCGTGAAATAAGCGCGTATTGGGCAAGACGGTAGGCGCCGGTGCGCAGTCGTGTTCTCACGCCGCAGCGCGGCGCGTGGCGCATTATTGACGTGAACAGCGCGCGCCGGGAACAAGCGCGGCAATCCCTGGCGCCGCCGCGCGCGACAATGACACCAATTACCCGGAACCCATGCCCACCTTTGATTTTGAACGCGAGCGAGCGCGCTTTCTCGGATACCACGCCGAGCACGCCCCCCATTGGCGCGCCACGGCGGCTGCCTACGCGGCGCAGCTGCAGGCAATGCTCGCCACCACCGTGCCGGGCTGCAAACTTGACTGGCGAATCAAGGACCCGCACGAGGCGCTGCGCAAGTTCTCGCGCAAATACCGCTCGGGCCTGGAGGAAAGCGGCACGCCGTACGAAATCCAGAACTACCTGAGCGACCTGATCGGACTGCGCGTGGTCTGCCTGTACGAGGACGAGGTGGAAAAGGTCGCCTCCACGGTGCGCGCGCATTTCGACGTTATCGACATGACCGACAAGGTGAGCGCCGTCGAGGCGACCGAGGCGTCGTTCGGTTACAAGGGCCTGCATCTGGACCTGCGTCCGATGGCGGACGCAGGCGGCATCCCGGGTGAGGCCTTCGAGCTGCAGATTCGTACCGTGATCCAGGATTCCTGGGCCATCCTCGACCACAAGATCAAATACAAGAAGGCGATTCCAGGGCCCCTCAAGCGCCGCATCAACGTGCTGGCCGCACTGTTCGAGCTGGCCGACCGGGAGTTCCGCCAGATCCGCGATGAGACCGAGCTGGAACTGCGCGCCGCGCCGGACGAAAGCGAAGACGAACGCCCCGCCCACACTCCGGCAACCCAGCGCGATGTGGTCAACAGCCAACTCAATGCTTTCACTTTCCTGAAGATCGCGACGCACTTCTTCAAGGATTACGAGTTCGACCCGCACAAGGTGGATGTGTTCGTTGAGGACATCCACGGCTGGGCCCCCGACATCAACCGTGCGCGCTTCAACCACCTGGTGCGCAGCCACATCGGCACCGTCAAGCGCTACCGGCAATCGTTGGAAGACAAGGACGGTGGCGGATCGTTCAACCCCTACACCGTGATGCGCCACTGCCTGTACCTGGGCGACAAGCAGGCCTTCTCCGCCGCGCTGCGCAAGGTGGCGCGCACACGCTTCGAGGCCTGGCTTGATGCGAATGCCGTTAGGGAAAAAATATAGCGAAATTGGCCTCTAGCGCTTACCATGCTTACGGTAGCAGCTATCAATTTTGTCTTCACTTGTATCCATTCACGGGGGCGCTGCTGTCCCGAATGCGACTTGCCATTCGTACTTATACGGTCTGCAACAAATTGCTTTCGCTGCTATATTGCACTGCAACATAAGCAGGTATTCCCATGCTCTACCAGATCTACGAAACCCAGCGCTCCTTCATGGAGCCGTTTGCCGATTTCGCGCTTGCGGCTTCCAAGCTCTACAGCAACCCCCACTTGCCGTTCCAGAAGTCGCAGTTTGCGCAGCGCGTCTCGGCCGGCTACGACCTGCTGTACCGCCTGGCCAAGGACTACGAGAAGCCGGAATTCAACATCACCACCGTGAAGGTGGACGGCGTGGAAGTGGCCATCCACGAACGCGTCGAAATGCGCAAGCCGTTTTGCGAGCTGCTGCGCTTCAAGCGCTTCTCGGACGACCCGGCCACCCTCGCCCGCCTCAAGACACAGCCGGTGGTGCTGATTGTCGCGCCACTGTCCGGCCACTACGCCACATTGCTGCGCGACACGGTGCGCACCATGCTGCAAGGGCACAAGGTGTACATCACCGACTGGAAGAACGCCCGCCTGGTGCCCTTGTCCGAAGGCGCCTTCCACCTGGACGATTACGTCAACTACGTACAGGACTTCATCCGCCAGCTGCAGGGCACCTACGGCAACTGCCACGTCATGAGTGTCTGCCAGCCGACCGTACCGGTGCTGGCCGCCGTCTCATTGATGGCCAGCCGGGGCGAAAAACTGCCGCTGTCGATGACGATGATGGGCGGGCCGATCGACGCCCGCAAGTCGCCCACCAGCGTCAACGACCTGGCTTCCCAGCGCAGCTACGCATGGTTCGAGAACCATGTCATCTACCGCGTGCCCAATAACTTCCCCGGCAAGGGCCGGCGCGTGTACCCCGGGTTCCTGCAGTACAGCGGCTTCGTCGCCATGAATCCCGACCGGCACGCGGGCAACCACTACGACTATTTCAAGAACCTGATCAAGGGCGACGACGCCAGCGCCGAGGCGCACCGCGCCTTCTACGACGAGTACAACGCCGTGCTCGACATGGACGCGGACTACTACCTGGAAACCATAGACACCGTCTTCCAGAGCCACAAGCTGGTGCACGGCACCTGGGACGTCCGCGCGCCCGACGGCAGCCTGGAGCGCGTCCGTCCGCAGGACATCTCCTCCGGCGCTCTGCTCACCGTCGAAGGCGAACTGGACGATATTTCCGGCTGCGGTCAGACGCGCGCAGCACATGCACTGTGCAGCGGACTGCCGGCCCGGGACGAGCGCCACATCGAGGTCAAGGGCGCCGGTCACTACGGCATTTTCAGCGGCCGTCGCTGGCGCGAAATGGTCTACCCGCAAGTGCGCGACTTCATCGCCGAACACCAGGGCGAAAATTCGAGTGCCGCATTGCCCGCGCCGCAGGCACCGACGCCCGCGGCGGCAGAGCCCACACAGCGCGAAGAAGCCACCCAGTCGCGTCCTGCGGCAGCGCGCAAAGCCAAAGCGGCAGCTCCGGCGCAGCCCGCGCCCGTGACCACGCGCTGGGTGAAGCCCGCACGGCCCGCCACCGGGGCTGCGGCACCGGCCGAGCAACCCGATACCGACGCACGCGCGACCGTAGCCATCTCCGCGTCGCCGCCGCCCGGCGCGCGCAAGACGGCCTCGCGCACCAAAGCCTGAACGCCGGTATGCCGCCACCCGCCACCGGCGGCCTGGCGGACCGCATTGCGGCCGCCCTGCCGCAAACCCAGTGCACACGCTGCGGCTATCCCGATTGCGCAGCCTACGCCCAAGCCATGGCGGCGGGCGCGGCCGACATCAACCAGTGCCCACCGGGCGGAGCCGAGGGCATCGCCCGCCTCGCGGCCATAACCGGCAAGGCGCCGCTCGCGTTGGACCCGAACTTCGGCACGGAAACCCCGCGCAGCGTGGCGCTTATCGACGAAGACTGGTGCATAGGCTGCACCCTGTGCCTGGACGCCTGCCCGACGGACGCCATCGTCGGCGCCAACAAGTACATGCACACTGTCATCGACCACCACTGCACCGGCTGCGCGCTGTGCGTGCCGGTGTGCCCGGTGGACTGCATCGCCATGGAGAACGCGAGCGGCGTGGCGACCGGATGGCAGGCGTGGACCGGTGCCCAGGCCGAACACGCCCGCCAGCGCTACGCGGCGCGCCAAGCGCGCCAGGCCCGACAGGCGCAAGAAGCTGCCGCGCCCGCCGAGCCGCAGGCCGGCAGCCGGCAGGCCGTGATCGCTGCGGCGCTGGCGCGGGCCCGGACGCGCGCGGAACGGTGACTTGTAACTTGTCTTCTTAGTGGGCCAGCGACTTGTAGACGCCGCAGCCCAGGTACAAATCACCCACCAGCCAGACGAAGGACATCTTGGTTTGGACCTTGCCGGTCACGGGGTTGGCGATGTCGTATTCCACCCAGCCGGGCGAACGCTCGGCCTGCGCGACGATGTCGGCTACCAACTGGTCGCCGGCGATGCCGGGAATGTCGCGCACCAGGGTCCCCACCTTGGCCGGATTGCCGCCAAAGGCCAAATAGGTGCCTGCCCGGTCGAGCGCGAACATGTACATGTCGCGGTCGTGCCAGGGCTGGGAGGGGTCGGTCAGCGTGCGCAGGAACTGCTCGCGCGGGAGCCCGCTGCGGCACAGGGCCACGGCACGTTCGACCAGGGCGCGCGCCTCCTGCGCCGTGCCCTGCTGGAGTTGGAACGACGCCACCGCGCTCGAAAGCGTGGCCGCGCGCGCGCCGAGGGCGATGGATTGCTCCACCGCATGTTCCACCATTTGCGCGTTCTGCTGGGTGATCTGGTCAAGCTGGCGCACGGCGGTGGTGATTTCGGCCAGCCCCGTGCTCTGCTCGGCCCCGGTGGTGGCGATCTCGGACATGGTGAGTGCCACGGACCGTATTCCGGAAGCCATCCCGGCGATGGTTTCGCCCGCCTTGCGGATCAAGTCGGCACTTGCTTCCACTTGCTGAACGGAGGCGCCGATCAGCTGGCGGATCTCGCGCGCCGCCTCGCCCGAGCGCCCAGCCAGCGTGCGCACCTCGGAGGCCACGACGGCAAAGCCCCGCCCCTGATCGCCCGCGCGCGCCGCTTCGACCGCGGCATTGAGCGCCAGAATATTGGTCTGAAAGGCGATGCCGTCAATGACGCCGATGATTTCGTTCATGCGCCGCGCACCCTGCTGAATGGCTTCCACCGAAGCCACGGCCCGCGCCATGGCTTCGGCGCCCTGGGCCGCCGCCTGACTGACCTGGCTGGCGCGGCTGTCGGCCCCGTGCGCAGTCTGCGCGTTGCTCTGCACCGTGCCCGAGAGTTGCTCCACGCTGGCCGCCGTCTCCTCCAGGCTGGCCGCCTGCTGCTCGGTGCGTTCGGCCAGCGCGCGGTTGCCGTGGGTGAGCACTTCACCGGCGTGCGAAACCAGGGCCGCGTTGCTGCGCACATCGGCCACCATGGAGGACAGCGTCAGCACCATGTCGTCGAGCATGGTGGCGAGCTGCGCCAGTTCGCCATGGCCGCGCAGCCCCGTGCGGGCGCGCAAGTCGCCGCGCGTTGCCTGCGCCATGGTCTGCGTCAATGCAGCAAGGTCGGCACTCAGGCCCCACGCAACAGCAGCCAGGCCGTAGGCCACCAGGACGGCCAGCACCAGCGCCAGGCCCCACAGCCAGCTGGACTCGGCCCCGGCGCTCGCGGCGGCCGCAATCCCGAGCAGCCCCAGCACCGCCAGCAGGCCCATGACGAACACCTGCCACCCGACGCCCATATAAGAAAGTATCCAGCGTCCGGGCCGGAAAAATACCGATGCATTCATTCAGGTCCTTTGCCCAGGGCAGATTTGGTCCAGTGTAGGGCGCACAAGATTTCACAGAGCTTACAAACGCAAGCACACCCTCCCCCTCCTCCATAATCGCCATATGAATCCGCTGCTCAATCGGCTCCAACCCTACCCTTTTGAGCGCTTGCGCCAATTGTTCCTGGGGGTGGAACCCCCCGCGCACTTGGCGCACATCGGCCTGGGAATGGGCGAACCGCGCCACGCCACGCCCCCCTTTATCGCCCAGGCGCTGACCGACGGCCTGGGCGGCCTGTCGAATTACCCAGGCACCGCGGGTGAAGCCCCGCTGCGCCGCGCCTTCACCGACTGGCTGGCGCGCCGCTACGGACTGGCGCTCGACCCCGCCACGCAAGTGCTGCCCATCAACGGTTCGCGCGAAGCCCTGTTCGCGTTCGCACAGACGGTGGTGGACGCCTCCCGCCCCGACCCGGTGGTGGTCTGCCCGAATCCTTTCTACCAGATCTACGAAGGCGCGGCGCTGCTCGCCGGCGCCACCCCCTGGTACGCGCCGAGCGACCCGGCGCGCAATTTCGCCGTGGACTGGGACAGCGTCCCGGCCGCGGTGTGGGAGCGCACGCAGCTCCTCTACGTGTGCTCGCCAGGCAACCCGACCGGGGCGGTGATGCCGCTGACGGAATGGGAGAAGCTGTTCGCACTGTCCGACCGGCACGGCTTCGTCATCGCTTCGGACGAGTGCTACAGCGAAATCTACTTCCAGGGCACGCCCCCGCTGGGCGGGCTGGAGGCGGCGGCGCGGCTCGGGCGCAGCGACTTCCGCCGGCTGCTCGCATTCACCAGCCTGTCCAAGCGCAGCAACGTGCCCGGCCTGCGCAGCGGCTTCGTCGCCGGGGACGCGGCGCTCATCAAGTCCTTTTTGCTCTACCGCACCTACCACGGCGGCGCCATGGCGCCGCCGGTGCAGGCCGCCAGCATCGCCGCCTGGGGCGACGAAGCGCACGTGGACGAGAACCGCGCGCTCTACCGCGACAAGTTCGCCGCCGTGACGCCGGTGCTCGCACCGGTGCTGGACGTCGCCCTGCCGGACGCGGGCTTCTACCTCTGGGCGCGCATTCCCGACGCCCTGGGCCTGTCGGACGAAGCCTTCGCGCGGGCGCTGCTGGCTCAATACAATGTGACCGTGCTGCCCGGCAGCTACCTCGCGCGCAGCGCGCAGGGCGCCAACCCCGGCGCGCAGCGCATCCGCATGGCCCTGGTGGCCGAGACGGCGCAATGCGTCGAGGCCGCCGGGCGCATCGTCCAGTTCGTCCAATCGTTACCCTTGCAGCAGACCCCATGACACAGCAACTCCAGAGACTCATCGACACCGCGTGGGAAGACCGCGCCAGCCTCTCGCCGGCCAGCGCCCCCAAGGAGATCGTCGACGCGGTCGAGCATGTGATCGCCGAGCTCAACGTCGGCGCACTGCGCGTGGCCACGCGCGAGTCCGTCGGCCAGTGGACCGTGCACCAGTGGATCAAGAAGGCGGTGCTGCTGTCGTTCCGCCTGAAAGACAACGAAACCATCAAGGCCGGCGACCTGGCCTTCTTCGACAAGGTGCCGACCAAGTTCGCCCACCTCTCGGCGCAGGAAATGGCCGCCACCGGCGTGCGCGTGGTGCCGCCCGCCGTGGCGCGGCGCGGCAGCTTCATCGCCAAGGGCGCCATCCTGATGCCCTCGTACGTGAACATCGGCGCCTACGTGGGCGAAGGCAGCATGGTCGACACCTGGGCCACAGTGGGCAGCTGCGCCCAGGTCGGCAAGAACGTGCACCTCTCGGGCGGCGTGGGGCTGGGCGGCGTGCTCGAACCGCTGCAGGCCAACCCGACCATCATCGAGGACAACTGCTTCATCGGCGCGCGCTCGGAAGTCGTTGAGGGCGTCATCGTCGAGGAGAACTCCGTCATCAGCATGGGCGTGTACCTCGGACAGAGCACCCCCATCTACGACCGCACCACGGGCGATGTGAGCTACGGCCGCATTCCGGCCGGCTCGGTCGTCATCAGCGGCAGCCTGCCCAAGGACGGCGGACGCTACAGCCTGTACGCGGCCATCATCGTCAAGCGGGTGGATGCGCAGACACGCGCCAAGACCAGCCTGAACGACTTGCTCCGGGATTAGTACCCTTACCAACACCCGCCCAGCGCAACCGCACCCACATCCGAGAGGGAGTCCCGCATGAGCACGATGGAACGCATCCTGCGTCTGATGGCCGAAAAAAAGGCCTCGGACGTCTATCTGTCGGCCAACGCCCCGGCGCTGATCAAGATCAACGGCGAATGCGTGCCGATCAACAACCAGATCCTGCCGCCCGAAGCGCCGCGCAACCTGCTCTCCGAGGTGGTGCCGCCCGACCGCATCGAGGAGCTGGAGGAAACGGGCGAGCTCAACATGGGCGTGCCGCTCTCGGGTGTGGGGCGGTTTCGTGTCAGCGGCATGCGCCAGCGCGGCAGCTATGCGGTCGTCATCCGCTTCATCAGCCAGCAGATTCCCGAACTGGAGACGCTCAACCTCCCGGCTATCCTGGGCGACCTGATCCTGGAAAAGCGCGGCCTCATCCTGGTGGTGGGCGCCACGGGCTCGGGCAAAAGCACCACGCTGGCGGCCATGCTGGACCGGCGCAACACGCTGCAGACCGGCCACATCCTGACCATCGAGGACCCGGTCGAATACCAGTTCCGCAACAAGAAATCCATCATCAACCAGCGCGAGGTCGGCTCGGACACGCAATCGCTGCAGGTGGCGCTCAAGAACGCCCTGCGCCAGGCGCCCGACGTCATCCTGATCGGTGAGATCCGCGACCGCGAAACCATGTCGGCCGCCATTGCCTACGCCCAGTCGGGCCACCTGTGCCTGGCCACGCTGCACGCCAACAACAGCTACCAGGCGCTCAACCGCATCCTCTCCTTCTACCCCGTCGAGGTGCGCGAGACCATGCTGGGCGACCTGGCGTCCGCCCTGCGCTCCATCGTCTCGCAGCGCCTGGTGCGCACCTCGGACGGCGAGCGCGTGCCGGCCGCCGAGGTCATGCTCAACACCAAGCTCGTGGCCGAACTGATCGAGAACGGCGACTTCTCCGGCGTCAAGGACGCCATGGAAAAATCCATGGCCGAGGGCTCGCAGACCTTCGAGGAGGACCTCGCGCGCCTCATCATGCAAAACCGCATCGACCGCAAGGAAGGCCTGGCCTACGCCGATTCGCCGACCAACCTGATGTGGCGCCTGCAGAACGATTTCTCGCTCGCCTCCAAGGCGGCCCAGGCGCAGAAGACGGCGCGCGACACCCAGGCGCAGGACGAAGCCCCCTCGTTCACCGAGATCGTGCTCGACGTCAGGGGCGGCGATTGACACCGCACCCCTCCGCCACGCTCGACCTGGCCCGACAACTCATCGCCCGCCCCTCCGTCACGCCCGAGGACGCCGGGTGCCTGCAGCTCCTCGCCGCACGCCTGGCGCCGCTCGGCTTCGCCAGCGAAGCCATGGACAGCGGGCCGGACAGTTTCCGTGTACAAAATTTGTGGTCAAAACGGCCTCCAGCGCTTGATGGGCAAGGGATCGAAGCTACAAAAACAGTAGTTTTCGCCGGCCACACCGACGTCGTCCCCACGGGCCCGCTGGAGCAGTGGAGCAGCGATCCCTTCGTGCCCACCGAGCGCGGCGGCAAGCTCTACGGGCGCGGCGCGAGCGACATGAAGACGTCGATCGCGGCCTTCGTCGTCGCGGTGGAGGAATTCCTCGCCGCCACGCCGGCGCCGCACCTCGGCATCGCGTTCCTGCTCACCAGCGACGAAGAAGGCCCCTCGGTCGATGGCACCAAGGTCGTGGTCGAGCAGTTGCGTGCGCGCGGCGAGCGGCTCGACTGGTGCATCGTCGGCGAGCCCACCGCCGTCGCCCGCACCGGCGACATGATCAAGAACGGCCGGCGCGGCACGCTCAGCGGCAAGCTGGTGGTGCGCGGCATCCAGGGCCACATTGCCTACCCGCAACTGGCGCGCAACCCCATCCACCAGGCGGTTCCGGCGCTGGCCGAGCTCGCCGCCCTGCGCTGGGACGAAGGCAACGCCTTCTTCCCGCCCACCAGCTGGCAAATGAGCAACATCCACGCCGGCACCGGCGCGAGCAACGTGATCCCCGGCGAAGTGGTGGTCGATTTCAACTTCCGCTTCTGCACCGAATCCAGCGCCGAGAGCCTCAAGCAGCGCGTGCACGCCGTGCTCGACCGCCACGAACTCGAATACGAACTGCTCTGGACGCTCGGCGGCCAGCCCTTCCTGACCACGCCGGGCGATCTGGTCGATGCCGTGCAGCGCGCCATCGCCGACGAAACCGGCCTGGCCACCGAGCTGTCCACCACCGGCGGCACGAGCGATGGACGCTTCATCGCGACGCTGTGCCCGCAAGTGGTCGAAATCGGCCCGCCCAACGCCAGCATCCACAAGATCGACGAGCACATTGCGCTGGCCGATATCGAGCCGCTCAAGAACATCTACCGCCGCACGCTGGAACACCTGAACGCGCTGGCGGCGAGCGCGGCATGAGCTTGCCCGGCCTGCCGCCCCTGGCCGGGGACACGTTGGGCGCGCTGGTCGATTCCGGCGCCGCCCTGCTGGAGGCCGCCGGCGTCGCCTTTGGCCACGGCACCACCAACGCGCGCGACGAAGCCGCCTGGCTGGTGCTCTGGCGCCTGGGCCTGCCGCTCGACACCCCGCTGGGCGACGCCCCGGATTCCGAGGAAAAAAGGCCCGTAACGCAGGCGGAGCTTGCCCAGGTAGCTACACTTTTCGAAGAACGCATCGCCACCCGCAAGCCCGCCGCCTACCTGACGCGCGAGGCGTGGCTGCAAGGCGTGCCCTTCTACGTGGACGAGCGCGCCATCGTGCCGCGCAGCCTGATCGCCGAGCTCATCGCCGACGGCAGCATCGACCACTTCCTGGGCGAACACACCCGGCGCGTGCTCGACCTGTGCACCGGCAACGGCAGCCTCGCCGTGCTGGCAGCCATGGCCTGGCCGGAGATCGAAGTGACCGGCGCCGACATCTCGGCCGACGCCCTGGCCGTGGCGCGCACCAACATCGAGCGGCACGGCCTGGCCGGGCGCATTGCACTCGCACGCTCCGACGGCCTGCAAGCCGTGCCCGGCCCCTGGGACCTGATCCTGTGCAACCCGCCCTACGTGAACGCCGAGAGCATGCAGGCGCTGCCGCCCGAATACCGCGCCGAGCCGGAACTCGCCCTGGCCGGTGGCCAGGACGGCATGGACTTCGTCCGCGCCCTGCTGCACGCCCTGCCCACCGCCCTGTCGCCCGAAGGCGTGCTGCTGCTGGAGATCGGCCACGAACGCGCGCACTTCGAAGCAGCGTTCCCCGATCTGCCGGTCTTCTGGCTCGACACCAGCGCCGGGGGGGACCAGGTGCTGCTGATCGCGCAGAAAGCGGCGGCCGGCTTGCAAGCGACCTAAAGACAGACGGCGCGCCGCCTGATTTCCATGGCACACAAACGCTTGTTCGGGCTGGACATGCTCCGGGCCTATGCCGTTTTGGCCGTGCTGTACGGCCACGCCTACGAGCTGATCGCCGGTCACCTCCCTCCGGGTGCAGCAGCACTGTACTGGCTGCCCGTCTGGGACGGGGTGACGTTGTTTTTCGTGCTCAGCGGTTTCCTGATTGGAAGAATCCTGTTCGTCTCATTCGATCGGCAGGGCCTGACGAAAAGCGATGTACTGCATTTCTGGCTGCGCCGATGGACACGGACCCTCCCGCCTTATTACGCGGTTCTGACGCTGACTACAGCGCTGTGGATCTGTGCGAAGCGGCCCATTCCGAGCGACCTGTACCAGTACTACGTGTTCATGCAGAACTGGAATTGGCCCCATCCCGAATATTTTGCGGAAGCGTGGAGCCTGTCGGTCGAAGAATGGTTCTATTTGACGGTTCCGCTGGGGTTTTATGCCATTTTCTCCCTGCATTTCGGACGCAGGCACCTGGCCGTGTGCATGTACATCGTCCTGGTCATCGGGCTGACGCTGGCCTATCGCGCCTACGTGGGTCAGCACCTCGGCGCCTTCACTTTCGAAGAATGGGACAGCGCGCTGCGCAAGCGGGTCACCACGCGCATGGACAGCCTGATGCTCGGCGTACTGGGCGCCTACCTGAGCCTCTACCGGGCGCGGGCCTGGCAGAGGCTGAGGATGCCGGCGCTGGCGCTGGGCTGCCTGCTGCTCCTGCTCGACAAGGCGGTGCTGGCGCATGCCGTGGGCACGCCAGCGGGCGACGCCTACCTCGCCCACGTGAACCTGCTGCTCACGCCGCTGGCCTTCCTGCTGTTGTTTCCATTTTTCTCTACTTGGCAGCCCTTACCGCGCAATGCGGTGATGGTGGCGGTCATGGCCGGCATTACATGGATCAGCACCATTTCGTATTCGCTGTATCTGGTGAATCACACCTTGGTACGCGAGCTGCTGTTCCGCAGCCGGGTATTCAGCGAAGGCCTATTCCACGCCGCCCCGGGGCATCTGGCCGCTGCCCTGGCGCAATACATGCTTTACCTCGCGGTTTCGTTCGTCGCCGCCTATGTCGTTTGGCTGGCGGTCGAGAAACCCGTCATGGCTTATAGAGAAAAATGGTGGCGGTGAACCCGCCGCCCGCTCCCCCGGATAATTTTTTGCATGATCACCCTGAAGAACGTCACCCTGCGCCGCAGCGCCAAAGTCCTGCTCGATCGCGTCAACGCCACCATCAACCCCGGAGAACATGTCGGCCTTGTGGGCCGCAACGGCGCCGGCAAGTCCAGTTTGTTTGCCCTGTTCAATGGGGGCCTGCACGAGGACGGGGGTGACTTCTTCATCCCGCCGCAATGGCGCATGTCGCAAGTCGCGCAAAACATGCCCGAGACCGATGAGCCGGCGACCGATTTCGTCGTCGCCGGTGACACGCGCCTGGCCGAGGTGCAGGCGCAGCTGGCCGCCGCCGAAGCGCAGGACGACGGCATGGCCATTGCCCACGCCTACACCGACCTGCACGACGCCGGCGCGCACGACGCCGTGCCGCGCGCGCAGGCGCTGATTCTCGGCCTGGGCTTCAAGGTCTCCGAGCTGGACAAACCCGTCAACAGCTTCTCCGGCGGCTGGCGCATGCGCTTGCAGCTGGCGCGCGCGCTGATGTGCCCGAGCGACCTGCTGCTGCTGGACGAACCCACCAACCACCTGGACCTGGACGCCCTGGTCTGGTTGGAGGCCTGGCTGAAGCGCTACGAAGGCACGATGATCGTCATCAGCCACGACCGCGAATTCCTCGACGCCGTGACCGACGTCACCCTGCACATCGACCACGCGCAGCTCACGCGCTACGGTGGCAACTACAGCAAATTCGAGGACCTGCGCGCGCAGCAGCTTGAACTGCAGCAGGCGAGCTTTGCCAAGCAGCAGGACAAGATCGCCCACCTGCAGAAGTTCATCGCCCGCTTCAAAGCCAAGGCCAGCAAGGCCAAGCAGGCGCAAAGCCGCGTCAAGGCGCTCGAACGCATGGAGAAGATCGCGCCGGTACTGGCCGACGCCGAATTCACCTTCGAATTCAAGGAACCGGCCAACCTGCCCAACCCCATGCTGGCCATCACCGACGCGTCGTTCGGCTACCTGGGCGAGGACGGCGTGGAAACCACCATCCTGCACAACGTCAGCCGCAGTGTGCTGGCCGGCCAGCGCATCGGCATCCTGGGTGCCAACGGCCAGGGCAAGTCCACGCTGGTCAAAACGATCGCCCGCACCATGGCCCCGCTTGCCGGCACCATCACCGAAGGCAAGGGCCTGTCGATCGGCTACTTCGCCCAGCAGGAGCTGGACGTGCTGCGCCCGCAGGAGAACCCGCTGGAGCACATGATCCGCCTGGCCAAGGAGCTGGGCCCGGCGAGCCGCGAACCCAGCCGCGAGCAGGATTTGCGCAGCTACCTGGGCAGCTTCAACTTCACCGGCGACATGGTCAAGCAAAGCGTGGGCAGCATGAGCGGGGGCGAAAAGGCCCGCCTGGTGCTGGCCATGATCGTCTGGCAGCGCCCCAACCTGCTGCTGCTCGACGAGCCCACCAACCACCTGGATCTGGCCACGCGCGAGGCGTTGTCCATGGCACTCAACGAGTTCGAAGGCACCGTCATGCTGGTCAGCCACGACCGCGCCCTGCTGCGCGCCGTGTGCGACGAATTCTGGATGGTCGGGCGCGGCGCGGTCGGCCCGTTCGACGGCGACCTGGACGACTACCAGCGCTACCTGCTCGACGAGGCCAAGCGCCAGCGGGAACTGGCACGCGAGGAGAGTGCGAGAGCTACTGAAACAACAGCTTTGAAGCCAGAGCCAGCAAGCGCCAAACCGCAAAAAACATCTGAAAAACCACCTGCCCCCGTCGCCGATGCGCGCGCGCTGCGCCGCCAGTCGGCCCAGGCGCGCGCGCAGCAGGCCGAGCAGTTGCGCCCGCTGCGCCAGGAGCTCGAGCGCACCGACCGGCGCCTGGCCGAGCTGGGCCAGGAGTGCGCCGCGCTGCACGAGCGGCTCGCCGGCCCCCTGGCGCCGGCGGACATCGCCGAATGCGGGCGGCAGCTCAAGGGAGCGCAGGAAGAAACCCAGCGCCTGGAGGAGCGCTGGCTGGATCTGTCGGCGCAACTGGAGGCGGCCGCGCAAACCGCCTGATGCTGCGCCGGGCAGGAACGGGAAAATTTTTGGGCCAACGCCTCCGAATGTTTTCGGCCTCTAGCGCCCGTGGAATATGGGCTGAATGCTATCCTTATTGATGTTTACCATCAATTGCTTACCGGGTTAGTACCCAGTTGCATTTTTTCTTTCCGCGGTGTCAACGGCGCGGCGCAAGCCTCCGTTGTAGCTCCAATCTCAGGAGTTACCCCCATGACCAACATCCACTTTGCCCTCTCCGCCTGGCCCGAAGACGAACGCGACCGCAAGCGCGCCCCGGCCCGCTTCTGAGGCGTCGTGCGGCCCGCTGGCCGCCGATTCGCTTCATCCAGGCACAAAAAACCCCGCCCAGTGCGACTGAGCGGGGTTTTCTTATGGGCACTCGACCGGGAAATCACCCCATGTGCAAGCCGCCATTGACCGAGAAATCGGCGCCGGTGGCGTAGCCGCCCTCTTCCGAGGCCAGCCAGGCGATGATGGAGGCGATCTCGCTCGGCTCGCCCAGGCGTTTGACCGGCACGGTGGCGACGATCTTCTCCAGCACGTCGGGCCGGATGGCCTTGACCATGTCGGTGCCGATGTAGCCCGGGCTCACGGTGTTGACCGTCACGCCCTTGGTCGCCAGTTCCTGCGCCAGCGCCATGGAGAACCCGTGCATGCCGGCCTTGGCGGCAGAGTAGTTGGTCTGGCCGGCCTGGCCCTTCTCGCCGTTCACGCTGCTGATGTTGATGATGCGGCCCCACCCCTTTTCCACCATGTCGGCCACCACCTGCTTGGTGACATTGAACATGCTGTTCAAGTTGGTCTCGATGACGGCGTCCCAGTCCTCGCGCGACATCTTGAGGAACATGCGGTCGCGGGTGATGCCGGCGTTGTTCACCAGCACGTCGATGCTGCCGTGCTCGGCCTTGGCCTTGGTGAAGGCTTCCACCGTGGAATCCCAGTCGCCCACGTTGCCGACCGAGGCATGGAAGGTGTAGCCCTGCTCCTTTTGCTCGCCGATCCACTTCACATGGTCGCGCGTCGGGCCGCAGCCGGCGATGACCTTGAAGCCCTCCTTGTGCAGCCGCTGGCAAATGGCGGTACCGATACCGCCCATGCCGCCCGTGACGTACGCAACTTTCTGGCTCATGTTTTTCTTCCCTTTGGTTGTAGCTGGCGCCCGGCGCCCAAGGCTTCCACTCTAGCGACGATTGCCGCGCTTGCGGTGCAGGTAAACACTAAGGCCGTGCGCTAATTTGCGTGTTCGTCAGGCGTGCATCAGCGTTCGAGCGCCATCGCAACGCCCATGCCGCCGCCGATGCACAGCGCGGCCAGGCCTTTCTTCGCGTCGCGGCGCTGCATTTCGTGCAGCAGCGTGACAAGAATGCGGCAGCCGGAGGCACCGATCGGGTGGCCGATGGCGATCGCGCCACCGTTCACATTCACCTTGGCCGGGTCGATGGCCAGTTCCTGGTTCACCGCGCAGGCCTGGGCGCCAAAGGCTTCGTTCAGCTCAAACAGGTCGATGTCGGCGGCGCTCCAGCCGGCGCGCGCGAGCGCCTTGCGCGTGGCGGACACGGGTCCCATGCCCATGATGGCCGGATCGAGCCCGCTGGTGCCGTAGGCGGCGATGCGGGCCAGGGGTTTGAGCCCCAGCGCGGCGGCCTTCTTGGCGCTCATCACCACCACGGCAGCGGCGCCGTCGTTCAGGCCCGAGGCGTTGCCGGCCGTGACGCTGCCGGCCTTGTCGAACGCCGGCCGCAGGCCGGCGAGCGCTTCCTGGCTGGTCTTGCGGTTCAAGTACTCGTCGGCGTTGAAAAGCACCGGGTCGCCCTTGCGCTGCGGAATGCTCACGCCGACGATCTCATCGGCAAAGCGGCCCGCGTCCTGTGCGGCCGCCGCTTTTTGCTGGCTGGTCAGCGCCAAGGCGTCCTGCATCTCGCGCGTGATGCCGTATTGCTTGGCGACGTTTTCCGCCGTGATGCCCATGTGGTACTGGTTGTAGACGTCCCACAAGCCGTCGACGATCATCGTGTCGGTCATTTTCCAGTCGCCCATGCGCTGGCCGTCGCGCGAGCCATTGAGTACGTGCGGCGAGGCGCTCATGTTTTCCTGGCCGCCGGCGACGACGATCTCGCTGTCGCCCGTGGCGACGGCCTGGGCCGCCAGCATCACGGCCTTGAGGCCCGAGCCGCAGACGGCGTTGACGGTCAGGGCCGGCGTTTCCTTGGCCACGCCGGCCTTCATCAGCGCCTGACGCGCCGGGTTCTGGCCGACGCCGGCCGTGAGCACCTGGCCCATGATGACCTCGCCGATCTGGTCCAGGCCGACGCCTGCGCGGGCGATGGCTTCGCGGATGACGATGCTGCCCAGCTCGGTGGCGGGGATCTTGGCGAGCGCGCCGCCGAACTTGCCAACGGCGGTGCGGGTGGCGGAAACGATGACGATGTCGTCCATGGGGATGTCCTCGTAGTGGAAATTTGGGGAGTTCAGGAAAACGGGTTCAGGCCTTTTGCTTCACGTAGCGGCCCGGCGCAGGCTCGATGGCCTTGAACTTCGTGCTCTTGCCATAGCGCTTGGGCGCGGCGACCTGCTTGCCGGCGTGGCTGGCCAGCCAGCCGGACCAATCGCCCCACCAGCTGCCCTTGTGTTCGGTGGCGCCTTCGAGCCAGGCGTCCAGCGTCGCGGGGAACTTGCCGTCTTCCCGCGTCCAGTGCATGCGCTTGTTCGCCGCCGGCGGGTTGATGACGCCGGCGATGTGGCCCGAGGCGCCCATGACGAAGCGCTTCTTGCCCGGGAGCACCTGCGTGCTGGCATAGGCGGCGTTGATGGGCACGATGTGGTCCTCGCGCGAGCCGTAGATGTACACCGGGAGCTTGAGCTTGCGCAGGTCGATCTTTTCGCCACACACCGTCAGCTTGCCCGGCTTGACCATGTTGTTTTCCAGGTAGGTGTTGCGCAGGTACCAGGCGTAGAAGGGGCCCGGCAGGTTGGTGCTGTCGCTGTTCCAGTAGAGCAGGTCGAAGGGCGGCGGCGTCTCGCCCTTGAGGTAATTGCCCACCACGTAGTTCCACACCAGGTCGTTGGGCCGCAGGAAGCTGAAGGTGGAAGCCAGGTCCTTGCCGCTCATCAGGCCGCCCTGGCCCATCTGCAGCTCGCGCACGCGCACGAAGGCCTCGTTGATGAACACGTCGAGGATGCCGGTGTCGGTGAAATCGATCAGCGTGGTGAGGAAGGTGGCGCTCGCCGCCGGGTGTTCGCCGCGCGCCGCGTGCACCGCCAGCGCGTTGCTGAGGATGGTACCGCCCACGCAGAAGCCGAGCGCGTTGACCTGCTCCGCGCCCGTGATCTGCCGCACCACCGCCATGGCCTGCATGGCGCCGTGCTCGACGTAGTCGTCCCAGGTCTTGTGCGCCAGGCTCTGGTCGGGGTTGCGCCAGCTCACCACGAAGGTGTGGTGGCCCTGGGCCACGCTGTAGCGGATGAGCGAGTTCTCCGGCTGCAGGTCGAGGATGTAGAACTTGTTGATGCACGGCGGCACCAGCACGAACGGCAGGGCATACACCTTGTCGGTGAGCGGCTTGTATTCGATGAGCTGGAACAGCTCGTTCTCATAGACCACCGCGCCTTCGGTGGTGGCGACGTTGCGGCCGACCTCGAACAGGCTCTCGTCGGTCATGGACACATGGCCCTGGCGCACGTCGTGCATCAGGTTGAGCATGCCTTTGGCGATGCTCTCGCCCTTGGTCTCGATGGCCTTGCGCTGTGCCTCCGCGTTGAAGGCGAGGAAATTGCTCGGCGCCATCGCCGCCACCCACTGCTCGACGCCGAAACGCACCTGCGCCCGGGTCTTCTCGTCGCCCTCGATGGCGTCGGCCAGCGCCATGAGCGTGCGCGCGTTCAGTAGGTAGGCCGCAGCCGAGAACGCGGCCACGGGGTTCTGCGCCCAGCCCTCGCCGGCAAAACGCCTGTCGGCGGCCGGTGGCGGCGCCTGCAGGCCCTCGGCCCAGAGCTTGCCGGCCTCTTCCAGGTACTGCTTTTGCAGCCCCTGCAATTTTTCCGGCGCGAGGCGGATCGGCGCCACGGGGGGAGCTCCCGGCACAGGTGGCGTCTCGATCTGCGTGAATGCCTGAAGCGCCCGCTGCCAGCTCTCGCCGAAAATCTCCTGGAATTGCTGGGCGCTGTGCGCCCAGAGCGAATCGGAACCCGTGCTCATGCAGTCACCTCCTGGGCAGACGGCCCGTTGCGGCGGGCGCTCCGTGCGCCTGCCGGCTGCTATCGTAACCCCCCATGACCCCTGTTTTGCTGACGTCGGAGTGCCCATGTATCTGGTAGTGATTGCCTGGCTGTACGTGGTCGTGCTCATGGCCGTGGCCGAAGCGACGAACCCGAACGGCAGCCTGCTCGGCGCGGCCATCACCCTGCTGCTCTATGGCCTGCTGCCGCTGTCCATCGTGGTCTACATCCTGGGCACGCCGGGCCGGCGCCGCAAGATCCACGCGCGCGCGATGCAGGAGCGCGCCGCGGCGGCCGAGGCGGCCGCGCAGGCCTCAGCCGAGCCAGATGCAGGCGGCCATGCGCCCGGTGCCACCGGCCCCGCCGCCCTGCCGGTGCGAAAAGAACCGTGAGGGCTGGGCCACCGTGCACCAGGCCGCGCTGCCGTCGTTGCCGTAGACCTGCGCCACGCCCAGGGCCGCCAGGCGCTGGCGCGCCAGCGCTGGCAGGTCGGCCAGGAACTTGCCGCCCGCCTGCGCAGCGAAATGCCGGCCGGCATCGGCATCGGCCGCACAGAAGGCGGCGCGCACCTCGGGCCCGACTTCGAACGCCTGCGGCCCGATGCAGGGGCCGAGCCAAGCGATCATGTCGCGGGCCTCGATCGCTTCCGAATTCGGAGCATCCAAACCATATGGGGTAAGCGCTGGGGCCCGAAAACACTGGAAAACCGCCTCCAGCACGCCCCCCGCCAGCCCGCGCCAGCCGGCATGGGCCGCCGCCACGCGCCGACCGGCGCGGTCGGTGAACAGCACCGGCAGGCAGTCGGCCACCAGCACCGTGCAGGCCACGCCCGTCTCGGCCGTCCAGGCGCCATCGGCCGCCGTCCTGTCCGGCGTGCCGGGGTCAAGCTGCACCACCGCCGCACCGTGGACCTGGTCGAGAAATACCGGCCGCACAGCCCCGCCGGGGCCGCGCAGTGCCGCGGCGAGGCGTGCCCGGTTGGCCGTGACGGTCTGCGGCGCATCGCCCACGTGGTCGCCCAGGTTCATGCTGGCGTAGGCACCGGTGCCCACGCCGCCGGCGCGCGTGGTGCACAGCGCCTGCACGTGGGCGGGTGCGGGCCAGTCGGGCCGCAGCCAGGCTTCGGGCACGCCCGGCAGCGCCTCTGCGGGCGCGGGGTGACAATGGGTGCTGTCGGCCATGGCGGCGAGTGTATCGGCGCACCGGCCGCTCCCCACAACCCCTTGCAAGGCAACGCATGAGCTACGTCTTTCCCCCGCCCCCCACCGTCAGCGTGCCCGTGATCGGCAGCGCTGCGCGTTTTCCCGTCCACCGCATCTATTGCGTGGGCCGCAACTACGAGGAACACGCCAAGGAAATGGGCTTTTCCGGGCGCGAGCCGCCGTTCTTCTTCCTCAAGCCGGCCGACGCCCTGGTGCTCGCCGCCGGCGAAGAGCCGACGCTGCTGCCCTACCCCAGCCTGACGCAGGACCTGCACCACGAGATCGAACTGGTGGTGGCCATCGGCAAGGGCGGGCGCGACATCGCCGCGGCCGATGCGGCCGGGCATGTCTTCGGCTACGCCGTCGGGCTGGACATGACGCGGCGCGACCTGCAGGGCGAGATGAAGAAGCAGGGCCGGCCCTGGTGCATCGGCAAGGGGTTCGATGCCAGCGCGCCCATCACGCCCATCACGCCGGCGGCGCAGGCCGGCGAGGTGCACCAAGCGGGCATCTGGCTGCAGGTGAACGGCCAGGAGCGCCAGCGCAGCAGCGTCGCCCAGCTGATCTGGAAAGTGGGCGAAATCATCGAGCACCTCTCGCGCGCCTGGGAGCTGGCGCCCGGCGACTTGATCTACACCGGCACGCCGGCCGGCGTCGGCCCGGTGCAGCGCGGCGACCTGCTGGAAGGCGGTGTGGACGGCCTCGCGGCGCTCCGCTTGCGCGTCCTCTGACGCTACTCTAAAGATAGCTTCAACCCTAATAGGGACAAGCGCCAGAGCCTGTTTTCATGCATATTTCATGATTCCGTCCACCCCGATCCAACATTGCCGCGACTGCGGCACCGCCGTGGTCTACCGCCTGCCCGACGACGGCGACACACGCGAACGCGCGGTGTGTCCGGCCTGCGGGCGGGTGCACTACGAAAACCCGCTGAACGTCGTCGGCACCATCCCGGCGCTGCCCGACGGGCGCGTGCTGCTGTGCCGGCGCGCGATCGAGCCGCGGCGCGGCAAGTGGACCCTGCCGGCCGGCTTCATGGAGCTGGGCGAGACCACCGCGCAGGGCGCGGCGCGCGAGACGGACGAGGAAGCCGGCGCGCAGATCGCCCTGGGTCCCCTGTTCGCCGTGCTGAACGTGCCGCGTGTCGGCCAGGTGCATTTGTTCTACCGCGCCGACCTGCTGTCCGAACACCTGCACCCCGGCCATGAAACCCTGGAGGCGGATTTCTTCACCGAGGAATCGCTGCCCTGGGACGAACTCGCCTTCCGCACCGTGCGCGAAACCCTGCTGCGCTGGTTTGCCGACCGGCGCGCCGGGCAGTTCGGCGTGCACTGCGCGGACATCGAGTAGCGGCGCGACCCGTCGATGAACCCCGCCGCCGAATGCGCGCGATCGGCCGGTTGGCAAAGGCCCTCGGCGCGTTGACCGGCGCAGCGCACGCGGCGTGTCGATCCCTCTGGCGCCACTGATAAACTGCCCCGGGGGCCGTTCGCTGCCCTGCCATACCAATCAAGAAAGAGAGAACAAAATGAAGACTTGGAAAGCCGTGCTGGGGATGGGAGTGGTGCTGTCGGTCGCCGCGTGCGGCGGGGGTACGGATCCCGATTTCCAGTCCATTCCCCCTGTTCCGCAACTGACGATCTCGTCCACGTCCTACGCCGATGGCGGCGCCATGGGCCTCAAGTACGCCGCTGTCGCCCAAGGCGGCCAGAACATCTCGCCCCAGCTGCGCATCGACGCCATTCCGGCCGAGACCGCCGCACTGGCCATCGTCATGGACGACGAAACCGCGCCCTGTGGCAAGGCGGACGCCGCCTGCGTGCATTGGAACGTGTTCAACTTGCCAGCGAGCACCCAGGAAATCGCTGAGAACGCCGACCTGGCGGACACCAACGGCGTCATCATGGGTTCGACCTACAACGGCAAGACGGGCTACCAAGGCCCCAACCCGTCGGGCAAGCACTTCTACCGCATCACCGTGTATGCGATGAACGCCAAGATCGCGGCCACCGCGACCACGCCGCGCTATACCTCCAGCCAGTTCGAAGCGGCCTACGCCGGCATGATTCTCCAATCGGTGAGCTGGACCGGGCACTTCACGCCTACGCCCTGAGCCACACGGGCCCACGCCGATCAGGCGCTGGCGTGGCCCAGCCCGAGTTGCTGGAGGAAGGGCAGCGCGCCCTGCGCGGCCTTGCGGCCTTCGGCGATGGCTTCCTCGGCGCGGTAGAAGTCGAGCAGGCCCAGGTGCGCCAGGCGCGGCGCAATCACCACTTCGGGCGGGTCGCCGGCCATGCGGCTGCGGGTGATGCGCACCTGCATGATGTTCACGCTGCCCATCACCACCTCCAGGAGCGAAGGCAGACGCTCGCGCTCCGCGCCGTTGCCCGGCAGCAGCGAAACGAAGCCGTCCTGCAGCCTGCGCATCCACCGCGCAGAGCTTTCTGCCGGGTCGGCGTCGGCATCGGAGTCGGCATCCTCGGCGTGGGCCGCAGCCGCAGCGGCCTGGGCAGGGTCCGCAGCGGCAGCTCCTGCCTGCATGGCGGGCGCCGGTTCGGCGTCCGGCGGCAGGCGCATGGTCGGGCGCAGGTGGCGGCTGAGCATGTCCGAGTTCAGGTCGACGGCGATGACGATATCGGCCCCCATGGCGCGCGCGAGCGACACCGGCACCGGGTTGACCAGGCCGCCGTCGATCAGCAGCCGCCCGTCGCGCTGCGCCGGCGTGAACAGGCCGGGCAGCGCCATGGAGGCGCGCACCGCGTCGGCCGTGGACCCGCTGCGCAGCCAGACCTCGGTGCCGGAGTGCAGCGCCGTGGCCACGGCGGCAAACGGGATGTCGAGCGCCTCGATGTCGCGGTCGGAGAAGTTGCGGCGGAAAAAGTCGATGACGCGTTCGCCCTTGAGCATGCCGCCGGCCAGCTTGAAATCCATGAACGACCAGACGGTGCGGCCGGTCAGGCCAAGCGCCCACTTCTCGAACCGGTCGAGTTCGCCCAGCGCGTAGGCCGAGCCGACCACGGCGCCGATGGACGCGCCGCACACCAAGTCGGGCCGTATGCCGGCTTCTTCCAGCGCGCGGAGGACGCCGATGTGCGCCCAGCCGCGCGCCGAGCCGCTGCCCAGCGCCAGGCCGACCACGGGTTTGCGCGGGCTGCTCATGGCGTCTCTCCGGCATCCGGCGCCCGCCCCAGCAGCGCCAGCAGGCCGGCTTCGTCCAGCACGGGGATGCCCAGCTCCAGCGCCTTGGCGAGCTTGCTGCCGGCCTCGTCGCCGGCGACGACGTAGTTCGTTTTCTTGCTCACCGACCCGGCCACCTTGGCGCCGGCGGCCTCCAGCAGCGCCTTGGCGTCTTCGCGGCTGAGCGTGGGCAACGTGCCGGTGAGCACCAGCGTCTGGCCGGCGAGCGGCAGGCTTGCGCGCTCGGCGGGCGGGCCCTCGGGCCAGTGCACACCGCAGGCGCGCAACTGCTCCAGCACTTCGCGGTTGTGCGGCTGCGCAAGGAAGGTGTGGATCGCCTCGGCGACCACGGGGCCGACGTCGGGGACCTCCAGCAATTGCTCGGGGGTCGCTTGCAGGATGGCGTCCAGGCTACCGAAGTGCCGCGCCAGGTCTTTCGCAGTGGCTTCGCCGACATGGCGGATGCCGAGCGCGAACAGGAAGCGCGCCAGCGTCGTGCTCTTGGATTTTTCCAGCGCCGCCAGCAGGTTCTGCGCCGACTTCTCGCCCATGCGTTCCAGCGCCACCAGGCCGACAAGGCCGATGCGGTACAGGTCGGGCAAGACGCGCACGACGCCGCCGTCCACCAACTGGTCGACGAGCTTGCTGCCCAGGCCTTCGATGTCCATCGCGCGGCGCCCGGCGAAGTGCAGCAGCGCCTCCTTGCGCTGCGCCGGGCAGAACAGGCCGCCGGTGCAGCGGTGGTTGGCTTCGCCCGGCTCGCGCACCACGGCGCTGCCGCACACGGGGCAGTGCGCGGGCATGCGGAAGTTGGCGATGTAGCCTGCGCGCCGCCCCGGCAGGACGCCGACCACTTCCGGGATCACATCGCCCGCGCGCCGCACGATGACCTGGTCACCCACGCGCACGCCCTTCTTGCGGATCTCGAACAGGTTGTGCAGCGTGGCGTTGGTGACGGTGACGCCGCCCACGAACACCGGCGCCAGCCGCGCCACCGGGGTGAGCTTGCCGGTGCGGCCGACCTGCACGTCGATCCCTTCGATCGTCGTCACCATCTCCTGCGCCGGGTATTTGTGCGCCACGGCCCAGCGCGGCTCGCGCGTCTTGAAGCCCAGCCGGCGCTGCAGGGCGAGCGCATCGACCTTGTAGACCACGCCGTCGATGTCGTAGGGCAGCGCGTCGCGTTCGGCGGCGATGCGTTCGTGGAACGCTACCAATTCCAGAGCACCAAGCGCCCGCCTGGTCTGCGCTGCGATGGGAAAACCCCAGGATTTGAGCTGCTGGAGCAGGTCGAAATGGGTGGCGAAGTCCGGCCCGCCACGCTCCACGGGCGTGACCTCGCCCACACCGTAGGCGAAAAAGCGCAGCGGGCGCTCTGCCGCGATGGCCGGGTCGAGCTGGCGCACGGCGCCGGCGGCGGTGTTGCGCGGGTTGATGAAGGTCTTGCCGCCGCGCTCGCGCTGCGCTTCGTTCAGGCGCTCGAAATCGGCGCGCGCCATGTAGACCTCGCCGCGCACCTCAAGAACAGGCGGAACATCGCCCGGCAGGCGCAACGGGATCTGCCGGATGGTGCGGATGTTGTGCGTCACGTCCTCGCCCACCTCGCCGTCGCCGCGCGTGGCCGCCTGCACGAGCACACCGGCCTCGTATCGCAGGTTCATCGCCAGGCCGTCGAACTTGAGTTCGGCGACGTAGGCCACCGGCGCGTCGTCCGCCGCCAGGCCCAGCTCGCGCCGCACGCGCGCGTCGAACGCCAGCGCGCCGGCGGGCGTGACGTCGGTTTCGGTGTGGATGGAGAGCATGGGCACGGCGTGGCGCACCGGCGTGAGCTCCGGGCGCGGCGCGCCGCCGACGCGCTGCGTGGGCGATTCCGGCGTGACGAGCTCGGGAAACTGCGCCTCCAGCGCCTGCAGCGCGCGGAACGCGCGGTCGTACTCGGCATCCGGCACCTCGGGCGCATCCTCCACGTAGTACCGGTGCGCCCAACGCTCCAGCTGCGCGCGCAGCGCTTCTGCTTTGATAGCTGCCCGCGCTTGCTGGGATTGCGCTGGAACCGAAAAAAGGTCCAAATTTTCCGGCATGTCACTCACCGCTGGTGCTTCGACTCGCCCACTGCGCGCGCAACCGCCACGGCCCAGGCCAAGGCCGCCGCGCAAGGGCCTGAGCCGGCCGCGCCGCCGCGCCGCGCTGGTGGCGCCTCCCTCGGGAGGAAGGCGCGCAGCGAGGCAGCGGGGTTCAACTGAACACCCGCCGCGCCTGCGGCGACCCGGCCGAGAGATCGCGCGCGTCGAGCTGGTCGTAAAGCAGTTCCAGGTCGGCGGCGATCGGGTCCATGGCCATGGCAGGCAGGGGTACGCCGTTCTGGTCGCAAAGCACGGCGTCCATGCTCTCGCACAGCATGCGGGCCGATTCGCGCAGGCGCGCGAACGGCTGCTCGCTGCGGTGCGCCTGCGCCACGTCCAGGCTGAGCAGCAGCTCGCGCACGGCGGACTGCTCGGGGTCCTCGGAGAGCGCGGCCTGGGTGTCGAAGGACAGGGCCAGCACGGCCCCGCCCTCGCCCAGCGCCGGCAGCACCATGCGGCCCGGCAGCGTGCCGGCGACGAAGCCGGCGCGCGCGGCGTTCTGATGCACGTAGCCGGGGCTCCAGGCGGCCTGGCGCGCGCGCAGCACGAAGGCGAGCTGCGCGTCGTGGTCGCTGGCGAACTGGTCGAGTTCGCGCGCCCGCGCCACCTCGTGCAGCATGTCGGGGAAATCGGGCGCGGCGCCCACGGCGTCGGCAAAGGCCTGCGCCTTGGCGACGAATTCCGAGAACTCGATTTCGTTCAGCGCGCCGGTGCGGTTGGCCAGCTGCACGCCGGCCTGGAAGGCGCGGTAGCGCCGTCCCGGGGCGGGCATTTCCCACTGGCCGGTGTCCTCGTTCTGGCCTTCGATGGAGAACGGCTTGCTGCCGGCGCGGCGCGTGGGCGGCAGCGCGGCCAGGGCGGCGTCGCCCGTGACGGCGTGCTCCAGCGCCAGCGGGGCGATGGCATCCACCAGGGCGTCAAGCGCATATCGGCGCTCGCTGGCATGGCTGGCGGGCGGCAGCGCCAGGGCGTCCTCGCCCGGGACGGTGGCGGCGAAATCGCTGTCGCCCGCGGGCGGAGACTGCCCGGCCCCCGGCGCGGGCTGCGCGGCCGCGTCGGCAAGCGGCAGCGTGCCGTCCAGCGCGGGTTCCTGGCGCGGGGCATCGCCGCGCTCGGGGCGGCGCGGGGCGTTCTTGTGGTTGTTCCAGGCGTTCCAGGCGACGATGGCCGCCAGCAGCGCGGCGCCGACGACGGCCAGACTGATTTGCAAGGTGCTCATAAACAATTATTGGCTTGCTTGTGCGTCAAATTCCCGCGCTCGGACGCGGCGCCGGGCTTGGGTCAGCGCCCCCGTGGGGGGAAGGCGCGCCGCGCCCCGGGGGGTCATGCATTCACCATCGACAGCGCCGATTCCATGTCCACCGCGACGATGCGCGAGACGCCCTGCTCCTGCATGGTCACGCCGATCAGCTGGCGCGCCATTTCCATGGCGATCTTGTTGTGGCTGATGAAGAGGAACTGGGTCTCGGCGCTCATGCTGGTCACCAGCCGAGCGTAGCGCTCGGTGTTGGCATCGTCCAGCGGCGCATCGACCTCGTCGAGCAGGCAGAACGGCGCCGGGTTGAGCTGGAAGATGGCGAACACCAGCGCGATCGCCGTGAGCGCCTTTTCGCCGCCCGAGAGCAGGTGGATGGTCTGGTTCTTCTTGCCCGGCGGCTGCGCCATGACCTGCACGCCGGAGTCGAGGATCTCGTCGCCGGTGACGATGAGGCGCGCATTGCCGCCACCGAAGAGCTCGGGGAACATGCGCCCGAAATGCTGGTTGACGGCCTCGAAGGTGCCCGAGAGCAGCTGGCGCGTCTCGCCGTCGATGCGGCGGATGGCGTCCTCCAGCGTCTGCATGGCTTCCTGCAGGTCGGCGGTCTGCGCGTCGAGGAACACCTTGCGCTCGCGCGCGGCGCCGAGCTCCTCGAGCGCCGCCAGGTTGACCGCGCCGAGCGCGGCGATCTCGCGCTGCAGGCGCTCGATCTCGCCCTGCAGGCCGGGCAGGCGCACGCTGCCCTCGGCGATCGACGCGGCCAGGGCGTCCAGGTCGGCCTCGGCGTCCTGCAGGAGCGTGGTGTACTGCTCCAGGCCCAGGCGCGCGGCCTGCTCCTTGAGCTGGAATTCCGTGATGCGCGCGCGCAAGGGCTCGAGCGCGCGCTCGATCTGCATGCGCCGCTCGTCGCTCGCGCGCAGGCGCGCCGTGAGCTCGTCGTAGCGGCTGCGCTCGGCCGCCAGGGCCTGTTCGCGCTCGAGCTTGTCCGCCAGCGCCTGTTGCAGGCCACCCTGGGCGGCGGCGTCGGTCAGGCGTTCGAGCTCGCCCTGGGCGCGCACGCGCTCCTCGGCCAACCCCTGGGCCTGCGCGCTGGCGGTGGCCAGGGTGCGTTCGAGCTCGGCGCGGCGCTGCGCGGCACTGCGCTGCGAGAACAGCGCCTCCTGCGCGCGCCGCTCCAGGCTGCGCTGCTGCTCGCGGCATTCGGCCAGCTTGCGTTCGGCCTCGATGACGCGCTCGCCCAGCTGGGCGTGGCGCTCCTGCGTGTCGGCAAGCTGCAGGTCGAGCTCTTCGAAGCGCCCATCGGCCGTGGCGGCGCGCTCCTGCAAATCGGCCAGCTGGGCCTCGACTTCGGCCAGGTCGCCCTCGATCTGCGCGCTGCGCGCGCGCGCCTGTTCGGCCAGCTGCGCCATGCGCAGGTGCTCGACCTGCAGCGCGTGCGCCTCGGCCTGCGCCTCGCTCGCTTCGCGGCGCAACTGCGCCAGGCGCTGTGCGCCGTCCTGGTAGGCGGCCTCGGCGCGCACCAGGGCGTTGCGCGCTTCCTCGCTGATGAGCGCCTGGGCGCGCTGCTCCTTGTCGAGGTGCTCGATTTCCTGGGCCCGCGCGAGCAGGCCGGATTGTTCGGAATCCTGGGCGTAGAAGCCCACGCTGTGCGCGGTGACGGCGTGGCCGCCGGGCACGTAGATCGCCTCCCCCGGCGCCAACTGCACACGCTGGGCCAGGGCTTCGTCCAGGCTGTACGCGGTGTAGCAGCCCTCCAGCCACTCGGCGAGGATGCCGGCCAGGCCCGCGTCGTGCACGCGCAGCAGGGCCGAGAGGCGCGGCAGCTGCGCCCGCGGCGGCGTGTGCGGCGCCACCGGCGGGCTGAAAAACGCCAGGCGCGCCGGCGGCGCTTCGTTGCCGCTGTGGCCGAGGAAGCCGCGCACCGTCTCCAGGCGGCCGACTTCCAGCGCCCCGAGGCGCTCGCGCAGCGCGGCTTCCAGGGCGTTTTCCCAACCGCTTTCGATGTGGATGCGCGTCCACAGCCCGGCCAGGCCGGCCAGGCCCTGGCGCTCCAGCCAGGGCTGGAGCTTGGACGAGGTCTTGAGCTTTTCCTGCAGCGCCTTGAGCGCTTCCGAGCGCGCCGACAGTTCGGCCAGGCGCGCGCTCTCGCTGTTCACCGCCTGCTGACGGGCGCGGCGCTCATCGTCCAGCTGCGGCACGGCATCCTGCAGTTCGGCAAGGCGCGCGGCCTGCGTTTCGGCGCGTTCGCGCGCGGCGTCCGCCTGCTGCTGCAGGTTCGCCAGGCGCGCCTCGTCGGGTGCGGCCAGGGCGTTCCGGTCGGCACGCAGGCGCTCGAAGCGCTGCTCCTGCTGGCGCCTTTGCTCCTGCACGCTGCGCTGCTCGGCTGCGAGCACCTGGATCTGCTGCTGAACCTGGACGACGGCCTGGCGTTCGGCGTCCGCCGCGCCCTGGCGGCTGCGCAGCGCGTCCTCCAAATCGGGCAGCAGGGCGGCCTGCTCCTCGACCTGGGCGGCGAGCATCTCGGCGCGTTCCTCGGCATCGGCACCCGCGCCCGCCTGGTCTTCGAGCTCGGCCTGCGCCTCGGCGCTGCGGCCGGCCCATTCCTCCATCTGCGCGGCCAGTTGCACCAGGCGGTGCTCCACGCGCTGGCGGCCCTCGACGACGTAGCGGATTTCCGCCTCCAGGCGGCCGACCTCGGCGGTCACTTCGTAGAGCTTGCCCTGCGCCTGGTTGACCTGGTCGCCGGCGGCGTAGTGCGCCTGGCGCACGGTTTCCAGTTCCGCTTCGACATGGCGCAGCTCGGCCATGCGCGCTTCCAGGTCGTTCACCGCCTGCAGGCCGTCGAGCCGCACGCGCTCCTGCTCGGCGTGCGCGTCGGCGCGCTTCAAATACCACTGCTGCTGCTGGCGCAACTGGGCCTGGGCGTTCAGCGCCTGGTAGCGCTCGGCCACCTCGGCCTGCTTTTCCAGGCGTTCGAGGTTGCCCGAGAGTTCGCGCAGGATGTCCTCGACGCGCGTCAGGTTCTCGCGCGTGTCGTGCAGGCGGTTTTCCGTCTCGCGCCGGCGCTCCTTGTATTTGGAGACCCCGGCGGCTTCCTCCAGGAACAGGCGCAGCTCCTCCGGGCGGCTTTCGATAATGCGGCTGATCGTGCCCTGGCCGATGATGGCGTAGGCGCGCGGCCCCAGACCCGTGCCGAGGAACACGTCCTGCACGTCGCGTCGGCGCACCGGCTGGTTGTTGATGTAGTAGCTGCTGGTGCCGTCGCGCGTGAGGACGCGCTTGACGGCGATCTCGGCGTACTGGTTCCACTGGCCGCCGGCGCGGTGGTCGTGGTTCTCGAACACCAGTTCGACGCTGGCGCGGCTGGCCTGCTTGCGCGTCGTGGTGCCGCTGAAGATGACGTCCTGCATGGACTCGCCGCGCAGCTCGCTCGCCTTGGATTCGCCCAGCACCCAGCGCACGGCGTCCATGATGTTGGACTTGCCGCAGCCGTTGGGGCCGACCACGCCCACCAGTTGGCCGGGCAGCATGAAGTTGGTCGGCTCGGCGAAAGACTTGAAGCCGGAGAGTTTGATCGAATTGAGTCGCACGGGTAACTCGGTAGCACCAGCCTTTGGCCGGGCCTGCATGTTACCCGAGCGACCTGGCGCACCTGGCGCTCCACCCCGGCCGTCGCCGTCCCCGGGCGGAAGAGAGGAAATCCCGTGAAAAAAGGCCTCTAGCGCTTTCTAGGTATAGGTTTATAGCTACATTATTGGTAGTATTTTGGATATACCATAACCCTACTTGACAGCACCGTGCGCGCCGGGGTCCATTGCGGTTGTCCACAATGGCCGCACCGTTCCGGCCGCCCCAGCCCTACCAGTACCTCTACCCGCTGATCCTGATGTTCTGTGCCATCGGCGTGTTCAGCCTGAACAACAGCTCCTTCGACATCTACCTGATGGCGCTGTTCGGGCTGTTCGGCTACATCTGCCTGAAGCTCGACTGCGAGCCGGCGCCGCTGCTGCTGGGCTACATCCTCGGCCCCATGATGGAGGAATACCTGCGCCGCGCGCTGCTGCTCTCGCACGGCGACGCCATGGTCTTCGTCCAGCGGCCGATCAGCGCGGTGCTGCTGGGCATTTCCACCATCGCCCTGCTGGTGGTCCTGAGCCCGGCGCTGCGCAAGAAGCGCGAAGTCGTGTTCGTGGAATAGGCGGATGCGGCCAAATTTCAAGCAAAAATGGCCGCCAGCGCTTTCCAGTCATAGGTCTATAGCTATCCATTTGATAGTCTGAAACCTTAGCCCACGCTGCCCGTGATGGGCAGTACGGTGCCGGTGATGTAGCTGGAGCACACCGGCGACGCCAGGAACACGTAGGCCGGCGCGATCTCCTCCGGCTGGGCCGGCCGGCCCAGGTCGGTGTCCTTGCCGAAATCGGCGATCTCCTCGGCCGGCTTGTCGGCCGGGTTGAGCGGCGTCCACACCGGGCCGGGCGCCACGGCATTCACCCGGATGCCGCGCGGCGCCAGGTTCTTGGCGAGCGACATGGAGAACGCGTGGATCGCCCCCTTGGTGGCCGAATAGTCCAGCAGGTGCGCGCTGCCCTGCAGGCCGGTGACCGACCCGGTGTTGATGATGCTGCTGCCCCGGCGCAGGTGCGGCAGCGCCGCCTGGGCCATGTGGAAATAGCCGTAGATGTTGGTGCGGAAGGTCTCGTCGAAGCGCTCTTCGCTGAGGTCTTCCAGCTGCTCGGCGTGCAGCTGGAAGGCGGCGTTGTTGACGAGCACGTCGAGCCGACCGAACGCGGCCACCACCTGGTCCACCGCGCTCCTGCAGAAGGCGGACGATTTCACGTCCCCGGGGATCAGCAGGCAGCGCTGGCCTTCGGCCTCGATGCAGCGGCGCGTTTCCTCGGCATCCTCGTGCTCGCTGAGGTAGAGCACGGCGACGTCCGCGCCCTCGCGGGCAAACAGCACCGCCACGGCGCGGCCGATGCCCGAGTCGCCCCCGGTCACGATGGCGCCAAAGCCCGCAAGCTTGCCGCTGCCGCGGTAGTGCGGCGCCTTGAAGCGCGGCGCAAGCTCCATGTTGGCCTCGATGCCGGGCTTTTTCAGGTGCTGGCGCGGAAGCGGCGGGGCCGGCTCGGGGTGGCCGGGGCCGGGCGCGGGCCGGTCCTTGTCCCGTGGGGCGGCTTTTCTGGCCTGGGCGTCCTGCGCGTCCCGGGCTTGCTGCAGTTGGCGGGCGTCGGCAGCCGCCGCGGCGCCTTGTGCAGCGTGCGGGGCAGTGGCTTGCGTGGGGGGTGTTGGTTTTCCCATGTCAGTGCGCCGCTTTCTTCTCGGCATGGCGTTTGCGCGTTGCCGCCGCCTTCCTGGCCGACGCCGAGCGCGCGGCGGCGGGCCGCGCGGCCGAGGCCGCGCCGCCCTTCTCGCCACCCTTGCGTGCCGATTCCTGGGTGTCGGGCCGGCCCCGGCCGGACCCGGAGCGGTTGCCGCCGCCCGAGTCCTGGTTGACCGTGGCCCAGGCGCGGCGCTCGGCCTCGTCCTGCGGCACACCACGCTCTTCGTAGGAGGCTTCGATGTGGCTGGCTTTGCGTTTTTGCTTGTCGGTGTAGGCCGATTTGTCCCCTTGGGGCATGGGCGGCTCCTGCTGTGGCTGAACCCGCAGGCTAAATTCATGCCCGGCGCGTGGCTGTCGGCGGAGCGGTCGCGCCGGCGTGGGGCGCCGTCCTACCCTGGTATCCAACGGTATCTTTCATTGCAATGTCACCGAGCGGGCACAACAATCTTTTCTTGAAGCAGGCGAGACGCCAGGAGAAAGACATGCCGATGGAACTGCTGCGGGAGCTCGCTCAGAGACCCCTGCCGTGCACGCTGACCAGCGAGAGCGACATCGACCGCCTGCGTGTGTTGCGTGCGGCCGGGTACATCGTCGCCATGCTGCCCCGGCCTGGGTCTGGGAGCGAACTGGGGCGGGTCCTGGCGATCACGGCGCAGGGGCGGGAACTGCTTGCCCAGCTGCAGGAAAACGCTTCCGCTTGATGCGCGCCGGACCGGTATTCCCCTACGGGTGAACGGGTTTTCCAGATAGTTGCTTGCGCAATAGTTGTCGCAACAATTAAATTCCCGGGCATGGATCTGCCCGAACCATCCGCTCCATCCGCGCCGCGCGATGCGCCCGCGAATCCGGAGCGCACCGCCCCCCATTTCTATACCGCCAGCAGCCTCCGGCCCGAAGACAGCCTGGGCTATCTGCTGCGCAGCGTGCTGTCCTCCATCCGCAACGCGGTCGATACCCAGCTGCAAGGCCGGGGCCTCACCTTTGCCCAGTGCGTGCCGCTCTACAAGATCTCGCGTGCCCAGAACACGACCGTGGCGGCATTGGCGCGCACGCTGGAGGCCGACCCGGCCGCGGTGACGCGCCTGCTGGACCGGCTGGAGGCCAAGGAGCTGGTCGTGCGCGAGCGCTCGACCACCGACCGCCGCGTGGTGCACGTGCGCACCACGGCGGTGGGCACGGCCATGGCCGAGGAGCTGACCCCCGTGCTCGCCGAAACCCTCAACGCCCACCTGGCGGGGTTTTCCACGGACGAATGGCGGCAACTGGTCGGCCTGCTCCAACGCATGCTGGCCAACGGCGAAGCCGCCCGCCAATAACTTCCTCCCAAGGTCCGCCATGTCCGACATTTCGCGTCCGCGCTCCCGCGGCACCCTGCTTCGTGGCCCCCTGCTTCTGGCAGTTGCCGGCCTGCTCGCGGCCTGCGCCCACTCCGGCGCGCCGCACGCGCCGCTCGCGCGCACCGCCCCGTCGGCCCTGGGCCTGGCCGCGACGCCCGCCAGCCCAGCCGAATTGCCCACCGCCCGGTGGTGGCAGGCGCTGGGCGATGCAGAACTCGACGCCCTGATGGACCAGGCCCTGGCCCAACACCCGAGCCTCGCCGTGGCGCGTGCGCGCGCCGCCCAGGCGGCTGCCCTGGCCGACGCCCGGCACGCGGCCAACGGACCCCAGGCGGGGTTCGGCGCCGATGTCACGCGCCAGCGCTACACCGCCAACGGGCTGGTGCCGCCACCGATTGCCGGCAACGTGTACGACAGCGCCAACCTGCAGGCCACGCTCAGCTGGTCGCCCGACTTTTTCGGGCTGCACCGCGCCGAACTGGACGCCGCGCTCGGCCAGGCCCGCGCCGCGCAGGCCGACGCCGCCGCGGCCGACAACACCCTGGCCCTGCAGCTGGCGCGCGGCTGGGTGGGGCTGGCGCGCATCCTGGCCGACCAGCGGGTTGCAGAGCAGGCGCTGGAGCAGCGGCGTGCCATCGCGCGCCTGACCCGCGAGCGCGTCGGCGCCGGTCTCGACAGCCAGGTGGAGCGGACCCAGGCCGACGCCGCCGTGCCCGAAGCCGCCACCCAGGTCGAAGCATTGGCCGAGCAGGCCACGCTGGCGCGCCGGCAGATCGCCGTGCTGGCGGGCAAAGCGCCCGACGCGCTGCCGGACCTCGCGCCGCGCCTCGACAGGCTGGCGCGGCCGGCCGTTCCCGCCGTGCTCGGCGCCGACCTGCTCGGCCGGCGCCCCGATGTGGTGGCGGCCCGCTGGCGCATCGAGGCGGCGACCCAGGGCGTGTCGGCAGCGCGCAGCGAGTTCTATCCCAACATCAACCTCTCGGCGTTCATCGGACTCAATGCCCTCGGGCTCGACAAGCTGTTCCAGGCCAGCTCGCGCCAGGTGGGCGTTGCACCCGCGCTGCGCCTGCCGATTTTTGACGGCGGGCGCCTGCGCGCCCAGCTGGGGGGCCGCCAGGCAGAGCTCGACGCCGCCATTGGCCAGTACAACGCCGCCGTGCTCGATGCCGTGAAACAGGCCGGCGACGCGCTGGCGTCGGTCCAGTCCATCGACCGCCAGCAGGACTTGCAGCAGCAGGCGCAGGCCGGCTCGGAAAAAGCCTGGCGTTATGCCCAGGAGCGCTACGGCGCCGGTCTGGGCAACTACCTGGTGGTGCTGGGCGCCGAATCGCAGGTGCTGGCCCAGCGCCGCCAGGCCGTGGCGCTGCAGGCGCGCGCGCTGGACGTGCGCGTGGCGCTGATGCACGCGCTGGGCGGCGGCTGGAGCGACGACACGGCCGCCTTGCAGACCGCCTCCCGCTGATCCGCAGCGTCCCCGATTTTTCCGAATACCTCCGCAAGCGAGCCGACCATGAGCGAACCCCTGACCCCCCGCGAAACCAAGACCGCCCGCCGCCGCGGCCTCACCCTGATTGCCGCCGCCGTGGTGGTGGTGGGCGTGGGCTGGGGCGCGTGGGACTGGTTCAGCGGCCGCCACTTCGAATCCACCGACAACGCCTACGTGGCCGGCAACGTGGTGCAGATCACGCCGCAGGTCGCGGGCACCGTGGTGGCGATTGGCGCCGACGACACCGACCATGTGCAGACCGGGCAGACCCTGGTGCGCCTGGACCCGGCGGACGCGCGCATCGCCCTCGACCAGGCACAGGCGCAGTTGGCGCAGACCGTGCGCGAGGTGCGCAGCCTGTACGCCAACAACGCCGCGCTCCAGGCGCAGATCAGCCTGCGCAGCGCCGACCTGGCGCGCGCCGAGGCCGAGGTCGCCCGCCTCGAGGACGACGTGCGCCGCCGCGCGCCCCTGATGGCGAGCGGCGCCGTCGGCAAGGAAGAGTTCCAGCACGCCAACGCCGTGGTGAACACGGCAAAAAGCAGCGCCACGGCCGCTCGCGCGGCGCTGCTGGCGGCCAAGGAGCAACTGGCCGCCAGCCAGACGCAGACCGAGGGCACGCGCGTGCAGGAGCATCCCAGCGTGCAGCGCGCCGCCGCCAAGGTGCGCGAGGCCTTTCTCGCCCTGCAGCGCACGGAGCTGGTGGCGCCGCTGTCGGGCTATGTCGCCAAGCGCGGCGTCCAGGTGGGCCAGCGCGTGGCCGCGGGTGCGCCGCTGATGACCGTGGTGGAACTCGACAATCTCTGGGTCGACGCGAACTTCAAGGAAAGCCAGCTGCAAAAGCTGCGCATCGGCCAGAGCGTGGACCTGGTCGCCGATCTGTACGGCGACAAGGTGGCCTACCACGGCACGGTGGCCGGCCTGGGGGCCGGTACCGGCGCGGCCTTTGCACTGCTGCCGGCGCAGAACGCCACCGGCAACTGGATCAAGGTGGTGCAGCGCGTGCCCGTGCGCATCGCGCTCGATGCCGCCCAGGTGGCACAGCACCCGCTGCGGGTCGGGCTGTCGATGGACGTGAAGGTCGATACCGGCGACCAGAGCGGCCCGATGCTCTCGACGGCGCAGCGCAGCGCCCCGGTTGCGGCCACCAGCGTGTACGACGCGCAGCTCGAAGCCGCCGACGCCGCCGTGGAAAAAACCATTTCCGCCAACCTGGGCCGGGAGGCGACTGCCCGGGCCTCCTCGGCGGTGCTGGCGGCGGCCGCGCGCACGGCCAACCACTGAACCACGCCAGCCCCACCATGACTGCTGCCCAAGCCGCCGCCGGCGTGCCCGACGCGCCGTCCCCGGCGCCCACCCCACCCGCGCCCGTGGCGCACCCGCCGCTGCACGGCACCGCCCTGCTGCTGGGCACCTTGGCGCTGTCGCTCGCCACGTTCATGAACGTGCTCGATTCGTCGATCGCCAACGTTTCCATCCCCGCCATCGCCGGCGACGTCGGCGTCAGCCCCGCGCAGGGCACCTGGGTGATCACGAGCTTTGGCGTCGCCAATGCGATTTCGGTCCCCCTGACGGGCTGGCTCACGCAGCGCTTTGGCGCGGTGCGCCTGTTCACCACCAGCATCCTGCTGTTCGTGCTCACCTCCTGGCTGTGCGGTTTTGCCTCCTCGCTGGAAATGCTGGTGGTGTTCCGGGTGCTGCAGGGCGCCGTGGCCGGGCCCATGATTCCGCTCTCGCAGACCCTGCTGCTGGCGAGCTACCCGCGCGCGCGCGCCGGCATGGCGCTGGCGCTCTGGGGCGTGACCACGCTGGTGGCGCCGGTGGTCGGCCCGCTGCTGGGCGGCTGGATCACCGACAACATCTCCTGGCCGTGGATCTTCTACATCAACGTGCCCGTCGGCCTGGTGGCGGCGGCGGTGACGTGGAGCATCTACCGCCACCGCGAGACGCCGCGCAAGAAGCTGCCGATCGACACGCTGGGGCTGTCGCTGCTGGTGGTGTGGGTGGGCTGCGCGCAGCTCATGCTCGACAAGGGCAAGGAGCTCGACTGGTTTGCCTCGCCGGTCATCCTGGCGCTGGCGGTGGCGGCCGTCGTCGCCCTGGCGGTCTTCCTGGTCTGGGAGCTGACCGACGACCACCCGGTGGTGGACCTGCGGCTGTTTGGCAAACGCAACTTTGCCTTTGGCGTGCTGGCGCTCTCGGTGGCCTACGCGCTGTTCTTCGGTAACGTCGTGCTGCTGCCCTTGTGGCTGCAGCAATTCATGGGCTACACCGCGACCAATGCCGGCATGGCGCTGGCGCCGGTGGGCATCTTCGCCATCGTGCTGACGCCGCTGGTCGGGCGCAAGGTGGGCGACTGGGACCCGCGCCGCATGGCCACGGGCGCCTTCGTGGTGTTCGCGCTGGTGCTGTGGATGCGCGCGCAGTTCGATACGCAGACCGACTTCTGGCACATCCTGGTCCCTACGCTGATCCAGGGCGCCGCCATGGCGTTCTTCTTCATCCCGCTGACCACCATCACGCTGTCGGACCTGCCGCCCGAACGCATTCCCGCCGCAGCCGGGCTGAGCAACTTCGTGCGCATCATGGCCGGCGCCATGGGGGTCTCGATCTCCACCACGCTGTGGGACAGCCGCGCCTCGCTGCACCACGCCCACCTCACCGAAGGGCTGGTGGAGGGCCAGGGGGTGTTCGCGCAGACCCTGCAGCAGCTCCAGGGCCTGGGACTGTCGCGCGAGCAGGCGCTGGCACAGGTCAACCGCCTGATCGACCAGCAGGCCTACACGCGCGCGGCGGACGACATCTTCTACGGCTCGGCGGCTTTGTTCCTGGTGCTGATCGGTTTGATCTGGTTCACGCGCCGCCCGGGCGGCGCAGGGGCTGCGGGCGCCGCCTCCGGAGCGCATTGATGCGCTGATCTTTCAAGAAAATTGGGCCCTGGCGCTTGCCGGTACTAATTTTGTAGCTATCTTTTCGATAGCTCGCAGGGCCCGCCCCGCCGCTGCTCAGGTCTGCGGTTGCCGCGCCACCAGCGCGGTGAATTCCCCGGGCGGCAGCGCCGGGCTGAGCAGGAAGCCCTGCCAGGCATGGCAATGCTGGCCGGCCAGGAACTGTTGCTGCTCGACCGTTTCCACGCCTTCGGCCACCACCTGCAGGCCCAGGCTCGCGCCCAGGGTGACGATGGCGCGCACGATGGAGGCGTCGTTCGGATCGGTGAGCACGTCGCGCACGAAGCTCTGGTCGATCTTGAGCTGGTCCAGCGGCAGGCGCTTGAGGTAGGCCAGGCTCGAATACCCGGTGCCGAAGTCGTCCAGCGAGAAGCCCACCCCGTAGGATTTGAGCTCGGTCATTCGGGTGGCCGATTCGCTCACGTCGTGCAGCAGCAGGCCTTCGGTCAGTTCGAGCTTCAGGCGGCGCGCCGCCGCGCCGGTGCTGGCCAGGGTCGAGAGCACCTGCTGCACGAATCCGGCCTGACGGAACTGCCGGGGGCTCACATTCACCGCCAGCGTCAGCTCGGCCAGGCGCGGGTCGCGCGCCCACTCCGCCAGGGTGCGGCAGGCCTGCTCCAGCACCCATTGGCCGAGCGGCAGGATCTGCCCGGATTCCTCGGCCAGGGGAATGAACACGCCCGGCGAGACGAAGCCGCGCACCGGGTGCCGCCAGCGCAGCAGCGCCTCGGCGCCGACGATGCGGCCGTGGTCCACCTGCGGCTGGAAATAGAGCTCGAACTGGCCTTCGGCCAGTCCGGCGCGCATGTCTTCCTCCAGGGCGGCGCGCTCGCTCGCCTGGGCCCGCATGCTCGGGTCGTAGAAGCGCAGCGTGTCGCGCCCGGCGGCCTTGGCCTGGTACATGGCCAGGTCCACGCGTTGCAGCAGTTCGTCGACGCTGTGCTCGCCCGAGGTGAACACGGCAATCCCCATGCTCAGGGTGCAGTGGTGCGCTTCGCCGTCGATCAGGTAGGGCAGGCGCAGCGCCGCCAGGATCTTCTGGCCGATCTGCTCGCAGTGCCGCTGGGCCTGCTCGGCGCTGTCGCCGACGTCCTCCAGCAGCACCGCGAACTCGTCGCCGCCCGGCCGCGCCACGGTGTCGTCGGTGCGCACGCAGGCAACGAGGCGCTCGGCCACCAGCTTGAGCAGCGCGTCGCCCCGCTCGTGCCCCCGCGTGTCGTTGAGCACCTTGAAGTTGTCGATGTCGAACATCATCAGCGCGCCGAACGCGCCCCGCGGCCGTTGCGCCGCGGCCTGCTCGACGCGCATGACCAGCAGGCGCCGGTTGGGCAGCCCGGTGAGCAGGTCGTAATAGGCCAGGGTGCGGATTTCGCGCTCCGCCGCCTTGCGCTGCGAGAGGTCGACGAAAGTCACCAGCAGCTGGGGGCCGACGCGCACGCCGGCCACTTCGAGCGTGTGCGGCCGACCGTCCGCGCCCGCGATCTCGACCTCGCGCTCGGGCAGCATGCCGTCCTTGCCGGCGTCGCGGTAGTCCTGAAACCATTCGGCCTGCAACTGGTTGCGGGTAGCGGCGTCCGGGTAGGCCTTGCGCCACCAGATTTCGGCCGTGGGCACGTCCCCCAAGCGGTATCCCGTGATTTCGGTAAAGCGCTGGTTGCACAGCGCCGTGGTGCCGTCGCGCTCCATCAGCATCACACCCACCGGCAGGCGGTGCAGCAGCGCGTGCAGGCGCGACTCGCTGCGCCGCAGGGCATCTTCCATGGCGCGGCGCGCGGTGATGTCGTGCAGCACGACGATGGCGTGGGTGGCCGGCCCGTCGTCCGAGCGCATGGCGCAGACGGTGCGGGCCACCCAGCGCTGGGCCGGTGGGGTGCCGCGCGCGGGTATTGCGGGGCCGGCGGGCGGCGCGAGCGCCAGCTCCTGCGTCATTTCCGTGGCGCCGGGCGCGCGCAGGGCGTGCAGTTCGTTCGTGCTGCCCGCGCCGCTGCCGGGGTGCAGGAACAGCGCGCTCTGCGCCTGGCCGCGCAGCGCGTTTTCGCCCTGCCCGACGATGCTGCAAAAACGCGGGTTGACTTCGCTCAAGCGGCCGGTTTCGATGTCGGCCAGCGCCACTCCCACGCCCGCCTGGTTGAACAGGGCCCGAAAGCGCCCCTCGCTGCGCTCGCGCGCGGCATCCGCCCGGTAGGCGCGCAGCAGGGCCGTGCGGCGCTGGCGCATCAGCAGGCTGAGCACGGCGGCGAGCAACAGCGACACCACCGCGGCGGCGGCCGCGGAGTTGGCCGGCAGGCGGATCTCCTGCACGCTCAAGAAGCGCGCCGTCGGCTCGAAAGCCAACTGCCAGCGCCGGTTGTGTACCGCAATATCGTGCACCGCCGGGCGCAGGTGCGTGAGCGGCGCGGCCGCGGCACTGCGGTAGAACACGCCGGCCGGCTGGCTGCCGGCGTCCTCGCCGAGCGTGCCCAGGTCGGCCAGCTCCACGGCCAGGAGCGACTCGCCCACGCCCTGGACATGGCGCATGAGCGCCGAGACATTCACCGTGGCGGCCACGGCGCCCAGGAAATGCTCCGGCGCCGGCGGGCGGCCCCCCTCCCCGGGCGCGTCGAACACCGGCACGCGGATGACGAAACCCTGCTGCGGCTCCACCGCCTGCACCAGCTCGAAGGGCTTGGTCACCACCACCGCGCCGGTGGAGCGCGCACGCTGCATGGCCAGCAGGTTGGCGGGCTGCGAACCGATGTCCAGGCCCAGGATCTGCTCGTTGCCGGTCAGGGGCCAGAGGTAGTCGGCAACGAAGTATTCGTCGCGCTCGGCCTGCGGGTGCACGCCGAAACCGGCGATGCCGGCCGCCTGCAGGGCCGGGTCGTTGCGCGTGCGCTGCTCGAAGGCCGGCAGATCGCCGGCGGCGACGCGGCGCGTGAAGGCCAGGTTGACCAGGCCGGGGGTGCGGGAGGCGGCGTCGAGCTCGTCGGCCGCACGCTGGAACTGCGTGCGCGTCAGCTGCGGATTGGCGATGAACAGCCCGCGCAGGCCGAACACCACCTCGGTGTAGCCGGCCAGGCGCTCGCGCAGCGCCACGCTCACCTCGGCCGCGTGCTGCTCGAAGCGCGCCTGTTCGATGGCGGTGAGCCGCCGGTCCTGCTCGACGTACAGAAAGCCGGCGAACACCAGTCCCGCCACCGCCAGCACGGCGCCTGGCAGCCAATACGGTAAGCGCGACGTGGACGGGCCCGACTCCATGCGGCAATGCTACCCGCTGATGGCGGGCGCGGTGGAAAGGCAAAGAAACCGGAGTTTGCGCAATACCCACATGCCTTCATAGCTACATAAAAAGTAGCAATCGAGCCGTGCGTGGGCTCCCCGACGCGCGCCCCCGCCTGACCCGGTGCAAAGCCCTGCGCCTACGCCGCCGCGCCTGCCGGCCCGCCAAGATGGCCCGGTCGCACAACAAGAAAGGAAAACACCATGTCCATCTCACTCATCTTGCTGATCGTTCTGATTCTGCTGCTGATCGGTGTCCTGCCCACCTGGGGCCACAGCCGCGCCTGGGGCTACGGGCCGAGCGGCGGCATCGGCCTGGTGGTGCTGATCCTGGTCGTGCTGCTGCTCATGGGACGCATCTAAGGCAGCGGGTCGTCCAGCGCGGCGCCCGGCATGAGCAGCGCCTGCTGCCCGGCCACGGCGCTGCGCAGGAAGGCCCAGGTGGCCTGCATGCGGGCCACGTGCTTGTTTTCTTCCGGCATGGACATCCAGAAAGTGCGCACGAAGCGTGCGCTGGCCGGCAGCACCGGTTGCAACTGGGCGTCCTGTGCCGCCACGAAGGCCGGCAGCACGGCCAGGCCGGCCCCGGCGCGCACCGCCTCGTACTGCGCCAGCACGCTGGTGCTGCGCAGCGAAAAATGCGCCGGGCGGTGCAGTTCATCCAGGATTTGCAGCTCTTTGGTGAACAGCAGGTCGTCCACATAGCTCACGAAACTGTGGCCCGCCAGGTCGGCGGCGCTGCGGATCGGCGCGCGCGCCTCCAGGTAATGGCGCGCGCCGTAGAGCTGCAGCAGGTATTCGGCGAGCTTGACCACCAGCACCGCGCCGCGCGCCGGGCGCTCCAGGGAAATGACGATGTCGGCCTCGCGCCGCGAGAGATGCACCAGGCGCGGCAGCGCCAGCAGGTCGATGACCAGGCCGGGGTGCTCGGACGCAAACTGCGCCAGGTGCGGCGCCAGCACCAGGTTGCCAAAGCCCTCGGTCGCGCCGATGCGCACCGCCCCGTGCAGCCCCTGACGCACGCCGGGCGCGGCGCTTTCCACCGCCAGGAAGGCGGCTTCCATCCCCTCCACCTGCGGCAGCAGCGCGCGCCCGGCTTCGCTCAGCCGGTGGCCGGCGGCCTCGCGCGCGAAGAGCGGCGAACCGACCTGCTTTTCCAGCGCCGCGATGCGCCGCGCGACCGTGGTGTGGTCCACGCCCAGGCGGCGCGCCGCGCCCACCAGCGTGCCGGCGCGGGCCAGTTCCAGAAAATAGCGCAGGTTGTCCCAATCCATCGGCTCCCCCTCCAAGTACCCGCTTGCACTGTGCAAATATGCAAAGGCGTTGCGCAGGTTTGTCTATTGTCTTCACAATTCTGCACAGCTACCATGGCCGGGTTCGGCCCCTGAGCCGCCTCCTGCCTCTTACCTACCCTGGAGACTTTTCCATGAACGCACCCACCCCCGTCGCCGCGCTGGCCCCGACCGTCAAGCTGCTCATTGGCGGCAAGTTCGTCGAATCCAAGACCACCGAGTGGCGCAACGTGGTGAACCCGGCCACGCAGGAAGTGCTGGCCCGCGTGCCCTTTGCCACGGCGGAAGAAATCGAGGCCGCCATCGCCTCGGGCAAAGAAGCCTTCAAAACTTGGAAGAAGACGCCCATCGGCACGCGCGCACGCATCTTCCTCAAGTACCAGCAGCTGATCCGTGAAAACATGGCCGAACTGGCCGCGCTGCTGACGGCCGAACAGGGCAAGACCCTGCCCGACGCCGAAGGCGACGTGTTCCGTGGCCTGGAGGTGGTGGAGCACGCCGCCGGCATCGGCAACCTGCAGCTCGGCGAGCTGGCCAACAACGTCGCCAATGGCGTGGACACCTACACCGTGCTGCAGCCCCTGGGCGTGTGCGCCGGCATCACGCCGTTCAACTTCCCGGCCATGATCCCGCTGTGGATGTTCCCCATGGCGATCGCCACCGGCAACACCTTCATCTTGAAGCCCAGCGAGCAAGACCCGATGGTCACCATGCGCCTGTGCGAGCTGGCGCTGGAAGCCGGTATCCCGCCGGGTGTGCTCAACGTGGTGCACGGCGGCGAGGCCGCGGTGAACGCCATCTGCGACCACCCGGACATCAAGGCGATCAGCTTCGTCGGCTCGACCAAGGTTGGCACGCACGTCTACAACCGCGCCAGCCTCGCCGGCAAGCGCGTGCAATGCATGATGGGCGCCAAGAACCACGCCATCGTCATGCCCGACGCGAACAAGGAGCAGTCGATCAACGCCATCGTCGGCGCATCGTTCGGCGCCGCCGGCCAGCGCTGCATGGCGATTTCCGTCGCCGTGCTGGTGGGCGAGGCTCAGAAGTGGATCCCCGATTTCGTCGCCAAGGCCAAGGCGCTCAAGCTCTCGGCCGGCACCACGCCGGGCACCGACCTGGGCCCCGTCATCTCGTGCGCGGCGCGCGAGCGGGTGGAAGGCCTGATCGAGCGCGGCGTCCAGGAAGGCGCCAAGCTCGAACTCGACGGCCGCAAGCCCAGCGTGGCCGGCTTTGAAAAAGGCAACTTCGTCGGCCCGACGGTGTTTTCCGGCGTCAAGCCCGGCATGAGCATTTACGACCAGGAAATCTTTGGCCCGGTACTGTGCATCGCCGCTGCCGACGACCTGGAGCAGGCCATCGAATTCATCAACGCCAACCCGAACGGCAACGGCACCGCGATCTTCACGCAGTCCGGCGCGGCGGCGCGCATGTTCCAGGAGGACATCGACGTCGGCCAGGTCGGCATCAACCTGCCGGTGCCCGTGCCCGTCCCGCTGTTCTCCTTCACCGGCAGCCGCGCCTCCAAGCTCGGCGACCTGGGCCCCTACGGCAAACAGGTCGTGATGTTCTACACGCAGACCAAGACGGTGACGGCGCGCTGGTTCGACGACAGCACGCTGCACCATGGTGTGAACACCACTATTAGTTTGAAGTAACTCCCCCCTGAGTCGCTGACGCGCCTTCCCCCCTCCCGCAGCGCTGCGCGCTGCGGGAGGGGGGACGCCACCGGTGCGGCGGGGCGGCCCTTGCACGGTGGCCCTGGCCTGGGGAGCGCCCGTTGCATGCGATGTGCCAATAGTTACGAAATCTGGACAAAATCGGCGCCAGCGCTTGTCCATTAAGGGCTTGCAGCTACAGTAATATGAGCATCGAGGAGACCCCCGCCCATGGACTTTGAACTCACCGAAGACCAGCGCGCCTTCGCCGAGACGGCGCGGCAGTTTGCCGAGGGCGTGCTCGCGCCCGGCGCGGCGCACTGGGACCAGGAGGCCATCTTCCCGCGCGAGGCCATCGCCCAGGCGGGCGAGCTGGGCTTTTGCGGCCTGTACGCGCCCGAAAGCGCGGGCGGCCTGGCGCTGCCCCGGCTCGACGCCACCCTGGTGTTCGAGGAAATGGCGGCCGTGGACCCATCGACCACCGCCTTCATCACCATCCACAACATGGCGACCTGGATGCTGGGCACCTGGGCGACGGACGAAGTGCGCGAGCACTGGGGGCCGCTGCTCACCAGCGGGCAGAAGCTGGCCAGCTACTGCCTGACCGAGCCCGGCGCGGGTTCGGACGCCGCATCGCTCAAGACGCGCGCCGAGCTGGTGGGCCACGAATACATCATCAACGGCAGCAAGGCCTTCATCAGCGGCGCCGGCGCCACCGACGTGCTGGTGCTGATGGCGCGCACGGGCGAGGCGCAATCCGGTTCCGCGGGCATCAGCGCCTTTGCCGTGCCGGCCGACGCGCCCGGCATCGGCTACGGCAAGAAGGAAGAAAAGATGGGCTGGAACAGCCAGCCCACACGCCAGATCAACTTCGACAACGTGCGCATCCCCGCCGACCACTTGCTGGGCCGCGAGGGCGAAGGCTTCAAGATCGCCATGAAGGGCCTGGACGGCGGGCGCATCAACATCGCCACCTGCTCCGTGGGCGCCGCGCAAGGGGCCCTGGGCCACGCCCAGCGCTACATGCAAGAGCGCAAGCAGTTCGGCAAGCCCATCGCCAGCTTCCAGGCGCTGCAGTTCAAGCTGGCCGACATGGCGACCGAGCTCGTCGCCGCGCGCCTGATGGTGCGCCAGGCAGCCGCCAAGCTCGACGCCGGCGCGCCCGACGCCTCCACCTACTGCGCCATGGCCAAGCGCTTCGCCACCGACGTGGGCTTCACGGTCATCAACGAGGCGCTGCAACTGCACGGCGGCTACGGCTACATCCGCGAATACCCGCTGGAGCGCCTGCTGCGCGACGCGCGCGTGCACCAGATCCTGGAAGGCACGAACGAAATCATGCGCGTCATCATTGCCCGGCGCATGCTCGACGGCGATGCCGTGCAGGCCATCCGATAGAGCGGAATACTCCTGTTTCGATAGCTGCAAAGGCATACCCAGCAAGCGCTAGCGGCCATTTTTCTTCATAAAAGCCATGCCCCTACGCATCGTCCGCCTCGGCAGCCCGCGCGCACCCGGCGAGGGCACGCGCATCGGCACCGTGCGCCGGCCGCCGCGCGGCGTGCCCAAGGCCGAATTCGCCCGCCGCGACTACTACGACGTCTGGCTCCCCCTGCTCTCGCCCGAGCCCGAACTGGTGCAGGAGGCGCTGCACGCGCAGCACACCCAATCCGACAAGGAGTGGCAGGCCTTCGTGAAACGCTTTCGCAAGCAGCTCGCCGCGCCCGACGCCAGCCGCACGCTCGACCTGCTGGCCGCCCTCTCGCACCACGGCGCGATGTCGCTCGGCTGCTACTGCGACGACGAAGCGCACTGCCACCGCAGCGTGCTGCGCACCGAGCTGGCGGCGCGCGGCGCCGACATCGCCGAATGACCCGAATTTTTAAGCCTTTTTGGCCTCTAGCGCTTACTGCGTAAGCGCTTGCAGCTATATATTTTCTAGCACCTAACCACCACCCTCTGAGGAGACAACAGCATGCAAATCGCATTCATCGGCCTGGGCAACATGGGCGGCCCCATGGCCTTGAACCTGCAAAAGGCCGGCCACAGCGTGCGCGCCTTCGACCTCTCGAAGCCCGCGTGCGACAAGCTCGCCGCCGAAGGCCTGGCCATCGCCCAGGACGCCACCGCCGCCGTGCAGGGCGCCGAAGTCGTCATCAGCATGCTGCCAGCCAGCCAGCACGTCGAAGCCCTGTTCCTGGGCAAAGGCGGCCAGGTCGGCTTGCTGGGCTCAATAGCCAAGGGCGCGCTCATCATCGACAGCTCGACCATCGCCGCCGCCACCAGCCAGAAGGTCGCGCAGGCGGCCGAGGCGGCCGGCATCGCCTTCATCGACGCGCCCGTATCGGGCGGCACCGGCGGCGCCATCGCCGGCACCCTCACCTTCATGGTGGGCGGCAGCGAAGCGCACCTGGAACGCGCCCGCCCGGTGCTGGAAAAGATGGGCGCCAACATCTTCCACGCCGGCGCCGTGGGCGCCGGCCAGACGGCCAAGATCTGCAACAACATGCTGCTCGGCATCCTCATGGCCGGCACCAGCGAAGCCATCGCCCTGGGCGTCGCCAACGGCCTGGACCCGAAAGTGCTGAGCGAGATCATGCGCCGCAGTTCCGGCGGCAACTGGGCGCTGGAGAAGTACAACCCCTTCCCCGGCGTGCACGAAAACGCCCCCGCGTCTAAAGGCTATGCCGGCGGCTTCGGCACCGATTTGATGCTCAAGGACCTGGGCCTGGCGCAGGAAAACGCGATTGCCGTAAAAGCCAGCACGCCCCTGGGCGGCATGGCCCGCGCGATTTACGCGGCGCACAGCATCGCCGGGCACGGCGGAGAGGATTTTTCGAGCGTGATCAAGATGGTGCAAAAGAAGGGGTAAACCGGGGGCTGCGGCCCTATCTTCTGGACGGAGGGCGCTGTAGCATGTGGTTACAGCGCCTTTCGCTTTTTGCGATCCGGAGATTTTTAGGTTTGCCTAAGTGGCGTGGGAACGGTTCGGTCCTTGGGAGCCGCTGGGATCGCACGTTTTATCCGACGACCTAGCGAAAGAAGAGTGTCGTCTAATTTTAGTTAGGCATTTGATGAGCAACACTGCTGACAAGTGGGAGCGGTTTCTAGACCCTGATGTAGTCAGACCGTCCCTCTTTCTGGCGACGATGTTTATCACCACTTTCGAGATCCTTAAAGATTCCATCGTGGATGACATTCGCGGTTTCTACACGAACGGGTTTGATGAGCATGGTTCAACTGTAGGGCCTGAGTACCAATCCAAGGTCTTGTCCAAAAACAAAAGCCCGCTCTATGCGTCTCTTGAATGGCTGCGTGAGAACGACGCTATAGATGACGAAGACTTGGCCATCTTTGAAAAACTGAAGAGCACTCGCAATCTACTCGCGCACCAACTCTTTGCCGTAGTTACTGGGCAAGTCGAATCTGCGCACGAAACTCAATTCGATGCTCTTTTAGCACTGCTGCGCAAGATTGGCGTATGGTGGGTCGTTAACGTCGAGATCCCGATCAATCCAGACTTCGATGACCAAGAAATTGATGAAGAGGGCATTGTTCCTGGCGCCGTCCTTTCGCTTCAAATGCTCATTCAAGTGGCATCGGGAAACACCGAACTGCTCGATCATTGGCGCAAAGAGCGTATGAAAGGGCGAGCAGATACCTAACCCATCGTTCCAGCGGACTGCCTACGGCAGCCGCTGAACTCACACGTTAGGCTTGGTATGAAACGAGAGGCAAAACTATTCGCGTATTTTGCGGTATTCCTCGGTTGCTTCGGCATACTGGCTGGCGTGGGTATTCTCGTTGACGGATCAAACCCACAAGCGGGGCTTAGCTGTAGGGCCATCTGCGGACTGACTCTCTTAACAACTGAGCTACTCGGCAATTTCGCGGGCTCGCTCATAGGTGGCTTGCTTTGGATAATTTCGGGCTCCGCGCTAAGTTTGTTCGGCTACTTTTCTCTGACGGATAAGCACAGTGTCTAACCCGGCAGTCAAGCGGATTTGCGTACCGCAAACCGCTTACTTTATTCGTTAGGCGGCAAATTCCCGCACCACGGCAACCCGCAGCACGAAAGGCCAGATGCACGATCCCTACCGCTTTGAACTCCACGGGCGCGCCTTCGAATCGGGCGACCGGATCGATAAGCTGGCCGCCGGACTAACCGGCCTGCAGCATGTATTCGATGGCAACTACCGCGCCCTTACCGGGAAAAGGCGGCTGAGCGAGCAGGACCGGGAGCGCTACCAAGTCCGCGTAACCGAGTACCGAGATGGGTCGTTCATTGCACAACTGGGCGCGGTGTATGCCGGCCTACAAACGGTGCTGCCGCTTGCCGGCGATCCCCAGCAGATTTGGGAATTGACTAAGGGTGGGTTCGCGTTTCTCAAGTCGCTGTATGAACTAGCGCACGCCAAGAAGAGCCCGACCATTCATCAACAGGGCGATGGCAACTACGCCGTAGTCACTGGCGATACACACATAACTGTCAACGGTACCTACTACCAAATAGGCACGCAGATCATTGGGGGACTGAGAGAACTCGACGACCTACTTGGTGAACCCGACGTAAGTCGCATTGCACTTCTCGGTCCAGGGAACGATCCAGTGTTCGAGCTGAAGGCTAGCGACAAGGGGCTCTTCTTTCCGCCAACCTCGATTGATGAATCGCCAGTGGTGCTTGCGTGCGACGTCTTCGATTTCAACAAATACGAGAATATCGGTCGTGCGCGCGTTGGTGCAAACCAATCTATACAGCCTGGAAACTACCGTTTCAAGAACATCGGAGATCAATCTATCGAGGATTTCATCCTGTCGATGACAGAGCAGCAGGTTCGCCTACATTGCTTGGTGAAATACGTGTATGACCCCTTGGCGGACTCAAAAATCGCAGAACTTCTGGTCATGAAAGTTGCCGCCTAACCCCTGCTTCAAGCGGACGCCTGACGGCGCCGCTTAAGTCAAACGTTCTTCGACATTAGAGCTGCGCCAGATAATAAAAAATATGCGACTGATAACACAAACAAGGGGCATAAAAGAAGAAAAACCTGATAGCGTGTGCTGCGCTTTCAAGTGCGCGACATAAGCGAGCTTATGTGGACGCATCTTTACAGCGCAGCATGAGCATCAGGCATTTTTTGGGTCAGTGGGGCGCATTCGTCTACTTATAAAAAAACAGGTTTTTTGGGTGCCCCGCTCCAACGTGGCAGAACCCTTCGTTCGAGCAACGTGGCGCTTCGCACCACATTGCTCAACTACTTTCGTTAGATGGCAGGGGGGAGTGGATGGCGAGTCCGATACAGAAGCACATGAACGACACCAAGTCGTTGGCTAAGGCACTCAAAGCCAATGATGTGTATAACTGGCTATTGACAGGTGGGTTCTATGCTGAGAGCTACGTGCTTCCCCCGTGCTTTTATGTCGACAAGAAGCCGGCCAAGCCGAAAAAGTTCTTTGCGGTGAAGAAGAATAACTTCAAGCCGGATCGAACAGAGCCCGTCGAAGTCCACTTCCCCAAGTCCGAGCTGTCAGACAGAACGTTTGGGATCATGGATCCTTACATCCATAACGACATCGCATATCACCTCTCGAGGAATTGGAAGAAGCTAGTAGATCGGATGATTCCGAGCGATAGCATCGTCGCTTCGTATAGCTTTCCACTTCCGATCAGCAAGAGAACCCCGAATCGCCTTGGCGTCCTGAGAAGTGGGAGGTTGATATACGAGTTCATTGAGATGACAGACGACGACTTAGCATCTGTCGCCTACAAGTACAGCCACATCGTAAAAGCTGACATCAAGCGTTTCTACCCGTCCATCTACACGCATAGCATTGCTTGGGCGCTTCACGGCAAGTCGTTCATACGCAAGCCAAAGAACATGCATAGTTTCAGTCATGTCGGAAATCGGCTGGACAAGCTGTTCCAGAACGCAAGCGATGGCTGCACAAATGGGATCCCGATAGGCCCAGTGGTGTCAGACCTCATTGGCGAGCTAATCGCCGCGGCCGTTGATCGGATATTTACCAAAGAGGTAAAAGCGAGATCGATTGACTGTGAGGCGGTTCGCTTCAAAGACGATTATCGGGTTCTCGTGAAGTCCGAGGCTGACGCTAAGAGAATCATCAAGATTCTTCAGGCCAGTCTCAAGCAGTACAACCTAGAATTGAGCGACGAGAAGACGCAGATCCATTCGCTGCCTGGCGGCCTGTTCAGAGGCTGGGTATCCCGTTACCACGCCGTACACCCACGCAAGAAGAAGTTCTTTACTTGGAAGCAGTTTCGAGAGCTATACCTAGCAGTCATTGAAATTGATCACGCCCATCCTGGGACGGGCGTAATTGATAGATTCTTAGCTGATATAACTCGAAAAGACGGCTCTTTAAAGTTTGACTTCTTCTCGAGGGACCTTGAGAAAGTAATAAGCATGCTCCTCATGCTCGGGAATCTACGCATAAAGGCTTTCCCAAAAATAATCGCGATTTTGGAAACGTTACTTAGATCCCCATTTGGCTTCACCCATAAGAACCGGATCGTCGACTACCTCGGTCAGTTCTTAGACAAGCTCTCCGAGGACGAAGGTCGGAACAAGTACCTCATAACTTGGATCGGGTACTTCTTTGCGAGTAACGGATTAATCGCTAGCCTGCCGAAGAAGTACAAGTTTAAAGACCCGATTCCTCAGTCAGTTTTTGCTAACCAAGGATTGATCTTTAAGAATCGCAAGGAGTTTAAGCTGTTCGTCGGGTGCAAGACGTCGGCCAAACGCACGAATCTGATTCGGCATCTTGATGTATTCGAGCCTGCCATCTAACAATTCATTCAAGCCGAAGCCGCTTCGCGGCTCGGCTTAATTCAGGTGTTAGGCCTATCGGGGGCTACGCATGACCGACCAATCAGCGATAACCAGCTTCGAAGCGCCGCTCCAACGTCCCGCAGACCCAGGCCCTGACAAATCCTGGGGTTTTGTTCTGCTGCCAAAGGCCGTGAGCGACAAGCTCCCGAGGCGTGGGAGGACGACGGTAATTGGCGCAATCAACGGCGTCGCATTCCAGGAAACCCTGGAACCCGATGGTCAACTGGGGCACTGGCTGCGGGTAAGTGCCGCGCTTCGGGAAGCTGCGGGCGCCGAGTTCGGCTCCACCGTTGTGATGGAGATCGCGCCCGTCGAGCAAGAGCCCGAACCCCCAGTCCCGCCCGACCTTCACGAAGCCCTGCGTGCGTGCCCCGAAGCGCAGACCGTTTGGGAAGGCACGACTACGATCGCACGCATCGACTGGATCCACTGGATTGCCTCGGCAAAGCAAGAAAAGACGCGCGCGAAACGGGTTGAGGACGCGTGTGAGAAGCTTGCGGCGGGCAAGCGCCGGGTATGTTGCTTCGATCCATCGGGCTTCTACAGCAAGGCGTTCAAGCCTCCGCGGGCGGCGGATTAGAGGCCTCGGTGGGTGTGCAGGGGTCTGCGCGAAGCCTTTTGGTTTGGAAGGATCTTCACCGGCAGCTTGTGCGCGATTAAAGTATTCCGCTTCGCGCTCCTTCACCCAATTTCCCCAAACACCCATGTCCGCAGGCGATTGGAAAAACATGTACCAAGCCGCAGTCACCGGCAACCTGCCGCTGCTGCAGCACCACCTTCGGGAAGGCGTGGACCCGAACTACCAGCACCCCGAAATCCTGCGCACGGTGCTGGTCGCCAGCCTGGTCGAGGGCCATGCGGAGGTGGCGCACCACCTGCTGGCCCACGGGGCGGACCCGAGCCTGGTGTCCGAGCTGGACGACCTCTCGCCCCTGCAGGCCGCCAAGCGGCACGGGCGCCATGAGTTCGTGGCGCTGCTGCGCGGGCTGGGGGCGAAGGAGGCGCGCAAGCCGTTTTGGTGGCGCTGGCTGCCTGTCTGACCGGCCCGCGCTGCGCCGTGGCGCCCCAACCGGGCTGTAGTCGGCCACTAAAGTCGGCCGGTTCCAACCGCAGTTCGTGTCGAAAGTCCCAATCCACCCATGTTCCAAAAGATTCTTGCCTTCTGGTTGCATGAAATCGACGCCAACCAGTGGCGAACCGTGGACCCGGCCTTCGATGCTTTGTTGAGACAGCGCTTCCTCGTCTGCCTGCAGCAAGCGACCGCGGGCGAGTTGTTCGCCTGGCGCGCGAGCCCGGCCGGGCGTTTGGCCGAGGTCATCGTGCTGGACCAGTTCTCGCGCAATATCCACCGCGCCACGCCGCTGGCATTCAGCCAGGATGGCATGGCGCTGGTGTTGGCGCAGGAGGCCATCGCCGCAGGCGCCATGGCCGAACTCGATGAGGAGGAACGCGCCTTCCTCCTCATGCCCTACATGCACAGCGAATCCCGGCTCATCCACGCGCAGGCCGAGGCCTTGTTCAAGCACTATGCGCCGTCGCGCCATGAGCCCGAGCTGAGGCACAAGGCCGTGATCGACCGGTTCGGGCGCTATCCCCACCGCAACGCCATTCTGGGGCGCGCCTCTACCGACGAAGAAATCGAGTTCCTCAAACTGCCGGGGTCGGGCTTTTAGCCCCCCACTCGGGCGGGGAAAGCCACAAACCGACACGGTGGGCCGCTCACTGTGCGTTGCAACAAAGTGATCACCAGAATTCTAATCCTAGCGTGTCGTGTTAACATTGTTGCAACAGGAGCAAAGCATGCAAATCGCGATTCGGAACATTGGAAACAGCAAGGGCGTCGTCTTGCCAAAACCACTGCTTGCCCAGGCAGGCCTGGAGGGGCTGGAGACTGCAAGCATCGCGGTGGAAAACGGTTCTATCGTCCTGCGCAAGCCGGCCAAGTCTGTGCGCGCGGGCTGGGGTGAGGCTGCGGCTGCTTTGGGCGCAAAAGGTGGCGATGCGCTGCTGATGGGCGAGTTTGGTAACGCCGCTGACGCGGAGCTGAGCTGGTGAAGCGCGGTGACATCTGGCTGGTGAACCTTGACCCGACCATTGGCAGCGAGATCAAAAAATCCCGTCCCTGTGTGGTGGTTTCCCCAGCCGAGTTAAACGACCACCTTCGCACGGTGATCGTCGCACCCATGACATCGAAAGGCTTTGCTGCCCCGTTTCGCGTGCCGGTCACGCATGCAGGGAAAAGGGGTTTGATAGTTCTGGATCAGCTTCGCACGGTTGACAAGGCGCGTATGGCCAAAAAGCTGGGCGCCGTCTCCGCAAAGACCTTGACTGTAGCGCTGACAACGCTGCAAGAAGTATTCGCTGAGTGAGTCAAAAGGCATGTTGCGCCAAAGGGATACGGGCCCGCCGTTTTCGTGGAAACCCATGGATGACCTTGGGACACCCGAACACAAGAAAGCCCCTGTCCGCAGGAGGGAAGGGGCTTTCAGTTCTGGGGCGCCATGCAGCCCCAGAAAGCGCGATCACATGTGGTCGATCATCACCTGCCCGAAGCCCGAGCAGCTCACTTGCGTCGCGCCATCCATCAGACGGGCGAAGTCGTAGGTGACCTTCTTGGACTTGATGGACTTTTCCATGGAGCTGATGATGAGGTCGGCAGCTTCCTTCCAGCCCATGTGGCGCAGCATCATTTCGGCGGAGAGGATTTCGGAACCGGGGTTCACGTAGTCCTTGCCGGCGTACTTGGGCGCCGTGCCGTGGGTGGCTTCGAACATGGCGATGGTGTCGCTCAGGTTCGCGCCGGGGGCGATGCCGATGCCGCCCACTTGCGCGGCCAGGGCGTCGGAGACGTAGTCGCCGTTCAGGTTCAGCGTGGCGATCACCGAGTATTCCGCCGGGCGCAGCAGGATTTGCTGCAGGAAGGCGTCGGCGATGCTGTCCTTGACGGTGATTTCCTTGCCCGTCTTGGGGTTCTTGAACTTCATCCATGGGCCGCCGTCGATCAGCTCGGCGCCGAATTCCTTGGCCGCCAGGCCGTAGGCCCAGTCGCGGAAGCCGCCTTCGGTGAACTTCATGATGTTGCCCTTGTGCACGATGGTCACGCTGGGCTTGTCGTTGTCGATGGCGTACTGGATGGCCTTGCGCACCAGGCGCTCGGTGCCTTCGCGCGAGACCGGCTTGATGCCGATGCCCGAGGTGCCGGGGAAGCGGATCTTCTTGACGCCGAACTCGTCCTGCAGGATCTTGATGAGCTTCTTGGCCTTGTCGGATTCGGCTTCGAATTCGATGCCGGCGTAGATGTCTTCCGAGTTCTCGCGGAAGATGACCATGTTGGTCTTTTGCGGCTCTTTCACGGGCGAGGGCACGCCGTCGAAGTACTGGATGGGGCGCAGGCAGACGTACAGGTCGAGTTCCTGGCGCAGCGCCACGTTGAGCGAGCGGATGCCGCCGCCCACGGGGGTGGTCAGCGGACCCTTGATGGAGACGACGTAGTCCTTGACGGCGGCCAGCGTTTCTTCGGGCAGCCACACATCGGGGCCGTAGACCTTGGTGGATTTTTCACCGGCGTAGACCTCCATCCAGTGGATCTTCTTCTTGCCGCCGTAGGCCTTGGCCACCGCCGCATCGACCACCTTGAGCATCACCGGGGTGATGTCGGCACCGGTGCCGTCGCCTTCGATGAAGGGAATGATCGGCTGGTCCGGCACGTTCAGGGACATGTCGGCGTTGACGGTGATTTTCTGGCCTTCGGCGGGCACTTTGATGTGCTGGTAGCTGGTCATGGTCGCAAGACTCCGTTGGGGCTGAAGGGCTTTCAGCAGGTTAGGCAAAACTCTCTAAACCTTCCAATTCTACCGACAAAAGTTTTTACAAATCCCCGTCAACGGTGCGGTTGGGCGGCCGTTGTGGGCTGGCTGAGCAAGCCTTGCGAAGCATCAAACCCACCGGCATTTCCTTCTTTCGGAAAGTTCCCATGAACAAACTTCTTGCCACCCTCGTCGCCAGCCTTTTCGCGTTCGCTGTACAGGCCCAGACCGCTCCGGCCGCGCCCGCCGCCGCCCCGGCGCCCATGGCGGCCCCCGCTCCTGAGGCAGCACCCGCTCCTCAGGCCAAGGCGAAGGCCGCCAAAGTCCACAAGACCGCCAAGTCCGGCCACAAAAAGGTCGCCAAGAAGAAGGCCCACAAGACCGCCGCCAAGGCCGTGTGAGCACCGCCGCAGGGCAGCGCGCAGCGCCGCCCGCCATGCATGAAAATAGCCCGCTGCGCGCGGGCTTTTTTTTCCCCGCGACAGCCCCACCCTGCCCTTCGGAGTCGTATGCCCGCGCTTTCCTTGGTCCACCGATTTGTCCTGCCCCTGGCCCTGGCGGCACTGCTCGCACCCTGGGCGCTGGCGCGCGCCGAGCAGGCGCCGCAACTCGACCTGCCGCGCGTCGAGCTCAGCGCCGGCATGCACCGCATCGACGCCCAGGTGGCGCAAAAGCCCGCCGAGCGGCAGATCGGCCTCATGCAGCGCAAGTCCATGCCACCGCACGAGGGCATGCTGTTTGTCTTCGAGGAGCCCGGCGTGCAGTGCTTCTGGATGAAAAACACCCTGCTGCCGCTCACGGCGGCCTTCGTCGCCGACGACGGCACGGTGGTCAACCTCGAAGACATGAAGCCGCAGACGACCGATTCGCACTGCAGCGAGAAGCCGGTGCGCTTCGTGCTGGAGATGAACCAGGGCTGGTTCAAGGCGCGCGGCATCAAGCCGGGCTTCAAGCTCTCGGGCCCGGTGTTCGCGCCGGCCAAGGGGCGTTGAGTGCTATTCTTGGTATAGCTTCATCCCCTTTATAGATGGGCGCTGGAGCCCAAAAAGCACCCAAAAAAAAGCGGCCCGTGGGCCGCTCGGTCCTGGCGCCGCGTGCGGCTCAGGCGAAGTTGCTTTCGGCGAATTTCCAGTTCACCAGGTGTTCCATGAAGGACTCCAGGAACTTCGGCCGTGCGTTGCGGTAGTCGATGTAGTAGGCGTGTTCCCAGACGTCCACCGTCATCAGCGCCTTGTCCGCCGTGGTCAGCGGCGTGCCGGCCGGGCCGGTGTTGACGATGTCCACGCTGCCGTCGGGCTTCTTCACCAGCCAGGTCCAGCCGGAACCGAAATTGCCCGTGGCCGATTTGATGAAGGCTTCGCGGAAGGCGGCGTAGGAGCCGAACTTGGCGTCGATCGCCGCGGCCAGCGCGCCCGAGGGCGTGCCGCCGCCGGCCGGGGCCATGCAGTTCCAGAAGAAGGTGTGGTTCCAGATCTGCGCGGCGTTGTTGTAGATGGCGCCGTTGGCGCTTTTCACGATCTGCTCGAGCGGCATGTCGGCGTATTCCGTGCCCTCTTGCAGCTTGTTCAGGTTGTCCACGTAGGCCTTGTGGTGCTTGCCGTGGTGGTACTCCAGGGTTTCCTGGCTGTAGTGCGGGGCCAGCGCGTCGATGGGGTAAGGCAGAGGGGGAAGCTGGTGCTGCATGGGGACTCCTTTGATTTGCTTGTTGTGGTCGGGCGCGACGGGTCGCGCGGGTTCACACGGCATTCTAGGAAGATCGAACACAAGCTGCTGGACCGCCCGCCCATGGCCCCACTCGCGGGCTGCGATTGCGGCCCTGTCCTACAGGAGGCGCGGCGGCACCACGGTGAGCTCGAGCGTGCCGTCGGCCAGGCGCGCGCGCAGGGCGGTGGCGGGCGGCGCCTGGTGCACGCTGCGCACCAGTTCGCCGGCCGGCGTTTGCAGCAGCGCATAACCGCGCTGCAGCACCAGCGCCGGGTCCAGGAGCTGCAGGCGCAGCGCGGCGCCCGCCAGGCGCTCGCCCCGGCCGGCCAGGTGGGCCGCCGTTTTTTGAGCAAAATTGGCCTCCAGCGCTTTCAGGTGCTGCGTTTCATGCTGCGTTTTCAGTAGCAACGCGTGCTGCAGGCGCTGCGCCATCCGCGCCAGGCCAAGCTGCTCGCGCTGGGCACGCTCCGAGGGCCGGCCGAGGCGCGCGCCGGCCTGGTCCAGGCGCTGGTGGCGCAGGTCGAGCTGGCGTTCGAGGGCGCGGCCGAGCCGCACGTCCAGCTGCGCCAGCGCCGCCAGCGCGGCTTCGCGCGGGGCGGCCACCAGTTCGGCCGCGGCCGTGGGCGTGGGGGCGCGCAGGTCGGCGCAAAAATCGGCGATGCAGAAATCGGTCTCGTGGCCCACGCCGCACACCAGCGGCACCGGGCTTTGCACCACGGTGCGCGCCAAGGCCTCGTCGTTGAAGGCCCAGAGGTCTTCCAGCGAGCCGCCGCCGCGCACCAGCAGGATCACGTCGATGGGGAACGCCCCGCCCTCGCCCGGCGTGCCAGCGCGGGCATAGAGCTGCTCCAGCGCACGCACCAGCGACTGCGGCGCAAGCGGCCCCTGCACCTGGGCCGGCGCAAGCAGCACCGGAATGTGCGGCGCGCGCCGGGCCAGGGCACTGACCACGTCGTGCAGGGCCGCCGCGCCGAGCGAGGTGACGAGGCCGATGCCGCGCGGCGCGGCCGGCAGCGGGCGCTTGCGCGCCGCGTCGAACAGGCCTTCCTGCTCCAGCCGGGCTTTCAGTCGCAGGAACTGCTCGAACAAGGCGCCCTGGCCGGCGCGCTGCAGTTGCTCGACCACCAGTTGCAGGTCGCCGCGCTGCCCATACACGCCCAGGCGGCCGCGCAGCTCGACGCTGTCGCCATCCCGCGGGCTGAAGCCGAGGAGCAGCGCCGCGCGGCGGAACATGGCGCAGCGGATCTGGCCGCCCACGTCCTTGAGGTTGAAGTAGCAATGGCCGCTGGCTGCGCGCGAAAAGCCGGAAATCTCACCGCGCACGGCCACCGGATTGAAGCGCGCCGCGAGGGCGTCGTCGACCGCGCGGCACAGCGCGCCCACATCCCACACGCGCTCGCCGCCGGACGCCGGCACTTGCTCAAACATGAGCGCGGAAATACGTGCTGGCGCGGCCTGCGCGGAGTTGCTGCAGCGCAGTATTCCACAGCAAGCGGCCTGCGGGGCGCGGCCCTCTGGTTTTCCCGTAGATCCGCCAGAAACCGCGCAAGTACGTGCAAGTCATTGATTTTATTGAATTTTTTGTTGCACAAAAAATCATCAAAGTGTTCCGAGGACGTATTGGCGCCGCATTGCGGCCGGTCGGCACCGGCTTACCCACAAAGTTATCCACAGGTTCTGTGGGCGACTGCGGCGCGCGTTTGCGGCCGCCGCCGGGGCGCCGGAGCGGCAAAAAAGCTGGTCCATAATCGCCGCTTGCCCCATTCGCGCGGAGAGAGAATTGCTGTCCATCATACAAGCCGCAGGCTGGCCGATCTGGCCCTTGGTCGCCTGCTCGGTGCTGGCGCTGGCGCTCGTCATCGAACGTTTCATCGCGCTGCAAACCGCCCGCGTGGCGCCCCCCAAACTGCTCGACGAAGCCATCTCCGTCTCCTCCGTCACCCTGCCCGGCCCGGACGTGGTGGCGCAGCTGGCGCAGAACTCGGCCCAGGGCGAGGTGCTGGCCAGCGGGCTGCGGGCGCTCAACAGCAACCCGCGCTGCACCGAGGCCGACCTGCACGCGGCCATGGAAGGCGCCGGGCGCGTCGTCGCCCACCGGCTGGAGAAATCCCTCGCTGCGCTGGCCACCATCGCCTCGGCGGCGCCGCTGCTGGGCCTGCTCGGCACGGTGATCGGCATGATCGAGATCTTCGGCTCGCAGGGCTCGGGCGCCCTGGGCGGCAACCCGGCGCAGCTGGCGCACGGTATTTCGGTGGCGCTGTACAACACGGCGTTCGGGCTGATCGTGGCCATTCCCTCGCTCATCTTCTGGCGCTACTTCCGCGGCCGGGTGGATGCCTACCTGCTCACGCTGGAGCTATCGGCCGAGCAGTTCGTGCGCCATTTGCTGCGCATGCAGAAGCGATGACGCCGGGGCGCGCCCCCTGCCCGGTTTCCCGCCCGGACCCCCTCAGCCAAAGGCCGCAGCCATGAAATTCCGCCCGCGCGACCGCGAAGAGCCGGAGATCAACCTCATCCCCTTCATCGACGTGCTGCTGGTGATCCTCATCTTCCTGATGCTGACCACCACCTACAGCAAGTTCACCGAATTGCAGCTCACCCTGCCGGTGGCCGACGCCGAGCAGATGCGCGAGCGGCCGAAGGAGATCATCGTCGCCGTCGCCGCCGACGGGCGCTACGCCGTCAACAAGGCCGGCGTGGAGGGGCGCGACGTCGAACGCATGGCGGCGGCGCTGCGTGCCGCGGCGCCCGCCGACGCAGAGAGCATCGTCATCATCAGCGCCGACGCCATGGCGCCGCACCAGTCCGTGATCACCGTGATGGAAGCGGCGCGCCGCGTCGGCCTCACGCAGATCACTTTCGCCACCCAGTCCGCCGCCAGCGCCGCCCCGGCGCCGCGCTGAGAGATGCCGCCGTTCTGGGCCCAGCGCAGCGCCGCAGGCCTGGCACTGTGGCCGCTGTCCCTCGGCTACCGCGCCCTGGTCGCCGTGCGCCGGTGGCTGTACCGCGCGGGCTGGCGGATGCGCACGCGCCTGCCGGTGCCGGTGATCGTGGTCGGCAACGTGGTCGCCGGCGGCGCCGGCAAGACGCCGGTCGTGATTGCGCTGGTGCAGCACCTGCAGGCGCGCGGCCTGCGGCCGGGCGTGGTCTCGCGCGGCTACGGGCGCCGCAGCCGGGGCACGCAGCATGTGCAGGCGGACAGCAGCGCGCACGCAGTCGGCGACGAGCCGCTGCTGGTGGCGCGCCGTTGCGCGGTGCCGGTGGTGGTGTCGGAGCGGCGCAGCGACGCCGGACGCGCCTTGCTCGCGCGCCATCCGGACACCAACGTCATCGTCTCGGACGACGGCCTGCAGCACCTGGCGCTGGCGCGCGACATCGAGCTGTGCGTGTTCGGCGCCGAGGGCGTGGGCAACGGCTGGCTGCTGCCGGCCGGACCGCTGCGCGAGCCCTGGCCGCGCGCGGTCGACTTCCTGCTGTGCGCCGGAGCCGTTCCGCCGGGCGGCAGCGCCCCCGCCTTTGCCCTGGAGCGCCGGCTGGCGGACGCTGCCATCGCCGCCGACGGGCGCCGCATGCCGCTGGCCGATCTGGCCGACCAGGCGCTGGTGGCGGTCGCCGGGACGGCCCGGCCGGAGGAGTTTTTCGCCATGCTGCGCGCGCGCGGCCTGGCGCCAACGCAGACCTTCGCGCTCCCCGATCACTTTGATTTTGATAGCTGGAACCCCAATACAGACAAGCGCCAGCGACTTGTTTGCACCGAAAAAGACGCCCCCAAGCTGTGGCCGCGCTTTCCGGATGCGCTGGCCGTGCCGCTGGAGCTGGCCATCGCGCCCGCATTCTTCGCCGCGCTCGACGAGCGCCTGGCGCAAACCGCGCAGCGCCCGCTATCATCGCCCGCTCGCCCCCCCGACTGATCCCCACCCAACCACGCCGCCGCACACCCCATGGAACCCCGTCTGCTCGAACTGCTCGTCTGCCCCGTCACCAAGGGCGCGCTGACCTACGACCGCGAGCGCCAAGAATTGGTCTCGCGCAGCGCGCGCCTGGCCTACCCGGTCCGCGACGACATCCCCGTGCTGCTCGAAGCCGAGGCGCGCCCGCTCAGCGACGAGGAATTGGAAAAGTGAGCGCCGCGCCGGGCACGTCGACCCCGCGCTTCACGGTGCTGGTGCCGGCGCGCATGGCTTCCAGCCGCCTGCCGGACAAGCCCCTGGCCGACATCGCCGGCCGCCCCATGGTGGTGCGCGTGGCCGAGCGCGCGGCGCAGAGCGGCGCGCTGCGCACCGTCGTCGCAGCGGACGACGCACGCATCCTGGGCGCCTGCGCCGCGCACGGCATAGAGGCCATCGCCACACGCCCCGACCACGCCAGCGGCAGCGACCGCCTTGCCGAGGCCTGCACCCTGCTCGGCCTGGATGGCGACGACCTGGTCGTCAACGTGCAGGGCGACGAGCCGCTGATCGACCCGCATCTGGTGCGGGCGGTCGCCGCCCTGCTGGCCGCACGCCCCGGCGCCAGCATGGCGACCGCCGCGCACGCCATCGCCACGGCGGAAGATTTCCACAACCCGAACGTCGTCAAGGTGGTGCTCGACGCCGAGCAATACGCCAGCTATTTCAGCCGCGCGCCCATCCCCTGCGCACGCGACCTGGGCACGGGCGCCTGGTGGCATGAGGCGCAGGCGGGCGCCCTGGCCGGCTTCGCCCCGCTGCGCCACATCGGCATCTACAGCTACCGCGCCGGCTTCCTGCGCCGCTTTCCGGCACTGGCGCAGGCGCCGACCGAGCGCACCGAGCAGCTGGAGCAACTGCGCGCGCTGTGGCACGGCCACCGCATTGCCGTGCATCGCGCGGTGCAGGCGCCGGGCCCGGGCGTCGATACGCCCGAGGACCTGGCGCGCGTGCGCGCCCTCTGGGCCGCGGCCTCCGCGTAAGCTGCGCCGCGGGAAGTGCGTGCTATCCTCGTTTGTTGACAGCGCAGGGCGGCGGAGGGAGCAAGGCCGCGCTGCAGAGCGCCACCCGCTACCACCAACCAAGAGGACCCCATGAGACTCATTTTGCTGGGCGCCCCCGGTGCCGGAAAGGGCACGCAGGCCGCATTCATCTGCCAGAAGTACGCCATTCCCCAAATTTCCACCGGCGACATGCTGCGCGCCGCCGTCAAGGCCGGCACGCCGCTCGGCCAGAAGGCCAAGGCGGTCATGGATTCGGGCGCGCTGGTCAGCGACGACATCATCATCGGCCTCGTGAAAGAGCGCATCGCCCAGCCCGACTGCGCCAACGGCTTCCTCTTCGACGGCTTTCCGCGCACCATCGTGCAGGCCGACGCCATGAAGGACGCCGGCGTCAAGCTCGACTACGTGCTGGAAATCGACGTCCCGTTCGACGCCATCATCGAACGCATGAGCGGGCGCCGCTCGCACCCCGCCAGCGGCCGCACCTACCACGTGAAGTTCAACCCGCCCAAGGTCGAAGGCAAGGACGACGAAACCGGCGAGCCACTGATCCAGCGCGACGACGACAAGGAAGAGACCGTCAAGAAGCGCCTGGAGGTGTACAGCGCGCAGACGCGCCCGCTGGTCGACTACTACGCCGGCTGGGCCGCGCGCGACCCGGCCAACGCGCCCAAGTACCGCTCCATCAGCGGCACCGGCAGCGTCGAGGAAATCACCGGCCGCGCGCTGCAGGCGCTCGCCGGCTGATCCATCAAGGGCGCTGCAGCAGTTCCAGCAGCAGCGCAATCCGCGCCTTGACCGGCGCAAGCCCTTCGGCCAGGGGCAGGCCGTGCGCCGGAGTCCCCACGATGCGGCCGAAAGCGCAGCGGCTGGTCACGCGCACAGCCACGCCGGCCTGCTGCGCGCGCCGCAAGGCCGCTTCCAGCGTCTGGTGCAGGGTGCCATTGCCGGTGCCCGCCACCACCAGGCCGTCCACGCCCGCGCGCACCAGCGCATCGACCTGCGCCCCACTGCTGCCGGCGTGGCTCAGCACGATTTCCACCCAGGGCCAGGCCGCACCCGGTTCGGGCAGGCGCCAGGGCGCCGCGGCCGAGCCCGGGGTGGGCCAGGGGTCCGCCAAGCGCAGGCGCCCTTCTTCCATCCAGCCGGCCGGGCCGCCCTCGCCGGAGCCGATCGCGTCCACACGGTAAGGGTGGAGCTTTTGCACCTGCTGCGGCAGGTACACCGCTCCGGCGCTGACCACGCTCACCCCTGGGACGCGGGGGTCGGCCGCCAGCGCCAGGGCGTCGCACAGGTTCTGCGGCCCATCGGGCGAAAGCGCCGTGGCGGGCCGCATGGCGCAGGTCAGCACCACGGGTTTGCCGGCCGACAAGGTCGACGCCAGGAACCAGGCGGTTTCCTCCAGCGTATCGGTTCCGTGGGTGATGACGATGCCCCGCACGGCGTCGTCCGCCAGGTGGGCCGCGCAGCGGGCGTGCAGCGCCAGCCAGAAGGCGAAGTCGGCATCCTTGCTGTCGATCTGCGCCACTTGCTCGGCGGCGAATTCCAGGCCGGGCGGCAGCGCCTGGCCGCCGAGCCCGGCGAGCAGCGCCTGCACCGGACGCTCGCCAGCCCGGTAGCCGACGTTGTCGCCGGCCTGCGCCGCCGTGCCGGCGATGGTCCCGCCGGTCCCGAGGACGATGATTTTCTTGGCCGCCACTTGCATCCCTCCGAAAACTGTTTAAAAATACAGGCACTGAAATTCCATACAGGCGCCGCCCGGCGCGCCGCAGCCCATGTACCACGGCCCCCGCCTCACCCCCCGGCAGCAGCAAATCCTGGACCTGATCCAGAACGCCATCGCGCAGTCCGGCGCGCCACCCACACGCGCCGAAATCGCCGCCACCCTGGGCTTCAAGTCGGCCAACGCGGCCGAGGAGCACCTGCAGGCGCTGGCGCGCAAGGGCGTCATCGAACTGGTCAGCGGCACCTCGCGTGGCATCCGCCTGCGCAGCGACGCGGTGCGCAGCATCAACGCCGCGCGCGGCACCCAGTTCAGCCTGCCCATCCCCGG